>Ga0335085_10000028_pt1 | contig 528294 bp, 454 predicted proteins | sample Lox_Sample_45_FD_206712 | JGI IMG/M metagenome (GOLD analysis project Ga0335085, IMG submission 206712) | Soil microbial communities from Loxahatchee National Wildlife Refuge, Florida, United States - Lox_Sample_4.5 | ecosystem: Environmental > Terrestrial > Soil > Wetlands | place: USA... | reverse complement strand
GCCACCACGCTCACATCCTTACCACTCGCGGTGATTCGTTCCGCAGTCAGCGAAGTTCCAACAAGGCAGCTGCCGGCGCAGCGAAGAAGGAGGTTCATTCGGACAATGGTGGAGCGCGTTAGTAACGCTGTCGCGCAAGGCACGTGCTCGCGCCCATCCCCTAACACGCACTGGGGAAAAGATCAGACGATTTCAATTTCAGAAGAGAGAGCAGAAACAACGAGCTCGCGGTGGCTCATTTTTACAGCGGTAAAGTGGATCAGTTTTTCAGCGTTGCAAACAGGAAGTTTAGGAACGAGCACAAGGCGACGACGGTGCAGTGGCGCAGCGCAGCGGCAAGCGCATAGGGAAGATGGCTCTGGAACTAAGCATCGGCGCGAAGTCCACTACCCATCGGCACTGATGTACCGGGTACTGCAGGCCTCTCGGGCGAGACACCACGCGCGAAGAGGACGGCGGCAATCGTTTGGCCCTTGAGATAAGCGGCAGTTCGTATACAGCCTCGGCATCCTCGTCGTCCTTCTCCAGCGGCCCACACCAAGCCCACCCTGCGCGACTTTCGACTTGGCGTCGACTGATTTCGAGCGCAAGGAAGGTCGACCAGTGGACGATGTCACGCATCAAAACAGGGTCAAGCTCCAGTTAGCGGCTGCGATTTCCTGACCGGGCTTGTTGATTCGCACCTGTACCGCCAAGCTGCGTTCGCACGATCGCGGGTTTGCGCTGGCTGCTTCTCACTTTGGATCCATTCCACCCGTTTTAGTGCCCAAGTGATCTGCCCCTCTACCCACACCGTTCTTCTGCGAGAGCTCGAGGAGACCAAATCTCGGTAACCGCCCTCCGTCACGCGTTTTCTATAATACGCATGGACACTGGGTTGGCTCGATTCCACATCTTGGAAATGACGAACATCACCAAATAAATCATGGAATAGATATGAATAGATGGTATTTACTAGGATTAGATAAATATTACGTAGATCTTGCTAGCTGTGGTGATCTCTGAAGAAAACAATAGATCGAGGATCAGAAAAGCTTGCGTTTGGTTCCAATGAATCATTAGAATTTAAGTTGCTCCGATAAACTCAATGTTGAGTTAGTTTAGACTGGGTGGGCGGTTTCTCGGAGCCAATGCATGTCCACCGACCAGCTACACTTACCGCGTGATCACACGCCGCAACTGCACGGAAGGCTGCGTCACGCCATCGAGCAACCGGCCAAGCGCCGGATTGCACGAGATGTGACGCTCGGGACGGTCACTGGCCTTGCCATCTGTCTCGTGTTCCTTTGGTTCTCAAGTTGCCTGTCCTCCTCACCGTCACGGATAGAGCCAATCAACGGACCCGTCCAACGAGTCCCCCAACCATGAGTGCTGGATGCGGAGGTTAGTCCAATGGAAGAAGCCATCATGACCGCTTCGGAACTGGCGCTCTATTTGAGGGTCAAGCGTTCGACTATCTATCGACTTCTGAAGGCCGCGGACTTGCCGGCGTTTCGAGTCGGCTCCGACTGGCGGTTCATGCGCAAGGACGTCGAGGAATGGATGCTGTCTCGTATCAAGACAGATTCTCGTTCGGTTTGATGGTGGCCGGGATCCGACGGAAATCCCAAATGTTCGGAGCGGTCCCGCACACCCTACGGCCCACTTGGAGTGCGGCCCGCGTCTGAAACGATTGGAAGGAGAGGAACCCGGCTCATGCCGAACGGCCGCCAGCTACTGGCCGAACCTGTTTCTCAATCCGTTTTTTCTGAAGCCGCAGCACAATCCAGCCAACCCCGCGAATGGGCCGCTCACCGACGCGGCGTCACGTTTGATAACGACAATTCCCGATTGGTACGCACACGCCGCGATCAAGGGTGCCTGATCTTCTTTTCCAGGATGAATAATCCGACGTAGAAGAACCCGGGAAGGGGCGGGGCCGATGCGGAAGAGCCGGCTCGCGCAAGCGCGGATCGCGGTGCCATGCGGAGACGGTACGCCGGTTACCCGGTTTATGCCGGCGAGCGAGGCGAGCAGGTAGCTCGACCAGCGGTGGGAGAAGAGCCACGGGCCAGGAGTGCCTGGGCTGCACCGGCAACTTACTGGCCGAATGGGTCAGGAATCCGAGACCCTCACCAAATCTGCTTTGCGCGCAGCGGCGGCTGACAAAGCGGTTCCTTATCAAGTCGACTACTGCCAGCTCAGGCCCTTTGTCACCGTTCGAGGTGTCTGAGCTTTCGGTGCGCCCTCAGGAGCTTTCGCGAAGCCAACGTTCTTTCGTTTGAAGCGGGCGACGTCGCTACACGAAGCCGCGCCGCTCCCCCTCGTGGTCGTCCTGCGTGCTTCCTAAGGAGGCTTTCCCGGGGATAATATGGCGGTTCGACCTCGGGCTGCGGCTCGATTCTAACGGAGGAACCCCATGCGAGAAGTTGTGATTGTCGAGGCCGGCCGGTCTCCGATCGGCAAGAAGAAGGGCGCGCTGTCCGCGGCCCATCCGACCGAGTTGCTGGCCCAGGTTATGAACGAAGTGCTCAAGCGCGCAAAAATCGACGGCGGCACGGTAGGCCAGGTCGTCGGCGGATGCATCAACAAAGTCGGCGCGCAGGCTTTTAACGTCACGCGCACTGCGTGGCTCACGGCCGGGCTATCGCCCGACGTTGCCTGCTCCACCATCGATTCGCAGTGCGGCTCGAGCCAGTTCGCCGTCAACCTGGCGGCCAACATGATCGCGTCGGGCGCCGAAGATGTCGTGCTGGCGTGCGGGGTTGAGAACATGAGCCTGCTGCCGATCGGCTCCGATGCGATCGCGGGCGCGCAGGCGGGAATGGGCAAGCCCATCACGCGCAAATACCGCGAGCGCTACGAATTCACCAGCCAGTTCGAAGGGGCGGAGCGAATCGCGACCAAATACGGGATCACGCGGCACGACACTGACAGCTTCGGCCTCGAGTCGCAGCTCCGCGCAGCGAAGGCGATCGCCGAGGGCCGCTTCAACTCGCAGCTGGTACCGGTCGAAGTGCCGATCGTCCATGAAGCCGGAGAGAAGAGCGGACAGGTGAACACCGTGACTCGCGATGAGGTCCCGCGGCAGACCAGCATGGAAGCGCTAGCCGGCCTCAAGCCGGTCGCGCGTCCGGACGGGATTCATACCGCGGGTTCGTCATCGCAGGTGGCAGACGGCGGCGCGGCCGTGCTGCTGATGTCGGCGGACAAGGCCCGCGAGCTCGGCTGCAAGCCGCGCGCTCGCGTGCTGGAAACCTGCCTGGTCGGATGTGACCCGGTGCTGATGCTGGAAGGGCCGATTCCCGCCACGCAGAAGCTGCTCAAGCGCAGCGGGCTCAAGATCGGCGATATCGACGTATTCGAGATCAACGAAGCGTTCGCTTCGGTCGTGCTGGCCTGGGCGAAAACCCTCGAGCCGGACATGAGGCGGGTCAATCCCAACGGCGGCGCGATCGCGCTGGGCCATCCTCTCGGCGCGACCGGATGCGGCCTCGTTACCAAGGCGCTCAACGAGCTGGAACGCAGCAAGGGCAAGTACGGAGTGATCACGATGTGCTGCGGCGGCGGATTGGGTACCGGGACGTTGATCGAGCGCGTTTAGGTTTCATCGACCGGCGAAAGCCGGTATCAAACCAGTGAAAAAGAGGGGCGGATCTCCGGGTCCGCCCCTCTCGTATTTCAAGACTTCGTTTCGCAATTCACGGCCGAAGCTGTACGTGCGGAAGAGATGTCAGCCACATTGAAGTCCCTTCAATCCGAACGGCCTCGTCCCACACCGGCGCAACGATATTTTTCAGATCCGGCTCATGAGTGACGAACTGATTGGCGAGCTCCAGGTTGGACCCGCCAGTAACCAGGAGTTGGGCTCCCAGCAGATACTGCTCGTTACAGAATTGATCCTGCGAGCCGGCAGGATAGTCATAAGGCCAATAGATGTCGTGAAAGTGCAGGCGCACGCCAGTTGGTAGCATCGGGCTCACGTCCATCATCAGGACGGTCACGTCCGAGTTCTGATAGGAACAGTGAGAGCTGTCTACGAACAAAATGTCTCCAACCTCCAACTGCCGAAAGATTTCGAGGTCGGCATCTTCGAGCGGCAAGCGGAGGACTTGGTCGCAAAGGTCGTCAATCTGAATGCGTGGCCGCGGGTCTATCGAGACAATCTTCGTGCGCAGGCCGTGATCGCGAATCGCTCGCCTTGCGAAGATGGTCGAGTGTCCCGAGCCGACTTCCAGGTAGGTTCGGGGATTTCGGAGCGCAAGATTCATGTAGAGCGCGGCTGCATCGAGGCGGGGCAGCCAGACATTGTCCCACCAAGGCTCCGCGGGGCCGCTGGGGCGTTCGGGAATACGGCGCAGGTCGTTCTTCAAGGATGCGACCGACTTCAATTCGCTTACGAACTGTTCGCGCCGCGATTCGAGAATAGCTTTCAGGCGCGGGTGAGGCCGATCAAACGTGTAGCGGGGTTTGAAACGCACAGGATAGCGGAGATGCAGGTAGGACGTAGGGTCGGGACCGGGAGGTCCTTCCGGACCGATCCCCAGGGCGGCCCTGATCCGGGTACGCGGATACAGTCGCTTCAGCATGGGCAAAGCTTTGGCATCTTCATCGGACGATATCGAAGCAGGGTCAAGATTCACAGACGTGAAAAAGAAAAGGCCGGAACGATGGTTCCGGCCTTTCGGTTTTCCAGTCGGTGACTAGCGCGATGCTGGTGCGGGCTCGGCGAGGCCGCCGTGTCCGTGTGCCGAGGGGCTGACGAACCTCGGATGGTAGCCGAGAACGAAGTAACGGTAGAGGAGGTAGAGGTCGAAGAGGATCACCGCGCCCCAGATGCTGTATGCGCCTGACGCGGATAGCAGCTTGAGTTCCATGATCGTGCGCGCCAAGCCGAAGCCGACGATCCACGCATCGAAGCTCATGCACACGCGGCGGAAGGTTTCGCTGGGCACACGATGGATTAACCAGGTACCGAGAGGAAGTCCGATCAACACCGCCGGTGCGAGAGGCGCTACCAGCCGGATGCTCGGTGCGGTGAACAGCCCCATGAAGCCGTACACGATCGCGGTCATGGTGGTTTCGACGATTCGTACGGTTCCAAGTGCGGCGCGAAATTCGTTCTTGTCCACGCCCTGGTTGTTAAACATCACGGCCAGGGGCGGTCCGGAAATCGTAGTCGTCGAGTACAGTACGCCCACGCCCAAGCCAAGGGGTACGCCCGCGAGATGCTCGGAGCGAATAGGCCGGCGATAGCCCGCGGCCTGCGACAGGATGAGCGGGAGCAACACGATGTAAGTGCAGAGCTTGAGGTCGGATGGATGGACGCTGGTCAGGAGGTAGCTGCCGAGCAGAACGCCGGGAATGAGCCCAATGATGATCGGGACGGCGCGGCGCCTCGCTGCGGCAAGGCTCTGGCGATTCAGCACGACGATCCAGGAGTTGATTGCCAGTTCGACCAACACCAAGGCGGGAGCCAGCATCTTATTCGGGAAGAACAGAAGCGCGAGCGGAACGGTCAGCGAGGAAAAACCGTAGCCAAGTCCTCCGTTCACCGTTCCAGCGAACAGCGCGATTCCGAAAAGTGCGAGAATGCTACCGTCGAAGCCTAACATGAGAGGTTGTTCACCAAGTCCCGGGGGAAAGGATTTACGATGCTGGTTGACACTTCTTGGCAGCCCGGTTGGTGAGGACTATGGCATAAGTCGATTAACTGAATCAACATAATTTAGTAGGTTGGCTAACAGTCCCAAGCAAAAAAAGAGCCCCAATTTCGGGGCTCTTTCTACTTCCGCGTCGCGAAATTTCATCCCGCCTTGAGGCTATTCAGGTCGCGGACGGCACCTTTCGATGCGCTGGTGACCAGCAGCGCGTACGCCTCCAGCGCGCGCGAGACGTGGCGATTGCGGGTAGCTGGCTTCCACGCTTTGGCGCCCCGCTGCTCCATTGATTTGCGCCGTTTGGCCATTTCGTCCGCGGAGACTGCGAGCATGATGCTGCGCTGCGCAATGTCGATATCGATGCGGTCGCCCTCCTCTATCAAGCCGATCGCGCCACCATCGGCCGCCTCGGGCGAGATGTGGCAGATTGACAGCCCGGAGGTGCCGCCGGAGAAGCGGCCATCGGTGATTAGCGCGCAGGCTTTGCCGAGCCCCTTCGATTTCAAGTAGCTGGTCGGATAGAGCATCTCCTGCATCCCGGGACCGCCGCGCGGACCCTCGTAGCGAATCACGACAACATCGCCGGGCTTGATCTTGTCGCCGAGGATGCCCTCGACGGCATCGTCCTGGCTTTCGAAGATTCGCGCGCGCCCCGAGAATTTCAGCAGCGAGGAATCGACGCCTGCGGTCTTCACGATGCAGCCCTCTTCCGCGATGTTGCCGTACAGCACGGCGAGGCCGCCGTCCTTGCTGTAGGCATGCGCGATATCGCGAATGCATCCGGTTTCGCGATTGAGGTCGAGCCGCTCGTAGCGCTTGTCCTGGCTGAATGCGACCTGGGTTAGTACGTTGCCGGGCGCGGCGCGATAGAAATCGTGCACTCCACTATCGCTGGTACGCCGCACGTCCCACTTTTCCAGCATCGCGCCGAGCGTCGGCGAATGTACCGTGGCGACATCGCGATGCAGCAATCCCGCACGATCCAGCTCGCCGAGAATCGCAACCACCCCGCCCGCGTGGTGGACATCTTCCATGTGATAGATGGGCGAGCTGGGGGCGACCTTGCACAGGTTGGGCACGCGCCGCGAGAGGCGATCGATATCGGCCATCGTGAACGGCACCTCGCCCTCCTGCGCCGCGGCGAGCAGATGCAGTACGGTGTTGGTGGAGCCGCCCATTGCGATATCCAGCGTCATCGCGTTCTCGAACGCATCGAAATTCGCGATACTGCGGGGCAGCGCGCCGGCATCGCCCTGCTCGTAGTAGCGGCGCACGAGATCGATGATGAGCCGACCCGCCTCGAGGAACAGCTTGCGGCGATCGGCGTGGGTCGCGAGCGTGGACCCATTGCCGGGGAGAGAGAGCCCGAGCGCCTCGGTGAGACAGTTCATCGAGTTGGCAGTGAACATCCCAGAGCATGAGCCGCAGGTCGGGCAGGCCGAGCGCTCAACCCGCATCGCCTCTTCATCAGAGACGTCTGGGTTGGCCGCCTCCACCATCGCGTCGATCAGATCCAGCGATTTTTCCTTGCCCCCGATTACCGCTTTGCCCGCTTCCATCGGGCCGCCCGACACGAACACAGCCGGGATGTTGAGGCGCAGCACCGCCATCAGCATGCCCGGTGTGATCTTATCGCAGTTGGAGATGCACACGATGCCGTCGGCGCAATGCGCATTGACCATGTACTCGACCGAGTCGGCGATGATCTCGCGCGAAGGCAGGCTGTAAAGCATGCCGGAGTGGCCCATCGCGATGCCGTCATCGACCGCGATGGTGTTGAACTCCTTGGCGACGCCTCCGGCCTTTTCGATCTCGCGCGCGACGAGCTGGCCCAAGTCCTTCAGATGCACGTGGCCGGGGACGAATTGAGTGAACGAGTTGGCGACTGCGATGATCGGCTTGCCGAAGTCCTCGTCCTTCATTCCGGTGGCGCGCCACAGTCCGCGCGCGCCCGCCATGTTGCGGCCGTGGGTGGTGGTTCGCGAGCGATATTCAGGCATGCTTGATTACGTATTGCTGAAAATCGAATCTGGCAAGGCCCGAGGGACCAGGAGTTTGCGCTCTGCAAGTCCGGGGAAACGCTGCCGGCCAACCTCAGAATGGATAGTCTATGCCGGTGAAGATTGAGATCCCGCTGCCTCCGTAGCCGATGTCCAAGAATCCGACCACGAAAGGCTCCGCGATAGCCCGGAGCCCAATTCCACCGGCGAGGTGGTAATTAGTGAGCGGATTGTTGGTGAAGTCATGACTGACCTTTCCGAGATCGAGAAAGGGCGCCATCTGGAGCGTTCCCTGGGTCTGGAACAGCTTCGCGCTCAAGAGCTTGATTCGCAGCTCGCCGTTGAGGCCAATAATGTTATTGTCAGTAAAACGAGCGGTCCCATAGCCGCGTTGTGTGCTGCGATCCACAAAGAAGTCGCTGCTTTCACCGCCCAGACGCGCCAGCGACCAAAAGGGCGGTTCGTTCCCAGCCGGCATGTACTCGATCAAAGCATGTGTTGCGAGCACGAAACGGGGCCCGAGCGGGAAATAACGACTTAGCTCCGATCCAAAGCGGACGTACGAGAATGAGCTACCGAATCCCCGCTGCGTAAACCCTCCAAACAACCGATACAGGCCTCCACGGGTCGGGAGATCGACGTGGTCGCGGCTGTCATACTTCGCCACCAGTTCGTTGAAAAACTCACTGCCGCCAGTGAGGCCCTTGAGGTGCGGAAAAACGGTACCCGTGTACGGGAGAGAGTCGAAAGCGCCGGTGGAAATCCTAACGTAGCGCGCGCGAGTGTTCAGACCGACCTGCCACTTTTCTGTAAAGTTGACTCCAAAAACCGTCTCCACGTAAGACTGCTTCAGGGTGTAGTTGGTTTGAGCGGTGCTCGAGGTGTTATTGCCCACACCGTAAAACCGCTCGGTCGGATCGTGTTCCCAGAACAATTCCCCATCGAAGGACCACCAACTCTGACGCTCGCGCCCCGTCGAAAAGTAGAGATCAACTTTCCGCGACTTGGTCTCGGTGCCACCCGCCAGGAGGTACCAGTGGGTGTCGCCTGAAGGATAGCCCAAGTAGCGAAATGTACCGCCTGGTCCAAGGGTGGAATTGTTGGTGATATCAGGCGCGATGATGCTTCCGATGCTCCCGTCGGGCTTGTGCTGCAGAAATGCAGCCATGAGCCCGTAGGTAGTGCCACCGTTGGGATCGGTCGCTACTTCCGGAATGGGGATAACGGGCCAATCGTTAGGATCGGTAAGTTGGAAAGCGTGGATCGAACCCGATACCACCAGCAAAGAGGCCAGGACCAAAGCTAAGAAGAGAATCGCGCGACGAAGCCTGCGTAGCGGCTGACTCGGCGTACTTCGGCGCAAGTTCACCTCAGCGCGACGTTACTGCTGCGACAATTTCGCGGACATATCCTCGAACCATGTCGCTAACCCGGTTCCCAGCGCTCTCGCTAGCTTGTATGCGGCCCGCCGAAAATGTACAAGGGCGACGACGCCAGGACGGTAAGCTGAACCTGACTGGAGAAAATCCTGGGGAAATCCGAAGGTCGGCCCTGTCCTCAACGTTGGACCTGCCTCCACTCCTGTCGCACAAACTGTTGACACACCGACAATGCGGAGGGCTGGACCGAAGCTTCTTCTGATCGTGATCGGAGTCCTGCTCGGTCTGACGGTTGTCGAGATTGCCCTCAGAGTCGCAGGCATCGCTCCCCCCGAGGTCCGCGCCTACGATCCTGTCCGCGGCTGGCAGTTGAAACCGGGTGCAACCGGTCTCCAGCGCTCCGAGGGCCATGCACACGTGGTTATCAACACTGGAGGGTTTCGCGGACCCGAGGTCGCCGTGACCAAGCCGCCCGGGGTTGTGCGCGTCGCGGTCGTGGGCGATTCCTTCACCGAAGGCATGCATGTTCCTTACGAGCAGACGTTCTGCGCCGTGATGGAACGAGAGCTATCCCGCTGCCTGCCCCGCGGATTGCGCCCCCAGGTGCTTGACTTTGGAGTGAGCGGATACGGAACCGCGCAGGAACTCCTGACCCTGCGCGAGCAGGTTTGGCCCTACGCACCTGACCTGGTGATTCTGGCTTTCTTTCCCGGCAACGACGTAAGCGACAATTCCTCGGCCCTCGATTCCGAATCATGGCTCAGCGGGGAAAGGTGCCGACCTCACTTTTCGATCCGCGATGGAGCACTCATAGAGCACGACGAGTTCCGCACCCTTCCACTCGCCAATCTTTGGTGCCACAGCGTTTTCTGGCTGAACCGGTTCGCGATTATGGACTACCTTGGTGAACCCGTCGTGATCTTGCAACGAGTCGTAACCAAACCCAAAGCCGCCTCCGAGGTGGCACGGCACGAACCTGGACTCGACGACGAGATCTATGGACCACCGCCAACTTCGCGCTGGAGTAAGGCCTGGGCGGTGACCGAGAAACTCATTGTTGAGATGAGTCGAGAAGTGAAGGCTCGTGGCGCCCGCTTTGCCGTGGTGACTACGAGCACTCCGATACAAGTCTACCCTGATGCCTCATATCGAAGATCTTACCTGCAAAAGATTGGCGGTGTTGACCTCTTCTATGCCGATCACAGGCTGGAAGCGCTTGGGGCGCAGGAAGGCTTCGCCGTTCTTAATCTCGCACCACCGCTGCAGCTCTACGCCGACCAGCACCACGCCTTCCTGCACGGCTTCGCAAACACTCAGCTGGGAAGCGGGCATTGGAACGAGTTGGGACATCGCCTGGCGGGAGAGCTAATCGGCAAACGATTTTGCCCCTTCGTTCGTCAAGATGCACCGTCGAGCGGTGCTGACAAATGACTCGACCTCTGGAAACGAAATGATTCAGAACAATCCAACTGAGCGCGTCAAAATCGGCGCCATTTTGAGGTCTGCCGATAAAGCCGGATTGTTTCGCGTATCTCGATTCACACCAATAGCTAAGATCCAGACGTTCTCTCCGAAAAGCCGCCGTGTGAGCGCGTAATGGCCCGGATGTTCAGCGTAGACTCGGACTCATGGGCGATTTCCCAAGCGGGATTGCTGCCCGAATAGGCATGCGCTGCGCGTGCGCAATTACGATCGTGACCCCTGATCCAGAAGAAATCATGATAGGGCCTTACGCGAGCCTGCGGCTGACAAACGACGAAAGACTCATAAGAGGGCTCAAAAAGAGCCTAGGCTATCCTGATCCAAGTCCCTGAGATCGTTACCTTTTTCGTCAGCGGCGACGCGGTTTCAGCCGTCCTTGACTTATTGGTTCTTGAGCCACTAGATCATGGTTGCTATCGCTAGCCGGGCGGAAGGTTGAGCTCCAAGTGACTTCGGGAGGAGCCTCACTTCCCAATGTGTCCGAGCCATGGCGCGTGATTTGCTGCGATGGGTGGTGCCCAACGGAGGGATTCCAAGAGGGGCGAAGTTTGGGAACCGTCCTGGACGGGGAATTCGAGCTATCGCACTAAGCTACGTTGAAGGCTGTCGACGACCCTGCTTGGCAGGGTCGCGCGATGCCTAGGAGTCTGCTGGTTCGGTAGTTCAGATCAACAATTTCAGCGGGCCCGATGCCGGGATGGCGGACGCACGCGCGCAAACAGCTTGCCCTGTCACTGCTATAGAGCCTCGCCGACCGCTTAACCCAGACAATTTAATCGCCCGTGCGGAAATCCGGTACTGGTCCGGCAGGCGGAGTATAGAACGGATTTGGGTTCTGGGTCGGAGCAGCTTGGGGTATCGTCTGGAATTCATTTTCGCGTTCGCCCCAGCCTTCAACCTTTTTGATGATGTACGCGTTGTCTTCGGCCCCAATGCACTGACAGTCGGGCGTGGTTGTGATGCTGTCGAGGCCGTAGTTCTTGGGCACCGGTTGGTTGGCACAGATAATCATAATGGAACCCTGCACCGGCTCTATTCGTCGCGCTCGGCACGAACCTCGACACACGGGACTCGTACCGGTGGCAGTAACGATCATGTTGTCCGGGATGACGTCCTCCGAACATACAATCTGAGATTCGCGTGATGCCGCTGCACCGATGCTTGGGCAGCCTGCGGTCATCCCAATAAGAACGATCATGACGAGGCCAAAATTGATTTTCATGCCCGGTTGCTTTTCTTTCACGATCAGTAAGAACGTCTGGAGACCCGGTGGCGCGAACGTTTTGTGGCTCCGTGAGAGACTCGCTCAGTTGGAAGGTCGATATCCGCACGACGGTGCCCATGTCAAGCGGACGTACCGTTAGTTCAAGCTTGCAGCACAGGTTGCGCTCGAAGGCCAGCCCCCAGCTAGGCCTTGTTCTAGCGTTGTGCCTCCTTGGCACGGGCGCGTCGGCGCTCGCCCAGGGATTCCCGACACCATCTGTTACGTCGGATTTTGTCCCCGGTCCCGGAAGCTCTTATACAACCGGCGGCTCTTCTTCCGGGGAAGACTCGACCCTCCAGGACTTCAACCTCTCCCCCGATCAACTGGAGCAGTTCAAGAATCAATACCAGTCGGGAAGCATGTCCGAAGATCAAATGCAGTCGTTGTGCGCACGTGTCGCGGCCAAGCATCTAAGCGACCAAGACGTGCAGAATCTGGGCACGTCGATGGGGTTCGCCTCCGATCAGATCGAGAGGCTGCGGCAGTGCGCGCAGGAGGGAGGCACGCCACGCGCTCCTCAGGGAATTTCGTCGACTTCGGCACAAGGTCGGAACTCGATTGCAATTCAGGGCGAGCAAGAGCGCAAACGTGAAAAACTCAGGACTTCCGCGATCGAACAGGAGTTCCGTAATCTTGCCAGTCCGCTGCGGCAGCCGGAAGCTCCGACCTCTGAACACCTGGAACAATTTGGCTACTCGGTCTTTTCGGAACCAGTATCGACCTTCGTTCCGGCAACTAACGTTCCGGTCAGCGACGACTACTTGTTAGGACCAGGAGATGCTCTGACCGTGTTGCTGTGGGGGCGGATCAATCAGACCGTAAACCTTCCGGTGCAGCGTGACGGTACTGTGCTCATGCCACGGATCGGTCCCATTCCGGTCGCGGGCCTGACCTTCGGACAGGCAAAGAAATTGGTTGAGTCTCGCACCGGTCAGATCGAGGGCGTCCAGGTCAACGTGACGATGGGAGCCATTCGGACTATCCAGGTATTCGTGATGGGCAAAGTTCTGCAGCCCGGATTGTATACGATCAGCGCGTTGTCTCATGTCTCGAACGCACTGGTCGCATCCGGCGGAATTGCCAAGGTCGGAACTTTGCGCAACATCGAGCTTCGCCGCGGAAACCAGACCGTACAGGTTATCGATCTTTACAACATGCTCCTGCACGGCGATTCCTCCGGCGACGTACGCCTGGAGCCGCGCGATGTTATCTTCGTGCCGGTGATCGGTCCGGTGGTCGGAATCACCGGAGACGTCAACAGCCCCGGTATCTACGAGCTACACGGCGAGACCGACCTGCGCAGGGTCCTGAAACTCGCTGGCGGCGTCAGCGCGTTCGGGTATGCGCAGCGGATCCAGGTCGAAAGAATCGACAACCACCAGCGGCGCATCGCCCTGGACGTTGACTTGAGAGCGTTGGACGGCGCCCGCTTCGTCGTTGGCGATGGCGACCTTGTCAAGGTATTCCCGGTACTGCCTCTGCAGCAGAACGTGGTGGTTTTGAAAGGCAACGTGAATCGACCCGGAACCTACCAGTGGCGTCAAGGGATGCGGGTCTCGGACCTGGTCCGCGAGGGCGAAGGAATCTCGGATCATACCTATCTGGACTATGCGACCATTCGGCGGCGGCTGTTACCAACCGAACGCGTCGAGTACGTGCCGGTAAACCTCGGGGCCGCCATGCGCGCCGACCCGGCGTCCCTGGACCTACCTCTGACACCCCGCGATGAACTTACCGTGTACAGCGACAACGATCTAAACGACGTCCCCACCGTAACCGTCACTGGCTCCGTCCGAAAGCCGGGCACATATCCGCTGAGCCAGGGAATGAAGCTCAGCGATTTGATCTACGAAGCGGGCGGCCTCAAAGACGATGCCTACCTTAAGCGGGGAACCCTTGCCCGGACCCAGGTGGTTGCGGGAGCGACCACCCAGCATTCCTATCTCGATGTCGATATCGGCGCCGCATTGGAACCTGACAGCGCTGCCGATCCCATGCTCAAGCGGTACGATGAGTTGTACGTCCAGGAAGCTTCCAACTGGCATAAGCCATGGGAAGCCAAACTCCACGGACAGGTGCAACGGCCCGGGCCTTATGTGCTCCACGAGGGCGAGCGGCTTTCCGAACTTCTTCTTGATGCAGGCGGGCTGCGCTCCGACGCCTACCTGCCGGCAATCGTCCTCGAACGCGAAACGGTCAAGGAAATGCAAAAGGTGATGCTCGACCAGAGTCGCCAGAGGATGAAGGAAGACATGGTAATGCTGTCGCTGATGCCGCAGCAAGCGGGAGGGTCGACTCAGGCAGATCGGGTCGCGGCCGTGGCAACGGTCGAAAGACTTTTGAAGGAGTCCGAGTCACAGGAACCGATCGGCAGGGTAGCGCTCGAGATTCCCTCGATCGATCGGCTGCAAGGAAGCCCGAGCGACCTCGTATTGCAGAACAATGACGTGATACTCGTGCCGCGTAAGCCGTCTTCCGTAAACGTCCTCGGACAGGTCTACAGCCCCGGAACCCTGATCTACGACCCCGACCTGAGGGTGAAGGATTACCTACAACGATCTGGCGGGGTAACGGTCACCGGCGATGCCGATCACATATATGTCGTGAAGGCCAACGGCGCCGTCATCACCGATCAGGGCTATCAGGAGATGCATAAGTCGCAGATTTTCCCCGCCCTTCCGCTGATCTCGGGTGGCCTGCAAGAAGCTTACCTTCAGCCCGGGGACACGATTTTTGTACCCCAGAATTTCAACTACGTCAGTGGCCTTCAATACGCGAAAGACATAACGACGATCCTCGCGAATTCCATGACGGGACTTGCGGTTATCGGGTTGCTCGCAACCCAGATCTAATTTTTCCGTGCGCGTGAATATCGTCATAGCGATTGCTTTGATCCTGCTCGGCACCAGTCTATGGGCAGCGCAGGGGCACGCAGCTGAACTTCGCGGTGCCAACTCCGAGATAGACGAACATGCACTCTTCAGGGTTGTGGGGAGCATGTATGACCTTGACCCGGAGTTGCTGGAGGCCGTTGCCGAAGTTGAGTCCGCGGGGCAAGTGAATGCGGTATCCCCCAAAGGGGCTCTCGGACTCATGCAACTGATGCCGTCGACGGCGGCGCGTTTTCGTGTTAGCAACGCCCGCGACCCGGTTGAAAATGCCTTGGGCGCAGCCCGATATCTTGCATACCTGCGAGCTCTTTACCTTGGGAGAAATCGGGATGAGGACACCGATCTTTCCCGGATTCTGGCTGCCTACAACGCTGGTGAGGCTGCCGTCTGGCGCTATGGCGGTGTGCCTCCCTATCTCGAAACCCAGGAGTATGTAGGACGCGTGCTGTGGGTTTACCTTCTTGGCACCTTGCCGCGCACTCACCAACCTCACGTCCAGCGGAGCAACAAAAACAACCGAAAAGCCACGGCGCAGGATGGCGGAGAAATGGCAGCCCTGGACGAACTCGATTCACTTCGACGCCAGAGAGCCGCGGCCCGGGACGACGCCGCCGCCGACCCATCGCGACCGTGAGCTAGACGTGATCCGCGGCAGGCACTCGATGGTGTCAAGGCGCGACCGTCAACCAGTATTGCTAATTCTTGCGATGTTGATGCTGGCCAGCTCGCCTGTGTCTACTGTCGACGCATCGACTTACGTGGTCATGATTCCGATGGATAGCCCGATCTACGTAGAGCTGGAAACGCTCGACGGACTTGGGTATCTCGATACCTACTTCTCGGAGATTAGACCCTTTAGCCGCGTTGAAGCAGCTCGTCTCACGCTGGAGGCTGAGCGCAACATGCGGATGGAAGACAAGTTTGAACCGCTTGCGGTTCGGCTGACTAGAACTCTCGATCTTCAACTCTCCGAAGAGATCGGATGGCTGAGGAACAACACCGAAGACAACCTGCCGAACCTGATCCACCCGCTGCAAAGCGTGGAGGCCCAATACGTCTACTCGGAGGGCTCGCGACGTCATTGGATGTTCGGCCCGAACGGGCCGATTAATGCGCAGGAGGGCACGCCACTCCTGCCGAACAACGATGGATTGCAGACCGACCCCGGCAGCAACGAAATCGTCCGCGCGTCCGGGTGGGCCGGATTCGGCAGTTTCATCACGACCTACGCAGAAGGAGCTGCAGCGGGCCCCCTCACACACAACATTCCTGGGACCAGCCGCGGGCAGCTCCTCGGCGCCGAAGCGGCGGCGAGCCTTGGAAACGATGTCATATCGTTTGGACAGGAGGAACGCTGGTGGGGTACCGGACAGTTTGGAGCTCTTTCACAAGGAGACAATGCGAAGCCCTTCTACGCGCTAACGTTTCAGAATATTCACCCGCGGTACCTTCCCTGGTTCCTTCGCTATTTGGGTCCCGGGCGTCGACAGATATTCCTTGGACAGCTGGACGCTTCACGCGCTTTTGCGCAGCATCCGTGGATCGCGGGGCATGTCCTGGTATTCAAGCCCTTGCCGTACTTCGAGTTCGGCATTACGCGCGAGATTATCTTCGGTGGTCGCAACAACGATCACTACAATTTTGGGGGCTTTCTAGGGCGATTTACGGGGATAGCGACCGGCAATCCCGCGAACGGGCAAACCAAGTCTCAAGGGGGCATCTTTCTCAAGTTTCATATTCCGAAACTACGGGGGCTGCAAATCTACCAGGAGATGAACGGCGCCGATAACCTCACCAAGGAAGTACCACAGATCGGACATTACATGCCGTTCCTCGCTGTCTCCTATCAAGGCGGGATCTACCTGCCACGACTAACTGAGGATGGACTGACAGATTTCCGGATCGAGTACACGCTCAACTGCGGTGGGTATGACGTCGAAGACGGCAGTTCTCTGTACTTCACGTACGACAACCAGCTGCTCAACCAGCCGATCGGCCCCAACGCCACTCAGGTGAACGTTCAATTCGGTAGATGGCTTGACGGCATTCGCTATAAGGCGAATGTTGACATGTTTTATACCGAAGAAGCACCTAGCGTCTACGAGGGTGGTTTTGATTTTCCTTATCCAGCAAGGTCCGCCTTCTACCCATTTGCAACGCTCACCAAAGAGCATAGCGGCGGTGTTGCGTTCGACATGCAGAGTCTTGCGCAAGTCGCTTCGCTTGGAAGGTCTAGGGCCTTAATCGACGGAAACGGCCGAGTGGCTGTCGAATATGTTGACCGCCTCAACTACGGCGCTCCTGGGTCTGTTCGAGCGCTTATGTCACTCTCTGTCGCAATCACTCCGTTGTGGAAGAGTTTGGAATGGCGGTGATTAAGTCGCACCTGTCTGCCCTGAACGCTTTTCCGGCGTTGACGATTCGTGGTGATGGGCTTCGAGGGAAAATAGTCAAATCAGCTCCAGAAAGCGTGACAGGTTTAGGGGGGAATGCCATTCAAGGGCCGGAGAGGTTAGTTCTTCGGCCGACTGAATCCTGCCATAGGGAGCTTCGCCACAGATAATGTCCTTTTCCGCTAACTCTAGGGCCTTGGTTACCGGCGCGGCCGGTTTTATTGGTAGCCATTTGGTAGAACGGTTGCTCAGAGACAATTACCGAGTAGTTGCCTTGGACAATCTCTCCAATGGCCGTGAAGCAAACTTGAAGCACCTACTGAAAAATTCAGCCTTGGAATTTCACCAGGTTGACGTTGTTGATTTGGATTCGATCCAGCCGTTCTTCCGAGGCATCGACTGGGTCTTTCATCTGGCCGCGCTGGCTGACATCGTGCCGTCGATACAGCGGCCTATCGAGTACCATCGAGCGAATGTGGACGGCACGGTAGCAGTTCTCGAAGCAGCGCGGATCGCATCCGTGAAACGCCTGGTGTATGCCGCTTCTTCCTCGTGCTACGGAATTCCCGACTCGTTCCCGACTCCGGAGGAGTCCGCTATCCGGCCAATGTATCCATATGCGCTATCCAAATTTTTAGGCGAGCAGTGCGTTATGCATTGGGCCCAAGTATACAAACTGGGGTGCGTTTCTCTGAGATTGTTCAACGTGTACGGACCGAGATCCCGAACCTCGGGCACGTATGGTGCCGTCTTTGGCGTGTTTCTGGCTCAGAAGCTGGCCAATAGGCCTTTCACCGTGGTTGGAGACGGAAATCAAACGCGAGACTTTACCTTTGTAACGGACGTGGTTGACGCCTTCGTGCGGGCCGCTGCATCAGATTTGCGGGGAGAGATCCTCAACGTCGGCTCGGGCAACACCTATAGCGTGAACCGTCTGGTAGAATTGCTGGGTGGCGAGGTAGTACATGTGCCGGAACGACCCGGTGAACCGCGTTGTACCTTTGCCGATACGCGTCGCATTTATCAGGCTCTGAATTGGCGACCGCAAGTGACCTTCGAAGCTGGGGTACGCACCATGGTCGATCGCCTCGAAGACTGGTGTGAGGCGCCTGTGTGGGATCCGCTGTCAATCGAACAGGCAACCGCCGATTGGTTCAGATATCTGGGTCGTTGATCGAGGAAATGGAGAGCGGGTGACGAGAGATACCAGAGACAAGATCGTGGACCTTGAGTCTTTGGCGCGGACCTTGACGCGCCATCGGTCTGAGGGCAAGAAGATCGCGCACTGCCATGGGGTCTTCGACCTCCTCCATATCGGTCATTTGCGCCATTTCTCTGAGGCCCGCAAGCTCGGAGACGTGCTGGTGGTTACCGTGACGCCCGACCGCTTCGTCAACAAAGGACCACATCGGCCTGCGTTTACGCAGGAACTGCGTGCCGAGATGGTAGCGGCACTGGACTGCGTCGATTACGTCGCGATCAATCGCTGGCCAACGGCAGTCGAGGTGATCGAACTGATCCGCCCCGATTTCTACCTTAAGGGACCGGACTATAGTGACGCTAAAAAGGACTATAGCGGTGGCATTAACCTCGAAGAGCGAGCGGTCCACAATGTTGGCGGGCGCCTGGTCATCACGAGCGACGTAACTTTCAGCTCTTCCAATCTTCTCAACCAGTACTTCTCAGTGTTTCCTCCGGAGGTCCGCGATTACTTGAGAGACCTCAAGTTACGTCGCAGTTCGGCGGAGGTGATCAGTTACTTGGAAGGACTTCGTGAGCTCCGGGTGCTAGTGGTAGGCGACGCGATAATCGACGAGTATCAATATTGCGAGGCAATCGGAAAATCCTCAAAGGAGCCGACTCTGGTGGTGCGTCATCTGTCAACTGAAAAGTTCGCAGGTGGCAGCCTCGCGATCGCTAATCATGCGGCCAACTTTGTCGATGAGGTGGGGTTGGTAGCCTTCATAGGCGCTCGGCCTGCTGACGAAGAATTTGTGCACAAAAAGTTGTGTAGCAACATTAAGCCCAGGCTCTTGTATCGAGATCGATCTCCTACGGTGCTCAAGCGACGTTTCGTGGAAAGCTACTTCTCTACGAAGCTCTTCGAGGTTTATGAGTTGGAGGACCGGGCTCTTAACCAGAGCGAAAATCGACAATTGTGCGACACCTTGCTTGAGGAGATGCGCAAGTATGACGTTGTCATCGTCTCGGACTTCGGCCACGGCATGATGAGCCGGGAAAGTATTGAACTAATCTGTAATGAAGCCGGTTTTGCCGCGGTCAACGTGCAGAGCAATGCTGGCAATCTAGGCTATCATACGATCACAAAATACAAGCGCGCCAACTATGTCTGCTTGACCGAGGCGGAGGTGAAGCTAGAGGCCCGCGACCGCCAGGTCGACTTAAAGCAGACCATGCTGGATGTGGCACAGCGGATGACTCCTCAAACCATTTGCGTAACTCGAGGCAAAACTGGTTGTATCTGCTACTCCGAGGAGAGCGGGTTCACCGAAGCACCTGCGTTGGCCGGCCAAGTAGTCGATCGAATCGGGGCCGGCGACGCGTTCTTCGCGATAACCGCATTGTGTGTAGCTCGCCAAGTGCCTAATGAAGTAACTGCGCTGGTGGGCAATGCGGTAGGCGCTCAGGCTGTGGCGATCGTCGGTAACCGTACCCCAGTTCAGCGCCTAGTACTGTATAAGCACATCGAATCCATTCTCAAGTAATTAACTTCAGAGGAGTAAACCTGTGAAGCAAGCCTTAGTCTATTTCAACGCGTTAGCCGATGCATTGCTTGCTACGCAAGTTAGCAACCATAGTGGGGCCGCACTCTCGTTGGACTTAGGTGTAGAACATCTGTTGAGTTCGACCGCTCTGGCGCAGAACGGCGAAAAGGGCAGCGGCAAAATAATATTGGTGGGAAACGGTGGCAGTGCGGCCATCGCCAGTCACGTGCAAAACGACCTCTGCAAAGCCGTCGGTGTGCGAGCGATGGTCTTTAACGAGCCCCCGCTGCTTACTGCCCTTACCAATGACGTCGACTATGCTAGTGCTTTCCAGCATCTCGTTGGTTTGTGGGCTGAGCCAGGGGACCTGCTGCTCGCGATTAGCAGTTCGGGACGCTCGGAAAATATCATTAGAGCAGCCAAAACCTCTCGTGCCTTAGGATGTAGTGTTGCAACTTTCTCAGGCTTTGACTCGGACAATCCACTAAGACGATTGGGTGATCTAAATTTCTATGTCGCCTGCCACAGCTACGGGCTTGTCGAGTTGGCTCACGGGGCCTTGCTGCACTACATCACGGACCGCGCGATGCTGGAACGCGCAACGATAGCTTCTGGGTCTCAAATGACGGAGACCAATCATATGGCACATTCGCCCCGTCGTAACACTAAAGAGAACGGGTAGATCTAGTGAAACCTATTCGAAAGTTGCTGGTAACCGGAGGAGCTGGATACGTGGGAGCCGTACTCGTTCCTAGGCTGCTCGCCAAAGGATACGGAGTTCGCGTTCTTGACTTATACATATATGGTGAGGATGTGTTGGCTGGCGTCAGAAACCATCCGCGATTAGAGCAGATCAAAGGTGATATCCGTGACCAAGATCTGTTGAGGCGGTCGTTAGCCGGCTGCGATGCGGTTATACATCTGGCTTGCATATCAAATGACCCCAGCTTTGAGTTGAATCCTCAACTGAGCCGCTCGATCAATTACGAGGCCTTTGATCCGCTCGTACGGATCAGCAAGCAGGCAGGGGTGGGGCGCTTCGTATATGTTTCGACTTGTAGTGTGTACGGCATCAGCGATGCGGACGAGGTCACTGAAGACCATCCACTCCTTCCGATTACTGACTATAACAAGTACAAAGCGATGTGTGAGCCGATCTTGCGTGAAGCGCAGTCACCTGACTTCACTACCTTGATCATCCGACCTGCGACTGTGTGTGGCTATTCGCCACGCCAGCGCTTGGACCTGACTGTCAACATCCTGACCAATCACGCAGTGAGTAAAGGCAAAATCACTGTGTTTGGCGGCGAGCAGACTCGTCCCAACATTCACATCGAAGATATCGTTGATCTCTATGTTCAGTCGCTTGAATTTCCCGACGAGCAAATCGGGGGCAAGACCTTCAATGCCGGCTGGGAGAACCATTCTCTGTCCGAAATCGCCGAGATGGTACGGGATGTAGTATCGCGCGAAGTGCCGGGGCGGGAAAGCATGGAGATCGTGACAACACCTTCAGATGACCGTCGCTCCTATCGTATCAGCTCGGAGAAGATTAGGCACGAGTTGGGCTTTGTTCCCAAACGGACGATCAAGGACGCAGTTCACGACCTAGTAGTGGCCTTCGGCGAGGGTAAGTTACCCGACGCTATGGGCGATATCCGTTACTACAACATCAAAACCATGCAGGCGCTCAACCTGAGTTGACGACGGACTGATGGAACCAGATCTCAAACAGCTATATCGCTCGATGCTTCGAATCCGAATGGTCGAAGAACGAATCGCGGAGCTCTACGCCGAACAGGAGATGCGCTGTCCGGTTCATCTCTGCAACGGTCAAGAGGCGGTCGCGGTGGGGGTTAGCGCAGCACTCAGAAGAGACGACTATGTGTTGAGCGCCCATCGCGCGCACGGCCATTTCCTAGCCAAGGGCGGCAACCTCAGGGCATTTGTGGCTGAGCTCTACGGCCGAGCGACAGGTTGCTGCCAAGGCCGGGGCGGATCGATGCATCTGATCGATCTCGCAGCGGGTTTCCTTTGCGCAGTGCCGATCGTTGGGAGCACTATTTCGATTGCAGTTGGCGCAGCACTGGGCTTCAGCATGCGAGGAGAACAGCGGGTAGTGGCGCTGTATCTTGGCGACGGTGCCACCGAGGAGGGGGTTTTTCATGAAAGCCTCAACTTCGCCGCGCTCAAAAACCTGCCGGTCGTATTCGTTTGTGAGAACAACCACTTTTCGGTCTACTCACCGCTTTCAGTGCGCCAGCCCGAGGGGCGCGAGATAATCAAGTTAGCTGAGGGGCACGGCATAGAGAGCCATCAGGCCGATGGCAACGACGCGTCTGCAGTCTACCGCTTGACTTTCGCCGCAGTAGCCAAGGCCCGAGCCGGGCGTGGGCCAAGCTTTCTGGAATTTGAAACCTACCGGTGGCGCGAGCATTGCGGGCCTAACTACGACAACGACCTCGGTTACCGTACTATCGAGGAGTTTGAGCAATGGCGACTACGTTGCCCAGTGGCAACAACCCGCGAGCGTCTATTGGCGCGACGGATACTGACCCAGTCGGAAGACGAGCAGTTCCAGGCGAAAATCGCAGCCGAGATTGACGATGCGGTCCGCTTTGCCAAAGAGAGCCCTTTTCCTGAGCCCGCAACCCTAACCGAAGGCGTCTTCGCGCCGGCACGAAATGGAGGGCCGACAATTTGACCCGCGAAGTGAAATTCGTTGAGGCGCTTAATGAGGCGGTCGATCAATGCATGGCCAAAGACCCCTCGGTCTATGTCATGGGGTTAGGCGTGCCCGATCCGAAAGGCGTTTTCGGTAGCACGCTCGGGCTAGCTTCCAAATACGGTTCGCAGCGAGTGATGGACATGCCGACTGCTGAAAATGGCATGACCGGCATTGCTCTAGGCTCTGCGCTGGTGGGTATGCGACCTGTTATGGTTCATCAGCGCCTCGATTTTGCGCTGCTGGCGCTCGACCCCTTGGTCAACCAAGCGGCCAAATGGCACTACATGTTTGGCGGCCAGTTGAACGTCCCGCTGGTGGTACGACTCATTATTGGGCGCGGTTGGGGCCAAGGCCCCCAGCACTCGCAGAGCCTACAGTCCTGGTTCGCCCACATTCCGGGTCTAAAGGTCGTGATGCCAGCCACTCCCTATGATGCGAAGGGGATGCTGATTTCTTCGATCGAGGACGACAACCCGGTCATCTTTATCGAGCAGCGCTGGTTGCACAATGTCTTCGGACCTGTGCCCCAAGAACTCTATCGCGTACCGCTGGGGAAGGCGCGGATCGTGCGGTCCGGCAATGACCTTACCATAGTCGCGGTGTCTTTCATGGTGGTGGAAGCGCTCCGTGCCGCAGCCGAGCTGAGTCGGGTGGGGATCGACGCGGAGGTTATTGATCTACGCACCCTGCGACCACTAGATGGCAATGCGATCCTGAGTTCAGTAGAGAAGACCGGTCGTCTGATCGCGATCGACTCGGCGTGGAAAGAGTGCGGAATGGCCGGCGAGATCGTGGCGCTTGCTGCCGAACGAGCCTTTGACCGGCTCAAGTGTGCCCCCGAACGAGTCGTCGCGGTAGATTGTCCAGTGCCGACCACTTGGGCCCTATCGCCGCTATGTTACCCAGCAGCCTCTGATGTAATTGCCGCCGCAGGTCGCATGTTCAGCCTGTCTGAGACTGAGATACAGAGAATGATGGAAGCTGCACCGGCTCCTACGGATGTGCCAGATCGCCACTTCATGGGACCATTTTAACCAAAGTTGAAGGTCCGATACGTAGATCTGTCCGGCCAACATCGCCTGCTCAAACAGGAGTTGCTGGACGCCGTGGGCCGCGTCATCGATCGCGGCCAATTCATCCTCGGAGATGAAGTGGCTACTTTCGAAAGGCGCTTTGCCGAAATATGCGAAGTGCCTTTCGCCGTCGCGGTTAACTCCGGCACCGACGCGCTTATTTTGGCGCTACGTGCACTTGGTGTTGGATCCGGCCATGAAGTCATCACCCCGCCTAACTCCTTCGTAGCATCTGCGAGTTGCATCGTAGCCGTTGGAGCCCGACCAGTGTTCGTTGACGTTCGGAACGACTACAATTTAGATCCCGAACAAATCGAGCGCGCCATCACGAGTAGAACACGGGTGATCTTGCCGGTGCATCTGACCGGGCGACCAGCAGATATGGATCCTATCAGGGACATCGCGGTCCGCCATGGAATCAAGATCGTTGAGGATTGCGCACAAGCGGTAACAGCCGAGTACAAGGGCAAGCCGGTGGGCTCGTTGGGTGACTTTGGCTGCTTCAGCCTTCATCCGCTTAAGACTCTCAACGCGTGCGGGGATGGTGGTATCATCACCACTTTCCATGGTGATTTGGCAGAGCGCTTGCGCGAAATGCGCAATCTCGGCTTGCGTACCCGCGACGACTGCGTGGAATGGTGTGGCAACTCCCGGCTCGATACGGTTCAGGCGGCGATGTTATTAGTTAAGCTGCAATATCTGGAGCCCTGGACCGCGGCGCGCCGGCGCGGCGCGGCGATCTATCGGCATCTGCTGGAAGGAGTCGAACAAGTCCAGGTGCCGGATGAACGGAGTTACGAAAAGTCAGTCTACCACACTTTCGTGATTCAAGCCGATCGGCGAGACGAATTGAAACGATTTCTCCTTGAACAGGGCATTGAGACTGCGGTGCACTATCCTGTTCCTATCCATCTCCAACGCGTGGCGCGGGAATTGGGATGGGGCCCGGGTAGCTTTCCCGTAACGGAGCGGCTGGCCGGGCGGATCCTCAGTCTGCCGATTTATCCGGAACTGACTATGGATCAATTCCAGTTGGTCGCCGAAAACATTCGACAATTTTATAGAGAGCGTAAACTGCCTTGAGGATACCTTTTTCTTATTTGGACAGACAGTTCGCCAACGTGGACGCCTATTTGGCCGATCTGAAGGAGTTTGTCATAACCGGCGATTTCACCCTGGGAGCGCCGCTGCGCGAATTCGAGAAGCGCTTCGCTACGCTAACCAGTATGCCCTTTGCTATTGGTGTTGGCAGTGGGACCGACGCGCTGATTCTCTCGCTCAAAATTCTGGGAGTGGGACCTGGCGATGAGGTAATCACTACTCCGACCACTTTTATCGCCACCGTGGGGGCGATCGCGGTAGCGGGTGCGCGCCCGGTATTTGTTGATAGCGAAGAGGGCTTTGTAATCGACCCAGCCAAGATCGAAGCGGCGATTACACCGCGCACCAAGGCTATTCTTCCTGTGCACTATACGGGCAACGTCGCCGACATGCCGACTATTCAAAAGATTGCGCAGCAGCACAACTTGCACCTGATCGAGGACTCCTGCCAGTCGATTGCAGCCGGCATCGATGGCCAACCGGTCGGTACTTGGGGTGAGACTGCGGCCTTCAGCTTGCACCCGCTCAAAAACCTCAACGTCTGGGGGGACGGCGGTGTAATCGTTACCAAGTCCGAAGAAATCGCCGACAAGCTGAGATTGTACCGCAATCACGGTCTGGTCGATCGCGACAGAGTGGCGATTTTCGGCACGAACTCGAGGCTAGATACACTACAGGCCGTGATTGGCAATCGACTGCTTGAAGAGGTGGACTGGATCACGGAACAGCGCATTGCCAATGCCAAACGCTACGACAAAGCCTTTGCAGACCTCGGAACGCAAGTGCGAGTTCCGGCACGACGCAAAGGCGTCAAGCACGTCTTCCATCTCTACATCCTGCGTGTGGAGCGACGCGACGAGTTACACGAGTACCTTAACGCCCGGGGAATCGAAGCCAAGATACACTATCCCATTCCGGTGCATCTCCAGCAGGCGAGCAAAGACCTAGGGTACAAGGAAGGCGACTTTCCAGTCAGTGAGGCCGACAGTCGCCATGTACTGACGTTGCCAGCCCATCAGCATTTAAGCAGCGAAGAAATCGACTACGTAATCGAAAATGTGTATGCCTTCTGTCGGCGATAGCCGCGGGTTGCTGACCGCCGCGAAAGTCGTCAAATTGATGGAACGGCCTACTCTATGGCGGATTCTCTCCCACCGCGGTTTGGCGTCGCCTGAGGAACGGTCAATTAAATAAACTGAATCCGCCTCGCTAAGGCCAGTCGCTCATTCAAGGTCCTCTTTAAACGATCGGATAACGTCACAAAATATGCAAATGGGTGCCTATCTGCGCCGATTGCTGTCGCGGGCCGAAGTGGACCGCGCTGTAGTGATGGGCCTCACCGCAACAATTATTCGGGTCGCTAGTGGACCGCTGACAGCTTTGGCCATCGCCTGGCGTTTTTCTCCGGTTCTGCAAGGCTACTACTACACGTTTCGTAGCTTACTGGCGGCTCAGGTATTAGTCGAATTAGGATTGGGTCAGGTCGTGATTCAGTTCGCCAGTCACGAATGGGCGCATCTGCAATTCGACAGCGAGGGCCACATTAATGGTGAGCACCAGGCGCTGGTTCGGCTAGCTAGCCTTGGCCGCTTCGCCGCCACCTGGTATGCCGTTTGCGCCATCCTCGTCTTGTTCGGACTGATAGCGGGAGGCTTCGCGTTCTTCGGCCATGTCGCCCATGGCGGAGTCTTATGGACGCAACCCTGGCTCCTGTTGTGCGTGTTGACGGCCCTCGATTTGGTGCTGGTTCCATGCTGGGCTCTGTTGGAGGGCTGCAACCAGGTCTCGCAGGTCTATGGCTACCGAGCCGCCGAAGCGCTGATTACCTCGCTGGCTATTTATGCCGGAATATTGGCAGGGGCGGGGCTGTGGGCCTTGGCACTTGGAACCCTCGCCAAACTGGGCTGTGAAAGCTTCTACCTGCTCCGGCGATTCCGGGGTTTTTTCGCTTCCTTGTTTCTTGCCGCCTCCACCTACGAGCGAGTGGCCCTGCACGGCCTTTGGGCGATGCAATGGCGGATTGCTCTTTCCTGGGGGGGTGGCTACTTGGCGTTCGGCATCTTCAGCCCCATTCTCTTCAAATACCAGGGACCGGTGGAGTCCGGACAGTTTGGAATGACTTGGCAAATTGTTGGCGCGCTGGGACTGATATCGTCGATTTGGGCCGTCGCCAGAGCACCTCTGTTTGGCATCTTGATTGAAAAACGCCAATACGAAGAACTCGACGCCCTGCTGTTTCGGATCATAGCGGCAGCCACCGCAATCAATACCATCGGCGCCCTCGTGGTTTGGTCACTGATCTATTTTCTTTATCGTGACCATTCCATATACGCAGTACGGGTGTTGCCACCGCTGCCGAGCGCTATTTTCATCGCGTCCAACGTCATCAACCAGGCCACAGTGCCGCTTGCAGTCTATCTACGTGCTCATCGCCGCGAACCACTGGCCGGTGTGTCCCTTGGATTAGGCCTGGGAGTTGCCGTGGCCAGTTGGTACCTGGCCCACTACAGCGTTACGGCAGTTGCGACAGGGTACTTTTGTATTAACGCTTTAATCGTGTCGCCGATTGTCGTATTGATTTGGTTCAGGTGCCGCTCCGAATGGCATCGAGAGCCAACTGCGGAACCTTCAGCCGCTGCTCCATTCGCAAATCAAAATGCATAACCAGGGACAAAGTTGATCTCGGAGCCGTTTCTTCCGTGCGCTAACGAAAGGTTACGCAACGAGAGAGAGGCTGGCCGAGAGGCCGGCGAGGCAGCGGTCTGTAAATTATCCAAGTCGTATGCGGGGGCGTTGCGCGGTGCCGGACAGACCTGAAATATCAGTCGTTATTCCTCACTACAACCATGGCAGGTACATAGGTCGGCAGGTCTCGGCGCTACTTGCACAGTCCCACGTACCCCGAGAAATAGTAATCGTCGACGACGGCTCTACGGATCAGGATTTTAACGTCTTGCTGGATCTCGCTCGGGCACACCGCAAGGTGCGAGTCATTCGCTCCGGTGGGCGCCTCGGACCGGCGCGAGCCGCGAATAAGGGACTTGATCTCATCAGCAGCCGCTATGTGTCGGTAATGGCGGCGGATGATTTGGTCTTGCCTGGGTACTTCGAGGAGTGTGCCAGCGCCCTGGCCTCGCACCCGGAGGCCGGACTTTGTTGCGGTGATGCGGTACTTCTAGATGAAGAGACAGGCTTTCAATGGCGTCATGAGGTTGGTTTGACGGCAGGTTACCTCTGCGGTGGTGAGGTCGCCTCACAGATCGGACGCAACAGAGCCCTCTTTGCCGGCTCTTCGGTTGTATGCAACACGGAGGCGCTTGAAAGGGCGGGCAAATTTAGACCGGAACTCAGCAGCTATTTGGATGCCTTTAGCAACCTTGTTCTTGGCTTTAGGCATGGCCTTTGTTACATCCCGAAGCCCTTTTCCGTATGCCGGCTCGATCGGACCAGTTACCATGCGCGCGACCTCGCAAAGTCTTCGCTGCCGCTGATGCGGGAGTTACTCAGGCTAATTCGGTCGCCGGAGTTTGCCGACGTGTTCTCGGACTTTCGGCGCTGCGCCCCTGCGCACATGTTCGGGGCCGGACTGCTTCGGGCTGCCTTGGAACGCGACAATCGCGCTTTTCTTAGCCCGCGGCTGGTAGTTGGGGGAGTTCTCATCGCGAGTCGGAGGATGCTCGTACGGGGGCTCGACCTGCTTAATCTGAAAGGAAAATTGAGAACCATCATGTATAGAACGAAACGCTACTCAGGTGAATGCGAAGTGGCACCGCTGGTTTTCCAAGCGGTTGAGCTTCACGGAGACACGCAGTCCGAGCGTTCTGCGCGCCGGCAATAGTCGAAACGGCGAAAGCGGCGGTACTTCTGTTCGTCCTGGTCGCCGCGTAACTGGCTCATCGGCCCCCGATATAGTGAGCGGTGAGCAAGAGCATGCGCGTCTGTTCCGAAATAACGATGGTTGCAGACCGTCGCCGACCACAATAGTACTAAACTGTTGAAGGGCGCAGCGCTCGATAAAAGTCGGCATCCAGCAACGCGCGCTCAGTATCGTTACGGTGGCAACAAGACAACTTGATGGCAGACGCTAGCTACAAAGGCAAGCGCGACGAGGCGATTCATCCGCTTCGCCCTGAAGCGGAGCCGGAGGACTTATCGTCGCCGCGGACATCTTATGTAGGCGAAGGAGTAATAGACCTTGGCCCGTATTTGGCAGCTCTATGGGAACAGCGCCGGATCATAGCCGCGGCGATTATGGTGGCAGTCATCTTGACGATGATGGTTACCACCCTCGCACTGACGCGATACTATCGAGCCATGGCAATCATACGCCCGGTAGCCAAGGCCGCCACCGCAGGCCGAATAGTCGGGATGTTCGGAGGAGCGGGCGGGGCGGGGCTTAGTCCGCTTTCGGGCTTGATGGGTATTGGCGGTCCTGGATCCGAAGAAGCTCAGGAGTACATGACCATCCTTCAGAGCTTCGCGTTCAACACTGCCCTAATCAATCAACATCAGCTTGCGCCGGAACTGACCAGGTCGAGTTCGAACCCAATACTCGCACAGATCGAGAACCAGGACCCGAGATGGCGCGCATACAAGAGAATGATGAAGCGGTTTTCATGCGAGTATTCATCGAAAACCGGAAACATCACTTTGTATTTTACAGCCAAGACACCTGCGAAGGCCGAACGTATCTTGAGCTACTACGTCGATGACCTGCGCGAGAAACTGCGTACCAGGGAAGTCCAGGGTGCTTCCGCGGCCGTCGAGTCGATGAAGGCCGAAGCGCGTGTCACCTCGGACGCGCTTCTTCAGACCCAGCTCTACGATCTGATCGCAAAACAGATGCAGCAATTGAAGCTCGCGCAGGTGGAAGCAGACTTTGCATTTACCGTGCTTGAACCGCCAGCTGCTCCTGACAAAAAGTACAGTCCGAGCGTCTTGCTTGATTCGGCGGTCGCCGGATTTCTCGCGCTCGTATTCTCGGCATTGTTTGTAGTTTTCAGAGAAATCAAACGGCAAGTCGACAAAGGACGTCACGTCATCGGATCGCGCGTTTAGCGTTGGGCGGAGCTACAGCTCAACGTGTAACAACAAAAGTAGAGTGTGGATGGAATTTCCCTGGGTGCAGGCGCTGGCTCTCGTAGTAAGCTATGCGGTCCTATCGCTGGGCACTTGGTTGGTTTGGCCGAGTCGCTGGAATGTATTCGCGCAGTACAATTTCGGATTTTTTTTTGTAGCATATTTTGTCCCTGCTTTGCTCACTGACGAGCTTACTCAGTTTCAACCGGCTGTTCTAAACCTCTACACTGAAATCATGGCGGTCGGCGCCTTCATGTACCTGATAGGCCTCTATGCCGGCGCCAATTCTCCAAGGCTGCTGATAAATGGGCGATCCTTATTCACCCTCCCATCGACACCAGAAGCTGCGGAATTTGTGCGCCAGCGCTGCGTCTGGATGGTTGTTGCCTCCGTCATTGGCCTGTACCTCAGTTTCTCGATTATGGGTTACGTAGCCTTGTTCAGCGCCCAGCCCATGCAAGCAAAGTATTTTCACGATCAATACCGTCCCGGCTACCTCCGGGCGATCTGGCTCTACCTCCCGTCGGCTTCGGCGTTTGTGGCATACGCGCCGATCTTGGTGTCGATCGCGTTTCTGAGGCGCGGCTATCGCAGGTACTTTCTGGTGCTTCTTGCCGGAATGGGAGCATTCGCGTTGGAGTTGCATCGTGGCGAAGTCGGCAGTCCCATGCTCCTCGGTGTGGCCATCCTCTTCGCGGCGAGCAGGCTGAGGCATTCGATCGTTGAGTTTTTAGTAGTGTGTCTTTTGGTCTGGTCGATCGGTGCTGTATTCAACTACGTGCTTATGGTTTACTTCGACGTTGGTACGATGAGAGCCGGAAATAGTGAAGTAACTATCTGGACTCTCATCGCTGGCGGCGCACCTGACATTAACGACAGTATGCACTTCCTGAGCCGATTCATGAATCATCCTCAATATAGTTTGGGGCGAAACATAATTGGCGGATTGATGCCGAACCAATACAAGTGGAATCCAGGCCTTTGGTCGCTTAGCGTGGCGAGGGAAATGACTCGTGAGGAGGTCGTGAACTTTGCCGCAGGAGGACTTCGTTTAGCGATCCCAGTAACGGGGTTTGCTTCCTTTGATTGGCTCGGCGTCAATATCATCTCCTTCGGGATAGGATTCGCTACGGGCTACATCGTCGCGTTTGCGCGGAGGCACGTCGCGGCAGCACCAGTAGAGGTCAAGAGCGTAGTTCTGATCGTTGCGTGGTGCCTGATTGGTAACCTAGACGCGCCGACCTGGCACCTGATGACACCATTGTTGATGCTCGCGCCTTTAATCTATCCGATGCGGTTCCGGCTCCTGTCGTCTACTTCTCAGAGATCGTCGATTATCGCGGGGGCCGCAACGTGATCAACGGTTCGAGATGTAGCCAAATCTTGTGCGTTGCACGGCCAGCACTAACTTGATTTCTGTTTTAGTCGCCAATAGCATCCGGGATCTGACGCGACCGGTCCGACGGCGAGGGGCCGTCCGGTCGGATAAAAGATACTAGTATCGGAAAGTGCACGTAATTTATAGGAAAACGTGCCGCGCCTGCGGCTCGCCCGAACTTACGCCTGTAATTGACCTGGGAGAGCAGTACCTTCAGGGCTCGTTCGTCAAACCTGGAAAGGAACTGCCGGTCTTGCGGAAAATTGCGACATCACTCGTCCGATGCGATCCGACACGCGATGAAAAAGCGTGCGGGCTGCTGCAACTGTCCAGAACACTACCGCCCGAGATTTTGTACGCCGCCTACTGGTACCGCTCCGGTACCAACCAGACGATGCGCGATCATCTGAAAGAGGTCGCGGACGCCGCCGCGCAGCGGGTCGAAGGAAAACAAACCCGTATCCTGGATATTGGATGCAACGATGGCACTCTTCTTAAATCGTGTCCCGAAGGGTGGGTAAAGTTCGGCATCGACCCTTCCGATGTCGCGCAACAGATCTCGGGAGACATAACGGTCGTGCAGGGGCTATTTCCGACACAGGAGTTGACCAAGGCGACCGAGTCGAAACCATTGGATGTGATCACGTCGATTGCGATGTTTTATGATCTTGAAAACCCAGTCGAATTTGTTCGCGAAATCAAGCGGCATCTTGCCGAGGATGGTCTTTGGATTTTCGAGATGTCGTACATGCCCATGATGTTGAAGATGGGATCGTACGACACGATCTGTCATGAGCATCTCGAGTACTACAGTCTCGCGGTGATCGAATACATCCTGCGCGCGGCTGACATGCAGCTCTTCGATGCTACCCTCAACGACATCAATGGCGGAAGTATCCGCTGCTACGCTACGCACAGCAGCAATTTCCAATTCAAAAACGAAGACTCGTCAACCAGATTGAGCGAGCTGCGCAAGCAGGAATTCGAGCTGGAGTTGGACACCGACAAGCCGTATCGCGAATTTCAGGAACGCATGCATGTTCAGCGCTACCAACTCACTTCGCTGCTCAGGAAGCTCAAGGGCGAGGGGAAGAAGATTCACGCGTACGGTGCGTCGACCAAAGGCAATGTGATCCTTCAGTTTTGCGGCATCGATAACTCGATCATCGACTATGCGGCGGATCGGAATCCGGACAAATTTGGCGCACGTACGCTGGGCACCAATATCCCCATAATCAGCGAGGAGAAATCGCGGGCCATGAAGCCGGACTACTATCTGGTTCTGCCCTGGCACTTCAGAAAGGAGTTCGTCGATCGAGAGAAAGGGATGCTTCGACAGGGCGTGGGCATGATCTTTCCGCTTCCAGAAGTTGAAATCGTCCGCGGTTGAGCGACCGCAGGGCAGACTGTGGCAATCCGCTTGTCCGAAGTAACCGTCGCGATCGATTGTCGTCTCAGTTCTGGAATCGGAACTATCCTTCGAAATGTCGTACCGCGGCTCTCTCCGCATTTGAAGAAATTGATTCTATTAGGCCCCGGCGACCTCAGAGATCGCTGGCGGCTCGACGGACGCAATGTCGAATACGTGGAGTACAACGTCCCGGTCTACGGAGCCGCCGAGCAATATGGATTCCCGCACCGGATAACGGCGCAGGCCGATCTGCTTCACGTACCGCACTACAATGTTCCGATTTGGTGGACCAAACCGCTGGTCGTGACCCTAAATGATCTGACCCAATTCCAGCCGGAATTCGGCAGCAGCAGAGTTCGCAGAGCGGTGGCGCGAGGTCTTATTTATTGGTCACTATGGCGGGCAAATGCGCTACTGACGCTGTCGGAGTACTCGCGGTCCGATTTTGAGAAAGACTTCGGAAGCCGTGCGCATCGCCTTAGGGTCGCTCATCCGGGAGTTGACCGGCGCATCTTTCGGCCTCTGGACCATGGTGTCGCGCGTAGTCACGTTGAGCGCGTTACCGGAATCGGAAAGCCGTACGTTCTGACGCTCGGCAGCGTCCGACCACACAAGAATCTTTCGGGGCTGATCAAGGCCTTTGCGGTCGCTAAGCAACGATTTGGGCTGAATGAGGCGCTGGTGATTGGCGGAAAGCGCGAAGGGTTTCTCACCAATTCGGAATTCGAGATTCCTGAACGGTTGCGGGACGAAGTCATCTTCACGGGGGCGGTCGGCGACAGTCTTCTCCCTGCCCTCTATGCAGGGAGCGAGGCGTTCGTATTTCCGTCGCTCTATGAAGGCTTCGGCATTCCGCCGCTCGAGGCGATGGCCTGCGAAGTTCCGACGCTGGTCTCCAATCGCGCATCGCTTCCTGAGGTAGTAGGGGATGCATCGCTACTGGTGGATCCCGAGCGTACCGAAGAATTCGCGGAGGCGATGACGCGAATAGTAAGCGATGCTGGGCTGCGCGAAAAACTGATCAATGCTGGTAAATCGAGAGCAGCCCTATTCGACTGGGACAGAACTGCTGAGCGCTACCTTGAAGCTTATGACCAGGCGCTCATTTGAAAGCACGCAGGAGCAGATGATTCGCTTCGTTCATTCGGGGGTGCGTGAAAAGGCCACCAGACGATAATGGGACGAAAAGTCGCGCTGGTTGCGGACAAGCTCGTTGATTTCAGTGGTCAGGAGAAAGTCTTCAAAGTCATCTGCGATGCTTTCCCCGATGCAGATGTCATAACCTCCATCTATGCTCCACAATCGACGCTGCCTGAATTCTCCTCCCGCAACATTTTTCAGTTGGTACCCCAGTGGCCGTTTCGCGACTGGAGGACCGTGCAACGGTATTTTCCGCTAGCCGCAGCCTTGATGATGCGCCAAAGTCTGCAAGGGTACGACACCATTGTATCCTCGGTGGCGCACCTCGGCCGGTACATCAGAAAAGGTGGCGCCAAGCATATCTCGTATACGTACTACCCCTTTCGTCTGCTCTACGAAGACGACAAATATCCACAAGTAGCCGGTTTCTCGCGACAGGTGATGCGGGCGATGCTGCCGGTCCTTCGCCGATGGGACCGCTATCAGGCCGCTAGGGTAGACCGTTTCGTCGCGATCTCCGAAAGCTCCAAGGCTGCGATCAGACGATACTACGGCCGCGACGCCGATGTTATTCCTTCGCCGATTCTCGATTTACCAGCGCAATACGAGCCTGCGAAGAAAGGTGACTATTATCTGGTTGTGTCGCGCCTGGAGCCGTGGAAGCAATTGGAGGTGGTCGTAGACGCCTTTTCCACTATCGGTCGCAACCTGATCGTAATTGGTGAAGGGCCGGAGCTCGAGAGGCTGCGTGCGCGAGCGCATTCGACTGTCAAGTTCGTCGGCCGAGTAGCCCAGTCAGAGCTGGCCGATTACTATCGTGGGGCGCGCGCATTGATTCATCCTACGCCAACCGAATATGGGCTCACGCCAATCGAGGCCAACGCTTACGGGACGCCAGCAATCTGCTTGGGCACGGGCGGCGTTTTTGAGACGATGATTCCCTATGAACCGGGAGCGAAGAACGCTACCGCGCTTTTCTACGAAACCTCACGCACTGATGTGCTGGCTGATTCAGTGCTCCATTTCGAGCGCGTCGAGACAGAATTTGATCCCAACTGCTGCGCAGAGAACGCCAAGCGATTTGCGCCTGAGGCTTTCGTTGAGCGCTTGCGAGCATACGTCGAGCAATGGGGATAGCATAATCGTTTTCCTACGTGGCGGTAGCAGATTTTCGCTGATGAGTTGCAGATCATGTTGAAGGAAAGGGCGCGAGCCGTATCGGGAATAGCTCGAGCGGTCGATCTAGGCATAATTGCGATCTCATTCGCGATCGGCGCGGTAGTCTGCCAGGGCGCGACGCATATCCAGCTGGCAGCGTGGCTGCGCGGCGCGTATCCCGTGGCCGAGGAAGTCACTCATCAATACGCTCTGCTTTTTCTGCTCGGCCTGATCTCCTGGGTAGGGGTCACGCAATGGCAAGACAGCTATCGGTCGCATCGAGCCGAGCACCTCTTTCCTCTCCTAGCGGGGCAGTTCACCACGCAACTGTTGTGGGCGATGGTGGTCGGCTTTCTTGCGTTCATCTTTAAGCTCGGATTCGTGAGCCGCACATTCCTGCTCACCTTCCTGCCGCTGAGCATGCTGATTCTGACAACGCGGCAGCTTGTGGCGCGGGCTTTCCTGCAATATCTACGGGCCAAAGGCCACGACCTCCGCCGCGTTATCGTGCTCGGGGAGCCGGAACGCGCGCGCGAATTCTCACATTTCATCGAGATAGAGGCCGGTCCAGGCTATCGGATTACAGGGCCAAGTCCGAGTCATAACGGCAAGTTGAACGGAAGCGACCATGCCGATTTCGATGAGGCCTTTTTGATGCTCGGCGATGGGCAAAGCTACGACTTGGAGGCCACCGTACTTAAGCTGGTCAAACTAGGTAAGCGCGTCCATATAGTGCCCGGCCTGTTTGACGTCCGATTGTTTCGCCAGAGTCTCGGAGAATTTGCGGGTGTTCCAGTTTTATCTGTCGGAGGCCACGGGCTCGACTTGGTAGAGGCGGGTGCAAAACGATGTCTAGATCTGGTAGGTGCCGCTATCTTGTTGGTCGCTTTGTCTCCCGTACTATTGTTGATAGCGCTGCTGGTGAAGGTGTCGTCTCGCGGCCCGATCCTTTTCTCGCAGGAGCGTCTTGGTAAAGAGGGACGCCCTTTTCGAATGCTCAAGTTTCGGACTATGCATCGCGACGCGGAGCAGCGGCTTCGATCCGATCCAGACCTCTATCGCAAGTATCTCGAGAATAATCATAAGGTGCCTAAGGGAGAGGATCCGAGAATAGCACCTTTTGGGCAATTTCTGCGTGCCAGCAGCCTGGATGAACTCCCCCAACTGTTCAACGTATTGAAAGGCGACATGAGCCTGGTTGGGCCGCGCCCGATAACCCCGCCGCAGTTGGAGCAGTACGGCGAATACGGTACCCTGTTTCTTTCAGCAAAGCCGGGAATTACTGGCTATTGGCAGGTTCAAGGACGCAGCGAAATCAGCGATTTCTCCCATCGAGCCGAGCTCGATATCGAATACATCCGTGATCAGTCGCTCAAGACCGATGTTGACATATTGCTTAAGACGATTCCCGCCGTCCTGCGGCGCAAGGGCGCGCATTAGTTCTCCAGAGACACGCCGGCGTTCTGGTTAAGAGCATAGCGGCTGTCGACGAGCTGTCCGCACAATCTTGCCGACCCACTGAGCGCGACCGCGCCCAGAACATCACTTTCCGCCGCCTACTATCCCCACTGGTATCATAGGCGCCGCTCGGGGGTGGCGATCAAAACGGAAGCCCGCTGATCACGAGCCCGTTGCGACGACATTGTGTTTGCTCTGATGGTTTACCGCGCGGTAATGCGAATTACACCCTCGAAGAGCTGCTGAGAATCATGTCTGGCCTCACCGCTTCAATGACGCAGTCGGATCGTCTTTCTTTAGTCTCAGAAATCGACCAAAACGGTCGCGCGATAGGCTCAACAACTCTGTAACTCGTGCTGGATGCTCACTCGCGACATCGACCTTTTCCTCGGGATCGGCTTGAATGTCATAAAGCCTGACGGTGCAATTTTCAAAGTTCCAAATCATACGGTATCTACCGTCGTCAGCCGCGATCGAGCCTTTGGCGACGGGTCCGAATATGCTGGAACGCGCCAGGTACATCGAGAAGGCAGGCCTGGGCTCTTCCGTTTGCCAATCGGCGCTTAACAGCGGTTTGCCTTCCATCCACGGAGGGACGTCGATCTTCAACAAGGACAGGATGGTCGGCGCCACGTCAGTCAGGTCGCCCGGTTTGTCGGACGTCTCTGCTACACTCTGACCCGGTAGCGAGATCAATAGTGGAATGTGGACTTCCGCGTAGTGCAAGTCGGGTGAGGCGTGTGAATAATATCCTTGACAGAAGTTCTCGCCATGATCCGCGGTGACGATCACGATCGTGTTGGAACGACGCCCGGTGCGATCCAGCCATTCTAGGAGATGTGCCAGCGCTCGGTCGGTGTCCGCTATGCTCTCGTCGTAACGCATTCTCAGCAGATCGATGGTTGGTTGCTGGGATGGCGAATAATAGCCGTTCTCGGTTGGCCATCGCCAGTAGTATTGCTCCTGGGTCTCGAAATCCTGAGGATGATCACTTAAGCCAGGAAACCGGAAGCCTGAGCTGTTGACGTAAGGAGCGTGAGGCGGAAGCAGATGAAGCCATAGGAAATACGGCTCAGGCGTGGAACTTATGAAATCGCGTGACAACTTTGCAGCGTTGTAGGAGTTCACGTAAGGCTCGTGATTAAAGCTGTTGAACGCCCAGCCAGTGAGGCCCAAAATGCCGTCGGTGACCTTATATATGGCTGCCGATAGCAATGGATCAAGTTGCATCGCAGAGGTTCCGAAAGTCATCCACGGATTCATTGGCGGACGCAATAAATACTTGAACGAATCGTCCAACCGCAAAGTAAGCGGATTCGCGGCTAAATTGGTGACGATAGCGCCGGTAGTATAGCCGTTTTCGCGCAGTACCCACGCCAGGTTGTGCTCGCGAGACTTCGGCGGTACCTGCCCATCGAGCTGGAAAACGCGATGAGTCAATGGATACTCTCCGGTCAAAAGTGAAGCGACTGCCGGTGTGGTGAAATCGCAGCTCGATATGAAGTTGGTAAACCGGTAGCAATGCTCCGCCAGATGCTCCAGTCCGGGCGTCGTATTACGTACATACCCATAGACGGACATATCCTCCGCGGTGAGAGCGTCTAACGTGATCAGCAGAATGTTTGGTCGCTTTGATTGAGTGGCAACGATGGCTGCTGACTTTTGCGGAAGCGGATCGAATCCGCGCCAGCGGGGAATGTGTAACACGATGGGCAGAAGCAGGAGAGCAGAGACAATCAACAGCAGGGCACTGTTGGCGTTCAGTTCGTCAAGCGTGGAGAGTGCCATGCCACGAGCAAGGGCGAGCAGGACGATGGTTTCCAGGACAACTACAATGGCCATTATTAGTGCTACTCCGGCCATACTTACCGGGTAGTGGATGTACCCATTGAAACATTGCATCAGGTAGTAAACCGAAAGGTTGATAACGATCAGCGCGAGAAACCCACCACATTGGCCCTCCAAATCGGCGCTGCGCGCATTGCCAACGAACCTGACAAAGCTCAAAGCGATGGCGAGAATGCCGGCTAACGACAGCTCGAAAACAAGTAGCACGAGAATCTCGACCGCGAATTCATTGGCGACTTCTGCAAGCGTGAGGAAACGCATCCATTCATGCGATTCGCGCACAACCCATATTGGAAACAGAAACAGGACTGATGGCAGTGCAAGTCCACGAAAAAGCCGGAGCCATCGCGAGGCGAAGTAATCAGGTCTGCGATGTTCTACTGGAAACACCTTGCGAGTCTTGAACATCTGTTTCGTTCGTATATCGACCTATCAAGAACTCTGCACCGAAGCCGGAACTGCGCTGTCAGTCCCTTCGATACGTTTTCCCGGTACGGCAACTGGTCAACGCTCGTTTGCTGGCATCCTTTTCCATCCGCCCAACATATTTGAGTGTCCATACTTTATAAAGAGTTGGCCAGGTTGGCTTCCAAGCCTACGAACGCTGGCCACGAAATTCGCAATATTCTCTGCACGTGGGAGGTAGGTGTCGGAGTGAAAATCGCGCATTGAATCTGCCTGCAGATCGTTGTGCGGGGGATGATCGTACGTCGGCCAAAGTAAAGAACACCTCCACGTTCAAACACTCATCACGCAGCCGTCCGTTAAACGATTCGATGTAGCTGTTCTCTACCGGCTTGTCAGCCAGATGAAGTCCAGGTGTACGCTGTACTGATATGCCGGCAGTTCCATGGCATTAAGCCGAGAAGGCGCCAACGCCACCTCTGCCCGGTAGGCGAGCTGTCGGCCTCAGAGCAGAAGCATTCGCGCGTGATCTGTTCTACCACCAGTACGCGTCGTCGAAAGTCACGCCGAGCAGATTGACCATGCCAAGTCGTTCAGGTTGAGTTCGACCTGCCCGTTGGCAAGTGTCAGATTGGTAGACGGCGTCGCTGCGACGACTTCTGCGTTCGTGAACCAATTCTCGCGAGCGAGATCAACGAGTGTGTCGTTATAGAACTTCTCCGACGTGACAGCGTCAGCAGTCGCATTGCTCAGAACGTTCGATTTCGGCATGGTGTGGATGCTTATAAACAATCCGCGTCGAACGCGAACTGGATGATTCCCGTAGCGTTAGCTGCAGAGGGATTGGCGGCACTAATAGTGACTGAATTCGGCACCGTCGTCGTCGCTACGTCGGCTGTGTCGCTGCACGTGGTCCTTCCGTTCGGGACGGTGCACCTGACTGCTGATGGCGCTCCCCCAACATCTATTGTGTACACTGGCGTGTTTGCGTTAGCGGCTGCCGCCTGAAAGACGATAAAGTTGCGAATATAGCATGCGCGATTGAGCAGAACATTTGCGGCGGCAGCGGTCGTAAGTGCTGCTTGCCCAGAGTTCTCGCCGCACGCGAGATAGTTCGTGGTGTTGGCCGCAATGGTCGGAGCGGACCCCGAGCATGTCCATGCAAACCCGTCAGGAAAGCTGACATGCGAACCAGCAGGTAAGCTGACTGTAGCGGGTCCGATATTGCCTTGAGCACGCAGGTCGTCCGCGCTTCCTTGAGCGAGAGTCAGACCGCCGCCCTGAATGAAATCAACGGTTTCATCGGTCAGTTCCTTTCCCGTGCATCCGACCCCGCGCTCGCTGATTAGCGACCCGCCGGTCTGTGTGGAATCCTGAATCTGCATGTAGCCATAGTAAATGGTCGGACACGTCCCTGCCCCGGTGTCAATTTGTATCGGCCCGATAGAAGCCAATGACCCCGTAGCCGCAACCAGCACATTCAAATAACTGCTGTTCAAGGCGCCGCCAGAGGTCAACTCCAGCAGACGGCGCTCGTTCTCGCACCGGCCTCGCCACATGAGCCTCTGAAACTGCCCACCCTTAACACAGAAATCGTAGCGCGTCTGACCACTGTCGTTCATGTAGAGGTTGCCTAAGTCCACATTTGCGCAGAGTCCCTCACATTCGAACACGGGTCCAGCATACCCACTCAGCGATCCTCCGTTAACCGTTACTTGGGACATCGACACAGTACCGACCTTGATGGTTTGGTATTGCGAGGTGACACCCACTGTGGCGTTGCTGGCAGTTAAGAATAGGCCCACGTCGGCAAAATAGGCGGGGTCATCGTAGAGTGTGATTTCCGCGCCATAGTTGTAGACCGCTATGGTCCCGACGTTGTTGTTGGCGCTTGGATTAGTCGCCAAAGAAATGACGACATCTCGTAGGACGTTTTGTTGTGCAATGTCGCTGAAGACTGCGGGCGCACGAGCCTGAAGAATTCCTATGGTAGAAGGGTTGGGAGGGGATGAATACTGGGTGTCGATGGCGCAACCCTGAATCAGAACCCCGTTGGAGCCCGTCTCGTCAATGACCGGAGCAGAGCCAGTATTGCCAATCAGGATGGCGCTCTGGTCGTCCACGATACCCTTGGCGCATTTGAGCACCCCACCATTCTTGCCGGTTTCGTTGATAGTGGTGGTAATCTTGTACTTTCCTCGAGGTACATAGACCGCGCCCGATGAAGCCTGCGTGATGGTTTGGTTGAATGCTGGACCCGAATCGGCTGAACCAGTCGGATCAGCACCGAACGCGGTCACGGGACAGACCAGATCGGTGCATGCCTTCACGATCTGCTGTGAGGTGTTGCGAAAGTCCGACACGGTGCTGATCGCACCGCTACTTGTTGTCACCTTCATCAGCAGTTGGGAATCTGCCGCCATTGCCGGTTGCAGCGCATCGATCGCATCTGTCAAGTAGTGCGTGCCCGATACGCGCGTGAAGTTCGGCAAGCTCGGATTGTTCGAGGTGCAGCCACTCGGCACCTGATCGCAGGCGTCCATCGCGACCCACGTCGTCGTGTTGTTCAAGAACGTGATCGAGCCCGTCTCAGTGCCGCGAATGCCCGCGTTATAGCCGGTGCACTCGCCTAGCGTCATCGTCAGCCCAGCTCCAGTTCGCCCGAGACAGGCGTTCGTGACAGCGCCGTTGTAAACGAAATTGCCGAACAGATGCTCGACGTTTTCGCCGACCTTCTTCTTGGTCAGATGCGTGTAGAGGCTCGTGCCAGCCGTCGAGCAGCCGAGCGAATTCGGACTCGTGTTCGAGCCGCAGCTGGGCGGATGGATCTGGTTGACGTCATCTGCGGCAGTGATGGGCACGGTCTGCTCGGACGGAAGCGGTACGGTGCTGCACGCTGCGAAGAGCAGCACGCTCAACAACAATATCCACAGTCGCTTCATGGCTACCAATGATTGAACGCTACCGGGTCTGCGGCGACTGGTGCGAGACTGATTTCAGAGCGCTGGAATATGGGGCCCAGCGGCCGCCCAAGCGATTAGGCCGGACGATCTCAACTCGATGGTGCCGGAAGGGCTGCACCGGCGCATCCTGCACGATCTGGCTTCGGTGAACGACTATTTCGCGGCCGCGCCGCTTGCTGACAGCGATGCGTACTTCCTGGAGCACAACCGGCCCGCTCGAATCACCTCGACGATCCGTACACCGAGAACGGTAACTCTCGTTGTACCAGCTCGAAACCGCGTACTTCGGCGCTTACGAATGGCTCAAAGGTGCGCACCCGACATAATGCCGATGAAGGCTACGGTCGGCAAGACCGTCTCGTGAACGCGTCGAAGCGCGGAGTGGCGTATGTCTCGCCAGCGTGCGACACGCGCGCACCGCACCCGATTCTCGGCAAGTGCGTGATCACGTTCGTGGGAAGGCGCTCAGCTGGTCGTCGAGGGCACGGCTAAAGGCGTCGCCAACATTGAGGACGAAGCGGCATTTCAGAAACTGCATCAGATCGACATCTCTCGCAACAGACAGTAGGAGTCAGCGAGGCGCCGACAAATTCAAACAATGCTTCGGAACGTGCAGGGCAACATCTCTGCCGCAGAGCGCGACGGCCAACATCTTCGCTGTCACTGCGTCCGCGCGCTTGAGCTTCGAGTCCCCCTCGTGCAGATGACGGAGCTCCCGCATCGCCCAGGCCTAGTTCCTGAATACTTCTTTTCCAGAAATAGAAGCTCGCTCTGCTCATGCCATGCTCCCGGCAGATGTCGGCGAGCTTGGTGCCGCCCTCCGCGTGCCGCAGCGCCCGCAGTATCTTCTCTTCCGCATCTACTGCTGTATGTACCGTGGCAAGATTCTAGAAATCGAGCAGTGCAAGCGCTGCTCGTTGGAACGATCATCAGCGCTCGAGGCGGCTAAAGATACGCGTCAAGGAGTCGTTCGACACGGACGCGATGGAAGAGTTCGTCTTGAATCCGGGCGATTGTATGGATATACGGATCGGACTGGTGCATTAGATGGAAGCGCCAGAGGACGCGGAGTGGTGCGAGTTCTCTCGACTCAGCGCTATGACACCGACTAGCATCGCTTGGCAATGGAGAGATTAGGCCCGCGGACAGCGGCAGCGAAATCAGGCAATGGCGAAGGTAGCATTAATTACCGGCGTGACCGGTCAGGATGGTTCGTATCTGGCGGAGTTGTTGCTGAACAAGGGTTATGAAGTACACGGGATGGTGCGGCGCACTTCGAGCTTCGCGACCGGCCGCATTGACCACCTCCGTTCGGGCTTTGGGGCTAGTGCGCATGGTTTACAGCTGCATTATGGCGACCTCGGCGATGGGACCGGGCTGCGCCGGATAATCGAGCACGTGCGGCCGGACGAGGTATACAATCTCGCGGCGCAGTCGCACGTGCGGATATCATTCGATCAGCCGGAATACACGGCCGACATCGTGGGTCTCGGCACACTGCGGCTCTTAGAAGTACTACGTGATCACAATATCCGCCATGGCCGCTCCGCGCGATTTTATCAGGCGGGGTCGTCGGAGATGTTCGGCAAGGTGACGGAGATTCCGCAGCGCGAGACGACGCCGTTCCATCCACGCAGTCCCTATGCGTGTGCCAAGGTATACGGGCATATGCAGACAGTGAATTACCGGGAGGCGTACGGACTGTTCGCGTGCAACGGGATACTGTTCAATCATGAATCGCCGCGGCGTGGTGAGAACTTCGTGACTCGCAAGATCACGCGCAGCGCAACGCGCATCAAGCTAGGGATGCAACAGAAGCTGGCGCTGGGGAATCTGGAAGCACTGCGCGACTGGGGCTTTGCGGGCGATTACGTGGAAGCGATGTGGATGATGCTGCAGCAGAATGCTGCGGATGATTACATTATCGCGACTGGAGAGAATCATTCTGTGCACGAGTTCCTGGAGTTGGTCTTCGACTATCTAAAGATGGACTGGCGAAAGCACGTGGAGATCGACCAGCGGCTGTTCCGGCCTGCCGAGGTGGAACTCCTAATCGGCGACCCGAGCAAGGCGCGCCGGGTGCTGGGCTGGCGTCCACGGATGGACTTCAAGTCGCTGGTCATCACCATGGTCGATGCCGATCTCGTGCTTGCGCAAAGCGAACTTCGAAGTAGCTGCCAGTAGCGGCATATCAGTCGTTAGTTGTGACGGTCACGGGTCATCTCCGCTGTGGCGAATCCATGCACAGACACGATTTAGTCGTCAGTCAGAATGGGAAGCGTTAGGGCAAAGTCAGCCACCTACCTCCCGAGAGCGCCCCGATGGAGCAATTTCACTCCGTCGTCTTTAGGCCTCGTCCTTGCCCAAAGACGTTGACTGAAGATTAACGACCATCATAGTTGTTGACGTGATGTATTACGTCCTTCTTTTCGTGGCCATTGTTCTCCTGCTTTGTTCTACCAAGGCCTGGGCTTACATAGATCCCAACGCAGGTGGGTTTCTGTGGCAGGTTGCTGCGCCACTGGCGGCACTGGCGCTGACCTCGCTGCTGTACTTCAAAAGTTTGGTGCGGAAGTCTTTCGCGGCCCTGGCAAGCTCGCTTATCCCTACCGCCAGACCCTACGTTTTCGCGCTTCTTTCAGTGTCTCTGGCGACGGCCATCAATTTTGCGCTGCAGAGGGCGGCCGTTCATGGAACGTTCATGATCTTCATGGTCTCCTCCGTTGCCACCGCTTCAGTTGCGGGACTGGCACCAAGCATCCTTTCAACTGCGTTGGGAGCTTTGTCCAGCGCATACTGGTTTCTTCCTCCGGATGCTTCCATTGCCATCTCCCAGCCGAGCGATCGAATTCGACTAGTGCTCTACGTTATCTGCGCTTTGGTTTCGGCGCTGACGATTGAATGGCGCAGAAACGTGCGAAGGTCTGCAGCGGGAGACTAACAACAGATTTGTTCTTCAGCGATCAGTCTCGATTCGGATGCACGGGCTGTCGGCGGTCTTCACCTCGAGCCGGAGACGAAGCGCTTGCGAATCGACGCGAAGCATCTACGTCGCCTGTTCGGTTAACGGGCTACGCTCTGCGTCTCTTTCGGATACTGATCGACATCGCCGGCTTTTGCGCACCGGTTCCGAAGCGACAAACTGGAAATCTCCATCGAATGCTGCGAGGTACGCGATTAGAAATTCGAAACGTGGGCGTATCCAGTACGTCGAGAATGCCGGTGGCGACGATTCGAAATGCTATCGATGTCCTTGGATGAATATCAGTCGTTGAGGACGAAGTCTATCGCAATCAGAATATACCATCAGCGGCCCTTCGCGCTGTGCTCGAACGACAACCGAGCTTCGTTGAAACGTCGCAGGACGAACTAGCCGAATTCTAGTTCCATGGACCTCGAAATCGACGCACCTACCCCGCGAGGTTTCGGCGCAACATTCGGGATTTCAAGATCGCAGTATCTTCGCACGCGGTCACTGTTGCCGCCAAAAACGGGCTTGTGGAATACTAGGTTCAAACGAGGATCGACGTTGCCCCGGCCCCGAGCCGCAAATACGTCAGCCTTAGAGCCGATGCTACGCGTGCTTAGCGAAGACACTCGAATTTCGATATCAACCGTAAGAGCAGGGGCAAGCCCTGTGCCCTACCTACAACAATTCTTCTTGCGTTCGCACGTGTGGGAAGAAGCTGAAGAACTAGGCGGACCTTAGGCGTGACAGCCTGGTCGAGACCGGTCTTCAATCTCAACCGGCTGGCTTGGCGAAGAATCCGTGCGAGGCATCCGGATTTTCGCGACTGGCAATTGCATCTGCGGCTGCGAACGAGTGGGGCGCTCTTTTCTGCGCTTCGTGCGATGCAGCGCGCTAGGTTCCGCGATACCCTTCGACGGGTCTCGCCTGCGCGGCCGGTGTTCATTCTGGGGCATTGGCGGTCCGGGACCAGCCTGCTTCATGAGTTGCTTTCGTTGGACGGCGCGTTTATCGCGCCCACGACTTTTGCCTGCTTCAATCCCAACAACTTCCTTTTGAGCAGTAATCCGCTCGGCGAGCCATCGAATGCCGTGCAGCGGCCCACAGGAGACTTCATGGTTGCGACGGACTCGCCCCAAGAAGAAGAGTTTGCGCTGTTGTGCCTCGCCGGTGCATCGGCATACGAAGCTTTCATGTTTCCGGACTCAATTCGCAAACTCAATTCACTGAGTAACCCGATGCTGTTTTCCGGCGACGAATCGATGCAATGGAAAGAAGGGTTGCTCGAATTTCTGCTCGGCGTTCTTTATGCGGCAGATCGGCCGGGTCGATTGCTGCTTAAATCGCCGACAAACTCGTTTCGAGTCGAAACCCTGAACGGGCTCTTTCCGGATGCAACGTTCGTCGTCATTTCGCGGGAGCCTGTTGCGGTTTTCAAGTCGACTCTCGCCATGTGGCAGCGGATGTGGGAACGGTACGCATTCACCCCTGCCCTCTCGGGCAGGCAACTGGAGGAGGAGGTCGCGCGGGCGCGCCTTGCGATGGAGGAGCGCCTCGAAGCCGGCTTGTCCTCGATTCCAGCGCAGCGATGCAAAGCGATCAGGTACGAAGAACTCGTCGCGAATCCATCTGCAACGATTCGCGCGCTCTGTGAAAAGCTGAACCTGGCCGATCCAGATCCGTTGATACCGAGGGTCGAGACGTACATGGCGGAGCACGTGCGTCTGGCGCGAGAGGCTCCCCTTGCGAAAAAGACTCTTAGATGGATCCAGGAGCGATGGAAGCCGCTGTTCGAAAAGTACGACTACCCATCGCATTGACGAGGATGTCATGCCCTGGGCACATGGCCGATCGATACGGCGAGTCCTTGAACCATACGGAGGGTTCGTCTGGGTGAACTGGGAAAGGGAATGCGGACCACGAGTCGGCGCAAGACGGAATGCACGAGATCTCGAGCTTTCAGCGCAAAGTGACAGATCAAAAGCGAATCTCGGCACACTCGGAGCACGAGGTTTGCTGCTGGTTTCGATAAATTGAGGGGTAGAGACGTAACGGAGACTTTCCGGTCGCGGAGGATATCTTTTAGCCACTGTTTGTCGCTGCCGCTCTATGCTTCAATGAGCGACGAGACGCAGACTAAGTGATCGAAAACGTGCTGGCCATCGCGGCTGAGAACCGGCGTTAGAGAGAACTGCGTGCGGGCACTGGTCACGGGCGGCGCGGGCTTTCTCGGCTCTCAATTGTGCGACAGGCTGTTACGCGACGGTCACAAAGGCGTTTGCCTGGATACCTATTTCAGCTGCAAGCGTTCCAACTTTCTGCATCTGCGCGAGCATCCCAACTTCGAGCTTATCCGCCACGATATTGTCGAACCGATCCTGCTCGTGGTCGACAGGATCTCCAATCTCGCCTGCCCCGCCTAATCGGTCCACTACCAGTACAACCCGGTCAAGACCATCAGACCAGCGTGATGGGCACGATCAACATGCCCGGTCTCGCCAAGCGGGTGCGCGCGCAAATCCTGCTCACCTCGACCAACGAAGTCTACACCGATCCCGAACAGCATCCGCAGACCGAATCGTACTGGGGTCACGTGAATCCGATCGTCGTGCGCGCATGCTACGACGAGGGCAAACGCGTCGCCGAGGTGCTGACGATAGACTACTATCGCCAGAACAAGGTCGATATCCGCATCGTGCGCGTCTTCAACACCTACGACCCGCTCATGGCGATCGACGACGGCCACGTTGTATCGGCTTTCTGTGCCGCAGCTCTGCGAGGCAGAGACCTCGAGGTCTTGGGCGACTGCAAGCAGCCCCTCATTCGACTACGTCGATGACATCATCGAGGCGATCGTGTCCATGATGGCGCAGGTCGAGCACATCGAGCCGGTCAATATCGAAAATCCCGACGAGTTAACCGTGCAGCTCTTTTTTCGTGACCCCCTCTAGGTCGCGCCTTCTCAGTTTTCAGGCGGCGTGGGAGCGGGCCGGCCGTTCACCGGGCGACTCTTTTATCCCACTCGACTTCGGAAGACCGCCAAACCGGCCGAATTCCTCTTTGGTGCAGACCGCGATGCTTGCCCGGAATCGAATTGTCTGGGCCTCTTTCGAGAAATCAACGTTCAGGCTTCAGGGCTTGAACACTGGCGTAGCGAGGCCTTTGCCGGTCTCGGGCGCGGGATCATCGCTCAGACAAATGCTGTCGATCTCCGCTGCCGATCGCACATTCGAAATGAACCCCTGGGTTCCAAATGCCTTGATCCTTCGCCATCTAACTTCGCGTGCCAGAGCGATCATCGACACCGCTTCATTCTGAGTGCCGCGACACGCGACGATGCGATTTCCATAATCTATCAACACTGCGCTTGCGTCCCGCGAGCTCAGCACGCAACAGACCTTGAGACCTTGCCTGCGGACTTGAACGATCCAACCCAGAAACTCGCGCCTCTTAGGAGCTCCATTCCGATAGCGTATCTCGATCAGCTCTGAGCGTTCGTTGACTTTGCCAAAGGTGCTTGCTTGGTCTGGCAGAGCTCCGTCATTGTCCGGCTCGTTGTAATGTTCGACTAAATCTTAGTCCGTCCGCCGCGGGCGCGGCGACGGACCTTCTCCGCCCAAGCTGTCGGACAATGCGTGTCTGTATTGCGCATTGATCCCCGTCTATGGTTCGAGGTACGGCTGATTCTCGGGCGTGGAATGTCCGTCAGCTGACGAAGGTCACGGCCTCCACACCCAGCTCGTCGTTGTAGGAGACCGCCTGATGTCCCTTGGGGATCTGCAGACTGCATCGGCCACAAAGCGATATCACCTGGTGGCATCTGGCGCCCCTGAGCGTGCAATGAAATGTCGGCCTTCACGCGATTCCGCGGGCAGAACCAATACACTGCGTTCGCGAAACTGTCTCTCGTTCGCAATTCGCCGGCACTGCAGCAACGCTTCTTCATCTCGCATTCAGCCCTCCTCGTCAGCTTAGGTTCCGAGAGAAGCTAAGGGCAAATGAACGCGACACGAGCGCATCCCGACGCCGCAGGCGTGTTCAGCGGAGCGGACTTTCCACGCCATGCCGGAGACCGTTGGGCTCTTAAGCTGGCGAACACCCCGGGCCGCCCCCTGGCCTTCAGCTTTGCGTCGATGGGTGGATGCGGCCTCGGCGAGGTTGCGAAGTTCGTCGGTGCAAAACGTTCCTAAACCCTCGCGATGAACCTGTGATTGATTTCGCTCGGAAATCAGGGTTCCACGGTCCTCCCGGTTCATGCATAAGATGTGATTAGATGGTGCAGGCACTCGTCCCGTGGCTCATGACCTGCGGACTTAGTGGAAATCGGGAATGATCTGCGTTATTTCGTAATTCCCTCGGAAAGGAACCAGCGATGAGCCGCGTCCGTAAACCTGTACATATTGAACCCAAGGGATGGGGCCGTGAGGTCTGGATCGCCAACAACGATCGTTATTGCGGCAAGATCCTCGAAATCAAGCGCGGCAAGCGACTCTCGCTGCATTACCACAAGCTCAAGACCGAGACCTTCTTTCTGCGCGCGGGCAAGCTCGTGGTGCGCATCAAGGAATCACCGGAGTCTGAGCAGATTGAAGAGTTCGTGCTGAGCCCCGGAGATTGCATGGACGTGCCCATCGGCCTCGTGCACCAGATGGAAGCGCTGGAGGATTCCGAGCTGCTCGAATTCTCAACCCAGCACTTCGACACCGACTCGCACCGCTTGGTGAAGGGAGACTAGTCTGCGAAGCTCTCGAACCTTTCTCCCCGCTCGAACGGCGCCCGAAAGGGCGCTAGTTCACGAGCGCGGCGCGTCAACGCTAGCGAGCCGGATCGGGAGCGGAGTCGAGCGAAGATCAAAAAGACCGCGATGCCGAAAGTTGCACTAATTACCGGAGTCACCGGTCAGGATGGCTCCTACCTCGCGGAGCTGCTGCTGGGCAAAGGTTACGAGGTGCACGGGATGGTCCGGCGCACTTCCAGCTTCGCGACCGGGCGTATCGATCATCTGCGCTCCGGCTACGGATCGAATCCGCAGGGGTTGCAGCTCCACTATGGCGATCTCGGTGACGGCACCGGCATCCGGCGCATCATCGAACAGGTTCGGCCCGATGAGGTGTACAACCTGGCGGCGCAATCTCACGTGCGCATCTCTTTCGATCAGCCGGAATATACCGCCGACGTGGTCGGTCTTGGCACGCTGCGTCTGCTCGAAGCGCTCCGCGATCACAACAACCGCCGCAGCCGCGCGGTGCGCTTCTACCAGGCCGGTTCCTCGGAGATGTTCGGGAAGGTCGCGGAAGTTCCGCAGCGCGAAACTACACCTTTTCACCCGCGCAGCCCGTATGCATGCGCCAAGGTCTACGGCCACATGCAGACCTTGAACTACCGCGAAGCGTACGGCCTCTTTGCCTGCAACGGCATCCTGTTCAATCACGAGTCGCCGCGGCGCGGCGAAAATTTCGTGACCCGCAAGATCACGCGCAGCGCCACCCGCATCAAGCTCGGCCTCCAGGACAAGCTCGCGCTCGGCAATTTGAGCGCGCGGCGCGACTGGGGTTTCGCCGGCGACTACGTCGAGGCGATGTGGATGATGCTCCAGCAGGAGCTGCCCGACGATTACGTCATCGCGATGGGCGAGGACCATTCGGTGCAGGAGTTCCTCGAGCGCGTCTTCGACCAGCTCAAGCTCGATTGGAAAACCCACGTCGAGATCGACCCGCGCTTCTTCCGCCCCGCCGAGGTTGACCGCCTGATCGGCGATTCCAGCAAGGCCCGCAAGGTGCTCGGATGGCGTCCCCGCGTCACCTTCGATGCGCTGGTCACGATGATGGTCGACTCCGACCTCGAACTCGCCCAACGCGAACTCCGCTCCCGCGGCCAATAGTCAAATTGTGGCATCTGGCATGCTCTCGGCTGAAGGCTCAAAGTGCAACAGAATGCGCCAGATAGCTTTCCATCGGCCCTCGATGGGTCCAGAAGAAGAACGTGAAGTAATCGATACGCTTCGCTCCGGATGGATCACGACCGGGCCCAAAGCGAAACGCTTCGAGAAAGAATTTGCCGAGTATGTCGGTGCGCGCCATGCACTGGCAGTCGCGCACTGCACGGGAGCGTTGCATTTGTCGCTGTGGGCGCTTGGTCTCGGCCCAGGCGACGAGGTCATAACCACTCCTTTCACCTTCACCGCCACCGCGGAGGTGATGGGCTATCTCGGCGTCAAGCCGGTTTTTGTCGATGTCGATCCGGGTACGTTCAACCTCAGCGCGGCCCGCGTCGAGGAAGCGCTGGAAAGCGGACGCCATCGTAACGTGCGTGCGATACTGCCCGTCCATTTCGCCGGCCATCCCTGCGACATGGATCGCCTGCTTTCGATCGCGCGGCAGTACCACCTGAAGATCGTGGAAGATGCCGCCCATGCGGCGGGCGCCGCACGCCATCTCGACGGCCGCGGTATGACCAAGGTCGGAACGATTGGCGACCTGACCTGCTTCAGCTTCTACGCGACCAAGAATTTCACTTCCGCCGAGGGCGGAATGATCACCACTTCCGACGATGCCCTCGCGGAGAAGATTGCCGTGGCAAGCCTGCACGGCATGAACAAGGACGCCTGGAAGCGCTACGACCAGAGCGGGTCGTGGTACTACGAAATTCACGATCTCGGCTTCAAGTACAACCTGTCGGACGTTCACGCCGCGATTGGACTGGCGCAGTTAGGCCGCGCGGCGGACTTCATGCGTAGGCGCAGCGAGATCGCGGCCCGATATAGCCAGGCGTTCCGCGCCTGCGATGCCCTCCAGGTGCCGTTTTGCGAAGCCGGAGTGGAGCATCCGTGGCATCTCTACGTGCTGAGGATCAAACCCGACCTGCTGCGGATCGGGCGCGGCCAGTTGGTCGAGATGCTGCGCGAGCGCGGCGTCGGGACCTCGGTCCACTGCATCCCGCTGCACACGATGCACTACTACCAGCGCGCCTACGGCTACCGTAACGGGGACTTCCCGGTTGCCGAGGATATCTACAGCCGCTGTTTGTCGCTGCCGCTGTATGCTTCAATGAGCGACGAAGACGTGGACTACGTGATCGACAACGTGCTGGCCATCGCGGCCGGGAACCGGCGCTAGAGAAACCCACGTGCGGGCACTGGTCACGGGCGGCGCGGGCTTTCTCGGCTCCCACTTGTGCGATCGGCTGCTGCGCGACGGCCACGAAGTCGTTTGCCTGGATAATTACTTCAGCGGAAAACGCTCCAACGTCCTGCATCTCCGGGACCATCGGAACTTCGAGCTAATCCGGCACGACATCGTCGAGCCGATCCTGCTCGAGGTGGACCGCATCTTCCATCTCGCCTGCCCTGCCTCTCCGGTCCACTACCAGTACAACCCGGTCAAGACGATCAAGACCAGCGTGATGGGCACGATCAACATGCTGGGGCTGGCCAAGCGCGTGCGCGCGCGAATCCTGCTCACCTCGACCAGCGAAGTTTACGGCGATCCCGAGCAGCATCCGCAGACCGAATCATACTGGGGCCACGTCAATCCGATCGGCGTGCGCGCGTGCTACGACGAAGGCAAGCGCGTCGCCGAGGCACTGATGATGGACTACCATCGCCAGAACAAGGTGGACATTCGCATCGTCCGCATCTTCAACACCTACGGACCGCGCATGGCGATTGACGATGGCCGCGTGGTGTCGGCCTTTTGCGCGGCGGCATTGCGCGGCAGGGACCTCGAAGTGTACGGCGACGGCAAGCAGACGCGATCGTTCGCCTTCGTCGATGACATCATCGAAGCGCTCACGCGCATGATGGCGCAGGAGGAGCACATCGGGCCGGTCAACATCGGGAATCCCGACGAGTTCACCATGCTCGAGCTGGCCTCGATGGCCATCAAGCTCGCGGGCTCTTCGTCGAAGCTCAAGATGATGCCGCCGCGGCCCGACGACCCGATTCGCCGCAAACCGGACATCACTCTCGCCAGGAAGTTGCTCAAGTGGGAACCGAAGATCTCCCTTCAAGAAGGGCTACAAAGGACCATCCAATACGCCCGCTCCGAGATAGAGCGATGGAAGTCCGCGACAAATCGCCGGTAGTCAACTTATCGGAAGATTTCGCGATAGTCGCCGCAAGCGCGAGGCCAGCGAGCAGCGTTAGATCTCAAAAGGAATTCCGACCGTATGAATATCGCCATTGTGGGCACCGGCTACGTAGGGCTGGTGAGCGCAACCTGCTACGCTGAGAGCGGTAACGAAGTCGCCTGTGTCGATATAGATGCAAATCGGATCGGAGCCCTGACCGAAGGTACGATTCCGATCTATGAGCCGGGCTTGGAGGAGTTGGTCCGCCGCAACTTTAAGGAGACGCGGATCACCTTCTCCACTAACGCCGAACAGGCGGTACAGCGCTCGATGGTATCTTTCATCGCGGTCGGCACTCCGATGAGATCGGACGGCGCGGCGGATTTGTCCCAGGTTTTCGCCGTAGCCGAGACGATCGCGAAGGCCGCGATCGGCTATCACATCATCGCGATCAAAAGCACCGTACCGGTCGGGACCAACGACCAGGTTAGCGAGTTGATTCAGCAACTGGGCCGCGATGACATCGAGGTCTGCTCGGTACCCGAGTTTTTGAAGGAAGGGGCTGCAGTCGAGGACTTCATGCGCCCCGATCGCGTGATCATCGGAAGCCGCTCGGAAAGAGCCAGCGCGATCCTGCGTGAAATCCATGCGCCCTTCGTGCGAACTGACAACCCTATCTTGGTGATGGATCCGCGCTCGGCGGAACTTTCGAAATACGCAGCCAATTCGTATCTCGCGGTACGCATCTCGTTCATTAACCAGATCGCCAACCTGTGCGAGAGCGTAGGAGCCGACATCGCCGCGGTCCGTCGCGGGATGGGGGCGGATCGCAGGATCGGGTCGCAATACCTGTTTCCCGGAATCGGATACGGCGGTTCATGCTTTCCGAAAGACGTGCAAGCGCTGATTCATACTTCCAACAAGAATGCGCTCCAGTGTGCGCTCCTCACCGCCGCAGAGTCGGTAAACGCCGAGCAAAAGCGGCTGCTTCCAAGGCGCGTCATCCACCATTTCGGAGAGAATCTGAACGGACGGACGTTTGCAATCTGGGGATTGTCGTTCAAGCCGCGTACGGACGACATGCGCGAGGCGCCGTCGTTGGTGGTAATCGATGAACTGTTGGCACGAGGCGCGAAGGTCCAGGTCCACGACCCAGAGGCGCTCGACAACGCACGCAGGCTATTGGGTTCGCGGGTCAGTTTTCACAAAACCAACTACGACGCCCTCAAAGGGGCGGACGCCTTGCTGGTCTGCACGGAATGGAACGAATTTCGGCATCCTAACTTTCAGCGCATCAAGGCGGAATTGAAGCAACCCGTAATATTCGATGGGCGTAACCTGTATGATCCCGAGCTTATGAAGGCTCTCGATATTGAGTATTACTCGGTGGGCCGTCGGCCAGTATTACCTCAGTCGAAACGCGCCGCGGGAAGTGCCACCCTTCCGAATCTCTAACGCATGAACTATCCCCTAGGCTGAACTGATTCGCCGCCGCGAAGACGCAGTGGATTTTCAAAAAGGCGCGACTTAAAGTGTCGCGCCTTTTGCTTTTCGGGCAACCGAGCCTACTTCAATTGAAATCGAGGTGCTGGTCGCCTGAGACAAAGCCCGCAACGAAACTTCCTTGCAACCAGAGGTGCCCAGCAGGAAATTCATGTTCACCAAGCAACGGTTCGTCGACATGTGACAGAGGCGTCGCGTGCGCGATTGCAGTCTATTCGGTGTCTTGCGACTCTATTCCGGAAGGCTTCTGGGCGGGGCCGTCCTGCTGGGATGCGCTGGTCGTTGCTCCGTCCTTACTCCAGGCGGCCGTCACGGTGCGGGTCTCCTCGGTTTCCTCGTTGAGCAGCGTGATCTCCAGTTCACGGTAGTTGCCTCGAGGAAAGAACACGAACCCGTTAACTGAATAGTTGGGGTGGGCCTCCCCGGATTTCAAACAAAGGGCGCTAATCTGCGTTGCGGCGTCGAGACGTGCCGCAGATTGTCCCTGCGCGCTGCCTGCAGCACCCGCCGTTGCGGCTCCAATCCCACCGCCGATGGCCGCTCCAAATGCAGCGCCCACCGGCGGTACTCCCACTAAAGCCCCGGCTCCAGCACCCACCGCGGCTCCAACCACCGCCCCCGTGAGGGCTCCTGCGGCCGCATCCTTTCCTGCCCCAATTAATCCCGCTTTCAGGCTGTTGGCATCTCCGGCTTCCTGAACAGCTTCAGACGGCGGGACCGGAATGACCCGTTCTCCTTGCTCATCAATTGCAAACACCTGGCTCGTGTCAATCACGTATGGTTCTGCGGTGCCGTTTGCGATCGACATGTCGACAGGAACGATTTCGCCGATGGGCTCGCCGACCTGCGCCCTCACGGCGATGTCGTCGTGAGGAGGAGCAAGGGCTACTCGCTTGGCGGTCGGCAGCGGACGCACACTGGTTGCGCAAGCGGCAATTGTCGTTCCAACGAGAATCACGGACGAGAGGGCCACAAGGGCCATCCCCTTGGGTTTGCGCAGCTCGGCTGACTCAATCGGCATGGATTTGATGCCGGCAATGTAGCACGCCGGCGGAGGTATACGGCAAGGTGTGGCGTGGAAGGCCGCGAAGCCCCCTAGCTTGAGTCCGTACGGCGAAGGTTCAGGTGCTCCATCGCCCACGCCGGAGACGAGCGCGGAAGTGCCACCTACCGAATCAAGTGGGCACCTAGAGTGCGGTCACGGCTTCGCGAGCCTTGGATCGTTAGACGCAATGCAGCTTACGGGACGATGAAGCTGGTTGTGAATTTCCCGCAGCGAGTTTTGGCATTCGGCACTCGTGAGGAACTGCCTGATCTGGGTCCAGCTTGAAAGCGGTGAATTAAGGTCACCGTGCGGGAAACTGGCGCTTGGCGTCGGAGACAACACCAGCCAAGCGACGGGGGTATCCGGCGTGGTAGAACAGCTCAAAAGGCCAACCATTAGCACCAGGGGCGCGAATCGTCGCAACATGGTTGGCTTTGTGGATCGTTCATCGCGACGAGTCAATGTTCGCATTCCGTTCCTCGTGTTTCTCTCTGCCAGCTCCGTGGAGCCTTCGATTAGCGCGCCAAAGTCTGCGCGAACTGGCGGAAGAGAAACGGCGGTGGGGATGTCCGTTCCTGTAACAGTTCTTACGCCGGGGACGACGACGTAACGACAGCCCTTCTTCGCGCTACAGCCGTTCCACCCGTGGTGAAGCGCCAGCTGGTGGCGGAGGCAATGGCTATGTACGAGCAGTTTTTTCTTGAGAGTCTTGCGATCACTTGCACCCCGATGGCTAACTGCACAAACTGCCTATCGTCGATTCTGGCTAAGAGAGGTCGGGCCAACGTGAACCCAGAGGTTTTTCGAGAATACGACATCCGCGGAGTTGTCGAACGGGACTTCGATGACCATTTCGTCACCGATCTCGGCCGAGCCTACGCCACCATTCTCCGCCACGCCAACAAGAGCCGCATCACTTTGGGGCGCGACTGTCGTCTATCTTCACCAAAGCTTCGAGAACATTTCCTGGAGGGACTGCTCGCGTCCGGAATAGACGTGGTCGACATCGGAGTGGTCCCCACCCCACTGCTCTACTACTCCGTACTGCGTTGGAATATGGACGGCGGAGCGATGATTACCGGGAGCCACAACGGAGCCGAATACAATGGCTTCAAGCTGGGCGTCGGATCGACCACGATCTTCGGGGATGAGATCCAGAACGTGCGGCGCATCATCGAGTCGCGCAGTTTCGAAAAGGGTGAGACCCGGGGGAAAGTTACCCACACCCCGATCGTCCCCGACTACGCAGGATTCATCTTTTCGCAATTCCAGTTGCGCGCCGGCATGAAGGTGGTGGTCGATGCGGGTAACGGGTGCGGCGGAGTAGTCGCCGTGCCGCTCATGAAGCAGCTCGGGCTAGAGGTCACAGAACTGTTCGTCGAGATGGATGGCCGCTTTCCCAACCATCACCCGGATCCGACGGTGGAAACCAATATGCGTGCTTTGCAGAAGGCGGTGCTGGCTCAGGGTGCTGAGCTGGGAATCGCCTGGGACGGAGACGCCGATCGGATTGGGGCGGTTGACGAGAACGGTAGGATTGTATGGGGCGATGAGCTGCTGGTAATTTTCGCCCGTGCCATCCTGAAGAACAATCCGGGTGCCTCTATCATCGGCGAGGTCAAATGCTCACAACGCGCCTATGACGACATCGCACGGCACGGCGGCCGTCCAATCATGTGGAAGACCGGGCATTCTCTGATAAAGCGCAAACTCAAGGAAGAAAACGCACTGCTCGCAGGTGAGATGAGCGGCCACATGTTCTTCGCAGATCGCTACTTCGGGTTCGACGACGCGATCTACGCTACGTTTCGCCTGCTGGACATCGTTAGCCGCGAGCGTAGAGGCCTCGCCGCGATGCTGGCCGATCTGCCCAAGGCCGCAGTTACGCCTGAGATCAGGCTCGACTGCCCGGATCACCACAAGTTCGAGGTGGTGCGTCGCGCCGCCGAATACTTCAGCCGGGACCATCAGGTGATCACTGTCGACGGCGTCCGCGTCCAATTCGACGACGGCTGGGGGCTGGTGCGCGCATCTAACACCCAACCCGCGTTGGTGATGCGCTTCGAGGCCAGCACCGACGCACGACTGCGCGAAATTAGGGCTTTGTTCGAAGCCAAGCTCAAAGAACTGGGGGGCATTCTGACCTACGCTAGGCAGGCGACGAATTGAACTGTTAGTGCTCACCATCACGATAACAACGCAAACCACCCCTGGCCTGCAAGCTGCGTTTCAAATTCGCTCGCCGTCAGGAGCAGGGCAATGCTGGCAAAGACCGTACTCAGGTTCGAGCAGCTGACCCCACAGCCACCCGAGAGCAGCACCGAGTCGGATGGAGGCCAAGGCTTGCTATGCAAGCCGACGTGGAAAAGCGATTGAACGCCCGCCTGCACCGGTCCGGCACCTTACCTCACTGGATCTTCATTTCCCGATAGATGAAACGGAAAAAAGTCCTCGATCTCGAAAGCGCCGTGAGCGCGCTCGATCGCCGCAGATTATCCAGTCCGGTTCTCGACTCGGACAATAGGCCATGGGTAGTCGCCTGAGAGCAACGTCATCGCACTGCGAGCTCTCCGTGACCGCTGTCGGCTATTGGCACGATCCTGCTCGACCAAAAGATGTCAGCTGAGGCAGGAAGGACCTGGGCCGCGAATCTGTCTTCGGCCTTGTGGCTGGAGAAGCTCGGTCGGCGAACTTGAGGAAACGCGCATGGCGGTGAGCCGTCGGACCCGGATCAGATCCAGACTTTAGTTATCATCTGGGTGAACCCTCGCGTTGTAGTTCGGCGTCGGGAGTAAGGTGGAGAAAATCGCCAGCCGACAAACGATGAGGGTTGCGATGACGGATTGCCGAGACTAACTCCTTGAGGACTCGGACGAGTTGGCGCTCGGTGAGGCGGTCGTAAAGCACGCGTCCAAGTCGGCTTCCATCGCGCGAGCCGCCGACCATGAGAACGTACTCATTCTTGCCGTAGCCAACGATTCCGATCTCCGCGGTGGGCGGACGCGAGCAACCGTTAGGACATCCAGCCATCCGGATAATTACGTCGACTTCTCCCAGTCCCGCTTGTTCCAGTTCTGCGAGGTAGCGAGGCAACACTCGTTCGGCGTGGGTCATTGCGAGACCGCACGTGGGCTTGGCCGGACATGCCATGGCGAACCGTTGGATCGGTGGTACCTCGTTGCCGAAAGGTACGTCGTGCTCAGCCAATATGCGCTCGATCCAGTTTCGGCGGATCGCCGGAATATGCGTGAGTAAGAGGTGCTGGTTGGGTGTCACACGCAAGCCGACCTCACCGAACTCGGTGAGGATCGCGCGGATAGCGCTCCGGTAGCGACGCCTGCCTTCGTCGCGTACGCGCCCGCTTGGAATCACGACTCCAGCGTAGAAGAGGTCGCCATCTCCAGCCTCGCGATGCCACCCGAGATGATCGCGCACTGGAGGCAGGGGACGCGGCGTGGAATCGATCAAGTCTATTCCAAATCTGCTGCGCAAGGCTTCCTTGACTGATGCGAATCCAAGTCGCCGAATCGTGTACTTCCATCGTGCCTGGCGCCGATTTACACGGTCTCCGTGCTCTCGCTGAATAGTTGCAATCGCTCGTACGACTTCTACCACCTGCGCGCGCTGCACCACTCCGAGGTATTCGGCTAGCAGCGGCGTCGTGTGGGCCTGATTGTGTGTCATTCCCATCCCGCCGCCGCTGTACAGATCGTAGCCCACCACCTCCTTGCCCTTGAGCCGTGGAACAAAGCCGATGTCTTGGGTCAGCAGATCAACGCTGTTGTCATGGGGATGGGCAAATCCCACTTTGAACTTCCGCGGTAGGTACTGCGGGCCATAGATTGGCTCCTCCGAATCAAGCGGGGCAACCTGTTGCCCGTTACTGTCAGCAAGGAAGACCTGGAAGTACGCGGAGGTGCGCGGGGTCATCTCCAGCGCGACCGCGTACGCTAGTTCACGCGAATCCAGCGGCAGCTCTGCGTCCAGATCATCGATCGGGCTTGCGACCGTGTTGCGATTCAAGTCGCCACAGGCACCAAGAGTCGTGAGTTGACAACCATTCTCGCAATAGCGCCGGTTAATATGGCGGATCAGATCCGCCAGGCTATGTCCGCGTACGTAATGGAATTGGATACCTTGACGAGCGGTCAGGCGAAGACTCCCGTCGGAGAAACGATCGGCGGCAGCATCCAGAGCCAACCATTGCGTCGCCGTAAGCTCGCCACCCGCAGGGTTCTTAACTCGAACCATGAATATAAAGTCGCCGTCTTTCTTGCCGCTCTCGTTGCGTTCTCGCTGCTTATAGATTCCGAAATGTTTGGCGACTTCCTTGGCTTGCTCACTGATGGTATCCGCCTGGCGCGAGCTCATCGCGTCGATCTCGGAACTCAGGGTGTGGCGATCGTGTGGAGCCTCCACATAGAAAAGCCCCTGGCTCCGTTGCTTGATCCGCTCCACCTTCGACATCGGACCGGTGCCGGATGGCTTGGAAATCAAGGACACATCATTTTGAACGTCGTGAGGCATGCGTATTGGGGCCAAGGGCTCTTGGAGGCGGCGAGGTGACCACTATGTCGATAGATTTGGGCGCAATCAACCCAGCAAAGGATCCAAATTTGTGGGTCATCAGCGATTATAAGGCTGAGTTCTGAAACAAAACGGCCGTCCAGGGAGCATTCGCTCACAATGTCATATGCCGGCTAAAAGCTGACCCACTTTGGCAGGTTGTCTGGAGTGAACCCGTCAGGTTGGAAGGGTCGAAGCCGGTGAATTCGGGCAGGGTCGCCAGGCAAATTAGGCGAGGACGAACACGTCCTTATGAACGCAACCGTAGCGGCACTGGTGGCAGAATTTATGGCCAAAATCGATCGGCTTCGGAGTGTGAACAAACGGGACCGGCGAAAGAGATTGCAATCGCAGTAAAGGCGCCGCGCGCCTCAGCAAAAGAGTTCGCCGAAGCGTGGGCGAACGCGCTGGCTGGTCGGCGCATACGCCCGATCGAGCGCCGGTACTTCGAAGGTCTGTCCACGCTGTTGAGGGTGCTCACTCAGCAGCGCCTTGCAGCGCTTCCGACACTCAGGCGCAAGAAACCCAAGAGCGTGCGCAAACTGGCGCGCGATGGGACGCAATTACAAGAACGCCTTTGATGATGTCAAAACGCTGGGGCGCGCCGGCCTCACCGCGCGCAGCAGTGACGGGAGGGCGACGGTCCCATGGGGAAAAATCCTCGCACAGTTCGACACGGCTGCATAAGTTGATATGACGCTCGGGAGAGATTTCAGGCAGACCGTTGTACAGCCCCTGGCTGACACTCTCGCTCGCGGACCGATCTTGCTGCCGGCAGATTGGTCCGGGTTGGAGCTCGATTTTCGGTGCTGGTCGATGAATGAGACGGTCCTCAAAGAATGCCGGGACCTGCGGCTTAGGCCTCTGCGGCAAGCGAACCTCGTCCGCCTCACGCTCGAACCGTTTGACACCGCCTCATCGGCCGAGCCCCGGCGAGAACGTGAGCTTTCGTTGATTTTCGTTGGTAACGCCGGTTCGCTGGTACCGCATCTGTAATTGCGCACGAATTGCTTCAAGCTCCTGTGCCACCTTGGGGCAATTCACATCTCGAGCTTCCAAGACCTTAACGGCCAGTTTTCCGATGGGCCCGGCAAGCCTTATTCCTTCAACGCCGGGAGAGTTTTCGAACTTCTCGCGCAGGCGCTCAGCGAGCAGGCACGCTGCCTCGGGCTCGTGAGTATCTCCCAGTGCCGGGGCTTTCAACACAATGTCGAAGCTGTCCCCTACAGACTGCACAAGCGCAGGCTGGTATCCGCAACTTTTCAGCTCCCGCAGACGATTTGACGTGAGTCCGGCAATGTTCAGATATCTGTGACTGCCGTCCACAGCAAGAAGGCGCATCTCAGACCATTGACCGTGAGCAACGAGCGGCCTGTGTGCTAGCAGTTCAATCTCCTCTCGAGAGAAAGGCCCGTCGCCGGCAACAAGTCGCTTTAGCGCCACGTTGGATTCGGCCCGCTCTGCTTCCCATCGTTGGCTTCGTGAGCTCTCCTTCCCGCCGCGCTCCAAAATACCCTTGAGCCAGTAGCTGTCCGCTTCGAGGGCGGCAAGTTGTTTGGTGATTTCTCCGAGACGTGACTCCCGCTGAAACCGGCCTAGAGCAATGGGTATACTGCGATGATCAGGGCCGCGACTGACATTCCCCAGAAGAAGGCGACTAGCAACGACTCGGAACGCATCTTCGCCATTGTTCTTTTCCACTCCTCCATGTTCAGTAAGAACGTTTGGTTTTCTTTGAGTAATTGGCGATTTGCTTGGATCGCCATCGTGAGGTCTGTTGAGAGCCTGAGCAACGTTTGTGCGGCTTGCTGGGTTGAGCTCTGAAGTTCTCGATAGTCGCCGATCTTCTCCCTGCCGGGCCTGCTCATAGCCTCGGCCGCCTGCTGCAAGTTCTCTAGCTTCGACATATGACCTCCCTCGGGTTAACAAATGGTTGAACCGATAGCCCCTGCCTAGGGAGCGGCCCGCAAACCAGTATCCGCTGCCTTCCAGTGCAAAAGAGATGCCGTTGGGTTTTTCGTTTGCATCTGTGTGGAATGCGACGCGCACCCCCGCGTAGCTTAAACGTTCAACGAAATCTGTAAGCGAAGGTTGACCCTTCGATGCTTCGCTGACGAGCCTCTGCAGCACAAGGCGATCGCTTCTGCCCTTTCGGACTTCAACGCGGCCCGGTGCGTGGCGGAGGCATTCGCTTGACCTCGGTTGGCAGCGGAGCCGGTGTCGCACCTCTAGCTTTCGGATGATCTCTTCACCTCGAATGAAATCGAATGCAGTCGATACCACAGAACGATCCGGTAGGACTCTGCACGCGAAGATATGTACGTGCTGGATGGCAGTGTCCCTATGCTCAGCCGCCATCCAAGCGCCGGTGCGATACCCCATCCCGAGCATGTATTCCGAAGCGATTCGCCTGAGGATGTCTTCGCTAACCCTTTCTCCAGGAGCAAGCGATAGGATGATATGAACGCAACAGTACTGGAGAGATGGGCGAAGCCGTCGCAGGAGATTCATCTCCAGCGCGATAGAGTCAATATTGCCGCCTGCGACAGTCCCAGCCACCACTCGAGGCCGGTGCGTGGGCCTCAAAATGTAGCGCAATTTGTCAGAGATACTCCTGCACTTGTGGATCTTTTCAATCATTCTGGTCTTTGCGCGAGGGCGAGCATTAGCGATCGAGTTTTCTCGAGCAGCTCATCCAAGCCAAGCATGATCGACTTAATCGAAGCGTCCCGATCGATTGCTGATCGCAGTTCGGTCGCGAACACCAACCACAGACTGCAAATTGCCCACGCCTCGGCCAAGGCTGGTGGAGTCGCAGCATTTATTTTGCGAGCCAATGCAGCCTGGCGGATGAAGACTGCAACGTCCAAGCCAGCCAAAGCTGCTTTTTTTTGGATTTGCTCCATTTCGGATGCATGAAGCCAAATCCCCTTCTGGACCGTACGTCTGTTAGCAACGCGCTTCATTTTAGTCATACCCTGTCCCTCGATTGTGCGACGGACGTCCTCATGCTGTGCTCAGAGGCCGATAGCGCCGCGCGCTTCCATAGGCAGTGCCCGGTAGCCCGCATACCATACAGCCGTTCACAACCAATATAGCAAAGGCGGCTGTATATTACCAGCCTATCTACCAGACAAGACCAGCCAAGGGTATATATCCACGATCTCGAAGACAGGTGAGCCTGAGGCTACCCCCATGCTATGGTCGATGGTTGGCAATAGCGTGGTGTAGTTTGTTGACGGATGAGCCTCAAGGGCGTCACCAAATTTGCTGTACAAACGGGCGGGGGCAGAACCTGTCTACGGGTGCTTCGCGTATAAGTGGAGGACGGGCGTATTTGCAAATTGATCCGGGCCTACCCAAGGACTCAGGCCACCGAATGACAATGACGGATGTTGTCGAGCGAATCGCTGCCCTAGTCCGCGAAATCCACGCGCTGGACCTCAAGAAGAGAGAATTGCTCGTGGAACTGCGAGATTTAGCCGTCAGCATCGAACCAGATCTCGTACTCCCGAGTCGCGAATATCTAGATCCTTCAGCGTTTGGCGAGTACCAGCCAAAGAGCCTTGCGGATCGGATTCGGCTCTTGTTGAGACAAGAACCACAGCGCGCTTGGAATGCCCGCGAGATGGCGGTCGCTCTCAAAATACCGAAGGCTTCGCTCAAGGTTTTTTACGCCTGCCTAGCTAAGCTGCGTATACGGGGTGAAATCGAGCGACCGGCCCGCTCAATGTATCGCTCGGTCTCGCAGGCTCCGCATTCCAGCTCAGGCCGCTGAAATCAAGACCTCCGCCCAGACGATTTGATCGAGGAGATCCTGGCGCACGAGGCGGCGATAGTTGCTGCCCGGACCTCCCAGGTTTCGCCGGCCGTCCGAGCCGATGAATTGGTTGGTTACCGGAACCTGAGCTGTGGTCACTTACGCAACGGGCATGGCAGAACCTGTCGCGAGATGTAACGCATATTGGGTCGATGGCGGGCTTACTCTGGATTGATCCAACCTTGGTCGAGCAACTCAAAGCAAGAAGTGACGATGACGGACGCTGTCGAGCGAATCGCTGCCGTGTTCGAAGTCTCGATGTGTTGGTGCAACTGGCAGTGGTTACGCTCCCTGGCGTATTCCTCCTTCACGAGTTCCCACGCGACCGCGAGCGAGCGTGCACTTGACCCACACACTGCAGATAGATAGCGTTTCACCTCTAGTTGTTCACAACGGAGCCAATCGTGGAACGAATTGTCACGAATATTACCGCGAGCGCCGGTAGACCGGCGATGCTAGCGGCCTGCTTGGCTTCGACGCCCCAACGCTGAACACCCAGCGTTCCTGATTTCCCTCTAAAAAATTAACGGCGGCGGAGCCAGAAGGCCCCGCGTATCCGGCTTTGGAACGCCGGAAGAGCGCGTGTTAAGCACATGGACTTTTCAACCCCAATCTATTTTGTCGGAGATCCTCACGGATTGACTCACCGGCTCGCGCGCGAGATCGCCGAGCGTCGGCCTCTGCCGGCAGCGGTTGTGTTTCTCGGGGACTTCGGCCTCGAGCGGACCTTCCATACCGAAGTGGAACCGCTGAGAGATGCGGGTGTGCAGGTGTGGTGGATTCCAGGCAATCACGACACCGATGCCGAGCTCTACTATTTCCGGCTCTTCGACAACAACGAGCTTCGCGATTTCAACCTGCACGGCCGCATCGCGGAGATCGCTGGAGTGCGAATTGCTGGCCTCGGAGGGGTCTTCAAAGGCCGGGTGTGGATGCCGGACCCTGGCGCACGAGAGGATCAGCGGTTCCCGCGCTGGAAATCGCGCGGAGACTGGTTGAACGACAGGCCGTCTTCGAACAGGTGGCGTGGAGGGCTACCGCTTCACCTTCGCGACGCGATCTGGCTGGAAGACTACGAACTGCTCAAGGAGCAGCACGCCGATGTGCTCGTGTGCCACGAAGCGCCGAGCTGCCACAAGCATGGCTTCGAGGCGATCGACGATCTGGCGGAGCTAATGGGCGTGTCGGTGGTCGTTCATGGTCATCACCACACTGACTACGATGCGGTGATTTGCCGCGGCGGGGTACGCGTGCTCGGGGTTGGTCTTGCAGGCATCCGTCAACTGGACGGCACAACGATCCGTCGCGGCACAAGGTCGGTGATCGACGGCGCGGCTCGGAAGCCAGTTGTGACCCCAGACGGTAATTGACGCCAGAACTGGAGAGACTTCAGTGAAACTACACATTGCCCTGTGGGTCCACGGCCATACCCACGACGCCCGGGACTATGTCCACAGGGGGGTCAGGGTGGTGTGTAATCCGCAAGGTTATCCTCACCAAAAAGGAACTGTCGGGTTTCGCACCGACTTCGTAGTTGAGGTGTGAAATGAAGGTTCAAATCCTGAGTGACCTCCACAATGAATTCCATCGTGCGCGCAACGTCCGGGTCCCCGATATCGAGGACGCAGGTGCCGATCTGATCATCCTGGCTGGCGATATCGACGTGGGGCTGGCGGGAGTCCACTGGGCGATCGAACAAAGTGAACGGCTTCACCGGCCTCTAGTGTACGTGTGCGGCAATCATGAGTTCTACGGCGAGTGCCCCAAGGAACTGCTTACGTCGATGCGAGCAGTTGCCCAGGGGACGCGTGTGCATGTCCTCGAGAACGAGGCCGTTGGAGTCGACGGCGTTCGGGTTTTGGGCGCGACCCTGTGGACCGACTTTCGCGCCTTGGGAAGATATCGAGAGAACGAATGTATGCGCGCTGCCGTTTTGAACATCGCGGACTTCCGGCTAATCCGATTCCACAACCCTGACGGCACGCACACGCATCTGCAACCCATTAATGCCGCATCTTGGCACGCGACCTCGTTGACCTGGCTTACTCAGGAGTTGGCGAAGCCTTTTAACGGTCGCACGGTCGTAGTGACCCATCATGGACCATCGATCCAGTGCCATGATTACCTCATCTACGGTGGACCGGATCCGATTAGCGTGTCGTTCTGGTCTCGGATCGAAAGGCTGCTCACTTCCGAACGCGTCACGCTCTGGGTTTACGGACACACACACTCCAACCTGCGATTCGAGGAGAATGGAGTGCCAGTGGTCTGCAATCAGCGTGGTTACCTCGAGGCGCCTGCCATCGCTGAAAAATTTGATCCCGTTTTCACGGTCGATGTGTAGGTGAATTCGGGACCGAATCGGCAAGGCCCAGGTTTCGTGCGCTTAGTTGTGATCTGACGTTCGCTCTATGGAAGGAAGTTTATGAACGATCGATTCACCCAAGACCTGTTTCAAAGATTTCCTCGCCTTTACCGCGGCCACACGAAACCCGCTACTGAAACCTGCATGTGTTTCGGCTTCGACTGCGGTGATGGCTGGTTTCCTCTAGTGCGAGACCTGTCCGAGGCCATCGAAGTAGCGTGCGACCGCGACCAGACACCGATCCCGGAAGCGTTTCAGGTCAAGGAAAAGTTCGGCGGCCTTCGCGTTTACGTGCGCGGGGCAACTAGGGCTGTCGCGGAGCTTATAGCGCGGGCGGAAAATGAATCGCTCGGCATCTGCGAGGAATGCGGGAGGGAAGGCGCCCTCTGCGTCACCGAGAGCCGTTGGTATAAGACCGTCTGCGCCGAGCACGCGCGAGCATTCGATATGCGCCCAGCGCTTCAATACCAGCGCGCGATAGGTGTCATTCCACCCCCGCTAGCCGGGCATCTTGCAGAGGAGGCAGGACGCCTGGGATGTGGAGGAGAGCGAAGGTGGAGCTATTCGAGGAGCTTCGCCGGGAGTGTGAGTTCGGGGCCGAAACCATCAAAGGGGTCGCCGCCAAGCTGGGCGTACATCGGCGAATGGTGCGGCCGGCGCTGGGCAGCGCGGAGCCGCCGGAACGTCTCTTGGGCGGATGCGGCGAAAGGATCAGACGATTTCAATCTAACGGTCAATTCGGAGCAGTCACCGGAATCCAGCAATGTAACCAAGCCCCAAACACTGAAACGGGGTAGCTCCAAACATTGAAACCACGCCCATGGGAACCTTTGCCAAGCAGAAGGCTTAGTAACCGTGTAAATGCGAGCCGTGTCGATAGCAGTCCCGGCGGCGGCAAGGGCCGACATATGTCGGAGTCGATGCCACTCCGGCTCCGACCATCAAGAAAAACCAAAGCACAGAGCTAACGACTACGAATGCGACCCGGAAAGCAACCGGCAAGACGTCGCGGAATATGGTGCGGAAGATCGCACGCCCGATTCTCGTTAGGCCGAATAATCCCAGTCCACCAAGGACCAGAAGCCCGAGCAGAGTATTGCGAAACTCGGTCCGACGCCGCATTTTTCGTTCGATTTCAAGTTTCTGGAACCATGCCTCGCGAGCGACTACCCATTCGGGGTGAGCCTTTTTCCACGTGACCCAGCGACGGTCCCTTTCTGCATTGAGGGCTCGCTGAGCGGCGGTGAGAGACGCACCAGTCGCCGTTGCGACAAGCGCAGGCGAGGGCGCCAACGCTTGATCGATGAGCGCATAGAATTTGTCCGACAGAGAGTCGACTGTCGAACCTAGGTTCCTGCAGAGAGTCGAAAGCCCGGCTACTAGGGCGTCTCTGCTTGAGTCGGCTGTCCGATACAGAACACCAGTGATTTCGTGTCTGCTGTACGTGACCTCAAAGCTTGCGAGGAACAAAACAGCAGGCAGAAGTGGAGCTACAAGTTTTCTCGACCTCACGCTTATACCTCGGACCTCATGCAGGACTATAGTCGTATGACTATTATCTCTAGCAAGAAATTACAAGAGATGCCTTCTTGATGTCCCGATGCGACCCAAAGCAGGTCTCTCTGTGGCCTTTGCGAAGATCATGCGAAAGTGCCGAAAGCACAGAGGTCTATCCCAAGAACAGCTCGCAGAAGAGGCCGACGTCGATCAGACCTACGTGAGTCTCGTCGAGCGGGGGAAACGCAACCCATCAATCGACATAGCCGACAGACTGGCGCGTGCGCTTGGCACCAAGCTCTCCTTGTTGGTCGAAGAGGCGGAACGTGAAGCTCGGCGTTAGGGAGCATGCACCAAGCTCGCCCGATGCCACCCAGGGCTGCAACAATCGCTAGTGCCCCGCAGGTTCCAAATTCCAACAGGTTTCAGCATTAGGCCCGCAGCCTCAATAGCTTTTCTCAGCGCACTGGAAAGACTCCGGCCAGCAAAGCCACCAGCCCAGCCATTCTCGCCGCCCTTGCCGTTAGTTCATCCTTGGACTACAGGTTGCGATCTTCGTTTCCGCCCAATCCGAGCGGCGGCTAAATGCCTCGAGTGGAGAGTCCCATGAGCAAACTGGAGCACAAAGTTGCCGTGATAACCGGCGCCGCGAGTGGAATCGGGCGCGCAACCGCGGCCAGGTTCGCGGGGGAAGGCGCCGCCGTAGTCATCGCCGATCTCAACCGCGAGGGTGGCGAAGCCGCCGTGCGCGATTGCAAGGAGAACGGCGGCAACGCGGTCTTTCAGCTCGCCGACGTCTCGCGCGAAGAAGACATCAAGGCGTCGGTCGATCGCGCGGTCAAGGAATTCGGCCGCCTCGACGTCATCTATAACAACGCCGGGCTCGGCGGGGCGGTGGGACCCCTGGAAAACACCACTGCCGAGAACTGGGACCGCAGCTTTGCGATTCTGCTGCGCGCGGTCTTTCTCGGCATCAAGCACGCCGTACCCGAGATGCGCAAGGTCGGCGGCGGTTCCATCATTTCGACCGCCTCGATCGCGGGACTACGCGGCGCCGCCGGGCTGCACGCGTATTGCGCCGCGAAAGCAGGGGTCATCAGCCTTACGCGCTCCGCATCGATCGAATTGGCCAGGGACAAGATTCGCGTCAACTGCATCTGCCCCGGTCTTATTGCAACGCCTCTGACCTACAATCGCATTCCAGGTGGCGAACAGGTCGCGAGCCAGTTGTTCGCGGGCTTCCAGCCGTGGCCACGTGCGGGCCGGCCCGAAGACATCGCGGCGATGGCGCTGTTCCTCGCCAGCGACGATTCGGAATTCGTTAGCGGCCAGGCGATGGTGGTCGATGGCGCCGTGACCTCGGGCATGGGCGCGGGAAGCCTTGCGCGCGGATCACAGGACGCGCCCTCGATGCTGGAAGATGGATGGTCGGGGCCATCGTTCCAGATCAAGCGTCCGTCGTAGAAGGTTTCCGCCTCTCGATAAGGAAGTGCGCGAGGCGGTAGCCGAGAAAGGTTGCCAGCACGAGATAATAAGGATCGATCGGCGCACGCAGCCGGTCGTTCTCGGTGAAGTTCAGGAAGATCGCGACGGCGGTGACGTACAGGATCGTGGACGTCATGAACAAAATGACCAGTCCTTCGACGCCGAGCGTTCCCCTTGTTTTATAGTCCCGCCATAGCCAAACGATCGACGACGCCCACAGCAGGGGGAACCCGACCAGGAATACCAGCGAGATGCTGACCTCACCGGCGGGACGCACTAACAACGCGCGGTCATAGATCCGGTTCCACCACACGATCCGGCCGCGATTGGTGTCCAGGATGCCGTAGTCACTGGCGGGCTGAAGCTGGTTGGTAAAGGTCGTCTCGAGCGAAGCGAGATAAACGCGAGGACGATGCAGTATGATCCACCGCGCGTCCTTCCCGTACTGCTGCGCGACCTTCACGTACGCGAGGTTGTTGAAGTTGATACTGCCGTCCGCCTTCGACGCGACATCCAGCGCCCGAATTCCCGTGACGGGCGCGGCCACCCCGGGTCCATAGTCGGATAGCTTCGAGAACGGAACTATCAGCGCGTTGTGCGAGAGCGTGCCGTCCTTGACCAGCCGCTCGCGATCGCCGAAATCGTCGTGCGCAGTGCTCATCGATGCCAGGTTCATTCCGAACCAGCTGCTGGTCGAAAACGATCCGAACAACACCCAGTTCTTCAGGTACAGCGCGGCGATCAGCAGCCCGATGATCACCGATGCGCGCCTCAGCGGCGCCATCCGCCGTGGAGCCGCGAGGTTGAGAATGACCAGAGCGGCAACGAACCATACGAGCTGGAAACTCGAATTGGCCACGATCAGCAGCGCGATCAAGGCCAGGAACGCCACGCCCCATCCAAACCGGCCGCCGCGCAGGAACCTCGCCAAACTCATCGCCCCCAGCGCCAGGAGACAAATCGAAGGATAGGTTGCGTAGAACCAATTTTCGTAGAGCACCGATTCCGGACTGAGCATGAATACAATCGTGACCAGCAGAGCGAGCCAAACCGGCAACGCCAGGTCGCACATCAGCACCAGCATCGCCGCCGCAGTCGCAAATCCCATCGCCTTCCACGGCCAGCTCATCGCCGCCGGATGGTTCAACGGAAACCACTTGAGTGCGAGTCCCGCGATCAAATTCAGCGCCGGAGGTTGCGCATGGAGATAGAACAGGCTCTGCCACAGATGCCCGGTCAGCATCTCGGGATCGAGCATCTGCAGGTACGACTGGTTGTAGCCCCAATAGTAGATCTCAAGGCGGTAGAAGAGGATTCGCGATGCGACGAAAACCGCGGCGACCATCGCCAGCGCGGTACGCAGCGAAAGGCGGGATTTGCCACTGGCGGAATCCGTGCGTACGAATGCCGCGATACCGGTCTCAGTTGCCCCTTTCGGCATCGGCTCTTCGGCGCGCTCAGCGTGACCCGGCTCGCTCATCCGAGCACGCAGGCTACCGGTTCTCCGCCCCAAGTGCGACGGCCTGTCACGGAGTAGCCGATCGGTGTGCGCTGCGGTACGATCTCGCGGTCGTTAACGAACCTGGCGTCCTTCGACTGGGCTGCACGAATGAGAATGAGACCTGTCCCGGATTCTTTAGGCCATTGGCGTTGCGGTTATAGTTCGCGCCTTTTTCCAATCGTTGTTGCGATCGCAATTTTCCTCCTCGGCCTACCGGCACTTGCTCATGCCCAGACTCCGGCTGGAAGCGTCACGGCGCTGATGGGAAGCGCGAGCCTTCAGCGCGCCGGAAGTATGATCAGCGTAACGGTCGGGCTGGCAGTGCAAGTCGCCGATCGGGTCGTGGTGGCCCAAGAGAGCAAGGTCACGATTACGCTGAGTGACGGCAGCCTGCTCGAGGCGGCATCGTCGAGCACCATAGTTATCGATGAAGCAGTGTTCGCTGCCAGCGGCGAGCGCGTGTCCACCAAGGTCCGCCTGCTGGGAGGGCTCTTGCGAGCGGTCGCGAAGCATTCCGCCAGCGGCAAGCTTCCCAACTTCGAGGTGCACACTCCCAACGCAATTCTTGCCGCCCGCGGCACCACCTTCGACACGCAGTACGCGGAAGGAACCCAGCGCTTTGGATACGGCAGCACGACGCAGTTCACTGACGAGAAGACCCTTAAGGGAACGGTTGGTGCCCGGAACGCAACCCAATCAGTTTCGGAAGAGGTTTCGATTCCGGCCGGGTACGAAACCACCATCGCCGGCACCTCTGCTCCAACCTCGCCGGGTCCCAGCAGATTGACGGGAATTCCCTGGCAGGGACTTGGTGCCTTGAGCGCGACCGAACCCGAGCCGGGGATGGTCGCCCCTCCACCCGTAGGCGTGGACGCTCCGCCACCGCCGCCGCCTCCTCCTCCGCCTCCACCGCCACCACCGCCTCCGCCGCCGTCCGTGTTTTGAGGCAGACACGGTTCTTGAAATGCGCAAGCTGGCGCCCCTGGCGGACCGCGATACTCTGGTCGTCTGATCGCATGCCGGACCCGACTCCGCGAACAAGATCATTCAGCACGACGGCGCGGACCATGCTGCTTGGCATCGCCGTCATCGCGGCCGTATTCGCGATCAACTACCTGCATCCGGCAGTGATGGAGATCGCCGAGTTGGCTGCCGGCGATCTGCGGATGCATTCGCGGTATCAAGTTCCTCCCACCGGCTCGGTCGCGGTGGTGGCGATCGACGACGACAGTATCTCGAAGCTTGGGCAATGGCCGTGGCCACGCAGCGTGATGGCCGGGTTGATCTCGACGCTTGGCGACTACCAGGTCGCGGTCATCGGGATGGACATACTTTTCCCCGAGCAGGATCACGTCGACCGTGAGCGCCAGGCGCTCGCGGAAAAGCTGGCCGCGTCGGGTGTGAGCCAGGCAACCGTCGCCGCCGCGATGGGGCGCGACAACGACGCGGCGCTCGCCGATGCCCTGGCACACCAGGGTTCGACCTACCTTGCCTATCCCTTCGAGAGGCATTTCCTTGGGGCGGAAGAGAATCCGGTGGTGCGCCGCGCCTTCGTGCGAAAGATTCGCGATCCGGCGCCGGTGGCCTACACGGTCCTGCGGCCGCGCGGTCCACTGCCGGAGGTGATTTCTGCCAATGCCTACCTGCCTCCTATCCCGATCCTTGCACAGAGTGCTCGCGGCACTGCATTCGTCAACGTGGATCACGATGTGGACGGCTCGCTGCGGTCGGTGCTCACGGTCGTCAAATTCGACGATGTGTATTGCGCGCCGCTGTTTCTTTCTCTCGTCAGTGCCTACCGGGACCACGCGCCGCTGATGCTGTCGCTGACCAACACGGCAGTCGGCGGGGTGACGGTCGGGACGGCAAAGATTCCGGTCGATGAAATTGGCCGGATGCTGGTCGACTTTCGCGGCCGGCTGGGAAAGATACCTACCTTCTCCGCGATCAATGTCCTGTCGCACAAGGTCCCCGCGGAAGCCCTCAAGGGAAAGATCGTTCTCGTCGGAGTCTCGGCTTTTGGACTGGGCGACCGGGTGGTAACTCCCCTCGGCAGCAATGTCCCCGGGGTGGAGGTGCAGGCTTCCGCGGTTGACAACGTGTTGTCGGGAAGATTCGTGCGGCGCTCGGAAGCGACTGAAGGTGAAACGTGGATCTTCGCTCTCCTGCTGGGACTTGCGGTCACGGTCGCGGTCGGCGAGCTCAGCGCGGTCCGCTCGGCGATCGTCGGCCTGGTGCTGTTGGCCGGCTATATCGCATACGCGCAGTACAGGTTGCTGGAAGGCGGAGTGATGATCGGCGTCATCCTGCCCGCGACCACGGTGATCGTCACCGATACCGTCCTGTCGGGCTATCGCTACGTTACTGAAGACCTGAAGAAGCGACGCCTGCGCCGCGCGTTCGTCCACTACCTGGCCCCCAGCATCGTCGATCAGCTCACGGAGGACGGCGTCGAACTCAAGCTGGGCGGTGAGGAACGCATCATCACCGTGATGTTCGCCGATCTGACGGGCTTCACTGCGGCATCGACGCATATGAATCCCGAAGCGCTGACCGGCAAGGTCAACCGCTACTTCGATGTGATCGTGAAGCCGATCGATGACACGGGCGGTTACGTCGAGCGTTTCCTGGGTGACTCCGCCCTGTGCTTCTGGAATGCACCGCTCGCGAATGAACGACATCACGTTCAGGCGGTGCGAGCCGCATTTGCCATTATCGAGGGGGTTCGGCGCGCACGCGAGGAAGACGAAGCCCGCGGCGAAACCGGCTTCACCATCAAGGTCGGCATCAACACCGGACCGGCGGTCGTTGGCAATATCGGCAGCAAGAACAGGTATTCGTACACCGCGATGGGCGAGGATGTGAATCTCGCGGCGCGGCTGGAAGGCGTGCCACCGCTGTATGGATGCCTGATCGTGATCGGAGAACACACCGCCGCCGTTGCTCGAGAAGAGTTCCTCTTACGGGAACTGGACTGGATATTGGCGAAAGGCGCGGCGAAGGGGATGGCTATCTATCAGCCGGTCGCAGCGCTCGATGGCGCTACGGATGCGCAGCGCGAACTGGTGGCTCGCTTCGCCGAGGGGCTCGCGCACTATCGCGCGAAGCGATTCGCCGAGGCCATTGCCATTTGGGATGAGTTAGTAGCGAAGTACGAGCCGGCGCCCAGTCCGTCATCGATTATGGGCGATCGTGCGCGTCACTTCGTGTCGTCGCCACCTCCTGAGCAGTGGGACGGGGTGTTCGTACTTACGAGCAAGTGACGAATCGGCAAATCGTGATGAACGCGTCCCTCTTCGACCGAACGAGTCGGGCGATCTCATTTGGCACCGCCGCACCGGCACAGCGAATGGGCGCGCCAGAGTATCGATGCTGCGGATTTGACTGACGACAAGTGGTGAACATCGCAGTCGCGGACTGGGCAGATCGGCGCGCCGAAGAATCATCCGACCGGGTTGTGCCAGCGGAGGCCCGGAAAACGCCCGAAGTCGTTGTCGTTGGAGTGGATTTCGCCCTGATTCTCGATTGCCAACGCCGCCAAATGAGCATCGGTGGTGAGGTTGCCGCCAACCTCAATTGCGGTAAGGAGTTGTCGCAGAATTGCGAGGTGCCGCGGACCTGGCTCGAGGATTTGCACGTTGGGCTGCTCGAGCCAGCTTTCTACGATATCGATTGCTTCGGCAGTAGACAGTGGCGCCCTCATTACGGCACGTGCGGTCGTCATACGCACAAACGCCATTACCACCGCCCATGGAAGCGCGATCGCCTCACCGTCCTCCATGAGTGCAGACCACCACCGAGCGGATCGGCCGTGCAGAACCGCCGCTTCGTCGTGCGCGTAAAGCAACAGGTTGATGTCGGGAATGATCACGGACGGCCTTTCGCGGCAGACCTCTGAATTTCGAGCTCGTCATAAAGCTGGTTAAGCCGTAGCGGATCTATTCCTGCCACGAAGCCGCTGCGGAAGGTCTTTATTTTGAACCTTATTCGCGCCTTGCTGGATAGTTGCTGCGCGGCCAATCCCCGGCGGATCGCACCATTTACCGCTTCCTTGAAAGAGATCCGCTTGCGATGGGCCACCTCCTTCAGCCGGCCGGCCACGTCATCATCCAAAGTTAGTGTAGTTCGCATTGTTAGCATCATGATGCTTCATTACGATGCATTCAAGATGCTTAAGTCCCCTCCGAGGGTTGCGGGGCATCGCGGCCCAGTAGGGCAGAGCGTCTTAGTTTCGGGCAGCGTTACCGGGCGCGCCCCGTAGCAGCGCGAGCCGCTTGCTGGTGTCATCGACCGGTCCCCGCCGCTTTGGTCGTCGCCGGCGTCGGCAAAGTGGGACGGCCTACTCCGTTGGCCTTCAGATGAGCCCCACTCTGCTGCGCCCGGCGCGACCCCAGGCACCGGCCTGTAATATTCGCGAAAAGCAGCCGTCAACGCTTGGGCGGGGTGTCGCTCACCGTGTAGAGCTGGCCGTTATGCAGGTAGAGCTTCTGCATCTCGGGCAGGGTCAGGGGGCGGGCGCCGCGGCGGCCGAACACCGATAGCTGGTTCCCGCTCTCATCGACGGCGCGATCGCGATCGAGTCCCTTCGGAATCGCGAGTGCCGGGCCTTTGGTCTGATAAGTTGCGATCACCTTTGGTGTCGGGCGAGGTGAGAAGCCTTCGTAGCCGGGAGTGTCGTCGGGTGAGATCAACTGTACGACGCGCAACCCGTTCTTGCCGTCTGCCAGGTACGCGAACACCGACGCATCGGTCATCGCCAGTTTCGTGTCGTTCAGATCGTTGATTTTCCCGCCATCGTTGAAGACCTGGTCGATCCTCGGATGCTCCGGCTGCTTGATGTCCGCAATCACCAATCCCTGCGCGCCCGCCGAGATGTAGGCGTAGGTCCGCGCCACGTAGATGTTGCGCGCATCGGCGATCGCCACTGTGGCGCCATCGACGACGCGTGGGCTGGTCGGTGTCGTGACGTCAATCACCTTGAGTCCTTGCGAATCGACCACGAACGCGTAGCGGAACTGAATCGCGATCTCGCGGGGTTTGACGATTCCCCCGCCTTCGGTCTGCCCGACCACGCGCAGGTTCTCGGGATTAGAGACGTCGACTACCACGATTCCGCGATCGCAAAGAATGTATGCATAGTTTCCGGCGATCGTGCCGCCTATCGCGCCATCGAGGATACCGCCCGGGTTAAGACCGGGGCCGCGATGGAAGAAGTTGTTGTCGGGATTGCCGTCGCCCAACGTGCCCACGTTGACCGCGACCAGGCCTTCGTAGCGATCGGTCACGAACACGTAGGCGGCTTCGAGCGGGACCTTCTGCTCCAGGTTCTCCGGGCGCTGGCTGCGCGTCGGATCGATAAGCAGAGTCGTCGGCAACAGCACCGCGGTCGCATCGCGAGTCGATACATAGGTGCGCTGTCCCAGCGGTGACACCGGCGCGGTGGTGAATCGTTCGGCGAAATCCTTGTTGTCGAGGTTCGCGATATCGTAGACGACGAATCCGCTCTTTCCCTGCGCGGTGAAGAGATATTCCCCGCGATTCTGAATCGTGCGCACCTCGGCGTGGAACTCGGGAAGGTTGCCCTTCCACGCGACCTGGAGGCTCGACGCGTGTTCGAACGCGTCGGGCAGCACGCGCCCGTGCTTTACGAACTTCTTGAACTCGTCGGGATACGCGAGTTCGTGCAGCCGGCTGCCGATTACGGCCTGCGGTTCATCGCGTTCCGTGACGACCACTGCCTCCATCCCCTCGTTGCCTTCCGCGACCCAGCAGTAGCGCCCGATGAAGTTGACGAAGTTGGTTCCCTGCATCAGCAGCTGCGCCATCTTGGCGTTGTTGTCGTTGTTCTCCGAGACGTGGCAATCGGTGCACTGCTTGGTTTCGGTACCGCGCACGGTATGCGGCACCGTGGTGCTGAAGGCCTGCCCCGAGAACCCTTCGGCAGACACCGTCTGCTGCTGCGTATAGATGACGGCGCGCTCCGGATTGTACGAGCTGACCAGGATTGCGCACGACGATCGAGCGGGCGAGATACGATTTCCAGTCGTGGCGCCGTCGCGTCCCAGCATGAACACGTCGGTGCGCAAGGTCTGGTAGTCGTAGCTGGTCCAGTTGCGTGTCATGTCGCCGTCATAGTGCAGGATCTGCCGGCGCATGTTCGCCTTCATCGGCAGGTGGCATCCGAAACAGCTCGGCACCCACGAGGAATGGCAGGTCTGGCACGACATGTCCTTGAGCGGATGCGCAAGCTCATCGTCGGAGATGTCGACCTTGCCCCAGATCTTGCCGTCTTTCTGGATCGTGTGCGCATAAGCCGCCGCTTCGTACGCGCGGTTCCACGCCTTGGAATTGAGATTGTCGAGCGTGGCGAGCTGCGGCACCGGCCACTTGAGATCGCGCTTCATGGTCGATTGCTGCTCGACCTCGATCACGCCGCCGCCCTTGCGCCGCTCGCGGAAGCGGCTGCCGAACGCGGTCTTCTTGGTCTGATCGCTGCGCGTCAGGTTGAGCGGCTTGCCGTCTTCGGTTGCGGCGTTACCGCTGGCGAGGAAATCGGTGTACTTCGTGTAGGTCCCGTGACAATCCTCGCATCGCACCTGGATTGCGTTGCGAACCTCGCCGTACAGGTTGCCGTTGCCGTGCGAGTCACCCTCGAAGTGGCAGTCAGCGCACTGCATGCCGTATTCATTGTGGATGTCCTGGAGCTTCACGCCGCGCCGCCACTTGTACTCGTTGTCCGGCACTACGTGACCGCGCTTGTCGAGCATGTTTCCCGCGTCATCGCGTTTCCACGCATAGCGGAAAATCCATCCGTGACCATGGAAGTCGGCAATCTGCACCTTTGCCAGCTTGGGATTCATCTCGGAGCTGGCGGTCAGGAATTTGTTGTCTGACCAAAGGCCTTTCACGTTAGCCGCTTCAGGATTGGCCATCAGGTCGACGGCCTCCTGGTCAGCGCTGACCTTTTTGGGTTTCTCCGGATAGAAGTGTTCCCCGTCGCTCTCGTTGTCCCACCAGATCGTGCCGTAATAGCTGTTGAGCACGTTGGTGCCCGGATGGACGTGGCAGACCATGCACTGCGATGAGGGAATGGAGTTGGTGAATTGATGGCGGATCGGAAATCCCGAAACATCCTTGGGAATAACCGCGTCCCTGGATGCGCTGTGCCCTTCGTTGCCATACTGCGCATACTGCATCGAGTGCGATTCGTCGCGATCGTTCGCGTAGATGACATGGCAGGCGGCGCACCCGCTCGATCGATAGTCACCGGAATGATCGCTGGTCCCGAGGAACCATAGCGTGGGGTCCAGCAGCCGCGTCCGTTGCAGGCTCTGGTATACAGGATCGGTCCGAACCCTGGTGCCGTAGCCGCGTGTCGAGAGCCGGTTCTCCCCGCGCTCGAAGACGCGCAGGACGTTGCCGGGCTGCGTGATCTCGAACCGCGGCTGCGGGTCGAGATAGGGCAGGATGTCGTGCTGCTGCGTTTCCTCGGCGGTGGGCGGCGGAAGCGTCTGCACGCGGGTCGGGTTGCCGTTCTCGCTGTAGGATTCGCCGTACCGCCCGAACTTCCACGGATATTCGCCGTTGTTGTAGAGCGCGGCCTCCCACAGCATCGCGCCGGTCGCCATCATGCTCTTGCGCACGTGCTCGACTTCATCGGCATGGCAACTCGGGCCGCCGCAGCTCAGCCGTGCAGCGCGCAAATCGGAGGGGTTCACGAAGCGCACGAACTCGGGCGACTCGTCGTTCAGCATCGAGTACGAGCGCACCGGAAGTTGTCCGGTTTTGGGCCAATCCTCCGCGTACACCGGATGAACGTGCGCCTTGTCCTTGGTGGTCGCGGTCGCGTTGCCGCCGTGACAATCGACGCATCCGATCGGCAACCCGTCGGCGTGCATCTCCTCGATGCCGGCGTGGCAATTCGATGCTTTACATCCGGCGCTCTTGGCGTCGGCTTGAGCCTGGGTCTGCTTTGAAAGGTCTTCCGGCATGGCAGGCTTGGTGACGATCGCGCGCACGGGGACGGGATGCTCGGGCGGCATGCCGCCCGGATTCGCCGGATCGTATGGTTGCTGACATGCGGCGAACGCGATCGCGCATGCAAACAGGATCGCCGAAAGGACAGGGGTCCCCGGTACACGGGAGCGATCGTCTATTTGCCGGCGTCTAATCAATTCCCGTTCCACCAAGTCAGTAGGTCAACGTCACCCCGAGCAAGCTCGAGAACAGCACGTTCGATTGGTAGATGTCCTTGAAGCCCGCCGTAGGCGTGAGCATCGCAAAGGAGCCGGTTACGATGATGTTGTCGATCAGCAGCGGGCGGTAGCGGAATCCCAGGCTCCAGTCGAAACCGATTTGCCGGCTCAGGTTATTTTGATGCAGCACGTATTCGAGCACCGAGACCTTGTCGAATTGCAGGTAGTTGACGTTGGGCGACAGCACCAGCTCGGGCGTGACCTTGAGATCGGCGCCGAGGTTGTAGAGCAGGATGCCGGGGTTGACGAAGTTCGCCTGCCCCTGGAGCTTGTCGCGCAGATCGGGAACGAGGCTAAGGGGGTTGATCAGCGGAACCTGCGTTCCAGTCAGGCCGATTCCCACGCGGTTGAAGTAGTCGAATTGAGTGCCCGCGAAATTGGGATTGTCCTGGATCGTGTCGAAGCCGGTAGCGGTATGTCCCGTAGGATTGCCGTTGCCCGAGGCGTAGAAGAAGGAAAATTTGAAGCGCTGCCAGTCGTGCTCGTATGCCAGCTCGAGCGCGGCCATCTGCGCGTTGATGTTCACCGCGTGACCCGCGATACCGTTCAGGCTGTCGCGCCCGACCGCCTCGTAGAACGCGTGCGTCACGTCGATGCGCCCGATGTGCCCCTCGCTGGTGCATCCGAAGTAGGCAGTGTTGACGGCGTGCGGCTGAACGGTACCGATTAGGGACGGCCGCACCAGGAAGCCGTTGTCGTTGTAAAGGGTGCTGGGCTCGTCGTTGTTGTAGTCGAAGTCGAGCTGGAAGTTGTATCCGTCGAAGAGAAAATCCTGGCGGGTGAAGTTGGCGACGATGATGTTCTGCGGCCGACCGACCATCAGCGTGTTCAGGCCGCTGTTGGTGTCCTTTTCGAGCGGGCGAAAATAGCCGACGTTCCATTGGTCGCGGTTCGACTCGTAGTTCCCGAAAAACAGCACGCCCGGATCGTTGTCGGAAAAGATGAAGCCGCGAAAATCGCTGGTGAAGCCCTGGATGCCGGCCCGCACGGATGCGAAGTCGTAGTACGGGCTTAAGTCCGCCATCTTGTACTCGACGAACAGTTCCTGGAACGCGATATGGCCGTTCAAACGCGTCGTTCCGTACGCGGGGTTGATATCGACGATTCCGCGCTGGTCGGTTCCCAGGAAGTTGACGTTGAAGACCGGCGTGATTTTCACCTGCCAGTCGAACGGCTTGAACCCCGCGTCGCCGTGGAACAGGTCGAATGATGCGATGAAATTCTGCTGCAGACTGTTTTGATCGCCGCTGCCGAAGAAGTTGGGGCTGTTGGGCTGCGCCGTGCTGACGCCGCTGGCGCGTGGCAGGCGGGTGAATGACCAGACGGTGTCGCTCACCGCGGTCAGGTCGAGGAAGGTGTGCTGGCCCCAGACGGGGTAGTCACCCTTCAACGCATTCTGATCGTAGGGATCCCACCAATGACCCAGCCGGTACGGATATTCGCCGGGCGTCGAGGGTGGATAGCGATCCCAAGTTGGAAACCCAATGCGCCATCGGTCCGGCAGCGGGAGGAAATCCGAGTCCGTGCGCAGCTTGGGTGTCGGCGGCGATACCGGCCCGGGAGCGAAGCCCAGGGGGGCCATCGGCGTGGCGGCGCCTGCCCACTCCTTTGCCTGCGCCTCCATCTTCTTCTTTTCGGCATCGTCGGCAGACGAGGTGGGTGCCGCGGAGGGTGAAGAGGCCGCAGTCGATGCGTCCTGAGCGGCGGCGATGGTTGCGAAGAGGGGGGTGGCGAGACAAATGCAAAGACAAGCTGCCAGCATCGCGCAGGCTTGAAACGGCAAGGCTCTGTCCCGCTTTGCAGGCGTCAGCACAAGGCTTTCAACTTTTCCGGTAGGTAGCCGCCGCGAACATAGTTCACGGTTTCAGGAGCCGTCAAGCAAAGACCGTGACGCGCACAGCAACAGGCAGCGGCAAGACTCCCCACAATTACAGGTAGTTTGTATTTTGCTACCGCCGCTTATACAACTTCTGGACTGTTAAAAATCGGGCCTCCAAATGCGTTCTGCTGGGCAAGGCAATCCAAGCTTGCTAAACAGGCCGTAGTTTCATCGTGAGAGATAAGCGGCAAGCATCTATTCGTTACCGATTGGCGGCCGTGATCGCGGTTGCCGCGCTGGCCTGGCTGGCCGCGCCACGATCGGCCTTCGCGCTCAAGAACCTGATCACGGCGCCTCTGACGGTCACGGACGTGGAGAACGTGATCGCGCGGGCGGTCACCCAGGCCGTGCATAATAACCAGGCGGTCACGATTGCGATCAGCGATCGCGAAGGCAACGTGCTGGGCGTATTCGACATGACGGGCGCCCCGGTCAACGCCGCGAATCCCGACCTGATCAACCAGTTGCAACCCGGCGGTACGCTCGCCTCCGCAACGGCGATCGAAAAGGCGCGCACCGCGGCGTTCCTGAGCAGCGATCAGAACGCATTCTCGACGCGCACGGGATTTTTCATCACGCAGGACCATTTCCCTCCCGGCATCAGTAACCAGGCGCAGGGGCCACTGTTTGGATTGGGCTTCTCTTCGCTGCCGTGCGGCGATGTGCAGTTGCACGGCAACGGCATTACCACGGCGGCGGGCGGACTTCCGATCTACAAGAACAAGCAGATCGCCGGCGGAATCGGCGTCGAGGGCGCGAGCACCAACGACGAGGACGAGATAATCGCGCTGGCCGGGGTGAACCGGAAACCGTACCAGGTCCCGCCCGCGATCACAGCGGACAAAATTCTGCTGAATGGCATCCGCCTGGAGTGGGTTGCGCAGCAGGTAAAGACGAACACGAAACCGCTTGCATTCGGCAGCCTGCCCGGCGCGGTCGATCCCTCCTACCCAATCATCGCGACGCCGCCGACCAACTACCCGATCGTCACGATCGGCGGGGCAAGCGGCGAGTTGCGCTTCCCGATCGTCGACAGCCCGATGGCGGGGCCGACCAAGCTGCTGGCGTCAGACGTGAACACCATATTCAACAACTCGATTCGGCTGGCGCTGCTGACCCGTGCAGCCATTCGGCTGCCAATCGGAGTTCCGGCGCGCATGCAGGTCGGGGTGACCGATGTCGACGGCAACATCCTCGGCCTGTTCCGGACCAACGATGCCACGATGTTCAGTCTCGACATCGTGATCCAAAAGGCGCGCTCGGTTTCGGTCTTCAGCGATTCCACCCAGGCACTCGGGCAGCAGCTTCTACAAGCGCTCGGGCTGGGCATCAACCAGGACGTTGCTTTCACTACCCGCACGCTGGGATTCCTGGCGCAGCCGTTCTATCCACCGGGAATAAATGGAACCAATCCCGGACCTCTGTTCAATATCCAGCAACAGCTCTATTCGGCGCACCCGAGCATCCCGTGCGAACCCAACGGCGATGGGGTCACGCTGTTCCCGGGAAGCGCTCCTTTATACAAGGACGGGGTGCTGGTGGGCGGGGTGGGGCTCAGCGGCGACGGCGTCGACCAGGACGACTTCATCACCAACGGCGGTCTTCCGGGCTACCAGGCGGCGCAATCGATCCAGGCCGACAACATCATCTTCCAGGGGACGCGGCTGCCTTATCTGAAGTTCCCGCGAAAGCCGCTTCTCCATTGAGCGCTGAGACTTCCCAAGAGGTAGCTTTTCGCTCGATATCAACGTAAGAAGAGGACCTATGAAAAGCCGCTCGACCTGGTTGCTGGGCATTTGCCTTGGACTGACCCTGATTGCCTTTGGCGCGTCGCGGTCGTGGGCCGCAGGAGGCCATGCGTATACGGGCGAGAGCAAGTGCGAAGACTGCCACGATGCCAAGCACGAAGCGCTCAAGGACATTATCGGGCCCGACGGCAACCCGGGAGCGAACCCGGTCGACGTGTGGAACCAGGACAAGCATCACGATGCTTTCAACAATCTGACCAACGATTGGGGCAAGCAGGCCTCCGCCAAGGCCAAGGTCAGCGATCCGCAGGCTGACGGGTCGATGTGTCTGAAGTGTCATGCGACTGGAGTCGGCGGCAACAATCCTCCCGACCCGAGCGAGGGCGTTTCATGCGAGGCGTGCCACGGCGCCGCGGCAGACTGGGTGCCGAAGGACAAGCACGGAGAGATTGGGAACGATCCGGCGAAGATGGCGGCGGCGGTCGCGTTAGGGATGATCGATCTGCGCAAGATGGACGTTCGCCAGGCGAACTGCCAGACCTGTCACGTCAAGGACGTCAGCAAGCGTCCGTGCTATCGATCGAGCGAGAAGCCGTTCGACGTGAAGAACGACCAGAAATTCCGCCATTGGCGCAACAACATCCCGGCGATCTGATCCGGCTCGACCCGCGTAGCGCCGACTAGTTGAACAACGCGCGCTGAATCGCCGGCAGTACTTCGCCGTCGTAGCGCTCGACGTGCGTCGCGAGCATCCGCGACAGTTCGAGCAGCGACTTCGCAAAACTCTCGCGTTCGGAGGCATTCCCGCGCGCATCTGCGTGGGAGCCGATTGCGGCCAACAGCTTGCGCATCTCCTGGCGCTCGCTCTCGAGGGTCTCACCGAGGGTGTGCGCAATCGCGTGATGCGCTCCGCCCCAGGTCAGGACAAGCTCATCTTCGATTTGCAGATGCGACCATAGATAGCGCTTGATGCTCTCCCATACTTCGCGGGCGTGCTCACCGGCTTCCTGGTCGTTCGGATTGGCATCCAGCCGGCCGGCGGACAGGGCCAGTTGCAGGATCTGTTCATCGAGTTTCGTGTGCTCACGTGTGAGACACGAAACCAGGCTGTTGATCATAGGGACTTCCAGATCCGGCAGCCTGACAAAACAATCTTTCGTCATCGCGACGCCTACAGCGTCCATCTCTCTGCCTCCACTACGAGAAGACATAGCAACTACGATGCCCGATCCGGCGGGTAGGGTGAGGGCCGGTTTGGCTCGACTTTTCGAGCCATTCTACGTCTTAGCGAAACCCGGTAGATTCGCGGATTGAGAGAATCCCCATCAAACGCCACGCAAATTGCGAAACGATCATCGAGCGCGTCCCCACTAGGAAAGCCTGTGAATAGAGGCCTTCAGATGCCCTGCAGGATGAAGGCCCGGTAGTTGGCGCCCTTGAAGCGATGCTCGCGTGCCTCGCGGTAGGCAGGGCTGTCGTACCAGGCTTTGGCTTCCTCGAAGGTCGGGAACTCCAGGACCACCGCGCCCTCGATTTGCGGACCTTCCACTACCTCGTGCTTGCCGTACACGACGCGAGGGGTGACCTTGTGGCCCGCCAGAGTTGCCGGGGCAACCTTGGAATAGATCTCGAGCTCTTTTGGATCGCGAGTGCTCTCACGAATGAAAATTGCGTAAGCCGCCATCTTTTTCTCCTCTCTATTCTCTAGAACTTTTCCTTGAAGGGTCGGACCTCGAGTTCCATCGTCCAGGCGCTGGGATCCTGATGCGCCAGGTGCCAGTAAGTTTCCGCGATCGCCTCGGGCTTGAGAAGGTCCTGCTCCTTGAGGCTGGGCTTCAGGCCGCGTGCTCCCGGGATGTCGATGCTGCCATCGACGTTGATCCACGCGACGTGGATGCCCTTCGGCCCGAGGTCGCGCGCGAGCGCCTGCGCGAGGCCGCGCATCGCAAATTTCGCCGGGCCAAACGATACCGATTTCGCGCCGGCCTTGACGCCGGCGGTGGCTCCCGTGAAGAGCATCACGCCGCGGCCCCGCGCGAGCATCGCGGGGGCGACTTCCTTAGCCGCGATAAATGCGCCCAGGGCGTTGACGCGCCAATCCGACGCGTACTGCTCGGGCGTGATCTCGGTGATAGTTCCGAACTTCCCGGTGCCAGCATTGTAGATCAGCAAATCTACTTCCCCGAGCTTCAAGCGGATCTCGCGGAACGCCGCGCTGATTTGCGCGGGATCGCTGACATCGCAGACGAGATCGTGCGCATCGCCGCCGTCGCGCCGAATCTCGCCGGCGAGCGATTCCAGGTACTGCGCCTTGCGCGCGAGAATCGCGATTGAATACTCGGCGGCAAAGCGCCGCGCGAGAGCCGCGCCGAGGCCAGGCCCGACTCCGACTACAACCGCAACGCCTTTCCTGTTTGCCATGATCGTCGAACACTCCAATTAACTTAGCCTGACCGTCACCCGGCGCGCGCCAGCTTCTCCCTTGGGGAAAAAGTACTTCCTTGCAGACCGCGAAATTCTAGTGCCCTTTCCTGATCATCCGGATGCCGAAGCTTTTCATGAGCTTGGTTGGCAAGTCCGCACCAAGCATCGCAAACACCACGTCGTTTTCAAGCTCGATCGGTTCCGTGAGCACCACCGTGCCCGGACCCGCGGTCAGCTTCGGTCCCGCCTGAGCTGCGCGCGGCGCGAGCACGACCTTGCCCGGCTTTAGTTCCGTCACCTGGCTGAACGGGTACGCGGTGATGAGATTCTGCTGCTCGAGGGCGGTGATCTTGTCGGCATTCTCCGGGGTAACCGGCGGCCCCAGCGTCACGTCGCGGAATGAATAGCTGACCGTGTTGCCCAAATCCGGATTCGCGAGCGCCTGCGTGACTTCCGCGCCGGCGTTGCCGCCGCCGACCACCAGGATGCGTTTGCCCTTGAATTCTTCGGGCTCGATCAGGTTGTAGAAGACCCGGTCAGGAGCCTCGCCCGGAACACCGAGCTTTCTCGGTGACCCGCGCACGCCAATCGCGAGGACGACGTAGCGCGTCCTGAAATTCTTTCCGGAAGCGGTGCCGACTTCGAACACGTCTCCCGCACGCTTGATCGCGGTCACTTCTTCGCGTTCCTCGATCGCGATGCGCGTGGCCGCGACCATCTCTTCCCACTTCTTGACCAGCCCCTCCTTGGAGTTGTCACCCTCCATCATGAAGCTGCCGTACTCGTTGATATCGATAGGGGTGGATTGCACGAACTTGCCGCGCGGGTAGTTACGAATCGTGCTGGCGGCGGTGGTCTTCTCCAGCGCGATGTAGTTGAGGCCGCGGGTCTTCGCAGTCGTGGTAGCGCCGATTCCCGCGGGGCCGCATCCCACGATCGCGATGTCGTAGACTTCGGGAGCAGGCGCCGCGCCTTTCAGCGCGCCGGCAACGAACTCCACCGCCTGCCTGCCGGAGCGCATCGCGAGGTTGATCGACGCGGTCCCGGCCGTCTCACCCACGACATAAAGACCGGGCACGGAACTTTGATACGCGTCGTCGAGCGCCGGAACCTCGGCGGTCCGCTGCGGCGCCACGCCGCTGCGCGCGCGCCTGGCGGCCACTTCACGCGGGAAGTAGCGAACGTAGCCGGCGGCGAGGCCGGACAGCACGACAATCGCCACGACTCCGACTCCCCATGGACGCCAGCTCTCCGGCCGCACCGAAACCTGCGGCATCGAGCCGTGTACGAACTTCATGTGCACGGCGTACGCGGCAAACTGGAGGCCGGCCTCCGGATGCGGCCGCACGGTCGGCGCTTTGTTGGGGAAGTCCTTTACCTTCTCCGCGCCCTTGTAGTTCAGATGAAAGGCGTGGCACTCCGCGCATCCCGTGACCTTTTTCTCGCCCGAGGGTGGAAGCACGTCGGCCATCGCGACCTGCACGCCGAGGATTCCGCTGTTCCGCGCCTGCTCGCCGGCCTTGGCCGGCTGATGCGCGTGACAGGCAAAACAATTCGATACCCGCTTGCTATGGAAATCGCCGGGCTTGGCGGAGTTCTCGATGTCGGTGTGGCAATCGGCGCAGTTGGATCGCAGATGTCCCGCGGAATGCGCGAAGATTGCCTTCACGAACTGGAAATGGCCGGGCGCGACGTAATCGATAAGAGTCGGTTGCGGAGTGTCGGGCGACTGCTGCGCCGCGTACTGCGGCGCCGCGTCCGTGAGCTTCAGCTCTTCGTCGCGCCAACCGGCGTGGCATCCGCTGACGGTGCATCCCGCCATCGCGATCGAAAACTTGTCATCGCTGGTTGGCGTCCACGCCTGCACGACGTGACAGGTCTTGCACTGCAGATGCTGTCCGGAGGAATCCAGCACGCCGCGCAGCGCCGCGACCTGCGCTTCCGCTTCTTTCTTGCGCTCGGGAGATCGCATCTTCTGCGCCTGGTCCTGCGCCTTTTGCAGATGATCGATCGTGTCCTGGAGGTGCTGATGATGCGAAAAATCTTTCTCGAAGATATGAACCGGCGGCCCGTTGAGGAGCATCGGCTTCCGGCGATGCGCACTCACGTCGTCGATTGAATCATGCTGATGGCACCACGCGCAGTTGCCGCCCGATACATCCGCGAGATTCACCACGCGTCCGACGTGATCGGTGTGGCATGACATGCACGCCAGGCCGTCGTGAAAACTGGCGATGGTCTTGCCGGCGATTATTCCCGACGAAGTGTCGCTGACCTTGGCGCCCGAGTGCGGATTGTCGGGCATCTGCCCGTGACAATCGACGCATCCCGTGCTCGCGACCGGAACTCCGCGCCAGGGCTGATGGCATGCGGCGCAGTTTGACGCGAAAGACTGATGGCCTTTCAGCAAATCGCCGGGCGAGTAGCTCTGATGCAGCGCCAGACACATTCCCAGCAGCAGCAAGGCGGTGCATCCGAGGACGATGAGAGTCCGCCGCCGCGTCATAGCCCGTCGAAGTAGAGGACCGCGGAGACGTGGAAAATCAGCAGCCCGAAGGTGCAGAGTGCGACAGCGATGTGAAAGCGCAGCCACTCGGTGCTGAAGTTGAGATTGAAGCGGTTGTGCTCGAGATTGATCTTGCGCGCGGTCAAGTCGACCAGCTCGTTCCAGGCGGCCGCATCGGCCGTGAACTGCGCGCCGATCTTCCTGAATTCGGCGCAGGTTTGCGCGCCGACATTCCGCCGCATCATGGTCGCGCGGAACAGTTGCCAGCGGGTGGTGACCTTTTCAGCTTCGAGTATCGGCTTCAGGTTCTTGACGTAGGCTTCGACGAAGGCGGGCGGATGCCCCAGCACCTTTTCCTCGGCTTCGACATAAGCCGCGTCGGTGCGCGATGCGACGTCTTCGAGCCGCACTTCGCGCTCGGCCATCGTCTCGATCGCGCGCGGCAAATATTCCTGGATCGCCACGCCGACAATGCCGCTCAGCAGGAGCAGCGCGACGGCAATTGCAAGCAACATCTCGACCGGGCTCATCAACCCGCCGCTCATGTGCCACCACAGCGGCAGGATGACGAGAATCCCGAGCGTGATGTGAACGGCGCGCCAGGTTTCCAGCCGGTCCAGCACCACCATTCGCTGCTGCAAGCGCGGAGACAGAATGCGGGCGGTGGCGCGCAGCATCCGCAGCGAGAACCACAGCGATCGCTTGCGCACGCCGTACCATCCGAGCGCGATGAATCCGGCCAGCGCGACGACGCCGCTCCAGTACTCGGTGACGATCGCGCCGCGTTGCGCCACGAGCGTGTGCGCGACGATCACGACGATTCCGCAGAGCAGCATCCAGAGCAGCGCGTTCAGCGGAAGCGCACGGGCGCGCCGGGTCACGGCGATAGTCGTGTGATGTGCGGTGGCTCCGCTCAAGGGAATCTCGCCGGCCTCTTCGGTGTCACGGAGTCCTAGTCGTTTCCGCCGGTCGCCTTGCGCACCGTGGCGATGTTGGCTTTGACCGCTCCGGTCTGCTCGAACAGCGTAGCGGAGGTAATGCGCATGGCGGCGCCGGTCGGACAATTGTGGACGCACCCCATGAACGGCAGACCGTCGCAGAGATCGCACTTGATGGGAAATGCGATCGGGATATGAGGATGCGCGGCGGGGGGAGGTTCCGGCGGCTTCTTCGCCGCATCGTTTCGATCGCGGATTTTGGCGAAGTCACCGCTCGCCACGCGCGCGGGCTCCCCCTGCGCGTGGCCCGCGGAGATGCGCTCCCACAGGCCGGGTGCGGCATGCGACGCGACCGGATAGGGCCGGTAGAAGGGCTTGCCCACCACTTCCTGCTTCCTGGCCTGCGCGCGGTCGAACTTGGCGGTCTCGATCATCGCGATATTGTCGTACGGGCACGCGATCGCGCAGTTACCGCATCCGATACACATGTCGTACTGGAAATAGATCTCGCCCTCGGGGCGGCGCTTGATGGCGCCGGTGGGGCAACTGTTCATGCACTTGGGATCGTCGCAATGGCGGCAAGCGGCAGGCACCAGGTACTTGCCAATCGCCACGCCGTTGCGAACCAGGCGGCTCTCGCCGTGCAGCGATTCGCAGGCCTTCACGCAACTGTCGCACTTCACGCAGAGGTCGAGATCCATCACCAGCAGCGCGTCGGCCTGGACGTATCCAAGCTGCCCGCTCTTCTCGAGCAGGTCGGAGATTTCGGGAGTGATGAGACCCTCCAGCGAATGGCGCCGCTCGATCGTAGCGCGCACGTGTTTCTCGACTTCGGGAAACTGCTTGCACAGCTCGATGAAGTCCGCGGCGCGCAGCTTCACCAATTCGCATTTGCCGGCGGTCAGCACATTTGCATAACGCTTGCCATCGCCGAGCAGCGCCATCTCCCCGAAGAACTCACCGACTCGCCGATAGGCGAGTACGCGATGGGTCCCATCGGGGCGGTCGAGTACGACCTGCACGAAGCCATCGCGGATGATGTACAAGGCGTCGCCTTCCTCGCCTTGCCGGATGATCGGGATACCGCGCAGGTCGTAGCGCAGAATCTCGCAGCGCTGCACGAGCTGATCGATGAATTCACGGGGCACGCCGCGGAACAGTTCCAGTTCCTGCGCGAGCACACGGACCGCGCGGTCGCGGTAGCGGTCGGTGACGACTTGGCGAGCCTCGGCGTTGCTGATGAGGAACTTGAGGCAGTAGCGCGGCAGGTAGAAAAGCTCGGTATCGTTCGCGCCCGCGACGACGTCGGTGGTGCGCGCCAGCCCGCCCAGGGCGCCCAGCTCACCATAGAAAGCACCCTCGGGAAGAGATGCCACTTTTGTTCGGTGTCCATCGGCCGCGACATCGTACAGGTCCACGGCGCCGCGCATGACAAAACAGAGGTCGAGTTCGTATTCGCCTTTGTGGCAGACCGGGTCCTGGGCGGCGAAGCGGCGCAGGCACATGCCGGGTTCGCGCTTGAGCGCTTCGATAAATGCGCTCCGCTGCTCATCGGTGAAGGTACTGAAGAGGGGAATCCTGGAGAGCCGCTGCCAAAGCTCCTGGGCTTCGACGGACACGACGACGCCACTCTGTTCCACGATGGTCTCCGCTTAGCCGGTCGTGACAATACTGTCAAACGAGTCAGGATCTGCTGCGTTTTGTTCAGGTTGCATGGGGTATGCGAGCAGATTTCGTTCGGCCGAGTTTAACCTTTCCCAGCAATTCCGGACCTTTTCTTTCCGCGACCCTAACATTTGTTAACATTTTCGTATCCGCGATTCCCTCACCTCACATTCGTTTCGGCACGAACCGGCAGAGAGCCAGCGCGGTCAAGGGGAGATACGATTGATAATCCCGAGATCACAGCGGCACGATGATCCGCCGACCGCACTTTGCTGGCAAATGGTCCGGGGACGCCGGGAAGGTTTGCGCAACCCCTCAACAGACGGGGCTCTGCGACCGGCGCTCTCGCAAGGAAAGGAAATACTTCTCGACGTATCGGTAATGCGCGAACGCGAGCGCCACCGTCATCGAGGGCACCACTAGCCATTGGATACGAAAAAAACCGTGCGGCAGGTAGCGATGCGCCACCAGTAGCGTCACCAGGGACGACGGCAGGAACTGGAGCAAGTAGACGCCGTAGGAAACCTTTCCGATTTGTACCAGCGGACGCCATGAAAGCCCCCGCACAAACGCGTTCTGTGTTCCGAGGTGGATAGCGGCAATGATAGCCCCGACGTTCAAAGCCATCAGCGGAGAACCGACGGTGTAGTACCACCAGTTAAGATGAGTGCCGAAGACGAGCATGGGAACCGAGACCGCCACGAACAGCCACAGCGCAGTGGAGGAGTAGAGCCGCGGCATTTTACTCAAACGCTCGGACAGCAGCCCGAGGATGCAACCGATCCCAATGCCATCGATCCGGGTTAGCGTGCAGAAGTAGAGAAACGCCTCGGCCGTACTGTTGACCGGATTGCGTGACCAACCGCCGGGAGAGGGAGGCGCGAGCCACACATAGATGACTACGCGCAATATAACGGCCGCACCCACCAGCCAGTACAGCGCGACCAGGGCGCGTTGACGGCCCATCTTTCGTAGTGCCAGGGGCCACGCAAGGTAAAAATGCTCCTCTATGCAGAGCGACCAGACCTGCATGAGCAACACGCCACCCGTCAAAGTTACTCCGAAAGTTGCGATGGCCCAGAAGTTCTGCGTGTAGGTGATGATGTAGACGATCTGCGAGGCAGGCAGCGATTGTCCCCGCGCCTTCATCAAGGCCAGCGACAGAACGACTGCCGAGATCAGCGCAGGGTAGAGCCGCAACACGCGTCTCCAGTAGAAGCGCGGAAAATCGATGGATCCGTGCCTGCCCAATTCGTCCACCAGCAGGCGGGTTATCAGGAATCCGCTCAGGACGAAGAAAACGTCGCATCCGTACCACCCTCCACCGATCAAAAATCGAAAGAGACGGGACGGGGCGCCATGGATGTGAAACATGACCACCGCGAGTGCGGCGAGCGCTCGGATGCCATCGAAAGCGGCTACATGCGTGGCGGCAGGTTGCGGGGCAGGGGCCGCAACGCTGGTTATGGGAACCTCCATGGGAGGTCGATCCCCCTGGTCGAGCTGAAGGTAATAGCGCGCCCGCCCTCGAGAGTCATCAGGTCAGCCGCTTGAGCATTGGCAGAACTTCCCGATTGAACAGGTCATCATGCAGAGCCAGGTGGAAGCACTCGACTCCGAGTTCATGAAACTGGCGCATCCGGTTGAGGATGGTCCGAGGGTTGCCGATGAGCCGGCTGGCGAAGCCTTCGTTGGTGTCGAGCTGAGTCAGGCGATCAGCGAGCGATGACCACATGCCGCGCGCGCCGCCGGTCCTGGCACTGCGGCGCTCAACCATCGCAGTGTCGACTTTGTCCAGCATCGCTTCGAGATCGCGCTCCGCGGCCGCATCGGTCTCCCGGCACAGCGGAATGGAGTAGAGTGCGAACCTCACATGGCGGCCCGTGCGCGCGGCGCGTGCGCGGACGTCCTGGATGATCGCGCCGATTTTTTCGGGCGGGCCGCCGTTCAGGAACATCCAGTCGGAATGCGATGCGGCCATGTCGCGGGCTACTTCGGATTGTCCGCCCTGCCATACTTCGAGTTTGGTCAGCGGACGGGGTTCGAGGCGCAGGTTGGATACATGGTAGAAGCGCCCCGAGTAGCTGAAATCCTCGTGCGACCACGCGCCGCGCAGGACGTCGATAAATTCGCGCGAGCGCGCATAGCGTTCATCGTGTTCGAGCAACTCCGCGCCGAACATCCCGAACTCTGCTTCGTGCCATCCGGTGGTGACGTTGATCGCCCAGCGCCCGGCGGAGACACGATCGATCGATGCTCCCCACTTGGCGATCGGTGCAGGCAGAAAAAAGCCGGGATGAATCGCCGTGATAAAGCGAAGCCGGCGAGTGATCGCCGCGTAATAGGCGGTCATCGCGAGGCAGTCGTAGGACGACCCTTCAATCTCCTGGCCGGTGCCCCACCATCGCTGCGCGACGAGCATGAAATCGATGCCGAGCTGCTCGGCACGCAGCACCGGTTCGATCATCGACGGACGCAGATCGTCGCCGCTCGCATCGGGTATGAGCCGCCGCGCCGGCCGGCCGAGCAGTTGCGGTCCGCTGAGCGCGGTGGGAGCCCAGGTGCAGGTGAGTATTTCGGCCATCTATTCGCGTCGTAGCATGTTGCAGCAGGAATCTGAATCGAAACATCGGGGCTCTTTATTTTGCTGCGATAGCTGCGAACGAAGCATTCGCTAAGGTCCCTCGGCTCCGCATCGGAATGCTTCGCTTGGGATGACGAACAACGGAAATGGTTGGCGCCGAGAGGCTCGGCGCATCGTCGGCGGCAGCACTTCCCGATTGAACAGCTCATCGTGCAGCGCCAGGTGAAAGCACTCGATGCCGAGTTCGTGGAATTCCCGCATGCGGTTCAGGATCGTCTGTGGGCTGCCGATAAGCCGGCTGGCGAAGCCTTCGTTGGTGTCGAGCTGGGTCAGGCGGTCGTCCGATGGCGCCCACATTCCGCGTGCCCTGCCGGTCCTCGCCCCGCGGCGTTACACCATTTCGGTGTCTACTCTTTCCAGCATCGCGGCGAGGTCGCGCTCCGCAGCGGCATCGGTCTCCCGGCACAGCGGGATGGAATAGAGCGCAAATCTCACCTTGGGCCCGTCCGCGCGGCCGTTGGTGCGCTCGGGCGGTGCGGTGTTACCGGCGTTTATCGCACCCCAGGAGGCTCCAATGCCAACCTCTAATCGGCCGTACGCACACCATTGTTCCCGAGACTCGGCCAACTTGTGACGGCTACTGTCACGACGAGCAACTACACGCTCCACCGCTGAAGGTCAGGGCTCCCGGGCCGATCGTCCCTACGCCTGATGTGGGGAGTCCACAGGTTCCGGCACTGGTGAACGTGGCGTTCGCCTGGGTAGCGCTTCCTGGTATCACTACTTGCGCCGAACATGACTGGCTGTTCGCCGCTTCACAAAATGTCAGCGAATAGGTGCTCCCGGCAGACAGCGGCAACAATTCCGTGCCCGGAATCGTCGAGACCGAAGGCGACGAACCGGAGAGACAGTACCCAGCGGGAAAGGCCAGGGTGTAGTCAATCGGCAGCGTCGGCTCCTGATTGCCGGCCCCTATCCACGGCGGCGTGGGCGAGGCGACGCTCGAGGGTGCCGGGCAGGCGTCGGTCGGATTATTGTCGGTGATATGGGGGTAGTTGGTGCCGTTCACCATGTTACCGGCGACCGTGGTCGTGGTGATCGGGGTGCCGTTGGTATACGCGAGCTGGTTCATGTTTGCCGGCCACGATGCGGTGTAATCCAACGCTCCTCCATACGGCGTCGAGCAGGCTGCCTGGCCGGCTACCGGCGTATAGCTTCCGCCTTCGTTCACCGTGATGGTGTAGAGCCCGCAGCCGCCCTCCGGACAGGAGTAGAAAGTTTCGCCGTGCTGAACACCGGGACACGGATCGGAGCTGCTGGTACCGCAGCTCCCAACCGGCGAAGGACCACCGCCTAGGGGAATGGATCCGCTCACGGCGGCTCCGTTGGGCGCAGTTTGCTGCATTATCAGGGTCAGGAAGCCGGTGGTGGGATTGTAGTAGTATTGGCCGGGTTGCAGTGCGGCCAGGTCCGTTGCCAGCGGATTCACGTTAGTCGGGTCGAGCGCGGTGAGCGCCTGATTGGGCGGAACGGTGAAGCAGTTCGCCACGTAGGCCGGATCGGCATTGTCGAGTCCGTTGCAGGTCAGCAAATTCCAGTAAGAGGTCAGATCCGCGGGCGACTCCACCGTAAGCGCTCCCAATGACTTGACTCCCGTCGATACGGTGAATGCACTCGCGCTGGCCGGCCCGCCATTGGCCTGGCTTCCGTAGCAGATGCTCAGGCGGATCTGGAACGGGTTGGAGGAGCTGATTCCACCCGCCACCGAGGCATCAGTAAACGTCACGTCAACGTATTGCTGCATGCCGTGTTGGGCGGTGACGGTGTAGCCCAATCCATTGATCACCTTCGGCTCATAGACACCCTGCGAGTTGCGTCCCACCAGCGCCATGCATGAATGGGTGGAAGGGCAGGTGACCGCCGAACCGCCCGAGGGCGTGTCATATTGCTGTCCGGCCAGGCCGCCGAAATCGAGCTGGTCCTTGGCAAAGACCAGGTAATTGCTGTTGGTGGTGCTGGGGGTCTGCATCGAGAACTCAAGGGTGGCGTAGTCCTGCGGGCTCATCAGGGCGGTAGGCCGGTTCTCCATCGCCGCGTCCTGCGGCCCCTCGGCGAGGCATTCATCCACCGCGTTGGGGGTCGAGACAAACGGCAGATTGTTGAGAGAGATTGGCGACTTGTTAGCAACCGCCGTGCACGGTGCGTTGCATCCGGCCGGTACCACTTCGTAGCCGGAGAGGGTTTGGCCATCCTCGTCGAGAATTACGGTATCCTTGTCGCCGTCCTGAAAGGTCGAGAGATTCACGTCCGCGGTGTAAACCTGATGACGGAGGTCGGTGTTATTGAATTTGGCCTCCTCGGAATACTGGGTGGGGGGATAGCTGTTGACGTTGGACTGGAACCATCCGAAGGCCGCATCGCCCTCGTAAACAAAGGGCACGTTGGAAGCGCCGATCTTGTTTACCGACGCATAGAAGCTGAGGAAGCTCTGATCGAATCCGAGCAAATAAGCGGCCGGGTTGGTCAAGAAGTTGACGAACTGATTGCCGGACAAGCGCGCGGGACCGTCATATAGCATTTCGCCTTCCAGGTTCCAGCGGGGAGTCGGATATCCATTGCCACCGCCAGGTCCGGTAACCTGATCCTCATCGAGGCAGCCCTCGGTCGAGCCGCCGCCGAGGATCGCACCCTGACTCTGGTAGGGACACGGTCCGAAGCGGCCTGGATTGTTTGCGCTGACCCCGGCGAAGATCGAGTTGGACACCACCGACCATTCTCCGGGCGGAGAACCCTCGGTTCCGCCGCTGCTCACCACCGAGAGACTGTCACGGTTGGTGGCCAGGCGCGCGCCATCCACCACGTAGAAGTTCGGACGCACCCAGATGCCGCGATTGCGGTTGCGCGTCGCGGTCATCCCTTCGATTTGCGTGTAGACGTCGGCGCCGGCATTCACGGGAGCCAATGAACAGGCCAGAAGGCTCGTCCCGTCCGTGCCGACATCGGACGCGCTATCCAACCCGGTGTAGCAGGCGTGCGCCCGGTTGTCGGCAAAGTACCCCGCATCCTGCGCTGTCCACTGTCCACTCGCGGGAGGTTGTGCGGAAAGCTGCGGGGTATTCGCTTCCGCGATAGTTTGAGCTTTGCAGGCGCCGCCATTGCTGTACGGCAGATACCAGAAACCGCGGCCCTCTCCCTGGCATCCTCCAATCGAATTGCCACTGAGCGCGTTCTGCACGTCGCTGATATAGAAGCCGGAGGCCCACGCGGTTTTATTGACGGAGTCGGTATTGGCGATATTGAAGCCGTCGTAGCCGTTGTAACAGGGGCTCGCGCCCCTGGTCGTTGAACACGGTTGATTTGACGGATTGTTGGTCAGATAGTCGCCGACCCACCAGAAGGCCGCCGCAGCGCTGGCGGCGGTATATCCCGGGCCGAGCTGGTCGTTGCCGGAGGGGATCGCGAAAGAATTGCTCATCGCGCCAAGGCCGAGATTGTTGGTGAAGGAGTTGCCCACCTCGTTGCCGTCGGCGATCAAAAACAGATGGCTCACCGCGCGAGCGACCACGTTATTCGCAAAGCCGAGGTCGCTGGCCCCGCCGCTGCCGGTCCCGGGATTCACGCTGCTCGGCGAAGAGAGCACAATCCCGTGATTGTAGCTGTGATGAATCGAGTCGCTGTCCATTATGGCCGCGCTGGACTTGAAGTCGGGCGAAGGCACGAAGGTGACCGAGCCGATAAAATTGGCCGGATAACTCCCAGGCTGGGGCTTACCGAACTTCTCGATTTCGACCCCCCACAGACGCGCGTTCGACCCCTGCTCGAGGTCGAGCTCGCCCCCCCAATGGGAGGTTGCGGGAGAGACCGTGCTGGTAAGCTTGATGTTGCGCGAAATCAACCCGACCTCGGCGCGCTCGTCGATGCCGTAGTTCTTGGCGTAGTCGTCGGAGAAGGCCGCCGCACCCGAGTCGGGAGCCGCTCCTCCGAAGTGATACTGAGTGAGCGGGGTGTTGGGGCTGAGCGTGATGGTGGTGCCTTTCACTCCCGAAGTCGTGGTCATGCTCGCAATCTGGACGAACTCAGAATCCTGCGGCGCGAAGTCTGTAGTCGCCACCACAATCCAGTCCCCCGGTTGCCAGTCGCTGGCGACGCTGGCCGCCACCTGCAGGGTGTTTGGGCCGCCAGGGCAGGTGGTGCTGCTTGCGCCCAGGACAGGGCTCGCCACGCCGTTACCGGGACCGAAGGAGAGGGGTCCGGCGGGACAGCTCAAATTCGTCCAGCTCGTCCCGCCGATAGGGACTGTGCCCTTGTGTCCTTCCAACACCAGCGTGCCGCCGCTATTGACCGTGATACCCAAGGAGTGCCCGGGCGTAGGGCTGGCCGTTGGGCTGGGAGGCGCAAAGTTTATGGTGACCTGGTTGGTGGGGGCGTCCAGCCCGATGTTGCAGGCTTCCACCTTGCCGTTGTCGATGATGCCCGTGGTGGTAAGCGTGTAGGTTGCGTCCGCGAAATCGAGCTTTGCGCCCGAATCGACAGTGATGGTTCCCGCAGTCTGGTTACTTTGCACGAGCACTGGACTCGGGCATTGGTTGCCGCCGACTTCAACGTTAGCGCCCGCGCCACCCGAATTTGTCAGGCACGTTGCAAAGTCGGTGTAGGCCGTAGCTGCTGTGCTGCCAGTTTCGGCGTCCGCGAACGCGGATGACCTGCTTTTGCAATGTGTCAGCGACTTGGTCGATGACCCGCTACTGCCACTACTACCGCCACAGCCCGCGATAGAAATCGTCAGTGCGCAAAAGAAGAAGAAAATGGTTTGAAGTGATGCAAAATGGTATCTGCGCATCTTAAACGCTCCCGGTATCAAGCAGAAGCACCATAGACCGGCGCGGCCATAGCTGCCAAGTTGGCCGCTCAAACCACCTCGATGGCATTAAAGCGTGACCGGAATCTCGGACGCAGACGCTTCTTGTCGTTTCGTGCGCAGCCAGCTCGGGGCGCACGTTGATGGCCCATCGCCGGGCGGAAACCCGATCAATCGATGCACCCCACTTGGCGATCGGTGCGGGCAGAAAGAATCCGGGATGGATCGCCGTCGGGATGACGTTCGGGCGCTGGACGGGAGCGATTGAGGACTGGCGGCTAGACGGCAATTCTACACAAACCCTGGGGATGACGTGGTGAGGGTCGAGAGGAAATGGTTGGCGCCGAGAGGCTCGGCGCATCGTCGGCGGGCACGGCGGCCCGCGCCAGGGTTTTTTCAGGATTACCTCGTGCGCAGCCAGCTCAGGGCGCAGGCGACGAGGGCGTGCACGCCGGTGGTGAGAGTCGGCTCGATGACCGGGGCGAACATTGGGGAGTGATTGCCCGGAATCTCTTCCAGGCGGCCTTCCTGGCCGGCCTTGTGCAGAAATTCCGGATCGAGGCCTCCGAAATACCAGAACACAGACGGCGCGCCCGAGGCGGTTCCGAATTCGCCAAAATCCTCGCTCGCACTGACCAGCGGAATCTCACTCACGCGATCGTCGCCGAAGTGCCGCGTGAGCGCGCCGACGGTCCGGCCGGTCGCCTCGGGATCATTGGCGAGGATCGGGAAGTTGTTGAGCGGACGGAACTCAGGCTCGCGCGGCGCGCCGGAGGCGGCGGCTTCGGCCGCCGCGATGCGCCTGATCGCATCGAGGACCCGCTGCCGGACGGGAGGTGAGAAGGACCGCACGTTGAGCTTGATCGATGCCTGGTCGGGGATGATGTTTTCCCTGGTGCCGGCGCGCAGGCTGCCGACCGTCACGACCACGTGATCGCTCGGCGCAACTTCGCGCGCGACGATGGTCTGCAGGCGCATCACCAGCGATGCCGCCATCACGACCGGATCGACGCTCGATTGCGGGCGCGAGCCGTGTGCGCCGCGGCCGAAGAGCTTGATCTCGAAGCTGTCCGCCGCCGACATGGTAACGCCCGATCGCCACGAGATCGATCCTGCCGCCGCGGGAGTCACGTGCTGGCCAAGGACGACGTCGGGTTTGCCGAAGCGATCGAACAGCCCGTCGTCGATCATCGCCCTCGCACCGGAACCGATTTCCTCGGCCGGCTGGAAGATCATCATCAGGCGTCCCGCCCATCGATCGCGATTGCGCGCGAGCAGCGCCGCGGCCGCACACAGGCAGGTAACGTGCATATCGTGGCCGCACGCGTGCATGATCGGCACCTGCTCACCGTCGCCATCGACTCCCGAAGCGGCGCTCGCATAGGCAAGTCCCGTTTGCTCGCGCACCGGGAGCGCATCCATGTCCGCGCGCAGCATCACGGTGGGACCGACGCCGTTCTCGAGGATGCCGACCACGCCGGTCTTGCCGATGCCGGTGGTCACCGCATAGCCCGCGCTGCGCAGGCGCTCCGCGGCCTTCGATGCGGTCAGCGTCTCCTGCATCGAGAGTTCAGGATGGCGATGCAGGTCTTCGTAGAGCGTCGTGAGGCCGGGCCGCATCGCATCGAGTCCGCCGAGGATTTGCGCCAGTGCATCCATGATGGTCTCCGTGTACTACTCGTCCGAAAGCACGGCCCAGGTCGGGGCGTGATCGCTGGCTTTCTCCCATCCGCGCACGTCGCGATCGACGCCCGCACTCACGAGGCGATCCGCGATCGAGGGGCTGAGCAGCAGATGGTCGATGCGCATGCCGGCGTCGCGCTGGTAGTTGTTTCGAAAGTAGTCCCAGAACGTGTAGATGTGCTGATCCGGATGCGTTTTGCGCAGCGCATCGGTCCATCCCAGCGCGACCAACCGTCCAAATGCCGACCTGGTTTCGGGCCGAAACAAGGCGTCCTTTACCCAGCGCTCGGGCTTGTACACATCAATTTCGGTCGGAATGACGTTGTAGTCGCCGGCCAGAACGACAGGGGTCCGCGCCGAAATCAATTCCTGGGCGTGCGCGATCAGACGTTCCATCCATTTGAGCTTGTAGTCGAACTTGGGCCCGGGGGCGGGGTTGCCGTTGGGGAGATAGAGACAGCCGACGAGCACGCCGTTGACGGTGCCCTCGATGTACCTGCTGTGGGTGTCTTCGTCGTCGCCGGGCAACGCGCGGCGATGTTCGATCGGATCGGCACCGCGCGCGAGAATCGCGACGCCGTTGAAACTCTTCTGGCCGTGCCAGATGACGCCGTAGCCGGCATCACGCACGTCGCTTTCGGGAAAGTTCTCCTGCGGCGCCTTCAATTCCTGCAGACAGACCACGTCGGGCTTCGATTCTCCGAGCCATCGGAGCAGGGCCGAGAGCCGCGCGCCGATTCCGTTCACGTTGTAGGTTGCGATCTTCATAGCTTCCGCTGCCGCGCAGATTCTTTTCTAGCACAGGGCGCGACTCCGAAAGCGAGGGCACGAACAGGTTGGTTAGTGCAGTGCGAACCGCGCGGCGGGCCCGGTGCTTGCCTTTCAGGCGCGGCCCGCGTACAGCGCAGAATACAATCGCATCATGAGCAAAGCGTTCGATCTCCTGGTCAACGGACAATCGCATCGGGTCGCAGTCGACTACGACCAGACGCCGCTGCTCTATGTCCTGCGCAATGACTTGAAGCTCAAGGGCGTACGCTTCGGGGCCGGGCAGTGCGGGGCATGCACGGTGCTGATCGACGGGCGCGCGGAGCGCTCGTGCGAGCTGCCGGTATGGTCAATCGAGCGGAAGTCCGTCACGACGATCGAAGGGCTTGGCACTTCCGAGGTCATGCATCCGCTCCAGCAGGCCTTCATCGACTTCCAGGCGGGACAGCGCGCTTACTGCCTTTCGGGAATCATCATGCGAGCGGCCGAGCTGATTGACCGCGACAGCGAGCCCTCGCGCGAAAAGATCGTCGGTGCGGCAAATCGATGAAGCCAATCGCTATCGACCTCCACGCCCACGCACTCATCGAAGAAGTCGAGGCGGAGGTGCGCGGACAACCCGGATGGCGCCGCGAGACGGAACAGGCCGCGCGGCTGACGGGTGAAACTTCGATCCGGCACAATCGGCAGCTTATGGCCAACGCATACATGCCGGGTCTCACCCGCGTCGACGCGCGTATCGCCGCGATGGACAAGATGGGAATCGACGTGCAGGCAGTCAGCGTCGTGCCGACGCAGTATCACTACTGGGCAGATCGCGACCTCGCGGCGAAGCTGGTCTCGGTCGCCAATCAGCGAATCGCCGATATTTGCGCCGCTCGTCCTGACCGGCTCGTCGGTCTCGGCCTGGCAGCGTTGCAGCATCCCGACCTGGCAGTCGCCCAATTGGATCACGCGGCGCGGGTCCTGGGGCTGAAGGGCGTGATCGTCTCGACAGCGGTGAATGGATCGGAACTGGCCGACCCGCGCCATCTACCGTTCTGGGCCAAGGCGGAAGAGTTGGGCGCGCTGGTGTTTATTCATCCGATGGGATGCTCGCTCGGCGAGCGGCTGGTTCCCTTTTACTTTTCGAACCTGATCGGCAATCCCGCGGAAACCACGGTCGCGCTGGCTCATCTGATCTTCTCGGGCATCCTGGATCGATTGCCGAAGCTCAAGATCTGCGCCGCGCACGGGGGCGGCTACTTTCCTTTCTATAGCTCGCGTTTCGACCATGGATGGCGAGTCAGGCCCGAAGCGCACACCTGCCGCCTCGCTCCCAGTGAATATCTCAAGCGCATCTGGTTCGATTCGCTGGTTTACACGCCTGCGCATCTCGAGTTCCTGATCAAACAGGCCGGCGCGCAGCAGGTGGTTCTGGGAACAGACTTTCCCTTCGACATGGGCGTGGACGATCCGATCACGCGGCTGGATGGGATTGCATCGCTCGACGATGCGGAGCGCGCCGCGATCCGCGGCGGCAACGCCGCCGGGCTGCTGGACCTCTAGCGCATCGGTATGCGCGAAATCGCGGCGTTTGAACAAGAGCGGCTAGCGTCTAACCCCGGCGAGCGCATAGGCGAAGCAGTCACCGAAATTCAGCCGGGCCGGATGGCCGCTGCCGCGCCCAAAGTCGCGATAGGCCTCGCGCGCGATGCGAGCCTGCGCTTCGTTTTCCGGATGCCGCAAGCGTGCTCCCGATCGGAGAATTATGGTACTGCTACGAAGCGATCGCCTTGTGCCCTTCTGAAGGGGCACTTCCGCCAATGCCTTTTCCATACAAGCGCATCCTGTGTCCCGTCGATTTCGACGAGTTCTCAGCGGCTGCCCTGAAGGAGGCCACGGCGCTGGCATCAGCGTCGGGGGCGACGATCCATGTGCTGCACGTGGTATCGACTACTCCGCCGCTCGATGAAGCTGCGACGGGAGGCCTCGCGGTAGGCGAAGTCTACGAACCGCAGATGCGTACGGCGCGTGAACAATTGGAGACGATGCTGGCGGCGATGCCGAAGGACATCAAGCTGGAAAGCTCGATCGAATTCGGAAACCCGGCGGCGCTGGTCCTCAACCTGCAAGCGAAACTCGGTGTTGACCTGGTCGTCATGGCGACTCACGGCCGCAAAGGACTCAAGCACCTGGTGCTGGGCAGCGTAGCCGAGACGGTGGTGCGCGAATCGCGGGTCCCGGTGCTCACGATACGGCCTGTGTAGAGTCACGATTCACAGTTGCGTCATCAGATAAGCGCTGGCGCGAGGTGGGCGGATGATCTAACCTCGCTGCGATTTCGGCCGATTTCAATCATTCCAGGAGGAACTCCGATGAGCTCGAAACTGTACGATTTCAAGGTTCGCCACATCGACGGCCAGGACGCCACGCTCGCCGAGCACAACGGCAAGGTGATGCTGATCGTCAACGTCGCATCGAAGTGCGGATTGACGCCGCAGTATGCCGACCTGGAGAAGGTGTACGAGCAGTATCGCGAACGGGGCCTGGTGGTGCTGGGATTTCCGGCCAATGAATTCGCGGGCCAGGAGCCGGGCAGCAACTCGGAAATCGCGGAGTTCTGCACGACCAAGTTCGGGGTCAAATTCCCGATGTACGAAAAGATCGTCGTCAAGGGCGACGGGCAGCATCCTCTATATAAGTACCTGACGGAGACCAAGCCGACCTCGAAGAAGAATCCCGAAGGCAAGCTGCGCGCGACGCTCGACCAGCACGGACTCGGGCCCAAGAACGAGACCGACATCATGTGGAACTTCGAGAAGTTCCTGGTCGATCGTAGCGGGCAGGTGGTTGAGCGCTTCGCCCCCGACATCGCGCCTACCGACGCGGCGGTAACCGGCGCCATCGAAGCGCAACTCGCCAAGTAACAAGACCGCCGGCCGCCAAAGGCAACGGCCGGCTGATCAATTGCGGAGTTTCATTCGATATGAAATGCCTACCAACAGTATCGAATGAAACTCCGCACTCTCCGTCTAACGATTCGGGCCATTTTACCGGCGATTTGGCAGGGCACGCGGACCTCTACTCGAAACGCCCGCCGGGCCGGGGAGGCAACCGATTGTTCTCGATGAATCAAGGTCACACTCGAACAAGTGGGCGCATCAAAGGTTGGTTGCCCTTGTCGCTGGCGATGGCCCTGATCGCGACCTTCGCTTCATCGGCATCGGCACAATCGGTTTTGACCGAGATTTACAACAGCGGCGTAATCACACTCGGAGCCGGCGAAAGCCTGCAGTTGACGATCGTCAATAACAACAACGTGTCCGATCCGGCGTTGCCCAATCTTTCCAGCGCTGCGGAGTCCTGCACCTTCGTCGCGCAATTCCTCGATGCCAACGCCAGTCCACTCCAGAAGCAACAACAGACCCTCCAGCCCGGCCAGAGTTTTTCGTTCAGCCAGGGCGGAGAGACGAACGTACAGGCGCGGGTGGATGTCTCACCGGGAACCTCGAGCGGGTTTGGCAAGGGAATCAGTAGCCAGTGCGTGGTGACGAGCGCGGTGGTTAACACTTCGTCGGCCGATGTAGTCCTGTTCGCGCCGCTGTCCCGAAGCGACATCCCGCCATCATCGGATGATTGCAAGAAGGCATGCTTCAACGACTGCGCGTACCTTTGCAGGCCGGTTCCGACTCCGAGCGGGGTACGGGCAGAGTGTGGGAAATGCAGAAGGGCTTGCGAAGAGGAGTGCAAATAAGATGAGCCACCACGAAGTCAGCGAAACCGGTCCCGGCACGATCCGGCGTTTCGCAGGCTGGTGGGGCTTTGCGTTCGGCATCGCCTTCTCGGTCGCCATCGCATCTCCCGCCGCCGCGCAAAGCGCCAACTACACCAGGATCGTCACCACCGGCCTGCTCTCCGCGGGATCGGATGAAGTAAGCGCGCAGGTCGCGCGGCTGTTCATCTCCAACCTCAACAATGTCCCGGACCCAGCCTTGCCCCCGCTTGCGGCATCCAAGGAGTCCTGCACCTGTGTGGCCCAGTTCCTCGATGGCAACGGCAACACCCTGCAGAAACAACAGCTGACCCTCCAGCCGGGCGAGAATTTTTCGATCAGCATCGGCATGAACCAGGCAGTTCAGGGGCGGGTCGACATCTCGCCCGGCACCGCCAGTGGTTTCGGCGGCCTGATCGCCGACCAGTGCGTAGTATCGAGCGAGATCATGAACGCCTCGAACGACCCTGTACTTTTTCCCCCACTTAACAGCACCCGGGTGCTGGGGGCATCAAGCACCTGCCAGAGCGGTTGCCTGGCGGACTGCTCCGACATCTGCAAGCGGGGCACGAGCGATCGCGCCTCGTGCCTGAACATTTGCCGCCAGAGCTGCCGGCTCGGGTGTTGAGCGACGCGGGCCGCGACTCGCAAACCGTCGAGGGGCCAGCCGATCACTCGCCCATCTTGGGGTACAGGCGCGCGGCCAGCGCTACCAGCACCGTAAAGGTAGCCAAGAGGACGATCGAATCGTGCCCGAGACCGATTCGGCTGAACCCGCCGCGCAACATCAAGGACCGCAACGCATCGACTTCGTAGGTCAGAGGATTCAGACGCGACACGACCTGGAGCCACGGCGGCATCAGGTGAATGGGGTAGATCGCGTTGCTGGCGAAGAAGATCGGCATCGTAAGGACCTGGCCGATACCGAGAAAACGTTCACGGGTTTTCACCACGCACGCGACCAGCACCGAAAAGGTCGAGAACACGCCCGCCCCCAGTCCCACGAAGCAAATCACCCCGAACAGGTCCTGCAACGCGCCGCTTAGCGGGATGCCGAGCACCAGCGCGAGCAGGTAGACCACGATGGCCTGGGAGAGTCCGCGCACGACCGAAGAGAGCGCCTTGCCGAGCACCAGAGCGCTGCGCGGCGCCGGGCTCACCAGGTAGCGGTTGAGAATGCCAGCGTCGCGCTCCCAGATCGTGTTGATCCCGTAAAAGATCGCCACGAACAGAACGCTCTGCGAGAGGATGCCGGGGGTGAGGAAATCGAGATAGCGGACTTCGCCACCCGCGATTCCGCGCACCTGCGCCATCACCTGCCCGAACACCAGCAGCCACAGCGCGGGCTGCACCGCCCTGGTTATCAGCTCCATGAAATCGTGCCGCAGCTTGCGCAGTTCCGCGTCGGCCACGCCGAAAATCTGTGTGCAATAGTTCGCAAACGCCGGCGCAGCCATATTCAACTCCGCGCCCGCGCGCTGCGACGCGTCACGCGCACCTCGCGGTAGCCGCCGCCCGGCTCGATTCCGCCGCCGATAAACTTCTCGAATACGCCTTCCAGGGAGGCATCGGGACCAACCCGGCCCTTGAGTTCTTCCGGTGATCCTTCGACTTCGATGCGACCCCGATGCATCAGCGCGATGCGGTCGCACAAGTCGTCGGCTTCCGCCATGTCGTGAGTCGTGAGGAAGATGGTCATGCCATAGTTCTCCCGCAGCATCCGAATCCGATCGTGAACACCCCGGCGCGCCAACGGGTCCAACCCCACCGTCGGCTCGTCCATCAGGAGCACTTCCGGTCGATGGAGCATGCTCTGCGCGATTTCCAGTTCCCGGATCATCCCGCCCGAATAATTGTGCACCAGGCGGTTGGCGGCCTCGGCCAGGTTCATTGCCGCCAGCGCCTCGGCGATTCTCGGGGCGCGCTCACGCCTGGGGATCGCGTAGAGCCGCGCCGAGAGCAGCATGTTCTCGAACCCGGTCAGGGAGCCATCGGCGGAAAGGAGCTGCTGCACGTAGCCGATGTGCCTGCGCACCTCGGCCGATTCCCGCACGACATCGTAGCCGGCCACCTTCGCCGTTCCCGAGGTCGGCGGCAGAAGAGTCGTCAACATCTTGATCAGCGTGCTCTTGCCCGCGCCATTGGACCCGATAAGACCGAAAATCTCGCCGCGCGCCACCGTGAGCGAGACGGAATCGACCGCGATCAACTCGCCAAACCGGCGCGTCAAAGAAGACGTTTGGATCGCGAAATCGATTGTCGGGGGCACGAGAGCTCCGGCCGTTGTGTCGGTGCGCGTGATCGTCCGGTCCGTCTCTACCTTATCCGTGCCAGTAACTCGCGAGCGCGTTCGATGACCGCCTCCTGATGAGGCTGCAAGTCCTGGTAGGCGCGGGTTTGCACCAGGTCGAGGTAAGGATCGCTGATCTCGGTCCGCAGTCCAGAGAGCTCCTCGACGATCGCCAAACCGCAAAAGGGCACGTACGCCTCCGAGTAGCCGCCCTCGTGCGCCAGCACCAGGCGGCCCGCGCAGAGATCCGAAGCGGCATCGAGCAGCATCCTGGTCAGGCCGCGATAGCACTCGCTATGCAGCATCATGCGCCCGAGCGGATCGTATGCATTCGCATCGAGACCGCTGGCCACGACGATCAATTCGGGCTTGAAGGCGTACAGCGCCGGCACGATCACACGCTCGAACGCAGCCGCGTATGCGCCGACGCCGGCTCCCGGCGGCATCGGGATGTTCAGGTTGTAGCCTTCGCCCTGCCCCTCACCAATGTCGGACATCGCGCCGCTCTGGGCTGGATAAAGATTGTCCTGGTGAACCGAAATCGTCAGTACCGACGGGTCTTCATAGAACGCGAGCTGCGTGCCGTTGCCGTGATGAACATCCCAGTCCACCACCGCGATGCGACTTGTGCCCAGCTTCGCCTGCGCATACTTCACGGCGATCGCGATGTTGCCGAAGATGCAGTAGCCGCGACCGCGGTTCGGCTCCGCATGATGACCGGGCGGACGCACCAGCGCGTACGCGTTGTTGACTCTACCCTTCATCACCGCGTCGACGGCCGCGATCACGCCGCCTGCCGAGAGCATCGCGATCTCAAAGCTGCCCGGGCCGAACGGCGTCAGCTCGCCGGCGTCGCCGCCGTTCTGCGCCGAAAGCCGGCGGATGAACTCGAGGTAGTCGCGGGTGTGAAAGCGCGCGATGTCCGCCTCGGATGCGGGCGCGGGTTTGATGAGGTGCAAGTGGTCGAGTACTCGCGTCACCGCGAGGAGGTTGTGGAAGCGCCGCTTGGTCTCGGGATTCTCGAAGCCGTCGCTGGGTTGTCGCGGAAACGAGCCGCCGCCGGAGTCGAACCACATGTAGAGCTCGTCAAAGACGAACCCGGTTTTTCGTTTCGGCGTCACGGCATCAATCTGCCTCAACTCGCGATGGTTTAACAGGAGCGCGTTCAGAGTCCGGACCGCGGTCCGCGCTCCCGGGATCTACCGTGCACGTAAAGTGTATTGTATCTTGACGTAGCGCGCGCCGACTCCCTACAGTAATCGGCGGCGACAGCGCTCGAGTCGCGTCTCGCGGAGGTTCGCATGAGATTCAGGTTCCCCAGCTCTGGATTCGCGCGGGCAATTGCAACGACCTTGATCGTCGGGCTGTTGTTTCCACCCCAGGCGAGTTACGCCAATCTCACCGAGCAGCCGGCGCTGAAACCTGTCGCCATTCCTCCCGTGCCGCAGGCGCAGTGGCCGTTTCCCTGCACGGCAAATCCCTGCCCCGCCGGGCAGGTCCCACACTGGTTCTACCTGCAGAACGTAGCCAGCATGAACCCCGGTCCACCGCTGGTGATGACAGTGACGACTTCGCCCCAGGCCGCGCAGCACAACCAGTCTCCGCCGATGGAGCCGCCGGTAACAGTTGGGATCTCGGGGACGGGGGTGACGCTGCAACCGATCAACCTTACACCTGGCGGCGACAACCAGATGTGGTATGCGATCGAGGCGAACAGCGGCCAAGCCAACCCGTCGTACCTGGTAAGCAGCCTTCCCGCCGACTTCCTTCCGGTCGCGTCCGACTTCGCCCTGATCACTCAGCAACTCGCGCTGGGATATTTCGGATCGCCGGGCGCCAGCAGCAGCGTTCAATCTGTGAGCTCCCAGCAACTGACTCTCAATGCCAACAGCCCGCAGAACATCTTCGGGACCGTCGCGCTGGCATCGAATCCGTTCACGCTTGGCCAGACCGTTGCTATCAATGCCAACCCTGCTCCCGCAAACGGCTATTGGACCATCCAGCAAACCGGGAGCAATTCGATTGTCTACACGATTCCGAACGAGCAGCCGTACACGGCGTACTCATCGTCGGCCGGCGGCAATGCGACCGCGATGGCCGCGGTATACCTGAACCAGCAGACGACCAATCCCGCTTACCTGAACGCGACCTACACGAGCGCGTTTCAGCAATGGACCTACGACAGTAGCGATCAAACCATCTGCAACGGCCTGGGCGCATGCCTGAACTCAGCCGACAGCTCGCCGCACGCGGGCTCGATCGTGACGGCATCGAGCAAGCCGTCTCCGGTGCCGCCCAGCTTCCAATGGTCGTTCTACCCGAACTACCAGTTCAGCCAGATCCTGGCGCAAACCAACATTCCGTTTCCGGCGCTCAAGCCGGCCGACGCAAAGAAGATAAACAAGCGGATGGTGAAGCTCGGCTACGCGGACGCGGCAAACGCGACCTGCAACCTCGATGGCGTCGCATACAAGGGTCTGCGTTGCGAATACTCCAATCTCGGCGCGCCGCTCTCCACATACCTGGCCGCGCTCTCGCAAATGAAAAACGTCAGCGCCGCAACCAGGGCGCAGTTATCGCTCGAATTGACCGATGCGATCGCGGTGCAAAATCTCTTCAACCAGGTCACATCGGTTTTCAATACCGTGTTCCTGGGCAACCAGGACCTGATCAGCCAGGACCTTGGCGACATGGGCATGGAGATCACGGACCAGACCTCGAAGACGACATGGAGCTGGGTAACGCTGCTTACGGGCCTTCTCTACACGGTCATCAACCTTGCGGGCAGTTTGTTCGCCCAACCCCAGCTCGGAGGATGGGTCAAATCGAGTATCGTGGGGGCGGCACTCGCCAACGTGATGAGCACCGGGGTCGATACGTACGTACAAGCCGGCAGCTCCTTGCCCTTTGCTAACGAGTTCGCGACCACCGCGGCCGATCTCTATACGAACTTTTACTCCCGTTTACTGAATTTCTACGCCAACATCGGCGACCAGGAGACCACCATCCTGACGGACTGGGGCAAGCTTGCACTGGCAGGCGCGATGGCACAGGACACGGGGCCCAACGGGCTGGCCTGGGATCCGAGGGTCAGCGCGGAGGTTGTCGCGATTGCGACCCAAGCCTACCAGGTCAACATCATGGCGCAGATGCTGCCGCAGTTTTTCACCTTGTGGGTGGCGATGGACTGGGTAGGCGGCAACATCTCGAGCAGCAATCCGGCGAACACGCTGAACTCCAGCACGACCGGACTGGTCAGCTCCGACGCGCAGGGCGGGGCGCCGTCGCCGATGCCGACACCCAACGCGACGTTGAGTCCGGTCCCGCCGCAGTTACTCAACCAGTTTTCCACGCCGGTCGATCCGCAAGGATCGCAGAACGGAATGTGGGACGCAGGCTGGCTTCGTATCGGCGCGAACCCCGGCAACGGCAGCAAACTCGCGGATACGTATCTGACTCCGCAGCTCGCGCAAGACGTGCAATTCGCCAATCCTTACCTGCTGTACAACGGGATGGGACTATGGAGCGGTTTCAACGTTGGACCGAACAACATTGCCAACTTCACCTGCGACGGGGCCATCGTCACGATGAGCAACTACACGCCGAAGGCGCTGACCGTCACCGCCCAGGCCAGCAACAACACATACGTGGGCGGCGGCTACGGCACCAGCTACGGCACCGACCCCGATGCGAACCACTCAACGTTTGCCGACCTGAGTGACAACTCGGGAGTCGCTGGTACGGTCTTTCGAACGCTGCCTCCGTACGGCTTGCTGCAATTTGCGTTTACCGCGGGCAAGACCGTACAGGTTCTAACCGTACAAATCTGGGACTACGCCCAAAGTACGAACCAGGCGGTGGTCTTGTTCACGTTGAAGAATGGGGGATGCGGCCTGGGTGACAACCAGCTCACAGGGCCCTACTACCTCACCACGAGCAACGGCTACAGCGTGGTCTTCCCGGGCGTCTACACTTATGTTGGTCCGGGCAAGGTCAGCCTGGGAGTTTACGGAGGTCCGTCGTAGACGCGATCTCGGTCATGATTCGCTGCGGATGCGTGGCGCGCCAGTAGATGCGGCCGCAGCTGGCGCATTGGGAGAAGCGGTCCTGGCTTGCATACACGTAAGGCGGAACTTTACCCGTTACCGAGTCCCGGCTGACCTCGTGCAGCAGGGAATTGCACCGGGAGCATCGTGTGAATGCCGCCTGGCGCGGGTCGATCGCGAAGCGCTCCAACACTTCTCCGAGTTGTTCGCGGAAGTTCTGCGACGAGAAATACAACACGTCGGGCGCCGTGCGCAGCCGCTTATCGCGCGTGAGCACCATCCGCCCCTCACGACGAGCGGCAGCGAGCAGGTCACCCCCACTGAGACGCGCATCGAAACTGACATCGACCCCGCACAGGCGCAGCCATCGCGCCAGCCGCGCGAGCATCCGGTCGGCCGCAAAGCGGGGGGTGTCGGGGTTCATTGCTCTCCGTGTCGAATTGTACTCCCTGGGTCATCGCATCGGTCGAAGTGTTTTCAGCTTGAAAGGCTATCTCGGCTTCTACTCGCAATTGGGAAACTTGAACGAGGCGATCCAGGTACTCCATGAGGCGGCGCTTTTCTTGAGGTACTCGGTGGTGTACCAGAAAGTGCAATCGTCCGCGGGATCAATCGAGAGTGCACTGTAGTCACCCCATCGATCCGAGCCGGTTTGCGAGCCGGTTCCGCGCAGAATGACGCGTTCAGCCTCCATGAGTCCGGAGGGGTCGGAAGGCATACGGCCCGTGAATCGGATACCGGGAAACAGATTGGGGCCCGAGGTGCTGTATCCAACCGCGATGTCACCGGCGCTGTCCATGCCGATGCTCGGCATCCATCGCCACTGCTGATTGGGGCCGAAGGTTCCCTGCTGAAACACGGTTGGGCTGGCGGTGGAAACCCCACGCATCTCGTACCATCTGATCGAGGCGCCATTGATCTTTATCCGGTTGGTGCCCTTGACCACGCGCGCGACGGTATGGGTTGCGACCAGTGATTCGTGGTCGCCGAAATTGCGATAAGCCGCGCGATACATCATGCGATCCGACAGCTCATCGAGCCCCTGCTTGGTCGCTTTCTGCGGAATACATCCCTTGCCACTCGCGTCTGGATCGCCGCTACCGTCTCCCCCTATCGGCTGCGGTTCGGTTTCCAGGCAGGCGGGAATGAACGACGCCACTGGAATTTGCATTGGCGCGGAGAAAGTGGCGTTGGCGGGAGTCACGAAATCGGCGTGCAACTGGTACAGGTTAAGCACGCTGGTGCCGTCTCGGGCGCCGAACTGAACGAAGTTGTTGGGTGCGCCTGCAGGCGGCGGAGTCGCGCCATCCCAATCCGATGGCACCATGCCGAAAATGGCGACTGAATCGAAGCATTCCTGCTGCGCGGCCTGCCCTGCGAGCATCGCGGTGCGGTCGAAGGCGCAGGCGCGGCCTCCAATTCTGGAACCGCCAGGGGTGAACATATTGAAGGAAAAATAGTACGCGTCGGGCCAGACTCCCACATGCGGATAATCAGCGAAGTTCGGACCCATCGCGAAGGCATAGCGATTGTAGCTCCCGGTCGCATCGGAGGTCGTCGAAACGGCGACGCACTCCAGGTAAGGAGCTTCAGCCGTGAATTGGCTCAGGACCCAGCGGCCGGCGGCTTTGTCGTATTCGACAATCGGGTCGCCATCGTTGGAGGTCTCGCAGGCTCCACCGAATCCCGCCCACAAGGTATTGCCGGGAACAGGACCCATCACCGGAGCGCCGCTGGTTTTGTCGAATACCGCCAGGTTGACGTTGACCCACTGGACATACTGGGTGGCTCCCACGGCGCCGGTGGTGTCGGGCGGTGTAGACGCAGGTTGGAACGACCCCAGGCCAACACCGATGCCCTGGAATCCGCCCAGCACCTGGGCGCGCTGCGCGATGTTGGCTTTCGCCTGCAGGGCGCCATCGGGTTTCATCTGGAACTGCGGCATCGGCAGACGATTGAGCGGCATGGCGTGAGGCGCATGCGCAAGCTGCGGTACGACGCCCTGGACTTGTTGCGCGAGTTCGCTCAGCGGAGGTGAGACGTCAAAGTGAACCGCTTGCGAAGCCTGCACCTGGGCCGCAGCCGGAGGCGGTGCTATCCAGATGAGCGAAAGCATCAAAAGCGCGACGCCGGGCATATTTTTCTTCATAAACGATCGGTGCCTTTCATTCAGAGCGAAGCGCAAAGCGCTTCCTCATTTCAGTGAAAAATATCAACAGGTGCGGAAAAGAACTTGCCCCAGCGTCCAGAAAAAATTGACTGAGCGTCTCACGAGTACCGACACCGCTGCGGTTCACCCGGGAACGATTGCGTCCTCGATGCCGTCCCCAACCCTGGATGACAGGTAAAAAGCCTCGCACACCGGAATTTTGGCGTGGCGGAGAGGGGGGGATTTGAACCCCCGGTTCCCTTTCGAGAACACACGCTCTCCAGGCGTGCGCCTTAAACCGGGCTCGGCCACCTCTCCGCGCGGAATCGCGATTATGCCATCGCATCAAACCCCCACGCCACTCGTTGTAACCTGGTGATCAAGTCTCAATTTGATTTTCCGTCGGCACATCTTCAGGATTCGTGTCCGGAGGACGCGTGAGGAAAATCACACTGATAATCGTTGTCGCCGGTTTGCTTACGATAGCGCCGGCCCACGCCCAGCTCCTGTTCGGGCCATCGAAGATGCCGCCGAACTGGGATGCGAGAATCCCGGTGCCGCCAAGAGCGACGCTGCTATCCTCGACTCCGCCCCATGCCGGCAGCGACGTGTACTCCGCGGAGTTCCTGGCGCCGCGCAGCTATGACGACACGGTAGCTTTCTACGAGACCGAACTTCCCAAGGCGGGGTTCACGATGGGCCCCAAGACCGCCAATGCGCAGCGCAAGCTCTACCAGCGGACTTTCACGGACGGAACCGTCAAGGACAAGCTGAACATTCATACTCGCCCCGGCGACAATCGCGGGCTGATCACGATCCAGATTGATTACACTCTGCCGCCCGCGGCCGGCATCGGTTCGCACTAGGGCTCCATCCGCGCCGCCTGCTCGATTGCGCAGCAAACCGCAAAGTACAGGAATCGAACCGGGGCCAGCCTTCGATGCGGCCCACGGAGGAGAAGCTCACCATGATTAGCTTCTCTTCGGAGGCGGTCCAGTCAAATCAGCTATGTGACCGCGCAGGGTGTGACGTTCCATATGTCCTTTGCATACTCTGCAATGGTTCTGTCGCTTGAGAACTTGCCGGACGCAGCGACGTTCAGGATCGCCCTACGTGCCCATTCTTCCCGGTCCGCGTATAAGTCTACGAGCCTGCGGTCGGCCTCGAGGTACGACTTGAGGTCTGCCAGGTGCATGTAATAGTCGCCGAGCGTAAGAAGGGTGTCCCGCAACGGCTGAAACACACCATGCTCGTCAGGACTGAAATGATCGGAAAATATCAGGTCGAGTGCGGCCCGGGTCTCAGGTTCATGGTCGTAATGCCATTGCGGCTGGTACCAGCCGCGACTGTTTGCGACCTCTTCGGCGGTAAGGCCGAATAGAAAGAAGTTTTCGTCTCCCGCTTCGCGCGCCATCTCGATCGTCGCTCCATCGCGGGTGCCGATAGTCAGAGCGCCGTTCATCATGAACTTCATGTTGCTGGTGCCGCTGGCCTCATAGCCGGCGGTTGAAATCTGATTCGAAACGTCGCTGGCCGGAATGAGCCGTTCTGCGAGTGAAACGTCGTACCCTGGGATAAACAGGACTTTGATTCGACCTCCAATCACAGGGTGGTTGTCGATTGTGTCGGCCACGTTGTTAATGAACTTTATAATGAGCTTGGCGAGGTGGTAGCCTGGCGCTGCTTTCCCCGCGAAGAAAAAGGTCCGCGGCGGTATCTGCGCCGTGGGGTTTTCCCGGAATCGATTGTAAAGCACCACGATGCGAAGTGCGTTCAGGAGTTGCCGCTTATATTCGTGGATGCGTTTCACCTGGCTATCGAAGATTGAATCCGGGTCTACCGTTACCCGGAACTTCGACTTGAGCCAGTCAGCAAACCGGACTTTCGTTTCACGAGCGGCTTGACGGAAGTTGTCGCGAAAGGCCGCGTCCGCGGCCAACGGTTTCAGTTTGCTCAACTGATTCAGATCGGTAATCCAGCCGTCGCCGATTGCGTCAGTGATGGTGCGGGCCAGCGCCGGATTTGCCAGCAACAGCCAGCGCCGCGGCGTGACGCCATTGGTCTTGTTGTTGAAGCGTTCGGGAAACATCTCCGCCAGATCCTTGACCGTTGTCGTGCGCAGTAGTTGAGAGTGGATCTCGGCTACGCCGTTGGTGCTGTGCGACCCGACGATTGCCAGGTTGGCCATCCGAACATGCTTGGTCTGGCTTTCCTCGATTAAACTGACCCTCCCGACGCGCCCATCGTCACCCGGAAAGCGGGCACGAGCGTCATCGAGCAACCGTCGATTGATTTCGAGTATGATCTCGAGATTGCGCGGTAAGAGGATCCGAAACCACTCGATCGGCCATTTTTCCAGGGCTTCGGGCAGCAAGGTGTGATTGGTGTACGCCAGGGTTTTTACCGTCAGGTCCCAAGCGTGGTCCCAACTGAGCTTCGCTTCGTCGAGCAGAATGCGCATCAACTCCGCCACCGCCATCGCTGGATGTGTGTCGTTGAGCTGGATGGCGACCTTGTCTGGAAGCATGGACCAGTCGGGATTGTCGCGCCGGAACCGTCGCACGATATCGGCAAGTGCGCAGGCGACCAGAAAGTACTCCTGCACAAAGCGCAAGCCCTGCCCCATACTGGTGGAGTCGTCGGGATAGAGTACCCGGGTGAGGGATTCCGCTCCCAACCTTTCCGCGACGGCGCCGACAAAATCGCCGTGGCTGAACGCCTGGAACTTGAATTCATCCGGAGCAGCAGCGGCCCATAGTCTAAGCGTGTTTATGGTCTTGCCGCCGTAGCCGACCACCGGACGATCGAAGGGGAGCCCGATCAAGGTCGAAGGGCGATCGCTGATGGGATGCAACGCTCCTCCGCGGACCTCGAGAGAACAATTGAGGTGCAGTTCGACACTTTCGCGTGGACGAGGCACTTCCCAGGGATCCAGGCGCCGCAGCCAGTTATCGGGGCGTTCCTGCTGCCAGCCGTCTTGAATTGATTGTTGGAACATCCCGTATTCGTACCGCAGCCCGTAACCCATTGCCGGGAGTTGCATCGTCGCCATCGAGTCCAGGAAACACGCAGCGAGGCGGCCTAGCCCTCCATTGCCAAGCCCGGCGTCAGGCTCCTGCTCCAGCACGCCGAGCCAATCGACGTGTTTTTCCCGGGCCAGTTGCTTGACGACGGGATCGAACAGAAGGTTCTGAACATTATTCGAGAGTGCGCGGCCGAGAAGAAATTCTATGGACAGATAATAGACGCGTTTAGGATTCGTGGTCTCATACGTCTGCTCGGTGCGGATCCAACGCTGCGAAAGCACGTCGCGCACCGACCGGGCGATCGCTTCAAATCGATCGCGCGCGTCGGCGACGTTTATGTCCGTAACATTGTCGAACAGGAGATGGCGCTCATATAGAGCCTCGTGAGTTCCGCTGAATTTCACCGGACCACAGCCATACTGCGCCAGCAGTCTGGCCATAGGCTCGGTTAGTGCCGCTGCACGAATGTCAGTGTCGAGGGTCGTCCTGGCCATCACATCACTCCTAGAAATCAGGAAGATCGCGGAATCTCGTCCGAACTATCAACTGTATGACGGCAATCACCAGTGCGGTTGATATGCTGAACATGAGCAGCCCGTCGGCCGCCTCGAAGGGTCCCAGCAGCTTCCACGACGAGGACATCACCACATCGCCGTAACCGAGGGTGGTGTAATTCATCGCGGAGTGGTAGAAGGCGCCGGCGAATTGGGAGAATTCCCCGCACAGAACGAACAGCAACGCCCAGATGGCTATTTCGAGCAGGTGGCCCGCGCCCGCCAGGAAGATGGCGGCACATACGATTGTCATGTCTTGCCAGAATCCGACGCCGGTGCGGCCCAGGCGATGCTGGCGGCGAATGAAGTGGACAATCACTATCACGGCAAGTGCGTGAATCACGACCGTCCCCAGAATCATTGCCACAGAGACCATCAGCGGCAAACCAAACGCGACATCCTGGATGGTGGGAGTTGCCATAGCGGTTACGCCTGGATTTGAACGAGCATCTGCCGGAAACGCAGGAGGGCTACTGCGAAGAAGACGAGGCCGAGCGCGGCTATCATAGCGCAGTCCTTCCATACGAGATCGAAACCCGCGCCGCGATAGAGCACGGCCTGGGCGAAGCTGACAAAGTGCGTGGACGGCGCGAATTGCATCACCCGCTGCAAGTTTTCGGGCATGCTCTCAAACGGCGTCATGCTGCCGGACAGGAGACTCAGAACGATAAAGGCCGGGAGCGCCAAAAGTCCGAACTGCGGCATCGAGTTGACCTGGGTAGCGATCATTATGCTCAGGGAGGTGATCGAGAAGAGATATATCGCCACTCCGCCCGCAAACAGCATCAGCGAACCGGCGATCGGCACGCCGAGGACACCTTTTATGATCAGTACCAGCGAAAGAACCGCAGCGACGACGATCACCAGGCTGTTAGAACAGATCTTCGCCAGCATTATCTCCGAAGGACGCAGCGGCATCGCAAGAAGATGTTCGAGAGTGCCGTGCTCGCGCTCGCGGATAACCGCGGCGCCGGCCAGGAATAGTGCGAGCATGGTGACGCTGTTGACGACCTGCATCACGCTGATGAACCACGCAAAAGTAAAGTTCGGATTGAATTTCCCTCTGACTACAACGTTGAAAGGCGGCTGGTCGGTCTTTTCCGTGCGATGGACCGCGTACGAAGCTTCCCGAGCTAGAATCTCCTGTATGTAGATCGCGCCGCGACCCGCCTCGGACATCGCGGTTGCGTCCACGTTTACCTGGATGGCCGGCGAGCGGCCGTGTTTAAAGTCACGCTCAAAGTTCGGCGGAATATCGATCACGAAGGTGTACCTGCCCCGGTCCATCGCATCGTCGATTTGCTCGACCGGGATTTCAGCGGCCCTGCGGAACAGAGGCGGCATGAACGCCTGGAGGATGTGCCGGGACAGCAGGGAATGATCCTCGTCGACCACAGCGATCGAGGCATGGTCGACATCCATCTTGACCTCTTTGGCCGGACTGTAAACGAAGTGAGTCATTGAAAATATGATGAGAAAAACGAGGGCCCCGTCGCGACCGAGACTGAAGAGCTCTTTGATGCCGAGCCAGAAGATATTTCCCAGCGTGCGCAACATTCTAAGGCTCCTGCTTCTTCAACAGCAGCATGCTCGCGAGCAGATAAAGGGCTATGAAGCAGCCGAGTGCCGCAAAGTTGGGAAGAAGGCTCACGAAATCCCGCCCCTTGGTAAAAGCGCCCAGACTGATCTGTTGAAAGTACGCACAGGGGAAGGCGAGCCCGAACGTGCGGCCGGACAAGCCCAGAGAAGAAACCGGAGTGATCCAGCCCGAGAATTGCGTGGCGGGCAAGTTACTAATGATCGCGGCGGCGAAAATCGCGGCAATCTGGGTCCGAACAAAAACCGAGATCAACAGTCCGAAGCTGGTGCTTGCTGTTACGTATAGGGCCGCTCCGAGGACCAGAGCGACCAGGCTTCCCTTCACCGGCACTCCAAACAGCCAGACTGCAAGCGCCAGCAAGGTGGCAAATTCGATGAGCGCAACCAGGACGTATGGCGCCTGCTTGCCCCACAAAAATTCCAGCCTGGTGGTCGGCGTAGCATAGAAATTGGTTATGGAGCCGAGTTCTTTTTCTCGCACGATACCAAGCGCGGTGAGCATCGCGGGGATCCATATAAGGAGCACCATCAGGTCGCCCGGGACCATGGCGAAAATGCTCTTGAAGTCCTGGTTGTAGCGAAAACGAGTTTCGATGTTCGCGGCAGGCGGCCTGGGGTTCTCATGGAGTGCGCGGATAAGGAGATCCTCCTGATAGAGGAGGCTGACTCCGGTGACGTACCCGCGGATGGTATCCGCGTAGAACGGCATCGAGGCGTCGACCCAGGCCGCTATCTCAGGATGGCGCCCGGACTGGAGGTCGCGCCCGAACCTTGGGGGTATCTCGAGGGCAAGCTTCATCTCGCCCTCCTGAAGGCGTCGCTCCTCCTCGCTTTGATCGTGGATGGCGGGGTGTTCATCGAAGTAACGCGAGCCCCTGAAGTTCTCCAGGTAGTCGCGGCTTTCCGGCGAATTATCCTGATTGAGCGCCGCGTAGCTGACGTGTTCGACGTCCAGGGAAATACCGTAGCCGAGAATGATCAGGAGTAACGCGGGCGCCAACAACGCGAAAATCAGTCGAACCCGATCGCGCAGTATTTCCATAGCCTCGCGGCGCGCGTAGGCCCACAGGCGTGTCAAGCTGAACCAGGAACCTGGGTCCCGTTCATTGCCGGAGATTGGCCGGACGACGGCCGGTGCCATGTGTTTCGCTTCATCGGTTGCGGTTCCTGCGCCAGTGGCCTCTTCGAGGAGCGAGATGAACGCCTGTTCCAGGTCACGTGCAGCGCGGGACCGCACGATCCCGTCCGGGGTATCCTGAGCCAGCACCTTGCCCGCGTGCATCAGGGAAATGCGGTCGCAGCGCTCGGCCTCATTCATGAAATGAGTCGACAGAAAAATGGTGACCGCGTGACTGCGTGAAAGATCGATCAGCAACTGCCAGAACTCGTCGCGGGCTATGGGATCGACGCCGGAAGTCGGCTCATCGAGAATCAGCATCTCGGGTTGATGGATGACGGCTACCGCCAGCGACAGCCGCTGGCGGATTCCGAGCGGCAGGGCATCGGGCAAGTCGTTGAAATAGCGCGCGAGGCCAAACTGGGCGGCGAGCTCATCTATACGGCCGGTCATCGTTTCGCGCGGCAGGTGAAACAGGCGGGCATGCAACGTCAGGTTCTGCCGCACGGTTAACTCGCTGTAGAGCGAGAAGGCCTGGGACATGTAGCCGACGCGCCGGCGAGTTTGCAGGTCTCCGGCTTCAGGCGGGCGTCCGAACAGGCGTGCTTCGCCTTCCGTAATCGGCAACAGCCCCGTCAACATCTTCATCGTGGTCGTTTTGCCGCAGCCGTTGGAACCGAGGAAGCCGAAAATCTCGCCGCGCTCGATGTGAAAGCTGACATGATCGACCGCGGTGAAATCGCCAAACCGCCTGGTCAGATCCTTTGCTTCAATCGCGACTTCACCGCCGCTCGAGGTACGCGGCGGAATTGCAAACGCTCGACGGCCCGCGCGACGCTCGGGCGGAAGCAACTGAATAAACGCCTCTTCGAGGGTCGATGACTTCGCCATCGAGCGCAGCTCATCGGGGGTTCCGGTCGCAAGCAGCTTTCCCGCGTCCATCGCGACCAGCCACTCGAAGCGCTCCGCTTCTTCCATGTAGGCGGTCGCCACCAACACGCTCATTCCCGAACGACGGTTTCGGATCCGATCGATCAGCTCCCAAAATTGCCGGCGCGAGAGCGGGTCGACGCCCGTGGTGGGTTCGTCGAGGATGAGCAGGTCGGGATCGTGGATCAACGAGCAGCACAGCCCCAGCTTTTGTTTCATGCCACCGGAGAGCTTGCCCGCCGCCCGATCGCGGAAGGGGGACAAGCCAGTGCTGGCAAGCAACTCCTCGATGCGCGCCGCGCGCTCGTCCGCCGACTGCCCGAACAGACGCCCGAAGAAATCGATATTTTCCTGCACCGAGAGCGTCGGATACAGATTTTTTCCCAAGCCTTGCGGCATATACGCGATACGCGCGCACAACGCGCCGCGAGTGCGAGCCTTCGCGATATCTTCACCAAGAACTTCGAGGCGGCCCGACTGGATTTTGCGCACGCCGGAGATTAGTGCCAGGACCGTGGACTTACCGACTCCATCGGGGCCGATGAAGCCGATGAGCCGAGCGGCGGGCAACTCCAGGGCCAGAGACTCCACCGCTGTGATCTTGCTGTAACGATGAGTTACGCCCTGCAGGCGCGCAACGTTTTGTGCGGGACTCATTGATGCGGCGTGATTTTCAGCAACTCGGTCGGTTCGCGCGCCTGGAGTTGCGGAGGCCATTGGGCGTCCGGATCGACTTTTATATAGGCCACGCCCGGCAGCCCAACTTTGACCCAGGGCTCATAACGTCTGAGTAGCTTCGGATCGAGCTGGACCTTCACGCGGAAGGTCAGTTTCTGGCGCTCGACCGTGGTTTCTACCGACTTGGGAGTGAACTGGGCCTTGGCGGCCACGTAAGACACCTGCGCCGCGAGGGGCCACTGCGGCGCCGCATCCAGGACAACCCGCGCGTCGGCGCCAATCGCAACCTTCCCCGCCTCGAGTTCAGGCAGAAATATGGTCATGTACACATCGGTGAGATCGATAATCGTGACCACATTGCCACCGGAGGACAGAACCTCACCCGGTTCGGCGAGCTTGTAGAGCACTCTTGCCCTTACCGGAGCTTTCAAATCCCGGTCCGTGAGCTGAGTTTCGAGCCGTTCGATCTCTGCCTGAGCCGCGGCAATTGTTCCGCTATCGGACGCAACCTTGGAACGCGCGGCTTCGAAGGCCGCGCGAGTGGTTTCCATCTTCGTGGTGTAGGAATCCAGTGTCTGCGAGCCGACCACGTTCTCCTGCGCCAGCTTGGAGTAGCGTTGATAATCTCTGGCCGCGAAGCCGAATTGGGTCTCCGCGAGTTCCGCGATTTTCTCGTCGGACTTCCTTGCCTCATCCGCCTGCCGTTCTTGAGCCTGCGCCTGATGGAGTTGCGCCAAAAGCTCGCTCGTGTCCATTCGCGCGACTACCTGGCCCGCATCCACCGTGTCACCTTCGCGGACCAGGACCTGCTCAATTCGTCCGGAATACTTGGTGGCGATGTCGATTTCGGTGGCTTCGATGCGACCGTTCGAGAAGACGAATCCCGCTGGAATTGCCGACGGCCGCAGCAGGCGCCATGCGTAGAAGCCGGCGAAGACTGCGACGACGACCGCGAGGCTGACGATGAGGAAGCGGTTTCGCATGGAATTTCAACCTCGTGAGCATCAGGCGTGCCATATGGCAATCTCGAAAACCGGTTCTTCAAAAGCGGCAATCGCTGGTTCTCTTTGGGGGTCGCAAGATGCTCGATTGTCGCCTTTCGCTACACCACCGCCAGAACAATTCCCTTGCCCTGACTGCGGCGGCTTGGCCTGCAGCCCTGACCAGTCCGAGCGCCGCCCAGGCAGGACCAGAGCGACGCTCATGATCCATCCGTGCGCGATCACACTTGCTCGCGCGCCGATCCGCAAAGTATACGAATCGCAGCGGGGCCAGCGGCCTATCGCGGCCCACCTGGGAGAATCCTTCCATGCTGCACACGCCGATTTGCGACTATTTTGGGATCAAGTACCCGATTCTGCTCGCCGGGATGGGCGGAGTCGCGATGCACAAGCTGGTGGCCGCGGTTTCGAACGCGGGCGGCCTGGGTGTTATCGGGGCGGCGGCCTGCACGCCCGACGAGTTGCGCGCGGAAATCCGCAAGACACGAGAGCTCACCGACAAGCCATTCGCGGTCGATCTGCTTGCTCCGATTCCGGACATGATGCGGCCGCATATGCCGGTGCTTATCGAAGAGAAAGTGCGCGTCTTCGTGGCGGGACTTGCGGTGCCGAGCGAGTTCATCAAGACGATGCACGAGCACGGCATGAAGGTCGCCGTGATGTGCGGCAAGGTCCATCACGGGGAGAAGGCGCAAGAGGCCGGCGCCGATGTGGTAGTGGCGCAGGGGACCGAAGCGGGCGGTCATACCGGTGAAATCGGGATGATCTCTCTGGTGCCGCAGATGATCCGCGCGGTGAAACTGCCGGTGCTCGCGGCCGGCGGCATGGCGCACGGCAGCCAGATCGCGGCCGCGCTGATGCTCGGTGCGCAGGGCGTGGTGATCGGCACCCGCTTTATCGCGACTCCCGAAGCGCAGGCCGCGCCAGCATATCGTCAATCGATCGTGAACTCGCGCGACGACTCGACGATGCGGACGCGCTGCTACACCGGCAAACCCTGCCGCGTTGCGCGCACGCAATATGCGCTGGAATGGGAGAAGGACCCATCGAAGATCCAGCCGTTCCCGATGCAGGGCCAGGTGTCGCGGCGCAACGGCGTGATGAATTTCGCCGGCCTGAACGGCGATGCGGATCCGAATCGCACGTTCATGCCGACCGGCCAGGGCGCGGGATTGATCAAGGAAATCAAACCGGCCGCGGAAGTGTTCGCGGACCTGTTGCGCGAAACCGAGGAAGCCTTGCGCGGCGCGCAGGGTCTGCTGGCGGACAAATCCGCGGTCGGCGGTTCAGCTACGCAACTGCGATAGAGGTGGCTGTGACCCGGATGCGGGTGCGCGGCTCTTCCAGGTCGATACTGGAAGACTGACCAGACCCGGCGGCCACGCGGTCATACGTTCGAAGCATCCGCTATCCGCGATTACCTGTTCATGAACGGGATTGACGTAGACGATCCTGACCGGCGCTGGTTTTCTACCCAGCCTTTGCGCGAGCCTTGCCACTACCGTCCTTAGCGTTTCAGGACCGAAGGGGTTGTAGAGGTAGAAGACCGTGCCTAGCTCGAAGTCGAACTCCTGTGCCTTGCCCAGGATGAGCGATATGGGCGCGCGCGGTCCGCGCATGCGCGCCGAATTTTCCATCGCCGCTCGATGCAGAACTTCTACGTCTTCGACTCCCATCACGCCGCCAATCGCATAGGTCGCTGCGCAGCACACGAACCTTCCTCTTCCGGAACCCAGATCGACCAGCACGTCATCCCGCGAAAGCGAGAGCGAATCCAGAATTCGAAACGTCTGGCGATAGGGAAGGGTCTCGTAGGCCTGGCGCTCGGGAGTTTCCTCTTCCCTGCCATACAGGCCACGGGTGTGGATACGCATCCGGTACTCCCAAAACGCGTTGTGCACTCTCGAGAGGAATCTGGCGACTCGGTACCCGATCACGGGTTGAATATGCCGAACCCGGATAGCCTGCGAAAGGAAGTCGTGGGTGAGAATCACCGCCGCGGCGGATTTGGCTTCCTTCGCGACACTAACGATCAGGAGGATGCCATGAGTATTGCGTCACGCCTGATCGATGCCGCCGAGAAAAAACTCGGCGAAAACATGGATTACATGCGCGATATCGCGAATGCATCGCCGGCCGCATTCTACAAATTCGCGCTGTTCATGCTCTTCGCGAGCCATCGCAAGGCCGCGCCCGTCGATGCGCAATGCCTGGCCGCGATCGGCGCGCTCCAGCACGAAGACTGCGGGCCATGCCTGCAAATCGCGGTGAACCAGGGTCTCGCGCAGGGCGTCGCGCCCGAGATTCTTTCTGCCGCGATCGCAGGCGGCGACGCGCTCGACTCGGAGCATCGGCTCTACCTCGACTTTGGGCGCGCCGTATCCGCCAATGCGCCGGAAGCAGAGGAGTTGCGCCTCAGAGTCGCGGGAAAGTTGTCAAAACCCGCGATGGTGGATCTGGCGATCGCGATTGCGAGCGCGCGCGTGTTTCCCACCCTCAAGCGCGGCCTCGGCCACGCGAAAAGCTGTTCGCTGGTGCATGTCCGGGTACCCGGCGAGGAAGAAGGGTCCACAGATTTCGCAGATTCCCACGGATTGCGGAAAGCCCGTTCCGCGAAATCCGCGTGATCTGGGGATTCCGCTTTCCTTGATTGCCTCGCCCGGCGTGCTTATGTTTCAATCCAGTCAACCGAAGGCGAGGAGAGTTCGATGGCGAATGACAAAATCGTAAACGTGACTGACGCCACGTTTGACCAGGAAGTGCTCAAGTCGGCGGAGCCGGTTCTGATCGATTTCTGGGCGCCGTGGTGCGGACCGTGCCGCGCGATCGCGCCTATCGTCGATGACCTCGCGAATGAATACGCGGGCCGTCTCAAGGTCGTGAAGATCAACGTCGACGACAACCCGCAGACCCCGGCGCGCTACGGCGTGCGCGGCATTCCGAACCTGCTGATCATCAAGGGCGGGCAGGTCAAGGAACAGATCGTCGGCGCAGTGCCGAAGGGCCATCTGGTGAAGGCGGTCGACGGCGCGTTGGCGTAGTTCTCAGCACTCCATACGCCTGATTCGAGAAGCTGCGGAGAAAACCTCTCCGCAGCTTTCTTTTTCCGCTCCCCTTTTCCGTCATTCCGAGAGTTTGTGAAAAATTGCCGTCCAACCGCCGTCCTCAATCACGCCCCCCCAACGCCCGAACGTCATCCCGAGCGAAGTCGAGGGATCTCACACCACTGCTGGTCGGGTGCTGCGACGAGACCATCTCCTCAGCGATGCTGTCGACTCGCAACAGTTTGATGGCTCGTCCACGGCGGCGAGGTGTCAGCCTCCGTGGGAAACAACCGCTGAAATTCAACTGCGCGCTGACGAGGACAACCGGCCAGTGATATGCGAATTGTCGTGGCACGAGATCCCTCGACTTCGCTCGGGATGACGTTATGGGATTTTCCGTGGCCAGTGACTGGGGTCTCGTTGGCTCGCAGAGCATTTCTTCACAAGCTCCGAGCGGAGCATTCCGATGCGGAGCCGATGAACCTCAGCGAAGGGTACGTTCGCCACGAACGAGACAGACCAAAGGTGCCGCCGGCTCCGCGGGTGCCACCTCGGTACTCACTGACGCTTCGCGGTGACCACTAGTCCAGCGGCGGCGCCACACCGATGATTGAAACGTCGTGGCATTCTTAGTTTGTACCGGTTGCTGCGCACGAACCATTCGCTGCGATCCCTCGGCTTCGCTCGGGATGACGTTCGGGCGTTGGGCGGGAGTGATTGAGGACGGCGGTTGGACGGCAATTTTTCACAAACTCTCGGGATGACGGAGGGGGTTAGTGCGCGGCCGGCGATGGTGACGCGGACGGCATTACGCTGAGTGCGCCTTTCGCAGCTTCGGCGATCCATGCCTTCATCAGGATGTCGCGATTGCGCTCGTATGCTTCCCGGGCTTCGTCGGGGATGTAGCGCACCAGCATCGCATCGTATGCGAGCAGCATGGGCGCGGACTGCGAATCACGCAGGAGGGCGGCGTTCGCCGGTAGCACGGTGGTCAGCAGCATCACGGCCAGGCCGGCGATCGCAGCGGCGATCCCGCCGCCGAGAAATGCACCCGCGAGCCGATCGATCCATCCCAGGCTCGCCATCCGGAGCACGCTCACGATCATCCCGCCGACGAACTGCACCGCGATGAACACCACCAGGAATACCGCGACATAGCCGAGCACGGTGGCGAGGGTGGGATTGGTCCCGAATTGGTGCGCGATAATTTCGGCGGCTTCGGTGTAGTGGACGGAGGCGAGGTAGAGCGAAGAGATCAATGCGATGAACGACGTCACCATCGTGAGCAATCCATTGCGCAAGCCATGGATCGCTCCGAACGCCACCACCGCCAGCACCACGAAATCGAACGCGTTCATCGCCCGCTCATGAAGCTACCCGCCGCAACGCCACATATAAATAACCCCCTTTTTTGTGAGCTCCGAAGGGGGCATCAACCACAAAGGCGCAAAGACACCAAGCTAAAACGCGGATACAGCCTTTTCTCCTTTTTTCCTTACCTTAGTGCCCTGGTGCCTTTGTGGTTAAATTCCATTTTCGCAATTCCCGCATGCATCGCGCTCTATGCTTAAATGATCGCCATGCCAGCGGTTTACATCGAGGACCTGAAACACCATCTCGGCGAGGAAGTCACGCTGCGCGGATGGCTTTACAACCGGCGATCGAGCGGCAAGCTGCACTTCCTGCTGGTTCGCGATGGCACCGGCATCTGCCAGTGCGTGGCATCCAGGGCGGACTTGGGAGACGAGGCCTTCACCGCGGCCGATCACATGGGACAGGAAACCTCGCTCGAGGTGGTCGGCGTGGCGCGCGAGGACAAGCGCGCGCCCGGTGGAATCGAGCTGACTGCCAAGAGCGTGCGCCAGGTCTCGCCCTCCAGCGACTACCCGATCACGCCCAAGGAACATGGCGTCGCGTTCCTGCTCGATCAGCGCCATCTGTGGGTGCGATCTTCGCGGCAGCACGCGGTGCTGCGAATCCGCAGCGAGGTGGTGCAGGCGTGCCGCGATTTCTTTCACGAGCGCGGGTTCGTGCTCTTCGATGCGCCGATCCTGACGCCCACGTCCTGCGAGGGCACCACCAATCTTTTCGAGCTCGACTACTTCGGCGAGCGCAAGGCCTATCTCACGCAGAGCGGGCAGCTCTATGCCGAGGCGGGTGCGCTCGCCTTCGGCAAGGTCTACTGCTTCGGTCCGACGTTTCGCGCCGAGAAATCCAAGACGCGGCGTCATCTGACCGAATTCTGGATGGTCGAGCCGGAAGTTGCATATTTCGACCTCGACGACGACATGCGGCTGGCCGAGGATTTCGTTTCATACATCGTCGGCCGCGTGCTCGACCGGCGCGCCACCGAGCTGAAAACGCTGGAACGCGACATTTCGAAACTCGAGCCTGCAGCAAAGACGCCCTATCCGCGCATCGCCTACGACGAGGCGATCGAACGGCTCACCGCGAAAGGCGCGCAAGTGAAGTGGGGAGAAGATTTCGGCGGCGATGAGGAAACGATCCTGTCGAGCGAGTTCGATCGGCCCGTGATGGTCCATCGCTACCCGACCCAGTGCAAGGCGTTCTACATGAAGCAGGACCCGGCGCGACCCGAGGTCGCGCTATGCGTCGACATGCTCGCGCCGGAAGGGCACGGCGAAATTATCGGCGGCGGCCAGCGCGAGGACGACTACGAAACGCTGAAGAACAAGATTCTCGCGCACGGCCTGCCGCTGGCGCCATTCGAATGGTACCTCGACCTGCGCCGCTATGGTTCGGTGCCGCACGCGGGATTCGGGATGGGAATAGAGAGGATGACGGGATGGCTGTGCGGCATTCACCACATCCGGGAATGCATCCCGTTCCCGCGCATGATGGAGCGAATCGAACCCTGATCCGGTTTGTCAGGACTTACGCTGCGAAGCGGGCGGGCGGAGTCCAGGAGACCGCGAGCGCATCGTACCGCGCGATCAGATCCTCGACATCCTTGCGGTTGGCGGTGCGGCGAATCACGTCGTGCAACTGCGCGACGCGCTCGTTCTGCCGCTGATGCGTCATCACCTTGAGCGCGCGGTTCATCAGCGAATCGACGACGTGCTTGCCGGCGATATCCTTGCCCTCCGAAGTGAACAAGGTGCGCGCCGCGATTTCCGAAAGCGCGGTGCGCAGATATTCGACGTGCGGCGCTTCGTCGGAGCGGATGTAGCGAACCAGGTCGGCCGCCGCCTTGGGCGCATCGGAGACGGAAGGATCGGACAGCAACTCTTCCGCCCACGCGAAGGTCGAGCGCGCGAACACTTCGATCGCGAGTACGTTCACCATGAAGCGAACGAGGCGCTCCACCGGCGCTCCCAGCTCGGGGAACATCGCGGGCGGCTCCTGGCCGCGGCGCGCCATGAGCCCCTGGTAAACTTCGGGCGAGATCGTGGGATTCGAAAACGCGGCATCGCGCGCGGCATCCCACATCTGGCGATGGCCTCCCTCCTGCTCCCATCCGGCTTCGTCGCGCGCGTGCGCCTCGAAGAGTCCGCGCGACAGATGCTCGATGGCAGTGCCGGTGACATCTTCGCGGATGAACGACTTGAGGGGAGGAACGGGCAATTCGCGAATCATCGCGCCGAAGCCCTCGATAATCGCGATTTCGCTGAGCAATCGAATGATGGGTTCGCGCACGCCCTCGTGGACCAGGAACCTGGCCTGCTCGACGCCCAGCGCATGCGGCGGGATAGCATCTTCGGGGATCTCGACCAGCGGCAGCGGAGAGGTCGCCAGGTGCTGCTTCTGCCATGCCTCGACCGCGGGGACGCGCCACAAGGTACGCGGCGAATGATAGTTGCCGTCGGCATCGAAGCCGCCGTGGCATCGAATGCCCTTGACGATCAGAGGTTCCTTGACCGGGACATTGGCAAGCAGCTCCTCGGCGCTGAACGAAAGTCGCGATTCATGCGGCATGGTGGGGTACTCCTGACCTGTTGCCTAACATATGTTAGGCAACATACTTCAGTCAAATTAGCGAACCGGCGTGTGCTATCGTAAGCCTATGGCCATTTCGTCTTCTCTGGCATTGCCAGCGCTTAGCCCGGCGTCAGTTTGCCGGCGAAGAAACTATCGAGAGTTCTCCAATTCTCGACTTTTCGTCGGGACATTTCCTCTATGATTCGCCGCTTGAATGCCAACGGCGATATAGAAAGCTTCAATTTCGCGAACAGCGCCGCCAACACCACTTTTCCGTTGCACTCACTGGTCCATTTGTCGTCCCATTTTTCATGGACCTCCGCGTCAAGGAATTTGCATTTCTCGACAAAGGTCTGTTTCCAATCTCCTTCCTTGAAACTCCCTAGTTGAGTCCCAATTTTCTGGAGTCTGCTCGCCAAAGCCGCGGCAATCGTTTCGTAGTCAGAAGCTGAATCAACCTCCGACGGGCGTAAACCAGGATTGTCAACCTCCAATTCGCGGTAGACTTCTCGAGCCACCACTCCACGAATCTGGTCGAACGCTAGGTCTCGCAAAATACTACGCAGACTGGCTCTATTGGCGGGTGGCGCTCCTACTTTCAGATCCTTACAAGCATCAAAGATCGCGTCGTGGTCCAATAGATAATTTTCAAGACAATATCGCTCCCACTGTAGGACCTTCACCAATGCCGTATCGATCAGGTCTGTCGGCGCGCGGTCCCGATCAAATACGAAACACTGTAGGCTGTCGAGTTCGCCAGCCTTCTCAGCCTGCTGCAACGCGCGAATGTTCTTTTCGACTTCGGTTCTTCCTCGGAGTTGTGAAATCTTGAAGCCCGCCAAGCGCTCTTGAAATCCTGACTGCAGCAACTCGCTATCGTCCGTCCCCTCCACGAAAACTGAACCGCGGGAGAATAGGATGTCCATTGTCTGCGCCCCCAAGCGACGCAGCGCATCGAAAACCTGGGGCTTGTCCCCAGAGTGAATGGCGGCAATCTCAGAGCCACTGACTAGGTGGAGGAGCTCGCAATCTCCGCTCTCGTGTGCAAAAGCCAATAATTCTGGGGAGTGGGTGCAAATCAAAACCTGTATGTCCAGTGGTTTCACGACGGTCTCGATCAGAAATGGAAGAATCTGCCTGCAAACGGCAGGGTTAAGATGAAGCTCGGGCTCGTCCAACAGGACAATGCCTCCTCTGGCTGTGGATCTCTTCATTAGGAAGAAGGTACAGAGGAGACCCTTTTCACCGCTGCTCATGTAGTCAATGTCGTATACCGCCTTTGTACCTTCATCTTGAATTAGAACGGAAAGAGTGCCTTGAGGAGTTGAGCGCAGGCTCGCTAGTCGCTTCCCGGCGAGTAGCTTCCCGAAAACTTCCTGAAAATCGTCTATCACCTGCTTCTGGTTTTCCTGTCCCGCAAGAAATTGATTAACGAGATACTGCTTCAATCTTGCGTACTTCGAGGCCGGCGCGACCGTGAATGACTGGATTTGAGCGTTGGCCTCTGCAGAACCGATCTGAATGTTAACCTCGCCGGCTGGCATGGACCTGTCTGAAGGAAAATAATTTAACAGTGTATGGGTAGGTAGTACGCTTTGAAAAAGACCTGTCAAAAGTTCCTGGGAAATCACGTCCGAACCCCTTGGAGTCGGTGCTTTCGGGTCTATGATCAAGGTCGGCGAGAGTCGTCTGTTGCTACGCAAAGCCTCACCCGCTTCGGACATCTCTTTGGTCGCCTGTTCGAGCCCCTCTCTGCCGGCCGGCGAGGACAGATATTGAAGCAAAGCCAAGTCCTGCTGTCCTGGAGCCACCGCGAGTTTGTTGCGAAGGTGCAACGGTGCCAGTTGCGGTAGCCACCTCTCGATTACCTTGATCTCTTCCTCCGTCACGACGGTTGAGAGCTTTATTTCCATCTTCTCGTTTACATTCCCGAGGATTGCTGGAAGCAAAATGCTCTGGGTAGGAGCGAAAAACGCTCCCATATTCGATAGGACCGTCAAAGACTCGCCCAAACTCGTCGGTATGAGCAGAGCCTTGTGGAAGCGGATCGCTTCGAAGATTGAGGTCTTGCCAACCGCATTGGGACCAACGATCACCGTTACCTGAGCTTGCGTGTTAAACTCAATGTCCTTGAGTCCGCGAAAGTTCCTGATCCTGACCTGATCGAGCCGCACAATCGTTCCTCCAATCTGGCCGACAAATTGTTGATGGCAGAGCACAGCCAGAAATATCCGCAGTGCTCTCGAAAGACAAGTGACATCACGCTTGCTGTCGAACAGTTAGCACTTTCGTCCATTAGACCATAAGATGCTGAGGAAATTCCTGTCGCTGAACTCGAGCCGTGTTTCTACTTCGCGCGCGAAGTTGGCTCGTTGTTGCCCCGTTCTAGCTTCTCGAACCCAGTGCCCAATTGTCCGAACAGCAACTTTTGCAAAGTCAGTCGTCCGGCCAATAGTTAAACTAAGGCCTCCAAACTTTCTCTGAGGGGAACCACAATGAGCGGGAAAACGAAGAACCTGAGTGGCGGATGCGCTTGCGGAAAGGTCCGCTACAAGCTGACCAACGATCCGCTTATCGTCCATGCGTGCCATTGCCGCGACTGTCAGCGCATCACGGGCAGCGCGTTCGTCATCAATATCTGGATGGAAAAGCAGTTCGTTGAGAGCACCGGCAAAGCTAAGCCGAAATCATTCCGGCTCGCGGGCGGCACCGGCCAGGCGCACGACGTGTACTTCTGCGATCGATGCGGTGTTTACGTGTGGAGCGAATATCACGGCGCGCCTAACGAGGCGTATTTCGTGCGCGCGGGCACGCTGGACAAGCCCGAGTCGGTCGCGCCCGATGTGCACATCTTTACGCGGAGCAAGGTGCCGTGGCTGGAATTGCCCAAGGATGTGCCTGCCTTCAAGACGTTCTATCCGTTCCCGAGCGTCTGGTCGGAAGAGAGCAAGGCGCGGCTGGTGAGGAAGAAGAAGTAAGACTCGTCGCGTAACCTCCACGCGGGTAGGAAACCACGGTGTTCGTTGATCCGGGATTCCTCGCGGTTTCATAGAGGCGCGCTTCGCGCGCATCACACGCGGGAATGACAAATTCGGAGTGAGGCTGCTAAGCGGTTCTCGTGCGCAGGTAGTGCCGATGCGCTTTGGCGCGATTGCCGCACGATTGCATCGAGCACCAGCGGCGGCTGCCGTTCTTGCTGTCATCCAGAAAAAGCCACAGGCACTTGTCATTCGAGCAATGTCGCAATCTCGCCGCTTCGGGGCTGACCATCAGGTCGCCCGCCGACCACAGCACAGGAGCAAGCAGGCTTGCGGCGGAGAAGCCGTTTGAATCGATTCGCCAGCCGAATCCTTTTTCTCCGCGCGCGAGCACGTTCCTGGCCGGCGCTTCATCGAGCGCGCGATTCACTGCCGTCACGTCGCGCCCCTCGGGCGTCTTCCGCGTGGCCATCGCAAAGAAGATTCGATACATCGCCTCGCGAATCGCGATCGCATCCGAGAAGATCTCCGCCGCGCTCTCCGGGTTTCTCTCCGCCCATCGCAGCGCGCGCCCTGCCAGCTCCGCTCCGAACGTCGCGTCGCACCACGCCGCGAGCCCTGCGAAATCGTGCAGCGTCTCTTGCGCATCGCCGCCGCTGCCCCGGTACATCAGGGTGTTCGCGTAGTCGAGGCACAGGTCGCGCCGCGGCGCGACCACGAACGTCCCCGATGCTTTCGATACCCGGCTCATCCCATCGAGATTCTAACCATCAAGGCGGTTGACTGAAACCCGCGCCTGGGCTATCTAACCATCATACTGGTTAGACAATCTCCAGGGAGGAAACGCAGATGCTTAGTCACGTATCGATTGGAGTGAAGGATTTCGCCAAGGCGCGCGGCTTCTACGATGCAGCCCTGAAAGCGCTGGGCTACAAATGCCTGATGGATGGCGACGGGTATGCCTACTACGGCACCAGGGGTCCGGAGTTCGGCATCATGGCAGCGAAGCACCCGGTGCCCGCCAACCCGGAATCAGGGCTGCATTTCTGTTTCGACGCGCAGAGCCGCGCCGCAGTGGACGAATTCTACGCGACAGCGGTCAAGCTCGGCGGCCAGGACAACGGCAAGCCGGGCCTGCGCGCCGACTACGGCGAGAACTACTACGCGGCGTTCGTGGTCGATCCCGATGGCTATCGGCTGGAGGCTTACACCAGCGCGAAGTAGTTGCTCCTCAAAGGGGGCGGTGCGGCAGCACCGTCCCCTTACTTTGACTGGAGTCTCATTGATTGACGCCGCGCGTAGCCGGCGGGGTCGCCGGCACCGCCAGGCCAAGCAAAAGGCCGTGGCAGTCGATGCTGACCGCGAGCCATCCGCCGGTACTTTGCGAGGTTTAGCGGGCTGGGCTAGGTTCATCTCGACCAAAAAGACGCTCAGCGACGATGGCTGCCGCCACACAACCTGCTGCGATTCTGCATGACGCCCACGATCTCGGGGCGACCAAGTGGATTATCGCTATCTCCGTGATGCTGGGGACCATCCTCGAGGTCCTCGACAGTTCTATCGTCAACGTTTCGCTGCCGCACATGCAGGGGAGCTTCTCGGCCAGCGTCGATGAGATCGCGTGGGTGGTGACCAGCTACCTGGTCGCCGCCGGAATCATGATCCCGATGACGGGATGGATCGCCGAGCGCTTCGGCCGCAAGCATTACTTCATCTTCTCCATAGCGACGTTCGTGGGAGCGTCGGCTTTGTGCGGCGTGGCGCAATCGCTCAACCAGATCGTCCTGTTTCGCCTGATCCAGGGGGCCGCCGGCGCCGCGATGATGCCGCTGTCGCAGGCGATCCTGATGGAGACCTTCCCGCCGCGCGAGCAGGCGATGGCGATGGCGGTGTGGGGACTCGGGATGATGGTGGCGCCGATCATGGGGCCGACCGTCGGCGGATGGATCACCGATGCGTGGAGCTGGCGCTGGAATTTCTACATCAACGTGCCGATCGGCACGCTCGGCATGTTCATGGTCTGGCGCTTCGTCGAAGACCCCGAGTACATGCGCCAGCGCCGCCGCGGCAAGATCGATTTTCTCGGCATCGCGTGCCTGTTCGTAACGCTCGGCCTCGGCGAAATCGTGCTCGATCGCGGCGAGCGCGCGGACTGGTTCCAGACGCCGTGGGTCGTGTACTGCACCGCGGCCGCGATTGGCGCGCTTATCCTTCTGATCTTCCACGAATCGCGCACCGAGGATCCGGTAATCGACCTGAGCATCCTCAAGGATTCGCGCTTCACGCTGCCGGTCACGCTGGTCATCTTCCTGACCTTCACGCTCTACGGTACCGGCATTTTAAATCCGATCTTTTTGCAAGAATTGATGGGCTACACCGCATCGAAGGCCGGTCTCGCGATGGCACCGCGCGGATTCGGCACGATGTTCTCGATGCTGCTGCTGGGATCGATGGCGCGGCGGGGTATCGACTATCGCCCGCTGATTGGAATCGGTTTCTTCCTGGTCGCGTTCGCGATGTGGGAGATGTCCGGGCTGAACCTGCAATCGGACACGTATCGCGTGGTGTGGCCGATGGTGGTGCAGGGCGTGGGGACCGGGCTGGTGTTCCCGGGGCTCTCGGCAGCGGCGCTGAGCTCGATGGAAAAATTCAAGATGCAGCGCGCGGCGAGCCTCTATTCGGTCACGCGTAACCTCGGCGCCGCGATCGGGACGTCATACCTGACCACGCTGCTGATTCATCGGCAGCAGGTGCGCCAGAGCTATCTGGTTGAGCACGTGTCGGTCTTCACGCTGCCGCATCTGCGGATGCCAGGAGCGCGTGGCGCCGATCTCGCGCAGCAGTACGTGCTGGGGCAGCATCACGGGATGGCGATGATCTACGGGCTGGTGCAGCGGCAGGCGATGATGCTGTCGTTCAACGACATCTACCGGATGCTGGCGGTGCTGATGTTGTTGATGGTTCCGACGTTCTTCTTCCTGCAGCGCGACATGCGCAACGTGTCGTCGGCAGCCCACTAAGCCTCTCAATTTGTCATTCCCGCGTGTGACGCGCGCGAAGCGCGCCTCTATAGATCCGCGAGGAATCCCGGATGCGCGAGGAGGGGCTTTAACCACCAAGGCACAAAGGCACCAAGTTTCGGACACAGCAATCGGGCTGTGTCTTGGTGCCTTTGTGGTTAAGACGACTTCGGGCTGAGCCGGGATTCCTCGCGGATTTATGGACGCGCTGCGCGCATCACACGCGGGAATGACAAATTATGAGATCAGGCGGCTGCGGATTTTCTGATTCCCAGGAAGCGCTCTTCCAGGGCGGCTTGGGCTTCTGCCATCACGTCGCGGACGATCTGGCCGGCCGGCTTGATTGAATTGATCAGGCCGGCGCTCTGGCCGCACGCCATCCCGCCTTCTTCGACCTTGCCTTCGTAGCGCGCCTTCTCCGCCAGCGGGAAGCCGTATTCGGACGACTGGATCGGGAACGGCTTGATCTCCGCTTCGCGGCCAATCCAGGAATCGGTGAACTTGTTGCGGATGAGCCGGCAGGGCTTGCCGGAATGGCATCGCGTGATGGTGGTGCCTTCCTCGTCGATCTCCACGATTTTGTTCTTGTAGTTGGAATGCGCGTAGGCCTCGATCGATGCGACGAAGCGGCTGCCCATCCACACGCCCTCCGCGCCCAGCGCGAGCGACGCGAGCAGGCCGCGCCCGTCGGCCAATCCGCCGGCGGCCAGCACGGGGACGCGGACCGCATCGATGATCTGCGGCACGAGCGTCATCGTGCCGATGCGCCCGGTGTGGCCGCCGGCCTCGTGACCCTGCGCGATGATCACGTCGACCCCCGAAGCTTCCAGGCGGCGCGCCTGCTTCACGTTGCCGCACAGGGACATCACGGTGACGCCGGACTTACGCGCCTGCGGGACGATGCCGGCGGGGTTGCCGAGGCCCGAGACGATGACCGGGACGCGGGCCTCGAAGGTGATGTCGATGAGCTTCTGGACGTTGGATGCGTAGCGGACGACGGTGGCGTTGTTCTTGTCGGCCTTGATTTCGGCAAAAAGAATATCGACCGCAAAGGGCTTGTCGGTCAGATCGTAGCAGCGCTGGATTTGTTCCTTTAATTCACGCGCCGACATCGAGCCCGACCCGATGCATCCGAGGCCGCCCGCGTTCGAGACGGCGGCGGCGAGTTCAGCATGCGCGACAAAACCCATCCCGGCTTGAAAGACCGGGTACTGGATGTTGAGACGGCGGGTGATGGGGGTGGCGAAAATCGACTCGGTGTTCATTAGGGCACCTCATACTGGTCAATAATGCGATGGTCGGACCGCTGCAAAAAAGGTCACGCAAGCGGTTAGTTGTCAAGGCGACCATCGTTACTGATCGATCGTTCAATTAGTTGCCCGACCTCGAACCGCGCGCTAAACAGTTGGCTAGTCACGAGCGAAAGCCGTTGGCCTGGTAAACGTCGCACGGCGCGAGACTGAAAAGTTGGTGGGGTTGGTCGCGCGCTAGTGTGCAGGAATCCATCGAGCCGCTGCTTGGTTTGTGGGGATGGGGCAGGCAGGGGTCGGGATACTGAGCGGGCCGGTGGGCTGATGGAAAGAGACTCTGCGCATGGCGCAGTTGGTTTTTGGCGCTCTTCGATCGGCTGATTCCGGACCCGGTTCCGGAGCGAGCGCCTTCCATTATTGCTCCCGTCTGGTGAGCGCCCGCCGCGGTTTAAGCCGCCGGCAAGCGTCCAGTTATCCATTATATCGATGGTCGATTAACCCATCCGCCCGGACTGCGTCGAGTTCGTGGCGGCCACAGATTTGCCGAGGACTGCCTCCCGCGGTACCTGCCAGCAGCCGGCGTCGAGCCCAGGGAGGGTCATCCCGTGCGTAACGGTCCGCTCGTTCGTCGCCACGCCCATGTCTCACGATTTTCATATGGAACGCAGACGCCGCTGGAGCGGCTGGCATCGCTGGCGCCGCCGCTAGCGCCGCGCCGTTCGCGTATCCAGCAGGCGGACACTGAACCGTGGCAACCGCCGCGGCTGCCGCTGGGGAGCCGGCTTCCGATTAATCTTCGTCAATTCCTGTCGCAACAGCTCGGGTCCGCGGCCCGCGTAGAAGAAGATGCGATCATTCCGCTGACTCCGCGATCGGGCGATGCCCTGATGCGCGAGCTGGCACGTGCGATTCGCCGATTCTCGGCCGAACGCGCGCGCGAAGCGTGGAACGAATGCGCGATCAGCCTGGGCCGACTCGAGCACGAATTCTTCGGTCCCAACACCGGCGAGCCGTCCCCCGTCGTGCTGTGCCTGCGATGCAGTGCCTTTGGCACCGGAGCGCTGGAACAGCACTGCGGCATCAACTGTATCGCGGTGGACCTCAGCTCGGCGGTAAAGGCGCAGCAGGTGGAACGCGGAATCGACTTGCCAACAGCAGATGCGATGCATCGAGCGGTCGAGAACTTCCGCAATACCCGGACACGGTCCGGACAGCCTCATTACGATCTGGATTGCTACGTTGCCGGCGGACAGGTGGTCTTCACCTGGCGCCCGCCCGATCCTGTGGCGTAAACTTCCGACTGCCCTTCCGAATTTGTCATTCGCGCGCAGCGCGCAAGCGCTCGGCAGGGCCGGAGCAAGTAAAGAGCACAGGCTGGAAGCCTGTGCCACCCAAGAATGTCTGCGGATTTCTGGACTAGAGAGAAGATGCGCGGCGGCGGCGCTGTTCCTTGCGGCGACGGCGCTGGGCCTCGGAACGCTTGCGCTTGCGGCGGACGCTGGGCTTTTCGTAGAAAGCCCGCTTCTTCATTTCCTTGAACACCCCCTCCTTCGCGAGCTTGCGCTTGAGCACGCGCATCGCCTGGTCGAGGGAGCCTTCAACACGTATTTCCATAGTTCTCCTGACGTTTAGCCTACTGAGAGTAGGTCCGACGGGAAGGAGAGTCAACAGAAGTCCCCAGATTTCGCGGACTCACGCAGATTTCAGAGGAGTCCGGTACCCGAATCCTTGAGATCCGCGCAATCTGCGGATTTCTGCCTGGGTCTGTTATTCTGGAGAGCCGTGCAGCGCAACAGATTCCTGAGGGACTTCATCGCCGTCGCTGCGGTCGCTCTTTCCGCGTGCAGCGCTCCACTTCCCAGCACGGAGTTACCGCCCGGCCGCGAAGTGGCTCCCGCGCTGGAGTTTCCCCAGTTCCGCGACTACCGGGGCATCCTCGATCTGCGTATCCGCGATTCGGGTCTCGATCAGGCCGCTGTCGCGGAGGCGGCCAAGGTTGCGCAAATCGACTACGTTGTGCTCGCTGATCGGGCACGGAAAAGTGACGCGGACTACGGCCTGGGGGGGTTCACATCGGGAATCCTCTTCATTCCCGGCGCATCGTTTCCCGTCGACGGCGGCGACATCATCGCGGTCAATCCCCATGGGACGATTGACCCCTCGAAGCCGTCGAGCGATCTGGTCGCGGCGATTCATGACGAGGGCGGAGTAGCGATCGCCGCCTCGCCCACCGAGTTCAAGTCAGCGGGCGACTACGCGCTGGCGGACGGCCTGGAGGTGTTCAACCAGCGGGCAGCATGGATGGCGGCAGGGTCCCTGTACTGGAAGGCGCTGTTCTTCGGGACCGATCACTTCCTGCTCGACCTGGTCACGCCGGAAGACAGCCTGGCTATCTATGACAAGCTCGCATCGGGATCGCGGGTTGCGCTGGTGGCGGGCATGGGTGCGCCAGACAACATGGCCGTCGCGGGGTCGAAGGTAGGCAGACTCGACCAACTCTTCCTCTTCTATACGACCCATCTGCTGTCGCCGGAGCGCAGTGTCGATCCAATGGTGGAGACGCTGCGGCGCGGCCATGCGTACGTCAGCTTCGACATCCTTGGATATGTCGAGCAATTCGCATTTTTTGCGCGCGATGGGGATACGAAAACCATGATGGGCGACGAAACCCATCTGACGCCGACGCTCAAGCTGCAGGCCGAGCTGCCCGCCCCCGCGGACAACCTCGTGCTGCTGCGCGACGGCGAGCAGGTTTCAACCGCCCCCAACGCGCAGACTCTCGAATACGCACCCACCGAAGCCGGGACGTACCGGGTGGAGGCCTATCGCAAGGGGCATCCGTGGATTCTGTCGAATCCGGTGTACGTTCGCTGATTCCGGCTTCAATTGCCTGCTGAGAGGGCGGCTTTAGCCCATCCGGCAAGCCACCCCGCTGGTCGGCTACCGATTCTCCCGCGCCGTTGGGTGGCTCAGAAATTGCCTGTCAGGCAAGCAGCATCGAAAGGAGGCCCGGCGATGGCGATATATCTGAGCATGCAGATGGTTAGATTCTCGAGTGCGGATGGCTACGAGAAATTCAAAACAGTATTCAGCGACACCCGCAATCACCTGAAGACGCTGCCCGGTTTCATGCATCTGACCTGGTGGGTCCATCCCGACGATCCCACCTGGTACAACGAGGTCAGCATGTGGGCCAGCAAGGAAGCGCTCAACGACTGGCACATGAACATCTACCACAAGAACGCGAAGGAATGGGCGGCGCGGTCGGGCGCGATCATGGAGGACATCATCACCAACTTCGAGCTGGCCAGCACGCGACTGCTACGGATTTGTCCGTGTTGCGGCAAGGGCCAGGACAAGCCGTTCGACCTGAAGAAAGCCCAGAAGGTGCTTCACGACCCGTGCCCGTCGTGTAACTTCCATTTCCCGGTGCTGGGCGAGATGCCAAGCAGCTTCGCGGTCTTCAAAGACGTGGAGTGAGAGCGTGGTCTCAGGCGGTCGCGCACACAAGAGTGTGAGCGGTCGCGGACTCTACGCGAACTGCAACCGTATCGCCGACTTGCGCATTGCGGTCCGGGAAAATCGCGGTTTTGAATTGCGGAGTCTTGCCGGAGAGCATGCCTTCGCCGCGGCGGGCGGGGCCTTCGACCAGTACCGGATAGACTTCGCCGATACTGGCGCGATTGCGCGCGAGCGAAGTCGCTTCCTGCAGCGCGATCACTTCCGCGAGGCGGCGGCTCTTTTCTTCGTCGTTCACCGTATCGCCCAGCTTGAAGGCGCGGGTATTTTCGCGCACCGAGTATTTGAAAGTGAATGCGGAGTCGTAAGCGACCGTGCGCATCAGCGCGAGCGTCGCTTCGTAATCGGAGCGCTCCTCGCCGTGGAACCCAACGATTATGTCGGTTGAAAGCGCCAGCCCCGGGACAGCATCGCGCAGCCGCTCGACGAGCCGCAAGTATTCCTCGACGGTGTAACCGCGATCCATCGCGGCGAGCATGCGATTGGATCCCGATTGCACGGGCAGATGGAGATACGGCTGGACCTTGGGCTCTGAGGCCATCGCATCGATAATCGAATCCCTCATGTCGCTCGGATGGGGCGAGGTGAAGCGGATGCGCTCGATACCATCGACCCGCGCGACCATCTTCAATAGCGTGCCGAAGTCGGTGTCGCCGGAGCGGTAGGCATTGACGGTCTGCCCGAGCAGCACGATTTCGCGTACACCGCGTGCAGCCAGCTCATTGATTTCGCGCAGCAGGTCCTGCGGCGGAATCGAGCGCTCGCGGCCGCGCACGTACGGGACCACGCAGAACGCACAGAACTTGTCGCATCCGCGCATCGCGGTGACGTATGCGCGCACGCCGCCATCGTGATCGGGCATGATGTCGGCGTAAGTCTCGGCGCGGTCCAGGCGCACATCGACGGACGGGTCGAAACCGGCCCGGGCCAGCATTTCGGGCAGGCGGCGGTAGCTGTCAGGACCGGCAACGAGGTCGAGGTGAGGCGCCTTTTCGATCAGGGTGGCGCGATTGTGCTGCGCCATACATCCGAGGAGGCCGAGGCGAATCTCGGGCCGTCGATTCTTCATTCGCGCCAGGTCGCCGAGGCGGCCCAGCACACGCTCCTCGGCGTGCTCGCGGATTGCGCAGGTGTTGAGCAGGATGACATCCGCGTCTTCGGGTTTCTCGGCAGCGGCGTATCCCGCGCGGCGCAGGACGGCGGTCACCGTCTGCGAGTCGGCGATATTCATCTGGCATCCGTAGGTCTCCAGATAGACCCGCGGCCGCCGCGTATTGAGGGGCTCGGCGCTCATCGTGCAAAGGAGAATCTTAGGCCGCCCGAGAGTGCTGAAACAACCGAGGGAACCGGGCTTTCGGTCTTATCGCGCGCTGACTATCTTCGGGCGAATGTCCCGGATCATTTCGCTCTTCGCTCTGGCATTGATCGTCATATTGGCCGAGCCGCGCCCGGGACAATCGGCCGATGCGGGTGCCGATCAGATTCGTGCCGCGCTGATGAGCTGGAAAGACCAGTTCAACGCGCGCGATGCTCGAGCAGTCTGCGAGCTCTTCGCTCCCGATGTAGTCGCGATTTTCCAGGGGCAGCCAGTCCGCAATTTCGACCAGCTTTGCGGATTGCTCCGCAGTTCGCTGAGCGACGCGAAGCGCAACTATCACTACGATTTGAAGATCCAGGATGTGTACGCATCGGGCGACCTTGGCGCCGTGCGCCTCACCTGGAGGCTCAAGATCACGGACGCCAACGGAACGCCAATCGAAACGAGCGTCGAGCCCGGCATCGACGTCTTCCGGCGCCAGCCGGATGGAAAGTGGAGAATCGCGCGTTACATCAGCTTTGCCGAGAAACCGGCATCCCACTGAGGGGAAGTTCGCGTCTTTCGTTTTTTGACGCGATGATTATCCTTTAGAGGGATGCCGGCGCAGCGGAGACCATCATTCGAGCGGATGGAGGCGAGCTTGCTCGCCTGCCCGAAGTGCAAACGAGCAGTCCCCGTGCGGAAACGGCTCTTGCTGGTCCTGCCGGAGGGCGACAAGTACGAATACCTGTGCCCGCAATGCGGCTCGACCTGCGGCACGACGGTCGAGACACCGCCGCCGATCGGCAGAATCCAGTAAGCGCGACTACATTCCCTGGACCGAAGTCGCCTCGATCTCGTAGATGACGCGCTTCTGGTCGGGCGAATGAAAAGGATACTTGTCCACGCCCATGTATTTCCTGGCGAGCGCGTCGATGTTCTGGTCGGCCCCATCCTCGGTGACCTTGGCGACTTTGCCGCGTACCTGCACGTACCGGTAGGGATTGTCGGGATCCTGGACAGAAAGGGCGATTTTGGCGCCTTCCTTCAGGTTTTTATCCTTCACGCGTCCGCGAGCGGTGTTAAAGGCGATTCGGCCATTTCGGTAGTCGATCCAGACCGGGGTCACCTGAGGCGATCCGTCGGGCATCACGGTCGCGATATGCGCGAACGCTTTCTTCTCTCGAAAGAGGTCAAGATACTTGTCGAGATTGGCAGCCATAGTCGTCTCGCTCCTGGGGTTGATGGATTGCCGGTTAGCCTATCGCCGCGGGCTCCGGGAGGCTATCTGAAGCCGGTTTTTGGAGGCGGCGGAGGTGCAGGTTGCTTCTACTTTAACGCGCGAACGCGGGCTGACACCGCGCCGTAATAATCGTGCGCAATGATGTTTTGGAGAAATTTGACAGTCACATTTGCATGGGCTAATAGCGAAGCCTAAGCTCGCAGTTTGAGAGGCGAGATCGGGCAGAATTCCGGCCTGTCGAGGAGCAATCTTTCCAATGGCGCTATTCAACAAGGAGCCTGAAAAAGCTCCGAAGATTCAACCGGTCCAGCCTTCCAGCACGGCCAACGCCGCACCTCCTCCACCGCCCACGATGGCATCGGCACAGCCTGCACCGGCACCCCGTCCGGCGCCTGCGCCGGTCGCGGAGGGACGCGCGTATCTCGACCGGGGATCAAAGATTAGCGGGAAGCTGATGTTCGATGGGCCGGCACGAATCGACGGCGAGGTGGACGGCGAGATTATCGCGAAGGACAGCCTGACTATCGGCGAGAGCGCGGTGGTGACCGCGCAGATCAAGGCGGCATCGATAGTGGTCGCCGGCAAGGTCAGCGGCGACATTACCGGTTCACAGAAAATCGAAATTCGTCCGGCGGCCAAGGTGGTCGGCAACCTCGCGGCCCCGCTGCTGATAATCCAGGAAGGGGCGTTGTTCGAGGGACATTGCTCGATGCAGCCCGAGGTGGCGCGCGACGATCGCAAGATAACCGTGTTCCCGAAAGAAGACCGGGTCGCTCCGAAGGAAGAGCGAGCGCCAATCAAAGAAGAGCGGGTTGCGGCGGCCCCAGCCGCGCAGACCGCCTCCAGCGGAGGACAGAAGCCGGCTTGATCGCCCGCGGCCATCGCTCAGTTCCCCCTTTTTGAATCACACCAAGATGAAGCCCGAATAAAAGCCGCTTGACCGGGGCGAAAGAGCCCTGCCCGATCGAGATGGTGATCGATAGTTTCGTGCAAATCGCAATCTGAAGAGTAGCGCCGTAGCATGCACATACCGCCAAACTGGGGAACCTTCGGGGTTCTCATTGTCTCCTTCCTGGTTTTCTGGTTTATATTCAGCCGGCTGTTTTTTCGCCCGTTTCTGAACCTGCTTTCGGAACGCGAAAAGCGGTTCCGGAGTTTGAACGATCGGACCGAGCAACTCCTGAAAGAGGCCCGTTCGGCCGAGGAGGCGCGAGAACAGCGCCTGACCGCGACGCGGCGCGAGGCGCTGGAAAATCGCGACGCCGAGCGGCGCAAGGCGACGGCAGAGGCCGCGCAGATGCTCGAAGCGGCGAAGTCCGATGCACGCGAGCTGCTGGACTCGGCGCGGACGCGAATCGAAGGGGAGCTTCGGTCCGCGGAACGCGAGCTGGAACAGATGGGACGAACGCTCGCATCTGAGTTGGCTGAACGGGTGCTCGGCCGTCCGCTCAACGGAAGCGGAACGAGCAACTGAACGATGAAACGATCGATTGTGACCGCCGCACTCGCATTCGCGGCGTTTTTTCCGTCAGCCGCGATGGCGGCTGAAGAAGCCGAGGGGCACGGCTCCTGGCTCACTTTCTCTTTCTTTGCGATCAACTTCGTCCTGTTCGCATTCATCCTGGTCTATTTCGCGGGTCCGCAACTGCGGAAGTTCTTCGGCGATCGCGCCTCGAACATCCACGCCAACCTTGCGAAGTCCGAGGAAGCCCTGCGCGAAGCGGAACAGCTCGCGCGCGCGGCCGCGGAAAGAATTGCCGCGCTAGAAAACGAAGTAGCTACCCTGAAGCAGGACCTCGAAAGCGAGACCAGGTTTCAGGTCAATCGCGTCCAGGAGTTGGCGCGCGCGAATTCCGAGCGAATCCGGCGCGACACCCAGGCAACGGCCACCGCGCTGGCGGACAACGCCCAGCGCCGCGTGCGCGAAAATCTGGCGACGGTATCGGCGCAACTGGCGCGCGACCTGATCTCGCGTCATTTCGAAGCGGCGGATCAGCGGCGGCTGCTCGACGGCTTCATGGAGAAGCTCGGGCAGGAGGCGCGGCGATGAAAAGTACCCGCGTCGCAAAGCGCTACGCGCGCGCCCTGATCGAGCTGGCCGAGAAATCACAGGTCGAGAAATGGGGTGCGGAGCTGGACCGGCTCGCCGCGATCGTCGATTCGCCCGAGCTGGAAGCGCGCCTCGCATCGCCGGAGTTGAGCCAGGAATCGCGCCAGGAAGCGATGGCCAAGATTGCGGAGAAACTGGACCTGAGCTTTCCGCTGCGATCGTTCGCGGTGGTCGTGGCGCGTCACGGGCGTATCGCCGAAGTCACCGCGATCGCCGAGGCGTATCGCGACCTGGTGGACGAGATGCTGGGGCGGGAGCGCGCGACGCTGACTTTCGCGGTCGAGCCCACGGCGGAAGAGACGGAGCGGGTCGTCGGGGGCCTGGCGGCGATCGCCAAAAAGACGATCATACCGACCATCAAGGTCGATAAGGAGTTGCTGGGCGGCGTTGTGGCCGAGCTCGGCGGAAAGATCTACGACGGCAGCCTGGCGGCGCGGATCGCGGAAGCGCGGCTCAAGCTGGCAGGACGGGCGTAATCGGCGGGAAACTTTATGGCGGACATTCGACCATCGGAAATCAGCGAGATCCTGAAGAGCGAAATCAAGGGCTTCGAAGGCTCGGTCGCGGTGCGGGAAACCGGAAGGGTTTTGTCGTGCAGCGACGGAATCGCGCGCGTGTACGGATTGCAGAACGCGTCGATGAGCGAGCTGCTCGAATTTCCGCACCAGGTTTACGGGATGGTGCTGAACCTCGAAGAGGACAACGTCGGCGCCGCGCTGTTCGGCGACCCGCAGGAAATCGGCGAGGGCGACGAGGTCAAGCGCACCGGCAGAATCGTCGAGGTGCCGGTCGGCGATGGGCTGATCGGACGGGTGGTGAACACGCTGGGACAGCCGATCGACGACAAGGGCCCCATCAAGGCGGCCGAGAATCGCCGTATCGAACTCAAGGCTCCCGGAATCATCGTACGCCAACCGGTGAAGGAGCCGCTCCAGACCGGCATCAAGGCGATCGACGCGATGACCCCGATCGGGCGCGGTCAGCGCGAACTGATCATCGGCGACCGCGAGACCGGCAAGACGGCAATCGCGATCGACACGATCATCAATCAGAAAGGTCAGAACTGCCAGTGCATCTACGTCGCGATCGGTCAGAAGCGCTCGACGGTCGCGCAGCTGGTTGAGAAGCTCGCGCGCTTCGGGGCGATGGAATACACGACGGTAGTGGCCGCGACCGCTTCCGAAGCGGCGCCGCTTCAGTTCATCGCGCCCTACACGGGCTGCACGATGGGTGAGTATTTCCGCGACAACGGCCGCCACGCGCTCATCATCTATGATGATCTCAGCAAGCACGCGCAGTCTTACCGGCAGCTTTCGCTGCTGTTGCGGCGTCCCCCCGGGCGCGAAGCGTTCCCGGGCGACGTGTTTTACCTGCATTCGCGGTTGCTCGAGCGCGCGGCCAAGCTGAGCGATGAGCATGGGGCCGGCTCACTTACGGCGCTTCCAATCATCGAAACCCAGGCGGGCGACATCGCCGCGTACATCCCGACCAACGTCATTTCGATCACCGATGGCCAGATCTTCCTGGAGACCGACCTGTTCAACTCTAACGTGCGCCCAGCGATCAACCCGGGACTTTCGGTTTCGCGCGTGGGCTTCACCGCATCGATCAAGGCGCTGAAACAGGTCGGTTCGACGATGAAGATCGACCTGGCGCAGTACCGCGAGATGGCGGCATTCGCGCAGTTTGGATCGGACCTCGATGCATCGAGCCAGCGCCTGCTCAACCGCGGCGCGCGCATCACCGAGGTGCTCAAGCAGGGCCAGTACGAGCCGGTGGCGGTCGAAAAGGAAGTGCTGATCGTGTTCGCCGCGAACGAGGGCTACCTGGACAAGCTCGAAGTCGACCAGGTCCAGAAGTTCGAGAAGGGACTGTTCGCGAATTTTGACGCGCGTCATCCCGAGCTGCTCGCCGAGATTATCGAGAAGCGCGAGCTCAGCCCCGACCTCAGGAAGAAACTGGCCGCAGCAATCGAGGGCTACCTGTCCACCTTCCTGGCGGAGAACAGCAAGGCAGCCTAGAGACAGGGCGGATCCGGGCGGATGGCATCGTTAAAGGCAATCAGGCGGCGAATCGCCTCGGTCAAATCGACCCAGCAGATCACGCGCGCGATGAAGCTGATCGCGGCGGCCCGTCTGCGCCGCGCGCAGGAGTCGCTGCTGGCCGCGCGGCCATACAGCGAAGCGCTGACCCGCGTGGCGGATTCGCTGCTGAACGCCGAAGGCGTGGACCTGGCGCCCTCCGAAAACGCACAGAAGCGCGCACTGGTAGCGGTAATCGCGGCCGACCGAGGTCTCTGCGGCGGATACAACACCAACATCCTCCGCGCCGGCGAGGAAACCCGCCGCAATCTCGAAGCAGACGGTTTCGAAGTGGATTACTACGCGGTGGGCAGGAAGGCGGTGGAGCATTACAAGCGCTCGAAAGCATCGATCGCCGTCGAGAGCGTAAACAACCTGCCCCGCCTCGCCACCATCGAGCTGGCCCGGACCATCGCTTCGCGGATGCTGGCCGATTTTCAATCGGGCGCGATCTCGGAAGCATCGATCGTTTACTCACGGTTCCATTCGGCGATGACGCAGGAGCCGACGTACGAGAGATTGCTTCCGGTTCCGAAACAGGAACGGAAGGCAGAAGACGGCGGTGCGGCGTCGGTCGAATATCTTATCGAGCCGAGCCCGAGAGAACTGGTTCCGGTCGTAGTCAGGAACTACCTGGAAGCATCGGTGTTCCACGCGCTGCTCGAAGCCGAGGCATCGGAGAACGGCGCCAAGATGACCGCGATGGATAGTGCGACCAACAACGCCAGTGAGATGATCGAAGCGTACACGCTGGAAATGAACCGAGCCCGCCAGGCACAAATCACCAAGGAACTGATGGATATCGTCGGCGGGGCAGAGGCGATACGCGGATAGCAAGTTCACACAGGAACCCAGAAAAATGAGCGAGACACAGCAGGGAAATATCTGCCAGGTTTTGGGCAACGTGGTTGACGTGCAGTTTTCGTTCGGATCGTTGCCGCCCATCCTGACCGCGTTGCGAGTCAGCAACCCCGCCATCAGCGACAAGGCCAACAACCTTGTTCTCGAAGTCGAGCAGCACCTGGGCGAGAATACCGTCCGCTGCATCGCGATGGACACCACGGACGGCCTGGTGCGCGGTATGCCGGTGGAGAACACCGGAGCGCCGATCTCGGTGCCGGTCGGACCGGGCACGCTGGGACGGCTCATGAACGTCACGGGAGATTCGATCGACGAAGCCGGCCCGATCGAGGCTATCAAGCGCATGCCGATTCATCGCGATGCCCCGGCCTTCGATGAGCAGGGCACCGAGGTGGAAATCCTCGAAACCGGCATCAAGGTGGTCGATCTCATCTGCCCGTTCTCGCGCGGCGGTAAGGTCGGATTGTTCGGCGGCGCCGGCGTGGGCAAGACGGTCACCATCCAGGAATTGATCAACAACGTCGCCAAGCAGCACGGCGGCGTGTCCGTATTCGCCGGCGTCGGCGAGCGCTCGCGCGAGGGCAACGACCTGTATCGCGAACTGCATGAATCGGGAGTGCTCGCGAAGACCGCGCTGGTCTATGGCCAGATGAACGAGTCGCCGGGAGCGCGCGCGCGAGTCGCGCTGTCGGGCGTCACGGTGGCGGAATATTTCCGCGATGAAGAAGGCAAGGACGTGCTGTTCTTCGTGGACAACATCTTCCGCTTCGTGCAGGCCAACTCGGAGGTCTCGGCCCTGCTGGGCCGCATGCCGAGTGCGGTCGGATATCAACCTACGCTGGGCACGGACATCGGCGAGCTCCAGGAGCGAATTACCACGACCAAGAAAGGCTCGATCACCTCGGTGCAGGCGATCTACGTCCCGGCCGATGACCTGACCGACCCCGCGCCGGCAACGACGTTTACGCATCTGGACGCGAAGGTGGTGCTCGAGCGCAAGATTTTCGAGAAAGGGATTTTCCCGGCGGTCGATCCGCTCGCATCGACGTCGCGAATTCTCGATCCGCAGATCGTGGGCGACGATCATTACAACACCGCCCGCCGGGTGCAGGGGATTCTCCAGCGGTACAAGGACCTGCAGGATATCATCGCGATCCTCGGGATGGATGAACTGTCGGCCGACGACAAGCTGGTGGTCGCACGCGCCCGCCGCGTGGAGCGCTTTTTGTCGCAGGCGATGTTCGTGGCGGAGCCGTTTACGAACCTGCCGGGCAAGTACGTGCAGCGGCAGGAGACGGTGCGCGGCTTCCAGGAAATCCTCGACGGCAAATGCGATGACCTTCCGGAGCAGGCGTTCCTGCTGGTGGGAACGATCGACGATGCGCGCGAGAAGGCCGAGCAGATGGCGCGGCAGTCGTAGCGGAGAGTTCCTTGGCTGATCGTTTTCCACTCAAGCTGGTCACCCCGACCGGCATCGTTTTCGAAGGCCACGTGCGGCAGGTCACCGCGGTGGGTCCGCGGGGCGAGTTCGGAGTGCTTGCGGACCATATCAATTTCATCACGTCGCTCACGCCGGGGCTGCTGCGAGTCACGAAAGAGGACGGCACGCTGGAGACCTGGGTCGTGTCGGGCGGACTGACCGAAGTGAAGGATGGCGCGATGACGGTGCTGGCCAGCGGTGCGCAGAAGCCGGAATCGATTAATCGCGCGCAGGCGGAGGACGAGGAGCGGCAGGCGACTCACAAGATAGAAGCGATCAGCTTCTACGATGCCGGCTACTCCGCGGCGGAAGAAGCCCTGCTACTCGCACGAGCCCGCGTCCAGGCATCGGCGCCCGCAGCTCGTTAGTCGACCTCCGTTATTGGCACAACGACGCCGGCTTATTGCCGGCGTTTTTTCTTGTGAATTTCACCCCTTGGTTCCCGAAGGCCCAAGCCTTTAGATCAAGAGCGAATGAACACCGCGCGCTACCGGGCCGTGCTCGCGATCCTGTCGTTGATCGCAGTGTGCTCGTGCGCGACCGCGGTCAACAACGATGAGGAGAGCGTGCGCGAGACCGAAGCGATGTTGGAAGATGCGGGATTTACCAAGGTTCCGGTCGATGTCCCGTCAGAAGACCTCGAGCATCTACCGACCTTCACGCTGAACGACTACCAGAGCATCTCGGGCCACGTGTTCTGGTACTACGATCCGGAATATTGCCAGTGCCTTTACGAAGGGACGGACGCGGAGAACGAGCGTTACGAGATCGCACTGCAGCACGAGAACGATCTCGCGGAATACGAAGAGAACGAGAATGAAGAAAGCGCGACGCAACAGGCGCTGATGGCGAGTGCGTTCAACGGCGCCGTACCGACGCCATTTTTCTGGGGTGGGTGGGGCGCGTGGTACGGTGCCGGGATGGGCTACTACGGTGGCGGCGGGCACCACGGCGGTGGAGGAGGCTCAGGGGGCGGAGGTCACAATCCGAAACCGGTGGGTGGCGGGCATCATCATGGAGGTGGCGGTTCCGGCGGAGGCATCCCCGGCGGGGGCGGTCACAGTCATGGAGGAGGAGGTGGCGGCGGTGGTTCCGGCAGTCACTTCGGGGGTGGCGGCGGAGGCAGCCATTTCGGCGGTGGTGGTGGCGGGGGTCATCACTGATGAAAACGAAATACCTGTGCGACCCGCGCGTAATTCCCCACGGAGGACTCGCGATGATCAAAGGCAGCTGTTTGTGCGGCGGCATTCGCTTTGAAATCGACAAGGCGGTTGGTCCATTCGAGCTTTGTCATTGCAGGCGCTGCCGCAAAGCCTGCGGATCCGCGTTTACTTCCGGCATCGGCATTCAGCGGGCGGACTTCAGGCTGATCGCGGGCAGAGATCTGATTGCCAGTTACGACGCGCCGATCATCCGGCGCCCACCGCCATATCGAGTCTTCTTCTGCACGCGATGCGGTTCGCCTGCGCCGAACCCCGAGCCGGCGTCGGAATGGTTTGAAATTCCCGCGGGACTGCTCGACGACGATCCGATTCTGAAGCCCGACAAGCACATCTTCGTGGAACACAACGCGCCGTGGTTCGAGATCGTCGATACGCTGCCTAGATACGATGCGGCATCGATCGCGGCTTTGCGGGCGAGCAAGACCTGAGCGGATTGCAAAACGCAGGATTGCTGTTGGCTTGAGATTACGTACCTCGCATAGATTCACGGGTGCGACTCAATTTCACGCGTTCGTGAGGAGAAGAGCTTGATTGCGAAAGTTGCGGGTATCCTGATCGTGGCCGCGGTTCTCGAAGTCGGCGGCGACGCGCTGGTGCGAATGGGGTTGGATGGAGCGAAGTACTGGCTGGCCGCGGGGGCCGTGACGCTCTTCATCTATGCTGTACTGGTCAACATCAGCGGGTTGGACTTCAACCGTCTGATGGGCATCTACATCGCGGTCTTCTTCGTGGTGTCGCAGGTGGTTTCCTGGATCGCCTTTCGACAGGTTCCGGATGATCCAATCGTGGTTGGAGGAGGCATGATCGTCGCGGGCGGCCTGGTGATCATGCTGATGGGATGAGGCGCTGCGCTGCAGTCTGCCAATTGCAGCGTGGATCATGCGCAGGATGAAATAGCCGCGACAATCCGGGGGTTTCGTTCCGACTATTCGCGGCGCGAATATTGCTGATAACGCAGGCGGGAGGATGCCATGTCGCCATCAGCCGTAGCAGACTGCAAGCACGAGGCCGGCACGTTTGTTCCCGTGATCGACCGCAACCGCTGCGAAGGAAAAGAAGACTGCGTGGTGGTTTGCCCATACAGCGTGTTCGAGATGCGCCTGCTTGGCGACAGGGACAAGAGCGGAATGTCGTTGGGCGGGCGGATCAAGGCCTGGGCACACGGCAACCGCCAGGCATTCGCAACGAAGGCCGACCATTGTCACGGGTGCGGCTTGTGCGTTGCGGCGTGCCCGGAGCGCGCGATCAAGCTAATGCGGCGCGAAGCTGCTCTTTAGCCCCGGCTGAATCGATCGAAGCGAGCCACTCGCTGAAGGACTTGCGCGCCTCGCGTTCAAGCCGCCCCGCGTAGCGAGCAGTGTCGGCGCGCAGATCGGCGACCGCGATCCTCGCGGCGCCCAGCTCGCATGCATGCCCGATAAACCATTGCTCGAGACGCCCGGCAGCAGCCTCCGGGTGAAACTGGAAGCCGAGCGCATTCGCACCCCACGAGTATGCCTGGTTACGGCAGAATGCGGTCGAAGCGAGCAGCGTCGCGCCCTGCGGAAGGTCGAACGTATCGCCGTGCCAGTGAAGCACGGCGACACCGTCCTGGCCGAGGTGGCGAAAGGCTGATTTGCGTCCGGCTGCGCTCAGCGTGATTGGCGCCCATCCGATTTCTTTGCCGCCGGTTGGATAGACGCGCGCCCCCAAAGCGCGCGCCATGAGCTGCGCGCCCAGGCAGAGTCCCAGCGTGGGACGCTGCGCGGCCAGGCGTTTTTCGAGGAGCGTCAGCTCATTCTTGAGATTTGGGTAGATATCATCTTCATACGCGCCGATCGGTCCGCCCAGCACGACCACCAGGTCGGGCGCGTTCGCGTCGATAGACGCAATATCGTCGATGCACACATCGGCGTATCGAACCCGGTAACCGGCTTCTGCGAGGAGTGGACCGAGTGTCCCGAGATCCTCGAACTGAACGTGTCGAATAGCGATGGCACTTTTCATTGCTTAACCGGGCAGAAGGACGCGGTCGCTCACGGCTGCGATGCGGGAGCACCCGAGGATGCCACCAGCAGCACCACGGCATCGCGCTTGCCGATCGCGGCAAGGCGATGCGGCGTGCGCGCGTCGAAGTGGGCGGCATCGCCGGGTTGGAGCGAGTGTTGTTCGTTTTCGAAGATCAAGTTGAGCCCGCCGGAAATCACATACAGCCACTCCTCACCCTCGTGCCGGTAAAACTTCTCGTTGTGCCGGCTCGCGGGAATCCGCATCTCCATCGCCTGCAACCCCGTCAGCGCTCCGCCGCCCGACACAGCTCGATATGCCAGGCCATTGGCGATCCGGGCCGGCGAAGTTCCCGAGCGTATGATCCTGCAGGGCGGCATGGGCTGGCCGTCACCTTCGAGCAGGGTCCGCAGGGGGATGTCGAAGACCTGCGCGAGCGTGATAATTGCGGCGAGCGAAGGCTGGCGGCTCCCGCTTTCGAGGCGCGAAAGGTACGGTTCCGACAATTTGCTGAGCTTGCTGAGCCGCTCCAGCGTCCATCCCTTCTGGTTGCGCAGGGCTTTGAGCTGCGCACCCAGCGAGGTGAGAACCCGCCCGAGCGGCTTTTCGATCCCGGCCGCCATCGGGAGTGAAGTAACATCAAGCATGCCTGTCGGGCAACCCGTCTCGTCGACACAACGCTCGCGACCACGCGCGAAACTCAGGCCGAGGCTTCGATCTTCACCGCATCGCCGGCGCGAACCACGCCGCCCCGCTCCACCGATGCGTAGATGCCGACGTTGGCGCCGTTCCCCTGCACGGCGGTCTTCAGAATTCCGACGTCTCTGGGCAGGTCGCCCTGTGCGAGCGTCGTCATCACGCATCTGCCGGTCGCACACACGACCTTCAGGCGCACCTGGCTGCCGATTGCGAGCGTGCATCCGACCCAGTCGTTTTCGATGAAGCCCTTCTCGCCGCCCGGCGGCGCAACAATCAGGTTCGGCCTGAAACGCCGCGCCTCGAAGCGGCCGCCCGGATAAAGAGCCTGCAGGCTCTCGAGCGTCGAAGTGGTCAGGATATGCACCACGGCTCCGTCGAAGAAAGTGCCGGGCGGCATCGCCTCCTCGGTGACCGTCTCGCGATGCGCCAGGTTCTCGACGTCCGGCCAGTATTCCTCCAGCTTCGGACTGTCCGGGGGTTTTGCCTCGAACGTGACGGTGCATCCAAGGGCGCGCGACAGGAGGCCGTCAAGATTCGGATGCGAGCTCATCACGGAGATTCCATCCGGCATCGTGATTCGAACCGGCGGAAATCCTTCGCCCATGTCAGGCGGCTCGGTGAACGCCGCGCGAAACGCGAACATGCTGGGCCATTTACGTGGATTCTTGGCACTGACAATCTTGCCGGTCGTTCGATCAACGAGTGCGTAAGCCCTGTCTCCAAGCAGGCCGCGTTCGGTGACTATGGTGGAGTTGATCTCCTCGCCCAGCATCGATTTCACCGGGTATCGCCACATCGCTGCCACCGCCCCCGCCATCTTTCCATCGGTATGCATAGGAGTCCCCTTCTTCGTTCTAGGCCGTGGCCTTCTTGGGCGCTTCCACGGTGGTCGATTGATGCAGCGTCAGAGTGATCGGTTCCTTGCTGTGCTCGAGGTGGATTCCCTCCTTGACGCGGGTGACGAAGTCACCGCTGCTGCGCAGCACCATGAACCACGCGATACCGATGGCCAGGTACCCCAGGAAAATGTAGGGGAAGATGTTCACCGGCCAGGAAGGAACCGGGTACACGCTGCCCACGGCGGGGACCAGGAGCAGCACGACCGATGCGACGGAAAGGGCCAGTGCGCCTGCTCCGAGCTCACGCCGCCTGCTCAGGTAGGCTGGTGCCGCAATCGAAATCAGGAAATAAGCGCCGAGGAATCCAAACGCGCCGAAGGTGCCGGCATCGTTGAACGCATCGAGAACTTCAAGACCGAAAACCTTGGTCAGAATGACGGAGGAAGAGAGGATCAGGAGCGCCATGATCGTGACCGCGACGTGCGGAGTCTCGTTGGTTTCGTGGGAGCTGCCGACCGAGCGATGGAACACTCCGAGCTTGCCCATCGGGTACAGGATGCGCGCGCCGGAATTCATGCAGGACAGCGCGAGCGAATAGAAGCTGATCATCGCGCCGAACGAAATAGGCGCCTTGAGCCATCCCACTTTCATCATGTCGGCCAGCACGTTGAGCGGTGCATCGATTTTGTCGAGCGTAGTCTTGTAGCCGATGAAGCCGAGGACTTCCGTGTAGGAAACGAGCACGAAGAACGCGCCGGTAAGCAGCAGGCTGACGATAACCGCGCGCGGGATGGTGCGCAGCGGCTCGACCGCTTCCTCGCCAAACGCTGTGGCGCATTCAAAGCCGACCAGGCTGAAGATCGCAGTGACGACGCCGAGTGCGATTCCGGAGAAGGAAGCACCCTGCAAGGTGATCTGATTCGCGTCAACGGGAGACTTCGAGCCGAACAGGACAATCGCGCAGAGCAACAGGATGAGCGCGACCGAGATTCCTTCGAGCAGCAGCATCAGGGTGCTCGAGAGGCGGATGTCCTTGTAGCCGATGTACCAGATGCTCGCGGCGCATACTGCGAACAGCACAACCGGCGGAACGTGGATGCCCATCATGTCGAGCAGGGTGCTGGAAAAGATCGTGAAGCCGGTCATGCCGGCGGTGCCGATGAAGAGATAGGCCCAGATCAGGCACCATCCGGAGATGTTCCCGGCCGTGGTTCCGAGGCCCATCACCGTGTAGCCGTACATCGAGCCCGCGGCACTGGAACGCCGCGCAAACTGGTTGAGATTGAGCGCGACGAACAAGAGCATCACGGTGCCGAACAGGTAGGCCATCCAGCTGGCGTTGCCGGCGCTGCTGTACATCAGCGGCACGATCAACGCGGCGGTCATAGTCGGCGAGATGAGCGCTATGGCCATCGCCGTGATGCCGGTGAAGTTAAGGCACTCCTTGCGCAAAGATCCGGTTGGTTCACCCATGGATCGCTCCCTCCATCGCGATCGCCCGCTTGTCCGCAGCAGGCGTTCGCCAGAACGTGAAATTGCCTATCAGGCAACCATGCAAGCAGGATGCCTGTCAGGCAAGATGAGGGGCCATGCGCAATTCACGGTGAAATGATTGTCGAACGGGGAACGGCGGATGGCGCGGCGATGGTCAGATGACGCATCGAGAAGCAGCAACGCGCCTACGCAACGGGATCACGCAAATCCGTTATGAGGGAAAGCAGGGGCGCTGATGTTACCTCACATACGCGCAGGAGAGGTTGTTCACGGTGGCAAAGAACTCGTCCACGGTTTCGCGGATGATCCGTGCGACCGGCTTGACCGCATCGATTCGTCCGCAGACCTGGCCTGACAGGGCGATGCTCGCTTCCATGTCACCGCCGAAGTAAAGCGCCTTGGCGTTGCCGAACTCCGTCATGACGTTTTGGCCGGGGTCGCGCTCGAGGCGGGTGGTCCGTTGCGTTCGGAGCGCGCGGAGGGCGGGCTTGGAAAATTGATTGAGGAAGACGGTATCGGTTTCGGTTGCCGCGAGAATCGCATTCTTCCAGTTGTCATGAACGGGCGATTCCGCTGAGGAGACCATGCGGGTGCCCATCTGGACGCCTTCCGCGCCGAGCGCGAACGCGGCAGCCATCGTGCGGCCGTCGGCGATTCCGCCCGCCGCTACGATTGGGACATCGACTTTCTCCCGCACCAGCGGCAGCAGCACCATAGAGGCGACGGGCTGCGGATTCTTGAATCCTCCCCCCTCTCCGCCTTCGACGATTAGCCCATCGACTCCCGCTTCCACCGCCTTGAGCGCTCCGGCCAGCGTGGGGACGACGTGAAACACCGTCAGACCGGCAGCCTTGAGCTCGCGGCAATACTTGCGCGGATCGCCGGCGGAGGTCGTGACGAAACGAACCCCCTGGTCGATAACGAACGGGACGATTCCGGGATCGCGCACGAAGGCCTGCGCGATGTTCACGCCGAATGGCTTGTCGGTGAGCTCGCGCATCTTCTTTATCTCGCCGCGGATCTCATCGAGGGCGCCCGACGAGGTCTCGATGATGCCCATACCGCCCGCGTTGGAGACGGCGGAGGCGAGCTGTGCCCGTGCGATCCAGCCCATCGGGGCCTGGATGATCGGATATTCAACACCGAGCATTTCGGTGACTCGATTCTTGAAGCGCATGTAATTCCTCTTTTGGCAGATGAGCGAACAGCAGAATTAACCACAAAGGCACTCCCCTGCGCCAAGGCTTTGGGGGAGCAGGCCAGGAGACCAGGTCAGGAGAAAGAAGGCATGGCTTTTCACGCCGTTCGATATATCGGAAACTCAGCTCAAGGTTACGAACTTTGAAGCTTTCAGTAGTCGATCAATCTCCCGTCTCGGCCGGACACACGACTGCCGAGGCACTTCGCAATACGATCGAGTTGGCGCGGCTCGCCGATGAGCTCGGATACTTTCGCTACTGGATCGCCGAGCATCATGCGACGGCGGCATTTGCGAGCCCGGCGCCGGAGGTGCTGATCGCGAGAGTCGCCGCGGAGACCTCGTCGATACGGGTCGGATCGGGCGGTGTGATGCTGCCGCATTACAGCCCGATGAAGGTGGTCGAGCAGTTCAAGGTGTTGCATGCGCTGTACCCGGATCGAATCGACCTGGGTATCGGGCGCGCGCCGGGCGGCAGCCCGCTCGATTCGTTCGCGCTGCGGCGCGATCGTGACCATCAGCCGACCGAAGACGATTTTCCGCGGCAGCTGATGGAGCTGCTCGCGTTCATGAATCACGGCTTTCGTCCCGACCATCCGTTTCACCGAATCGATCTGTCACCGGAGATGCCGGGAGGGCCCGAGGTCTGGATGCTCGGTTCGAGCATGTGGAGTGCAGCGGCGGCCGCGCAGGTCGGGCTGCCGTACGCGTTCGCGCATTTCATCGATCCGGTGCCGACGCGGCAGGCAATCGAGTATTACCGCTCGCACTTCAAGCCATCGGAGCGGTTGGACAGACCGGTGGTCGTGCTGGCGCTCGGTGCGATCGCGGCGGATACGGAAGAAGAAGCGAAGCGGCTGTTTTCGAGCGTACGCGTGTTCGGCAGGCGCATCCGGCAGGGAATACGCACGCAGATTCCGCCGGTGGAAGAAGCAATCCAGGAGCTGGAGCACAAGAGCGGACCGGATCGTCCGGACAACGGCGAATGGCCGCGCATCATGATCGGCGAAGCCAACGACGTGCGCGACCGGTTGATCGACATGGCGAGCGTGCTCGGCGCCGAAGAGGTAATGATCGTGACGATCACGCACGATCACCAGGCGCGGCTGCATTCGTACCAATTGCTCGCGAAAGCATTCGGCCTGCAGCCGCGCAAACCGTCCGCACCTATCCAGCCGTCGTGACCACGGCGCGCGAACATAACGAGCGCAAGAAGAACACCTGGGTCGGCCAGCTCGATATCGACATCGTCAGCGCGGAGCGCGGGAGCGTCGTCGGGCAAGTCCAGGTGCGGCCTGACTTTCTCGCTCCTAACGGGTTCATCCACGGCGCTGTAATGGTCAGCCTGGCCGACAGCCTGTGCGGCTCCGGCGCGGTAGAGGCATTACCAGATGGGGCGACGGCGCATACCACGATCGAGCTGAAAGCGAATCTGCTCGGCAGCATCCGCGAAGGCACTATCGAATGCCGGGCGACGATGGTTCATGGCGGTAAGGCTACGCAGGTCTGGGATGCCACGGTTATCGCCAGGGAGAGCGGCAAGACGCTCGCGCTGTTCCGCTGTACGCAGCTCATTTTGTATCCCACCCGATAGCTGCATCTCAGGACTACTGGTCAAATCTCTCGCTGTTTAGATATAACCCTCGCCGAGTCTACAGACCCTCAGCGGGGGAGCGATGCGATCATTTGTACGGTTTGCAGCATGTGCCTGGTTTGCCTATGCCGCTTTGACGGCGGGTGCGCCGTTTGCGATCGCAAGCGGGACTTTCCCGCACAGCGCGATGACCTGTTCCGCGAGCGGAAATTCGCCCGCGGGTGAAAGGCTGGGCCTTCCCGCAAGGCTGGCCACAGGCATTCACTCTCCTGCCGCGCGCTGCGTCGATCCGACCCTGGCCAATCCGGAGGATTCGGGGAGCGGGCTGTTTGTTGCGGATATTGTGCTTGGACAATTGAATTTCACGAACAATACTCCCTACCTGCCGGCCGGCATCGGGTCCGGCGGCGGGGTCGCGATCGACAAGAGCATCACGCCCAACCGGGTTTACTTCGCGGATTCCTTCTACAATCGCATCCTGGCCTGGAACGACGCGGCGAGCTTTGCCAACGGCCAGGCCGCCGACCTCGTGCTCGGGCAAGCGGACTTTTACTCGGTTTCACCCAACCCGACCGGCATCAACGCGAGCGGTCTCAGCATGCCCGAGGGCATCGCGGTCGACAGCTCGGGCAACGTGTATGTCGATGACACAGGAAACAACCGGGTACTCGAATACAACACTCCGTTCGCGTCGTGCAGTTCGCCGCCATGCGTGGGCCCGGCGGCCAGCGTGGTGTTTGGCCAGGGCTCGGGTCACGGCGCATCGGGAGGAGATTTCACGACGGCGAACGCCGCTCTTGGCCGCACTGGTCTGAACTTTCCCGTGGGCGTCGCGCTGGACAGTCACAACAACCTGTTCGTGGCAGACGAACTGAACTCGCGAGTACTGGAATACGATGCTCCGCTGGCGACACCGGCAACGCCCAACGTGACGGCGAACCGGGTTTACGGACAGGGATCAACCGGGGACAGCTTCGACACTGCGACTCCGGGGGTGTCGCAAACGATGATGTTGGGTGCGGTCGCGGTGGCGCTGGATCCGAGCGACAATCTCTACGCCTCCGACGAAGCGAACCGGGTCTGCGAGTTCGATACTCCGCTGACCAACTTCACGATGAACCGGGTGTTCGGGCAGGGGGCCGCGAACAACTTCACGGGTTCCACTCCCGCGACGACGCAAAGCGGCACGAAACGGGTGTTCAGCCTGGGGTTCGACAGCGCGGGCGATCTCTTCATATCCGATACGGAAAATGCGCGGGTGCTGGAATTCGTGCCTCCCTTTCCAAGCGGATCGAGCATCGTGAACGCCGCGGCAGTATGGGGCCAGGGAACCAGCGGCGATACCTTTACCACCAGCACCTGCTACGACGGTTCCTCGGGCAACGCCATCAGTGCCAGCACGATGTGCTCGCCGGCCGGAGTCGCGTTCGATACGAGCGACAATCTTTACGCCGCTGATTTTCAGCTGCAGCGCATCCTGCGTTTCCAACCCGCAACCAGCGGAACGCCTCCGCCCAGTTTCACGGCGACTGCGACCCTGGGGCAGGCGGGTTTGAGCATTTTCAACGCGGGAGGACCCGCGCGCGCTTTTACGATCGGCCTTCCGACGATCGCGATCGACAAGACGGTTACACCGAATCGATTGTACGCGGCTGACGGAGGCAACAACCGGGTGTTGGCGTGGAACGATATCGCGAGCGCGGTGAGCGGCCAGCCAGCGGACCTGGTGCTCGGCCAGCCGGATTTCGAACTGAATGGATGCAAGGATGGAACAGCAGCCGGCGATGTAGACGGCGTTGGCCCGGACAGCTTGTGCTTCCCGGTCGGACTGACGGTGGACCTGAACGGAAATCTCTACGTCGCGGACACGTTCAACAACCGGGTGCTCGAATACCAGACGCCGTTCGCCGGATGCTCTTCGCCGCCGTGCGTGGGACCCGCGGCAAGCTTCGTGATCGGACAATCGTCGCCATCGGATTTCACGGGCACGACCTGCGCACAGCCTCCGACCTTGACGGCCAAAGGTTTGTGCCTGCCGGACGGCGTCGCATTCGATGCGGCAGGGAATCTCTATATCGGCGACGAATCCAACTGCCGCGTGCTGGAGTATTCCAATCCGCAGGCAGGTCCCTCGCCGAACGTGACGGCGGATTTGGTGTTCGGCCAGGGCACGACGGGAGGGGGCACCGAGTTCACGACCAACGTGTGTGCCGACGGCCAGCACGGGCATCCCGATCCGACCGCCAACAGCCTTTCACTTCCGGCTGGAGTGGCATTCGACAAAACCGGGAACATGTACGTCGCCGACGGCGGCGCGTGCCGCGTGCTGGAATACAACACTCCCCTGGCCAATCCCGCCGCGCCGAACGTAACCGCGAATACGGTTTGGGGACAGGCAGGGAAGTTCACGACGGCGGTCTGCAGCGATGGGCAAAGAGGCGATCCACCTCCGAGCGCTACCGGCCTGGGCCAGGCGGTAGGGGTCGCGCTCGATGCCTTGAACGATTTGTACGTGGCCGACATGACCAACAACCGGGTCCTGGAGTTCGATACGCCGCTGGCGAATCCGGCCGCGCCGAACCTGACTGCAAATGCCGTGTATGGGCAGGGAGCGAGCGGCACCGACTTCACCGATAACACTCTGGCAGTGGGACAGAGCGGAATGGCCAACCCGGGGACGGTAGCCTTCGATTCGGAGAATCGCGTGCTGGTGGGAGACGGCCTCAACAACCGCGTACTCATCTTCCCGCAAGCGATCCCGCCATCGCCATCGGTGAAGGTGGGAACGATCGTCGCGCCAAAGCCGACCAACAAGGGAGTGCTGGCCGACAAGACGGTGGACGCGGGTTCCTTCAAGTACACCAACCGGGGCGGCGCAACTCAGCAGATCACTTCGATCACGGTGACAGTGACCCATCCCGAGGCGTTTGTCTCGCTGATGGTCAGCGCGGGCAGTACCAGCGGCAGCATCTCGCCGGTTTTCCCGACTACTACGATCCCGTTCAGCCAGCCGGTCTCGGTGGCCGCGGGTGCGACAGTCAAATTCGCGCTGACCGCTCTGACCGCATCGGCCTCCTCCGCCGCCATCTCGGGGTCTGTCGCTTATGCATCTATGATCCCTGCCAATCACTCATCGTTTGGCCCGATGAGCGGGGGGCTGATGTTGATCGGATTGATGCTGATGCCGTTGGGCTTAGGTCAGCGCCGACGGGCGATACTGGCGGCCTGCCTGGCGATCGGCCTGATGGCTGCGGCGGCAGGATGCGATTCAGGGACGCAGAGCTTTCCGCCAACTACCTCGACACGATCAGTTAATAGCGACGGAACGCTGAGCAAGGCGGCCAAGCTCTCGATCATCACGGTGTATAGCGGACAGACTACGACGACGACTACGCAATCGCTGAGTTCGGTTACATTTGGCGGATGACTAGTCCGATTGGCTGATTGTCGCCAAAGACGGCGGAACGATGCTTGCGTAATTTCGATACACCCAAAACCATCCTGTATCCACCTGGATCATAAGTGGGGCTTAACCCGAGGTAATAAGGCGCTCACGCATTAGGAAAGAATACAGCTTGATTCGCTGGAACGCGATCCTGTATGAGGCTCTTCCACCCTTAGTGAAGGTGAGGAACCACGGGGTCAAGTTATTCACCGCCATGCTACCAAAGTTCTTTTCCTTCCAGTCGCGCTGATCGCGGCGCTGGCACTGTGGCAATTGGGGGGATCGATAGTCGAGGCGAATCCCCCGCCGCAGGTCTCGGCCAACCTGGTCCTGGGGCAGACCAGCTTCACTACTAACAACGGCTACTATTTTCCGGCCAACTTCGGGATTCAGAACCCGGGCGGCGGCCTCGGCGCCGGTGCTACCGGCCCATACGGCCTGGCCGTCGACAGAGCCAACAACTACCTGTACGTGGCCGACGCCGGCACGAACCGGGTGCTCGCGTGGAGAAACATTGCGAGCTTTACGAACGGCGCTGCGGCGGACCTGGTGCTGGGCCAGCCCGACTTCAACAGCATCACGGCGAACAACGGCGGCATCGGAGCGGGGACGCTCAGTTCGCCCTACGGTGTTGCAGTCACGCCCATAGGCAACGTGTACGTCGCCGACAAAGGCAACAATCGAGTGCTCGAATACAACACGCCTTTCTCGGGATGCAGCAATTCATTCCCTTGCGTGGGTCCAGCGGCGAGTGTGGTCTTCGGCCAGGGCGGAGGACAAAGCACCGGGGGCAGCTTCACTACTTCAGGCTCGGCAACCGGGACGATGGGGCTCAATTCGCCGACCGGAGTCGCCGTGGATGGCGCCGGCGATCTGTACGTCGCGGACCAGGGGAACAATCGCGTGCTCGAGTACAACACGCCGCTCGCGAATCCGTCGATGCCCAACGTAGGCGCGAACAGGGTGTACGGGCAGAGCACCTTCACGACCAGCGCTTCTGGAACGAGCGCGACAGCGCTCAACGGTCCTACCGGGGTCGCCATCAGCGCGGGATTTCTGTTTATCGCGGACACCAACAACAACCGGGTAGCACAGGCCCCCGTTCCTCCCGGGGCCCCGGGGATAGTGAAAGTGTTTGGACAGGGAAATGTGAGCAGTTTCACTACCAGGCAGGTGAACAACGGGAACCCTGTCAGCGCGACCCAGGCGGGAATGGACGGGCCGGTTTCGGTAGCGTTTGACAGTTCGGGCAATCTGTACGTTGGTGATTTTCTCAACAACCGCGTGACCGAATTCACGACTCCGTTTCCCGGCAGCGGAACGGTCAGCGCCGTCGCAGTGTACGGGCAGGGTTCAGCGGGGAGCAGCTTCACAACGCGCGCCTGCGGCGATCCGCCGAGCGGCTCCACCACGTGCAACCCGTACGGAATCGCGCTGGATTCGTCGGACAATATGTATGTGGCCGATCAGGGCGACTATCGCGTGCTGCGATTCCAGCCCGCGGTGAGCGGCGCTCCGCCGCCCACGTTCACCGCTAGTGCAGTGCTTGGACAAGGCAACCTTCTGAACCGGACGGGTGTCGCAAGCGCGTCGACCTTGATCCAGCCGCTGGTCGCGATCGATCGCAGCGTGACGCCCAATCGCATTTATGCGGCTGATTCGTACAACAGCCGGATCCTCGGATGGTCCAGTGTCAGCGGCCTCACCAACGGGCAGGACGCCGACCTGGTGCTGGGGCAGGCGGATTTCAGCTCGACGGGATGCCTCGGTGGAGTGGCGGCCGGGGACGTGAACGGCGTCGGCGCCGACAGCTTGTGCAACCCGATGGGTATCGCGGTCGACAGCCTGGGCAACCTGTGGGTGGGCGATACCGGTGACAACCGGGTGCTCGAGTACGACACCCCGTTCGTCGGATGCACCATGCCTCCCTGCGTGGGTCCATCAGCAAGCCTGGTGATTGGACAATCGAGCTCGACCGATTTCACCGATACAAGTCCTCCGCTATCGACTTCCGCGACCACCTTGTCGGGTCCGCAAGGAGTGGCATTCGACAGCTCCAACCATCTTTACGTCGCGGATACGAACGAATGCCGGGTGCTCGAGTACAACACGCCCCTCAGCAGCGTCACGGCGAACGCGGTGTTCGGACAGACAGATTTCACGACCGTACTGTGTGGCGATGGATTCAGCGCGCCCGTGAGTGCAACCAGCCTGGCGGAGGTGCAAGGCGTCACGTTGGATGCAAGCAACAACCTGTACGTCGGAGATGCTCCCAACTGCCGCGTGCTGGAATACAACACTCCATTCGGCAGCGCTCCCATCATGGCGAACACGGTGTGGGGGCAGGCGGGAGATTTCACAACCCAGGTCTGCAGCGACGGCAATGCTCCCAATCCAAACCCGAGCGCGACCGGACTCGGCAATATCCTGAACGGCATCGCGGTCGACAGCACCGGCAACCTCTATATCGCCGACGGTGAGAACAACCGGGTGCTCGAATACAACACCGCGCTGACGGGCCCGAACCTGACCGCGAACCTGGTTTATGGACAGGACGCGAGCGGCACTTCGTTCACGACGAACACCGCCAGCACGAGCGATGTCGGGCTGACGTTGCCGATTGCGACCGCATTCGATTCGACCGGTCTGCTGTTCGTGGGTGACGAAAACAACAACCGGATTCTGCAATATCCGTTGTCAGCAACCGCAACTGCAACGGCGACCGCGACTGCAACAGCTACTGCCACTGCGACAGCGACCCCGACGGCGACTGCGACTGCCACTTCGACCGCGACGGCCACTGCAACACCGACTGCAACATCGACTGCGACGGCCACTGCAACATCAACTGCAACATCGACTGCGACGGCCACTGCCACATCAACTGCAACATCGACTGCGACGGCCACTGCGACATCGACGGCGACGTCGACGGCGACGTCTACGTCGACTTCGACGCCGACACCGACCAGAACGGCGACGGCAACACCGACGGTTACAGCGACATCGACTCCGACGTTGACTCCGACATCGACTATCACTCCGACGGCGACTCCGACCGGCGGCGGCACGACGCCAACGCCCACGCTGACTGCGACTTCGACGGAGACTCCGACGGTGACGGCGACTTCCACGCCGGGACCGGCACATGCCGGAACGATCTCGGCTCCGAGCCCGATCACGGTGTCGGCTTCATCGGGGCAGATCGTCAAAGCAGGGTCGTTCAGCTACACGAACACGACCAGCGCGACGCAGCAGATAGGCGCTGTCACAGTGACGATCAGCGATCCAGCCATGCTCGCATCGCTGACCGCATCGGCGGGAGGGACGAGCTCGACTGTTTCTCCGGTCGGCGCAACTACCAACGTGACCTTCGCTTCGCCTGTCAGCGTGGCGGGCAAGGCGACGGTTACGTTCACGCTGACGGCGGAGACCGCGGGCAGTTCAAGTTCGATCGCGCCTCGAGCGATTTATGCAGGCATGCTGCTCGACCATTCGCCGGTCGGTCCGCTCGGCGGCGGGATGATGCTGCTGGGGGTGATGCTGGTGCCGATGGGACGCAGGAGGCGCCGGCGCGCGATCGTGATGGCGTTGGCTGCGGTTGCGCTGACGGTCGCGGTCGCAGGATGCGGCAGCAGTGGTTCGGAATCAGGGCCCGCCAAGGTCACGGTCGATGGCAGCGGCAGAATTGCGAAGCCGATCAAGATGTCCACGATCAACGTCACCGGCAGCACGGCCGGCTCCACTGTCCAATCGCTAAGCAGCCTGAGTTTCGACTAGCTTCCCCATGGGGGCACGGGCCCGAAAACGCATCTCAAAGATTCGTCCGAACCTTGAGCACATTTTGTTTTGACGCGGCTGTTGTTGGCACAAAGATGCCGTGGACGACCATCTGCATTTTGCAGGATGCAATTGGCCTATCAATCCTCTACTGTGCGACCTGAATTGGCTTGACCTCGCACGAGGCGTTCAGGATGCGTGGAATGAAGAAGACGTCTTCTTCCAGTTTCGCGATCGTGGCGATGCTTCTCTTCGTCAGGCTGGGGTTCGCCGCGCCGATGACCCGGGCCGCCGGGGCCGGGCTTCCGGGCCGCAGTCTGTCACCCGACCAGCTGCTGCATTCCGGGAGATTCGCAAACTCATCGAACTCGATATTTGCCGGGGCGCCGCGCTCCATCGATCCTTCGCTCGCGACGCCCGGAGACGCGGGGACGGCATTCACAGCTGACCTGGTCCTGGGCTGGCCCAATTTCGACACTCCGTTTACCGATCCCTTCCTGGCTACGGTGGGAATTCCCAATGGCGTAGCAATCGACCGCAGTGTCACGCCGAATCGAATCTATGTTTCCGACCGCGCAACCAGCCGCATCTCGGGCTGGAGCGATGTGAACGCGCTCACCAAAGGCGCGCCGGCGGACCTGATTCTCGGACAGCCGACCTTCTTTTCTTCGGGCGCAAACAACGGGACGTTGCCGGGCGATGTGAACGGGCTCGGTCCAGACAGCCTGAATTTTCCCGTCGGCCTGGCGGTGGACAGCGCGGGCAACCTGTATGTTGCCGACGAGCTTAACCATCGAGTCCTCGAGTACCACCAGCCGTACGCCAGCTGTTCTTCGCTTCCGTGCGTTGGTCCTGCCGCGAGCGTGGTGTTTGGCCAGGGGGCCGGCATGGGCGCATCGGGCGGCAGCTTTACCACGGCAGTCGCGGCCGCGGGTCAAACCGGGCTCAACTTTCCGCAAGGTGTAGGTGTCGATAGCAACGGCAATGTGTTTGTCGGAGACACCGCTAATCACCGGGTCCTTGAATACGACACTCCGCTGGCCAATCCGTCATCGCCGAACGTGACCGCCAACCGGGTTTACGGGGAAGGTGCGTCCGGCAACGATTTCAACGCGGTCGACGGAGGCACCAGCCAGGTGCTGATGTTCTATCCCGAGGGTATCGCACTGGATTCGAACAACGACCTGTTTGTTGCAGACAGTGGCAACGATCGCGTCGCGGAGTTCGACAATCCGGTCAGCGGCAACAACTTCCTGATGACCCGGGTTTTCGGCCAGCAGTTCGCGAACAATTTCAACTCTTCGGATGAGGGAATCGTCGACCAGAGCCATACGACCGACCCGGAGGCTACCGCCTTCGACAGTCACGGCGACCTGTACATCTCGGATACAGCCAACAACCGGGTCCTGGAATTCGTTCCGCCGTTTCCCACCGACAATTCCCAAGTGCTCAATGCCAGCGCCGTGTGGGGACAGGGCTCCGCCGGAAATGATTTTACTACCGCGGTTTGCCACGACGACTCCGAGGGACGCCCCGGGCCAAGCGCCAGCACGATGTGTCAGCCGGTGGGGATCGCATTCGATTCGGCGGACAATATGTATCCGGTCGATAACATTCTCGATCGGATACTGGAATTCAAACCTGCCTCGCCCGGAGTGCCACCCCCATCATTCGTGGCGAGTATCGTACTCGGACAGGGAAGCTTTACGATCATCACGAATGGCCCCGCACAGCCATTCACGTTTTTCTCTCCGAACGTGACTATCGACCAGACGGTAACGCCCAACCGCATCTACGTCGTAGATCAGCAGAACAACCGGATACTGGGATGGAGAAACGTTGACACCCTGACCAATGGGCTAGCGGCCGACCTGGTGATCGGTCAGACCGATTTCACGGCCAATGGGTGTAACAGCGGCAGCATGCCGGGAGACGTCAATGGCCTTGGTCCGGACAGCTTGTGTTTTCCTGCCTATGCGGCGGTGGACAGCAGCGGAAATCTCTGGGTCGCCGACACGGAAAACAGCCGGGTATTGGAGTACGCCACGCCGTTCGCGGGATGCACCTCGTTCCCATGCGTGGGACCGGCGGCGAGCCTGGTGATCGGTCAATCGTCGGCATCGGATTTTACACATGGCGTGTGTGCTCAGCCGCCGGACCTGACCGCGTCAGGGCTATGCTTCCCGGGCGGAGTGGCGTTCGACGCGTCAGGCAATCTCTATGTCAGCGACTTCTCCAACTCGCGAGTCCTGGAATACAACAATCCGCTGGCCAATCCTGCTGCGCCGAACGTGACGGCCAACGTGGTGTTTGGACAAGGTACGACCGGAGGCGGGAGCGAATTTACGACGGATGTGTGCGCCAATGGGTTCACAGGCCGTCCGGGTGCGCCGAGCCCAAACACGCTTTGCGGACCGCTGGGTGTCACAATCGATGGCTCGGGAAATCTATACGTGGCGGATTTCCAGGCGTGTCGCGTGCTGGAGTACAACGCTCCGCTTGCGAATCCTGGGCATCCCAACGTAACCGCGAATGTGGTTTGGGGCCAAAATGGCGACTTCACGACCGCTGTTTGCAGCGACGGCGGCAGGCTCGATCCTCCGGTGAGCGCCACCGGCCTCTCAACTCCATCCGACGTAAAGATAGACGTGCTCGGCGACCTTTTCATCGCGGACAACGGAAACAGCCGGGTGCTGGAGTTCAACACTCCTCTGAAAAACCCATCCTCTCCGAATCTCACCGCGGACGCCGTGTGGGGACAAGGCGCGGCAGGTAACAACTTCACCAGCAATGACCCCGGAGTGGGAGCATCGAACCTCGTCTTCCCTGACGGCATTGCACTGGATTTCGCCAACCGGCTCTATGTCGCGGATCCAGAGGGGCGGATGCTGCAGTTCCCGCAGACGGTCGCCACCCCGACTGCGACCGCCACCGCGACCGCGACTGCGACTGCGACCGCCACCGCGACCGCGACCGCCACCGCAACAGCGACTCCAACCGCGACAGCGACATTCACTCCATTGCCCGGACAAGCCGGCAACATTGAGGCTCCGAGTCCGGTCACGGTATCGGGTGAGGCAGGACAGAGCGTCAAGGCAGGCTCGTTCAGCTTTACGAACACGACGGACGCTACAGAAAATATCGGCTCAGTCATCGTGAGTGTCAGCAATCCTTCCGCGCTGGCTTCGTTGACCGTGTCGGTGGACGGTTCGAGCTCGACCGTATCTCCGGTCACTGCAAGTACCAGCGTGCCATTCAGCCCGCCAATCAGCGTCGCGGCGAAGACGACCGTCACGTTCACGTTGACCGCTGAAACAGCAGGCGGCAGCTCGGCGATCGCGGCTCCCGCCGCATATGCCGGTGTGCTGATGGGCCATTCGCCGATTGGTGCGCTCGGCGGCGGGATGATGCTGCTTGGCGTGGTGCTGATGCCGATGGCGATACGGACGCGCCGACGCGCAATCGTGATGGCGCTGGCGGCGGTCGCGCTGACGGTAACCGTGGCCGGCTGCGGCGGCAGCAGTGGAACTACCTCGGGGAGTTTCCGGACCCCAGTTTCCGGCAACGGCACCTTGAACAAGCCGGCGGCGCTTTCCACGATAAAGGTCTCGGGCGCAACGACGGTTCAGAAACTGACCGCGCTGGGCTTCGAGTAACTTGCGCGGCAGGAGGATCGACGATGGCAAAATGGACTGCCGATGACATCCCCGATTTGTCCCGCAAAACGATCATCATCACCGGCGCGAACAGCGGCATCGGGTACGAAGCCGCGCTGGAGTTCGGGCGCCATCATGCCACCGTCGTGCTGGCGTGCCGCAGCATGGACAAGGCAAATGCCGCGGTTACGCAGATCAAGGCGGCACATCCGGATGCATCGGTGGCGGCGATGGAACTCGATCTGGCGAGCCTCGCATCGGTGCGCAAGTTCGCCGATGCGTTCCGGCAGAGCCACGGCAGGCTCGACATCCTGTGCAACAACGCGGGCGTGATGGCGATTCCGTATCGCAAGACCGCGGACGGCTTCGAGATGCAGATCGGCACGAATCACTTCGGGCATTTCGCGCTGACGGGATTGTTGATCGACCTGCTGCTCGCGAATGAAGGCGCACGCGTGGTCAACGTGGCCAGCGGGGCGCATCGGATGGGATCGATTCGCTTTGACGATCTGAACTGGGAGCACGGTTATCGGAAGTGGCTGGCATACGGACAGAGCAAGCTGGCCAACCTGCTGTTCTGCGTGGAGCTGGAGCGGCGCCTCGAGAAGGCCGGCGCGAAGGCGATCAGCGTCGCGTGCCATCCGGGGTATGCGGCGACCAACTTGCAGGCGGCTGGTCCGCGGATGGCGGGATCGTCGTTGATGGAATCGATGATGGGGATCGCCAACCGCCTTCTTTCGCAGAGCGCGGCGATGGGCGCGCTGCCGACTCTATATGCGGCGGTGTCGCCGGAAGTGCGCGGCAACGATTACATCGGGCCGGACGGCCTCGCGGAGTTGTGGGGTAATCCCACCACGGTCAAACCGAGCAAGGCGGCGCGCGATGGCGCGGTGGCGTCGCGGTTGTGGGAAGTATCGGAGAAACTGACCGGAGTGAGCTATCCGTCGCTGCCGGGGTGAAGAGTAGAACGGCCGCCTGCGATTCAACCTAACCCCCGACCCCTTCCCTCGACGGGAAGGGAAGCCCGAGAAAAAAGATGGTGAGCGTGTTCTCGGTCAGGTGCCGAGGCCCAGGTCTGCGCGAGTGGTGGCCCCTTCGGTAATCCCCTCGGTATTCAACTTTGGCGGGAGGATGCTGAGGCGCGCGGGCGGCACGGTCGCGCGGAGGTACATGCGCACGACGTTGGCGCGCGCGTTTGCAAGTTTGGGCAGATCGTCCCTGGTCACGGGCGCGTGCTCGATCATGAGCTTCTTCATCTGGTCGGGCGGGATGTCCCTGGCGAGTCCGATGAAATCGCGCGGCTTGGGAATCTTCGCGTGGGAGTAGGCCTTGGGCAGATACTTGTCGTAGTCGGCCTGGGTTACTTCGACACTGTCAGGGTCGGCGGCCCCGATGTCCTTTATCTTCTGGTCGCGAATCTGCTCGGTCACCCACGCTTCGCGCAGCCCTTGCATGTCGCGATCGGGATCGACGCGGCCGCAGATGGTGAGCTTGAGGGCAGGATGGTCCGCCAGCGCGGTCGAGAGCAGCGTCAGGTCGTTCTTTTCCTTGGCACTGAGCGTCGCGTAACCGGGATCGAAAGCAACATAGGAAAGGTCTTCGCCAGTCACAGCGCCAGGGCCGCCTGCAACCGCTCCGCCACCGCCGCCCGCGATTGCCCCGATCGCTGAAGCAAGCAGAGTGAAAGGCGCGGTAACGGCCTTGGTGAGAACGTTCGCGAACGCGTGCCAGATCACCGAGCCGATACTGAACTGCGGATCGGACAGCGATCCCGAGACGGGAATGGTCAGATCGATCTCGCCGCGTGAATTTTTGAGCACCGCAACGGCGAAACGAACCGGCAGATTCGCGGCGCTCGAGTTTTCAACCCGATCGCCAAACGTGAGCTGGTCGATGAAGAGGTGATTGTTCGCGGTCAGCTCGCCCTGGTTCAACGTGTAGTGAACGTCCACGTTGAGCGAGCCCTTGATGATTGGATAACCGGTGTACTTGGTCGAGTAAGCCGACAGTCCGGTGAGCTCAATGCCTTTCGCGTCGGCCTTGATGTCGACGGAGGCGAGCGGTGCCAGGGGATTTATCGAACCGCTGATGTTGAGGGGCGCGCTACCGTTGATTGCACCCTGCAGGTCAACCTCGGCCGGTTGCTGGGTGCTGGTGCCGAAGGTGCCCACGGATCCCGAGATGTCGGTGAGATTCGCGGAATAGTGAGGCTTGATGAAGTCATCGCTGTAGTCGATATGCCCGCCTTTCAGGGTGACCTTGTCCACCAGGATGTCGGCGCTGATCGGCTGCGCGGCCGGAGCCGCAGCCGCGGGTGTGGGAGCTGCCGTGGGAGCGGGCGCAGGTTGCTGTTCTTCGGTGCGGGTCAGCGAGGTCGGTGCGGCGTTTTCCTTGATGACCAGGTCGCTCAGGTTGAGTTTGCCGGAGCTATTCAGGATGACGCGGGCGTCAAAGTCCGCGAGTGAAATTTCGCGAACGCGCACCTTGGGCACGCCCTCGCCGATGACGACCTCACCGCCCCTGACGCTGAGCGCTTTCCAGTCAACGAAATCGTCACCGGTGAGCTTGTCGATTGCGGTCAAGTCCCCCAGGGTGAGATCGCCGCCATACTTGATGCGGTAGTCGCTTTGAACCTGCTCGACGCCGACGTCGGCCTTCATGGTGAGCTCGGCCTTGGTGACCTGCGCATTGAGTTTCGTGCTGACGTATTCGTTGGCAGCAGCCATGTCGAGGTTCCGGGTCTCGATTTTCAGGTTCGCTTTGACCGGCTTGATCGCCGCGGTGCCATCGATCTTGAACGTGCCACGTCCGTTGCGGACTCCATCGACCTGGAGATCGATTGGTTTTGCAAAATCGCTCGACAGGTTCTTGACGTGGATGTTCAGGGGCGAAAACTGCGCGCGGACGATGCGCGGAGTGGAAGTGTCCTCGAACCGCAGATCGGTTTTTTCAATCGCGACCGATTCAACCTGGTAGTTCCATGCCGGTTCGGTCGCAGCCGGGGCACGAGTGGACTCCCTGGCGGCGGCGGTTTTCGCCGCGCGTTTCCCGCGCGGCTTCGGCGGCGGCGCCGAGGTCTTGATCAGCTTCTCGAGGCTCAGCGCGCCGCGCTTGCTACGACGGACGTAAGCCTTGAGGGCATCCAGGTGAACTTCCTTTACATCGGCCTGCCGCGAGGCGAGGTCAAAACTTCCGAGCGCCACGCTGAAGTGGTTCCAGGCGATGGGCGGTTCTTTGACGCGCGGCTGCTGGATAGCCAGGGTATCGATCGCGAGATCGGCGGGCTCCACGTGTACATCGAACTTGTCGCTTGCGAACTGGCTCTTCAGCGTCGCGTGCAGAGTGAATTTCCCCGACGAGATAGTGCCGGCGAAGGCACTTTGCGCGAACCCTTGCAGGCCAGGCAAATCGACCTGGTCAACCGTTACGTCGGCGCCGGCCTCGGACTTCGGGATATCAACCGTGCCCTTGATTGCGACGGTGCCGCCCGAATGGATGCTGCCGTTGAGATCGAACTGCGCGGGCAGTTGTCCCTGAAGATGCAGGTTGTTGACGTTGGCGGTGATGCCTTCCAGCGCTTCGCTCGCCGGGGTCGCACCGGTTAGATCGGTCACGTTGACGGAACTGTCCATGACCCGGATTGTGTCTACTCCAAAGTGGAGTTGGGATGCGCCACTGGTGGGCGCGGCGGAAGGAGCCGCAGTCGGTGCGGCGCTGGAAATCGCGCGCGCAGCCGTCGCCGGCGCAGGCGGACCGGTAAGGGTGGAGAAATTCAGAGTGCCGTCTTTGTTGCGCACGGCGTTGACCTTGAGCCCGGCCAGTTCGATCTCGCTCAGCGAGATCACCTGGTCGAGCGGCTCCACATCGATCATCTTCACTTCACCGTGATCGAGCGCCAGTACCGGCGCATTGGATGAATCGCGCAAATCGAATTGATCGAGTGCAACCGCGCCGTTGATCTCGACAACCGGCCCGGTGTCGGACTGGCGGAAGTGCAGGAGCGCATCGATCGAGAGCGCACCCGAAGGAAGTTTGATCGCCAGCGACGGCGGCAGATAGCCCGTGTAGCGCGGCAAATCGATCCGGTGAAAATCCAGGGTTAGCGCGGAATCGAGCGAGCCCGCGAACGGCTTCGATGCGCCGGCGATTCGAATCGACCGGCCATCGATTTTCATCTGCAGCAGAGGCTCGACCACGACATCGAGCTTGCTGGGCAGGTTGGCAATGAACGGAACGTTGAGGTCCAGGTCCTGGATCGCGTGTTGCTCGCCCGTCTTGCGATCGTCGAAGGCGATATTCCCATCGATGATTCGGATATTGGAGACCGCGAATTTGGGCGGCCCGGTCGAAGGTGTGGGAGTTGACTTGGGCGCAGCCGGGTTCGGCGCCAGCAGATCGGAAAAATTGAAATTGCCGTCGGCCTGGCGAATGACATTGACCGCGGGCTTGACCAGAGTGATCTCGTGCACGATCGGCGCGAAACGAAAGAGACTCATCCACGAGACTTGCACATCGAGATGTTCGAATCCGACAAGCGGGTTCGGTTCGGAGCGATCGCCCACCTGCATCCGATCGATCTGAAGACGCAACGTGTAAGGATCGAAACGAATGGTGCCGACCGACACGGGACGATGGAGGCTGGTCGCGACCTGCCCGGTCAGAATGCCGCGCAGGATGTGCGGGACCAGGAAGAATCCAGCGATGGTGAAAAGCAGAAGGAAGACAGCGACTGAACCGGTGATCCAGCGACGGCGGCGAGTGCGGAGCAGAGGCTCCGTGACCTGCCGGATAGTTATCGACGCGCGCCGCAGATACGAGCTATCAGACTCGGGCATTGGTTTGCCGCTTCGCTTCGTCGGACCTTTTGCGAGTCCGGCCTGGAACCCGGACGCTTTTGCTCAGCCGATGGTAGGGAAAGCGACGCGCATTTGCTATCGCCATTCGCCGACGGTCGAGCTATCAAAGGCGCATATCGCTTGCTAATGATTCATTCGGCTGAAGCGGGCGCGAGCGCTTCCAGCGCGCGCTCATCGACGGGCAACGCCCGCTCTCGCGTGCTCACCTGGGCCGGGACCAGCGTTACGCAAACGTGAGTCGCGCCGGCGCGGTAGTGCGCGGCCACACGATCGCGAATTGCCTTTTCGTTGCCACTCACGATCAGCGCATCGACGAGTCGATCGCTTCCGCCGTTGGCGAAATCCGCATCGTCGAATCCCATGCCTTTGAAGCTGCGCAGGTAGTTGGGGAGGGTGAGATAGAAGGCAAGGACACCGCGCGCGGTGCGCAAGGCGGTGGCCCGGTCGGTTTCCAGGATCGCGACCTGCTGGATGCAGATCCATTTGTCAGGGCCGAGGGTCTTGCGCATGCGGGCGGTTTGCTCGGGCGTGACGTAGACGGGGAAAGTGCCGTTGGTTTCGGCGCCGGCCAGCTCGAGCATCTTCGGCATCAACGCCGCGATGACGATCGGAGGATCGGACGCGGGCTTGGGAGCGGTGTAAGGAGCGGCCTTCATTCGCCGCAAATATTCACGCATGAACGCGACGGGCTTTTCGTACTTGATGCCGAGTTGCGCCATCATCGGGCCGTGGCTGATTCCGAGCCCGAGGATAAAGCGATCGGGGAACATTTCAGCGAGGGTGCGGGCCGCATCGATCATCGCGATCGGTTCGCGCTTCCATACGTTGGCGATTCCGGTTCCGACAACGACGTTTTCGGTGACGGTGAGAATGTGCGCGGCGAGCGTGAATGGGTCGCGGCCGAACGCTTCCGGAAACCAGAAGGTGCTGTAGCCGAGCTGGTCGACTTTGCGCACCAGCGCGGTGAGCTGCGTCGCGGTCATCGAGTCGGTAAGGGCGAAGATTCCGGGCGTGCGAAGGTTCATCGTGGGTCACCTGTTGTATTTCGCGGATGTGCGCTTCACCCGATTTGAAGCCTTCTTCCGGGCAATGCTTGGGCCGCTATCACTAAGCTCTTGCGTAGGAAACTCTGCGACGTTGGACGTGTCGCCGTTTGTCGCGCCCGGATATTCGTCGATATGTACACTCTTGGTCTGGGGAGCCGCGAAGAGACCGAGTTCCTCTCGAATCCCCTTCGCAATCGCCTCATCTTCGGCTTCCCAACTTTCCTTTCGGAGATAGTAAAAGAACAGCATCGAACTCTTATCGTTCTCGAAGTACTCGGTTCCAATTCCTACGACTGTTTTGTTCTCTGGGAACTGACCTCGAGCTACGAAACAACGCAGACCAAGCTCGCTTTGTAAGCGTTGCTGCTCGGTACCATGCGGAACCGCCAGAAACACATAGACGATGCCCGAAGGCGACCGTGTGATCCTTGCTCTCGCGACGCGTTCCTCCAGAAACTCCTTGAACGCCTGTCCGAGCACTCGACGAGCAAAACGATTTTCTCGCGCCATGATTCGAATTGCAGATTCAGCAACTGAGAGTTCAGGGCCGATTTCGGGCTCGCGGCGGACTAGCGCTTCTATCAGTTTATCCCAAACGTAACTATCGGCGTTCGCGATATTTTTCGCCTTGTACTCGGGTCGATCTTGAAATCCGCGCCACAGAGTATCGTCGATCACAATTCGGTCATATTGCTGAGGAAATTCCCTTCCCCCGTGGAGGTAAAGGGCTAGTAGATCCTCTTCCGCGCCTACGAACGTCACTTTTTTGCCTGCGGCCAAAAGCCGTTCCTTAGCGGAGAGATAGTCAACGAAGTCTGTGATCGTGTCCAACTCAGCCAAGAGAATTCGAAAAGCGGGTGCGTCCAGAACGTGGACAAACCCTTTTCCAAAATCTCCGAACTTCAACGGAACTTTTCCCTCTCCGCCGAGCGAGACTGCTACACGATGAATCCGCCGCTCTTTGAGAGAAGGAAGCTCTAGGCCAAGTGAGCCGTCAGCTCTCACGACCCGAGTGGCTGATCGCAACCATCTTTCGGCGCCGTATATCTGCTTTGCAGAGTCCTCAATCGCGCGCTTCTGCCACCGCCGCCAATCCGTGAAGGTATCTCCACTATCCGTAACAGTGATCTCCTTGACGCTTACGATGACAATATCGGGATCGCACACAACTAGGACGTCAGAGAGTTCCTTTCCAGGGTCCTTGCCTCTTGGGGTTGCATGGCTCCAAAGCGACAGAAACGAGTGTCGACATACTTCGTAAACGAATTGTTCAGAGCGGTTCATGCGTTGGTGGGGTACATCGCCAGAGCTTGACCGGTTACACTAAAAGCATTGTCACTTCGAGCCTGAATAGGTGACCGCTTGGCGATAGACGCGATCTCGGACGATGGCACACACCACGCGGCCTAGTTCGGTATACAAGAGCGCGAGTTTGGCCTCTTCAGAGCCGAACAAACCCCCAACGCCCAAAGTTTCATCGCCATAGAATGCCGGCGAGCGCCAGATTTGAAGGACTGAGCTCGCTAAGACCAATCGCGCTATTTGGCGACCGTCGATCTGATAGCCCTTAAGTGCGGCGGTCAGCGTATAAATCTGCTTCCTTAGGTCGTGACTCGCGGGATAGGAGGTGTCAAGAAATCGAAAAATGCCCTTGAGGTATAGTTCGAAGGCCTCTTGGCATCGACGGACAGTGAGATCGTAGTCAAGCGCATCGAGTTGTTTTCTCGCCTCAATTAGAATCTTCTCGGCCCGATCGTACGAAAGCCTATCGATCTCGTTCAGTTCTTGAACACCAAGTTTGGGACGCTGTGGCGAGCTCATCTTTATCTGCCGAAAAAATATCTCTTTGGGACTCAGCTTAACCCTCAAAGTTTCGCGCCTGGAATGCGGGCGCGCAGCCAGGTGATGAATTTATCCGGCACCGCCATGGTTGAGAGGCGGCCCTGGCGCACCAGCGCCCAATCATCGAACTGTTTGGACTTCTTGATATCGGCGAGCGGGACGGGCTCGGGGAGGCGGCTGAAGAACTCGATATCGACGACGGCTGATTTGGCATTCTTCGGATCGTCGCGCGGATCGGAGCGGACGGTCGCGACCCCAACCACGGCGGATACACCGCCGCTATGGTAGATGAGCACCTTGTCGCCGGATTTCATCGAGCGGATCGCGCGGACGGCCTGCGGGTTGGTGACGCCATCCCAGGTGGTTTTTCCATCGCGCTCGAGATCGTCGATGGAGTAGGTGCTCGGTTCGGTTTTGGCGAGGAAATAGGTCATCTCAAGGTCCTCCTGAATCGAAAAAGCTCAATGTTTGGCTGCCGCGCCCTGTGGAAAAGACCACATTTGACTACATTTCCGGCGCAGATGCAGCCTGCCGGAACGAGGCAAATCCGCTGGAATTTCGGGGTGTTGCGGCATCGTTGAGCGATCGCCAACGGTGAATTCCGCGACGCGGGAGTAATCGGCGGACCGTAAGATTCCGTAATATTTTCGCGCATGACGACTCGCGGGAGGACGCAGGGAGTTCCGCGGAAATCCCGTGAACGAAACGCGCCCGATTCGAGTAGAGTCCCGGATGCTCCGATCATCGAGGTGATGATCCGCTTGTTGCATTTTGTTGGCAAATCGCGATGGTGCGGGCGAGCGAGCGATCCACAAGTTGTCGACATCGAATGGTTGGAGCGCCATACACAAATGCGAGGATAGACGCTCATGGCATTCAGAAATACGCGCAACCTGGTCGTGCCCGTGGACAGCGTGGCGCCCGAGGACGGGCTCGAAGACCGCGGCTACTTCGCCGACATCTACCATCATCTGCTGACCTCGTCGTGGCCGTTCCTGCTGCTGCAGATCATGTTCGCGTTTTTCGCGCTCAACGCTATTTTCGCACTGGGGTACTACTTCGACGGCGGAGTCGAGAACGCGCGGCCGGGATCGTATGCGGACGTGTTTTTCTTCAGCGTCGAGACGATGGCCACGATTGGCTACGGGCGGATGGCGCCGATCACGCTGTTCGCGCACATCCTGATGAGCCTGGAGGCGCTGACCGGGATGATGGGGCTTGCGCTGATGACGGGACTGATCTTCGCGAAGTTCTCGCGGCCGAGCGCGCGGGTCAGGTTCAGCCGCCATGCGGTAATCTCGATGCGGGATGGCGTGCCGAGCCTGATGTTCCGGATGGCGAACGAGCGCGCGAGCCAGATCGTGGAAGCGCAAGTGCACGTGCTGCTTTCCAGGGGCGAGACCACGGCGGAAGGCGAATCGCTGTTGCGGTTCTACGACCTGGAGCTGACCCGCTATCGCAACGCGACGTTTCGCCATTCGTGGACGGTGGTCCATCCCATTCATCCCGGCAGCCCATTGCACGGCGCCACGGCGGAGAGCCTGGCGGCGGGCAATGCCGAACTCGTCGTGTCGGTAACGGGAATCGATGGCGCGTTCATGCAGACGGTCTATGCGCGGCACACGTACGAGGCCGGCGACCTGGTGTGGGGAGCGCGGCTCGCCGATGTCATCATCAGGTCGCCCGAGAACGAGTTCATGATTGACTACGGAAAGTTCGATGCGATCGAACGTGCGGCACTGCCGGAGCCGGCCAAGGCATAGCGAGCGACCATGCCGGAACTACCCGACGTAACCGTATACATCGAGGCGCTGCGCGAGCGCATCGTCGATCACGAGCTCAAGCGCGTGTTCGTCAAAGGACCGTTCCTGCTGCGCTCGGTCGCGCCGCCGCTGAGCGCGAGCTTCGGCAAGAAGGTCACCGAAGTCCGGCGGATTGGAAAGCAGATCGCGATCGGGCTCGAGGGTGAGGTGAACCTGGTGCTGCACCTGATGATCGCGGGCCGCCTGCATTGGAAGACCAGCGCGGTCAAGGTTGGCGGCCGCAATGCGCTGGCGACTTTTCAATTCGACAACGGCACGCTGCTGCTTACGGAGGCCGGGACGCAGCGGCGCGCGGCGCTGCGCGTGGTCGAAGGCGAGGCGGGGCTGGAGACGCTGAACGCGGGCGGAGTGGAGCCGCTGGATTGCGACCTGGCGGCATTCGCGGCGGCGCTGCGAGCGGAGAATCACACGCTCAAGCGATCGCTGACGGATCCGCACATCTTCAGCGGTATCGGGAACGCATACTCGGACGAGATACTGCATCGCGCGCAACTGTCGCCGATCGCGATGACGAGCAAGCTCAGCGATGAGGAAATCGCGCGGCTCTTCGAGGCGACGCGAGCAAGCCTCATCGAATGGACGGACAGGTTGAGGGAGCAATCGCACGGCGAATTTCCGGAGGGCGTGACGGCATTTCGTCCCGAGATGGCGGTTCATGGGCGCTACGGGCAGCCGTGCCCGCGCTGCGGCGCGAAGGTCCAGCGCATCAGGTACGCGGCGAACGAGACCAACTATTGCGCGCCGTGCCAGACGGGAGGGCGGCTGCTCGCGGACCGGGCGCTATCGCGGCTGATGCACGAGGATTGGCCAAAGACGCTGGAAGAGCTGGAGGCGATGAAGAAGGAGAGGAAGGACGCAGTTTGAAGCCTGTGCCACTCGGAGATCAGGAGGGATTAAGCACAGAGGCACCAGAAGGAATAAGGAGGAATCGGAGCAAGGAAAGGTTCTCGTCGGTCGGCGACGATCGTTTAGAATTGCTCCGGCCATCGCCTGGCGCCGTGAAGTACCCGCAGGATCTCCACCGTTTCGCCGCGCACTCGATACGCGACGATGTACGGTGTGCCACTGAGTACCAGTTCGCGGGTGCCGGGAACTCGTCCTGCCCGGCCCGACGCCGGATGGGCGGCCAGCCTTGCAACGCCGATTGCGATAATCTCGACCGTTCGCGCCGCGGCGCGGGGGTCGTCGGTGGCGATATAGGCAGCCTCTTCGTCGAGATTTTGAAGCGCGCGCCTGAGCCACCTAACCCGCACCGCTTCTCCACTTGCGCATCACCGCCTGAACCTTCTTTTCGGTCGCGAAATCTCCGGCGTCTGCTTCCCTGAGCGCGGCTGTGATCTCGGCGATCTGCCATTCGTTCAAATCGACATAGGCCCGAATCGCTTCGGCAGCGACATAAGACTTGGTGCGATCCATCACCTTGGCGAGCTTCTCCAGGCGAGCCTTCGTCTTACGGTCAACGCGAATGGTCATTACTTCGGACATGGAAGTATTCTGATGTATACAGGCCATTACAGCAATGAGGCGGGAAGGAGGACGGTCGGCATATCATCGCTACCACTCCGGAAGGGGGTAGCAGCGAATGCAAAAGTTTGGCTGCGTTGCCGACGTTCGACCACTCCCTAGCCCTCTCCTTGGAAAGGAAAGGGGACAGGAAGGAGCGGGATCAGGCTTGGCGAGATGCGAGATAGGTATCGATGAGAGCGATCATGCGATCGCGGGCGAAGCTGGGTTCGTGGCCGCCGTGCACCACCGTTACCGGCAGTGAGCGCAGGCGCTCCATCGTGCGGAGGTAATCGGGGACGCTGCTGTCGGGGAGCATGTCGAGTAGCGGGCCGTCGTAGATCGCATCGCCGGAGAACAGGATTCCCGTGCGCGGCTCCCATAAGCCGATGCTGCCGGGAGAATGGCCGGGCAGATGCATGACCTCGAACGCGCGATCGCCGAGATCGACGACGTCCCCATCGATGAGCCGCCGCGTGGGCGTGGTGGGTTCGATCGAGTAGTCGCCGGGCTTCCATTTCGGAGCCGGGAGCGCATCGAGAAGCAGATCGTCCGCGCCCGGTTCGATCGCGGGCAGATAGGCGTGAAACGACTTGGGGAAGTCGTCGGCGCGAATCGGATGGAACTCGCGATAGGGATTCATCCGGGGCGCTTCGATCTCGTGCATCATGCGCTCGTCGAACTCATGCAGGCCGCCGACGTGATCGTAATGGATATGCGTGGCGACCGCGCCGAGCGGCTTGTCGATGAGATCGGCGATCGCGGAGCGCAGAGGCGAGAGGCCGGAGCCGGTGTCGATGATGAGATCGCGGTCGCGGCCGCGCACGTGCCAGATGTTGCAGCGGATGAATGGGCTGACGTGCGGCTCCCAGATCCAGGTGACGCCCTCGCCCATCGCGCGGCGCTCGAACCATCGGTCGGCAACCTTGAGCATTTGGGGGAGAGTTTACCCAATCGAACGATGAAACGCCCCTTGCGCGTAAAGGCTTCAAACGCAAACATCGATGGCCGAATTTGTCGTGGGGAGTTCGCGCCAGTCGATGAGACGTCTAGCTGCTTCGCTGCTGCCAATCGCCATTTCACTTTCTGTTCTGACCGCCGGATGCGGCGGCAGCTCGTCGTCTTCTTCGACGCCTTCCAACCAGGGCGTGCCGGCCGACATCAAGGCTATCTTCAACAAACCGCTGTACCAGGGCGCGACGTGGGGACTGCGCGTGATGAACGGCGACAAGGTTCTCATCGATTTCACGCCCGAGAAGCGCTTCCAGATCGGGTCGGTGCGGAAAATCTTTTCGGTCAGCGATCTGCTCGACACGGTCGGACCGACGCATACCTACGACACGCCGATCTATCGGCAGGGGGAAGTGTCGGGCGGCGTGCTGAACGGCGATCTGATCCTGGTCGCATCGGGAGACCTCACGATGGGAGGCCGCACGAATCCCGATGGCTCGATCGCGATCACCGACGACGATCACAATGAAGCCGACAGCCTGGGCAACGCGATTCTGACCACGCCGGATCCGCTGGCGGGATATAAAAGCCTGGCGCAGCAGGTAGCGGCCGCGGGAATCACGCAGATCACGGGCGAAATCGCGATCGACGACCGGCTTTTTCAGCCGTACAACTTTCGCGGCCAGTTCCAGTTGCGTCCGATCTTCGTGAACGACGACGTGGTCGATATGACGATCAATCCGACCACGCCGGGTTCGGCGGCATCGTTGGTGTGGCGCCCGCTGTCCGCCGGATTCGCGGTAAACAACTCGATAGAGACAGGAGCGGCAGGGACGACCTACAGCGTGCAGTTCAATGAGGAACCGGACTGCTTCGGGACACCGGGATGCACGGGAGCTGTGACCGGAACTCTCCCGATAGACTACGAAGTGCCGCTGACCGACAGCTTTCCGGTGGTGCAAACCTTCCGCATCGTCGAGCCATCCGACTACGCGCGCACGATTCTAATCGAAGCTTTGCAGGCCGCGGGAGTCACGGTGAATGCGCCCGTGGTGGAGCACAACCCGGTGGGAATATTGCCGGCGAAGAACTCGTATTCACCGGGCGCGCAGGTCGCGCAACTCACCGGCATGCCGTACTCGGACGACGCGAAGCTGATTTTAAAGGTGAGCTACAATATCGGGGCCGATACCTCGATGTTGCTGTTCGGGCTGCAACACGGCGTCGACAACATGGCCGATGCGCTGAACGTGGAGAAGGAATATCTCGCGCACACCTACGGGATTGAACCGGACGAATACCAGTTTCCCGACGGCAGCGGCGGCGGGGATACGATCGCATTCACGCGCACGGTAACCAGGCTGCTCAACGATATGACCGCGAGTCCGAATTTTGGCGTGTTCTTCGATTCGCTGCCGGCGCTGGGAGTGGATGGCAGCCTCGCGTTCGTGACCGATTTTCAATCCGACCCGACGCTGACGGGCGCGACCGGGCAGGTCAGCGCGAAAACCGGGACGTTCCTGCAACTGGTTTCGGGCAAGCTGGTCCTGAAGGGGCAGGCGTTCGGCGGCTATGTGCAAGCGAAGAGCGGAAAACGGCTCTCCTACATGCTCGTCGTGAACGACGTGCCGGTAGGCGGATTGCCGGACGTGATCCAGGTGTTCCAGGACGAGGGGACGATCTCGGCAATGCTGTGGCGGGACAACTAGCCATCGAAGCACCCTTCCGGATTTGTCATTCCCGCGGGTGATGCGCGAAGCGCGCGTCGATGAATCCGCGAGGAATCCCGATCAACAAAAGATCGACTAAACCACCAAGGTACCAAGTTTCGGACACAAACAATCCTCCGTCCTTTTTCCTGGTGCCCTGGTGGCTTAATCGACCTCCCGCTCAGCCGGGATTCCTCGCGGATTTCTGGAAGCGCTTCGCGCATCACCCGCGGAAATGACAAATCAGGCTCCAGGATTCTTCAATCTCGGGGCCGATCGCATTTTTGCGGTTCGGTGCTATAGAGGAGGCGAGCCGCTCTTCAGTCGCAGGTTCGGAGGTAGGAGATGAACTCGCCCCGACACATCCTGGACGGTTACAAGGTTCTCGATTTCACGCAGATAGTTGCAGGGCCGACCTGCACGCTGATGCTCGCGGAGATGGGCGCGGAGGTGATCAAGCTCGAGCTTGCGCCGCTGGGCGATCCAGCGCGCGGCGCACAGATCCTGGTCAATGGGCGCAGCGGATACTTCGTGCAGCACAATCGCGGCAAAAAAGGCCTCTGCGTCGATGTGAAAACGCCGGAAGGCCTGGCCATCGCGAAGGACCTGATTCGCAAGGTCGACGTGGTGGTGGAGAATTTCTCGCCGGGCACGATCGGGCGGATGGGACTCGGATACGAAACGGTCAAGGAACTGAATCCGCGCGCGGTGATGTGCTCGATCTCGGCGTTCGGGCAGAGCGGCCCGCTCGCGCACGAGCCGGGCTTCGATTACCTGGGTGCGGCGTATGCGGGAATCGTCTCGATGGGCGGTGAGCCGGACGGCGCGCCATACGTGATCATGAGCGCGATCGGCGACGTCAGCACGGGCGCGCACGCGATGGGCGCGATCTGCGCGGCGCTGCTGTATCGCGAGCGGACGGGACAGGGGCAATATCTGGACCTGTCGCTGCTCGACACTTATTTCCATTACCACGAGGCCGCGGTCGAGACTTACAGCCTGAGCAAGGGCGCGATCAGCCCGACGCGGTCGGGGCTGCACTCGTGGTACGCGGTGCCTGCGGGACTGTTCAAGGCGAAGGATCGCTACATCATCATTATCGCGCCGCTGGACCATCAGTTTGCAGGCTTGTGCAAGGCGATGGGGCGGCCGGAGATGGCGCAAGATCCCAAGTTCAAGCTGAACGCTGACCGGCTGAAGAACCTGAAGGAGCTGATCGCGGCGGTCGAGGGATGGTTCGCCTCGATGCCGAGCGACGACGCATCGATGGCGACGCTGAAGGAGTATCGCGTGCCGCATGCTCCGGTGCTGTCGGTGGCGGAAGCGACGCAGCATCCGCATCTGCGGCAGCGCGGAACGGTGCGGACAGTGCACGATCGGATTTTGGGAGACTTCGACGTGCCGGGGTTTGCACTCAGGTTCTCGCAGTTTCCGCAGCGGCTGGAGCTGCACGCGCCGATGCTGGGTGAGCATAATCGCGAAGTGCTGACGGGATGGCTGGGGTATGAGGGAACTCGGGTAGGGGAGTTGGAAAAGAAGGGGATACTGCGGAGCGGTCAGGCGTAGCGAGTTACGACTGATCGACAGCAGCAGCGCGCTTAGCCTGAATCGCGATCGCGCTCGGCAGTGGCGGATCCCACCATGGATCGGTCGGTCATCCGAGACCGCAGATAACCAATAGCGCACATCAAGATCGGCTTTGACTTGCCTGGGCGCGTTTGTGGAAAATGCTGCCGATTTGAGGTCGCGGCTGTGACCTTGCAGGCACCGTCCACAGGAGAGGCCACCGTCGATCAAGCGGCGAGCGAGTTATGCGGCGAGGAACCAGGAGCGCAGGGCTGATCTTCATCGCGTCATACGCGATGTTTATGGCTGCATGCGGCGGTTCAGGCAGTTCCAATTCAGGACCTGCACCGGCGCCAAGCGTAAATGTTGTCAGCCTCAACCAGGGCTGGACCGACCAGACCCGCGAGGCTTTTCACTTCACATCGCAGGGCGCGGAGATGCTTCAGTACGACTATTTTCTCGCGCTGGAGCAGGCCGACAGCACAGCAGCGTTTGCGGAGACCAGCTATCTCGAGAGTTTCCGTTATCTACCGGCGGCAGCGAGTGCGATGAATCCCGACGGGCTGCCGATCGGATTCACGAAGACGATCGACCCCAACACCGGGGTGGCCTACTTCGGGCCGACCTGTGCGATGTGTCACACCTCGCAGATCAATTACAAAAAGACCGGGATGCTGATCGACGGGGCCGGCACGCTGGGCTACTTCAATGCGTTCTTTCAAGCGATGGTCGATGCGCTGCAGGCGACAGTGGAGCAGCCCGACAAGTTCAACCGGTTCGCCGACGCGATCCTGACGCCCAATCATACCCAGGCCCAGGCCGACGCGCTGTTCGCCAACCTGGCGGATGTGACGTCGCAACTCGAGCGGCGGAACCTGCAAAATGCGCCGGCGGCCGCGCCGGGCTTTGGCCGCGTGGATGCTTTCGGCAATGTCTTCAACCTGGTGATGGGCGACGCAATCGGGGAGCCTTCGAACGTAATTCCGCCGGACGACGCGGTCTCGATCCCGTTCCTGTGGACGACGCCGAACCTGGACCTGGTGCAATGGAACGGCTCCGCGAGCAACGCCGGACTGCTGGGGCCGCTGGCGCGCAACGTGGGAGAAGCGATCGGCGTGTTCGGCAATCTACAGGTCGTGCCGAACTCCGGGTACCCATCGTCGATCGATTTCGTCGCATTGGGCAAGCTCGAGGTCTACCTGGAAGCGCTGCTATCACCACAGTGGCCGGAGCAATACCTGCCGCACATCGACCAGGCCAAGGCGGCGGCGGGGAAAACCTACTACACGCAGATCTGCGCGGAGTGCCATCAACTGATCGACCGGACTCAAACCGATCTGGACATCGCGGTCCACATGGTCCCGGCCAACGTGGTGGGAACAGATCCGGGGATGGCGGAGCAATACGTAGACCGGAACGGACAGACGGGCATCCTGGAAGGGACGAAGGAATACATCATCGGTGGCGAAGTCTTCGGTGAGACGGCCTTCGGATACCAGTTTCTCGACAACGCGGTGATCGGCGCGATTCTCGACCATCCTTTCCAGGGGCTGGAAGCGGCGATCGTCGAATACGAAGCGATCAAGGCTGCGCAACCATTCAACCCTGACTCTTACAAGGCGCGTCCGCTGAACGGAATCTGGGCCACCGCACCATATCTGCACAACGGATCGGTACCAAGCCTGGCTCAAATGCTGACGCCGCCGGCCGAGCGTATCTCCAAGTTCTACGTCGGGTCGCGAGAATTCGATCCCAGCAACGTCGGGTTCATCACCAGAAAGACGGAGGGCGCGTTCCTGTTTGATACGACGATCCCCGGCAATACCAACGTGGGGCACGAATGGGGAACCACGTTGAGCGAAAAGCAAAAGAAAGAACTAATCGAATTCCTCAAGACGCTGTAAGCTCGCCGCATTGGAGGCCGCGGTTAGTGACCGCGCAAGTCAAGCCTCGATCGCCCCATACGCCAGGGTCCAGAAGTCGGTGTAGATCCTCGGTGGCTCCGGTGAATCCATCATGCGTTGGGTCAAGAGGATTCCGATCATTCCATTTTTCGGGTCGGCGTATGCGGTAGTGCCGAAGCCGCCGTTCCATCCGAAGCGGCCCGGTGAGTGATAAATTTCCCCGCGCCCGATATCGACGGACATTCCGAAGCCCCAGCTCGAACAAGTGCCGAAAAAAACCTCGCAGCCGGCGCGTTGTGCGGGGGTCACCTGATCGGAGGTCATCAGCTCTACCGATGCAGGCGACAGAATCCGATTGCGGCCGAACCTGCCTTTATTGAGCATCATCCGGCTGAAGGCGAGGTAGTCATCAAGCGTTGAAACGAGGCCGCCGCCGGCGGACTCGAACGAGGGCTGAGAACGAAACCCGCTGGTGGCGGCGGTCTCGAAAGCATCCAGAGCCCTGGTCTCGGGATTAACGAAATAGACGTCGGGCAGGCGTTCGATTTTCTCGGGCGGCACGCAAAACGCAGTATCTTTCATCGCGAGCGGATCGAAAATGCGATCGCGCATGAAGGCGCCGAGCGACTGCCCTGACACCCGCGCGATCAGGACGCCGAGCACATCGCCGCTGACGTGGTACATCCAGCGTTCGCCGGGCTGTGCGATCCACGGAAGGGAGCCCAGCCGTCGCAGCCATTCGTCGGGGCCGGGCCTGACTCCCGATGACATGCCGTCACCGCCGATAGCGTATTCGCGGATGGACTTTTGAATCGGGTAGGTGTCCGGCATCGCCATCACGCTGCCGAAGCCCATCCGGTAGGTCATCACATCGCGAACCGTGATCGCGCGATGCGCGGGCACGGTGTCATCGAGCTGCGACGACAGCGATTTAAGCACGCGGCGATTCGCCAGCTCGGGCAGCCATCGGTCGATCGGGTCATCGAGGCGCAGCTTGCATTCTTCGAGCAGGATCATCGCGGCGACGGCGGCGATGACCTTGGTCATCGAGGCTATGCGAAAGATGGTATCGCGCTTCATCGGGGCGAGACCGCCGAACGACATCGTGCCGATGGTTTCCACATGAACGTCGTCGTTGCGGCTGACGAGGGCTACGAGCCCGGGCAGGTCTCGTCGTTCGACGTGGGCCGATAGCACCTCGTGCAGACGTTCGAGGCGTGGCTTCGAGAGACCGTTGGTAGTCATCTTGATCTTCGCTCGACTCCGCTTACGCTCCGCCTCGCGAGCGCTTGCGCGCTGCGCCTCGCTGACTTCGCGCCATCTTGATCTTCCCTCGACTCATTGGTGGCGCGATACGAATCGCGCATCGTCGGCAGGCACGGCGGCCTGCCCCACTAACCGCGCGCAGCGCGCGGAAGACGACCTTCTCCAAACCTCTCTCTGTCCGCGAGAGGCTTAAAGGCCGATCAGACCGTGACGCTTTCGGGGGCCTGGTGCATCGCGTTGAATACGGTCGACGGGACGCGCAGGCGATCGTCGGATTCGTAGATGCGGCGAATTTCGGGGAACGCTTCGTCGCCGGCCAAGGTCAGGGCCGCGATCTTGTCGACCAGCTGCTTTTGTTCGTCGGCGATGCTGGCATCGTCCATCGTCATGATCCCCCACACGTCCCACGGAAGCATCTCGACGCGATTGAGCGAGGCGAGGTCGCGCAGGACGTTGCCGAGCACGAACCAGAGGCCGTGGAGATTGGGGACCATCGATAGTCCGAAGAGGTCAGGGTTGGCGCGCCCGGACCGGCACATCTGCCACGCATCGCCGGCGATGATGAAGCGGTCGCGGGGGACGTCGAGGGGATCGAAATCGAGCTTGAAGGTCTTGCACTGGATCGGATCCATCTGCGCATCGACGAGGATCCATCGCTTGTGCGCGGCGTTCCAGTATTCGCAGACCCAGTGGTCCTCGAACTTGCCGTTGTTGAAATAAGCACCGAACCCGACGCGGGCGCGGGCGGGCGTGCCCTGCTCGCGGAGAATCGCGCAGAGCATCAGCGAGAAATGGCGGCATACGCATCCGAGGCGATCCGCGGGCTTGCGCGCGGCGGCAAGCGGGCCGGCCGAGATAGTTCCGAAGTGCGTCAGCATCTCGGTGAGCGGGCGGATGTTCTTGTCGTCGTAGCGTTCGGGCGAGAGCTTGACGTCGTAGAGCCAGGCGGCCAGCTCGGTATGCATCAGGATTCCCTGGATGATATCGCGCAAGGCGGCGACATCTTTGGGAAGGGCGCGCAATTCGGCGGCGAACTTGCCGCGCGCGCTCATGGCGCCGCTGCCGGTGTAATACTGCTGCGGTGTTTCCATTTTTTCTTCCCCTACGGCTTCTCCAGGTATTCCGCGAGGCAATCGAGCGCGGTGGTCCATCCCTGGCGGTGCATGTCGCAGGCGGTGACCGACTCGAAGACCGACTGATGGAGCGTGAAACGGGTCTTGCCCTGTTGGTCTTCGAAGGTCAGGACCATCAGGGTTTCCGGGCGCGTGGGGTTGCCCTCGGAGTCAGTCCAGGCGTAGGTGAAGACCAGCTTCTCGGGCACGGCGATCTCGCGGTACACGCCCTTGATCCAGTGGTCGGTGCCTTCCGGCGAGCGCATGCCAAAGCGGTAGATGCCGCCCGGGCGCAAATCCATCCGGCACATCGTCATCGTGAACCCGCGCGGACCGAACCATGGCGCGAGATGATCGCGGTCGGTCCACGCCTTGAAGACCAGTTCGCGAGGGGCATCGAACACGCGCTCGATGACGAGTACGCGGTCCGCGGGGGCCGTTGTTGTCGCTTCGATTCCTGCCGCCATCCTGGTTTCTCCTGTGCCAAAATGCTAGCCGTCTGCTTCGAGCACGCTACCGGCAAGCGCGATTGACCTGCGGCAAATAATGCTCCAGCCGACTGAGCGTAAGCTCCCAACCGAGCATCGCGGCTTCGAAAGACTTCCCTTCACGAAACGGCGATGCTTCCGTGCTTTCTTCGATTGCGCGGCACGCATCGCGGACCGCATCGGCCTCCGAGGCCGCGGCGCCCACGGAGCCGCGGTTGCGATCCGAGAAGCGCCAGAACCAGGTTCGCTGGCCGTTCCATATTTCAAAATCGGTGCCGAGATAGGTTCGCATTGAAGTGTTTCCTCTCGCGGCTAGAAACGAAAGCGGTACAACCTCGAGAGAGTAGAACCCCGGAGCAACCCGAGCGTGAGATACGCGATAGACAGGGCGCATGCGGCCAGGAGCGCGACGCGAATATGGGCCGCGGTGGAGACGGAAATTCCGACGCCGGTTCCGAGCGCGATATAGGCCGCGATGCACATGGGGCATTTGGGCATCAGGGTGAGTCCGGCCGCGGGCAGGAGCCATCGGGTGAGCCGGCGGAGGCGAGATGGGGGAGCGGGGGCCGGGACCGATTCGATATCGCAGCATCCTTTCATGGGTCAGTCCTTCATGAACCGGACCGTTAAATAACTAAATGGTTAAATACAATCGGAGCCGCGATCTGTCAAGGGCATCAATCGGACCAGCCGCTGCGTGCGGAAAGAATTCCTTAATCGCGCGAGCGATGCTCGCGCTGAATAAGGTCCCGCTCCTCCGCGCAAAAGATGCGCGGTTTCCTCCCGCTGGCGGGGGGTTCAAGTGGCCAATCAGCGAGTTTGGTTGGAGTTGGAGGCGCAGAAATCGATTAGCGCGCGGAGGACTTCGGAGCTGTCCCGGTTGTTCCGCTCCTCTGCGATGCGATCATAGAGGCGGGCAGCGCCGCGATAGATCATCGCGCCGCGATCGTCGCCGCCCAGGAACGCGGCGATTTCCTCCATCTCGGCTACCCATCGATACGCTTTGGGGAACATCGCGGGAACGCCCAGCTCGATGCGCTTCAGGATCTGCGGCTGGGTGCGCGCGAGCTCGGCCCGGAGCGCATCGCCGAGTCCCTCGCGCATCGCGGCGGAGACCATCGCGGTGCCGAGCGCGGTAACGCCCTTGGTCAGCCCGGCGTAACTGAGTTTCAATCCGGAAGCCGCACCTATGGGTCCATCGAGGACGACGATATCGAGACCGAACTGGTTCAAGGCCTGGAACTCGCGCGCATGGGCACCGGACGCATAGAAGCGCGGACCCGGCTTGCTCACATCCTCCGGCGGCGGGCCGCCGATTATTCCCGCATCGACGTAGCGGCATCCGCATCCCGCAAGCACCTGGCCAATCCGGCGCGCGGTGGCGGGTGCGATGGCATTGCAATCGGCGAACACGGGAGGAACCGGTGCAGCAGCAAGCGCATCGCGAAACTGCGCCGCGACCTCGACCGCGACACCGGGCGGAACGATCGACAGGACGAAGGCGGCATCGCGCACCAGGGCGGTATCGTCGTTGACGACCTCGAGCCCCGCGCGACGCACCCGCTGTGCGCTCTCATCGCTGCGGCCACGCAGCGATGCGCGTACTCGCGCGCCGCTGAGTAATAGACGCCGCCCGACGGCGGCGCCCATCTCGCCGACGCCGATGATTGCGACGATTGGTTGTTCCTGATTGCTCATGGGTCCCTCGCGAAGAACCGGAGTCCGATAGCTTGTGTCACTCCCCGGAGCTTACCATTGGTGGCGCGGGCGAATACGCCCGCGCATCATCCACGGGCAGCGACGCCCGCGCCACGATTTTTCAGACAAACAATTCAAAACTCCCGGGCTGACAAACGGCACGCGTCAGGGAACGGCCGGGTCGGTCGAAATGACGTTCGGCGACGGGCGGCGGCCGAGCCATCGAATCCAATTTTCGTAGCCTGAGACGAGGCCCGGATTTGGTGCGTGGCCATGGTCGATAGCGCTGGAGTCGATCTCGGCGCGCACGTCGCTGGGGCTGAAGCCGAACTGGCGGCGAAACGCCGCGCTGAAGTGCGCGATGCTGGAAAAGCCCGCTTCGTAGGCGATTTCGAAAACGCGGCGGCCGCGATGGGCCGGGTCGCGCAGCCGGGCGAGAGCATGGTCGAGGCGTCGCGCCTGGACGTAGCCGGCGACGCCGCCGACCGGCTCGAAGACGCGATAGAGCTGGGCGCGCGAGATGCGAAACCGCGCGCACAATGCGGCGGGGGAAAGATCGCGCGAGCCAACGTTGGCTTCGATGTGACGCTTGATGCGATCGGCGATGACGCCCTCGATCTGTGCGCGCGCCCGCGCGGTGGTGTGAATCGAGGGTGCGAGGCAAGCCGCGATCATCTGGCTGGTGGCATTGGCTACGAACGGCGCCTCGGCTTCATCGACGGAGTCGAGTCGGCGAAAGAGCGATGCCATATAGTCGGCGAGCAATGCACCGGTACCGCGATCGCCGCGGAGGACGACCCCGTGCGGGTCGACTCGCGGCGGCAACATCCGCTCCATCAAGTCGCGCTGGACGGTTATGACGATCGTCGAGGAGTTGCGCGCGCTGGAAACGTGCGGCTGTGCGAGGTCGAGGATCTGGATATCGCCGGGCCGCACGTTCATATCGGCCTGGCGCGTCGAACCTACCAGGCCACCCGCGTAATAGAGCTGCACCAGGTAATGATCGAGTCCGTCGGCGGAGATCCTGCGAAGGTCGCGCTTGAACTCCTGGTCACCAAAGCCGGTTCCGCTGACGAGCATTTCGCCCAGGTGATAGGTGCGAACGGACGCGGTAAACGCGGGCGATAATTTCCGGCCGGGCGGCTCAACTTCGAAGATTACCCCGATGCTTTCGCGCCAGGCATCGAAGCGATCGGGCGCATCGCGCTGGTCAGTGCTGAAAGCACTAAACGCTACTTTGAGTTGTTGCGCCGCCGATGCCATTGGAGCCGGAAACGTCCGGATAACAGGACGATTCACGATAGCTTTTGATTCGCCACTTTTTCAACAAGCAAAAGAAAGCATCCAATAGCCTGTTGTGAAACGAGGGCAAGAGTGTTTTTGTGTTGGGTCAATCAAAAAAGGGGCGCGGGAGGAACAAGTGAGGAAGTTCTGGCGGTTTCGTTCGATACTCTTCTTTTGTTTCGCGATAGCAATTTCCGCTTGCGGCGGCAGCAGTTCCAGCTCGCCAGGCACACCGCCGGCGTTCAATACCGCCAAGGGAGAGGGCGTGCTGGTTTCGAGCAATTCGGTGGTGACCTATGCGACGGGTTCGTCGGGAGCAGAGGACGCTACGGTACCCCCGCTCAATACCTATTACATGAACACGGTCTGCCCCTCGGCGCTCACGCCCGAAGAGTGCACGCAGAATGAGACGAGCCTGAACACGGCGCTGTTCGGCAACTTCGACCTGAGCGCCGATCCAATCGGCAACAATCCGCTGGGGATCACGGCGGTGGACGGCATCGCTATCACCTACGGCGCGCTCAACGTGGGCGGCGTGCCGGTTACGGTGTCAGGCGGAATCGTGGTTCCGGAGACGGACAACTTCAAAGGGATCATCCTGTACTTTCACGGCACGGTGGTGCAGCGCAACCAGGTACCATCGAACTTCATCACTGACAGCAACCCCAACGGCAACAACGGCGGAATACTGCTGGCCGCCACATGGGCATCGCAGGGTTACATCGTGGTGATGCCGGACTACATCGGGCTCGGCGTCGACACCGAAAATCCGCATCCGTACGTGGTTTACGACAAGGAGAATGCGCAGAGTGGGCTGGCGATGGTAAAGGCGGTGCGCGGCTACCTGGCCGACAAGAGCCGCTTGCCCCTGTATATCACCGGCTACTCGGAAGGCGGATCGTACGCGCTGCAGGCGGGCCGCATGATGCAGGACAATCCGCGGTACGCATCGGCGATGGGGGTGACGCTGAAGGACGTAGCTCCGATTTCAGGGGCATTCGATTTGACCGGAGCACAGTTGCCTTTCCTGCTTGCCAACGTCACCGCGACCGGGAGTCCGTGGTTCGTTCTGAGCCCAACCACGACCAGTTTCGCAAAGCCGTACCTGAGCGCCGACCTGGCGTTGAGCTTTTCGAACTACGCGGACATCGCACCGACCGTGATCATGCAGCCTACCTTTTACAATTGCGCCCAGGGTATCGTGACGCTGTGCGGGAATGACGGCACGCTCAACGGCCTCTACTACCAGACTACGGCGATCGACGACACCACCATTACGCTGCTGGTATTCAACCAGGCGAGCCTCGTCGGCTACAGCTCCAGCAACAATGCAGTTACGCCGTTACTAACGTCGACCTACGCACAACAGTTGATGGACCAGGACGCCAGCAACCCGCTCTACGCGGCGATGCTCGCGGCGGACACGTACCTCTTCGCGCCCAAGTTCCCGCTGGCGTTGACTTCGTTGCAGATGGATTCGGTGGTGACACGGATAAACAGCGACAATGCGTTCATTTACATGACGGGCAGGAATCCAAAGGGCCCGTACCAGGAACTCCTGGTGGACAACAACAATTTCGTAGCCGCGGGGCTCTTCGGCAACGGCCCGATCGATCACACCAGCGAGTTGCCGTTCATGGCGATCCTGGTGCTCAACCAGTTCAACCTGAATCCGTGAACCATGGAGGAATGGAGAGCGGCCGCGCGCGTTACCAGCTATCGATGAAGGGATACTTCTTGGTGGCGCGCGGCCTGGGCGGCGGAGTGGAGCGCAGGACCGAGGTGATCCAGCGGCGGGTGTCGGCGGGGTCGATGACGTCGTCGAGGAAAAAGTGGGTCGCGTTGTTGAGCGCCTTGCCGCCGCGGTACATCTTCGCGACCATCTCATCGAAGGTCTTCTTGCGCTCCACCGGATCGGCGATCGCCGCCAGCTCCTTGCGGTAACCGAGCTTGGCAGCGCCTTCCAGAGCCATCGGGCCGAACTCGCCCGTCGGCCATGAGATCATCGCCTTGGGCACATCGGGCGCGCCACCCTGCATCGCATTCGCGCCGAGGCCATAAGATTTGCGCAGCACGACGGTCAGGAACGGCACATTCGCGTTCGCGCCCGCAAGAAACATCCGCGACGAATGCCGCACCAGGGCGGTCTTCTCGATTTCGGGACCGACCATGATGCCGGGGGTGTCGCTCAGGTACACGAGCGGTATGTCGAAGGCATCGCAGAGCATGATGAAGCGGGCGGCCTTGTCGGCGCCGTCGCTGTCGATCGCGCCGGCCAGGTGCATGGGGTTGTTGGCGACGATTCCGAGCGCGCGGCCTTCGATGCGTACGAACGCGGTGATGGTGGTGCGGCCGAAATGCGGCCGCAGCTCGAGGACGGTGTCGGTATCGGCCAGAGTAGCGATGACGTTGCGGACGTCATAACCGCGCAGCCGGTTTTCGGGAATGATGCCGCGCAGCAGGCGCTGGTCGGCGCATTCGAATTCGCCGAGCGAGCCCTGGAAATAGGAGAGGTATTTTTTCGCGACACGAACCGCCTCGGCTTCATCGGCAACGAGCACATCGATGACGCCGCTCGGCACTTGCACATCGACGGGCCCGATCTGCTCGGGGCGGAAGATGCCCAGTCCGCCGCTTTCGATCATCGCGGGGCCGCCCATCCCGATATTCGAATTACGCGTCGCGATGACGACGTCGCAGCATCCGAGCATCGAGGCATTGCCGGCATAGCATCGTCCGGAAACGATACCGACGATCGGCACGAGCGCGCTGAGGCGCGGAAAATCGTAAAAGGTGCGGGTATGGAAGTGGCCGTCGGTGTCTCCGGGCCGACCGCCTCCGCCTTCGGCGAAGAGCACAACAGGCAAGCGGAGGTCGTGCGCGAATTCGATCATCCTGTCCGTCTTGCGATGGTTCAGATGGCCCTGCGTGCCGGCCAGCACGGTGAAGTCGTAGGCCATGACGACGCAATGCGCACGCTCCGCGCCGAACTTGTCGGCATTGATCGTCGCGTGGCCCGTAACGAAGCCGTCCGCGGGCGTGTTCTTGATCAGGTCTTCCACGGTGCGGCGGCGGCGCTGCGCGGCGATCGCGAGTGCGCCGTACTCGACAAACGAGCCCGGATCGCAGAGGTCTTCGATATTTTCGCGCGCGGTACGCTGGCCGGTCTTGCGACGACGCCCGACCGACTCGGGCCGGGCAGCATCGAGCGTGACCTCATGGCGCTCCATCACCTCGGCGAGGTCGGGGCGAACGTACTCGAGGTCGACCGTGGCTGAACGCGCGGCGGCGTGGGAGTCGACTTCGGCCTCCTCGATAAACAGCAGGGCGCATCCTTCAGGAACGGTGTCGCCCTTCGCGATCGCGATCTGGCGGACGATTCCGGCGACGGGAGCCTGGATGACGTGCTCCATCTTCATCGCCTCGATAACGATGAGCTGTTGGCCGCTGGTGACCCGGTCGTCTTCCTTGACGTCGATCGAAACGATGGTCCCCTGCATCGGGGCGCACACCGCGACGGCGCCGTCGGGGCCGGGGGTATCGAGGACGGTGAGCGCGGGCGCGGCAGAAGTCTGCACGGCATCTGCACCGCCGGACTTTCCGAGATCGAGAACCGCCAGGGGATCGTTGCGATCGATTTTTGCTCCGACCGTCGAGCGCGACGGTTGCGCCTCGACGAACATGCGCCGGGGCGGAGACTTCGCGGATGCGACCAGTTCGGCGATCTTTTCTTCGATGAACCCGGTGTGGATTCGGTTGGAAGCGAAGTCGGGATGAGCCAGCACAGCCTGGAGGAACCCCGCGTTGGTCGGTATGCCCTCGATGCGAAACTGGCTGAGTGCGCGCGATGCCTTCCGGGTCGCATCGGAAAAGTCCGGCGATTGCGAATGCACGATGAGCTTGGCGATCATCGAGTCGAAGCGCGGATTGGTCGCGTAGCCGGCGTAAGCAAACGAATCGACGCGGATGCCCGCCCCGGAGGGCGGTTCGAAGACCGCGATGGTCCCGCTGGAGGGGCGCGCACCGCCGTCGGCGGACATCGACTCGGCATTGATGCGCATCTCGATTGCGAATCCACGCGGCCGGGCCGGATCGACGTCGAGACCGATTTCCGCCAGCGACCGTCCGAACGCAAGCTCGATCTGGGTTCGCACCAAATCGATGCCGGTCACGGCTTCAGTCACCGTATGCTCGACCTGGAGGCGAGGGTTGGCCTCGATAAACGCGAAGTCTTCCCCATCGGGACCGACCAGGAACTCGAAGGTGCCCAGCGTCTGGTAGTGCGCGCGCCCGCCGATCTTGATCGCGGCGGCGATGAGTTTCGTGCGCAGGGCCTCGGTGATGCCGGGGCTCGGCGCGATTTCGATCAACTTTTGATGACGCCGCTGGACGGTGCATTCGCGCTCCCACAGGTGCGTCACCCTGCCGGAATGGTCGCCGAGAATTTGCACCTCGACGTGACGCGCCATCGGCATGAGCTGCTCGAGGTACACATCGCCATTGCCGAAGGCGGCGCGCGCCTCCGACTGGCATCGCGCGTGAGCTTCATCGAGATCGTCGAGCTTGCGGACGATTCGCATCCCACGCCCGCCGCCGCCCGCGATCGCTTTGATGACGACGGGCGCTCCGGCGCAGGATTGAAAGAACGCTCGCGCATCGGAAAGGCCGGTGGGTCCGGTGGTTCCGGCGAGCACGGGCACGCCGCAATCCCGCGCCAGGTTGCGCGCACGAACCTTGTCACCAAACAACTCCAGCAGATCGGGGCCGGGGCCGATGAAGACGATCCCGGCCTCGGCGCAGCCTCGGGCGAGGGCGGCATTTTCGCTCAGGAAGCCGTAGCCGGGATGAATCGCATCGCAGCCGGCATCGCGCGCAAGGGCGACGATTTGGGCGGCATCGAGATAGGCGGGCGCGCCGATGCCTTTGAGCGGCCGAGATTCGTCGGCACGGACGGCGTGCAACGAGGCGGCATCGTCTTCGGAGAAGATCGCGACCGTGCGCATCCCGAGGGCGGCGGCTGCTTCGGCTATCCGAATCGCGATTTCGCCGCGATTTGCGATCAGCAGTGATCTGGACTCAATACCCTGCATCGTGGTTGGAAATCAGTCATAGCATGGAAATTTCGCAGGACCGCAAGGCGGAAAACCCGGGGGGCTGGGGAACCGTTTGGCAGCCCGCGGTGTTTATGCGTCCGAATCGGGAGAATTACAGAAAGGACTATCGCGGGAATCTTCGATAGCCATGATTTGAGAACGGCTAGCCGGGTTTCGAACAAATGGCGGATCGCATAAAAGTCGCGCGTTTGCGGGAAGAGCAAATCGATGCGGCCACCAGGCTGGTGACCGAAGTCTTTCTCATCCAGTTGCGCGTGGTCGGTTTCGAACCCGACCACGAGCAGCAGCGATCGTATCGCGATGGGTTCCTGCGCCTGGTGCGCTTCTTTTTCGCGCACGGCGAACCGTACGCCGCGACGATCGACGGGGAAGTCGTGGGGGTCGCGCTCTGGATGCCTCCGCACACGCTGGAGACGGCGGACGAGGAAGCGCAGGAGTTCGGCGTCACCCAACTAACGGATATCTTCCGGGAGCCGCTGGGCCGCCTCTACGAACTGGACCGAAAATTGCGCGACATCCGCGAGGAGAACATGAAGGCGCCGCATTGGTTCATCGCCCTGCTGAACATCAGTCCGGCGCGGCGCGGCCAAGGAATTTCAAAAGCGCTGCTGCAGCCCTTATTGTTGCGCGCGGACGAGGGAGAGTTGCCCTGCTATGCGGAGACAGTCCTCCCCGACATGGTGCCATTCTTCGAAAGATACGGCTTCGCGATCCTGGCGCAGGGGGTCGATACCAGTAGCGGAGCGCCGTGGTGGGCATTGCGGCGCGAACCGAAGCCGCTGCCGGAACAGCCTGAATAGACGCATCGGCATCGCGTCCCCCGGCAAAAACCCGCCCTAGCACAATCGAGACAATACGATATGCTTTAGGCGGGGATTGCCGAACGTGGCCGACAAGGTCAAAGTCGCCAGACTCGCCGACGCTCAAATCGGGCCCACCGCGGAGATGCTGGCCCGATTTCTCAACGACCAGCCACTCGCGTCGATTTTCGGGGACGATCCGGAGAAGCGGATGCGCAAGTTCCGGGAGGGGTATGAACCCCTTCTGCACTACTGTTGCGCACACGGGCATCCGCACGTAGCTATGATCGGCAACGAGCTGGTCGGCCTGGCGCTGTGGATGCCGCCGCACGGCAATCGCGCGACTCCGGAAGAGGAACGCGAATACGGGCTGGACCTGATGCCGGCGACGTTCGGCGAACCGGTCGAGCGCCTTCGCCCGCTGGGCGACCTGCTGCGCGATCTGCACGCACGCGACATGAAAGGTCCGCACTGGTTCCTCGCCTCGCTCACGATCGATCCATCCCAGCAGAGCAAAGGCATCGCGACTGCGCTGATGCGCCCGATCCTGCTGCGTGCCGACGAGGGGCAGCTGCCCTGCTATACCGAAACCACGCTGGCGAACCTAGTGGCATTCTATCGCCGCCAGGGGTTCGAGGTGTTGGCCGAAGGGACCGAGCCCAGGACGGAGACGCAATACTGGACGATGCGCCGCACGCCAGCGCCGCCGCCGGAGTCCTGACGAATCTGGCGTTACACCGAACACTTTCCTAGACTCCTGTTCACCGGGGGATACCGAACTGATTCCGCTCAGTTACAACGCGCGGAGCCTGGCGGTTCGATGGGTGTCGACGACGATGGCGGCGCTGGGCGTGGCGCTGGTCGTGATGATCCTGTTCATCCTGTTTGGATTCGTCGACGGCCTGAAACGGACCATCGTCGGTTCCGCCAACGCCGGCAACTGGATCATTCTCGCGAAGGGCGCGGCGTACGAACCGGTCAGCGTCATCACCCAGCCGCAACTCGATCTGCTGAAACCGATGCCGGAGATCGCAACCGATGCGTCGGGCGTCCCACTGATATCGCCCGAGCTGATAGCGACCGTGAACGTGGCGCCGGGCCATTCGAAGACGATGTACGTGTACTTGCGCGGCACCAAGCCGATCGCGTTCGAGGTCCATCGCACCATGAAACTGGTGAGCGGCCACTGGCCGAGGCCGAACGCGGGCGAGTGGGTGGTGGGGCAAAAGCTCGCGGCCAAGTTTCCGCAGCTCGGCGTGGGCAAGAGCTTTCACTTCGGCCGGCGCAACTGGACGGTGGCAGGAATCTTCGCGGACGCGGGCAGTGCGCGGGAATCGGAGATCTGGGCCAACAGCGATGACCTGATCGCCGATTATCACGGCCCCTCGACCGGTATCGCGAACGTTCTGCACGTCGTGGTGAAGCCGGGCGAGGGAGACGCGCTGAATGCGAAGTTCAAGAACGATCCGCGCCTGGCGCTGCAGGCGGTAACGGAGCAGGACTTCTACGCGGACCAGGACCAGCTTGCCCGGCAGATCGAATCCTACGGCATTTTCGTCGCGCTAATCCTCGGCATCGGGGCGACTTTCGGCGGGATGAACATGATGTACGCGGGCGTGCTGCGGCGGCGGCGCGAGATCGGGCTGTTGCGCGCGCTCGGCTTCCGGCGCGGCAGCGTGCTGGTGAGTTTTATCGTGGAGAGCGCGATGCTCGGGCTGGCGGCAGGGGTGGCGGGCGAGCTTATCGGACTGGCGGTGGCATTCGCGACCGGGCTCACCAGCCAGCTCATGAGCGTGGGAATTTTCGTGTTTTCATTTCATCTCGGCACGCGGGCCATCTCGGCCGGGCTCATCGGCGGGCTGCTGATCGGAGTGATTGGCGGAGTGATGCCGGCGTGGCGAGCCGCGGCGGTCGGAATCAATGAATCGCTACGGGAGGCCTGAGTGCTGAAAGTAGTGGCTCTAGCGGTGCGGAACCTGGGCCGGCGCCGGATGCGGACGGTGCTGAGCGTGTTCACCTGTTTCATCGCGGGGTTCCTGCTGACGGTGCTGATCTCCGTGCCGGCATCGATCAAACGCATCACCAGCGACGAGGGGACGCGGCTGCGCCTGATCGTGAACGCGCCTAATGCCTACATGCTGCCGATCTGGTATCGCGATGCGATCCGGAAGATGCCGGGGGTCGTGGCGGCCACCGCGGAGATCGAATGGGGCGCGATCTACCGCGACCCGCGCCAGCCGATAATCGGGTACGGGGTCGATCCCGACGTGGTGAAGGTGTACCCGGAAGGTCATCTCACCGCTGACGAGATCAAGAAGATCATCAGCGATCGGCGATCGGTGATGGTAGGCAGCATGCTGATGAAGACCAATCATTGGCGGCTGGGCGAGCCGATCACGCTCAAGAACCTGGACGGCAAGGTTTCCATCACCTTCATTCCAGCCGCGGTGCTCGAGGCCAAGCGCGACCAGAACGCTTTCACATTCCGCCGCGAGCTACTTGATGAAGCGGTAAAGAACGCGTACTCGGTGGACATCTCGAACCGCGCCAGTTTCATCTCGGTGCGGGTGGATTCGCTGGCCGACGTACCCAGGGTGATCGAGGAAATAGACAGCCGCTTTCACAATTCCGAGTACGAGACCAGCACGATCACGGAAGGGGATGCGCTCGCGAACGGGCTCTCGGCGATCGCCGACTTGAGCACGATCATCTTCAGCTTGTGCGCGGTGGTGGTGATTACGCTGTTGCTGATCGCGGCGAACGCGATGGCGATGAATGTGCGCGAGAGAATTTCGGAGGTGGCGGTAATTCGCGCGCTGGGCTTCGGACGTTCGCAAGTCGCAGGAATCCTGTTCGGGGAGGCCGGGCTGATGGCGATCCTCGGGAGCGGCGCGGGAGCGCTTACGGCCCTGGGGCTTTTCGGGAGTGGAATCACGCTGGGCGCAGTCCTGGGAGGACAGGGTTACATGCAGGTGACGCCGGGCGCGGCGCTGGCGGGAGTGCTCGCGATCGTGGGAGTGACGATTTTGAGCGCGATCATCCCGGTGATCCAGGCTGTCGCAGTAAGTCCCGCGCTCGCGTTTCGCAAGGTGGTGTAGGCACAAGTGGCCAAGCTCAAGGCAGGCTTCGATGAGGCGATGGCCGAGCTTGCGCATCGCGGATTACTGCTGGTTCACGACAACGTTTTTCCGAGCCTGACCCGGCTCACGATCGGCGAGCCTATTCGCGGCTCGTGGTGGGCGCATCCGCTGAGCAACGACGTGTACATGGTTAGCCAGCATCTGCAGCACAGCGGCGAAATCGCGATGACCAAGCTGGTGTCGGGCAAGGAGACTTACGTCCATCGACGGCTGTGGCCGCATCTGGTGGCGATTGGAATAGCGCGGGAAGCGTGGCAACTCGATGGGCTGGGCGCGGGCGTTATCGCGATGCTCACGGAAGTCGATCGCGCCGGCAGCATCAGGATGGATCAATATCGGCGGACGCACCCGGGTAAAGAGACAAGCGCGGACGCGCGAACAGTTGCGCTTCGCATGCTGGCATTTGCGGATGATGTGCATACGGAATCGGGCGCGCATGCGCGGCGGTTGACGACGTGGCGGAGTTGGGCGAACGAACGCGAGGTTGACATCAGTTCGCTGCCCTCCGCAGAGAGAGCACGACAGGAATTCGAAGCTATCGTGCGGGACAGCAACGCGGAGAGTTCGGCCAAGGCGTTCCTTCCCTGGCAATCGAAGCCAGGGCGGAAGTGACGCGCGGAGGGCCGCGCGAGATCCTTCGCGTCGCTCACGTGAGTCGTCCATTACTTTTCATTTAGACGAATTCGAATCACGTACCAGGTTGAGAGCGGAGCCGGCGCGGAACCATTCGATCTGCCGGTCGCTGAAGGAATGATTCAGCATCACACTCTCGTTGGTGCCATCGGCGTGCGCGATGCGGCATTCGCACGGTTTGCCCGGCGCGAAACCCGAGAGCCCGACCAAGCTGATGCGGTCATCCTCACGGATGCGATCGTAGTCTGCCGGATCGCTGAAGGTCAGCGCGAGCAATCCCTGTTTCTTCAGATTCGATTCATGGATGCGCGCGAAGCTGCGCGCGATCACGGCGGCGCAACCGAGTAATCGCGGCGACAAGGCGGCGTGCTCGCGGCTGCTACCCTCCCCGTAGTTGCGATCGCCGATGACGATCCATCGTTTGCCCTTTGAGCGATAGTCGCGAGCGATCTTCGAGATCGCCTGACTCTTCACGCCGCTCAACGCGTTGGTCGCCTTCCCGGTCTCGCCGGTGAACGCATTGACGGCACCCATCAGGAGGTTGTCGCTGAACTTGTCGAGATGGCCACGGTAGGTAAGCCAGGAGCCTGCGGGAGAAATCTGGTCGGTGGTGGTTTTGCCGGAGGTTTTGACCAGCACGGGCAGATCGATGAAGTCGCAGCGGTCCCAGGGAGGCCACGGCTCCAGCAACTGGATTCGTTCGCTGTTGGGACTCACTACGAGCTCTACGGCGCGGCCATCGTCGGGCGGAGCGATACAGACAGTGCGTCCGCGATCGAATCCATTCGATGGGACTTCGGGCGCCGGCCGCGGCGGCTCGAGGCGAATAGACCCGCCGTCGGCGCCGATCAATGTATCGGACATCGGGTTGAACGAAAGCCGGCCCGCGATCGCGAGAGCGGTCACGATCTCGGGGCTTGCGATAAAACTCATGGTGGCGTTGTGACCATCGTTGCGTCCGCGGAAGTTGCGATTGTAAGAGGTCACGATGGTGTTGGGCTCGTCGGGCGCATCGCGGCGCCACTGCCCGATGCAGGGGCCGCAGGCGTTTGCGAGAATTTGCGCGCCCGCACTCTCCAGCGATTGCAACTGTCCATCGCGCTCGATGGTCGCGCGAATTTGCGCGGAACCCGGGGTCACCATGAACTGAGCCGCCGCTTTGATTCCATGCGCGGCGGCTTGCGCGGCGACCTCGGCAGCGCGGCTCATGTCTTCATAGGACGAATTGGTGCAACTACCGATGAGCGCCGATGAGATTCGATCGCAAAACGAATTCCTGACGTCTGCAACTTCAGCAGCCAACTGCGAGAGTGGTCGTGCACGATCGGGAGTATGCGGTCCGACGATCTGCGGCTCGAGTTTCGAAAGATCGATTTCCAGAACGCGATCGTAGTGACGCTCGGGCGTGGCTTCCGCCTCAGGATCGGGGACGAGGAACGCGCGAAAGCGTTCAGCCAGCGGAACGATGCCGCCGCGGCCGGTCGCGCGCAGATACTCGTTCATTCGATCGTCCGCCGGAAACATCGAAGTGGTCGCGCCCAGCTCGGCGCCCATGTTGGTGATAGTCGCCTTGCCGGTCGCGCTGATGGTGCGTGCTCCGGGGCCGATGTACTCGACGATCGCGTTGGTACCGCCCGAGACGCCGAGCTGCCCTGCGACGTAGAGAATCACATCCTTGGGCGCTGCCCAGCCGTTGAGCTTGCCGGTCAGCACGACCGCAATGCGTTTGGGATAAAGAAGCTCCCACGGCAGCCCTGCCATCGCCTCGACCGCATCGGCGCCGCCCACGCCGACCGCGCACGCGCCCAGGCCACCCGCGTTGGGGGTATGAGAATCGGTCCCGACGATCAGTTGGCCTAGGAACGCATAGTTCTCGAGCACGACCTGGTGAATGATTCCGGCGCCGGGCTCCCAGAATCCCGCGCCGAAGCGCGCCGCGGCTGAACGGAGGAAATCGTAAACCTCGCGATTCTCTGCACTCGATGCGCGCAGGTCGGCGTTGCCCTCCACGCGCGCCTGGATGAGATGGTCGCAGTGAATCGTCGTCGGCACGGCAACGCGCTCGCGCCGGGTCTGCATGAATTGGAGCATCGCGCTCTGGCCGAGCACGTCCTGGAGCACCACGCGGTCGGGTCGCAGGGAGAGATAGCTCTTGCCGACTTCCAAATCCTGATGCTCGGGATCGTCGAGATGTCCGAGCAGCACTTTTTCAGACAGGGTCAGAGGGCGACCGAGACGGTGCCGGACGACTTCGAGATTGCGTTCGAGAGCGGCATAGACCCGCGCTGCCATTTCGGGAGTCGATTCGATGTTGATCATGGTGGTGATCTTGCGAACCGCGCATATTCAAGTAAAATGAATTTATCTCACTGATTGATGCATCTGCTGCATGAAAATCGATACACTCGGACTTGAGGCATTCGTCGCGATCGCCGAACAGGGTGGATTTCAGAAGGCCGCGGAGACGCTGTTCATCACGCAAACCGCGCTGACGCGGCGCCTGCAAAACCTCGAGTGGATGCTTGGAGTCAAACTGGTCGAGCGCACTACGCGTTCGGTTGCGCTGACCAAGATCGGTGCAGATTTTCTGCCGCAGGCGCGTCGCCTGCTCGGGGAGCTCTCCAACGCGCTGACGGAGATTCACAACACGGGCAAAGCGCAACGCGGCGATGTTGTTATCGCATGCGTGCCCACGGTCGGGGTGCAGTACCTGCCGCGGGTTATCCAGGAATATTCGCAACGCTACCCGGACAATCGCATCAAGATTCTCGATCATGCGTCGTCCGGAGTCGCCGACGCGGTTCTGCGGCGCGAGGCTGAATTCGGAATCAACATCGGCGGTCCGCCGCATCCGGAGCTGATCGGCATCCCGCTGCTGGAGGACCGCTTCGTGCTCATCTGCCGCGACGACCATCCGCTGGCCAAACGGGGCAGCGCACCGTGGCGGCGGATCGCGGCATATCCGCTCATCTTCGCGGGTGAGCTGAGCGGGAATCGTCCGCTGCTCGATGTGGCGATGGGTTCGCGCGGGGTGGCTCTGCAGCCGCATTACGAGGTGCAGCGCAGCTCTACCGCGATGGGACTGGTGGCCGAGGGTATTGCGGCGGCAGTGGTGCCGAGCCTGGCGGTGCAGAAGGGAGCTTATCCGCGAATCAAGGTAGTCAGGCTGGTCGATCCGGTGGTGTCACGGAGCCTGGTGCTGGTGCGGCGGCGGACGGCGCAGCTATCGCCAGCGGCGCAGGCATTGTTCGATATGATCAAGCTGTAGTAACGGCTTCAGGAATCGGTGGCGCGTGCGAAACGCCCGCCCCACTAGTCTCTTTCAGAGTTGCGGAAGTGAGGCATTACTTCCTCCGCAAAGAGGCGCAATGAACGCATCGCCTGGTCGTGCGAGAGGCTGCCCCACGCGAATGCGGGCGCGAGGTAGTTAATTCCGGTTTGCGACGCGAGCTGCTCGATCTCTGCGCGCACTGTTGCTGGTGATCCAACGAGTGCTGCGCCGGCTTTGCAGGCTACCTCGAGGTCGGGGGTGAAATGGATCGTCGAGGTGAAGAAGTCGTGCCACAGCTTCTGGATGTTGTCGTAGAAGGCGCGCCACGCGGGGCGGGCTTCTTCGAGCGCTTGCGCATCGGTCTCGGCGACATAGATATGACGTCCGCCGCCGAACCACGGGTTCTTCACCTGGGGATTCAGCCGCTGCGGATCGTCGCGATGCTTCTCCCAGGTCTCGCGGAAGCGATCGACCGATGCCTTGATCGCGAAGGCAGGGCCGAGCGCGACCATGTTCATCCCGCGGCGCGCGGCAAAAGCCGCGCGATCGGGAGACGAGGTTCCGTACCAGAAGGGAGGGTTGGGCTGCTGCTTGGGCTGCAGTTCCATCGGGTAGCCGCGCACGTTGTAGTGCGGACCCTTGTGGCTCACCCGCTTTTCGCGAAGCGCTGCAACCAGCACCTCAAGCGACTCCTCGAAAATCTCGTGGCTCTCCATGAAAGGCACGTGGAAATACGCGAGCTCGAATGGCGAGATGCCGCGGCCGACCCCGATTTCGAGGCGGCCGTTGCTCAGATGGTCGAGCATGCAGATTTCTTCGGCGAGCCGAATTGGATTGTAGAGCGGCAGCAGGTACACGAGCGGGCCGAAGTGCAGGCGCTTCGTCCGTTGAGCCAGGGCGGCGAGAAAGATGCCCGGAGAGGGCGCCATGCTGAGGGGCGTCGCGTGATGCTCGGCGAGGTGGTACGCGAAGAAGCCCGCGGCATCGGCCAGCTCGAGCATCTTGAGGCGGCCTTCGTAGGTGTCGCTTAGCGGTTCGTCGCGGCGACGCTCGATGTGATCGAAGATACCGAACGCGATGTTGGGCATGGCGTTTACCTCACCGATTTGGCGAGACGGATTCCCGTAAACCAACCGGTGGTCTGCGAACGAAGAACCGGTACCGGCGTCCCTCGCGGGACGCTGTCCGAGGTCCCTCGTTCGCTCGCGTTGCTCGCTCCTCGGGATGACATGACAAGGGCTACCTCATTTTGCGGAAGCAGGCGCGGACTTCCTTCAGGTACATCTCCGGCTGCTCGAAGGCGGCGAAGTGGCCGCCCTTGTCGAGCTCGTTGAAGTAGACGAGCTTGGTGAAGCGCTTCTCGGCCCAGCGTTTCGAGGTGCGGAAAATCTCCTTGGGGAATATCGAGCATCCGGTCGGGATGTTCACCTGGTCGGTCGGGAACTGGCGGAAGCTCTCCCAGTAAAGCCGCGCCGACGACGCGGCCGCATCGGGCAGCCAGTACATCATCACGTTGTCGAGCAACTCATCGCGGGTGAGCACGTTCTCCGGATGACCGTTGCAGTCGGTCCATGACCAGAACTTCTCGATGATCCACATCGCCTGGCCGACCGGTGAATCCGCCAGCCCATAGCCGAGCGTTTGAGGACGGGTGCTCTGCTGCTTGGAGTAGCCGGAATCCCAATCGTTGTAGTGCTGCATGCCGGCGAGCGCGGATTTCTCGCGATCGGTCAGTTCGCCCACGGAAGTATCGGGCGCGACGATCGGCATGTTGAGGTGGATGCCGACGCAGTTGGTAGGGTCCTGGATTCCGATGCAGGTCGTCACCGCCGCGCCCCAATCTCCGCCCTGGGCGGCATAGCGTTTGTAGCCCAGCCGCGGCATCAGCTGCGCCCACGCATCGGCGATCTTCTGTACGTTCCATCCCGCGCGCGTCGGCTTGTCAGAGTAGCCGTAGCCGGGCAGCGTCGGGCACACGACGTGGAAGGCATCCTTGGCATCGCCGCCGTGCGCGGTGGGATTGGTGAGCGGCTCGATGACCTTGTGGAACTCGACGATCGAGCCGGGCCATCCGTGGGTGATTACCACCGGGAGCGCATCGGCGTGCGGCGACTTGACGTGGATGAAGTGGATCCCGAGGCCATCGATCTCGGTCTTGAATTGCGGGAAGCGATTGAGGCGAGCCTCACTCTTTCGCCAGTCGTATTTTTCGAGCCAGTACTTGCAGACTTCCTGCGCATAGGAGAGCGGGAGGCCCTGCGACCAGTCATCGACGCACTCGCGCTCGGGCCATCGCGTGTTGCGCAGGCGGCGCTTGAGGTCCTCAAGCTGATCGTCGGTGGCGGCGATTTTGAAGGGGGTGATTTCTGTGCTCATACGACTGACTCCCGAACGAGGGTTTGCGGTCAGACGCGATCTGTCGCCCAAGGAGCGGGTTGTGTCAAGGAAAGACGTCGCCGGCATGGCGGTGGCGCTGAAAAGCAAAGGAGGAATAGAGGCGGGCTCAGAGCGCCCGCCAATTCGGAATCTACAAAGCTCAGACTGAAGTCTGCGCTCACTTCTAAAAGACGGCCTGAAAACTCAGGCGTGCTTTTGTTCGATCAGTTCGATCTTGTAGCCGTTGGGATCTTCGATGAATGCGATCACGGTGGTGCCGTGCGCCATCGGGCCCGCTTCGCGCACTACTTTTACGCCCTTCTTCTTGAGGTCTTCGCAGGCTTTGTACGCGTCGGGAACGCCGATCGCCAGGTGGCCGAAGCCGCTGCCGAGATCGTAGCTCTTGGTGTCCCAGTTGTGGGTCAGCTCGACGACGGTGTGGTCTTTTTCATCGCCGTAGCCGACGAACGCGAGCGTGAACTTGCCGCCCGGGAAATCCTGTTTGCGCAGGAGCTTCATCCCGAGCTTCTCGCAATAGAAGTTGAGCGACTCTTTCAGGTCTCCGACACGAATCATTGTGTGCAGTAGCTGCATGGGAATTCTCCGTTTCGATTATAATCCCGGAATGTACTGTGCCCGGAACTGGGTTGGAATGACGCTTATCCGCATGGTCGCGAATTGCTCGCCGCCGGCCGCGTTCTGGAAGCGCACGAGACCCGCGATGAACTGCTGAGGATCGCGGGTGGGAATCAGGCGCTCGTCGCTCAGGACCGGGTTGCTGATCTTGAGCGTCAAATCCTTCGTCTCGCCCGGCGCAATCGGCGTATTGGGTTCCACTTCGAGCTGCCCGACGTAGTCCCTGGGTCCCGCCTGGGCCTGGTCGTCGGCGGTGCCGTTCACAAAGGTGGTCATCGCCATGATGTATTCCTTCACGGTGATGGGCGAGTTGCTGATGTTCTTTGCCTGCACCTTCATGATCAGCGTGTCGGTGCCGTCGTTCCACGATGCGCCGAGAGGCTGCACTTCAGCGAGTTTCTCATCGGCGGGCATCGGTTTGGGTGCGAACCAGTCGGTCTGCTGCGGCAATCGAACCGGGTAGCGGACGGCGGCATAGAACCATCCGACGATCAGCAGCGCGACGGTCAAGCCCGCCAGCACGTTCATCCACATTTGATCGCGCGCTGTGATGAGCCCGATGTCGGGCGCATCTTCATTGACGCCGATCTGGGTCGTGACCGCGAGGTTTGTAACCGTGCGATGAGTCAGCGTCCAGTAGAGCATCCAGACGACGCCGATCAGAAAACCGACGAACGACCACCACCAGACGAAGCCGCCTTCGTAGTTGTCGAGATCGATCGTCTGGCCGCTGAGCAGGGTGACCGGGAAGGTGAACTTCGATGCAGCGGGCTGAACCTCGACCCATTCACCGGGCCCGATCAGCGTGCCGGTGCCAGAGATGGCGATGCCGGGATGCACGTGCCATTTCCCGGGTTCGCGGCCGAGAATGGTCATTTTGAACTGGTAGACGCCGTTGCGATCGACGAAGAATGAGCCGGGGGCATCCTGTCCGTTCACGGTACGCTCCTTGAGCGCAAACACAGGGCCCGGAACGACAGGGGTGATGTACGCGGTCTGCGGCGGATCGAGCGTGTACGGCCAGGTGTCGAGCACGCGCACGGTGCCGGTGATGGTGACCGGCTCGCCGACGTGAATCACGTTCGGCGTGATCTTCACATCGTAGAATGCAGTGGTCAGGTCTTTCAGGAACGGTTCATCGCCCGCTTCGCCGTGCGCGAATACAGATGATGGAGCGATGCACGCGAGTATCGCGAGCGCGAAAATCCAGGTGAGCGTGCGCTTACCCATCGCTGCCCCTCCCAACTGCCTTGAGCGAAACCGGACGGCCATCGCCGTTGCCACCCGCGACGCGACTGCGTTTGCGGGTTGGCTTGCGGCGATTTGTCTCGGCACGATCGTCGCGCTTGCGCGAGGGCCACAGCACGACCGCCCAGTAGCAGACGAACGCGATCGCGGCTGATATCGCGAGCGGTTGCCCGAGCTCATCGGGACTCGCCATGCCGCCGTGTGCAAACGCAGCCGATGCGGACGCGAGAGTCCATGCGGCGAGCGCAGATATGGTTCCGATGAAAGTACGCGTGCGCATCGTCATCACAGCGTCTTGATGTAACGGCGGATCGGCCACACCGCGAGGTAGCGGCCGATAAACTGTCCTATCCAGTAGCCGGCCACCGCGACCGTGCCGCCGAAGACCAGCGACACGTACTGCGTTTCACCCAGGAAGCTGCGCAGCGCGCCGCGCTCGATGTGGCGCAGATACTCAGGCGTCTGCGAGCGGATGTAAACGATGCCCTGCACGTCGGCGACGGTCAGCACGTGATGCATGAAGTGGGCGGGCTGGAGATACGGCGCTAACGGAACGTAATTGAAGGCCCAGACCAGCAGTGCCCAGATGGGCCCTCCGAACAGCGAAGTCAAAATGAAGCTGCGGGTCTTGAGCAGAATCCAGTCGAGGATGATCGCCGCGCACACGGTCGAGATCGGCCAGACGAAACTGAGCGGATAGTATTCAGCTATGTGCCACTGGAAGTATCTGCCGACCCACGCGCACATGAAAAAGCACACTGCCGTGTAGGTTGCTCCGGTCGGGAATCGCCACGCGACCCACTGGATGTACTGCAGGGCCGAGGGAATGATGATGGTGGCGAAGGCAGTGACGACCGGCCACCATTGCGGATCTTTCCAGTCGGTCCAGAAATCCCAGTCACCGGCGAAGAGCTGCTTGGTGATGTCGGCGGCGCCGCCGACCACGAAGATCGCGGTGACCCAGAAGACGAGGTCCCACTTGTAGTCGATCCATTTGTATTTTTTGTTCAGCAGCGCGCGCAGCTCGAGCCGCCGCTGGCGTTCGCCCGCTGTCATGCTTCCTGCCGCCATCGTCACACCCCTCAGTCCGCGACCGCTTGCGGGCGCGTGCCGGCACTCGCGTCTTCTTCGGCCTTTTCGATTTCAAAAAGGCGCAGGATGGTTTCGCCCCATACCGCGAACATTCCGGACGCGAGCCATCCGTATGCGACGAACGGCCAATGGAACGGCACCGCGAAGAATTCCTCGGAGATCCAGAGGCTGTGGCCCCATTCATTGAAGGCCACTTCCATGCATTCGAGCACCGCGGCGCTGATCAGGAGGAAGAACGACCACGGGAAGCCCTTGTCGCGCGAGTAGAGCGCAGGAATGCGGTACATCCCGTAGAGATACGCGCCGAGAGCAAGCACAACAGAGAGCGGGAAGAAGAAGTAGAACATCGGGATGTGCGTGGGAGTCAGCGCGGTGTCACGCACGAGAGTTTGATGCCAGGCGCCATCCCAGTTCGGCCAGAAGCTCGCTTCGATATAGATGGAGAGGCTGGTGATGCCGATGATGCTCCATAGCACCGCGATTCGGCGCACCTCTTCGGCGCGCGAGAACGGCTCGTTCTGGAGCTGGCGGCCGGTGCGAACCAGCCATCCGTACCAGATGCCGGTGAAGAGGCCGAGGACGATCAGCTCGCCCCAGAAGAGGGTGCGGTAGTAGAGCGTGAATTCCGGGCTCGCCGAGTTGAGGCCGGCGGTGAAGGCGAACTTGTAGTCCCAGATCCACAGGAACAGGTTCGCCGCCATCACCAGCGCCGATCCCCAGAACAGCGATCGCCATCCGACGCCCCAGTCGGTCGGATTGCGCTCGCTGCCGGTGGCAACGCCACCTTTCTCGACGTGAGGTTCAATCTTTCGCGCTGAACCAGCCATAGCTCTAACCCCTTGCGGTCGCCGGTCGCGAACTACGCGCCGCCTCGTTCGACCTGATTCCTGATATCCGCTGCCACCTGTTGCGAATTCATTCCCATGCCCGCGTACTCGTGCTGCTGGTGCAGGTCGGGACCGAGGAGGAACACGCGTGCGATATGGTTGGGGGATCCGTCCGGCAAGCGCCGGTTGTCAATTCCAAAGGCGTCCGTGATCCGCGCGACGTCGGCGGGTGTACCGGTGAGAAACAGCCATCCGCTCATGTCAGCCTGGCGATCGCGCGCGAGCTTCAGGAGCAGGTCGGGACGATCGTGCTGGGGGTCGTTGGTAACTGTCACGAGCACGACCCTGGAGCCGAGCTCGGGCCGGATCACGTCGGCGATCTGGCCGAACTTGTTGATGAGATTGTCGCACATCCCCGGGCATCCGATATGGACGAAGTTGAGCAGGACGACCTTACCCTTGAGAGAAGCCAAATCGACGGGCTGCCCGTGATCATCGATGAGCTGAACGTCGGGAAGAGCCGCGGCGGTTTTGGTCGCGGGATGGCATCCCAGTGCGATCAGGCCGATCACGACGGCAATCGCGACACGGACGACGCGATGGCGGCCGCGTGAGGGCGACGTGCTCCGGTAGCGGATGACTGATATTGCCACGAGAGCCAGCACCCCCAGTACCAGCAGAAATGGCATCACAAGAGCCCGATACCACGCCCTGACACGAATGGGAAACGAATATTCGCCGGCGGCGGCTCCGCTCCGGGAGCCGATAGAGACGGTGGCCAGGTAACGATAGCCCTCGGCGAGATTTACCTGCGTATCGACCACACCGCGGCGGTAGACGGCGGGGGGCAGATCGACGGCGACGCGCCTGGAGCCGTCGCGGTCGATCGAGAAGATCCGCACGCCGATCGGCACCTGCCGGAGTTGATCGCCCATCGTGTCGAGCACGAAGACGGTGTTGCCTTCGCGCGGAACAATGTCGCAGTACTCGGCATCGGGGTCGAACTGCGGCTGGTAGAGGGTGATGTGAATCAGGTCGGCGCCGAGCTTGCGCTCGCACGGATCGTTGGGGCCGCCGAATTTGTGGGCATCGGCGGGAGATGCCGTCAGCAGCGACAGCACCGTCAGCAATATCGTGCACGCGCACAGGCGCGGCGTGTTACGCCCAGAGTGCACGCAGCCGAGAGGAGTCCGCGCGGCCTTGATCGAAGCCCGCGCTTGCGGAACCGGGGCGGCGTCGGAAGTCCATGAGGTTGAGGCCAAAGGCTTCGACGCTGGCAGCATCGGGAGCGATCAACTCCACCTGGGAACCGCTATCGCGCAGCTCCTGCAGTTCCTTTTCGAGGATGCGCTGAAATGCGGCTGAGATGGGATCCTGTGCGGTGTTGCCGCGCACCGCCACCACCACGACGACGTCATAGCCCTTGGCGAGGTCAGCGTTGGCGAATGATCGCATCCCGCCGTCGATGTAGCGACGCCCATTGATGGTGATGGGAGGAAAAATTCCCGGCACGCTGCAACTCGAGGCGACCGCGCGCGTCACGCCCACGCGCGACTCCTTGTTCCAGATCATGAAAGAGCCGTCGATCGCATCGACGGCGGTACAGGCATAGTTGCGTTCCGGCCAGGCGTCTTCGGCGAGTCCGCTGAACGATTGTCCGAAATTGGTGATGAACGCATCTTCGCTCATGGTGTGCGCCTGGAGCGCATACGCACCGATTTGCGCCCGGACTTCGTGCCTAGGGCGGACGCCGGCCATCGCCTCCTGCATGTGCTTGAACAATGTCTGGAGATCGGGAGCGGGCCCCGATGCGGTCGAGGTCCTCGCGGGAGTATTTTGGGCCTCGGCGAGAATCGCCTCCATCAACTTGGCGGGCGATCGGCCCATCGCGATTTGCGCCCCGACGAACGAACCCGCTGAGGTCCCGACGACGTAGTCAGCCTGGCCGAGATGGACGCCGTTCTCCGCCAAGCCGGCCAGTAGGCCGGCTTCCCATGCGATTCCTACCGGTCCTCCGCCACTAAGCACCAATGCGCGTGTCGCCATCGATGGAGACCTCTCTTTCGAGAACTGCACCGACTCTAATCGAGACCGGATCGCAGTCAAGCGAAACTTCGCCGGCCTCGGAGATCATGAAGTTGTGTACGTGTCCGGAAGGCTGCGCCTCGCGAGTTTCAAAGAGAGAACAAGGCCGCTTGCCGGCCTTCTGGTCGAAAGAAACTGAATTGGTTGCGCGGGCGAAGCGCCCCGCCCCACTACATTTTCTCAGAATGACACCCGAGACCCCTCGACGCTCCCGACAGCTCAGATGTTCCTCTTCGTGCACTGGTCCGCGATGTAGTCGGCCTGGCGAATTGCGAGCGTCACGATCGTCAACGTGGGATTCTCGGCGGCGCTGCTGCTGAACTGGCTGCCGTCCGAGATGAACAGGTTCTTGACGTCGTGGGTCTGGCCGAACTTGTTGCAGACGCCGTCGGACGGCTTCTCGCTTTGGCGGCAGGTGCCGAGGTTGTGCGTCGACGGATACGGCGGAACCTCGACGGTGCGGACCGCGCCGACCGCATCGTAGATCGCGGCGCCGCGCTTGAACGCATAGGTGCGCATCGCGAGGTCGTTCGGATGGTCGTCATAGTTTACGTTCGGGATCGGCAGACCGAACCGGTCCTTCTCGGCAGGATTGAGCGTGACTGCGTTGGTTTCTTGTGGCATGTCCTCGCCGACGATCCACATGCCCGCCATGTTCGGATAGCCGTCGAGCAGGGCGGTGTAGTCTTCACCCCACGCACCCGGATTCAGGAAAGCCGCGGCAAAGGGAAGCCCCAGTGAGATGGTCTCCAACTCGAAGCCACCGGCGAATCCGCGTTTGGTATCGTAGATCGCTTCATCCTGGACGATGCCGGCCATCACGGTGCCGCGATACATGTGCACCGGCTGCTTGAACACACCGTAAACGGAGCCGGTCGTGTGGCGCATGTAGTTACGGCCGACCTGCCCCGAAGAATTCGCGAGACCGTTGGGGAATTTCGAGGAATGCGAATTGAGCAGCAGGCGCGGGCTCTCGATCGAATTGGCGGCGACGCAGACCGCGCGCGCCTTCTGGAACACATGGTTCCCGTTCTTGTCGGCGTATAGCACTCCGGTGGCGCGGCCCTGGTCGTCGTGCTGAATCTGCATGGCCATGCACTCGGGCCGCAGGTCGAGCCTGCCGGTTTTTTCCGCCGCGGGAATCTCGGTGTAGAGCGTGGACCATTTCGCGCCTGACTTGCAGCCCTGGAAGCAGAAGCCGAGCTGCCAGCACGATGAGCGCCCATCGCGCGGGCGGCTGTTTATCGCCATCCGCCCCGTGTGGACCGTCTTGTAGCCGACGCGGGTCGCGCCGTTGTACATCACCTTGAAGTTGTTATTGCCGGGAAGGCCGGGAATGTCGTTGGTGCGCGTCACGCCCATCTTGAACTCGGCTTTCGCGTAGTAGGGCTCGAGTTCCGCGAGCGTGAGCGGCCAATCGATGAGATTCGTTCCAGTGATTCCCGAATAGTGCGTCCTGGCCTTGAACTCATGCTCCTGGATGCGCAGGGAAGCGCCGGCCCAGTGCACGCTGGTGCCGCCGACGGTCTTGCAGATCCACGCGGGCAGGTTCGGAAAATCCTTCGCGACGCGCCAGGTGCCGGAAGTGGTGCGCTTGTCGAGCCACGCGAGCTGGTTGAACGCGAACCACTCTTCGTTGCGAAAGGTCGCCGGTGACTGGCGATCGCCCGCTTCGAGCAGAACAACCTTGAGGCCCTTCTGGCAGAGCTCGTTGGCCAGCGTGCCGCCGCCCGCGCCGGAGCCGACGATCACGATCACGGAGTCATCAGTAGGTGCGTAAGTCGCCATGATGGTTGCCTCAGGACGGTTTCGGGCTGGCGGATTCGGGAGGATTGGGCAGCCAGGCGAGATCGTCGAAGCCGTGCTTGATATAGCCGCCGAACCTGTAGGCCGGTCCCTGGTAGCCAAGCACCTTCCAGACATCGGGATTGCTGTAGAGACTCTGCAACTCGACGGAGCGCACCTTCTGGAAGAAAGGAGTCGTTTCGATTTTCTTGAGCGCTTCGGTCTGCTCCTGGTCGCTCATATCGACGAAGTGCTTCCATCCGGTGTCGAGCCCGGCGAGGCCGTCGGCGAGCAGCTTCGCGACGGTGGAGTCGCTCGCCGCGGCCGCATCGATGTCGCGCACGACGCTCCAGTACGGTCCGTCGTCGATCTGCTTATGCGGGAAAATCCGGCGCGTTATCTTGAGCAGCGTTGCGCCCTGCGCCTGGTTGAGCGTAGAGAGCTGCGCGGCGGCATCGTCGGCGTTCGCGATACCGACCACGCCCGATGCGGCAGCGGCGGTACCGACGACCACCAGCGCTCCGGCTTTGAGGAACTCGCGTCGTTTCATGATGCCTTCCTCCGTCGCGCGTGGGTCATTTCCCCCAGGCGCGAATCTGCTTCACCATCGCGGCGACCACGTCAGGTCGATTTGCCAAGTCCGGATTTCCCGGCATCGATGCGCTCACGCCGACCGCGGAGCCGCCATCGACGATCGCTTTGGCCAGCGTCTTGTCAGTTACCGATTTCTGCCACTTGGCGTCGTGGAAGTTGCGCGGGGGCGGGTTCATGCTCGATGCGGTCGGTCCCTGCCCGTCGCCGTTCTCGCCGTGACACACGGCGCATCGATCCGCCATCAGGGTTTTCGCGTCGCCGGCGGCCGATGAGAGTGCGGGAACGGCGACGACCGCAAGCGCTATCGCGCCGAGAATGCAGATCGATCTGCGAACCCCAGCCACGCGACCCTGATTAGTCGCATCGATGGCGGGGCGTCAAGGTGATCCGCGGGGACGAGAGGTCCCGCGATCAGAGAGCCTCGAGGAAGTTTACGAGGTCCTGCTTGTCCTGATCGCTAAGGCCGATGTTGAACCGCGCGTCGTAAAAGTCGACGACATCCGAGAGGCTTGCCGCGATCCCGTTGTGAAAGTACGGCGCGCGCGCGGCCAGTCCGCGCAGCGCTGGAACCTTCATCTTCCCAATATCCTCGCAGGCTCCCGTGACGAGCGCGGCTCCGGGATCGGTGACGGTCAAGGTCTGCCCGAACAGGGGACTATTGGTGTCGGTGCATTGCAACGTGAACACCGGCAGTTCGGGGATGTTCGTTACACCAACGGGCATGGGGTCGGAGGTGCCGGTGGCGAAGAGCACGCCCGCAGACTGGTTACCGACGTTGGGCGCGTCGTGGCAGAAGCTGCAAGTACCGGGCGGCGGAGCGGCCTGGCCGACGACCTTGTTCAAGCCGCCGATGCTGGAGATGTCGAATTGCCTGGTGTTGAACAACTGCTGGCCGCGCACGATCGATTCACGCGTGCGGCGCCGCCCACCCCCGCCGCGCGCCCCACCCCCGCGCCCGCCGCGGATACCTCCCCACGCGTCATAGAGGTCGAAAACATCGTCGTTGAACGCGGTGCCGCAGGGATTTTGTCCCTCGGGATCGTTGATTCCCAGAAAGAATTCTCTCGCGAGCGCGGCCAGTGCTTCGGCCCCGCCCGTCTGCCTGACCGTGGCCTGAGCGCATGGCCCCGATCCACCGGAAGGCACGCTCAACGCCAGCGTGGTAGGCTTTGCCTGGAGGGAGCCGGCGTCATGATCGGAGACCTGGGCAGCGAAGATTCCCGTTTCGAAATCGACGATCTGGTTTTGCTGATCGGTGCCTGGCCCCGGCGATGCCGCCTCTTCGTGAACCAGCGCCTCGTCCTGCGCGGCTTGAGCCTGCGAAGTCTCGCGCCCATCCCACATCAGGGTGGTGGCAAACGCGAGGTTCGTAGTGGGGAGCACCCGGCGATACACGGACAAAGTGCCCGAGGTTGGGCTCGTGAGCGAGGTGCATCCGTAGGGATCGTTGACAGCCGTGACTTCAAACCCCCGTTGGGGAGGTAGAGGAATCGGCAGACCGATTCGGACCAGCGCGTAGTTGAGTATCAGCTTGTAGGCAGCTTCCTGCGCGGCGGGCGTCGACACATCGTCACTCGGGCAGGTAGCAGCATCGATGGGATTGAAGAGGGGATCGGTACCCTCGCTCTGGGTAAAGCGTGTCTGGACGGCTTGGGCGCTGAGCGCGAATCCATGGTCTATTTGATGGCAGGCTACGCAGGTCCGCGGGTCAGCTCCAAGGGTCTGGAAGAATGGGTTCCGCGCCGTGCGCGTGGCGCCGGCAGGCTGAAAGGTAGAGAGGTTCCCGGATGGGTCGGGGAAGACATCTGCCCGGGGGATCTTTCGCGGAATCGAGATCAGGACGGGCCGGCGCGGCTTGCGCCTGCCCAGTGCAGCACTGGACGGAGTCGTGGTCAGTGCAATAGCTAATCCCGAGCAGGCCACCAGCAGGAGAATCGTACGCAAACGCTTCATACCGGATTGCCCCCCTTTGAGACGGCGGCAGCATCACTTTGATTCAAAATAACGCCAAGCAGTTGTATCAGGATCGCGAGGCGAAAGATCAGCAAGAAACCGCGCGGTGCTTCAATGAGCACCTCAACGCAGCCAAAGTTCCAAGGAACCCAAACGTTTTTTTTCCGAGCACCATTCCAGAGGTAAGTCGTGGAGACATCGAAAGAGATAGAGCGCGGTCTGGAAGCCTTCTACCGGGACTATATCGAGGTGTTTAACACAGCAGAGGTTGAGCGCTTCCTGACCTACTTCGCGAATCCCTACGTTTCGATCAGCGGCGATCGTGGAATCCGCATGGTCGCAAACGATGCGCCGCACGCGAGCGATTTCACCAGGATCATGCAGGCATTAAAGACGCGTGGATGGGTGCGCTCGGATATCGTAGGTATCAGGGCGTGGGCGATGGATGGGAAGCTCGGGATGATCGTATCGGATGTCGTGCGGGTGAAGGAGAATGGTTCGATTCTGGAGGAGATCCGCGCGTGCTACATCGTGCGGCGCGAGGACGCCGGATGGAAGATCGCGACGACCAGTGAGATCAAGCCGCCGCACCTGGGACCGGGAGATATTCCAAGACCGACACGAAAATAGTCGATTCCGGGGAGGGTCGGACGACTACAGGGTGCCGAGGTCGGCAAATCTGAGTCGGGAGCTGAAACAATGACCTATCTGTGCCTGGTCTATTTTGAGCCGAGCGCGATGGAAGCGCTGAACAAGGACGACAAGAAGACCCTCGATCGCGATTCGCTCGCGTACGACCGCGAGCTGGAACGCACGGGCCATTTCATCGTGGCTAACGCGCTCCAGCCGGTGAATACCGCACGGACGGTGCGGGTAAGGCGCGGCAAAATCTCGCAGACTGATGGTCCGTTCGCGGAGACCAAGGAACATCTCGGAGGTTTCATCCTAATCAACGCCGCGAATATGGATGAGGCGACCGAGGTCGCATCGAAAATCCCGATGGCGCGCATCGGGGCCATCGAGGTGCGGCCGATCATGAAGATCGAAGGATGAATCCAGTGAGTGGCGCCGCCGATTTCCCCGTTTGACAAGTTGGTCACCGTCACGAGCGACCCATCGCCTCCGGCAACTCGGTCAATTCGGCGAAGCGCAACTGGCGGATATGGTGCCGTTTCGGAGCTTCAGTCCTTCTTCGAGAAGACGAAGTGCTTCTCCATGTTCTCGCCTACCTCGACGAGATGGCGGCAATAGGCGTTGAAGCCGCCGTTGTAGTTGCCGTCCTGGCGGCGCTGGAACTCGCCTTCGAAGTTGTAATAGCCGGGGGTGCAGTCCTGGTTGCGGCTGGTCTTGCCGCGATGGGCGACGACTTCCTGCACCCACCATTCCTCCGACTCGGGGGTCACGTCGAGCGCGTGATAGCCGTTGCGCCGCGCATAATCGATGCACACCGCGATGTGGTCGCCCTGGGCCTGAAGCATGTCGGTCAGGTTGAACTGAAACGACGCCTGGTAGCCGCCCATTATGAACAGGTTCGGGTAGCCCTCGGTATGGATTCCCAGCATCGTGCGGATTCCCTCGGCGTACTTCTCATTCAGATCGCGGCCGCCTTCGCCCACGATACGGTTGTAGATGCCGGTCTTCTGCACTTCGAAGCCGGTCGCATAGATCAACACATCGAGTTCATACTGCTTGCCCTCGAACACGGGGCCCTTCTCGGTGATCTCGGTGATGCCCTTGCCGTGGGTGTCGACGAGGTGGACGTTGGGCAGGTTGAAGGTCGGCAGGTACTCGTTATGGAAGCACGGCCGCTTGCACATCAGCATGTACCAGGGCTTGAGCGACTCGGCGGTCTCCTTGTCCTTGACGGTTTCCTCGATGCGCTTATGGATGCGCATCATCGCATCGATATTGGCGTTCTCCTGCCGGCGAATCTTCTCCTCGCGCGGAATCGCCGCGTAGCGGGCCTGCTGCTCAGGCGTCATCACGCCCACCATCTTGGCTTTTTCGCGCCGCTTGGACTGCCATCCGGGCTTGAGCCGCTTGGCCCATTCGGGATCGGTCTCCCAGTCATCGCGTATGTCGATCGATGACGGCGTGCGCTGGAAAACGTAGAGCTCCTTGGCGTTCTGGCCGAGTTCGGGAATCGCCTGCACGGCGGTTGCGCCGGTACCGATGATGCCGACGACCTTGTCCTTGAGCTTGCTGAGATCGGCGCCGGTGTAGTCGTAGTCCCATCGCGAGGTGTGGAACGAGTGCCCCTTGAAGGTCTCCATCCCCTTGATCTTCGAGAGCTTGGGCTTGGAGAGGGTGCCGTTGGCGCAGATGACGAAGCGCGCCTTCATGTGGTCGCCGCGATCGGTCTCGAGATGCCACATCTGTTCTTCTTCATTCCACACGGTCGAGGTGACGGTGGTCTGGAAGACGGCGAGGTCGTAGAGGTTGTAGCGCTCCGCGATTAGCTGGCAGTAGGAAAAGATTTCGTTGCCGCGCGCATAGTGGCGCGTCGGCACGTAACCGGTCTCATCGAGGAGCGGCAGGTAGTCGTAGGCGACGACATCGCAGGCCACGCCGGGATAGCGGTTCCAGTACCATGTTCCGCCCACGTCGCCGCCGCGCTCCACGATGCGGATGCTCTCGACTCCGCGCTCGCGCAGGCGTGCGGAAGTGAGCAGGGCCGAGAAGCCGCCGCCGATGAAGAGGACTTCGACGGTATCGTTGATGGGCTCGCGGGGAGGGATCTTCTCGGCGAACGGATCGATCTCATAGCGGGCGAATGCTCCGGTCAGATCCGAGGTGTACTGAGCGGTGCCTTCGGGGCGATAGCCCAGCCGGAGGTCGCGCTCCTCGGCGAACTTCTCCTTGATCTGGTCGTAGAATTCCTGCGGCCGCTTGGGCTTGCTCAGCCCGGACATCATGCCGACAGCGGGATTATCGGGGGTCTTCTCGTCGTGGGTATCTGCCATGGTGGTCAGCTCCTCAAGACCGAGTTTCTTCGATCCCGAGGGGCTATGGCAAGGGTTGAGAAAATGGCGAGCAGGGACTTTAACCAGCAAGGCACCACGTAGAAAGAAAACCAGAGAACTCTGTTGGCTGCCTCCCCTTGGTGTCCCGGCGCCTTGGTGGTTAAAGTCCTGTGCGCTGATCAGAAATGAGGAGGGAATGCGGCGATGGCATTAAAAGTCGTGGGAGCGGGGTTCGGGCGGACTGGTACGCTCTCGCTCAAGAACGCGCTCGAGAAAATCGGCTACGGCCCCTGCTACCACATGATGGAAGTCTTTCCGCGGCCGGAGCACGTGAAGATGTGGCACGATGCGGCATTCCGCAGGCCGGTCGATTGGGACGTGCTGTTCAGTGGTTTCGTATCGACAGTCGATTGGCCATCGACGCGATGGTGGAAAGAGCTCGCGGCGCACTATCCCGATTCGAAAATCGTGCTTTCGCTGCGCGACGCGGAGTCCTGGTACAAGAGCATGAGCGAGACCATCTACCAGCCGATGACCTGGCCGGTCCCCGACAACGCTCCCGAGCCTGTGAAGCTTCAGAACGAGATGGTACGCAAGGCGATCCTGGCCGAGACCTTTGACAACCGGTTCGAGGACAAGGCGCACGCGATCGCGGTGTTCAATCGGCACAACCAGGAAGTCCGCGACACGGTCGATCCGAAGCGGCTGCTGGTGTTCGAAGCGAAGATGGGATGGGAGCCGCTGTGCCGTTTCCTGGAGGTACCTGTCCCAAACGATCCCTATCCGCGGCTGAATGACACGGCCTGGACGCAGGCGATGATCCAGCGAATGCGCGAAACGACGCGCGGTGCGATCAAAAGTTGATCGCTAATTTAACAACTTAGCCCGCCCCGCCTTCCCCCCGGTTGGTAGTTTGACGCAACTCAAACTGCCAAAGGGAACCGGGGACAGATGTTTATGGAAGGCAAAAAACCAGCATCGAAGCTTGCGGCGATCGCCGCGACTATCGCTATCTGGATTATCGCCGCGGGGCCGGCGCGTGCGGCCGAAGCGCAGGCCAAGCCCGCGTGCGGGACTTCGATTATCGCATGCGGATGCACGATCAACTCGGGCGGTAACTACACGGTGGCGAACAATCTCGACGCGACGCAGGGACTGACCAACAAGGGCGACTGCATCGATATTTCGGCGCCGTTCGCCCAGCTCAACGTCAGGTCCTTCTCGATCATCGGGAACCGAACGGGAGTTGGAATCAACGTGCTGAGCACGGCGCATCACACGATAATCGAGGGGGCCGCGCAGGGGTCCTCGGAAAATGGCCAGGGTGTCATCAACGGCTGGAACATTGGAGTCCTGGTCGCGGCCAACAACACGATCGTCGAGCTCTTCAATCCAATCGGGGGGACGGAGGCCAGCCCGCAGGGCAACGTCGCCGCCGGCATCGAAGTCGACAACGTCACGGATTGCACCATCGACGACATCATTTCCTCGTACAACGGAACCAGTGGGGTGTCGGTCAACAACTCCAGCCGCATCCGGATTTTCAATTTGACCGCCAGCAACAACGGCGGCTCGGGAATCCTGATGCAGAGCTCGAGTACGAACACGCTTTCCAACATGACCGCGGGCAGCAACGGACAATATGGTCTGCTCCTGCTGCATTCCGACCAGAACCAGATCTTCACGTTGGGCGTTGCCGACAACGGCGCGGCCGGTATCTCCATCGGATGCGAAGCCGGCGGTCCGGTGGCATGCACCGGCAACCAGCCGAGCTCCAAAAACAAAGTGTCCAACCTTGGCGCCAGGACCAATGGCAGGGCGGGAATCGTGGTCAACAACAAGAGTTCCAACAACCAGATTACTGTGATTACCGCGACCGGCAACAAGGGCAATGCCGATCTGGTTGACGGTAATCCCAACTGCGACAAGAACCAGTGGTTCAACAACAGCTTCGGATCGGCCAGTCCGTCGAGTTGCATTCAGTGAGTTCTTCTCCCGAAGGGAGAAGATGGCGCGATGCGCGCCGGATGAGGCTCGGCGGCCCGACTACCGGCGGCTCATGAGTGGGCAGGCTTCAGAATCCGGTGAAGCAGATCGGTAGTGACGGCACATCCCTGGGCGGGATTGAGGTGCATAGTGGTGCGTAGCGTGTTCCACGAGGGCCACGAACACGCGACTACCAGCATCGCGAGGGCTTCGCGCCGCTGTGGCGGGGGAAGAGATGCCAGTTCCGGCGCGAAGACTTGCTCGATTTGCCTGCGCGTACGATCGCGGGCCCGGCGCAAGCCCTCGGCGACCTCGGGCGAGAACGGCTCGAATGCGTTCGCGGCGCGGCGGTAAGGAGACACTTTCTCAAGCGCAGCAGTTTGTTCGTGAGCGTAAGCAGAGATTCTCTCGTCCAGGGGGCGTTCCGCGGGAATGGGATGCGGTTCATTGCGGGCTTCGCGATCGGCCTGGAAGTGGAAGGCGGCCGCGATGAGGGAATCGTTGTCCTTGAAATGATTGAAGAGCGCGCGCAGTGACACGTCGGCGCGCGCGGCGATCTCCGCGGTAGTCGGGCGGAGGTTGCCCTCCTCGAACAATTCCAGCATCGCCCTGACGATCGATTCGCGCACCCGCTGCCCGCGCGCCACCCGCCCGTCGGTCCGCGCCGATGCCTGGGCGGCCTTTTTTCGCCGCGGCTTCGCCCGCGATGGTTCAGAATTTTGATGCATTCGCCGTGCATTTATCCTAGTTCCGGAAAAGTGGCGGTTTCAAGCGCGGTAAAGCCCGGTCGGATTAGATGCAGATTGAATGCATCTAGTGCCCCCTACGTCGAACTCCTTACGGATGCGAACGGGCCTCGGGCAGCGGGTCGCAGGCGGACACCAGACGTGAGGCAACTTCATTGAATCGACTTCGCAGCGGCGTGCGCCGGGCCGACACAACTCCAGCGCGTCCTCTCTGGCCGGGTATCGCGGCGTTGATGATCTGCCTGGCGATCGCCGGGCCCGCACACGCGCAGGCTCCCGGCTACTGGCATACCAGCGGCAATCAAATCGTCGACTCGCAGGGCAACCCGGTGCGTATCTCGGGAATCAACTGGTACGGGTTCGAGACCACGGACGAGATCGCGCACGGCCTCTGGACCAGGGACTACAAGGCAATTCTCGGCACGATCCAGAACAACGGCTACAACGTCATCCGGATTCCGTTCTCCAACCAGATGGTCGAGCATCCGATCGTCCCGACCAACATCAGCTATTCGAACAACGGGCCGATCAACACCGACCTGCAGGGACTCAACTCGCTGCAAATCCTGGACAAGGTGATCGACGCGGCAGGAGCGCTGGGCCTGCACGTGATCCTGGACAACCATCGATCGGAGGCCGGCAACAGCGCCGAGGACAGCGGCCTCTGGTACACCTCGGACTATCCGGAGAGCGCGTGGATCGGCGACTGGACGATGCTTGCGCAGCGCTATGCGAACAATCCGACCGTGATCGGGGTCGATCTTCGCAACGAGCCGCACAATTGCGGCGCGGGCGGTGCATGCTGGGACACGGGTGGAACCACGGGCGATTGGCATCTTGCGGCCGAGCGCGCGGGCAACGCAGTGCTGGCGGTGAATCCGAATCTGCTGATCGCGGTTGAAGGAACCGATTGCTACAACGGCGACTGCGACTGGTGGGGCGGCAATCTCGAAGGGGCAGGCAACTCTCCGGTGGTGCTCTCGGCGCCGAATCAACTCGTGTACTCGGCGCACGAATACGGACCCAACCTGTACCAACAGACCTGGTTCAATGGATCGACGACGGCAGCCAGCCTCGGGCAGGTATGGACCAAGTACTGGGCATACCTGAGCCTCAACAACATCGCGCCGGTGTGGCTGGGCGAGTTCGGCACGACCAACAACGCATCGGATCTGCAGAACAACGCGGCAGGATCGCAAGGACAATGGTTCCAGACGCTGATCGCGTTTCTCACTACCAACAGCCAAATCGACTGGACCTACTGGGCGCTCAACGGTGAGGACAGCTACGCGCTGCTGGACAGCGCGTACGATTCGACTCCGGCAAGCGCGACCAAGCAGGCGATGCTCGCGAGCATCCAGTTCTCGCCCGGCGCATCGCCATCGCCGACGCCATCGCACTCTCCGACGCCCACCGCGACGGGCACTCCGAAGCCGACACAGACTGCAACTCCGCAACCGACGTCGACGGCGGTAGGTGGCACATCGTGCCGGGTCGCATACAGCGTGAGCAACGACTGGGGCAGCGGCTTTACGGCGGGAGTGACGGTAACCAACACGGGCGGCGCGGCTATCAATGGATGGCGCCTGAGCTGGACCTGGGCGGGCAATCAAACCATCACGCAGGCGTGGAACTCAGCGTCATCGCAGAGCGGGCAGAACGCGACGCTGACGAACGCATCGTGGAACGCCGCGATTGCGGCGGGCGGAAATCAGACCGGGATTGGATTCAATGCGAACTACAGCGGATCGAACCAGGCGCCGGCGGTGTTCTTCCTGAACGGAACCCAGTGCGTGTCGGGATCGGGCACGCAGCCGACTCCGACGCCGACCTCAAGCGCAACGGCAACGCGCACCGCGACAGCCACGGCCACCGCGACACCAACCGCGACTCGCACAATGCTGCCGACGGCCACTCCGACACCGACGCGGACCGCAACGGCAACCGCTACAGCGACGCGGACCGCGACGCCGACGAGCACTCCCACGGCGACATCGACATCGCAGCCGACGGCGACTCCTACTCCTGGTGGGCCGGTGAGCTGTCACGTCAGCTACTCAGTTAGCAGCGATTGGGGCACGGGCTTCACCGTGGCGCTCTCGGTGAGCAACAGCGGCAGCGCGCCCATCAACGGATGGCGGCTGACGTGGACGTGGCCGGGCAACCAGACCATCAGCGGCAGCGTGTGGAATGCGAACGGCAGCCAGAGCGGGAACAGCGCGACGCTGACGAATGCATCGTGGAACGCGACGATCCCGGCGAATGGCAGCCAGGGCGGAATCGGGTTCAACGGCACGTATAGCGGAGCGAACGTGGCGCCGAGCGCGTTCTTCCTGAACGGCACGGCGTGCCATTGACGTGAATGCGACGGTGGGCGCCGGCGGACGCCCACCGTCACCGTTTTCTGATGGTGAAGCGGAGGCCGGACCAGTCGTCATCGATGCGGGCGATCTTGAAATCGACCAGACCCGCGTCGAGGCCGGCTTTTCGCACCACCAGCTGAGTCAGCTTCGTTGCGCCGCGCCGATCCGAATTCTTGTTCCATAGAATCCAGAGTGCGCCGGACGCGGCGTGTTGCTTCATCGATGCGAGTTCGCGCAGGAGAGCGTCGCGTGAATGCACGAACCACATCGTGAGATCGCGCGATACCGGACCGTGAAGTTTCAGCCGGGCGCCCGCGGGCAATTCGCCGAGCTTTGCGCGGATACCGCGGGGAGCATCGCGCAGCGCCACAACGCCGCCGGCCTTGATGCCGAGCTTTTGCGCGAGCGGCGTTGACTCGTATGCCGCGAATATCGAAAGCAGGCGCGCGCCTGGTGGTGGCTTCTTTATCGCGCGGGGCAGGTGCGCCTCGATTCGAGACCATTCCGATACGACCGCATCGGACAGGAACCTCCTGACGCCTCCGACAACCTCCGGATTACCGCCGACCAGCACGAAAGGCACGGGGAGCATCGCGCGATGTGAGCGCATCGCGATCGCGACGTCGCGGCCGCGCGACGGTGTTTTCGCTAGATCGACTATCACTGCCGCGGGCGGCCGGGCCTTGGCACGTATTATTTCCGGGTTGCTCCACTGCCCCTGGACAACCCGATAGCCGAGTTCCGTGAGTTGTTGCTCGCGGGTCCTGGCTTCGCCGGAATTGGAACAGACCAGCCACAGCAGCGGTGTTTTTCCATTCGATGCAGTCAAGCCTGTATGACTCTCCGTAACCGAACCATGCTACAAAGCAGGCAACGGAATCCAACCCTGAAAGTGGAGTCTCCGCCTTGAGCGTATCGGACGGAAAACCGGAACCGCTAAAGACCAAGCATGAGATCGTTGGTAGCTGGCTGCCGCGCTACACGGGCGAGAGCCTGGCGAACTTCGGCAAGTACATCCTGCTGACCAACTTCAGTCACTACGTGCGCAGATTCGCGCAGTTGCACGGGGTGAAAATCGTGGGTGAAGACCGCCCGATGCAGTGTGCGACGGCGAAGAATATCTCGATCATCAATTTCGGCATGGGCAGCCCGGGAGCCGCCACCGTGATGGACCTGCTGACGGCGGTCGATCCGAGAGCGGTGTTATTTCTCGGCAAGTGCGGGGGGTTGAAGGAAGAAGAGAAGGTGGGAGATTTGCTGCTGCCGATCGCGGCGATTCGCGGAGAAGGAACCTCGAGCGACTATTTTCCGGTCGAGGTTCCCGCGCTGCCGGCATTTGCGTTGCAGAAAGCGGTCTCGACCACGATTCGCGAGCATTCGCGCGATTACTGGACGGGAATCGTGTACACGACCAATCGACGGGTGTGGGAGCACGACGAGCAGTTCAAGGCATACCTGCATCGAATTCGCGCGGACGCCGTGGACATGGAAACCGCGACCATCTTCACGGTCGGCACCTACAATCGGATTCCATGCGGCGCGTTGCTGTTGATCAGCGACCAGCCGATGCACGCCGAGGGGGTGATCACGGAGGAGAGCGACAAGATGGTCACCGACCGCTTCGTAGAGGACCATCTGAAGATCGGCGTCGAATCGCTGGAGCAGATAATTCATAACAAGCAGACCCTGCGCCATCTGCGCTTTTGACGCCGATTCCGCGGCGGAGAAATCCGCGTTTCTACCGCGCAGCGGGCGTGCTAGAACCCCTCTATTCGGCACGCAACGGAGTCTCCGATGGACACCAATCCGAAGGGCGCGGGAATCTCGGCGGAGCGGCTGCAACGCCTCGACGATCATTTCCAGAGTCGCTACATCGACACCGGCAAAATTCCGGGCGCGTTGATCGTCGTCTATCGACGCGGCGAGCTGGCGCATTTCAGCGCGCTGGGCCTGGCCGACGTCGAGCGCAAAAGGCCGGTGCGGACCGACACGGTGTTCCGCATCTACTCGATGAGCAAGCCCATCACGAGCGTCGCCTTCATGATGCTGGTGGAACAGGGGCTGGTGGCGCTCGACGACCCGGTGCATCGCGTGATTCCCGAATGGCGCGACCTGGGCGTGTACAAGGGCGGATTCATGGAGACGTTTCGGACGGAGCGCCCGGAGCGGCCGATGTTAATGGTCGATCTGCTGCGCCACACTTCGGGGCTGACGTACGGTTTCCAGCAATCGACCAACGTCGACGCGGCCTATCGCAAGCTCAAGGTTGGCGAGCGCGCGGGCGGCGGCACGCTCGATGACATGATCGCGCAGCTCGCGAAGCTGCCGCTGGAGTTCTCGCCGGGAACCGCGTGGAACTATTCGCACTCGACCGACGTGCTTGGCTACCTGGTCGGGAAGATTTCGGGCGAGCCGTTCGATCAATTTCTGCGCAGACACATCTTTGCGCCGCTTGGAATGATCGACACGGCGTTCCATCTCCAGCCCGGACAGCAGGAAAGATTCTCGGCGTGCTATGCGGCGACGCCGCGCGGCGGGATGATGCTGTTCGACGACCCGGAAAAGAGCACCTATAGCGAGCCGCCGCGGATGCTGTCGGGCGGCGGCGGGATGATTTCGACGGCGGGCGACTACCTGCGTTTCGCGCGGATGTTGCTCGGCGGCGGCACGCTCGATGGCGTGCAGATTCTGAGTCCGAAGACGATCGAGCTGATGGCATCGAACCATCTGCCGGGCGGCAAAGACCTGCCCGCGATGTCGCGATCGCTGTTCAGCGAAGCGATGTACGAGGGGATTGGGTTCGGGCTGGGCTTTGCGGTGATCGTCGATCCGCCGCGCACGCTGATTCCGGCGACCGCGGGAGATTTCTCCTGGGGCGGGGCCGCATCGACCTATTTCTGGGTCGATCCGCTCGAGGAGCTGACGACGGTCTTCATGACGCAGCTGATGCCCTCGACGACGTACACGATCCGGCGCGAGCTGCGGACGCTGGTTTATTCAGCGTTTACTGACTAAGAGCAGAAGCGTCCACCTCAAGAAGGAGTAACACCGTGGCAAAGACTTTCGGCTTTGAATCTACGACCGATGAAGTGCTCGAAGGCGTAAATCTCTCGGGCAAGCGAATACTGGTTACGGGAGTGTCCGCGGGGCTTGGCGTGGAGTCGGTGCGATCGCTCGCGGCGCACGGCGCGAGCATCGTGGGCACCGCGCGCGATTTGGGCAAAGCAAAGCGCGCGCTCGATGAAGCGTACGCGCAGAAAGCCAAAGGCGCGGAGATCGACGTGGTCGAAGTGGACCTGGCCTCGCTCAAAAGCGTACGCAAGGGAGCCGGCGAGATACTCCAGGCGGGAAAGAAATTCGACGCGATCATCGCGAACGCGGGCGTGATGGCATGCCCGTGGGGGAAGACCGCGGACGGTTTCGAGACCCAGTTCGGCACCAACCATCTCGGGCACTTCGTATTCGTGAACAAGCTGGTGCCGCTGCTGAACCCGGGCGGCCGCATCGTGTCGCTGTCGTCGGCGGGACACAGGATCTGCGACGTCAACCTGGAAGATCCGAATTTCGAGCGCACCGAGTATCAGCCTTTTTTCGGCTACGGGCGTTCGAAGACGGCGAACATTCTGTTTGCAGTCGCGCTCGACCAGCGGCTGAAAGGCCGCGGCATCCGCGCGACGGCATTGCATCCGGGCGGAATCCAGACCGAGCTCGGGCGGCATCTGACGCCGGAGTTGATCGAACAAATGCAGGCGCGATGGCGAGCCGGAAACCAGGGTCAAGCGCAGCCAATGCGCTTCAAGACGATCCCGCAGGGAGCGGCGACCCAGGTGTGGGCCGCGTGCGTGGCGCCCGCGGACGCCGTGGGCGGACACTACTGCGAGGATTGCAACGTCGCCGAAATTAACGATAACGAAGCGCCGCGGACGGGAGTGAAATCGTACGCGGTCAACCCAGCGCGCGCCGAAGCTCTGTGGGCACTCAGCGAGCGGATGGTAGGCGAGAAGTTCACGCTGAACTGAACTGCACTATCATAAGGATAGAAGCCGATTCGCATCGCGGGTCGGCTTCATTTTAACGCCGCGTTGTACCGCGGAGTTGCTCCCTTTGGATACACAGGCAGACAATTTCCTTCGGAATTCCGGGGCGGGAGAGCGTCCCCTGTCTGCGTAACGGAAGGAAATCACTGAGTCGCCCCTGAATCGCCATCCTTTTGGCACGCTTGCAAAAGGATGGGGCAATGACGGCGTCGCTTTACCTCGTCACCGGGGGGTCCGGATTTCTCGGGATAAACCTGTGCCGCTTCCTGCTGGCGCAGGGCCAGCGGGTGCGGTCGCTGGATATCGCGCCGTTCAACTACCCGGAACGGAACGCGGTCGATGCGATTCTCGGGGACGTCCGCGATTCCCGCGCGGTGGGCCGCGCGATGGACGGCATCGAGGTAGTCGTGCATTGCGCAGCAGCGCTGCCGCTTTGCAGCCGCGAAGAAATTATTTCCACCAACGTGGACGGGACGCGGATTGTTCTGGAAAGCGCCTTCAGCAACAAGGTCTCGCGTCTGATCAATATCTCCTCGACCGCGGTTTACGGCATCCCCGACCATCATCCGATCCACGAAACCGATCGCCTGCAGGGCGTGGGGCCCTACGGAGAATCGAAGATCGCGGCGGAGAAAATCTGCGAGGAGTTTCGCGCGCGAAACATGTGTGTTCCGGTGCTGCGCCCGAAGAGTTTCGTCGGGCCGGAACGGCTGGGCGCATTCGAACTCCTGTACGAATGGGCGTACTCGGGTAGGAATTTCCCGGTACTCGGCGAAGGCAACAATCGCTACCAACTCCTGGACGTGGAAGACCTGTGCAGCGCCATCTACTTGTGTGCGACCGCGGATTCCGCGCTCGTCAACGACACCTTCAACATCGGCGCCGCGGAGTTCGGCACGATGAAGGAGAACTTCCAGGCCGTGTTGGACCGCGCAGGTCACGGCAAGCGAGTCGTGGCTTTGCCTGCGCGGCAATCGATTTGGCTTCTCAGGATACTCGAACGTCTTCACCTGTCGCCGTTCTACAGGTGGATTTATGAGACCGCGGGAAAAGACAGCTTTGTTTCGATTGAGCGCTTCGGCACGAGGCTCGGTTTCACACCAAAGTATTCGAACCGCGAAGCGCTGATCCGCAATTACGAATGGTACCTGGCTCATCGCGATCAGATCCGGCCGGAATCGGGCACATCGCATCGAGTGCCGTGGAGAAAGGGCGCTTTGCGCGTGGCGAAGTGTTTCTTCTGAGCAGAATCAAGTTCGCTCTGGCCACGAGCGCGCTCTGCCTGATCGCCGGAGCATTGGTAGTGCGGTGCTTCGCCGATGAGCAACCCGGACAGGCAGCGATTCTCGATCGGCAGGCGGCCGAGTATCGCGCCGAGACATCCAAGACCATCGTGCAGCTGCAGCAGTTTCGGGACACCGAGACGACTGCCGCCGAGGGATCGGGCGGGAAACACGGCACCGCCACGCTCGTCAACCTCAATCCGCGCATCAACGGCTGGTTTCTGCTCACGCTGAACTGGGGAAGCGGCGCGCCACTGACCTACCATCTGGAAAACCCGAAGCCACGGACGCAAACAATTCATCTCGGCCCGGCCAACTCACACGGCATCGAGATTTCCACCGGAGGCCGCGCCACCGATTGCGATCTCTGGTTCGGGGCCGACGATGCGGTCGCGGCCGCGCAGCGATCGGGTTTGCCGTATGCGCCGCTGTGTGGCGGCGACTTGTACCTGCGAAATCGCGTGGCCGGGCGCTACACGATGCTCGAGCTGATGAGCGGGTTCCTGCGCGATCACGTCTGGGGCGGTGAAGAAGTCGTCGGCTTCGTGCGCAAGGAATTCTTCAAGGATCGATTTCTGGACCAGGGACAACAGGAGGGGGCAGCGCCGGGAACCAGGGTCAGCGAGCATCCCGACTGGCCGCTGCCGGCCTCGGTTGAGGAATCTAACCGTCCAGTGGCGCCGAACAATCTCGGCATCGACGTCGGCAGACCGGTTCAAAGCCTGATCGCAGGGCAATGGTATCCGGCCGCCGGGCTTCCCGGCGTCTACGTGAGTTTCATCGAGCCGCGGCTTATCTCCACGAGCATCCTGAGCAGCTACCCGAATCGGGTAAACAATCTGAATTCAGTGGAAGCGTCGGCGATGGTCTATCTCGTCGCCTTCGACCTGAACCAACTGGACCTCGGCTTTGCGCTCGGCACCGACCATCCACGAGTCGGATGGTCACCGCGTCCGCCCGCGATCATGCGCGGCGACCTGCCGGGGCCTGACGGCATCAAGACGGCGGCGCCGCTGGTGACGAACGGAATGATCAGTCCTGCCCTGACAGACAGGACCGTGGCCGCATTCGCGGGCGGCTTCAAGCGCGAGCACGGGGCATTCAAGTACGGACCGTTCTCTGTGCTGAATCACGGGAGCCACTACGGCTTCATCGAGCAGGGAGTTGTGTTCAGCAAGCTGGAGCCGGGACTGGCGACCCTGTACGTGCTCGATGACGGAACGATCGCGATGAAGACCTGGACCGACGCTGACGATGCGCTGTTGAGCCGGATCAAGTTCGCGCGCCAGAACGGCGTGCCGCTGATCGAGTACAACGCGACGACCAAAACCTCGGAGCCGGGTTCGCTGGTGGCGCGATGGGGCCCGGGCAACTGGTCGGGGTCCGCCGACGAGGACCTGCGCTCGCTGCGGGCGGGCGCGTGTATCCAGGAAACGCCGACACGGCAGTTCCTCATCTACGGATATTTCTCGACCGCGATACCGTCGGCGATGGCGCGGGTCTTCCAGGCGTATGGCTGCAAGTACGCGATGCACCTGGACATGAATGCGCCGGAACTGACGTATCTCGCGCTGTACGTTCACCAGGGATCGCAACTCAAAGTGGAGTACCTCGCGCAGAGCATGGCGGGTACCGACGAGAAGACCGACTCCGGGGTACTGTGGAGATTCCTGGCTTACCCGGACAACCGGGATTTCTTTTATCTCTACCGACGAGACGAGAAAAAATGACCAACCTTCTTCGCGGCGCCGCAACGCTGTCGATCTTATTGCTGGCCACGGGCGCGTTCGCGGCCAGCGATACGCTGCAGCAGCAAAACGAACAGTTGTTCAAGCAGATCCTGGCCGTGCGCGGACTGAGCGATGCGCAAATCGAAGCGGTTCGCGCGATCTTCGAGCAGTCGGGCTACATGGGCCAGGGCAATCCCGCCATCACGGAGCATCCCGACACTCCGCAAGCATGCCAGGCCAAGCTCGATCAGCAATCAGTCAAATACGCCAACCCGGAATTCGAGAAGATTTGCGGCGCCAAGTACATGGCGCCGTTGTACGACCCGACAACGCAGAAGCCGGAGCAGGCCAGGGCGTGCATCGACCAGTTCGAATATCCCGACATCCCGTGCGCCTACCCGGTGGTGTGGGTGCGGGCGCGGGAGGCCGCGGAGATTTGCGAAGCCGAAGGCAAGCGCATCTGCGATGCGCACGAGTGGGAGGGGGCGTGCGCGGGCAGGCTGGAACCGCCGGACTATCACTTCGAGCTGGCGAAGGGGCTGAGCCCCAACGCCGCGATCGCCAGAATTCGCTCGGTTCACAATCGCGAAGAGACGGATCGATCGTGGAGCTACGGTCCCGCGTACGAACGGGGCGTGTGTGCGGCGGCGAGCCACAAGACGCCCGGCTGCACAGGAGGATCGTGGACCGGATGCGGTTCCAATACCTACCCTGACGGGGACTTCCCGGCCTGTCACAGCAAACTGGGCGTCTATGACATCAACGGCAACGCAGCAGAGCACATGAATCTGCCGCTGAGCCCGGACGAGATGGCGAGCCGCGGCAGCAAGGAGCTGGGCTACACAGAGATGAAAGGGAGCTGGTTTATCTTCGACACCTATCATGCTCACGAGGACTGGTGCCGATGGCGCGCGCCATTCTGGCACGGCTCGCGAGTGATGGACCCGCACAGCCACGCGAACTATCACCTGGGATTTCGCTGCTGCAAAACGATAGGTGGCACCCGGCCGGAGACACCGGCAGCGGTAATGTCTCCGGATTGAGGCATCCTTAACGAGCAGCAACGCAAGCTTGCGAAGCCAGTGGCGTTTTGACGCATCGGGAAAATGACGCCGGAAGACAGGTGGGAATTTCGTGCTTGGGACGCGAACCTCGTTTCCATCCGGCGAGAGCTGGAGCGGCTCGGCACGGTCATGGAGGCCGCCACCAGTGAAGAAATCTATCTTGTCGCGCGTGCGACCGATCTATGCGACGCGAAAGTGCGGGCGGGCAAGCTGGACCTCAAGGTTCTGTTAAGAGCGGAGCAGGGACTCGAGCAGTGGTCGCCGGTTCTCAAAGCCGAATTTCCGCTGACGCGCGCTCTGATACGCGACCAGTTTTTTCCGCGGCTCGATATCGATGCGCCACCGCTATCGAGGGCGGAATATGCGCTCGACGAATTCCTCGGCGTAGTTCGGGCCGAGCCGAAGATGCAAATCGTGAAGGTCCTCAAGGAGCGTCTCAAATTCGATGTTGATTCATGTGCGGCGGAATTTGCCGCGGTGAAGATCGATGGTATCGCGCGGCACACCATCGCCGTCGAGTCAGAGCAGCCGGCAGCGGTGAGCAAGCTGATCGCCACGTTGGGAATCGGACAGCTTGGAAACAGCAGCTACGTTCGCGAGATCAAGCGGCTGGTTCCCGGATGAGACAATGCCCGGGACGATTGTTCACTGCGGTTTCGCGGTGAAATCGAACGACGGCATCCCGTCGGCGCCGGCGAACGCAGGCGAGTAGTCGAGCTTCAACGAGGCGAGCTTGCTGAGCAGGTCGTTCACGCGCGCGATTGGGCCTTCGCTGCTCAAGATACGGGCGAGGTCGGGATCGGCCAGCGCGTCAAAGATCGACATCTGCCTGCCCTCAACGCAGATAGTGTCGCTGACCAGGCGCACTCCGTGGCTGTAGTCGACGTAGCGGCCGCCGTGGACGGTGCTTAGCGGCTGGATAGGGTCATGCGGTCCGCGATGCCATCCGTAGATCGCCACGCGCTCGGGAAATCGCCACAGGCGGTTGGTGATGACCAGGTCTTTCATATGGCCCGAGGTCAGGGCGCCGGGAGCGACGCCAAGCTCGGCGCGCTGCTCGGCGATGAGTTCATTGTGATGACAGTAGTAGTCCGTCGAGCGCATCCGGTCGCCGGCGGGCAACGGCTGGGGATGGAGATGCACGGGGGCCTGCTCGTAGATGGCATCGACCATCTTGCTGGTGGGCAGGGTGAAACCGTACTGGTCCGCGACTTTCAGCGCAGTCGCCAGGCGCATCGGGATAACGAGGAAATCGCGATTCGAACCGACCGCCAGGTAATCCGGCAAAACGCAGGCGGTCACATGTACGGTGCGACCATCGCGGAGCGCGCCCTCCAGGTAGATCGGATCGATGGTGCGCAGGAACTCCGGGACATTACCTGAAAAGAGCTGGTCTTCGATTGACTGCTCGCGATCGAGCCCGCTCAAGCCCTCGATGCGACGGGCGAATTCGCTGCCGCTCAGTGCGGTGGACGCGCGCGGTGGAATCTTCCGCAACAACGCATCGCCGCATGCAACAGGCATTGAATCCGCAATCGCGATCGCGGGCAGCATCAATGCCGCCCATACGAGGACGACCAGGATTGAAGAGAGCCTTCTCAAGGTTCGTTTGAAGAGTTCCGAGATGACCGATGATACCGTGATCAAAAATCTGCAGCTATGGGATGGGCCTGCCTCTTTTGGACACACGCCGCAGGCTTTTGAGACGCTCAGACAACCTTTTGGAGACGGACACACAAAACTGAGGCTGACTGTCATCGCCGCCGAAACAATAATCGCTCATCGACAATTTTATGGGCGACAAGACTGATACACAGCGGCGGCGGTTTATCTCGAATTACTTCCATTCAGCGCTGGTGATCCTGGCGATCGCCCTCGCGGGACTAATCGCTTCCTGCGGCGGCGGAGGAGAATCGAATCCTTCTCCCGCGCCGCAGAAAAAGACCGCACTGGTGATCGGAAGTCCCAGCGGTCCCATCTACGATGAATTAGCGAGCACCTATCACATCATTCCCGGGCAGGGATCGGAATCTTCCATCGGCTTCGACGTGCTGATTTACGATGGCGCCACTGTGACGCCGGAGCAGATCGGGACCTTGCCTACCACGGTCAATTTTCTATCGACCGGCAAGATCCTCATCGTGCTGGCCCCCACGCAGGAGGATCGGGAGGCGCTCGAGGGGGTTACCGGAGTGACTGCGCTGGTGGACGCCCCTGCCCTTACCCTGTTCGATTCATTTACGAACGGACTTTTGCAGGCCGTCAGCATGGTGGAATTCCCCACTACAGTCAGCGAAGACAGTATACAGACCATCCCACCAGGATCCGCCGCGGCCGAAGAATATCGGTCCAACTCCGGACCGCCGGACGATGCGACTGTGCGATCGCAAGCCGCCGAGTGGATAAAGTCGTACGAGCAGAAGTGGAGCGACTCCCGGCAAGCGTTCAGAGCGGTTGCCGGGGTTTCGCAAGCCCGGCTCGCCGCAGCCGCGGTGGACACCGACGGCAACGCGACCTCGCCAGCTGCGGCAGGGTCGGATGGGATGGATCTATCGAGCTGGCTCGAGCCCGCGCAGGAGATACCACCCGCACCCGGCTCGCAATTCCTGACTGCCCAACCTTTCTTTGACTACCAAACCAAGACGCTGAACCTGCAGAGCATCTACTACCAGCCGCGGTTCAAGGCCTTTTACCCATTGGCAGTTCAGTCCAACAAGCCGGGCGTTGGCGACGTGCGAGGAGCTTGCATTTTTGCTCCGTACAACGCCGCCTTCAACCTGCCGCCCGCGCCCAACAATCCGGCGGTTTCCAACGTCGAGGTCGCCACCTATCGCATCCTGCAGCAAGTCAACGGCGTCTACAGCCACGAAGTTATCGCGCGGCAGTTCGTCAGCTCGGTTCCCAACGTTGTGCTGTCCGACCAGCCAGTCGGCACCGAAGCGGTTAGCTATTGCCTTGGTGGAATCGTTCCGGTGGAACCGCTTCGCAACTATTTCGCTTGCCTCCCGGACAGGCTCGGCTGCAACGCTTTCACAGAAACCACGCCGTTGACGTCGCTCCGCGGTTTCAATGAGCAGGTCATCAGCAATTTCAGCTGGGATGCGGACACAGCCCCGCGCGTTACGCTCGACAGTTGGTTGCCCAAGGCCGCCAACAACGTGACGACGGTCACCAGCTCGCAAACCTACGAGAAAATCGTTCAATGGACGATCCAGGGCGCGCTCAGCGGACAATGGAGTGAAAAGCCGAACGTCGGGGTGAGCCTCGGTGGAAACTACGGCCAGCAGGAGAAATGGGCGTGGACCCAGGGGACCAACATGAGTGTTCCGGACTGGGAGATGCGATCTCCGGGGCCATCGCTGCCAGGCAGTACGTACGATTTCAGCGCGCTTAACAGTCCAAACAACCTTGCCAATATCGTGGCGTCGGCAAGTGCGCCGGCGAGCCCAGGCCGGCCGATCACCTTCGTGGGCCCGCCGAGCGGACTCAACGCTCTGCAGGCGCAAGGGCTGGTTTTACGCAACGAGAACGACTGGAGCACCAAGTTCGTCGGTGGTCTGCTGCCGGGAAAAGCGACCCTGAATGCCGACGTGACACTTAACTACGGCGAGGTGTTTAGCCTCTACACGTTGACGACCGATGTGGCAGGGTTCTATCCGTACTCGGCGCTGCACTCCTTCACGATGAAGGTGCCGATTGAGTTCGATTTCTCGAAAGCCATCATGCAGCCGCCGCTCCCCGCGACGTGGACAATCACTGCCGACCTCGGCTCGAACGCGGTCAACGGCTTCTTCCCGATCAAGGGAACGGTCACGCTCAACGAACAGGCCGATATCGACACGACACTCTATCTCGGTGCGCAGCTGGAACCGTCCGGCAGCAGCTTCACTCCCAAACCCAGCGTTATCAAGAATCTGCCGATCAGCATGGTGATTCCGGCGGGACAAACGAGTGCGAGTTTCAACGCATACGCCCAGCGGGTTGGGTCGCCTTACAACGTGCAGTGGTACGCGTTCCAGTCCCAGGGTCAGCAAGCGACTTATGGCATGACGATCCCCGCACACTAGGTGGGAAACAACGACCCAGAGCTGCGCCGACGACGGTAGCCAGGGACACTCTTCCGCGCATCGGAATCCGCGGCGACGTACTCGTTCAGTCCGCGGGAGCTTTGAACTTGCTCTCGCGAATCGGGGTGCAGATTTGCACCTGGTACTCCGAGTAATACCTGGAGCGGCCGAGGTCCTGCGCGATGAGATGCTCGGGATGGTCGCGCCATTGCTTGAGCGATTGCTCGTTCTCGAATTCCACGAGAATCAATTCCTCGCCGTCTTCGGCGCGGTAGCCCTTGATTGATTTGAAGCCGGGGATTTTCTGCGCGTGGGTGAGCAGGTTGGCGACGCGAGCGCCATATTCCCCGCTATCAACGCCCGGGTTCATGCGAACTTTGAAGATGGTGATAACCATGGTCGCCTCCGCTGAGAGCCACCCTACATCAGTAGCGTTTGACGATTAACCGTCGGCTTCGTTATCGGCGTATAGTCGCGGCAAAAGCAAGATTCCCGGGAAGCGAGCACGCATCGATACCGGGCGGGAGCATCAGGAATGCGCAGACTTGAAAATAAAGTAGCAGTTATCACCGGAGCGGCGAGCGGAATGGGACGGGCGACGGCGATTCGCTTCTCGCAAGAAGGAGCGTCGGTGGTCGTCGCGGATCTCAACGCCGAGGGCGGAGAGTCCGTCGTCCGCCAGTGCAAGGAAAACGGCGGCAACGCGGTCTTCCAGAAAGCCGATGTCAGCTCCGAAGAGCAGGTCAAAGCGATGATCGATCGCGCGGTGAAAGAATTCGGCCGCCTCGACGTCACCTACAACAATGCCGGCCTCGGCGGCGCAGTCGGGGCGATCGAGAACATCTCGGTGGAAGACTGGGACAAGACCTTCGCGGTGCTGGTGCGCGGCGTCTTCTTGGGTATCAAGCATTCGATTCCCATCATGCGCAAACAGGGCGGCGGTTCGATCATCTCGACGGCGTCACTGGCGGGTCTGCAGGGCTACGACGGCATCCACGCCTACTCGGGCGCGAAGGCCGCCGTAGTCAACATCACGCGATCGGCCGCGATCCAGCTCGGGCCGGACAAGATTCGCGTGAACTGCATATGCCCGGGCGGGATCAACACGCCGATTCTTTACGGCACGACGCCGGGCGGCGAGAAGATGATGGAGCAGGTGCTGGCGCAGCTGCAGCCGATCAAGCGGGCCGGCAGCCCGCTCGACATCGCGAACATGGCGCTGTTTCTGGCGTCGGATGAGTCGGAGTGGATCACGGGCACGGCGATGGTGGTTGACGGCGGAGCGATCGCGGGCGAGTCGATTCGGCTGGCACAGCAGTCGGGAACCAACGCGCTGCCGCCGAGCGGCTTCGCCGGCCCGTCGTTTCAGAGGTAGCAGACTGCGACCGCAACGGTGGAGCAGATCTACAGGAGATGAGCCATGAGTGACGCCAACAAGGAATCGGCCCAGGCGATAGGTTTCGATCCCGAGGCGCTCCGCGCGCGATACCGCGAAGAGCGCGACAAGCGGATGCGGCCCGACGGCAACGAGCAGTACATCGAGACCCAGGGCGACTTCAGCCGCTACGTGGACGATCCTTATGTCGATCCCGGCTTCAAGCGCGCTCCGATAAACGACGCGGTCGACGTCATAGTAGTGGGAGGCGGCTTTGGCGGCCTGCTCGCAGCGGCGCGGCTGCGCGAAGCGGGCGTAGAGAGAATCCGCATCATCGAGAAGGGCGGCGACTTCGGCGGCACCTGGTACTGGAATCGCTATCCCGGCGCGCAGTGCGACGTGGAGTCGTACATTTACCTGCCGCTGCTCGAAGAGACCGGCTACATGCCGAAGGAGCGCTACTCGTACGCGCCGGAGATCCTCGAGCATTCGCGCCGCATCGGCGAGAAATTCGACCTGTATCGCGACGCCTGCTTTCAGACCCAGATCAAGGCGATCACGTGGAGCGAGGAAGAGAGCCGATGGATCGTCACTACTAATCGCGATGACACGATGCGGTCGCGCTACGTCATCATGTCGAGCGGTCCGCTCAACCGGCCAAAGCTGCCGGGCATCCCCGGAATCGAAAGCTACAAAGGCCACACCTTCCACACGAGCCGATGGGACTACGGCTATACGGGAGGCGACACGACCGGGAATTTGCACAAGCTGTCCGACAAGCGCGTAGCAGTGATCGGGACCGGCGCGACCGCCGTGCAGTGCGTGCCGTATGTCGCGCGGTACGCGAAGCATCTATGTGTCTTTCAGCGCACGCCATCGTCGGTTGATGAGCGCGCGAACCAGCCGACCGATCCTGAATGGGTCAAAACGCTCACGCCTGGATGGCAGAAGCGGCGCATGGATTTCTTCAACGCCGCGGTCAATTTCACCGATCTCTCACACGGCGGCAAAATCGAACCGGACCAGGTCGGCGACGGATGGACCGACATCAATCGCTTCAAGGGCGAGCTGGCCGGCCTGGTCGATCCGAGCGCATCTCCCGAAGAGCGCGAACGCCTGATGATCGAACTGGCGGATTTTCGCAAGATGAACCAGATTCGCGCGCGCGTCGACAAGATCGTCAAGGACAAGAAGACGGCCGAAGCGCTGAAGCCATGGTATCGACTGTTCTGCAAGCGCCCGACCTTCAACGACGAGTACCTGCCGACCTTCAATCGGCCCAACGTCACGTTGGTCGACACGCGGGGGCGGGGAGTCGATCGCATCACGGAGAAGGGACTGATGTTCGACGGCGTCGAATACGAAGTCGATTGCATCATCTTCGCGACCGGCTTCGAGGTTGGGACGGCATACACGCGGCGCGCGGGTTTTGAAGTATATGGCCGCGGCGGCAAGCCGCTTACGGAACACTGGCAAGGAGGTCCGAGAACGCTGCACGGCTTCTACAGCTCGGGATTTCCCAACCTCTTCCACATGGGCATTACGCAAAACACGGTGACCGCGAACTTTCCGCATATGCTCCAGGACCAGGCGCGTCACATCACCGAGGTGATTCAACACGCGAAGCGATCGGAGTCGCGCGTCGTCGAACCGAGCGTCGAGGCCGAAGCCAGATGGTGCGAAACGATCGAGCGGACGGAATCGAAGAGCCGCGATTTTCAGCTCGAGTGCACGCCCGGTTACTACAACAACGAAGGTCAACTCGATAGGGGTCCCGGATTCGTGGGGGGACTGTACGGCGGCGGACCGATCGAGTTCCAGAAGATCGTCGATGAGTGGCTCGCGAACGGCGAGATGAAGGGGCTCAGGTTCAGCTGACGCGGACAGCGCGAGTCCTCCAGTCCAGATCGATCAAAGCGCCGCCAGCGCTTCCAGGTTCGCGTGGTTCGTGAAGCCGTGCATCACGTGTCGACCGCGGGGCACTGTCCGTCGACCTTCTTTTCTTCCTTGCCTTCTTGCAGGGGAGAGTGCACTTGGGAGCTTTTTCCTTGCCCCTGCACACGCCACCCGATGTGAAACAGCTCGACCCTGTTTGAAGGTAGGTGCGCGACTCGCGCCGCAGCTACTTGCCGGTTCCCCGTAGTCTTATTCTCACCGGTCCGCCGGTCGAGTTGTCGGAGAGACTCAGGAAGCTTTGCGTCGTTCCTTTTTCGGCAGGTGCAAAGGTCACCATCACCGAGCATTTCCTCATAGGCAGCAGCATGGCGCCACAGTTATTGGTCTGCGAGAAGGCGCTCGGTCCTGCGACCGCGATACCGCCGAAAGTAATGCTACTCCCGCCTTTCTTCGCAGAGTTCGTCAGCTCGATCTTCTTATGATCGCTTTTGCCGACGTGTACCTTGCCGAAATCGAGCGGAGCCGGCGCCGCGTTCAGCACCGCCGGCACCCGGGGAGCCGGGGTCGCGGTGGCAGTCGGAGTCGGGGTGATTGTCCTGGTGGCAGTTGGGGTAGGCGTTCCATGCGTAGTCGCCGTGGGGCTCGGGGTCGGCGCGATTGTGGCAGTTGCGGTCGCGGTTCGAGTGCCAGTGGCGGTGTGCGTTGGAGTTGCACTAGCTGTCGCGGTAGCCGTGCGCGTCGAGCTTGCAGTGGCAGTCGCCGTCGCAGTGAGGGTCGAAGTCGCACTGGCGGTCGCAGTCGCCGTGCGCGTCGTGGTCGCGGTCACGGTGGCCGTCGAAGTTGGTGTCGCGGTTGCAGTGGCAGTCGAAGTAGCGGTCGCGGTGGAGGTGGACGTCGCCGTTGCGGTGCTGGTGCGCGTGGCGGTCGAAGTCGGAGTTGCGGTTGAAGTTCGCGTCGCGGTCGCGGTGCTGGTCGGCGTTGCAGTGATGGTGGCGGTCGCGGTCGGCGTCGGCGTGGCCGTCGCGGTGGCGGTCGGCGTCGGCGTAGCCGTCGCGGTGGCGTTGTTGGTGAGGGGAAACTGCACGCTGGTGCCGCTGACAGTTGCGGTCACGTCGTAGCTCCCCGCGATTCCATTAGCGGTAGCGGTTATGGACGCGTCACCGCTGGAGTTGGTGGTCACAGCGGACGACGACAGCAAGGCGGTGGCTCCGCTGGACGGGGCGCTGAAATTCACCGTCTCGCCTTGCAGCGTGGTGCCGGACACCAACTCCTTCAGGTTCACCACCAGTGGCAACGCAAAGGCGGTGTTGGGGTTAGTGGACTGCGATCCGCCGCTGACCGCACTAAGTCCTACGCCCTGGAATTCCACCGCGCCGATGTCCACGTTGTTGTTGAGCGTGCGGGCGAAATCGCGCTGATCCTCGGTGCCGGCAGCAGAGGCGAAAATCCCGGCGCCGATTGCGGGACTCTCCGGCTTGGGCAGGAGGGTTTGGGTTTGGCCGCCATAGTTTCCCAGCGACATCAGCAAGGGATCGATCGGGAAAAGATCAGTGCCGACTTGAGTACGGTTGACCCCGTTCGTGAATCCGGCGCCGCCCGTGCCGGTGCCAATCAAGTTGCCGCCCGCGTCGGTGAAAACTCCAGCAGTATCGGCAAAGCTCGTGGCTGTGTTTTGGGCGACGATCGTATTCACCAGCGAACTGGCAGGGAGGGAACCACTCGCGGGAGTGGGGAGGACGTTGATGTTCAGCAGGATGAGGCCCAACGTGCAATCCGAGGGGGTCGTTGGGGGAACGCAGCTTTGGTTCGAAACATCGATCAGCAGAACCGTTATTCGGTTGACGTTGGTCCCGAAAATGTTCGCATCGGGAACGTATTTGAAGTAGTACCCTTTGCCGGAGACCAGAACGTTAGAGGAGAGGCTGAAAAGGGGGCCTTGACTCCAATCGTTGCAAGTGACCGGCGCTGACGCGAATTCTTGCTCAAAACCCACCAGATTGCCGATGGTCCCAACCGGAGCGTCGCTTGCGCAGTTGCCGCCGGTAGCGTTGGGGCAAAGGGTAAAGGATTGCGCGGTGCCCCTGGGAGGGAACAACTTTCCGCTTCCAGTCGCTTCGTTGCAGTCCATGATGAACGGATCCACCTGGTCCACACCGAACGAAGAGATAGACGACGGATTGAAGTAGATCCACGCGGTCTGGTTCTCAGACACATTCGCCTGGAGAACCTGGTACTGGTAGGGGGTCGTTGAGTCCAACGTGAGGCCAGAGAGAAATGTGCACTGATTTGGTGAGGTCGCGCAATCCGGCAACTGATCGGGAATCACCGGGGTCCAGATAGCCGCGCCCAGCGGGCAACTTGTGGCGGACGACAACTGCGCCACGATATTGGTGTTGGTAGATAGATACGTCGGCGCCAGGCAGGCATCCGCGAAAACCGTTCCGGTTGAACCCGTTGAGCTGACGACCGGACTTGGCGCGGCGCTCAGAACGCCGGTGGCGCCCTTGGCCGGGCTGCTGCTGTTGGAGACCGATTGGACCAGTCCGCCTCCACCACCCGCCGTTCCATCGACCGTGTTATTGAAAATTGTGCAGTTCTGGAGGGTGGTCGTGCCGTCGCTGTAGAGCGCGCCGGAACCGCCTCCCACGCCTTGCGAGTCGGTAGACTGATTGCCGGTGATAGTCGAATTGCTGAGCGTCGCGGTGCCGAGGTTGTAGATCGCCGCGCCCTGTCCGCCGCCCGCGGCGGTGTTATCGCTGAAGGTGCTGCTGGTGACGGTGACAGTTCCGGCGTTGAGCAGACCGCCACCATAGCCGCGGGTTCCAGTGTCCTGTCCGGCACTGTTGTTCGCCAGCGTGCTGTGATCGATCGTCAAGATTCCGGTGGGACTGTTATAGATGCCGCCACCCGCACCCGCGTTGGCGGTATTTCCGGAGATCGTTGACTGCTGAAGAATCAGGGTGCCGTCATTCCAGATGCCGCCGCCGCTCGGCCCGTTCGCATGCAGGCGATCGATCACGGTCGCCGCGCCGGAAACCGCTCCGTTCACGATGGTATCGTTCGAAAGCGTAAGCGTAACGCCCGAGGCTACATCGATAACTTCGCTGTTGCCGCCAGCGCTGATCGTACCACCCTGAATTGTCCAGCTCGTGCCGGCAGCGGTATTGAAGACCAGCGGGCCGCTGGTCAGCACGATCGGCCCGGTGACGGTATTTGCAAACGTGATCGTTTCGGACGAGTCGGAAGGACACGCGCTGATCGCCGCGCGCAAAGAGCCCGCGCCTGAATCGTTGGTATTCTGAACCGCGAGACTGCAAGCCAACGCCACCGACGGCGCCTCCAGCGTTGCGAGCATCGCGGCAAGGCTGATCGCAATCAGCCACCAACGCGCGCCAATGCCTCGAACCTTGGGCCCCATTCGAAGTGGTCCGCGGGCTACTGCCGTATCGTTAGTGTGGTGGCGCATCTCCTCATTCCGGCGCTGGTGCGTGTATTTTGACGGCAGTTTGTCTCTTTAGATTCAAAGAAGCTACAGAGACGTGAAAACTCGCTACACAACGTCAAGTGACACAGCATTTCGAACCTAGGCGTGTCTCGCGGGCCAAGGCAATCTACGATTTCCGTAGCTATTTCAAGGGAAGTTCAACTGCGCCAAATACATCTGCCACCAGCGGACGAGTTCCATTCTCGAAAACCAGTGCAGGCCCAGCGTTCCAGAGCGTGGCATGAGGTAAAGAAGGGCTACCGACGCCGAATTGTCGAACCCAGTGCCGAGGCGGAAGCGGGATGGTGCGAAACGATCGAGCGGACGGAATCGAAGAGCCGGGATTTTCAGTTCGAGTGCACGCCCGGTTACTACAACAAAGAAGGTCAACTCGACAGGGGTCCCGGATTCGTGGGGGGACTGTACGGCGGCGGACCGATCGAGTTCCAGAAGATCGTCGATGAGTGGCTGTCGAACGGCGAGATGAGGGGACTGAAGTTCAGCTGACCACGCGCTCTGACAAACGAGTTGAAATACCGGCTCGCCAAGCTAGGCTGGATGGTGAAGCGCGGGCCGCATCCGATGCGTCTCCTGTAACCCCGCTGAGAGAGCCGTTGGTCATTCGCGGCACATCTCGCGAATCATCAAAGTTGAAAGGAGAGCGCCATGAAGATTGTAGTCATCGGGGGCAACGGCCTTATCGGAACGAAGCTGGTGAGCCGGCTTCGTCAGAAAGGGCATGAAGCCGTCTCGGCGTCTCCCAGCTCAGGCGTCAATATCGTCACCGGCGAAGGACTGGCACAGGCGCTCAAAGGAGCGCAGGTGGTCGTCGATGTCGCGAACTCGCCGACCTTCGACGAGGCCGCGATGAGCTTCTTCGAAAATGCCGGCCGCAACATCACTGCCGCGGAGACCGCGGCCGGCACAAAGCATCATGTTGCGCTCTCGGTTGTCGGTACCGATCGCCTTCTGGAGAGCGTCTACTTCCGCGCGAAGCTGGCGCAGGAGAACCTCATCAAGGCATCCAAAATCCCTTACACGATCGTGCGTTCGACGCAGTTCTTCGAGTTCCTGGGTGGGATTGCTCAATTTTCCATCGTTGGCGACGCGATCCGCTTGCCGCCGGTTCCTTTTCAGCCGATCGCGGCGGATGACGTGGCGGAAGTGACGGCCGATGTGGCGCTGGGCGCGCCGCTGAACGGCACGCTCGAGATCGCCGGTCCCGACAAGATGCCGCTGGACCAGTTCGTTAGACATTTCCTCAGTGCGACCCGCGATTCCCGTACGTTGATACGCGATGCGGAAGCGCGCTATTTCGGTATCGCGATCGACGATCGATCGCTGGTTCCCGCCGGCAATCCACGCCTCGGCGCGATTCATTTCGCCGACTGGATGAGCCAGGCCGCATCTCGCAAGTGAGGCAGCCTACGATGGACGGAATCGTTGACGGCGACAGTCACTTCATGGAACCGCTCGACCTGTTCGAGCAAAACGTCGAGCCGCGTTTTCGCGAGCGTGCGGTCAAGATCGCGACCGACCCGGTCACGCACCGCCGCGCGATGGTGGTGGACGGCAAGCCGATGAGGCTGCGCGACGTCGAGGAAGTGCTGGCGATTCTCAGCGGCTACGGACAGAAGGAACAGGGCGGCACGACTACGACCTTCGATCGCTACTCCGTGTACAGCGCCGAGTGGCAGGACATGACGGCGCGAACCCGCTTCCTCGATGCCGAAGGATTCGAGTGCCAGATCATCTATCCGACGTTGGGAATTATCTGGGAAGGCGAACTCTCAGATCCGGAGCTGGCCGCCGCGCTCTGTCGAGCATACAACCGATGGGCCTTCGACCTGGTCGAGGGGCATCGTCAACGGCTTTTCCCGGCGGCGCACATTTCGATTCGCGAACCCGCGCTGGCAGTTGAGGAGCTTCAGCGTGTCGCCAAACTCGGGTGTCGTATCGCCTTCGTTGCCGCGATGCCTATCCAGGGTAAGAGCTTCGGCCATCCCGATTATGACCGGGTGTGGGCGGCGGCGCAGGACCTCGATATTCCCATCGGCCTGCACGTGGTGTCGCACCATCACTACATGGGCAGCGAGTTCTATCGTGAGCCCAAGCCGGGGCTGATGTATTTCACGATGAATTTGCTGCAAGACCCGCGGCAGTCGCTGATGACGATGGTGGTGGATGGAGTCTTCGAGCGCTTCCCGCGCCTGCGGGTGGCAACGATCGAGGCGATGGCGGGATGGGTCGGAGAATGGCTGGAGCGGATCGACTATCGCTACAAGTACATGGGCCATACGAGCGCGATGAAACGATCGGTGTACGAATACTTCGCGCGCAACATCTGGATCAGCGGCGATCCCGAAGAGAAGATGTTCAAGTACGTGGTCCAGTTCGCGGGTGACGACAAGTTCTTCATCGGATCGGACTACCCCCATGCCGAGGGTTTCGTGCATCCAGTGGCCAAGGCGCGCCAGTATCTGAAGGAGCTGCCGGCCGTCTCGGTAGAAAAGATCCTGTCAAAGAACGCGCGCGCCTTTTATCACATCTAGAAGCGATCAAAGGCCGCGCCTTGCACGGCGAACTGAACCCGTTCCTTCCAGCACCGGACTCTATTCGCCCTTATGCGAGAGGCTCAGCAACCAGTTCCGGTTGCACATAGTAGGCGATCTTGCCGCCCACGTACTCTCCCTGATAATCCGCCGTCCCCGAAACACCGACAGAAGAGTCACCCGCAAAGCCGAGGCTGACACTCGCGCCTTCGGGCAAGCCGATCACGACGCCGACCACTATCGCGACGGCAGGCACGCCCCCGGAACCGACGGCAAAGGAACGTTGCACGGCAGTTGTTCCCCACAGCTCGCCGTAATGACCATTGTAAAGCCCGTTGGTGGTAGTCGGCTGCGACAGATCCGCTATCAGTGGCCATCCTCCGTCGATGTTTACTGTCACCGGACCGGTGAGGTTCGCGGTTTCACCCAGGGATACGAACGACATGGCTGTGCCGATACCATCGCCGAAAATTTGCAGGTTCACGCCGGCGTTGAATCGGTAGGTGAGAATCGAGGGTCCGGTAGGAGCGGGGAACGGAACCAACACCTGCCAGTTGTGAAGCCAGAAATAGCGCACGGTCGGATCGTATGCCTGGCCGGGCGGAAGCTCCGAGGGGCCCGACTCCAGCGAGCCGTCGAAGTATGCGTAGGTCGGTGCCCCGATGACGGTCGTGGCGATCTGACCCGAGGTATCACCGCCCGGTACCACGTTCACCCCGTCGGACAGCGGACCGGCCTGAACGAAGCCCGAATATCCGAACCAGGGGAATGTTCCGGCGGGCACGCGAAACCGCGCCGGCGCGATCGGCGCATCCAGCAGAGGCAGATCGCGAGCCGGCGGAATCACCTTCGGCTTGCCCGCCTTCGAGGGACGACCGCGGCGCAGCTTTGCCGCGAGCTTGTCTCGTGACGAGACGATCTCCCGATACTTTGTGTCCGCGTTCTGCCCCGAGGCCGCGATGCGATCGCGGATCGTAGAAAAACTGCGCATCTCGCCCTCGCGCGTGATGAGTTCCGCCTGAAGGAGGACACGCTCCTTGAGGCCCGCGAGGTCAACCTCGAACGCGGTCCCTGGCGCAGCTGCTTTCTTCATGAACACTACATACCAAATGGCAGAAAATCCGCCAAATCGTCGGATTCCGAAAGGCGGTGGGCCCTGCTCGCTTGCTTCGCGTTTGCCGCACCCACTTGAACCGCGGTTTCGCCCGGCGCGCCGCCCAGATGTGTCCCTCTGTGAGTTGAGCTGCTAGCAGTGATGCTGATGTGGGACGACGCGCTGCTGATGCCAACGCTCGAAACGGAGCGGCTGCAGATCCGACCGTGCACGATGGACGACCTGGGGGCCTGCCACCGGCTTTACCTCGAGATCGGATGGGCCGACATGGCGGCGAGCGATTCAGAGAATCGCGAGCGGAAGCGGAAATGGCTTGAGTGGACGGTTCGAAACTACGAAGAGCTGGCGCGCCTGCAGCAGCCTCCGTATGGGGAACGCGTCGTGGAGCTCAAGGACGGCAAGCAGTTCGCCGGGCTGGTCGGCCTGGTGCCTTTGCTCAAGCCGTTCGCACAACTTGAATGCTTCGGCGGACTCGCACCGGAGCGGGCGCCATTTTCCGCCGAAGTCGGACTTTTCTGGGCTATCAAGCCGACACTCCAGCGCCGGGGCATCGCGAGCGAAGCGGCAGGCGCGATTATTGACTACGCATTCGAGACCCTGAGGCTCGGACGAATTCTCGCCGGCACCGAGTATGACAACGCGGCTTCAATCGGGGTGATGCGCCGGCTCGGAATGAGGATCGAGCGGAACCCATACCCGGTTCCTGAATGGTTCCAGATCCACGGCGTGCTCGAACGGCGAGACCGGCGACCTCACGCCTGAATTGTACGGAACCCGGCGCTCGGCTATTTGGATGTGATGGCGGCGTCGAGGCGCTTGCGGATTTCCGCGAGCATGTCCTGATCGATCCACGCGCCGTGGCGATTCGGGCACGCCATGCCTGCCAGTCCGCCCGCGCCTTCGCTGATGGCAGCGCGGGGCTGCAATCGCTGACCGCAATCGGGACAATCGATCTCCGCGGGATGCTTGTGACGCAGCTCTTCGACGGCGTGGGTGACTCCCTCGAAGACCTTCTCGCCCATCGATTCGTGATGCATCGCCGCTACGTTTTTCAAGCGCTTGGCGAGTTGGTCGAGTGTCTCGCGGTCGGCCCAGGCGCCGTGATGATCGGGGCAGGCCATTCCGCCAAGACCAATCGCGACGCGAGCATCCAGCGGGTGGCCGCATTGCGGACAATTGACCGGCTTTTTGTACTTGTTGCGGAGCCTGGCGAGGATTTCCTGGTCGCGCTGATGCGCCCACTGATCCTCACGCGCCGCCTCGACGTCGTGGAGTTTGTTGCCCAAACGGTCTTTCTCGTCGCTCATATCATCACCGAAGCAAGGCAGGACGTTACCAGTACGAATTGCGGGGCTCAACGCTCCGGTTTTTCAAGAGGATCCCCCGCGTGCTTGGCGACGCGGGGGGTTTGTTGCTAGTGCTGCATCGATCGCGAGGTGGAAAATGATTCGTCTCATCTACGTGCTGCGCCGAAAACCCACGATGTCGCGTGAAGAGTTTCAGAAATACTGGTTCGAAACTCACGGACCGCTCGTCGCCCGGCACGCCACGACGTTGAACATCCTCCGCTACCTGCAGGACCATACGCTCGACGATCCGATGAACGAGCAGATGGCCAAGGCACGAGGAGGAATGGAACCGCCTTACGACGGGGTGGCGGAACTGTGGTGGACGACTCGCGAAGCGTTGGCGTCGAGCTTTGGCAGCGCGGCGGGCCAGGCTGCCTCGAAAGAGCTGGTCGAAGACGAAGCAAAGTTCATCGACTTCGCGACCTCACCGCTGTGGCTCGCGTACGAGTACCCGCAAATCAATCCCTCGGAACACATCGTCGCGCGTCCGAACAGCGGCCTCGTGAAGATCTTCTTTCCGCTGCGTCATCCGTCGAGCCAGACGCTGGACCAGGCGCAACTCTACTGGCGCACCAATCATGGTCCGATCATTCGCGGGCTCGCGGAAGGATCGCGCCTCAAGAAATATTTCCAGGTGCATCGCTTCGAGGATCCGATAGAGCAGCAGCTTCGCGCCGCGCGCGGAACCAAAGTTCCGCCCTACACCGGTCACGCCGAGGCGTGGATCGATCGCGCCGATTCGGCGGCGGCTGCCGGATCTCCAGAGGCGCAGCGCGCCGGGTGCCTTGCGGTCGAGGATGAAGCCAATTTCATCGACTTCAAGAACTCCTCGATGTGGGTCGCCAAGGAGCGCGTAGTGATCGACCGGCGCTGACCGTCGCACGCGACCGCTCTTATTGCGCGGTGTAGCCGCCGTCCACCACGAGCTCGGAGCCGGTGACGAAAGATGCTTCGTCGCTCGCCAGAAAGACCGCGCACCATCCGACTTCTTCCGGCTCAGCGCCGCGTTTGAGCGGCGTGGCTTCGACCAGGGGCTGCAACTCTTCGCGCGTCACCACTCCCAGCATCGGGGTGAGGATGAGACCCGGGTGAATCGAGTTGACGCGGATTTTGTCGGGCGCGTACTGGATTGCGGCGGACTTGGTCAGCAGGCGCACGGCGCCCTTGGTGCCGTGATACGCCGTGGATCCGGCGGAACCGATCAGGCCGTATATCGACGATATATTGACGATCGAACCGGCGCCGCGCTTGCGCATCGCGGGCACCGCGTATTTCATTCCGAGCCACACGCCCTTCTGATTGATATTGACGACGGCATCCCACTCTTCTTCGCTGGTTTCCTCGACGCCGCTGACGTTCGCGATTCCGGCGTTGTTGACGAGGATGTCGAGGCCGCCGAATTCGCGCTCGCAGGTTGCGACCGCGGCCTGCCATTCTGTCGCGCGGGTGACATCGAGATGAATGGCGACGGCTGATTTCGCGCCAAACTTCGCGTTGATAGCGGCCGCGGTCTTGCGGCATTCGTCGTCAAGCACGTCGCCGATAACGACCTTGGCGCCTTCGCCAACGAAGAGACGGGCTTCCGCGGCGCCTTGTCCACGCGCACCCCCGGAAATCAGGGCTACTTTGTCTTTGAGCCGATCCATGGCATTTACCTCGGTGTTTAGCGCTACACTTTCATTTCATCCAGCAACGCTTTGGCGTCCTTCAAGTCTGCGGTATCGAAGCCCTCGGTGAACCAGTTGTAGATTTCCGAGAGCATCGTATGCGCTTCATCGCGTCGATCGGTGTCGCGCAGCAGGCGCGCGAGGGAGGTCGCCGCGCGCAGTTCCAGCATCTTCGCGTCCATCTTTTTCGAACACGCGATGGCCTCGCGAAAATCGGCTTCGGCAGCCTCGCGCTTCCCGATTTGAAGCCAGATGTCGCCGCGGATTCTGAAGAGGTCGGGCTTGAAACTTCCCTGTTTTTCTCGCGAGAGAGCCTTCTGTATCGAGTCCAGGGCGGCATCGTGCATTCCGGCAATCGCCTGCACTTCGGCCTGGACCATGAGCGTGTTGGCGAGGGACCCGACCGCCCTGGTAGTGTGCTCCTCAAGTTCGTTGCGGGCGAGCGCGAGTGCTTGCGCAGAGTCACCCAGATGGGCGATCGCCCATGCTTTGAGCGACATGATACTCGAGACGTTCGCGAACCCGTTCTGCTCGCTGAGCGCGATCGATTGCGACGCAGCAGCCATGACGCCCTGGGGTTCACGGAGATTGTGGCGGACAAGGGCCTCCAGCCATTTGGCAATCATCAGGGCAAATGGGTCTTTCGAAGCGGCTGCAAATGTAGTCGCCTCCGCAATTCGATCACGTGCCAGGCTGATGCGGCCCATCATCCAGGCACAGATAGCTGCGTTCGCGATGACTATCGTGCGCGCCGTCGCGGAAATGGCGCCTGAGGCGCGCGCATCCTGGTATTTTCTCCAATTCGCGAACTGCTCCTCCGTTCCCGCCAGATCTCCTTCGTAAAAACGCGTCTGCAGCATCCCGTGATAGGCGTCGACAAGGCTTGCGGGGCTGCCCTCGCGCTCGGCCAGTTCCATGACCCGATTTGCCAATGAAGCCGCATCGGCAAACTCGCCTTTCAGCAAGAGTTGCACTCGACGGAGGTTGGACAACTTTATCAGCTCGACGAGGTTCCCCGTCTTCTCCGCCAGGATTGCCGCGCGCTGCAAGATCTCGACGGTCTCGGGAGCCTGCAGGCCCAACGAAACCCACATCGCGTCGGCCAGGGGCGCAACCAGTGCCAGCTCGCGAGTGTCGCGCTGCGATGATTCAGGGAGCTTCGCCAGGTGTTGGAGTCCTTCGTGTAATTGCTTCTGCGCTTCCGCGTACGCATACCGGGCGAGTAACTGCCTGCCCGCGGCTGCCAGAAACGTAACAGCCCGGTCAGAATCCGCGCTCCGCGAGAAATGATGCGCCAATGTCGACAAGTGGTCATCGAGTGTATCGGCGTAGAGAGACTCGATCGCAAGGCCGATGCGTTCGTGTAACTGCCGGCGCCGTTCGCCGAGGACCGAGTTGTAGGCGACTTCCTGGGTGAGCGCGTGCTTGAAGGTGTATTCGGTGTTGCCGACCGCGGGCTGCTCGTAGATGAACTCGCCCAGCTGTAGATCATTCAGCATCCGATCGAGTTCGTCGGCAGGCGTCGCAACGACCGCGCGAATCAGCGAGATTGGAAATTCCTTTCCGATAACCGCGAGCGTCTGAAGCAGGTCTTTGGTATCGGCGGGCAACCGATCGATACGGGACGCGAGGATCCCCTGAACCGTCGGCGGAATCTTCAACTCACCCAGCGGTCGCGTGAGTTTGACCGATGGCCCTTCTCGCACCAGCGCGCCGTCGTCGAGCAGCACCTGCACCGTTTCTTCCATGAAGAACGGATTGCCCTCGGTCCGCTCGATGATGACCCGCTTGAGCGGCGCTAGCGCGGCATCTCCGCCCAGCAGGGAGGTCAGCATTTCGTCGGCGGTTTCCTTGCCCAGGGGGTCCAGACGGAGCTGCGTGTAGTAGGTTTTTGAACCCCACGCGTGCGAGTACTCGGGGCGGTAGTTGACCAGGAGGAGAAGCCTGGCGTTCGCGGTCGAATCGGCGAGCAGGTTAAGGAACTCCTGCGTCCCCTCATCTATCCAGTGCAGGTCCTCGAACATCACGATGAGCGGTTGATGGAGCGATTCGCGCAGCAGGATGCGCTTGACAGCGTCGAGGGTGCGGCGCTTCTTGACCTGCGGATCGGTCTGCGCGAGGGGATCCTCGCCTTCGACGATCCCGAGCAGCGCGAACATGTAGGGCAAGGCGTCTTCCAGCGACCAATCGAGAGCCAGCAGTCGACCGGTGACCTTTTCGCGCCGCTTTCGCGCATCGTCTTCTGACTCGATATCGAAGTAGGTATGCAGCAGATCGAGCAGGGGCAGGTATGCAGACGCCTTGCCGTGCGAGACGGAGAACGCTTCCAGCACCATCCATTCGGACTGGTTTTTGACCTTGAACTCGTAGAACAAGCGCGACTTGCCGGTCCCTGCTTCCGCGACCGCGGCAACGATCTGACCGTGGCCCGTCCTGGTAAGCTCCGCGGCATTCGCGAGCGAAGCCATTTCGCGCTCGCGCCCGACAAATTTCGTAAGTCCGCGCCCGGCCGAACGCTGCAGACGGGTGCGCAGCGGGCCCAAGCCGGTCACTTCGTAAACGTTGACGGGTTCGCTTACACCCTTGACCAGGGTGGGTCCCATCGGCTTCAGCGTGAAGTAGCCCTCGCACAACTTGCGGGTCGGCTCGGCGATCGCGATTGAGCCAATCGGCGCGACCGTTTGCATCCGCGATGCGAGATTGGCGGTGTGGCCGATCGGGGTGTAGTCGATGTGTCCACCGTCGGTGGCTATCGAGCGAACGACGACCTCGCCGGTGTTGGCTCCCACCCGGATTTGCAGAGGATTGCCGCCCGCGGCCACGAGCCGGTTTGAGTAGCGCCGCATCTCCTCCTGCATCTGCAGACCCGCGTAAAGCGCGCGCTGCGCATGGTCCTCGTGCGCGATGGGCGCCCCGAAGAGCGCGAAGATCCCGTCGCCGGTGGTTTGCACGACGTAACCGTCGTAGCGATGCACCGAGTCGATCATCATCTTGAGGGCAGGATCGACGATCGTTTGCGCTTCTTCGGGGTCGATGTTCTGCTCGAACTCGGTCGACCCCTTGATGTCCGCGAACAGGGCGGTGATGCTCTTGCGCTCGCCTTCGATACTCTCGGGGGCCGGCTCGGTTACCCTGATCGGCCCGGCGGCAGCAGCATCGTCGCGCGATCGCTGCCCAGCAGCCGTCGGGGCGAGCGATGCACCGCACTCACCGCAAAATCGCTTGCCGGCGGGGCTTTCGGAACCGCACTTGGGGCACAGATTCGCCAGTGGCGCTCCGCAATCGCCGCAGAACTTCTTGCCGGTCGGATTCTCAGCCGCGCATTTCGAACACCGCACGCGACGCCCCCCGGTTTCTCGATCAGCCGTTCTGCAGGAACTCGATCGTGTTGCCGTCCGGATCGGTCACCATCGAGATGGTCACGCCCGGACGGAACTCGGTGACCGGCACGGTCGCCTTGATGCCCTTCTTCTCGAGTTGCGCCATCAGGCCGCGAATGTCGGGCACCGAGATGGTGAAGTATCGATAGCCCAGTCCGCGCATCGGGCCGCCCGGCGCCGGCTTCGCTTCCGGAGTTTTGTCGAGTTTCAGCAGCTTGATGATGGTGGTGCCGCACTTGAATCGATACATCTTGCCGCCGGGCAGCGGAAGCTCGCCGTCCGATTCCATTCCGAGCTTCTCTCCATAGAAAGCCACTGCTGCCTTTTCGTCGGTGACAATAATTCCCAGATCGATAGAGTCCTTGGTTACCTGCACGAGCGTTTTCCTCCGGTAGGGATTGATGCGGACGCTACCGAATCAGGGCCAAATAGGCCAGCATCGGCGCATTGTTACGCCTGTGGCAACGAGCCATGGCGCTGCGCTACTTTGAGCGGACAGAGGATAAGCCCATCATGCAGATGAACGTAAAGCCGATTAAGACGCTCAACCCGCGCATCAATGAGATCCGCGAGCTGACCGCGCGGATCATCAACAAGGAAATATTGCCCAACGAGCAGCGGCTGTGGGCTGGTTATCGCCATGGTGCGACCGACCAGCAGCGCAAGGAATCGCGAGATTTGCGCGAAGGCATCAAGGCGAAGGTGAAGCAGGCGGGGCTGTGGGCGCCGCACCTGCCGCCCGAGTACGGCGGGTCGGGGCTCAACTTTCTCGAGCATGCATATATGAATGAGGTGCTCGCCTACTGCATGGGCGCCGCGGCGCTTTTCGGCGTAGTCGCGCCGAATTCGGGCAATCAGCAGATCCTGCTCAAGTACGGGACCGAGGAGCAGAAGAAGAAGTGGCTGGTGCCGCTCACTGAAGGAAAGATGGAATCGGGCTTCTCGATGACGGAGCCGGACTCCGCCGGATCGGACCCGCGATCGATCAAGACCACGGCGCGCAAAGAAGGCGACCAGTGGGTAATCAACGGGCACAAATGGTTTACGTCGAACGGATTTCGCGCGGACTTCCTGATCGTGATGTGCCGCACGGAGGGCGTCGGCGCGGACAACGGCCGCATGACGCAAATCATCGTGCCGAAGGACACTCCCGGCGTGAAAATTGTTCGCGGCGTGGAAGTATGGGGTCATCGGAGCGACCACTGCGAGATCGTCTATGATGACGTGCGCGTGCCGCTGACCAACGCACTGGGCCGCGCGGGATCGGGCCATCAGGCGGCGCAGGATCGCCTCGGTGCCGGTCGCGTCTATCACTGCATGAATTCGATCGGACAGATGTGGCGCGCGTTCGACCTGATGGTCGAGCGGATTACGATGCGCGAGGTGCACGGGGGCAAGCTGGAAACCAAGCAGTTCATGCAGGGCTTCATCGCGGACTCGTACATCGATATCCAGTCTGCGCGCCTGATGACGATTCATTGCGCCGAAAAGATGGAAGGCGGAGGAGATCCGCGCACCGACATCTCGGCAATCAAGATCTTCGTGCCGGCTGCCTACGAACGGGTGGTCGATCGCGCGATCCAGGTATGGGGCGCGGCGGGTGTGTCGGGCGATCTGCCGCTGGCGGGAATGTACACGGGCGCGCGGACATTGCGCATCGCGGACGGCCCGGACGAAGTGCACAAGATCCTGATCGCGAAGAACATCCTGGCGCACTATCACAACGGCGAGAGCTGGGACTTCGGCAACTAGCGCGGTCGGGTGCGTCTCCCAAAAGCGGGAGAAGCGTTACGCGCGAACGTAGAAGGTGTTATCGTTCGTGATATGAGCAAGCTCGAGGCCATCGAGAAGAGAGTGTCCGGTCTCTCGGCCAAGGAACTCGCAGAGTTCAGGCGGTGGTTTGCCGAGTTTGATGCGGCTGCGTGGGATCGCGAGGTCGAGCGAGACGCAAAAGCAGGGAAACTCGACGCGCTGGCAGATGCTGCCCTTCGCGATCATGCGGCGGGCAAATCCACCGAGTTTTGAGGCACTTCGCCTCGGAAGTTTTGGGCCGCGTATCGGGCGCTGCGACCTTCGGTCCAGGCCCTGGCGGATGAGAAGTATCGCCTTCTCAATGAGGATCCCCGCCATCCGTCCCTTCAGCTCAAACGCGTCGGCCGCTTCTGGTCGTGTCGGGTCGGCCTTCATCATCGCTCCCTCGGCGTCGACGTCGAGGGAGGAATTCTATGGTTCTGGATCGGCGATCACGCCGAGTACGATCGCCTCGTGGGACAGGTTACGGAAATGACTGGCGCGCTGCCCGCTTTCGCAGACACGATCGTTATCGGCGGCGGCACGGCGGGTGCCGCCGTTGCCGGCGAGCTTGCGACGAAGTCGGACGAGTCCGTCCTGCTAATCGAGGCTGGTCCGGACTACGGCGCGTTCGCCGACGGGCGATGGCCCGCGGAACTGGCAGACGCGCGCGCGATTCCGACCTCGCATGACTGGGGTTATGACAGCGGCGCCCAGTACGGGCGGCGCGTGATCAAGTTCGAACGTGCGCGGGTGATGGGCGGTTGCTCATCGCACAACGGCTGCGCGGCGATTTGGGGAAGCCGGCTCGACTACGACCACTGGGCTGCGCTGGGAAATCCGGGATGGTCCACTGAAGAATTGCTGCCGTTTTTTCGCGCGGGTAGCGAGCGGCTGCGCGTGGCGATTCCTCCGCACGAGGCGCTCACGCCCTACCAGCGAGCGTGGCTGGAAGCGGCGCCGCACGCCGGAATTCCGATCGTCGATGACCTCAACAATCTCGACGAGAACATCGGGATGGCGCCGTCGCCGGCGAATATCGCGGATGGCGTGCGATGGAATACGGCGTTCGCATACCTCGATCCGGTTCGCGGACGCAGTAACCTGACGATCGCAGACAGAACGCTGACCGATCGCCTGGTGGTCAAGGATGGGCGAGTCGAGGCGGTCGAGGCGATCCGCGATGGGCGCAGAGCGACCATCAAGGGTGGACGCGTCGTGCTGGCAGCGGGCACGTACGGCTCGCCCGCGATTCTGCTTCGTTCGGGTGTCGGCGATACGGCTGAGCTGCGTGCGCTCGGAATTCAGCCGGCAATCGACCTGCCCGGAGTGGGCCGCAATCTGCATGACCATCCGGTTATCGGACTGGTTTTCCCCGGCACGCCGGAACTCGAGTCATCGATGGCGGAGTTCGGGCGGCAGCACTGGATGCCGGAGGAACAGACCATCGCGAAAGCCCGCTCGTCGCAATGTGGCGCCGGTTTCGATCTGCACATGTATCCGGTCGGCGGACCATCAGCGGAGAACTCGGCCAGGTGGAACTGGTGGCTCGCGATTGCATGCATGGCACCGCGCTCGCGCGGCGCGCTGAAGCTCAACAGTTCAGATCCGACCGTCGCGCCGATTCTCGATCATTGCTATCTAACCGATCCGGAAGGGCAAGACGCGCGCATCCTGGTTGATGGAATCGAAATCGCGCGCGAGCTTGCGGCGGAACCGCGCCTGGCTTCTTTGCTGGGTGAGGAGAAGTGGCCCGGCCGCCAAGTCGCATCGCGCGATCAAATCGATAGATCAGTTCGCGCCAACGTGGCGCACTACTACCATCCGGCAGGGACGTGCGCGATGGGTCCGGCGCGCGATCAAGGTGCGGTGGTCGATGCGCGAGGGCGGGTCCACGGCCTCGACAATTGCTACGTCGCGGATGCCTCGATCATGCCCGTAATTCCGCGCGCCAATACCAATATTCCGGCCCTGACAGTCGGACTAAGAATCGCAAGCTGGCTCAACGGTAACTGAATTCAGTTGGGGAACTTGCTGAGGCGCGGAGAAATCTGCGCAAGTGCGGGATGCACAGTGGTAACCTGCGGCCTGCGCTCGTGGAGCATCAGCGGCTCGCGGATTTCGAGAAACTCCACCAGCGCGCGTTTGATGTAGTGTTTGCGCTTGTGGCCATGTTCGAGGGCCATCTGCTCCAGACGTCGGGTCGCTTCCTTGCGTGTCATCAAGGGAAATCCTAGAAAAAGCAGTCGCCGGATCGGAAGGATTTTGCGGGATCCGGCCTCTCGAAATTCCACAAGTGTGGATAAGTCGATGCGATAGCTAACGACTGTCGCCCGAGCGCGCCCCTATCAAAGACCGAAAGTGTGGCGGCAGGACGCCGTCAAACGTCTGTATCGTAACCCCGTCTCGTCCGCAGAAACGCGAATGGTGGAAGCTCGACTCGAAAGCCGACCTATCGACACTCTCCGCACCGCGATTGGGCGGGACCCACTGGTATGGTTGGCCGTCCTGGTGCTGGCGCTCATCTATCTTTTTACCGCCAGTCGCTACGACATTTTTCGCAACGAGCTTTACTTCATCGTATGCGGGCGGCATCCCGCGTTCGGCTATGCGGACCTGCCTCCGCTGGCGCCCCTGGCTGCCGCGGCGACGCAGCTTTTCGGAATCAACGTGTTCCTGCTGCGCTTGCCGGCGATCCTGATGGCGCTCGCGCTGATTCCGATCACGGCAGAGTTCGCCAGGACCATCGGCGGCGGCAAAAGCGCAGCCTGGATGGCGGCGGGCGCGGTGGCGATAGCACCCGGGTTGCTGGCTATCAGCTCCGCGCTAGGCCCACCCTCATTCGAGGCGCTTGGATGGACGCTATGCGCATGGCTGGTGGCGCGGGCGATTCTCAACGACGACCGTCGCGCGATGGTGTGGGCCGGAGTAATCGCGGGCATCACTTTCAACGCCAAGTACGGAATCGCGCTCTGGATGCTCGGTCTTGCGATCGGGATTGTCGCGATGCCGGCGCGGCGGATCTTCCGCTGGCGCGAGTCCTGGTATGGACTGGCGGCTGCCGCGGTTATCGGCGTACCCAGTCTGATCTGGCAGCAGCTTCACGGATGGCCGTTCTTTGCGACGATTCACTTCGCGACGGCGCATCGGAATCTCACGGGTAGTCCGCTGCGATTCGAGATTGGGCAAATAGCGGCGATGAACTTTCTGCTGGCTCCTCTCTGGATAGCGGGCGTGATCGCTCCGGCAGTCGTCGAGCGGCTCAAGCCGGTGCGGTTTCTCTCGATCGGTTTCGTAATCACTACCGCTGCGATCATTTGCTCTCATGGAAAGGGCTACTACCTGATCCCCGCCTATCCGACGATGTTCGCGGTCGGCGCGGTCACCTGCGAGCGCTTGAGCCGCGCTTTGCGCGCGACCTGGTTTGTCGCCGCGATCGCGGCCACGGTGCCGATCCTCCCGGTCGTCCTGCCAATTCTCGATCCCACCGCACTCGCGAGCTACCTGGACCGGACGCATCTGAGACCGCGGCCCATGGAAGTAGAGGGAATCGGCGCACCGCTCACGCAAGTCTTCTCCGATGAGATGGGATGGCGCGAGATGGAAAAGGAGGTGGCGCAGGTCTATCGATCGTTGCCGCCGGAAGATCGCGCGCAGGCGGCGATCATGGCGCAGGACTACGGCGAGGCGGCGGCGATCGACGTGTACGGGGGCGTGGATGGGCTGCCACCGGCTCTATGCGGCCAGCTCCAGTACTATTTCTGGGGTCCGCGCGGCTACACCGGCAGCGTGATGATCCATGTAAATGGCGACCCGGATCGCTGGAGCGATCTATGCGCCGACAGCAAGGTGGTCGGCACTTTTGGAGTGCCTCTCGCGATGCCCTACGAAAACGGTCCCATCATCTTGTGCAAAGGATTGCGCAGGCCGCTGCCGGAGATGTGGGAGCAGTTCAAACGCGAACATTGAGTGCGCGAAACGAGACGCGTTCTCTGACCCGGGATTCCTCGCGAATTTTCTCGAGGCGCGCTCCGCGCGCATCATCCGCGGGAATGACAAATTCGGAGTACTTCGTTTCATCGCGTATGCATGACTGTTTCGCAGCGGTCCTGGTGTAGTAGCTCCGTCAGAGCGGACAGGTTCTTTTCATCATCTATGACAGTGCGGAAGAGGACTACGCCACGCTGGGTAGGGGCGAACACGATGGCGTGTTCCGGCGCGGTGACCGGCGGCTGCGGCTGGCCGTGGCGCATCAGGATGACCTCGAGCGAGTCGCCGGTAACCTGGCGGTCGTTGCGAACGAAGAAATTGTTGGTCGCGGAATCGAACGCCGATACCGACCAGTAAGTCGAGTGCGGGACGCGAGCAGTGATCAGCAACGGCCCGCGGGAGAGATCGTAGGGACAGGCCGCATAGAGCATGTCGGGGCTGGGGCGGGCCACTTGTCGTCTTCCCGCCCTCGGGCGCCCGCCATAGTGGATCGTGTTCGGCTCGCCCATCCTGCCAAGCAGCCGCCGCATCACCATCCGTGGGATGGCACGCAGCGTCCACAGATGCACGAGCATCGCGACCAGCAGGGTGATGCCGATCCATATCCAACGCTGCCGTGCGCGCTCACTCATGGACACGTCACCTTGGTGATGGCAGGCAAAGCAGCGTGCGCGGGATCGAGCGAAACCAGTGGGCCTGGATTGTAGAGCCGCAAGTTCAGCGAAGGGTGACCGGAACCGAGTGCTATCCAGTTGGCGCCGTTGGGAGTACCGCCGACGCGTATCGTGAAGTCACCGCTCGCATCATGCACGACGCTCGTTTTGGACACCGAATAGCGATTGGCAGGATTCGGAATGAGATCTCCCTCGGGACCGTATGCGGTGATGCTCCACCATCGCGCGTCGGGATCGCGGCCGGAGAGCTCGTAGATGCATCCGCCGTCCAGGCGGTCGCCGTCGCCGTCGCGGTTCGCTGAGTAGTAGATGGTCTCGCTGCGATTGAGCGCCAGCGGGCCATGCAGGGCGACCCTGGCCCGGGTGTAGGGATCGCCGGCCGCGTCACCGTTGGAAAGATTGGTACTCCATGGTCCGTCGTTGATCCTGTCGGGCAGCAGGGGACGGACAACCGTAAAGTAAGTAAGGAACAGTCCAAGGACCGTTCCTATCACGAGCGCGGCGGTAATCTTGAGGACCAGCTTCATCGCAAGGCGCCAGGATAGCGCCATCATCTATATTACGCTCGAGCGGGTAGATTGGTTGCACAACGAGTTGAGTGCGAACCGTCCTGCGATGGAGCGGCGGCAACCTTACAATCGAGGTCGCGAAAAACTACAATTCGCAGGCGCTCACGAATTTGACTGGAAGCCCGCGAGCAGCGCCGCGCGGAGGATTGACGATGCCAGGCGACGATTACACCTTCACCACCGCCGGCCGGGTTCATGGGGAGGCGAAATATATCGCGCCGCTCCTCGGCGAGATCGCGACGCAGGCCGCGGAGGCTGATCGAACCCGCTCGGTCGCACCCGGTGTGATCGCGGCGATCAAACGCAACGACATCATGCGGATATCCGCAAGCCGCGAGATTGCGGGTCTCGAGGAACCGATCGTCGCGATCGCCAACGAGCTGCGCGCGATCGCGCCGCGATGCGCATCGACGGCGTGGTGCCTATGGAACCATCTCTGTGTGTTTCACTATTTCGCCGGCGCGCTTGGACCCACGCATGCAGACCTGCTGGCCGGCATCATTTCTAAACGCGAATGGGTCTGCTTTCCGGCAGGGGCGGCGTCGGAAGTAAAAGCCGTCGATGCGGGAGACAAGACCATCATTTCGGGGGTCACAACCTTCGGCTCGGGCTGTCGATACGCGGAGTGGTCGGGCGTGGCGTTTCTCAAGGATGGAGCGAAGATTCCGCATTTCACGATCGTGGACCTGCGGGATCCAAAGGTTACTATCAAGCCGACCTGGGATGGGAGTGCGGTGCGCGCATCTGCAACCGACCACGTCTACTATGACGGCATCGAGGTGCCTCGCGCGCGGGTGGTGGCGATGCCGCCGCGGTATCGCGCGCTGCTTCGGCAACGCGAGTATCCGGTAATTAATCATCGTTATCGCGAAGACTGGGTCGCGCTGTCGGTGGTGTGGCTGGGCGCGATGGCGACCGGGGTCGCGGAAGCATCGCTCAACGACACCGCGAAGAACATCCGGGGGCGCATCGCGATCGTTGGAACCAAGATGGCCGAGAAGCCGACTATCCACGTCAATCTCGGCCGGGCGCGGGCGCTGATCAATGCGGCGACGGACACGGTGTATGCCGCGATGGCGGAGACCGATGCGCGCATTGCCGCGCGGATCGCGCCGACCGAGGGCGACTACTTCCGGCAGACTTCGGCGGGGATGCAGGCGGTGCTGCTGTGCGACGAAGCGATGAAGCTGATCCTGCGCGTGCTCGGCGGCAACGGGCTGCGCGAGGGAACCGACTTCGAGCGGCGCTACCGGGATTTCCAGGCGATGCCGCTGCACATCAACGGCCACGTCGATCGCATCACGGAGCAGCTGGGACGCATCGCGCTGGGGCTGGATTCGGAGAATCCATTCTAGGGGGGCCGATTTTACAGGTCGCCGACCCGACGGAGTTTTTCAGAGACTTCTCTCATGAGCGGCAGAGGCAGGCGACCAAGAGGTCTGAGTAATCGACTACGGTCGACCGCGCGAGACTGATCGACCATCACTTCGCAGGCTCGAGAATTGCCCGCGATTCTGGGGGGCAATTCAACTCTCAAAATGCTGGCCCCGGTCAAGCGCGTCGTGCATGGCAAAACCCAGGTGCTGGGATGCCCGGTCTCGTTCAGCAGATCAGACTGAACCACGAGTACCGGCCTCACTTTTCCGGGTTCAGTACCGCGCCGAGGACTCAAATCGGCCGACCACAACTCACCCCGCCTGGGGACCCTTTCAGGCATCGTCGAGGCCGTCGCCAGTTAGCGGCTCCAGCTCCTCAAGCTCCTTGAGCGTCGAGGGTCGGACGCGCGCGGATGCGTCCCGGAACTGTCGGCGAAGCTCCTGGCGCGAAACTTGTTCCTCGAGCAGGTTCAGTGAGCGGCGGATGACCTCGGTGTTGGAGCGAGCGTTGAGCATCCTGCGCAACCGCCGTACCTGGGCGTGCTCGGCGGGGCCGAGAGTAAATGACGATTTTGCCGCAGAATGATCCTTCATGCTTTTCTCATACCTTGGGCGGCAGCCCCGTGGCAAGTAAAAGAAGCCTGCGTGGAGATCGTGGCCCTCGGTTGAACACGGTGCGAAGCAATGTGATTAGATAGCGCAGCCAAGGGTAGTACAGTGCCCGACCATTCAAACCCATACACGATTCACTACTTCCACCAGGTAGATGATCCATACAGCCACGTGGCGGCGCAGACTCTCGCTGCGCTCGCGGCGGCGTATCGTTTCGAGATCGTTCCGCACCTGGTGCCGCCGCCGGAAGACAGCGCGGCGCCCGAGCGCGCGCGGCTCAAGGCATATGCGCTCCGCGATGCGGCACGGCTGGCGCGGCGATACGGACTCGCGTTTCCCGACCACGCGACTGAGCGCGAGGGCGAAGACGTGAGTATCGCGAACGCCAGACTGGCCCGAGCGATCGCGCGCGGAAGGTTCGTGCATGACGCCGCTGGAATCGGCGATGCTTTCTGGCGGGGGACGCCATCCGACGCCGAGGCGGCGGATCCTGCGACTACGCAACGGCTACTGACGGAAGGCGAGAAGCTGCGCAAGGAACTCGGTCACTATTTGGGCGCGATGTTCTATCTCGACGGCGATTGGTACTGGGGCATCGACCGGCTCCACCACCTGGAGAACAAGCTCCGATCGCAGGGGCGCGCGCATGATCCATCGCGACCGCTGATCGCACCGATGCAGCAGCCGGCGCTCGATGGCCCGCGAGCGTCATCGAAGCCGCCGCTGGTCGAATTCTGGTTCTCGTTCCGCAGCCCGTACGTGTATATCGGCGCCGCGCGGCTTCATCGATTGGTCGCGCATTACGGCGCCGAACTTCGATGGCGCTTCATCGTCCCGATGATCATGCGCGGATTGCCGGTGCCGCCCGCGAAGACCCGGTACATCCTGCTCGATGCGATGCGCGAAGGGGCGCTGTATGGAGTGAGCTTCGGGAGGATCGTCGATCCGGTGGGCGCCGGCAGCGATCGTGTGACTGCGGTGCTGCAGCGCGCGATCGCGCTGGGCAAGGGTGCAATCTTTACGGAGCTGGGGCTGAAGGCGGTGTTCCATGATGGAACCGATCTCGCGACCGATGCGGGACTGCTGAAGCTGACGGAATCCGCCGGATTGACGGAAGCCGAGATGAGAGCAGCGCTCGCGGACGAATCGTGGCGCGCCGTCGCCGAAGAGAATCGGCGCGCGCTGCTCGATGCGGGCCTGTGGGGTGCGCCGACCTTTCGCGTGAATGGAGGCGCGGCGCATTGGGGACAGGACCGGCTGTGGGCGCTCGAGGAAGATCTCAAAGCGGCGATCGCCGCGGCATAGTCGGTAATGATGGAAGCGAGGATGAGGAATTGGCGGCAATCGCTCGCGGAGTATTCCGATCGCCGAGTCTTGCTGGTTTTGGTGCTCGGTTTCGCCAGCGGGTTGCCGCTGCTGCTCACCTTTTCCACGCTTTCGGCATGGCTCGCGACGATGGGTATCAAGCGCGCGACGATCGGCGCATTCGCGCTGGCCGGCACTCCCTACTCGCTCAAGTTCCTGTGGTCACCACTGATCGATCGATTGCCGCCGCCGCTTCCCCTGGGTCGCCGGTGCGGATGGGGAGTTTCAATTCAGATCGCGCTGATCGCGGCGATCGTCGCATTGGGCACCTGCGATCCGAAGCAGCACATCGGAACGATGGCGGCGCTTGCGCTGCTGGTTGCGTTTCTGTCCGCCAGCCAGGACGTGGTGATCGATGCGTGGCGGGTGGAGATTCTTCCGGACGAGTACCAGGGACCGGGGGCGGGTGCGATCCAGACCGGGTATCGAATCGCGATGCTGGCGTCGGGAGCGGGCGCGCTGATTATCGCGGATCACGCGGGATGGTTCGCAGCGTACGCGACCATGGCGGCGCTGCTGAGCGCGGGACTGCTGGTGTTCCTGTTCGGTCCCGAGCCGGCGTCCGCCGCACCAACGGGCCGAAGCGCTGAAACTTCGCGATGGGACTCGATCCGTCGATGGTTCGCGACGGCGATTGGCGGGCCATTCGCGGATTTTGCGCGCCGCCCGATGTGGCCGCTGATCATCATCGCGGTGGTCGGGTACAAGCTCGGCGAGGCGATGGCGGGAGTGATGGCGACGCCGCTCTATATCTCGCTGGGTTTTTCGCTGACCGAGATTGCCGCGGTATCGAAGTTGGTCGGTTTTTTCGCGACCGTCATCGGAGCTCTACTCGGCGGTATCGTCGCGGCGCGCTACGGAATTTTGCGCTCGCTGCTTCTGTGCGGCATCCTGCAATCCGCCGGCAACCTGTTCTACGTGTTGCAGGCGATCCAGGGACACAAGATTTTCTATCTGGCATTGTGCGTGACCGCCGAGAATCTCACGGGCGCGATGGCCGGCGCCGCGCTGGTCGCCTATCTCTCGAGCCTGTGCTCGCCCGCGTTCACGGCGACGCAGTACGCGCTGCTCTCGTCGCTGGCATCGGTCGGACGTACTCTGTTCGCATCGTCGGGCGGGGTGCTCGCGGATGCGCTCGGATGGGTGCCGTTCTTCCTGCTCACCACGGTAGTCACAATGCCGGCGCTGCTGCTATTTGCGTGGATTGCACAGCGCGAAACGCCACCTGCAGTTTCTTTACGCGTACTCGCCGAGAAGGGAAGACGTTAGGTTCTCAGTCATGAAGATTCTCGCCAGTCGTCCGAAAAGGAGGGGCACATGACCGAAATCGACAAAAAGCGAGATTCGTACAACAAGCTGATCGAGGTGCTGGAAGACGCGCTTGGAAAAGCGGCAGCGGCGCTGGGGCCGGAGGCCAGGGACTCTTCTTCGCAAAATCGCATCGCTATTCACGAGCCGGGCGAGATTTACCAGTACCTGGGCGAGCTGCTTGACGAAACTCTCAAGGCCCGTTCAAAGCTCAAGTGATCGGAGACTACCATGTCGAAGAAAGTCATCCCCGTGACCGGCGTGTTTCCATACGAGCCGCTGGGCTTTACCAACTGCGTACGGGTCGGCGAGATGCTCTATCTATCGGGAATCGCCGGGGTGGACGAGGAAGGGAAGATCGTTGCGGCCGACATCGAGGCGCAGACGGTGCAGACGTTCAAGAATATCGAACGAATTCTGCAGGCGGCGGGCTCCGGCCTCGATCAGATCGCGCAGATGACCAGCTTCGTCGTCGACCTGGAGCGCAACGGCTTTCGTTACGTGGATGCGCGGAAGAAAATCCTGACCAGGCGCGAATACACCAGCGCGACTATCGGCGTTTCAGCACTACTCACCCGCGGCGCGCTGCTCGAAGTTCAATGCCGCGCCTGCGTCCCGGGCGCTCAATAAACAGGTCGAGCCAACTCGTTCACTTGATAAACAACATCTCCTGGTAGGTCGCGAGAGGCCAGAGGTCATCGGCCACGATCCCTTCCAGCGTGTCCGAGGTCGTTCTCAGAGCGGCCATGGCAGGGATTACTTCGCTGCACAGGTGCCTGGCGTGCGCGAGTTTATCCTCGCCGGCGCCGTTGCGATGCATCAGTCCCTCCAGCTTCGCGATGCGGCCCTGCAACTCCTTGACCAGCGCGGTAACTTTGTCGAGCGTGTCGGTGTCGAACACGTAGCCCACCGCCTTGAGATTGGAGCAGGTGGATGCCAGCTCGCCCTGGTAGCGAATGGCCGCGGGAAAGATGATGGTCCTGGCCATCTCGATCGCGGTGCGCGCTTCCAGCGCCACGACCAGGCAGTACTGCTCGAGGTAGACCTCCATCCGGCTGTGCAACTCACGTTCGCTCAGCACTCCATACTTGGAGAACAGCTCAACCGCTTGTTTGCTTCCCAATAGTGGGATTGCCTCAACGCTCGACCGCAGGTTCGGCAGCCCCCGTCTCTCTGCTTCCTTATGCCACGCCTCCGAGTACCCGTCGCCGTTGAAGACGACGCTGCCGTGTTCGGCAAGGATTTCTTCGAGGGTTTTTTGAATGGCGCCGTGAAGCTTCGATGGATCGCCGCCGACCGCCTTCTCCAGCCTGGTAGCGATGTAGTCGAGTGACTCGGCCATGATCGTATTCATCGCCACCAGGGGTCCCGCGATCGATTGGCTTGAGCCTACCGCGCGGAACTCGAAGCGATTGCCGGTGAACGCGAACGGGCTGGTGCGGTTTCGATCGCCCGCATCCTTGGGCAAGGTCGGCAGCGTATCGACGCCGATCTGCAGCGACTCTTTCATCTTCGAGCTCTTGGCGCCGCCCTTTGCGACCTGGTCAAAGATGTCGGAGAGCTGATCGCCCAGGAAGATCGAGATGATCGCCGGCGGCGCTTCGTTCGCACCCAGGCGATGATCGTTCGAGGCGGTGGCAACCACCGCGCGCAACAATCCAGCCCACTTGTGCACCGCGCGGATCACCGCGGCGCAGAACACCAGGAACTGCGCGTTGGCGTGCGGATTGTCGCCCGGGTCGAGCAGGTTGCCCTCGGTGGCGTTGCCGATTGAGTAGTTGACGTGCTTGCCGGATCCGTTGACGCCCGCGAATGGTTTCTCGTGAAGCAGGCAGGCCATCCCGTATTTTTCAGCCACGCGCTTAAGCGTGACCATCAACAACTGCTGATGGTCGGTCGCCAGGTTGGCGTTCTCGAATACCGGGGCCACCTCGAACTGACCCGGGGCGACTTCGTTGTGCCTGGTTTTGACCGGAATACCAAGCTTGAACAGTTCGCGTTCACTTTCGAGCATGAAGGCCAACACGCGCTCGGGAATGGCGCCAAAATAGTGATCTTCGAATTCCTGCCCTTTGGGCGAAGGCGCGCCGAACAGGGTCCGCCCGGTGGCTAGCAGGTCAGGACGTGAGAAATAGAAGTGCCGGTCCACCAGGAAGTACTCCTGTTCCGGGCCCGCATACGACACTACCGTGGCGGGATTCTCGTGTCCGAAGAGCTTGAGCACTCGCTGCGCGTGCTTGTTGAGAGCCTGGAGCGAGCGTAGCAACGGGGTCTTCTTGTCGAGCGCCTCTCCGGTCCAGGATACAAATGCGGTGGGAATGCAGAGCGTAGTTCCGTTGGGATTTTCGAGAATGTAGGCGGGGCTGGTCACGTCCCAGGCGGTATAGCCGCGCGCTTCAAAGGTCGCCCTGATTCCTCCGTTGGGAAAGCTCGAAGCGTCCGGCTCGCCCTGGATCAGCGTCTTGCCGGCAAATTCAGCGATCGCTCCCCCTTCGCTGTCCGGGTTGAGAAAGCTGTCGTGCTTTTCCGCGGTAAATCCCGTGAGTGGATAAAAGACGTGGGCGTAGTGAGTGGCGCCCTTCTCAATCGCCCAATCTTTCATCGTTGCAGCGACGGTATCGGCGATGGAGGGATCGAGAGTGGAACCGGTATCGATCGTTTGTATCAGCGACTTATAGACAGGCTTGGGCAGCCTCGTTTTCATGACTGCTTTGTTGAAGACATTGTTTCCGAAGATCTCACTCGCGGAGAGATTCGAAAACGACAACGGCGCCGAAATCGGTTTGTAGTTGGTAACTGCCTCGATAGCCTGCAAACGGCCGGTGCTCCCGCTCAAGTCCGTATCCTCCTTCGTAACTCGGTCAACCTTGGTGAGTGCGCAATCTTCCGCGCGGTCTGACGAACCTGGTCCTCGCAAGAGTTGAGCCTCGGCCTGGAGTTTGGAAAAGCACCAATCCTTAGTACGTGGAACCGAGCCCGAATGTTCCCTACTGCCTTAATTTCCACCAACCTGCGCGCACCGAGTGCACGCCTACGGCATCGTAACGAGATCGCGATAGTGCCGGCGGGCGCAGTGTGATGCCGCTTTGTAATATTGATTATTCCAGTCTGCTCGCCGCATTGCGGAGTCGGCGGGGATCGCGCGCTATCTCAACAGCGGCGGTTCATGACTCGCGGCGACCCTCGAGAACCGGTTTCTGTCGTCAGCCGGGTCCTGCCGACTTGGGAGGCCATTCCGATTAGTTCTGATCGGTCGGGGCGAGGACGAGTTCGCCGCCGTCGACCACGAAGGTTTGCCCGGTGGCGTAACCGCCCGCATCGCTTGCGAGGTACAGCGCGAGGCCCGCGATCTCTTCGGGTTCGGCTACGCGACGCAGCGGGTTGGGATAGCGTCCGGACTTCTCGACCATCTTGACCAGCGCGTCCGCCATCTCGGTGCGCACCAGGCCGGGCGCGATACAATTGACGCGGATCTTGTCGCGCGCCCATTCCTTGGCGCAGACCTGGGCCAGTGTGACCAACGCTCCCTTACTCACCGAGTAAGCGCCCAGCCCGAAGCTGGGGCGGATGGCCTCGTTCGAGGTGATGTGAATCACCGAACCTCCGCCGCGCGCCTTCATCGACGGCAGGCACAGGCTGGAGAGGCCAAACGGCGCCTTCAGGTTGACCTTCATCACCAGGTCCCATCGCGAGCTTTCGGTCTTCGCGATCGGACCGTAGCCGGCATCGGCGGCGGCGTTGTTGACGAGGATGTCCACGCCGCCGAACGCCGCGATCGTCTCATCGACCAACCGCTTCCATTCGTTCTCGTCGGCCATGTTGGCGGAGAGCGCGATGCAGCGTTGGCCGGTGGCTTCGACATCCGCGCGGGTCTTTTCGAGGGCTTCACGACCTCGCGCCGCGATCGCGACGTTCGCGCCATGTTCCGCGAAGGTCAACGCAATCGCGCGCCCGATTCCCTTCGATCCGCCGGTCACGATCGCGACTTTGCCTTTTACGGAAAAGCTGACCTTCATGACTCAGAGGCCTCGCCGGAGTTTTTCGACGTGCGATCGAACTCTTCCGCGACAGCCTGGTCGCGCGCCGCCATCTCGTCCATATCGATGTCGGCGAACGCAAGCACACCCATGTCGCCGTATGCTTTGCGGACGCGCGGACCCCACAGACCGATGTCCTTGATCGCGGGCACGATGCGAGTGAAGAGCGCGGCGCGGAACTCCTGCATGCCGGGCGAATTTTCTTCCCATTCGATGCATTCCTTGATGGGCAAGCCGAGCCGCTCGTAGACGTCGCGCGAGTTGAACCGATCGCGCATCGTGTAGCACGCCTCGACCACGAACTCCTCGCGTTCGTCGCGCTCCTTCTGGCTGAGATGCGGATAGTACTCGCGCAGCGCGAGGCGGCCGAATGCAACGTGGCGCGCCTCGTCCTGCATGACGTATGCATTCACGGCGGCGGCGAGCGGGTTTTTCGCCATATCGCGAATGCCGGCGAAGGCGGCGAGCGCGAGCCCCTCGATCAGCACCTGCATCCCGAGATACGTCATGTCCCATCGCGAATCGCGCAGGATGCCATCGAGCAGGCTCCGCAGCGGCGGGGTGATCGGGTAGGCGAGATCGAATTTTTCATGGAGCAGGCGCTTGTAGACTTCGACGTGGCGCGCTTCGTCCATCACCTGGGTCGCGGCGTAAAACTTCGCCTCGACGTCGGGAACCTGCTGCACGATCTTGGCGGTGCAGATGAGTGCGCCCTGCTCGCCGTGAAGAAATTGCGAGAGGTCGTTGGCCTGCGAATGACGGCGCAGGTCCGCGCGCTCCTTGCTCGTCAATCGTTCCCAGACCGGAGAGCCGTAGATCGAGAGATACTCGTCGGGAAGCTCTTCGGGATTTTCCGGATCGAGGTTGAGCGACCAATCGATGCGATCGCTCGCGTTCCACTGCTGCTTCTTGCCTTTTTCGTAGAGGCGATGGAGGGAATCGCTGCCATCCTCGTATTCCCATTTGAAGCAGCTCTCGAAAGTTTCGGGGACGATCCATTCGAGACCATCGACCGGCAATGCATATCGATTCGCAGTCGTCATCGTTTGTCTCCTTCGACTTCAGCACCTTCCAGATCGATCGTTTGCAAACCTCTCTCGTGCGCGTTCTGCCGCTCCCGCTCTACGCGCGTCTTCAGCAGTTCGGCGGTGTTCTCCAACTGCCCGGCATCATCGTCGATTTCCGGGTGCACGACCTGGAGCGGATCCATCAGATCACCAACATAGCCGAGCGAGAACGCGCCGCGCGCATAGCCCATCAGGCGCAGCAGTTCGACCGGAAGCGTGCGCGCGATCTCCAGCGGGCACGCGAGGTACTGATTCTCTTCCTGCCGCAGCCACGAGAGATTGTAAATGAACTGCAGTCCAATACGGTCGTGGTTGGAACGGTTCGCGCCGGCACCGTGGTAAACGCTGCCGGTGTAGAACAGCACCGAGCCCTTGCTCATCTCGGCGGGCACCGTATCCGCTTCGGTGAAGCGCAACCGGTCGTCAAAGCGATTGCTCCCCGGGATAATCCGGGTCGCGCCGTTTTCGGCGGTGAAATCCGTCATCGCCCAGATGGTGTTGCACTGGACTTCGTAGCCTTTCGGAAAGCTGAAGAGATCGAACGCCCACTGATCGCGATGAATCGCCTGTGCGGGTTCACCGGGTCCGACGGAAATCACCTGGGTGAGATGGAGCTGGTAGCTGGTGGCGTGGGCGAGAACCTTGCCGGCGGTACCGATCGCGAGCGGATGCATCACCAGCTTGCGGCAGATGGGCGAGCGCGCGATCAATGCGCCGGTGCGCCGCGTATTGCGTCCGTTAAAGGTGTCCTTGCCCGGCCTGGTCTTCTCCATCCACGGCCGCAGCTCCGCCATCAGATCGTCAACCTGGGCGGCGCTCAGCAGGTGGTCCACGATCACCACGCCATCGCGGTTCAACGCATCGGCAACCTGGTCGCCGCCGACGGTATTGGGCAGATGCTGGATTTCCATCGTCATCTCCATGTGAGATTTCGAACTGTCAGTTGTTGGCCATTCCTCGCCTTGCCAAATCAGGACGCACGAATTCCATCGGATCGCGCAAGTCGTCCACGTAGCCGAGAGCGTAAGCGCCCCGCTGATAGCCGATCAGGCGCAGCAGTTCCTCCGGCAACGAGCGAGCGATCTCGATTGGTACGGCGAGATATTGATTCTCTTCCTGGCGCAGCCACGAGGCGCTGTAGCTGAGCGAAATGCCGGTGCGATTGGTGTCGGAGCGATTCGCGCCGCCGCCATGGTAGGTGGTCCCGGGATAGAAAAACGCCGAGCCCTTGCTCATCTCCACCGGCACGGTGTCGGCTTCGGAGAAGCGCAGGTTGTCTTCGAAGGTGTGGCTTGCGGGAACCACGCGGGTACCGCCGTTGTGCGCGGTGAAGTCGGTCATCGCCCAAATCGTGTTGACGATGACCTGGTAATCTTTCGCGAACGGGTACATGTCGAAAGCCCACTGATCGCGATGGATCACCTGCGCCGGCTCTCCGGGGCCGATCGTGATGGCCTGGGTTGCATTGAGTTGAATGCTGGTGGCACGCCCAAGGATCTGTTTGGCGGCGCCCAGGATCAGCGGATGCATGACGAGTTCGCGGCTCTTCGATGAGCGGGCGACCAGGCCGCCGGTGCGCAGGGTCCGGCGCCCTTCGAATTCATCGGTGCCTGGGGGAGTTCTTTCTATCCAGGGGCGGAGTTCGGCAGCAACCTCATCCATGAAAGCCGGTGAGACAAGGCGATCGATAACTACCCCGCCGGCGCTTTCGATCGCGGCCAATACGTCTTGGCACGTCGCGGTTGCCTTCAGATGGGGGATAGTCATGATGCGGACCTGCGTCTTGGATCGGGAGAGCGCTCGCGGCGTGATTTCTGAACAGGCGCCGGGCGCTCATTTACGAGGGCGTCGATGACCAGCCGCAGCCGGCGCTGCAAGTCTTCGAGCCGGGCGTCCGGATGGGTCAGGCGTTCGATCTCGAACCCGCGCGCCACGTCGATAATGGTGCGGGCCGCATCGATTGGCCGCGGGGTTCCGATCGCCTCGAGCAAGCCGGCGAGCTTGGTTTCCATCCAGCGCTCGTACGCATTGAACTCGCGCGCCAGTTCAGGCTCGCGGTCGGCATAGAGAATGAGCTCGTACTCGACCCGAACCATCGCGGGATCGTCGGAGAATTCGCGGCGCATGATGGTCATGACCATCTCGATGACTTGCGCCGGCGTATGCTGGCTGCTTCCCTCCTCGACATCGCGGACGAAAGCGGCCGCCTCGGAGAGGTAGAGCCGAAACGCTTCGCGCAGAAGGTCCTCGCGCGAGTCGAAGTAGTAGGTGAGCGAGCCGAGCGGAACCCCCGCGCGGTCGGCGACGCGGCGAAAGGTGATCGCATCGGGTCCGCCATCGGCCACGATTCGCAGCGCGGCTTCGAGAATTTCGTTGCGCCGCGGTTCGACCATCCTGGCTTCGCGCTTGAAGAGCATTGTGTACATTTGTACAACTATTCCCGTTCATCCGTCAAGCAAGGATGTCCGCGTCGCAGCGCTGACGCCACCGCCACGGCCAAAACCGGTCTTCACCACGAAGGCACAAAGACACCAAGGGCCGCTTCGCGGCCAGGAACGGACCTGTGGCGCGGGGCCCAGCCTGTGTCTTCTCCCACGCAACGCCCGTTCGATCCTGTCGAGGTTGCGACAAGGTCACACGCAGATGGGGTTGAGATCGACAGCAATGTTGTACAGGTGGTGGGCGGCCACAGACTGAAAAAGCCAATGAAAACGGAGTTTTTGAATTCTGTGGCTGTGGAAAAGACAACATTTGATAACATTTTCGGCGCGAGAGGCTCCGCCCCGCACCAATTCCCAGATTTGGACACGTCTCGCGGTCGCTTTCTGTTCCGATGCGCTCCATCGGCATCGATGGTGCGCGCGCGGCATTTTGCTCGCAAATCGGTTCGAGGGCCGACGGAGAATTCTGCACATCTAGTGAACAGAGGCGCCCCTCAGCTCCAAATTCCTCCGGCTTGCGACTGGTCAGTTGGTCTTCATTGGATGTGTTCCTCTAGCGATGACGGGCAAGCTGAGAGGAAAAATGAGGACAGGGTCAGCGACTTTATGGAGCCCTCGTAGAGGATTTGACCTGATTCCGCTTCTGATACGTGAATCAGTCCACGTCCCGGTTGCAGCGTTACGGTAAATCTCCTTCATCACACCCGCCCCCAAACGTCATCCCGAGCGAAGTCGAGGGATCTCATGCCACTAACCTTCGCACGCCAATATCCGGTTGTCCTCGTCAGCGTGCAGTCGAACTTCAGCAGTTTGTCTGTGGGGAGGCTGCTGGCCCACCGTTGGTCGAAAGTAACCGAGGCGAGTAGACGCAATCGCTGAAGAGATGGCTTGGTCGCGGCGTGCGACAGAAGGTGGCATGGAGGCCAGCAGCCAGTCGACTTCGCTCGGGATGACGTTCGGGCGTTGGGCGGGAGTGATTGAGGACGGCGGTTGGACGGCAATTTTTCACAAACTCTCGGGATGACGTTTGGGGGTGGGGATGAGGAAGTGGGACGTTAGTCAAACCTTGCGCTTCGGCTGATCCCGGTTTCTTCAATAAAGTTTCGGACACTTGGGTCGGATCACCGGGCTTCAGGAGGAAGCGTTCCGCCGGGCGGAATGGTCATTGATGCGAGCGGATCATTGATGGGTTTCGCGAATGCCGTCTCGGGGGCGCGCCAGTTCGGGTTGCCGGTGAAGCGGCGGATCGCGATCTCGATGTTGCGCTCGGAGACGGCGGCGATGGTGTGCGCCGGATTCACGCCGGTGGCGCCGGGTAGAATTGCGCCATCGAGTACGAACAGACCCGGGTAGCCGTACACTTCGCCGTTCGCATCGGTGACTCCCGCGTCGCGGCTGTCGGCCATCAGGCATCCGCCCAGGCTGTGCACCGTCACCGGGATTCGGAACAGGCTCCACAGCGGATTCATCGCGGCATTGCCGCCCATCGCATTCGAGAAGTCCTCGGTCAGCCGGCGCTCGGCTTCATAGAGGGGCAGGTTGGGCCGCACATTCCATTTGATCTTCAGTTCGGAGCTCCCCGGTTCGAGCCGTAGCTGCCCGTCGGCCAGGTCGCGCCCCATCATGAGGAATACCGCCGTATCGTCGGGGCCCCGATCGAAAGGTCCCGCGGTTCCTCCCAACGCGCGGAACGCATCGACCAACGCGTTCTTCGTGGCGATGCCGATGGTCCGGAGCAAGCCGAAACGCGGGTTGAGCAACTGCATCAGCGTGCGAATTTGTCTTGGGTAGCCGCCTTCTTCGAAGATGAACCAGTTCTTGAAGCCATCGTCGGTGCGATCGTAAACGACGCCGGTCGTGATGGTGGGTCCGTCCGAAGGATTGAACGGCTGGTTGGTGTTGTATGCGAAGGACAGGAAATCGCCGTTGCCCGAGTAGTTGTCGCCCAAGCGCGGGCTCAGCTTGTCCAGGGTGCCGTGCACATCGCGGCAGCGCAGAAGGAGCTCGGTGGAATTGACGGCGCCCGCGCAGACGAAGCAGTAGCGCGTGCTGATTTCATCGATCTGTCCGTCGCTCGCGTGATCCTTGAAGCTTACCTTGTAGCCTCCGTCGACTGCTTCGATCTTGAAGACTTCGCACATGGTCGCGATATTCGCACCCAGCGAACCCGCGATTGCGAGATAGTTAAGGTCCAGGGTGTTCTTCGCGTGCACGTTGCAGCCGATGCAGCATTCGCCGCAGGAAGTGCAGCCCCGCTGCATCACGCCGAATTTGTTTTGATGCTCGATGCCGGCCGGGCCGAGATCGACCGCGATATTGGGAAAGCAGAATTGATCCGCACGGCCGAGTGTTCGCGCAGCTGCCTGCATGGCCTGCGATTTGGTCGGCAAGGTAGTCCTGGTTATCGGATTTACATCGAGCATGTACCCGACGAGATCGTAGTAGGGATCGAGCGCGGCGCGGCTGTACCCGAAAGGCCATCCGCGATCGAAAACGGCGGCCGGCGCTCTCATCTGCACGTTGGCATAGATGAGCGAGCCTCCGCCGAGGCCGGCGGACTGGACCACGGTCATCTCCTGTCCCCAGAGCCTTACATCAAAAAGACCCTGTCCCGATGACCACAGCCATCCGTCGTATGGATTGTTCCAGTTGCGGGGGAATGGGCTGAAATCGTAGCGCCTGCCGCGTTCGAGCACGGCGACCGACAGACCCGCCTGCGCGAGCCTGCAAGCCGTCACCGCTCCGCCGAACCCGCTGCCGATTACGACTGCATCGTAGGTGGGGCGAATCCTTCGCCTCCCTGACGGGGAGACGGTAGCGCAGCCGGAGAGCGCGGGGGCGGCGGCGATGCTACCAAGGGCAGCCGCACCGCCGATGAGCATCTCGCGCCGGGTGAGGCTCATCGAACGATCCTTTCTGTCACGCTGGGCAGCATTGCGCGTGCGCGATTGTCGGGGCTCGAGCTTCGCGCGTCAAGGCGGTTGGCGCGCGACGATCCCGGCATGGGGCCAGGTCATCTTTTGGGACGCATACGCAACTTTTTGGAGACGCTCACACAACCGCATCGATGACTTTCCGACTGCCGGTTCGATACCTTGATGAGCGAGCCTGTCACTACCAGAGGTGCACGATGAATACTCCCACCACGTTGACCGCGGAAGTCGCCAGTGGCCTGTGCAACATGTATTGGCATTGGCACGGGGTACCGACGTTTCTGCACTGCCCGCATCGGCCGGACATGGAAGACACCGACGTGGGGATTATCGGGTTCCCATACAGCGGCGGGAACGCGATCGAACGGATGCAATATCTCGGGCCGCGCGCGGTGAGGAACCGGTCGAACGGCTACCACCGGATGCATCGCGAATTCCAGATCGATCCGTTCCAGAGCGTGCGGGTCAGCGACCTGGGCGACGTTCCGATGCCGAACATCCTCAATCCCGACGTAACCGCGCGCGACGCGGAAGACTTCTTCCGGCGCGTGCATGAGAAAGGCATCATTCCGATCACCGTCGGCGGCGATCACAGCGTCACCACGCCCGTGCTCCGCGCAATCGCGGGCGCGAACTCGCACCTCAAGGGGCCGCTGGCGATGATCCACTTCGACGCGCACGCCGATTCGTGGCCGGAAATGAACGGCACCGTGCACCATGCCGGCGCGGCTTTCAAAATCGGCGTCGAGGAAGGCCTGATTGACCCGAAGCGATCGCTCCAGATCGGGTTCCACGGGTCGGTCGCGGCGCTGCAACAGGACGATTGGTCCAAGGAAAACTATACCGTCATCACGCTCGACGATTTCATCGAACGCGGCGTCGATTCGGTGGCGAAAGAAGTGCACAAGATCGCCGGCGACACCCCCGCCTACTTGAGTATCGATCTCGACGTTCTCGACGTCGCGTATGCGCCGGGCGTGGCGGATCCCGAGGTCAACGGCATGACCTCGCGCGAGTTTTTCTCGCTGCTCAACAAGTTCCGCGGCCTCAACCTGGTGGGAGCGGACATCGCGTGCTTCTGCCCGCCGCTCGACTCGCCGGGCCAGATAACCGCGCTGACCTGCGGCGAGCTTCTGCTGCAATACGTCGCGCTGATCGCGGTCTATCGCAACCAGCACGCAAAGGTTTCCGCCGCAGCGAGATAAACGAGTGAACGGGCGGCCCGCGCCAGGGCCGCCCTCACTTTGACATGCGAGCGGCCATCAGCTCCGCGATCATCACGGTGCTCAGGTGAGTGTTGGCGCGAACGATTTCCGGCATGATTGAGCAGTCGATTACGCGCAGACCCTCGACGCCGAGCACGCGACAGTCCGTATCGACCACCGAACGCGGATCAGTGGCGGCGCCCATCCGGCAACTGCCGGCGGCGTGCTGCGAATCGTAGCAGTTCGCCAGCATCCAGCGGTCCAGTTCGGCTTCATCGGCGGGCGGCTCAACGCCCCTGGTCGCCGCCAATGGATTTCCGAATGTGACTCCATCGGCAATTGTCCCGATCACCCGATGTCGAGCGAACCCGGTTAGCCGCCTCACACCATCGCGCATCCGGACCCGGTCGCGCTCGTCGGTGAGCATCCTGAAATGAATCTCGGGATCGATTTCCGGCGAACGCGACGTGATGCGCAAGTGTCCCCGGGAGTACGTCTGATACGCGGTCATCCAGATGAACCCCATGCCCAGCATCTGATCGCTGTAGCCGAGCAGGTTCATCGCAATCAGGAACATGTCGTTCACGCCGGCGCCGCCGAGCCCGGAGCTGTAGCGCACCACGCAATTGGTATGACGCGCGCGCGGATTCGGGGCGCGCGCTTCGGGCTTGAGCGCGATGATCATCGCGATCATCGGATGGTCGATCAGATCGTTGCCCACCGGGCGGTCGGCGACGACGCGAATGCCCAACGCCTGCAGATCGCCGGCAGGACCGACCCCCGAGCGCATCAGGATGGCCGGCGAATGTATCGCGCCCGCGCTGAGAACGATTTCGTTGGCCTCGATTCGCTGCCATCCTTCGCGGGTGCGCACGCGCAGGGCGACCGCGCGGGCGCCGTCGAACTCGACACTATCGACCAGCGCATCTCCGACGATCGTGAGATTGTCACGGCCGCGCGCCGGTTCGAGATAGGCATCGTTGGTCGATATGCGGGTATCGGCGCGCCGATTCATCGCGTAAGGCGAGACACCGGCGCCCTCGGGCGCGTTGTGGTCGGGGCACCATCCGTAGCCCAGGTCTAGGCAAACATCGCGCAATGCGCGATCGACGCCGCCCCAGGTCTCCTGGGGCGCACGCCACACGGGAATCGGTCCGCGGTCGCCGTGGTAAGGTTCGGAGCCAAAATCGAGATCGGTTTCCAGCTTGATGAAATACGGCAGAACGTCGCGACCGCTCCATCCCGCGCATCCGCCGCGTTCCCAGATATCGAAGTCGTCGAGCAACCCGCGAATCGCGATTTGGCCGTTGATCGCGGAACTGCCGCCGACGCCGCGCCCGCGCCAGTATGGGATTGCGTCCTGCGTCTCGGTGCGACGCGCTTTCAGGGCGCCCCACGAATAGCGCTGGAGATGCTCGGGCGCGAGGATGACGCCAGCGGGATTCGCGAGGCGCATCTCGAAGGGAGCATCGGCGGAGCGGTAGTCCGGCCCCGCCTCCAGCAGCAGGACTCTGCACGCGCTCTTTTCAGAAAGACGCGCGGCCAGGGCGGCTCCGGCCGACCCCGCTCCGACAATGATGTAGTCGTAGGCGCTATGCTTCATCGCAGTCCCGCGTCCGATGACGCCGACAGCCATATCACTCGGAGATCTTTATCTCCAACCGTAGCCGGCCCGCGGACGTCATCGCGAGCGAAGCCGAGAGATCTCAGCGAACCGATGTATGCAGCGAGCGATACAGACAAAGAATGCCACTAACGCATCGGGTGATCCGCACTGAGCCGTTGCCAGGCAAGATGAATTGGAGCATCGGAGCTCTTTAGTCTGCTCCGATTGCTGCAAACGAATCGTCAGCTGAGGTCCCTCGGCTCCGCATCGGAATGCTTCGCTCGGGATGACGTTGTGAGAGAAGTAGTAGCGGGAAAAATGCGTTCAGGGGTTCTTTGATGGAAGCTCGAGAGTGCGGCCGAGTTGTTGTTCGGCGTCGCCTTCGGACATACCTATCGCGTCTTCGTATTCCTGCTCGGTGATGCCGTACTTCTGAAGCTCGGCGTGGCGATCGGCGGTGCTCATGTGGACGACTTTGCCGAGAAACGCCGTCGTGACGATGTGCGCGATCTCGGTTCTCTGACGCCGGTCGATGTGCAGGCGGGGATCATCACTGCGCAGGCATTGCGACAGGTCGAGAATGCAGGGGGCACCCGGGTTCCGGCATATCGTGCGTTCGAGTTCCTTTTGGTGCTCGCATTCGGCATGAGTGTCCGTGCAGTAAGCGACCTGGTACACCGTGAGAGGAGCTTGCAACCCGTAAGCCATCGGGGCCCGGGGCGGCATCAGCAGGCACCACAGTACGAACGGTGCGGCGGGCATAGAGGATCGGTTAGCACCGGGACGATTCGAAGGCAAAATGGTGCGCCTTCCCCCCGGGTGGGGAACGTCTTAGGGGGAGCTCGCGGACAGCGTCAGGCCGGGCCGATCGGGTCGAGAACCACCACCGGGATCTGCCGGGAACCCGCGAGTTTCTGGTAAGCATCGTACGGCGGATACATCGCGGCCATCTTCTTCCAGCCGCGGGTTCGCTCGTCACCGCTCGCGGTGTACGCGCGGGCGCGCATGCGCTTCGAGCCGACCCGGATTTCGCACTCCGGATTGGCCTTCAGGTTCACGTACCAGCCCGGATGATTGGGCGCGCCGCCTTTCGAACCGATGACGAGGTACTTTCCATCCATCTCCTGGTAGAGGAGGGGCAACGGCCGGAGCTTGCCGCTCTTCGCGCCGCGCGCGATGAGGAGCAGGGTAGGAAGAGGACCGGGTCCACCGCCGATAGTCGAATCCCACAGATGTGCTTTTTCGGGATCGGAGAGATAAAGGTCCACGTGGTCCCTGATCCATTTCGGTAATTCTGCGGGGAGCGTTTCCAAGGTTTCCTTCTCGCTCATAGCGGTCTCCTTTCGTAACTGAAATTGCGAGCCGGCGTCGCGCGGCGCGTGCGCCGCTTGAGAAGAATTTCACAGACGCACACGCGCTACAACGAATGCGGGCTGGGAACATCGGCCAGGTACCGATTCAGCTCGGAGAACAAGAGCACGAGTCGCCGCATCGACTGCAGTTCCGCCATCATCGTGCGGCGCGGTTCGAGCGGCCACGATGCCGGCCGGGCAAACCCGCTCTCCTCCAGGCGTGAACTGTACGCCGGGAGGTCGGAAGTCGGCGCGGGCAAGGGAGGTCGAGGTGCGCTTTCGCCGGCAAGAAAAAAGCCTGCAGCCTCGATAAGCCGCGAGCGGGCCCGCGCGACCGCCGCTCCCAGCGACCCCATCAGGATCGGTTCACCCGGGTCGGGCCACAACCAGTTATCGAACAGGACGATCACACCGAAGGCAATCGCGCTGCCGCCGAACGAGGCTGCCGCGTTCCAACCGATCTCCCCGGGGGCAAATACCACGCCGTAGAATGTAATGAGGCAGACGATCTGTATAACGATCACGCCCGCGCCGAGCTTGTGCGCCGTTCCCAAACAGGTGGAGAATGAAATCCATACGAACACAAACGGCAGCATCAACCACGGCGTCTCGGCAAATGCGCGCGCCATGATCACCGACGTGATCAGAGCGAGCATCACGGCGAACTGCCATGCGACGGCCTTGCGAACGGACACCATCGGTCCCGCGCCGGCGAGGAGCCAGACGATTACCGCACCGAGCTGATTATTGACGTGACAGCCGGCATCGAGCCCAATCGCGATTGTCACAATCGCGGAGATGCGTAAGGCAGTGCGGATCTTGCGGGCATTGGGAGCAAGTTCGCGCGCGACCAGCGCTTCGAGCCGATCAATCCAGGCCAGCGGCCGTCGGATGCCGAACTGTTGCTCCCAACTCACATTGCGATTTGCACGGAGGTAATGGTTTTATGGGTGACGCCGACGGCCTTCGCTTTACCAGGATTCCGCTCAACAACGGCTCCAATGAAATTCCCGCACTGGGATTTGGGACGCTGATTCCCGATCCTGCCGCAACCAGGGAGGCCGTCAGGCTCTCGCTGGAGGCGGGCTTTCGTCAATTCGATTGCGCCGAGCGCTACCGAAATGAAGAACACGTGGGCGAGGCGATGCGGGCGGTGTTCGAGCAGGGCAAGATCAAGCGGAAAGACGTTTTCATAGGCACCAAGCTCTGGAACAACAATCATCGTCCCGAACGCGTTGAACCAGCCTTCAAGGCAAGCCTGAAAAGGCTGCAAGTGGACTATGCCGACCTTTACAGCATCCATACTCCATTCGCTTTCCAACCCGGCGATGAGCAAGACCCGCGAGACGCGAAGGGAGATGTGATTTACGACCGGGCGACTGCCCTGGCGGATACCTGGAAAGCAATGGAAAGCCTGGTCGACGGAGGTCAGTGCAAGGCGATCGGCTTATCGAACGTCAACCTCGGACAGCTGCAAGAAGTGTTTCAAATCGCACGCATCAAGCCGGCGGTTATCCAGGTCGAGTCCCATCCGTATCTCCCTGAATGGGAGCTGCTCGATTACTGCAAGCGCAACGGCATCGTGATGCAGGCCTTCGCCGCGTTGGGCCATGGGATTGAGCCCAGGTTGACCGAGGATCCCGTGGTCACCGGGATTGCGAAGCGCGTCAACAAAACCCCCGCGCAAGTCCTGCTCGCCTGGGCGATTCAACGCGGCACGTCTCCTCTCACGACAGCTACGAGCGTCCGCTATATCGAGGAGAATTTCGCTCTCTCGGCTATTCCCGATGATGCGGTCCAGCAGATCACCCAGGGGATCAGTAAAAGAGTCCGGCTCAATCCGGTGGTCAACACGGGCGTCCCGGGGTTCATTCCCAGGCAAAAGTGAGCGGCTTTTACCGCGACAGTTGCGGGCGCAAGCGAACAATCCCGGTGATCGCGATGACCGCCGCAAAGGCGAAGACCATCGCGATATCAGGCGCAATTTCTGCAACGGTGGCGTGATCGAAGATCAGTCCGAGATAGGCGTCCATCGCCCAGGACGCCGGAGACAAATTGGCCAGGGTCTTCATGAACGGCGGGACTATTTCGAGCGGCCACATGCATCCACCCAACATCCCGATTCCAACCCCAATCCAGGGTCCGAGCGAGGTCACCTGCTGGGGCGTTCGGAATACCGTCCCCATCAAGAGCACGATGGCGACTCCGAGCGAGGCGACCGCCGCGGTTATCAGAAGCAGTCCGACGGTATCGCCCCAGTGTACCCCGAAGAAAAACCGTGCGGTGAGAATGAGGAACGCTGCCTGCGCGACCATTTGTTGTGCCGGTCCAACCGCGAGCATGGTGTACAGTTCCCAGGTCTGGCGAGGTGCGGCGAGCAGCCGGCGAGAAATTCCTCGTTCGCGAAGCTGGAGAATGGTTAGCGCCGAGACGAAGCCGTTGATCATCACGAAGAGCACCAGATTGGCTGGCGCGGTATAGGCGAATCCCAGGCGCGGAGAGCCGGCGCGTCCGCCGGCAGGATATCGCACGCGGGCATCGAGGGGCTTATTCCCGCGCGCCATCGCGCTCAATTCGGCATCGATACCGACGCGCACGACGTTTGCGGTACTGCTCGCGCTGGAAAAGTACACAGGCAGGTTCCGATCGCCGTGCCATCCGGGTGGAACCAGGATTCCCGCGTTCATCCGGCCGCGGAATACGGCGATTCGCAGGCGGCCCTGGTCGGTATATTGGCGAATGCGAAACTGCTCGTTCTCTTCCAGCCCCTGGACGAGCGCACGGCTCTCGGCGGTGTGCGCACGATCCAGTACTCCGACCACGAACGATTGGTTGCTGTAGCCACCCATCGCGAAGCCGATTATCGCCATGACCACGAGCGGCACGAGGAACAGGCTCGTGAGTCGCCGGCGATCACGGCGTGCTCCGGCGCCGCTAACGGACGCCGCCCCGAGGATGATGTTCAGACTGTTCGCCATCGCGTCAGGTCATCCTCTGCAGCGCGCCGCGGGCTCGAAATCCCGCGAACGCGATTCCGCTCAATCCGACTATCGCCGTGAACGCGAGCGGCTCGGCGATCGTCAAAAGGCTTCCGTGCGCACCGGCGGCCGACAAGTCGAGGAAGCCGAAGAACGCCTGCCCGTTGGGGGTGAGTCGAGTCAGCGTCTCGAATACATCGGGAAGTCCCTCCGGAGGCAGGAACTGACCACCGACGATCGAGAGCAACACGATAACAATTGCCGCCAGCGCAGTACCTTGTTCGGCGTTGTGGGCGAGGCTCATCAGGAACCCGGTCATGCCAATCGCCATCAGCACGCTGGTGAATACCAGTGCCAGGGCAGGCAGCGGGTTTCCCCATCGCGTGCCGAAAAGGATCGAGGTCGCGGCGATCATGGTGCCCATCTGCAGCAGACCGATAAGCATCAAGGCCGCGAATTTTCCGGCGAAGATCGCCCAGGACCGCGAGGGCGACGCGATGAGCCGGAGGATGGTGCGCGAATCGACTTCCGCCTGCAGCGCACGAACCCCCGAGAGCACGCCGAAGTTAAGGAACAGCACCGTCATCGAGGCCGCGAAGAAATCGACGACCCGCAAATGGCCGCCGGCGGAAACGGGAATCATCTTGATACGGCGATGGCCGGCGGGAAGCGCCGCGCGGTTCATGAAATCGCGCAGCAGGCCACGCGTGGCCAGCATCGCGAATTGCTCGCCGCGCGCGGCCAGAATCTCCGCGGGCTGCGGATCGCCGCGCTTGATCGCCTGGGCAAATCCGGCGCGCATCACCACCGCGCACTCCGCCTCATGATCGCGGATCATCGTCTCGGCGGCCGAGACAGAATCAACGGCTTTAACCTGAATCTTTCCTTGCAGCGACGGCCTCTGCACAAAAGCATCAAATGCTCTCGACAGCTCCGAATGATCGAGATCCGCGACGCACAGCCGCATTCCGGACCCACCGCCCTGGGAACCGCCGAGCGCGGAACCCATCAGGAGGGTGAGCGCGAGGGGCGCTACGACCGCGGTGATGATCGCAGTACGATCGCGCAACCGCTGGCGAAGGTCCTTGAAACAAATGATGAGTGCGTGGCGCATACGAGATCAGTCGCGCAGCGCGCGTCCCGTCATCCGCAGGAACACGTCCTCGAGATTCGGTTCCACCACCCGAACACTCTCCGCGACCGCCCCTGCTTCGAGCAGCGCCGACAGCATCGCGGGCAACCGCCTGCCTCCATGATCGGCAACGACGTGTAGATGGCCGTTCTCCACGGTCACCGAAACGACGCCCTTGAGGGCGCGGACGATGCGCTCGGCGCGCTCCGGAGAATCTCCGCGCGCCAGTCCAATTTCGATGCGGGAATCCTGTCCCAGGCTTGTGACCAACTCCCCGCGGGTGCCTTCGGCAATAAGCTCGCCCGAATCGATAATCCCGATTCGGGTGCAGAGGCGCTCGGCTTCCTCCATGTAGTGGGTGGTGTAGAGGATCGCGGTTCCCTGGTCGCGCAGCCGCTCTACCAAGTCGAAGATGGCGCTGCGGCTCTGCGGGTCGACGCCCACCGTAGGCTCATCGAGAATCAGGAGTTTGGGTCGATGCAGAATGCCGGCCGCGAGATTCAAGCGCCGCTGCATTCCGCCCGAGTAAGTTCCCGCGATATCGTCGCCGCGCCTGGTGAGACCGACAGCATCGAGCGCACCATCAATCGCGTTGCGCAGCTCGACGCCGCTGAGATCGTACATGCGTCCCCAGAAATCGAGATTCTCGCGGGCGGTCAGATCGAGATAGAGCGTGATCGCCTGGGGCACGATTCCGATCAGGGCCCGCGCCGCCGGACCCGCGTCGATGTCGATGCCATCGATGGTAATCTCGCCGGAATCGCGCGCGAGGATTCCCGCGATCATCGAGATCGAAGTAGTTTTGCCGGCGCCATTGGGCCCCAGCAGCCCGTAAATTTCACCGGCCGCGATGCTGAACCGGATGCGGTTGACCGCGACTCGGGAACCAAAGCTTTTGCTCAGCCCTTGCACGACCAGGGTCCGGGCTGATGATTCCGGGGTTGTCATCTCTATTCCGATTGGCACTGTCTCAACGGCTGAGTTCATCCGGCGATGCAGCTTCTCCCGCGTTGCAGCGGGTTCAACGCAAGCGCGATGCCACTCGTAAATCAAGGATAACGGGATGATTTTCCGCCCTCGCCGCCGCAGTTGGAACGCTGCATGCAGCGCCCGCGGTGCGCCCGATGATCTTCAACCGGATCGGGGACGAAATTTGGTGGAGCAGATGGGATTTGAACCCCTGAGCCGTTGGTTCATCTCTACTTGACTCATGGGGAGACCGTCGGACAGCCCGACGGCACCGGGGTTACCGGTTGGAAACCCACCACTCCACACTGTCCCTGGTAGACGTAGTTGTAGCACGCAAGAGGATTGCGGCCGGGGGTGGGAAGGGGACTGGGGAGCTTGCCGAAAGGTACGATCGCTCCCAAGGATCCCGTGTCAACCGTGAAGCTCTGGATAGCTGAGGCTGGGGGGACGGAATGGCGCTGGGACCCGTATAGCCGACGGCGGCGTTGATGGTAAGCGAGCCGGGCAGCGTGCTCTGAAGAGTTACAGCATAGCTCTGGGTCGGAGTGACCACCGCGCACGGCGAGTTCTGCGGCAGCACCAGGGTCTGGCCAATCGCCATTCAAGGTTCGCCGGACCTTTAACGCTCCAGGTCCGCGGCAATCTCGCGCGAGCTTTCAAGCTTCCAGGGTGCGCGGGGAGTTCACTGCGCGGTGCCCGTACAGGTGTTCGCGAGATCGCAATTTATTATCAATTGATCGCAGGACGCGCTCGGAATTGAACCCACCTTACTTCCGCCACTCAAGGACAACTGCTGGCTGAAATTCTGGCCGTCAGGAGTATTGACACAAATTCGACCGCTTACAGACTCAGCCGTGGGAGGCCTCAAATAAATGATGTGGAAGAACGAGTAGGTTCCTTCCAAATGAAATGCACCGTTGGCTTCCGAGGTTACGGGCGCCGGATGCGAAACGACGGGGGAATCACACTGTGCGTCGGTGAGATCATCTGAATATCCGACCTTGGCGCCTCCAACCGGTACGCCGTTGCGCGTGACTGTTCCGTAGATATCGGGCTGCGTGTGATAACGCACCGGCAACGGCAGGCACCCGCTGAGGCAAGTCACACCAAGCACAAGCGTAAGCGCGAGGAAAATTCTCATCTCAGCCTTGTCGACTCCTTTCCGGCGCGCCTCGATGGTCAGCTTTTTGAGGCGTAAGCAGGGAGAAAATGAGTTTGGTGGAGCAGAAGGGATTTGAACCCTCGACCCCCACGTTGCGAACGTGGTGCTCTCCCAGCTGAGCTACTGCCCCACCGCGGGAACGGGAATTATTGCGTGAATCGGCTTTTCAGGAAAGCGCCTGAAGATCGCGCGTAGAACGGTTCCGGGTTCAGCTTCAGACGATCGACTTCAAATACTCACGCAGGCGCGGGGCGAGGTCGGGGCGCTTGAGGCCGAAGCCGACCTGCGCCGCGATGAAACCGGCGCGATCTCCGAGGTCGTAGCGGATGCCCTCGAATTCGTAGCCGTAGAGCTTGCGCTTCTGCGCCAGCGCCATCAGGCCGTCGGTGAGTTGGATCTCGCCGCCCGCTCCCGGTTTGCCGGACGCAAGCAGCTCGAAGATGTCGGGCGTCAGCACGTAGCGTCCCATGATCGCGAGGTCGCTCGGCGCCTTGTCGAGCGACGGCTTCTCGACCATCCCGGTCAATTCGAATAGTCGCTCGCCCGCGGTCTTCGCGGCGACGATTCCGTACTTGGAGATCTCGCTGTGCGCGACGCGCAGCAACGCGACTACCGGCGCATCTTTTTGCTCCGCAGCCGCGATGAGCTGGCCCAGGCAGGGGCGCGGGCAATCGAAGATATCGTCGGGGAGCATCACTGCGAACGACTCGTCGCCGACGGCCTCGCGTGCCTGCAACACCGCGTGGCCGAGACCGAGCGGCTTGGGCTGTTCGGCCACCGTGAAGCGCACGGGATTATTGGTCCGGCGCACGGTCTCGAGCACATCGTGCTTGGCTTTTTCTTCGAGATGACGCTCCAGCTCTTCGGCGGGCTTGAAGTGATCGAGCACCAGGGTGCGTCCGGGCGCGACGACCACGATGATTTCCTCGATGCCGGAGGCGACCGCCTCCTCGACCACCAGTTGAATGGCGGGAGTGTCGATTACCGGCAGGATTTCCTTGGGGATGACTTTGGAGGCCGGCAGCATCCGGGTGCCCAGGCCCGCCGCAACGATGACCGCTTTTCTGACTTTCATGTATGTCCGGTGTCAGGACTGGCGCTCGCGCGCTTCCTGAGCCGACTTACATGATATGCAAAAGGTGGTGACGGGTCGCGCTTTTAATCGCTCGATCCCGATGTCGCCGCCGCATTCCTCGCAGCGGCCATAGGTGCCTTCACCGAGTCGCGCGAGAGCCTCTTCGACCTTGGACAGCAATTTGCGCTCGCGATCGCGCAGGCGGAGCTGGAAATTGCGATCGCTTTCCATGGTGGCGCGATCGGTCGGATCGGCGTATCCGCCCTGGGCGCCATTGTTCATCTCGCCGACGGCGCGGTCCGCCTCGTTCAGAATTTCCAGTTTTCGGTCTTCCAGAATCTTGCGGAAGAGCTTGAGGTCTCTCTGCCTCATTACTTTAAGCCCGGCGCCGGGCCGAGTTTTTGATTCTATCGACGCCCTGATAGCATGTAAAGCGAAGTCATGAAGACCGCCTATCTAGACGCGTTCTCCGGGCTCTCGGGCGACATGCTGGTGGGAGCGATGCTCGATTGCGGCGCGAATTTCGCCGAACTCGAACGCGCGGTCGGCTCGCTCAAGCTCACGGGCTATCGCCTCGGACAGAGCCGGCGCGTGCTGAGCGGAATTTCGGCGGTCAAGTTCGAGGTCGAGGTCAGCGAGAAGCAACCCGAGCGGCATCTCGGCGAGATCACGGCGATGATCGACGGCACCGCCGCCCTGTCACAAACTGTCAAGCAGCGGGCGCGCGCGATATTCGAGGTCCTGGCCGAAGCCGAGGCCAGGATTCACCACACCAGTCCGGACCACGTGCATTTTCACGAAGTGGGTGCGGTCGATTCGATCGTCGACGTGGTTGGCACCGCCTGGGCGCTCGAGATCTTGAACATTGCCGACGTGATGGTCTCTCCCTTGCCGGCGGGGACCGGCTTTGCGCGATCGCAGCACGGAATCATTCCCGTGCCCGCCCCTGCTACCGCGGAATTGCTCGCGGGATTCCCGTTGCGGCTGGGAGACGGCGCCGCGGAGATGGTGACGCCCACCGGGGCCGCGGTGCTCAAGGCCCTGGCGCGGCCCGCGCCGCTGCCGCTCGCATTCGATATCGAAAAGACCGGCTACGGTGCGGGCACCCGCACGCTGGAAGATCGCCCCAACGTGCTGCGGGTGATGATCGGGCAGGTGCACAGCGCGTTCGATTCCGACGAGATGATCGAGATTTCGGCCAATATCGACGATCTGAATCCGCAGGTATACGACCACGTGATGGAGCGCTTGTTCGCCGCGGGCGCGCGCGACGTGACATTGACGCCAACCGTAATGAAAAAAGGGCGGCCTGCCGTGGTGCTGGGAGTGATCGCCGAACCGCGGCATCGCGATACGCTCGCGCGGATTATCTTCGCGGAGACTTCAACGATCGGCCTGCGGTTCCATCCGATTGCGCGCCTGAAGCTGCATCGCGAGATACGCGAAGTGGACACGCGCTTCGGCAAGATCCGCATCAAGGTGTCCGGGGCGCATCACGACGGCCACGGCGCATCGAATTTCTCGCCCGAGTATGATGACTGCAGGCGGGCTGCCGTCGCGCATGGCGTGGCGCTGCGAATCGTGATGGAAGACGCGCGCGAAGCCGCTCGCAAGCAACTTGCCTGATGAGCTCAGAACGGCTACACATCAACGAGATCTTCTACAGCATCCAGGGCGAATCGACCCACGCGGGCCGCCCGTGCGTGTTCGTGCGCCTGACCGGATGTAATCTGCGCTGCCGATGGTGCGACACCGAGTACGCGTTCTACGAAGGACGCAAGATGACGACCGCGGAAGTCGCGGACGTCGTAGCCGGGCACAACTGTAACCTGGTTGAGATCACAGGGGGCGAGCCGCTGCTGCAGGAAGGCGTCTATCCGCTGATGGACGCGCTGCTCAAGTCGGGGCACACCGTGATGATCGAGACCTCGGGCGCGGTTGATGTGAGCAAGCTCGACTCGCGCGTCATCAAGATCATGGATCTCAAATGTCCGGGCAGCGGCGAGTGCGACCGCAACCTGTGGAGCAACCTCGGTCACCTCGGTGAGCATGACGAGGTCAAGTTCGTGCTCGCAGATCGCAAGGATTACGAATGGGCGCGCGATACGATCAAGGCGCACGACATCGGCGGGCGCGTGAACGCCATCCTGATGAGCCCGGTGTTCGGCGAACTGGACCCGGCCGACCTGGCGAAGTGGATTCTGGAGGATCGGATCCCGGCGCGCCTGCAAATCCAGATGCACAAGCAAATCTGGCCGCCTGATACTCGCGGTGTTTAGGCGAGAGAATCCGCAGATTACCCGGATTTCCAGATTCATGCGGGGCTGTTAGGTTGAACCACGATGGCGGCACCACTTTTGGGTGAGGTTTTACCGGACCTGCTCGAGGAGATGGTCCATCTCGCGAAGCAGGCGGGAGCGGACCCGCTTGAAGGGCAGCTCCGGGCGCTGAAGATCGAGTCGGTGTGCGATTGCGGCGACGAGAATTGCGCGAGCTTCGCGACCGCCGCAGTCGTGAAGGTGGCCAATTTCGTCGAACTGCAATCGATGGAAGGTCAGCTCATCATCGATCTGAACGCCGAGGACGAGATCTGTTTCATCGAGGTTCTCGGGCGGCCGGATGTGAAGTATCTGCTCGAAGAGTACTACGACGCGGGCAATTCGTAGCGCCGCAATTCTCCTTTTTCCATCATTCCGAGCGAAGCGAAGAATCCCGGCGCACCCTCGCGTGGCAAAAGCGAAGGCCGAAGCCAGCGCTCGCTCGATAGTCCCCTACTGGTTACCTTGTTCTGAAGAATCGGACGAGTCGTTCTGGTTGTCGGAATCGTCGTCCTGGTCGGTGTCGGTGCTGCCGGAGTCCTGGCCCGCTGATTGATTGCCCTGGTCCTGGCCGGCTTCGGGCGCGCTGCTCTGCGCATCGCCCTGATCGGATTGCGACGACTGCGAATCGTTCTGCGCGGCGTGGGCCCATCCGCATCGCGCGACTCCCAAAGCGATCACCAGGCTGACAACCAGCAGACCTTTCAGGGCGTGTGCGACGCGATGCATCGAAGATAAATCCTCGCGGGGCTTCTCATCAGGCTAGTCCGACCGATCGCGCGAACCAAGCTCAGCGTCTAACCGGCCGCGCGATGCGTGTTCGGCACGCGAAATTTCTCGACGAATGCAGCGACCTCGGCAGCGACGACATGTTTTTCGCTGTCCACGGTGATCACGTGGTAGCTGTCATTGAGGACCACGTCGCGGCGCTCCGCACTGCCCAGGTGTTTGCTCACAAAGGACATGTTACGGCCAATCGGGCAGGTGTGATCCTGCCGCGAATAGATCGTCAGGGCGGGTTGCGTGATGCGATCGAGCCGCGGGCGAACGGTCCTCGAAAGCTCGAGCAGGTTCAGCGGTCCCGAGAGCGGGAACAGGCGCATGGTCGGATGAATTCGGCGCGCCGCCGCATCGTGAATGTCCGATCCGACATCGTTGTACAGGTAAAGATGGTGAATGAGCGAACCCAGCCGCTGCACGATGCGAATTCCCAGCGTCGCGCGCCACGGCAGGAAGAACGCCGGCGCCAGCATCGCGATTCCCGCGATCGATTCGCGCTGATCGATCGCAAGTCTCGCACCCAGCACCGCGCCCAGCGAGAGTCCGACGATGACGCAGGGATCGCCATGCTGTCGCAGCTCCTCGAAGCCGAGCACGACGCTTTCGTACCAGTTGTCGTAGTTCGAGAGGCCGAGTTCCTCGGGATTGCCCGCGTGACCCGTCAGCTTGACGCCGCGCACGCGAATACCCCTGGCCGCGAGTTGCTCACCCAGCCATCGCATCTCGTAGGGCGTGCCGGAGAGCCCGTGAATCAGCAGGGCACTAACGCCCTCCCCGGGAAAGAAGAAGTCGCTCTTGTCGACGACCGGGGCGATCGATGGTGGTTCTTCGTCGGCTGATGCCATTACAGTCTCGCCGTCGGGCCGGTTACATCGAGGAGTCAGCGGTGCTTCCGAGCTGGTCCGCGTTGATCGTGATCTTCGCCTTCGACTTGAGCTCGCCCAGGTAGCGGGTCCACGCCTGCGCGCGCCGCCCGGAGAGATATTCCTGCATGAAGGAATCCTTCGCGCTGGCCCAGTCTTCATCGGACGGGTTGGCTCGCGACGTCACCTCGAAGATGTACGAGTTGCCGCCGTGCTCCATCACGCGCGCGATCACACCCGGAATTGGCGTGATGATGCCTGCTTCGTCGGTGACCTCGGGGAACTCGCCGATGCCCGCGATGCTCGATGACGATCGATCGAAGGGATCGACGTTGTGGATCGCGAGGTTGTTGGTCTCGGCGACGCGCTTGAAGTCCGCCGCGGTCTTCATCCGGGTGACCAGTTTGCGCGCGTCCGTGCGCGCATCGGCTTCGGCCATGCTGCGCACGTACGCATCGCGGACCCGAGCCTCGATATCCTTCAGGGGCGGAATTTGCGATGGGGTCTTCTCGATCAGTTGCACCAGGTACGGCGCCGGACCGGGCACCGTCCCCACCTGCCCGACGTTCATCGAGAATGCCTTCTGCGCCAAGCCTGAATCGGCACTGATGCCCTGGATGGGCTGGCCCTTGGCGAAGCTCGGCGGAGAAACCACGTCGAGGCCGCGCTTCTTGGCGACATCGTCGAGCCTGGCGCCACTGAGCGCGGCGCTGAGGTCTTCATCGACGGCCTGACGCGCGAGCTTGGCGCCCGCCTGCGATCGCATCTCTTCGGTGATCTTCGGCTTCGCTTCCTCGAGCGTATCGACGTGGGCGGGTTTGACCTCATCGACCTTCACCACGTGGTAGCCGAAATTCGTCTCCACGATCTGCATGTCGCCCGGCTTCATTTTGAATGCGGCATCTTCGAACGGCTTGACCATCTCGCCGTGAGAAAAGAATCCGAGATCGCCGCCCGAGTTCTTGTTGGAGGTGTCGTCGGAGTACTTCGCGGCGAGCGTCTTGAAGTCAGCGCCCGCCTTGAGCTGCTTGAGGATGTCTTCGGCCTTCGCCTTCGCGTCAGCCTTCTCTTTTTCAGTCGCGCCGGGGGGAACTGAAATCAGGATGTGCCGCGCATGCACGAGATCGGGATGCGTGAAGCGCGTCTTGAGATTGGCCTTGTAGTAGTCCTGGATGTCCCTCTCGCTGGGCGTGGCGAGAGCGGCCAACGCGAGCGGCTGGTAGTGGATGAACGCGATCTTCGCGCGCTCCGGTTCGCGGAAATCTTCGGCGTGCTGCTTGTAGTAGTCGGCGACCTGCTGCTCGCTCGGATTGATCTTCGAGGAGTACTGCTGCCAGGGGATTTCGACGTAGGCGAGCCCGATGCGCAGGTGGCTCAGGTCGTATGCATGCCGGGCTTCATCGTCGCTGACGCTGATGCCCTGCTCGACCATGTGCTGAAGCGTATCGGCCACCATCGCGATGCGCATCCCGCTTTCGTACTGGTCCGGAGACAGTCCGTTCTGGCGCAGCACTTCCTGGTAGGTCTGGAAATCGAACTGCCCATCGACCTGGAAAGCGCGCTCGGCGGCGATCTTGTCCTCGAGCGCCTGGTTGCTGACCTCGAGCCCGAGATGTCGCGCCTCGCTCATGACGAGTTGCTTTTCGATGATCTGATCGAGCGCTTCCTCGCGCAGGTTGACGTTCTTCAGAACCGCGGCAGCGTTGGCGCCGTACATGTTCTGGAGAGTCTGGCGCATGCGGTTAGCCTCGCCATCGACCTGGTCGGCGAGAATACGCTCGCCATCCACCGTCGCGACCGGATGGACCTGTTTGAAGAAGCCGGAGCCGATGCCCCAGAACATGAAGACGACCGTGATGAAAATAAGGATAGCTCGCGTTACCCACGAATAGGCATGGCGGCGCATCAAATCGAGCATGGTCCGGTAATCATACCGAAGCGGCTTTTTATGGCGCAATTACAGGGGCTGGCTTGCCTGTGCCGCAACCTATCTGTTAGCTTGCACGGCAGGCGGTAAAGGGACAGATACCCCGATTTTCCCGCCATTTTTCAGGGGCTTGGCAGACCTCATCCGGGGGGAATTCGGGCTGGGCTCTCCGCAAAACGAGCCGCGCCGAATGGCCGGCAAAGGGCAAAACTCCGGTGGTTCTCAACTCTGTTTTCGGCTGGTTTTCCAACGATCTCGCGATCGACCTCGGTACCGCGAACACCCTCGTCTACGTAAAGAGCGAGGGGATTATCTGTAACGAACCTTCGGTCGTGGCGGTGCAGCGCGACACGCGCGGCTCCCGGCGCATCCTGGCGATCGGCGCGGAAGCGAAGCGGATGGTTGGGCGCACGCCCGGGTCGATCACGGCGATTCGTCCGCTGCGCGACGGCGTGATCGCAGACTTCGAAATCACCGAGAACATGCTCCGCTACTTCATCCAGAAGGCGCACTCGGGCAAGACGCTGGTGCGGCCGCGCCCGCGCGTCGTGATCGGCGTACCGTTCGGAATCACCGCGGTTGAAAAGCGCGCGGTGCGCGAGTCGGCGGAATCGGCCGGCGCGCGCGAAGTTTACCTGATCGAAGAGCCGATGGCGGCGGCGATCGGCGCGGGGCTGCCGATCACCGAGCCGGCCGGCAACATGATCGTCGATATCGGCGGGGGCACGACCGAAGTCGCCGTCATTTCGCTCGGCAGCATCGTGTTCCCGCGCTCGGTGCGCGTGGCGGGCGACAAGATGGACGAGGCGATCATCCAGCACATCAAGCGCAAGTACAACTTGCTGATCGGCGAGCGCACGGCCGAGCTGATCAAGATCACGATCGGATCCGCCTACCCGGGCAACGAGATCCAGACCATGGAAATTCGCGGCCGCGACCTGGTGGCTGGCGTACCGAAGGAAATTGAGATCACCGACGAAGAGATTCGCGAGGCGCTGCAGGAACCGGTGCGGCAGATTATCGAGTCGGTGCGTATCGCGCTGGAGCGCACGCCTCCCGAACTCGCATCGGACATCATGGACAAGGGCATCATGCTCGCGGGCGGCGGCGCGTTGTTGCGCAATCTCGACGTGTTGCTGCGCGAGGAGACCGGGCTGCCGGTCACGCTGGCGGAAGATCCGCTGACTGCCGTGGTGATGGGGGCTGGAAAGGCACTGGATGAGCTGTCGCTGCTGCGAGGCGTCACCGTTGACTGACAGGCGCGGGAGCCGGTCGTTCATTGCCCGTATTCCAGGGCGAAATTAAGTGAAGGGGTCTTTTCTCTGGCGCAACCGCGTCATCCTAACCGGCGGTGCGCTGATCATTCTCTCGCTCTACCTGATGACCGGGGGCGTGCTGCGCAGCGACCGCGCCGCGGCGCCGGCGCGCGGGATGCTCGAGGTACTGCGCCCGGTGCAGGCGGGAACCGCCAACTTCGGCGCGGGCATCCGATCGATTTATCACGACTACCTGAACCTGGTGCACGTGCGGCAGGAGAATGAGCGCCTGACCGCCGAGCTGGCGCGGGTCAAGGCGGACCAGGCAAGGATGGTGGAACTCGAGGAAGAGAACCGCCATCTCGCGGAATTGCTGGAGCTGCGCGATGCGCTCGGCGTCGATGCGATTGCGGCAAACGTGATCGGCAGCGATGCGACCGGACTTTCGCACACCATCGTGCTCGGCCAGGGATCATCGAGCGGCCTGAAGCCCGGGATGGCGGTGCTGTCGAACGAAGGCGTGGTGGGAAGAGTGATCGAAACCAGCCCGCACGCAAGCCGCGTGCTGCTGATCGACGATCACAACTCCGCGCTCGATGGTATCGATCAGCGCTCACGCGCGCGCGGTATCGTGGCGGGGGTGGTCGATGACGGCGTGATCATGAAGTACGTGGACCGCGGCGAGGACATCAAGGCCGACGACACCGTCGTCACGTCCGGACTCGATGGAATCTTTCCGCGCGGCTTGCTGGTGGGCTCGGTCGCCGGGGTGCATCGCGAAGGTCCGGGCCTCTTCCTGACCGTGCAGCTCACGCCCGCGGTTCATTTTCACGAACTCGAACAGGTCCTGGTCGTCAGGCAGCAGGCGCCGCAGATGAATGCAGCCCAGGGAGGCTGATCCCTGGTGCGACTGACGATACTGTTCGGCTTTCTCGCCTTTGTCGCGCTGGCGATCGAAACGGCGGTCCCGTACTGGTTTTCGCTGCGGGTGCTGGTCCCCAACCTGATTGTCATTCTCACCGTCGATCTCGGCCTGCGTCATCACGGAGCGCTTCCGGTCGCGCTGGCATTTGCGATGGGCTATGCGACCGACGCATTCGCGGGAACCACGCTGGGACTCAACGCGATGCTCACCACGATTGTCTACCTGGTCGCATACGCGGTCTCGACGCGCCTGATGGTGACGACGGCGTTTATCGGCGCGGTGATGGTGTTCTTCAGCGCGCTGCTGATGACCTTCGGCGCAGTGACCCTGGGTTCGGGGTGGTCGGGGCTGGAGATGACCGAACCGCTGTACCCGCAATTTGCCGCGCAGGCAGCGGTATCGGCCGTTTTCGCGCCGGTGATTTTCGCCATGATCGGCGGGCTCAAAAGAATCGCAGGATTGCCTGTCGGTCCGGCGCGTGAATAGATAGTAAGCGGGAATCCGCCAGTGGCGAAGTTTCGCGCCCCACAAAATCGGCCAGTCCCCAAGCTCGAGCCAAGAATCGCCGTCCTCACGGCGATCATGATCACGGTGATCGCGCTGGTGTCGGTGCGGCTCTACTACCTGCAGGTCATGCAGCACCAGGAGATGAGCGAGCTGGCGGATCGCAATCGTATCCGCCTGCGGCGCGTTCCGGCGCCGCGCGGGCTGGTCTTCGATCGCAAGCATCGTCCGTTGGTCGATACGCAACCGACCTTCGATGCGGAGATCGTGCCGGAAGACTCGACCAATCTCTCCGAGACCATCGAGCGGCTTGAAGGTTACCTCGGCGAGGATCACGTCGCCGACAAAATCGCCGCGGCGGATGATGAAGGCCGTCCTCCCTACGAACCGGTGCTGGTCGAGGAACGGCTCGACTGGCCGAAGGTGGTCTCGCTGGAGGCGCATCAGCTCGACCTGCCGGGGGTCAGCCTCGAAATCACGCCCGGACGTCATTACCTGTACGGCAAGCTCGCAGCGCATCTGCTTGGCTACGTCGGCGAGGTCAGCCGCGATGACCTCATCAAGCTGACCGCGTATCACATGGGCGACGAGATCGGGAAATTCGGTCTCGAACGCGGATGGGAACCGTACCTGCGCGGACAAGCCGGCGGGCAGGAAGTGGAAGTCGATGCGGTCGGGCGGCGGCTGCGCGTGCTCAAGGAAATTCCCGACACGCCGGGCGAGAGCGTCGTGCTGACGATCGACCTGGATCTGCAGCAGGCGGCGGAGCAGGCGATGCAGGGAAAAAATGGCGCGTTGGTCGCGCTCGATCCGAACAATGGCGAGATACTCGCGATGGTGTCGCATCCGGCGTTCGACCCCGACGTGTTCGGTGCGGGCGTGAAGTCGGCGGACTGGCACACGCTGATGAGCGACCCGGACCATCCGCTGCAAAATCGCGTGATCCAGGGGACCTATCCGCCCGGGTCGACCTTCAAGATTCTCGATTCGATCGCCGGCCTCCAGGAAGGCACGCTCAGCGAGGACACCGCTTACTCCTGCGGCGGCGGGATCTGGTTCGGCGGACGCGAGTATCACTGCTGGCGCAAGCAGGGCCACGGCACCATCGCGCTGCACAACGCGATCGTTCGGTCCTGCGACGTATATTTCTACGATGCGGGCCAGAAGCTGGGCGTCGACAAGCTCGCGCACTGGGGCAACCTGATGGGTTTCGGGAACAAAACCGGAATCGAGCTCGACAATGAAAAATCGGGCGTGATGCCGTCGTCGGCGTGGAAACAGAAACGCTTCCACGAGCGATGGTACCCGGCGGAGACGCTCTCAGTTGCAATCGGGCAGGGCTACGTCGCGGTGACTCCGTTGCAGCTCGCGCAGTTTGCCGCGATGGTTGCGAACGGCGGAGTTCGCTACCGCCCGCAGTTCGTCAAGGAAGTCGAGGGACTCGACGGCGGCGTCGCCAGGGCATACCCGCCGGTGGTTGAAGAGCGCGTCGACATCTCGCCCGAGACGTTGCAGATCGTGCGCGATGCGATGGCGGACGTGGTCAACGGCGCGGGCGGCACGGCGCACAAGGCCGCGCTCCCGGGCATCACGGTGTGCGCCAAGACGGGCACCGCGCAGGTGGTGGGCAACCAGGGCAGCCTGGTTGCGGGTGAAGACGAAGACAAGATGCCGGAGAAGTATCGCGACCACGCGTGGCTGATCGCGTTCGCGCCGAAGGAGCATCCGCAGATCGCCATCGCGTGCCTGGTTGAGCACGGCGGTCACGGCGGCGCCGCGGCTGCGCCGATCGTGCATGACGTGATGCAGCGCTTCTTCCAGCTCTATCCTGTGACGCAGCCGACGCCCGAGCTGACGGAGGATTCGACGCCGCGCCCCGCGATTGCACACGTGCTTGAGGACGACCCGACTGACGCAGTCGAGGAACGCTAGGGAATGGCGTTCGATCGCAAATTCGTAATTCGCTTCGACTGGACGATCTTCTGGGTCGTTATCACGCTGGCGGGAATCGGACTGCTCAGCGTGATCAGCGCCTCGTATCGCGGCCCGCACAAGCCGATCGACCCACTGGTAATCCGACAGCTGATCTGGATCGCGACCGGCATCGTGGCGATGCTGGCGGTGATCGTGTTCGACTATCGCGCGCTCGCGACCTACTCGTACGTATTCTACGCAATTGCGATCGCGCTGCTGGTCGCGGTGCAGGTGATGGGTCATTCGACCGGCGGATCGCGTCGCTGGATCAATCTCGGGTTCTTTCATCTGGAGCCCTCGGAGCTTGCCAAGCTCGCGGTGGTGCTGGTGATGGTCCGCTACTTCCGCGAGGAACCCCCGAAGGGCGGATGGAGCCTGCGGCAAATGATCATTCCCGCCGCGCTCCTTGGAATTCCGGTCGCGCTGGTGCTCAAGCAGCCCGATCTCGGAACCGGGCTGGTGCTCATCCTGATCACGATAACCCTGATATTCGTAAGCGGCCTCAGTGCGCGCACGATGATCGTGTTGGGCCTGGCGGCGCTGTGCGTGATGCCGTTGGGGTGGCATTTTCTCAAGCCGTACCAGCGCCAGCGGCTGGTGAGCTTCGTGAATCCGCAGGCCGACCCGCTGGGCTCGGGCTACCACATAATCCAGTCCGAAATCGCGATCGGCTCCGGCGGCGCGTGGGGCAAGGGCTTTCTGAACGGCACGCAGGCGCGGCTGAATTTCCTGCCCGAGCAGAGCACCGATTTTATCTTCGCGGTTTTCGCGGAGGAGTTCGGCATGGCAGGGTCGGTGCTGTTGCTGACGTTGTACGCGATCCTGATCGCGCGCGGCGCGTGGATCGCGCGGCACACCCGCGACCGGTTCGGAGCGCTGCTGGCGATCGGCCTGATCGCGATCGTGTTCTGGCAGGTCGCGATCAACATCGGGATGGCCACCGGGATGCTGCCGGTGGTGGGCATCACCCTGCCTCTGGTGAGCTACGGCGGATCGTCGCTGATCGCGATGATGATGGCGATGGGCCTGCTCATCAGCATCAATATCCGCCGCTATTTCTTCTGAGATCGCTTTCGCGTTACCCTGACGTAGTCATCATCAGCCGCCGATTTTCGCGGAACCCGGAGTTTCAACTATGGCGCGTTCGAAAAAGTTCACCGACCCGACCGATATAGCGATCTGCGAGGTGCATCGGCGCTACGTCGAGGTGATGGAGACGGTTCGCCTCGAGACGATCAGCCCCGAAACCAAGGAGCGCTACCTCGCGGTGATCACGGCGTTGACCGAAAAGCTCGCGATGCCGAGCAAGCCGCTCTCCGAGATCGTCGGTGAGATAATGACCGAGGCAGGACCGCTCATCTTCCAGGCGATGCAGCGCTGATCGAATCGCCGGCTCAACCTTCGGAGCGGGGAATTTCTCATGGACAGCGCGATCGAAACGGTCTTGCGCGAGTACGATCAACGCGCCGCCGCCGAAATGCAGCGGATGCAGGAGTTGGGGCCCGCGGGGATGGCGCAGCATATCGATGAGTTCCTGCTGCCGGTCGGACCCGCTACCGGCCACTTGATGAACATCCTGCTCAAGGAAGCGAAGGCGCGCAACATCCTGGAGATCGGCACCTCGCACGGCTACTCGACCGTGTGGCTGGCGGAGGCCGCGCGCGCGACCGGCGGCAAAGTCACGACCCTCGATGTCCACGCGGGCAAGCAGGAGTACGCGCGCAACGCGCTGCGCAAGGCAGGGCTCGCCGGGCTGGTGGAATTCAAACTGGGAGACGCGCGGGAATCGATCGCGGCGCTTTCGGGGCCGATCGATTTCGTGCTGGTCGATTTGTGGAAGGACCTCTATATCCCGTGCTTCGACCTCGTCCATCCCAAGCTGGGAGCGGGCGCGATGGTGGTCGCGGACAACATGATGTTCCCCGAGTTCTCGCGCAAGGACGCCGCCGACTACCGCGCGCACGTCCGCGCCAGGGCGGACATGCAGTCTGTCCTGCTGCCGGTCGGCAGCGGTATCGAACTGAGCCGCTGCACGCGCGGCCTCGAATTCAAGTAGCGGCGACGATCAGGCCTCGAACGCGTACGCGCGTTCTTCGTGCTCGCTGAGATCGAGCCCGACCTGCTCGGCTTCGTTGCTGACGCGGATACCGACCAGCGCGTCAGTGACCTTGAGCAGGACCGTGCTGCCCACGAACGAGAACGCGATACTCGCGACCACCGCGATTGCCTGGATCATCAACTGCCGCGGATTGCCGAACAGCAGGCCGTCCGCACCGCCCGGATTGATCACGACACTCGCGAACACTCCGGTGAGGAGAGCGCCCAGGATTCCGCCCACCAGGTGCACGCCGACGACATCGAGCGCGTCGTCGTAGCCGAAGCGCGATTTCATCCGCACCGCAAAGAAGCACACCACGCCCGCCGCGCCGCCAATCGCAATCGCCGAGAGCGGACTCACATAGCCGGACGCCGGAGTTATTGCGACCAGGCCCGCGACCGCGCCCGATGCCGCGCCCAGCGTGGTTGGCTTGCCGGCGATGTACCATTCAGCGATGACCCACGACAGCGTCGCGGCCGCCGCGCCTAGATGGGTCGCGACGAAGGTCGATACCGCAAGCCCATTGGCCGCCAGCGCGCTGCCGGCGTTGAACCCGAACCATCCCACCCAGAGCAATCCCGCGCCGGTGATCGTGAGGGTGAGGTTGTGCGGTGGCATCGGCTCGCGCAGGTATCCACGGCGCTGACCCAGCAACAGCGCGCCCGCGAGCGCGGCGGCGCCGGAAGAGATGTGCACGACCGTGCCACCCGCGAAATCGAGCGCGCCGAGCTGATGGATCCATCCGCCGTCGCCCCACACCCAGTGCGCCAGCGGATCGTAGATGAGCGTGGTCCAGAGGATGCTGAAAAGCAGAAAGCCCTTGAAGCTCATGCGCTCCGCGATCGCGCCCGTGATCAGCGCGGGCGTGATGATCGCGAACATGCACTGGTAAATCATGTACGCCTGGTGCGGCACCGTCGCGGAGTAGGTGGCGTAAGGCACCGTGGCGCTCACTCCGTTGAGCCCCATCCACGCGAGCGATCCCGCGAACCAACCGCCGGGTGCGAAGGCGATGCTGTAGCCCCACGCGATCCACTGGATCGAGACTATCGCGACCAGGATGAAGCTCTGCATCAAGGTTGAGAGCACGTTCTTGCGCCGCACCATCCCGCCATAGAACAACGCCAATCCCGGAATCGTCATCATCAGAACCAGGACGGAAGAGAGCAGCAGCCACGCCGTGTCGGCGCCATCGAACCTGGGAGGTGCCGCGGTTTCCGCGTGGGCCGATGAAGCCAGGGCAAGAATCATCGGGATTGCCAATAAAGAGGATACGCGGGTGCGCGATCGTGCAAGATAAGCCATCGTGACAGGCCTCCGATTCATGGGAAGCAGTCATCGTGACTATTACAAGACGTAATGTCTAGAAGCGGTTGAGCAATGTCAGGCAGCGATAAAAAAGACGCCTCGGAGAGCCGAGGCGTCTTTGCGGTCTTTGGAAAACGGTTGAACCTTAGCCCTTGGGCAGACCGAGCACGCGCTCACCGATCATGTTCTTCTGAACCGGCGAAGTGCCTCCCGCGATCGTCATCGATTCCGACTGGAGGATGCGCTTCATCCAGTCGCCGTAAGGCGCATAGGGGGTGTGCGGTTCGAGCATCGCGTACTCGCCCAACAGCCGCGTCGAAAACTTGGTCATCCGTTGGCCCAGGTCGGTCGATACCAGCTTGGAAACCGACGCTTCCGGTCCGGGCAGCAGTCCCTTCAGACGGCGCGAGAGCGTGCGCAGCCCGTTGTACTTCTTGGCGGTGACTTCGATTGCAAACTGCGCGAGCTGCTGGCGGATATCATCCTCTTCGATGGCGGGACGGCCATTGAGCTGGACGTTCTTCGCCATCTCCACGAGCTGCGCCAGGATCGTCTCGGTGCCGCCGAGCGTCTCGCCGATTCCGAACCGCTCGTGCATCAGGGTGGATACCAGCACCTGCCATCCCTGGTTGATGGGACCGAGCAGGTTTTGCTTGGGCACTTTGACGTCTTCGAAAAAGATTTCGTTGAACTCGGAATCGCCGGTGATCTGCTTGAGCGGACGAACCGTCACGCCCGGGGCTTTCATATCGACCAGCAGCGCGCTGAGACCCTTGTGCTTGGGCGCATCAGGGTCAGTGCGCACGAAGAGCTGACAGAAATCGGAGCGATGCGCGATGGTGGTCCAGACTTTCTGGCCGTTCACCACGAAATAATCGCCTTTCAACTCGGCGCGCGTCTGCAACGACGCGAGATCGGAACCGGCGCCCGGCTCCGACATTCCCTCGCACCAGATTTCGTCTCCGGCGAGGATTGGTTGCAAGTAGCGAGCCTTCTGCTCGTCGGTGCCCCACTGCATCAGGGCGGGCCCCGTCATGATGACACCGAGCGTGTTGCAGCCCATCGGCAGTCCGAGCCTGCCCAGCTCCTGCTGGAAGATGAGCTGTTCTATGAAGGTAGCGCCGCGGCCGCCGTATTCCTTGGGCCAGGTGAGCCCCGCCCATCCGGCGTTGTAGAGGCGTTTGTGCCATTCCTTGAGGCGCTGCCATTGCGCATCGTCGCCGCCCATTTCGGGGTCTTCTCCACCCCGGCCGAGAGAGCGAGGCCGGTTCGCTTCGAGCCACGAGCGAACCTCCATGCGGTACTTTTCCTGTTCGGGCGACCAGTTGAAATCCATTGGGACAGAATGCTCCTGTGTGGTTTCGGCAAGCTTGCGCGGGCCGATGGTAGCTGACCCGCCATCATTTGAGTAGCGCCTGTGAAGCGCGGCGCGCAAGGGATGCTGAACGAGCGGTATGGGATGAACCGGGAGAGTGAATTTTCCTACCAGTGCAACGCCTGCGGGCGATGCTGCCACGACAAGGTCATTACGCTCGCGCCGTACGACGTGATGACGATCGCGCGGGCGGCCGGAATTTCGACAGGGGAAGCGATCGCCCAATTCACGCTTCGGCGCGGATCGATTCTCCGGTTCACGTCCGAGGGTGCGTGCGCTGCTCTCGACGGCGTCCGATGCGGTATTCATAGCGGACGACCCTTGGCGTGTCGGCTTTATCCATTGGGAATTGAACGCGGGGGCAGAGAAGAGCGATTCGTGCGCCTCGAACCTGCGCCGGGCTCCGCGGGAATCTATGGGAATGACGGAACCATCGCGGCGTTCCTGGAAAACCAGGGTGTACCGGAATATCTCGCGATGAATGAACGGTACGCCGCGCTACTTGCGATTTTTCGCAAGCGAATCGGGAACCTGGTCGATTTCGAGAAGGTGGAGCCGCGCGAGTTCTGGCGACGAGCGACGCGCGAAGCCCTGGCGGAATCGGGCTACGACCCAAATCCGATCATCGATGCGCTGTTCGACGTCGGCAACGATGTCGACGAACACATCGAGGCACTCGCAGACCTGGCGCGCCAATCAGACGACGCTGATGCGCTCGCATCGGCAGCAGTGCTACTGGCGGTGAGCCTGGGCTACTCGCCTTCGGATGCTATCGACGGATCGGTGGTGAATCCTGCTGACCCTCATCCGGCGCGCGACGTGCCACCTTCTCCCTCCGGGAAAAGAACTTCCGGAGAGGGAGTTCGCAGCTAGTTCTCGGCGCTTGAGGGTGCTGCGGTGGGGGCGGCAGGAGCCGCCGGCGCGGGATTCTCGGGGATCTTCAGGTCGGCCAGAATCTCTCCTGAGTGAATCGACGGATCGACTTTGGGATAGACCTTCGCGATTATTCCGTCGCCGTTGATCACGTACGTGATGCGGCGGTCGAGGCCGAGAATGGGAATGCCGTTGGCCGCGCCGTACTCGGTTGCGATGGTCTTGTTCGGATCGAGCAGCAGCGGGAACGGGATGTTGTACTTCTTGATGAAAGCCTTGTGCGAGTCGCTCGAATCGATACTGCATCCGAGCACCACCAGGCCGGCCGCCTGGAAGCGCGCGAAGCCGTCGCGGAACGAGCACGCCTCCTTGGTGCATCCGGGCGTGTCGTCCTTCGGATAGAAATAGAGAATCACCGTGCGGCCGTGGAGATCGGACAGCGAGATCGGCGTCAGCTGGTCGCCCTGGACCATCTGGGTCGAAAACGGCGGTGCGACCTGCCCCTCTTTGAGCAACTCCGCCCGGGCGGTGCGCGGCCGCAGCACCATGAATGCCCCAATCAAGACGAGGACCACGATGGTTCCGGTGATCATCTTCATACGGCGATTTTCCCCGCTGCCTAAACTCGCGAGATCGCCCTCCGGTTCCCGCGTTCTCCGGCTATACGTAGTAGAGCCAGTCGCGATACTTGGGTTCGCGGCCGTGCAGGGCGTTCTGGAAGACTTGCTGCACCTTCCTGGTGATAGGACCGGGCGTGCCGGATCCGATCCTGCGATCATCCAGCTCGACCACCGGAGTCACCTCGGCGGCCGTTCCGGTCATGAACGCTTCGTCGGCGATGTAGAACGCATCGCGCGCGAACATCTCCTCGCGCACCTCGACGCCGCCATCTTTGAGAATCCGGATGACCGCATCGCGGGTGATGCCACCCAGGATGTTGGTGAGCGGGGGCGTGCGCACGATGCCGTCGCGGATGACGAATACGTTCTCGCCGCTGCCTTCCGACACGTAACCTTCAGTGTCGAGGAGCAGGGCCTCGTCGTAGCCGCCGCGGCGCGCTTCGTAGCCCGCGAGAATCGAATTGACGTAGTGCCCGGAAGCCTTCGCCGCCGGCATCATCGAGTTGTGATGAAATCGCACGAATGACGAGGTCTTGAGGCGAACACCCTTGGTCAACCCATCCGCCCCGAGATACGCGCCCCATTTCCAGGCCGCGATCGCCACGCGGCTCTTGTTGCCGCGCGCCGCCAGCCCCATCTCGCCTTCGCCGTAGAACACCAGCGGGCGCAGGTAGCATTCAGCGAGCTTATTGACCCGCACCACGTCGACGCAGGCCTTGAGCAGCTCTTCGCTGCTGTATGGGACCGGCATCTCGACGATATGCGCCGACTCGAGCAAGCGGCGAATATGCTCGCGGCCGCGGAAAATCGCCGAGCGGCCGTCATCTCCCTGGTAACAGCGCATCCCCTCAAATACGGCCAGCCCATAGTGAAGGCTATGGGTCAGCACGTGGACAGTGGCCTGGTCGTAAGGAACGAGGTTGCCATCCATCCAGATTTTGTCGGAGCGCAGGTTGTCTGCAGCCAAGGGAATGACCTCACTCGGAGAGAATCGGCGCTTAAGTCAGCGTGCCCGGTCGCCAGTGCAGAACCTAATCTATCGCGGAAAGTGGGACAAGGCGCGGCCTGCGGTCACTCGCTGCCGGGCTCTTCCGGATCGGAAAAAATGCTTTCCACCGCCGCGGAAGCCCCGCTCAGACCACCGTCGTGCGATTCTCCCGCGCCATTCGAGGTCGTGGTCACGGCCCCTGCCGGTTGGCGCGGCCGGCGATGCCGCCGGCGACGGCGCTTGCGCCGGCGAGGACCGCCGGGAGTTGCGTTGTCGTCGCCGCGCTGCGGGCGCTGGGTGAGGAACCCCTCGGGATCGTCAAGAAACCGATGCAGCGTGCCCAAATCGATTCCGTAGCTGGGGGCGATCATTTCAAAGAACCGGCGCGCATCGCTGAAGTACGGCCGGCGAACCAGGCGGCGGGTCCGCCGCGAGGGAGCGGCCAGATGCTGGAACGCATCGGTGATCAGCCGCATCCGCTCGGTATCGCCGCGCGCGAAACCCCGCTGGCGCAACTCCGCCAACAGATCGAATTCGTTCGCATTTTCACCGCCGCGGCGAGTGCGCATGAAATCGAAGAACATCGCGCCGAGCACGAACGCGTGGTCGGCCGCGAAGCCCTCATCGATCATCCGCCCGAGTCCGCGCATGTGCGACAGCATCGGCGACGGTCTGTCGGCCGCGGAGGTCTCCTTCAGATGCGCCGAGAGAAACGGCAGCATCGGCTCGAGCAGTCCAAGCTCTTCCATCAGGCTCGCGGCGCGTCCGGCCTCGGCCTGGCCGACCGTACGATAGGTCTCTTCCACCAGCCGCGGCATCGAGGCCTTGAGCAAATCGTGGCGATGGAGCTCGATGGCCGCGCGCGTGGCGGGTTCGATCTCGAAGCCGAGTTTCGCGGCGAAGCGAACCGCGCGCATCATCCGCACCGGGTCCTCGCGCATGCGAAGCTCAGGCTCGCCGATGGTCCGGATGAGGCGCGCGTTCAGGTCATCCGCGCCGCCCGCATAGTCGATCACCTGGAAAGTCGCGGGATCGTAAAACAGCGCATTGACGGTAAAGTCGCGCCGAAACGCATCTTCCTCGGGCGTGCCGAAGGTGTTGTCGAGCCGGATCATGGGGTCGTCGGCGCCGACGGGCTCTTCGCTGCGGCGGCGGAAGGTCGCGACCTCGATGTTCTGCGGGCCAAAGAAGACGTGGACGAGCCGGAACCGCCGGCCGATCAACCGCGAGTTGCGAAACAGGTCGCGCACCTGCTGCGGATGCGCCGACGTCGCGACGTCAAAGTCCTTGGGCCGCCGCCCGATCATCAGGTCGCGTACGCTGCCACCGACCAGATAGGCGAGATGCCCGGCGTTGATCAGGCGATAGAGTACCTTGAGGACGTTGGGGTCAATATCGCGGCGCGAGATGGGATGCTCGGCGCGTTCGATGATGCGAGGTTCCAATTGATGCTACACGGGCCCGCGGGCAACGTCCCCTCCACGTGCCCAAGGGGCCACGGCCCAAGAACCTAGCACGACCAGGGCGGCTCTTCACCGTACCCCCGGAAGGCCTACGCGGGGCGAACGAGCGGGATGACTTCCCTGGCGAACTGCTCCAGGATCGCATCGCGGTCGCGCGGATGGCAGATGGCATCGACGCCGATGTCGCGGACGCCGGCCTTGATGAACTCCGCGACCTTCGCCGCCGCATCGGCCGGGGTTCCCAGTACGCCGTAGCGCCTGGCGGGTTCGCGAAAATCCATCGCGTAGCGCTTGCTCAGATGCTCCGCCGACACATCGAGCGCGGCTTCATATGATTTCCCCAGCGTCACGAACGCGTGGAACGAAGTGCCGAAGTTCTCGATCCTGCGGCCGGCCTGGTCGGCCTGGCGCGCGATGAACTCCAGCCCGTCCGCGATGCGCTTCGGTGTCAGCACGTACGGCATCCATCCGTCGCCGTAGAGAGCCGCGCGCTTGAGGGCGGCTTCGGCGCGACCTCCGACCCAGATTGGCGGGCCGCCGGGAGTGGCGGGCTTGGGTTCCATTTTGACCGCGCCAAAACTGAAGTAGCGGCCGCGATGCTCGACGCTGGGCTCGGTCCATAGCCGCTTGATGACCTGGATCGCTTCGGTCGCACGCCCACCGCGCTGCTTGACCGGGATGCCGCAGGCCTCGAACTCGGGCGGAAATTCGCCGCCCACGCCGATGCCGAAAATGAAGTGGCCGGCGCCCATCAGGCGATCGAGCGTCGCTACCATCTTGGCGACCGGCGTTGGATGGCGCAGCGGGAGCAGGTAGATGCTGGTGCCGTAGGTCAGTTCGGGGCGGAGCGCCGCCATGTAAGTGAGCTGCAGCAGCGGGTCGCTGATGGGTCCGGTGAAAGCGACATGGTCGCCGGTCCAGATGACTTCGTAGCCCCATCGAGCGGCGTCATCGACCATGCTCCTGGCGTGCTCGCGATCGGGCGCCGCCGCCATCACGCCGAACCTGATTCGCTTAGCCAGCGGTAGTGCATCGCTCATGTCGAAAACCCTCTGAGGTCAGACATCCAACAGCGCGGGATTGGATGTCAAACGCGACCGGCGGCGCGATCGCCGGTCCGCGATGGTGCGACGAATTACCAGACTCCCATGGTGGTAAGGACGTAGACGGCGGCGCCAGGCGCAAAAATGCACCTGACCGGATGCGACCCGGTTTTGGTTGACCCCTTTTTTTGGCGGCTGAGCGCGCTAGGCGCGGCTCACAGCAGAAGCTTGCAGGCCTTTTGGCCCCTGCGCGACTTCGAACTGAACCTTCTCGCCCTGTTCGAGCGAGCGGAAGCCGTTCCCATCGATGGCGCTGTAATGGACGAAAACTTCCTGCCCATCCTCCATCGTGATGAACCCGTAGCCCTTCTTGGGGCTAAACCACTTAACCGTACCGGTAGTCATGTCCCCCGTACCTCCTGACAAACCCTCCGGCCCGGGGTCCCCGCCCAAACCGGAAGGAAGCGCCGCGTCCCCTGCGGCGCTAGCATACCGGCGCGCATATACCATATGACGCGCAACTTACCAAGGGGACGAGACACGGCTACCCAAGGCGGCTTTTGGCTCAAGGCAGGCCAAGTCGCTTCGATGTCGATGAAATTAGGAATCCGCGATGTGAACTATTAAACCAGCTAACCCTGCCAGCGGACGATCGGACGCGCGTGGATGTGACAATGATCGGGAATCTGGCGCATCACGCCATCGATCACGAACTTGTCCTCGCCGTACTTTACGCGCGCGATTACTGACAGGGCGTCAATCATGAATGCGCGCTCGGAATCGGTGGCGTGCGCCCGATGGTCTCCGAGCACGACCATCGGCGTGTCGCAGGAATCGCAATCCAGAATGGCGAATTTGAATGGATAGACGAATTGCGCGTAGCGCTGAGTATACTCGCGCAACTCGCATAACTCACATTGCGGCATCGGCCGGCACCGGACAAAGCAGCGGCGCCCGGGTGAGCGCCGAGAAGAAAAAGCGCGCCTCGTCGACCTGGCGGCGAGGCGCGCGTGTCAGACGATCTTACTGACCGGCGGCAGGCGACGGGGCGGCGCCCATGCTGGCGGCGTTACCCATCTTGTCGCTCATTCCCTGGGAAGACTTGGTCTCTGCCTTCATCGCATTTTTCGCGTGGCGCTTACAGCGATAGACGCTGGAAGCGGAGATCTTCAAGTCGGCCGCGACTTCCTTGGCCTTCTTTCCCTGGCCGAGCTCCTGCATCACCGCATCGCAGTCAACTTTGTCCGCGGCGTACACCGCCGGGACCATCGATGACAGCGACAGTGCTACCCCAAGCATCGCTGAGGCTGTGGCAATCGCAAGTTTGCGCATGGACGTTCCCCTCCGTTTTCAGGCCGTGTCTGGCCGCAGGCGACAGTATTCCAGAATTGGGGCGCCGCTGCAAAATGCCCTTCAGACAGCTAAAAACGGGGCAAATTTTCGAATCTTTTCCCGACCTTCAGGCAAAATACTCGTCGATTTCCTTGAGAAAGCGTCTGTCTCGGTGCTCGAGCCACTTCCCGTAGACCCAGGGGAGCACCACTGCACCCATCACTGCCGGCACCAAGGCCACCACGAGAGTTTCGGGCTTAAGGAGCGGACGAAATCCGATTTGCCAAACAGTCCCTCGATCGAGGAAGAACAAGATGATTATCGGCAACGTAACGAAAATAACGGCGGAAACTGTGAAGAGCAGCTTCCTGAACCCGCGCAGCTGGACGATGTCCGAATTCATTTCCCCTTGAATCCCGGAAATTTCGGCTGGCGTCGCTCGCGAACCGCCGTTGCGCCCTCTTTCACGTCCGCGCTGAAAAATCCCAGCATCTCCATCGCCAACGATGCATCGAACGACGGACCCGCGGCGCGCAGCCAGTTGTTCAGCGATCGCTTGGTGAAGCGCGTTGCCTGCTGCGGACCGAGCGCGAGCTTGCGCGCTACTTCCATCGCCTTGTCCATCAGCTTGTCGCCCGGAACGCACAGGCTCACCAGCCCGATGCGCTCCGCCTCGCGCCCATCGATGAAATCGGCCGTCAGCAGGTAATACTTCGCGCGCGCCATCCCGCACAGCAGCGGCCAGATGATCACCGCGTGATCGCCCGCCGCGACTCCCAGCCGCGCATGACCATCGGTTATGCGCATCGCCTCCGACGCGATGCTGATGTCGGCCATCAGGGCGACCGCCAGCCCGGCGCCCACCGCGACCCCGTTGATCGCGGAGATGATCGGCTTGTCGAGATTGATCATGTTGTAGACGATATCGCCGGCTTCCCGCCACGCCTGCGCGATATTCGCCGCATTCCCCGCCATCCCCTCGATCATGTCGAGGTCGCCGCCCGCGGAGAATGCGCGGCCCGCGCCGGTGACCACCACGACGTTGGTCTCAGGATCGTCCGCGACATCGAGCCAGATGCGGCTCAGCTCCCAGTGGAGCCGGTTGTTGGTGGCGTTGAGGACGTCGGGGCGATTGATGGTGATGAGCAGGATGCCATCGCCCTTACGCTCGAACAGAAGATGCTGGTACTCGCGGTAGTCCATGGCGGCGCCCAGCCGTTATCCCTTGTAGATATCCATAATCGTGTTCAGCAACTTCACCGCCTGCTCCTTGGGCCGCTGGAAGGAGTTGCGCCCGATGATCGAGCCGAAGCCGCCGCCGGCGTGAATTTCGCGGATGTCGCTGATGAGTTGTTCGTCAGATTCCTTGGGTCCGCCGGAGAAAATCACGATGCGCCGGCCGTCGAACGCGGCCTGGATGACGTGCTTGACGCGCGCGGAGAGCGGCTCGAGCTGAACCTTGGCGGCATCGTAGGCCTTCTTCGCTTCAGGCTGCTCGATATGCGCGGTGGGCGGCTTGACCTTGATGATGTTGGCGCCGAGCTGAGCGGCGATCTGCGCCGCGTACGCGACCACGTCGAGTCCGGTTTCGCCCTGCTTCGAGATCGACGATCCGCGCGGGTACGACCACACCACCACCGCGAGTCCATGCGCCTTTGCTTCCTGGCCGATTTCGCGCAGCTCCTGGTACATCGCCTTCTCGCCGGCCGATCCCGGATAGATCGTGAAGCCGACCGCGGCGCATCCGAGTTGGAGAGCATCTTTCACGCTGCCGGTTACCGCGGAGATCGGATCTTTCTCGTCGTGCAGCAGATCGTGATTGTTGAGTTTCAGGATGAGGGGAATGTCGCCGGCATACTCCGCGGCTCCGGCCGCGATGAACCCGAGCGGCGCGGCGTAGGCATTGCAGCCCGCATCGAGCGCGAGCTGGAAGTGATAGCGCGGATCATACGCGGGAGGATTGGGAGCGAAGCTTCGCGCCGGGCCGTGTTCGAAGCCCTGGTCAACCGGCAGGATAACGAACTTGCCGGTGCCGGCGAGTCGACCGTGATTCATCATGCGGGCGAGGTTGCTGCGTACGCCCGCGTTCTCGGAATCGTACCAGCTCAGAATTTCTCTCACGCGCTTGGTCATAACAATCAATCTCCTTGAATCGGCCCAGCGGGCGCGATGGGGTCAATGTTCTCTTTATAGCATCGCGAGGGCCGAATGCGCCGCGCCGACGAGGGCCACGTTCGGATTCGTCACCACCCGCACCTCTATCTGCTTAAGCATCGTGGCAAGGCGGCCCTTGGCGGTAAAGCCGCGCATGAACCCGCCTTTCTTAAGAACGGGTAAAATCTTCGGCGCGATTCCACCGCATAGAACCACCCCGCCGAGCGCAAGCACCTTGAGCGCAAGGTTGCCCGCTTCCGTTCCGTACATATCGCAAAACATCTCGACCGCGTGAGCACAGACAGGATCGCGTCCTTCCACGCCCGCCTCGCTGATTGCGCGGGCGGCATCGCCCGATGCGATCGCGGCCGTGAGCCATCCGGGCTCGGGCTCCGGGGTTCTGCCGCGGAGAAAGCGGTAGATATTCACCTGCCCGGGCCCTGACAGGACGCGCTCCCAGCTCACGTGGCCGAACTCGCGTTCCAGGAATCGCAGCAATTCGATTTGCTCATCGCCGACCGGAGAGAAGTTCGAGTGACCGCCCTCCGATTGAATGAGCTGGTAGCTCTTGCCCTTGCCCGCCAACAAAGCCGCCTCACCCAGCCCGGTGCCGGCGGCGATCACGGCGATATTGCCGTACAGCAGGCTCGCGCCGGGATTGATGACAACCGAATCTTCCTCGGAAAGATAAACTACGCCAAGTGCGGTCGCGCCGAGATCGTTGACGAGGGTCACCGGCACGCCACCGAGGGCGGAAGAGACGGATTTATCGATGATCTGCCACGCGATGTTGCTGGGGGTCGCGCGACCGCCGACGACCGCGCCGGGAACTCCAAATGATGCGGCCGCGAAAGAACCATCGCTGCCGACGAACTTCGCGCAGATGCTTTCGAGCGAGGGAAATTCCTGGGTGGGATAGCGAGCTTCGCGCACCAGCTCGAGGCGATCGCCATCCTCGCGGAAAATCCCGAGCAGGGTCTTGGTTCCGCCGATATCGCCCGCGAGTATCAGCCGAGACATCGAGCCCAGTCTAGCCCGGTCAGCCTTCGACTTGCATCTGCTCGGCCATCTCCACTTCGGCGGCGCTCCCGATGTAAATGGGCTGGCGGTCGTGAAGCCCGGTGGGCGTTACTTCGAGCAGGCGTCCCTTGCCGTTCGAGGCCTTGCCGCCTGCCTGCTCCGCGATGAATGACATCGGGTCAAGCTCGTACATCAGGCGCAACTTGCCCTTGCTCTTGCCGTCGGGAGTGATCTCTCCCGGGTACATGTAAAGGCCGCCTTCCAGCAGGCATCGATGGAAGTCCGCGACGAAAGCGCCCGTGTAACGCAGCGAGTAGCTGGTCAGCTTGTCCTTGCGGCTGGTCATATGCTCGATGAGCTTGCGAACGCCGGGGTGAAACTTCGTGATGTTGCCCTGGTTGACGGAATAGGCAGTTCCGCGCGCCGGCATCCGGACGCCCTCGCGCCACAGCACGAACTGGTCGATAAGCGGATCGAGCGTGAAGATATCCACGCCGGCGCCGGCGGTGTACGCGAGCTGGGTTCCGGGGCCATAGATGATATAGCCGGCGGCAACCTGCTCATCGCCGGGTCGCAGAATGTCCTCGATCGATTCCCGGTGATTGGGGGAGCGTCTGCGTATGGAAAAGATTGTTCCGAGCGATCCGTTGATATCGGTGTTGGAAGAGCCGTCGAGGGGATCGAAGAGCACGGCGTAGCCGTTCGAGGGACAGGTCCCGGCGCGATGCTCCGCGTTTTCCATCTCCTCGGAAATCAGCGTGCAGATCGGGTCGCCGCCTTCGAAGCTGTCGAGGAACACCCAGTTCGTCCACTCGTCGAGCTTTTTTACTTCCTCGCCCTGGACGTTGGTTTCTCCGGTCGTACCCAGCTCACCGCGAATGGATGCGCGCGCAAGCTCGTGCGCGATGCGTTTGCCGATTACTTCGATCCGCTCGAGAATCAGCGCCAAGTCCCCTGCCGACACCCTGGTCCCCTTGCGGGTCAGGACGTGCCGCAACAACGTCATGTTCTGCGCAGCCATCAGAAAGCCTCCCCCAAAATCGCCCCGAAGCGGACCCATCAGGCACGCTTCGCGAAACCATCGTCCCCCAAGGAAATGGTTCCGTGAGGAGCATTAGTACATCAAGCGAAAACATTAAAGGCGGGGATGGACCGATTTCCCCTACTCCAAAGGGAGGAGGCCAAGCAGGGGATGCGTTGACGGGCGGTATCTAGAGCACGCGCCAGGCGCGGCTGTTGGCCGCCATCAGCAGCGCGGACTCGAGCGGGCCCCAGGAGCCGGCGGCATAGAGCGGAACTTCGGCGGGCGATTCTTCCCACGCATCGAGGATTGGATCGACGAGTTGCCACGCAGCCTCGACCGAGTCGCGGCGCATGAACAGCGTCTGATCTCCGAGGATGATGTCGCGCAGCAGCGTCTCGTAGGAATCGGGGGTGCTGGTGGCATAGTGAAAATCAACCGCGACCTGCTGGAGCCTGGCCTGCGGACCGGGCACCTTTGAAATGATGTGCACCGAGAGGCCTTCGTCGGGCTGGATGCGGATAGTGAGCATGTTCGAGGCCAGGTGCGCGCGCGGGTTGGCGTTGTAGAGGATGCGCGGAACCGACTTGAAGTAGATGGCGATCTCGCTGGCGCGCTTGGGCATCCGCTTGCCGGTGCGGAGATAGAACGGCACCCCGGCCCATCGCCAGTTATCGATCCAGCACTTGAGCGCGACGAAAGTCTCGACGCGCGAGCCCGGCGCGACGCCATCTTCTTCGAGGTACGCATGCGCCGGAACACCTTCCACGAGCCCGGCGCTGTACTGGCCGCGCACGGCATACTTCTCGATGCTTTCCTCGCCGAAGGGGCGAATCGATTGGAGCACATCGAGCTTTGCATCGCGGACGGAGTCGGCCGCGGTGCTGCGCGGCGGTTCCATCGCGATGATGCTCAGCACCTGCAGCAGATGGCTTTGCACCATGTCGCGCAGCGCGCCGGCGGATTCGTAGTAGGGCGCGCGAGCGCCGACGCCTTCGGATTCCGCGACGGTGATCTGCACGTGATCGATAAAGCGCGAGGTCCACAGCGGTTCGAAGATCGCATTGGCGAACCGCAGCACCATCAGGTTTTCGACCGTTTCCTTGCCCAGGTAGTGATCGATGCGAAAGATCTGGCTCTCGTGAAAGTGCGCCGCGATTCGATCGTTGATCGCGGTGGAGCTGGCGAGGTCGCGCCCGATGGGTTTCTCGACCACCACGCGCGTGAAGGTGCCGTCGCCGTTAGACGAACGAATCATCTTCGCTTCGTTCAAGCCGTTCGCGCAGGTTTCGATGAAGTTGGGCGGGATGGCGAAATAGTAGATGCGATTGCCGAGCGTGCCCGACTGCGCATCGACGTGCTCAAGGTGGGTTTTGAGCGTCCGGTAGTCGGCGCCGTCGTTGAACCGGCCGCGAACGTAGCGCAGCATCTTCGCGAACTTCGTCCACTCGCCTTCCTGGAGCCGGCGGCGGGAATTCTTCTCGATCCCGTCGCGCGCGAACGCCCGGTAGCTCTCGTCGTTCATCTCCTCCATCGAAAAGCAGACGATCGCCGCTTTCTCGGGCAGGTCGTCATCGAGCGCCAGGTTGTAAAGCGCGGGCAGAAGCTTGCGATGGGTCAATGCGCCGGCGCCGCCGAAAATCACCAGCGCGCACGGCGGATAGATGGTTTTGGCCGGGCGGCCGGCGTTCAAAGCAACGGTAGGTTCGCGATTCAGACCCATCGATAGTCGGCTCCTCAGCTCCGACGCACGGGAGAAAGCAAGGCTTATGCCCCCGAAATCCTTGCTTCTCTCAGGCTAATCAAAGACCCCAAGCGAGCAAAGCGACCAATGATTAGGCATAAAAGAACCCCGAAATTGCAGCCGTGTCACGGATGCAAGATCGGGGTTCCAAATGTGAACGTGGATGGGTACCGGCTTAACCAGCCGCCGCTTCCTTTTCGATCGCGATCGCAGTTGCACGGGTGACGGTGACCACCAACTGGTCGCCTGCCTTCAGGTGCTTGAGAACCCTGGGATCGCGGGCCTTGACCTTCTCAGTCGAGCCGTCAGGACCCTTGATCGTTACGGTGCCGTTGTCCGCGTCGACGTCAGCGACGGTGACCAGCACGGTGGCCTTCTGCTCCGCCACGGCTCCGGGAGTGCCGCTTTTTGCAGTCTCGATGCCTTCAGTCAGGGATACGGACGGCACCTCTTCGCCCTTTTTCAACTTCCGCACCGATACCACTTCGTAGTAACGCACAACGACGGGGTCGCCGACTTTCGAGTTCTTGAGGTTGTAAGGGTTATCGACCTGGAAGGTTACTTTCTTGCCATTCGCCTCCAGCGTCACGAGCTTTTTGGCCTCATCGACCGCTGCGATTTTGCCGTGAATGGTCAGCACGGTTGCGGCGCGTACGCCCCCGCCACCGCCATCTGAGCCGGCGGCCGGCGCGCTCTCTTGCGCCCGTGCGTATCCTGTCAGTCCCACGCTGAGCGACAGTAGGGCCGCCATCAGGATTGCCTGAATCCGCGTCATTGATGCACCTCCGTGTGCAAGGGGGTCTAGCGACCCAGCCGTTTTATAGCAAGTATGGCGGGGGCCGTTGTAGATGCCGGAAGCGCCGTCAAATCGAACCATCGATCTCGCGCGCATCGTGATGCAGGTGCTGGCGCTCGCCGTGCTCATCGCGGCGAGCCTGTGGATCATCCGGCCCTTCGTCGTTGCTGCGCTGTGGGCCACGACGGTGGTTGTCGCGACGTGGCCGGTTCTTCTGCAGGTGCAGGTCTGGCTTGGCGGGCGCCGATCGCTGGCCGTCGCGCTGATGACTACGCTGTTGCTGTTTATCCTGGTCGTGCCCTTCTACTTCGCGGTCACGACCATCGTTCACAACGCCGAGCAGATCAGTGCGTGGACCAAGGCGCTAGCGACGTTCACGCTCGCGGGTCCCCCTCATTGGCTTCATCGGATTCCCTTGTTCGGCACGCAAATTTCCAATGCCTGGCAGAAACTCGCCGCCGCGGGACCGGAGCAGCTTTCCGAATACCTGTCGCCGCTCGCCAAGAAAGCGGCGGTATTGTTTCTCCAGCAGGTAGGGAACCTCGGGCTTCTGTTCGTGCAGTTCCTGCTGACGGTGGTGATTGCCGGGATCCTCTATGCGAATGGCGAGACGGCGCTGGCGGGAGTGGAGGCTTTCATCCGCAGGCTTATCGGACCCCAGGGCGTCGAGGCGGTGCACCTCGCGGGACTGGCGATTCGCGGAGTCGCGCAAGGAATCGTCGTGACCGCGATCGTGCAGTCGGTTTTCGCGGGGCTTGGCCTCAAGATCGCCGGCGTTCCGTTCCCGATGCTGCTGACGGCGGTGATGTTCGTGCTGGCGATCGCGCAAATCGGTCCGATGCTGGTGCTCATCCCGGCGATCATCTGGACCTATTCGCAGAGCGGCGCGTTGTGGGGGACCGGACTACTGCTGTGGTCGATTTTCTGCGGGACGTTCGACAACGTCCTGCGGCCCTTGCTGATCAAGCGCGGCGCGGATCTTCCGCTGCTGCTGATTTTCGCGGGCGTGATCGGCGGACTGTTCGCGTTCGGGGTGATCGGTTTGTTTGTCGGGCCGGTAGTCCTCGCGGTGGCGTATACGCTGCTGGCTGACTGGGTCTCCGATGGTGAGATCGGGCCGGCCCTGACGGAGCCTGATCAAGCGCCCGAGGAAAAGCCGGGCGACAGTACGGCCGCCTAGTCCGATGCTTGCAGCTCTGACCAGGTGCTGTCGGGATTGAAGCTGGTGATGCCCGGCGCGATCTTTTCAGTATCGGGGCCGAGGTCTTTTTCAACCAGCACGCCGTCCTTGTCGATCATGAACGTCATCACGCCCGAATCGCGATATTCCGCGGGATAAGCAAGAAACGCGAAGCCGCGCGTCATCTTCCCATCGACGATGTAGTCCTGCGCGCCGCCCGGCGCATCGGCGCCCTGGCTCTTGAGCACCTTGTAGTAATAGCCGTGGAAGGGAGCCGGCTTCCCGCTGGGATCGCGCTTGTAGCCCTCGGCAGAGGCATCGGCGATCAGCGGACCGATCGGACTTTCCGGCTCGTCACCGCTGGTCGGCCAATAGAGGCCGTTCTTCTGGCCGCTGTCGCTGAGAATCTTCTGCGCGAATTGCTGTTGCACGTTTGAGTAGTCCTGCTGCGCATCGGCCAGTTCCTGGAGAACGTCGATCGTGTAGAGCTCGTTGCGGCCGACCCGCCGGTACAGCAGTTCGTCCTTGCCCTCGGCGGTGTCGAACACCCATCCGTCGGCCTGCTTTTTTATCGGGATCGGAAACGGCCAGTTATCTGCACCCACGTACAGGATGACCTGGCCGTCGTCGTTGTAAGCGAGCCGATGCATCTGGTCGTACCACCTGGTGAAGTCTTCGCGGTTGTTGTTGTCGGCAACCGGGTCGCCGCTACTGACGACGTCTTCCCCGCCGGGGCCGAGTATTGTGGCCATCTCTTTCAGATCATCTTTCCGGGCTGCATCGACCAGCGCGGCCGCGGCAGACGCCGGGGACCTGAACACGCGCTCTTTCGACTCTTCGGCTCGAGCGGAAGGTAGAAGGACCGAGAGCGCCAGGACAAAAGACAGCAGAGCGAATTCAACGACGCGCCGTTTCATAGGTATAAGCATCGTTAGCGCCTCCCTCTCCCGCCGCCACCACCACCACCGCGCCTGCCTCCACCGCCACCGCCGCGTTTGCCGCCACCACCACCGCCGAAACCACCACGACCGCCGCCGAGACTTGAGCGCCCGCGATTGCCGGCAGCCTGGGTCGTTCCGCCCGCGCCGTACCCGCCGAATGCGCCGCTGCGACCGCCACGAGTTGCGCGATCGGGAGCGTTAGCGCCGTAGCCTCGGAGACCCTGGTTCTGACCGCGGCCGAAACCCTGACCGGGCCCACCGCCGGCGCGATTTCCGATGCCGGCGGCACCCGGACCGTTCTGGCCTGCGAGGCCACCTTGCATCCGTGCGTTGGCGGGGAGGGTGCTCGCCTTCGGGAAGTTCGGCTTACCTGCAGCACCTGGCCGATAGGGCTTCGCGTTGGCGGGATTGTAAGGGCGCGAAGAAGGATTGCCCCTTCCTGAGTATGGAGTAGGACGCGGATTGCGGCCCTCGCGTCGAGCCTCGCGAGCGTTTTGCCGAGCCTGCCGATTCTGTCCGCCGCGCGGATAGTTGTTACCGCGATTGACGTAGACGTTCTTGTTGTAGTTGACGTTGTTTCCGCCGCTTCCGTCCCAACCGCAATCCCAGTGGTCGTCATCGTCATTGATGAGCGCCATGAGCCCCATTCCCAGGCCGAAAGAGAGAAGGCCGGTGGTGAGCATCTCGGTGCCGGTGTACCCGGTCGTTGCCGGAGCCGCATAGCCGGCAGGCGCCGCGACCGGTGCTCCGTACACCGAGGTTGGATCGTACTGCGGAACGTACACGGTGTTCTGCTGCGCCGGCTGGATGACCACGATCTGCTGCGGAGAGCCTTCTTCCTGCACCGTGACCGGCTGCGTTTCGATCTTTTGCTGAGGAGTATCTTTGAGCGTTCCCGCCTTTACCGCCCGGTCGCGCAGCCGCTGGATGGCGTTCATGACGTCATCGGGCTGGTTGTAATACGCCTCGCCGAGCGCGGACGTCCACGACAGGCTGTCATTCATCGTCTTGATGACATCGGGGAATTGCGAGAGCGACCTGACGCTGGGATCCCAGGGTTGCGCGTTGACCGCCTTGGCGAAGTCATCGCCCTTAAGGTTGGGATTCGCTTTAAGCCATCGCTCGCATTCCACGATTTGCGTGGGGAAGGTGGACGCGACCAGGATGCGCGCGACCAGCAAATCGGGATAGAGCGCGATTGGAGAAACGAGTTGCTCCAGATCCTCCGGGGTCGCATCTCCGGGCGCTGGCCCGAGCGCGGCCTCGGAGGCGGGCTGGGGCGGTGGTTCCGCGGCCAGCGCGGCGATCGGAGAGCTGGAAACCAGCAGCGCGATCACGACGACTAATGAGATCGCACCATTGCATGAATGGTCGAACCGTCTCATGGGCTCCCCCAAAGGGCTCTTCTACTCCATGGCCGGAGGTCCGTACAGGATCAAAATCCTACACGTTGTCTGCCGAGGTATCGGGTCCGCTCGCGGCCGCTTCGCCGCCCCATCGCCAGTTGGCGATCTCCGGCATGTCATCGCCGTACCGCCCAATGTAAGCCTTGTGATCCATCAACTTGTCGCGAATCGCCTGCTTGGCGTATGCGGCGCGCTCGGCCAGCATCGGGACCCGGTCGATAACATCGTTGACCAGCGAGAACCGATCCATCCGGTTCAACACCACCATGTCGAACGGCGTCGTGGTTGTGCCCTCTTCGACATATCCGCGCACGTGCAGGTTCGAATGACCCTTGCGACGATACGTCAAACGATGAATCAGCCAGGGGTACCCGTGGAAGGCGAATATGATCGGCTTGGTGGTGGTGAACAGCGCGTCGAATTGCGCGTCGGATATCCCGTGGGGGTGTTCAACCGGCGATTGAATCGTCATCAGATCAACGACATTGATGACGCGAATCCTCAGTTCAGGGACATGGACGCGGAGCAAATCAACCGCGGCCAGCGTTTCGAGTGTCGGAACATCTCCACAGCAAGCCATCACCACATCGGGCTCGGCTCCGCGATCGTTGGATGCCCATTCCCAGATGCCGATTCCGGCGGTGCAGTGTTTGATCGCTTCGTCCATCGAAAGCCACTGCGGGGCGGGCTGTTTGCCGGCGACCACCAGGTTGATGTAGTTGCGGCTTCGCAGACAGTGATCCGTGACGGACAGCAGGCAGTTGGCATCGGGCGGCAGGTAAACACGCACCACCCCGGCCTTCTTGTTGACGACGTGATCGATGAAGCCCGGGTCCTGGTGTGAGAACCCGTTGTGGTCCTGGCGCCAGACGTGAGAGCTGAGCAGGTAGTTGAGCGACGCGATCGGGCGGCGCCACGGAATCTGGTGGCAGACCTTCAGCCATTTCGCGTGCTGATTGAACATCGAGTCGATGATGTGGATGAACGCCTCATAGCAGCTGAAGAAGCCGTGCCGCCCGGTCAGGAGGTAGCCTTCCAGCCAACCCTGGCACTGATGCTCGCTGAGCACTTCCATAACGCGGCCATCGGGCGCGAGGTGATCGTCGTCGGGGAGAATCTCCGCCGTATACACGCGATTGGTGACATCGAGGACATCCTGCCAGCGGTTGGAGTTGTTCTCGTCGGGGCTGAATAGCCGGAAGTTGCTGTTCGGCATGTTCAGTTTCATGACGTCGCGGAGAAACTGCCCCTGGACCCGGGTAGCCTCGACCATCTTGGTGCCGGGATTCGGAACGTCCACTGCGTACTTGCGAAAATCGGGCATCCGCAAATCTTTCAGCAGCAGTCCGCCATTCGCATGCGGATTGTCGCTCATCCGGCGATGGCCCTTGGGCGCGAGTTCCGCGAGTTCCTTCTTGAAAGCGCCGTTGTCGTCGAAGAGTTCCTTCGGCTTGTAGCTCTTCATCCACTTTTCGAGGATCTTGACGTGCTCGGGCTTGTCCATGTCGCTCATCGGGACCTGGTGCGCACGCCAATAGCCCTCGCACTTCAGGCCGTCGATTTCCTTGGGGCAGGTCCAGCCCTTGGGCGATCGCAGGATGATCATCGGCCACGCGGGACGCTTGCGAAAACCTTTCTCCCGCGCCTGCTTCTGGATCGCCTTGATCTCGCCGATCACGGTGTCCATCGTCGCGGCCATCGCCTGGTGCATCTTCTTTGGCTCGTGCCCTTCGACGAAATACGGCTTGTAGCCGTAGCCCTCGAACAGCTTCTGAAGCTCGTCGTGGGGGATGCGCGCGAGGAAGCAGGGATTTGCGATCTTGTATCCATTCAGATGGAGAATCGGCAGCACCGCCCCATCGCGCGCCGGATTCAGAAACTTGTTGCTGTGCCATCCGGTCGCCAGCGGACCGGTTTCGGCTTCGCCGTCACCAACCACGCACGCAACGATGAGATCGGGATTGTCGAACGCCGCGCCGTACGCGTGCGAAAGCGCATAGCCGAGTTCGCCGCCTTCGTGGATCGAACCCGGAGTTTCGGGCGCGACGTGACTCGGAATGCCGCCCGGGAAGCTGAACTGCTTGAAGAGCCGCTGCATGCCCTCGGCATCCTGCGCGATATCGGAATAGACCTCGCTGTAGGTGCCCTCCAGGTAGGCTTGGGCGACCAGTGCGGGTCCGCCGTGTCCGGGACCGATGACGTAGATCATGTTCAGGTCCTGGTCTTTGATCACGCGGTTCAGGTGAACGTATATGAAGTTCAACCCTGGCGTGGTACCCCAATGGCCCAGCAGACGCGGCTTGATGTGCTGGCGGCGCAGAGGCCTGGTGAGAAGAGGATTGTCGAGCAGGTAGATCTGGCCCACTGAAAGATAGTTCGCAGCGCGCCAATATGCGTCCATCTGCGCGAGCAAGCGGGCATCAAGCGTGGTTGCCATAGTCACCTCGTTCGCCGAAAAGGTTGAGAGTCAGTCGGGAGCAAGAATAGTCCCGTCATCGATCAACGCCTACCGGCCTGCAGGCCGGATTCGCGAAGACTTCCGGTATAGTGGGACAGTGGCGGTAAGTGAGCAAGAGGATCAGAATGCTCAACGGCACTTTGTAACGAATCCGTCACGAAAAGTGTTGCTCGCTGTTGTTCCGGTTCTCCTCAGCTCAAGAGGATCTTGATGGCAAAAAGACACGCAAAGAAGACCTCCGCGGGTAGCGCCGCGCCCGAAAAGATGAAGAACAAGGAGTTCGACGCGCAGCTCGCGAAACTCCAGGCCGAGCTCGTCAAGCTGCAATTGTGGGTCCAGCACAAGGGGCTGAAGGTAGTTGTCATCTTCGAGGGTCGCGATGCCGCGGGCAAGGGCGGCGTCATCAAACGCATCACCGAGCGGGTGAGCCCCAGGGTTTTCCGGGTAGTTGCACTGCCGGCCCCTACCGAGCGTGAGAAAACCCAGATGTACGTTCAACGCTACCTGCCGCACCTCCCGGCGGCCGGTGAAGTCGTGATCTTCGATCGCAGCTGGTACAACCGCGCCGGCGTCGAACGAGTGATGGGTTTCTGCGGAGAGGATGAGGTTAAGCGTTTCCTCGACCTCTGTCCGCTGGCTGAACGGACGATGGTCCAGTCTGGAATCGTCCTGATCAAGTACTGGTTTGAAGTCAGCGAGAAGGAGCAGACGCGGCGCTTTCTTTCGCGCATCGGTGACGGGCGCAAGATCTGGAAACTAAGCCCGATGGACCTGGAGTCGCATCGCCGATGGTACGACTACTCGCGCGCCCGCGATGAAATGCTGGCGGCGACCGATACCTCGTTTGCGCCGTGGTATATCGTCAATGCCGACGACAAGAAACGCGCGCGGCTTAACTGCATCTCGCACTTGCTGAGCCTGATTCCGTACAAGGAGATCAAGCGCGAAGAGGTGAAGCTTCCCAAGCGGCAGAAACCGCACGGGTATGTGGAACCGAAAAACCGGCGCTACAACCTGGTGCCGCAGGTGTTTTGATTCGCGGGACACAATAGGGTACTCCGAAGAACGCATTGTCCCGCCAGGGCTGAAGAAAGAGGAGGAAGGAAGATGTCCAAGGTGAGAATTTCAGCGCTGAGCACCATCGCGCTCTCAACCCTGTTCGCACTGGCCGGCTGCGTCTCGCAGCAGACCTATGAAGCGCAGGTGCAGAAGACCGATGCGCTCCAGCAGAAGTACGACCAGCTCAACCAGCAGATGTCGTCGGAGATAGCCGCCAACGAGTTGCACATCGACAGGCTGCAAAATGCGCTGAGGGTCACGATTAACGATCAGCTCCTGTTCCCTTCGGGTGATTGGCAGATGCCGGCCGATGCGCAACAGAGCATCGCCAAGGTCGCCAGGATCCTGGCCCCGATGCAACAAACCAGGATCAACGTCAACGGATACACCGACAACGTACCCATCGGGCCCGGGCTGATGCGGCAGGGAATCACCAGCAATCTTGTTCTGTCGCAGAAGCGGGCCGAAAACGTCGCGCAGTTCATGATTGCGCAGGGCGTCAACCCGAGTCTTGTCACAGCGCAGGGGTTTGGCGACGCCAACCCGGTTGCGTCCAACGATACCGCTGACGGCCGCGCTCAGAACCGGCGCGTCGAATTGGTACTCGCGGGCTCGGGCAACTGAGAATCTTCGCGACGGCCAGGGTTCGAGAGAGCCCTGGCCGCTCATCCAATCGTCGAGGCTACGGGTTGTCGCGCAGCGCGACGCGCTCGGGTTCCCACGGCCACCGTTCGTTCAATTCGACGAACAGCGCCCAGCTCAGGAAGGTGCGGACGACGACCAGAAGTCCGAGGCCGATGATGTTAGCGATGGTGGGATCGAGGGCAACGGTGCGGACGATATCGGCGGCGACCAGGATATTGAGGCCGAGCAGGAGCGCCTTGTCCAAGATCTGCTTGTATTCTTCGTAGGTCTGATTGCTGGCGCCGCGCAGCAGGAACCTGACAGTTCCGATCGCCACGCCCGCAATGATTATCACCACGGCCAGGACTTCGATGCCCTTGGTCGCGATCTCGATAATGAGTCCCAGGACTCCTCCTACAGCATGCATTCTAGCCCCCTCGGAACGAACGACTCCCGAAAACTAGTTGGGCTTGATCTGGGTGATTTTCGATCCCTCGATACCGACGCCGCCCATCAGTCCCTGCTGGTTGAACACGAATGCGTAAACGTCCGAGCGCAGGTTGGTGGTGGTCAGCGATTTCGCGAAGCCTTCATCCACCACCACGAGACTCGGGCCGGTGCCGACGGCCCATCCGTCGCTCTGGTTCAAGTAGTTCAGCGCCGAATCGTTCATGAAAAAGAGCGCGTAGCCGAATTGCTTGACCCCGGCCTGGAAGCCGTAGGATGCGGCCGCGGTGCGATAGTAGCCAACGGTCTGGCCGTTCTCGCGCAACGCGCCGAAGCCGAACTGGGCGCCGATTAGAAACGCACCCTTCCGGATGTCCGGAAAAACCAGGACCGCCCTGGCCTTCGCTCCGAGCTCCCGGGCTTTCTGGTTATGGGCGTAGAGACTGTTGAGCGCCGCGGTAACGTTGGAATCGATGGTCGATGCGCTCGGCGCGAGCGGAGCACTAGCCTGGGCGAATGCCGGCATCGCGAAGGCCAATGCGAGCGCGGCCTGGACTACCAGGGCGATAACGGATCGTTTCAATGCGGTTCCTCCTTCAGGTTTCGCACGGCGTTCACCAGGGAAACGTGGGTGAACGCTTGCGGAAAGTTGCCGAGCAGCCGGCCGCCTGCCGGGTCGTATTCCTCCGCGATCAATCCAACGTCGTTGCAAAGCGCGGCCAGTCGCTCGAAAAGTTCGCGCGCCTCCCGATGCCGTCCCATCAGCGACAGGTTATCTACTAGCCAGAAAGAACATGGAAGAAAAACCCCTTCGCCGGGCGGGAGGCCATCGACGCCCGCCTCCGTGCGATAACGCAGCACCAGGCCTCCGGAAACCAGCTCACGCCGGATAGCCTCGACGGTTCCTATCACGCGTGGATCGTCGGGAGGAAGAAATCCCACCATCGGGATCATCAGCACCGCCGCATCGAGCGCGTCGCTGCCGTAGTACTGCACGAACGCGTTGCGCTGCCGGTTGAACCCATGCGCGCATACATCGCGATGGATTCGGACACGCAGCTTGCGCCATCGCTCCAGCGGTCCGGTCTGAAAACCTGCTTCAAGGGCAGCGACCGCTCGATCGAGCGCGAACCACGCCATCACCCTGGAATGCGTGAAATGGCGGCGTGGGCCGCGGACTTCCCAGATGCCTTCGTCCGGATCGCTCCAGACCTTCTCCAGGTTCTGCATAAGCGCGAGCAGAAGCTGCCACGCCTCCGGCGATGAGCGTGCGCCGAGGCGCCGGCCGAGATCGAATGCGCCGACGATCTCGCCGTACACATCGAGCTGCAGTTGTCCGTGCGCGGCGTTGCCGATTCGCACGGGTCGGCTGTTCTCGTAGCCCGAAAGCCACGGCAACTCCGCTTCCGTGAGCCGGCGCTCGCCCGCGATACCGTACATGATCTGCAGGTCCTCGGCCTTTCCCGCCACCGCGCGCATCAGCCAATCGCGCCATGCGAATGCCTCCGTCATGTAGCCCGACGACATCAGCGCAAAGAGCGTGAGCGTCGCATCGCGAAGCCAGCAGAAGCGATAGTCCCAGTTGCGCGGCCCGCCAATCCATTCGGGAAGCGATGCGGTCGGTGCGGCCACGATGCCGCCGGTTGGTGCATAGGTCAGCGCCTTCAGCGTGATCAGCGATCGCAGCGCGAGATCGCGCCACGGCCCGGTGATGGTGCAATGCGACGACCATTCGCGCCACCACTCGTCGGTCTCTCGCAGCATCGCGGAGGCATCGAGAGCGGCCGGTTCTGCTTCGTGAGATGGATACGACGTCAGGCTGAACGCGATGGTCCGGCCCTCCGGAATTGCGAAGTCGCAGGAACCTTCATGCGCATCGTGATGAAGTTCGATTGGCGATCGCAGCGCCAGCGCATCGGGCCCGGCGATCGCGCGCAATCCATAGTCTCGCGGTGCAATCCAGGGCTCGACATGGCCGTAGTCAAAGCGCGGCGCCAACTCCATCCGCATCGGAACCGTGCCGCGCACGCCGCGGACGATTCGAACGATGTCGGTCCGCGCTCCGCGCGCGATCGGCATGAAATCGACCAGCGTCACCGCTCCCGCATCCGTCACGAATTCGGTTTCAAGAATCAGCGTCGGACCGGCATAGTGGCGGCGAACCGCGCGCGCTTCCGGTATGGGCGCGATGCGCCAATATCCGTTCGCGCGCTTGCCGAGCAGGGCCGCGAAGCACGCCGGCGAATCGAACCTCGGAATGCACATCCAGTCGATCGAGCCGTTGTTTCCAACCAGTGCCGCGGTACGCGTGTTCCCGATCAGCGCATAGTCTTCGATTCGCAGGGTCATGGCGACTCGATCCCGTCTACTTTTGAGCCTGGCGCTGCCGCCATTGCTCGTGATGTTCACGAATTATCGTCATCGCCTGCTCGGCGGTGTCCACGCAGCGGGGTATTTCGAGATCCTCCGGCGAGGCCAGCTCGGACTCCGGTCGCAGCATGGAACCGCGGGCCCACGCGACCAGGTCCGCCCACATGCGGCCGACCAGGATCAGTGGCGTCTGCTCGAGGTTTCGCACCTGGAGCAACTGCCAGATCATCGAAAGCTCCAGCAGCGTGCCGATCCCGCCCGGCACCACCACGAACGCATCGGAAACGAGGACGAAGTGATGCAACCGCGAGAAGAAGGTGCGATGCGCGAAGGCCTCGTGAACGAAAGGATTGATTTCCTGCTCGAACGGCAGATGCACGCGAATTCCGACGCTGTTGCCGGGCGCCAAGCCGGCCTGGGCCGCGCCTTCGTTGGCGGCCTCCATCAGGCCGGGGCCGCCACCGGTTACGATCGCGCACCCCATCGATGCCAGTTCCCGCGCGAGATCGCGCACCGCGCCATAAACCCAGTGGTCGCGGGAAATCCGGGCCGATCCGAAAATCGTCACGCGGAATTCCTTTCGCCGGGTCGCCCGCAGACGCGTCAGGTTGTTGACGACGTCCCACAGACCCATGATCGAGTCACGCAGCAGTTCGCCGACGCGCTCCTCGTCGTTCAAGGTCACGATGTCGCTCTTGTTCTTGCCTGATGAATCCTCGGCCATATCACCTCCCGAAATGGAGCATCACTGCCGGTGCTCTGCCTGGAAAGCCTCGACCGCGGCTTTGACCGACGGATAAAAGCGCTCTGCACCCACGCCGACGAGGCCATACCTGGTCAACTGCTCGCGGAGTGCCGTTCTGGCACGGGCGATCATGATTTCGATTCCGTGCGCGTTCAGCTCGGCACGAACTTCCTCGAGAGCATAGGCGGCGGTGAGGTCGATCATCGTTACTGCTTCGACATCGAGGATGAAAGCGCGGGGTTTGGTCGCGGCCGACGCGACCGCAGCTCGTACCCGTTGCTTGAAATAATCCGCGTTGAAGAAGACCAGCGATGCATCGAAGCGATAAATGAGCGCGCCGGGCACGCCCTCAGCGCCAGGATGCACTTCGACGTCGCTGTAGTCCTCGGTGCCGGGAACGCGGCCCAGGATCGCATCGTGCGGCCGCGATGCTCGCAGCAGGAGGGTAAGGACCGTCAGCAGGACCGCAATGACGATACCGGCCCCGACTCCGATAGTGATCACGCCCAAGGTGGCAACGCCGGCGACCCAAAATTCGCGACGGCTCATTTGATAGAGCCGGATCGTCGCAGGCAGGTCGAACAAAGCGACGCCGGCAGCGATTAGCACGGCGGCGAGGCTACTCCGCGGCACCATCGAGAGCGGCCGGGTCAGGAACAGCAACACCATCGTCATCAGGACCGCCGCGTAGATGCCGGTCATCCGGGTCTTGCCCCCGGCGACCTCGCTGATCGCGGTGCGCGAGTCGGCGCCGCTGATGGCGAAGCCCTGCGAGATACCTGCGGCGATATTGGCTGCGCCGAGGGCGACCAGTTCGCGATTCGGGTCGATATCGTAGCCGTTGCGGGCGGCGAAACTCTTGGCGGTCGCGATGGCGCTGCAGAAGCTCACCAACAAAATTCCGAGTGCTGCGAAGGAGAGGTCCTGGATCTCAGCGGGCGAAACGAGCGGGAGCATCGGCAGGGGAATTCCGGCGGGTATCGTGCCGATCAAAGCCACCGCGCTGGCGCGAAGATCGAATATCGCAGCGATCAAAAGCCCCATACCAACGCCGATCAGCGGGCCCGGAATCCGAGGCGCGATCCGGGCGGCCGACCAGATGAAGACGAGCGTGACCGATCCGACCAGCAGGGTTGGCCCGCGAACCTCACCGAGCCGCGCCGCAAAATCGACGATTCGCAGGAAGAAGCCGGTATCCTGGCGCAGCGCAAATCCGCAGAACCCGCCGAGCTGTTTGCTGACGATCGTCAGCGCGATGCCGTTCATGAAGCCGGTGAGAATCGGGCGCGAAAGAAGATCCGCAATCGCGCCAAGGCGCAGGAACCCGGCACCAATGCACATGACCCCAACGATCATCGAGAGCGCCATCGACAGCGCAAGGTATCGCCCCGGATCGCCGGCGGCGAGCGGAACCAGCGCCGCGGCCACGATCGCGCAGGTGGCCGCGTCGGGACCGACAATCAACTGCCGCGAGGAGCCGAGACACGCGTACGCAACCAGTGGAAGGATGCTCGAGTAGATACCGATGACGGGCGGAAACCCGGCCAGCTCCGCATACGCCATCGCGGTAGGCACTTCGACGGCCGCAACTGAAAGCCCGGCGAGCAGATCGAACTGCAATGCATGGAGGTCATACGATTTGAAAAAGCGTCCTGCCACTGGATACCGCGCTGCCGGTTAGCCTGGCCCGCTTATCCGGTCACCAAAAATTCGCAGCAGCGCCAGCATCACCGCAGTCATAACCAGATTGAAGATCAAATGAGCCCACGCGACCGCCATTCCCGGGTTCTCCGCGAACCCGACGACCACATCAGAAAATTGACGGAGAAAGGGCAGGAACAGCAAGACCCCAACGACGTTGAAGGCCAGGTTGGCGAGCGCGGTCCACCGAGCCGTCTGTTTCATGCCCAGACTTGCGATTAATCCCGTGGAAGTCGAGCCGATATTCGCGCCGATCACAATTGGAATTGCAGCGGCACCGGCGAGCATGCCTTGCTGAACGAACAGAATCGCGAGACCGGTGGTGATGCTGCTGGATTGTACGACAACCGTCAGCACGAGTCCGACCAGCACGCCCATCAGCGGCGACCGCGACTGCGCCAGGATTTCGCGGACGGCCGGCATCTCCTGCAGGGGCCGCAGCGATCCGCTGAGCAGGTCAAGACTGAAAAAGATGAACCCGAAATAGAAGATCGTCTTGCCGAGGAATTTCCATCGACTCGGCACGATGCTGAGCAGGGTGCCCAGCACGATAAACACCGGGCCGATCGACTCCAGCCGGAGCGAAACCAGCCAGGCGGTTGAAGTTGTTCCGATGTTCGAGCCGAGCAGGACGCCCAGGCTGGAGCTGAACGAAATCGTTCCGGAATCGACCAGGGCCGCCGCCAACGCTGTGACCGCGCCGCTCGACTGAACCAGCGCCGTCACCAGCGCGCCCAGCACGACTCCGCGCAGGCGGCTGCGCGTGAGACGCCCCAGCCATTCGCCGAGCGCATCGCCGCCGACTCGGCGAATCTCTGTGCTGAATTCCTGAAGCCCGTACAGGAACAGAACGATCGCGGCCAGCACCGCGAACAGGAGGTTAAACCCGCTCAGTCTCTTGCTCCTTCGCGACGAACTCGCCGGTCACCCTAGCACGAAGCCGGGTGCACGCACGTCACATCATCTCCTGGTGGGAAATAGAAGCGTAACCTCCGCGCGCAGCATCCATCCCGGGCCGCCCTGCGGATGCTTGACGAAGTCGTAGGCACCGAGCTGGAGGCTCATGTGCTCACCGAAATCGAAGACGTCGCCGATGTCGGCGCCGACCGGAAGCACCCACGCGTCTCGCTTCTGCGCCGTCCAGTCGTAGGAAATAGGCGGATCGACCTGGGCGTAAAATCCGCTGTCCCAGTTGTAGCTGATTTCCGGCTCGACGTAGGTCGTGTTGACGCTGCCGCGATGTTTCGCGCCCGCAAACGACATCAAGTGATACGTCAAAATGGCGTTGAACCAATTCGTACCGTTGTAGGCGACGGCACCGGTCGGTCCAGCGCACCACTTGCCGGCGCCGAGGTCGGTGCTCGAGGCGGTGGGGAACTGAAAGATAGGACCCACTCCCCAGATCCAGGTGCTGGCGTCCTCGGGCGTGAGGAAAGCCGAGAGCTGGCTGTCGCTCAAGCCGAACTGCGCATCGGGACTCGGCAGGTAAACGAGGGTCATGCTCGGACGCAGCATCAGGTCCCATTTGGGTGTCAGGCTAACCGGAATCAACGGCTCCACGTTGAGCGCCTCGCCGGCGGAATGATTGGACCCCACGTTGAAGCCCGTCACAGCCTGGATCGGGACCTTAAGGAAATCTTCGAAGGGATTGTGCACCGCCTTGGCAAGAGCGAGGTCACTTGGAACTGCCGGTGATGGCGCCGCCTGCTGCGCACGCGCCGCAACCGCGAGCAGAGGCGTCAGCGCGATGCATGCGGGGATCAGCCAGGCGCGCAGCATGGATTTCTGCTTACTCCGTCCCGAACCACTTCTGATAGAGCTGATCATAGGTCCCGTTCTCACGCAGGACGATCAGCGCGGTGTCAACTTTCTTTCGCCATGGACTGCCCAGCTGGAAGAGCATGCTGAGTGGCGCTTCATTGAATTGCGGACCGACCACCTTCACCAGCCCGGCTCCCTGGTGCGAAGCGTAGTAGAGGAGCACCGGCGCGCCGGTCACGACCGCGTCCACTTTCTTTTGCAGCAACGCGTTGAACATCTCTTCGGTAGTGGCATACTCCTGCACGTCCGCCTTGTGCGCCTTGAGAGTAGCTACAGCCGTGCTGTTTGCGATCGTACCGACCACCTTGCCGGGCAAGTCACTCGGGCCTTCAATAGAACCGTGGATCTTCTGCACCGTTAGGGTGGACGTCAGTTGGGCGGTGTAGAACGCGACGAACACCACGCCTCCAAACATCCACACCAGGCCCAGGATCCGCGCCAGCCAATGGCCAGGAAGTGCCTGCACCTGCGACACCAGGGCGCTCGCGGCCCACGCCATCGCCTGAAAAATTCCCGGAAAGTAGTGCTCGCTGGCGATCACGTCATCGGCGGCGCGCCGATCGAAAAACCAGATGAGGTGGGCGGGGACAACAATCAGCAGCAGGGCGACGCCGAGCCAGACCAGCAGCGAGGGCGAAAAGAAGATGTGCAGGAGTTCGCCCAGGGGACTCACAGGTTTGGTGTCGCCGGTATCGAGAATCATGATGCCGAAGCCGGACTCCATCACCGGGTAGGAAAAGTCGAATTCCGCGTCCCGCGCGGAGGTAATGAAGACCGGCGAGACGATAACGTCGAGTTGTTGATCCCGCATCTCCTTGAACAGCGCCGCCGCATCGGGAACCACGTGAAAATCGGACTTTACCTTCAGTTGCGCCGCGATGCCGTTCCACAGCTCGATGCTGAACCCAGTGAGCTGCCCGTTCTGCTCCATGACGAACGGCGGCACCGGAAATGCGCCGACGCGCATCTCGCTGCTCTGCGCGAGTGCCGGTACACATGCGCTGCTCAGAGCGACGACCGCAAAGGTCAGGGCGATGGCCCATTCGGAAATTCGCGGATGGCGGCGTCGCGGGTACATCGAATCAGTTCACCACGGCCTGAACTCCGGGAATCCCATGGTCAATCCGAAGTTTACCGTGGTCTGCGGAGCTGTGGGCGCGTATTGGCGGTAAACCGTCCATTGTCCGGTCACGAAGAAGCTCATCGGAGGCAGACCCTCACGCACGAACGTTCTGCCGATTCCAAGGCTCAGGGGCATGACGGTCGGTGAATGCCGATACCAGCCCATGGTCCAGTTGGCTTCCGCCGAGCGCAGGTACCACTTGTCAAAAAGGTGCAGCGCCATGACCGGCTGAAACTCCAGAGTGTTCTGCGGTGGCCGATTCGGCGACGTGTAGGCAAACGAGACCGGGTTTTGAACGATGCCGCCGATCAGCAGGCCGGGAATTCCCGCGTAAATGGCGCCGAATGCCGGGCCGACCTGCCACGCACCCTGGCCGGCGCTGGTCGAAGTCGCGGTTGGGAATACGAAGGTAGGACCAACTCCGACCAGGATCCCCTTATCCTTTGAAGACAACCATGGGATGACTGCGATGTCGAACAACGCCAGGTCGCCGAACTCGGTCCGGGTGCCGCCCCGGGAACTTGGGACAGTCACCAGGGCAAATGTCGGCCTCACCAATTGCACGAAGGGAAGGTACGTGTTGGGCGGGATACGCGGAATGATCGGTCTGACGATGAGCTGATTGGTCTGGAGGTTGCTGCCGTAGTTGGCGGGTGTGTAGCTGTCGCGAACGATTAGCTGAGGGAGGGTAGTAAGCGGATCGGTGAAGTCCTGCTCGAGCTTTTCCTCGGAACCCAGAGTTTGCTGCGCCGCCGCGGAAGCCCCTCCGCACAGCATGATCACGCATAGGAGGAGAAGCATCCTGGCGACGGCAGGAATCCTGGACATCAGACCTACGACTCTATCGATGCCCTAATCCGACCATTCCTGACAGCGTTTACGAACGAGCGATAGTCACGATGATTCTGGTCGGCGTATTCGACCGCGAATTCGCAGACCGCCTCGTCGAAGACCTCACTGGAACCCATATAGCCGGAGATGCGGGCCGCATCGCCGGATCGCGCATGTGCGCGCGCCAGCACGCGCGCACACATCTTGCCGTAGGTCTCCAACGTATCGACGTCCCAGCCTTCGACCATCGCGGAGAGCTTCATGTCGCGCAATTGACGGATGTAGAAGTCGTGGCGGCCGTCCTTCGATCGCGTCCATCCCAGGAAGATATCGCTGGCGGACTGCATCAGCTGTTGGCCGACCACCACCCGCTGGCCATGGTTCGAATGCAGGCTCTTGCCCGCATAGGGCTCGAGCACGGAAGCATTCGCCTGCTTGACCTGCAGGAACAGCGGGTCGTTGTCCCCTGCCATGAAGAGTGCGACGAAACAGATCGTGCCGACGCTGCCGACGCCGACCACCTTGATCGCGAGGTCGCAGAAACGAAAGCGATCGAACAAGACGCGTACGTGCTCGCGCAGCGAATCGCGATAGAGCGCGATCGCATTCGCGTAGCCGGCCTTGTAACCCGGGACCAGCTTGGCCGAGGGATGGAAGATGAGCGGTGGATTGTCCTTGATCCGCGGCAATTCGCCGTGATGCTCGGCGAGTTTGGGAAAGTCGTGCTCGGCGACGCTGCGGGCGCGGGCCCTTGCAATTCGTTCCTCGGCACGTTCGCGGAGTTTCTCGTCCTCAAATTCCTTCACGAAATCGTCGAGGTCCATTTTTTCGTACCAGACCTCGAGCGCCTTCATAAACGCATAGTCGGCCATGTGCTCGCGGTACGAACGGACAGTGCGGGTCGCGGCCCGCGCGGACTCGCTTTCGGACAGGTCGAGATGGCGCCCGGCAATCACGATGCTTGCGGTCAATCGCTTCAGATCCCATTCCCAGGGCGCAGGTAGAGTCTCATCGAGATCGTTGATGTCGAACACAACGTTGCGTTCCGGCGTCGCGAAGCCGCCGAAGTTCAGCAGATGCGCATCGCCGCAGGCTTGCACGCGCAGCCCCGACTGGGGAGTGCGCGCGAGGTCGGCGGCCATGAGAATCGCGGAGCCGCGAAAGAACGTAAACGGCGACTGCAGCATCCGTCCGAACCGAATCGGTATGAGCTGGGGCAGCCGGCCCTTGTTCGATTCGAGCAAGAGCTCAATTGGATCGCGCCGGTTCTTCGCTGCTTTCCATCCTCCCTGGTCCTCGCGAGGGACCTTGTCGCGCAGCGCTTTACCCTGGGCGCGGCGCTCATCGGGGGAGAGATAGGTCTCGTTCCGGGGCGCCATCGCCGCGTGTTTGGCTTTCTTCATGTGTGGCGGTGCCTGTTCCAATCGCTGAGCCGAACAAGAAATAGCAAAGCCATGCCGCATACAACCAGCGAAAACCGGATACGGGACAGGGTTGTATGAGGAAGCTTTAGTGACGAATCTCGTCTTGCTTTACGAGGGTGCGGAAATCCTGCCGCTCGAAGATACCCGCGATGCCGCGGGTCAGCGCGACCGACAACACCTCGCCCGGTTCATCGTAGATGCCGGCCTGGTCCTCGGGGCCCAGGCCGAAGCTGCCGACGGGTGGATCGTTGTAAGTGTCCTGTATTGCGCCCTGCCAGAAAGGGATCTTGAAGGGCGGTTTGAAGACGATCACGGTCAACGCAAAGTCCGCCGACGTCATCCACACCGCGCCAAACCTGTTGTCCTGGTTGCGACGCTTGGATACCCAGCATCGCTTGATAATCGTCACGACGACGTAGTCCACGTCCCTGGTCTTGTCGGGCAAATAGTCGGAGTATTCGGCGATCTCCGAGGTCATGCCCGCTTCCTGCGCCGCGGCGGCGATTCCTTTCTGCACGATCGGCCCCAGCGGATCGGCATAGAGCCGTTCGGCCAGGTTGCCGTCCTGCTCAACGACCACTCCGATCGCGGGCTTGCCGTCGAGCGGAGCGTGGTTGGAGGCTGCGGGGCCCGGGAATTCGCGATCGTCGGTGGGCATCAGCACCAGCACGGTGCGGCGCGGGAACGAGCTCTGGTAGCCCTTTACCTGGTAGGGGTAGTACTCGAGCTTCTGAATCGAGGTGGCAACGTTCCCGCCACCTCCTCCACCGGCGCCGTTTTCTGTAGTCGCGCAACCGGCCGCCGCGAGCATCAAGGCCGCGGCGAGAATGAAACGCTGCGCGAGACTCCGTTGCACGGCAGACTCAGCGCTGCGCGACCTGGGCGCGTTCACGAAAGAGAAAAAGCGTGCCGCCGATTTCCACCCGGTCGCCGCTCTTGAGCGGATGGCGTCCCGCCACCGGCTGCCGATTGACCAGGACCTGTCCGCCTCCGGTGGGACTGATGTAATAGACGCGGCCTTCCTGCCGGATGATCGCGTGATGACCCTGCACGGTCTTGTCGCCGAACAGGCCGATATCGCATTCCTCGGCGCGGCCCACAATCGTCACCGACTTGCTGAGCGGATACTCGCGGCCCTCGCGCGCGTTGCGGCTCTGCGACCGCACGACCATCAGCCATCCGCGCTTGAGCAGTTCGCCGACCAGCCCGATGAAGAATCCAATCAACGCGCCGAGCACGATAATCGCGATCGCGCGGCCGAACGCCTGAGGAAAGGTGGCCGTCAGGCTCTGGTAGAAAAATCCGCCGAGCGCCCCGCCGACCAGGCCGCCAACGACGCCGTTGCGCCGCCGCGCATTGGATCGCGATGCCCACCCGACGCCGAGCCCGACCAGGATTCCGAGCACCGACCATCCCAGGATGCGTCCGTTGAATCCGCCCAGGACGTCAAAGGCGAATTCTCCAACCAGCAATCCCGCGGCACCGCCGATTGCGCCGATAATTCCGCCGGTGCGGATGCCGCGCAGCGCCTGCCGCCATTGGCCGACGCTGAGCGCCTCGATGCAGGCGAGAAATCCGGCGATGAAGAGTCCGATCAGCGCGCCCAATATCAGGTCACGGCCGTAGACCGAGCGGATACCGAGAAAGGACTCGGCAATACCCCACGCGCCGAGGCCGCCGAGGCCCCCGGCAGCAGCATAGAAGAGCAATTTTTCCCGGGACAGGTTGCTGGCCATACAAGAAGCCGACGTTCAGCATGGCGCGCCCCGCGCCCGCGTTCAAGCGACGTTCCCTGCGGAAGAAAATGAAATCCGCGGATTACGCGGATTTCTGAATTCGTCTAGGCAGCGGCTCGCATCGCAGGCGTGGGCTGCTTCGACGAGGCGAGCGAGAGGATCGCGATGTAGCCGGGCTTGGTTTCCATCCGCGGTCCGTAGCCCTTCGCCAGCAACATCTTATGCATCTTCGGCTGGTTGTAACTCGGCACCGCCATCACGAGGTGATGCTCCAGGTGGTAGTTGACGTAGTACGGGGCCACGAAAGCGCGCGCGAACCAGTTCGCATAAGTGGTGCGCGTGTTGCGGAACGGGTCGTCGTTGTCGGTCACCATCGAGTGCTCGGCGATGCTCCGGAAGCGCTCGACCATAGGAAGGAAGGTGAAGAACGGCACCACCCAGAGCAGCGGGTAGAGCCACCAATGACCCGTCATCGCGAGAATCGCGAACAGGATCGCATTGGTGATGATCGCGCCGTGGAGTCTGTGCCACCCTTTGTTGATTCTCAGGCTCCATGGCTCGCCCGGCTTGCCAAAGGCTCGGCGGATGAGACCGATTCGCTGCTTGTACGCGGTCTGACCTGAGAGGTCGCGAATAATTTTGCGGCGCAGGCTCTCGCGCGTGATCGGGAACGGCGCCGACAGTCCCAGGTCGGGATCGTTCTTCTGCTGGGTGAACCGATGATGCATCACGTGGTACTTGCGGTACGCATACATGTCGGCCAGCAGGATGTTGTCGGTGAGCCAGGTGCCCTCGAAATCGTTCAGCTTCAGGTTGTTGGCCATCAGGCCGTGGGCGGCATCGTGCGCGAGCACCGCGAGCCCCAGCTGGCGCGCCCCGATAATTGCGACTGCGAGCAGGAAGGTGACCGGGTTCGGCCACCATACGAACATTGCCATCGCGGCGAAGATCACTGCCCACGCGTGAAAGATAAGCCACGCGCCGCGCAGGTCGGACTTCTGCTTGAGCGCTATCAGTTCTTCGGGAGTGAAAATGTCGCGTGCGGCAATCATGCTATCCTCCAATCTTCCGTCGCCGGAAGTATCAGGACCGGACGAGAATGTAACAGGAAATGGCAGGATATGCAAATTCCAGTTATGACGCGCCCAAGGCCCTGACCGCCAAGGAGCTGGTCCTCGACTTTCTCTCCAATCGCGCGCCGCGCGAGATGGGTGCCCGGGTCATCGTCGACAGTGCAGGTGCGCTGGGGTTTTCGGCGCAGAGCATCCGGATGGCGCTGACGCGCCTGGTCGAGGATCGCCTGGCGCTCAGCACCGGGCGCGGGATGTACCGGCTGGCGCCTTCCGGCGATGCGATGCGCCGCGAGGTGCGCAAATGGCGGGCGACGCTGGCGATGACGCAGGCATGGTCGGGGGCGTGGATCGCAATCTACGACGCGCCGATCGCGCGCAGCGATCGCAAGGCGTTGCGATTGCACGAACAGGCGATGCGGCTGCGCGGTTTTCGCGAATTTCGCGCTGGACTGTGGCTGCGGCCTGCCAACCTGCGCCTGCCGACTGCGGAACTACGCACGCAACTGGAAGCTCTCGGGCTACATCGCGATGCGATGGTGGCAGAGTTGCGCGATTTCGATGAACGCGCGCAGGCGGAGGCGATGCACCTGTGGGACATCAAGGGATTGCTCGCCAGTTACGAAGATTTAACCGGCGCACTGGAAGCGAGCGCGCGACGCGTCAAGAAGATGGAACTCGCGAAGGCCGCCGGCGAAACGCTGGTGCTGGGCCGCGAAGTCGTTCGCCACCTCAACCTCGATCCATTGCTGCCGGAAGAGCTGATGCCACAGCGACCGCTGCACACGATGGTTCAGACGATGATGACTTACGACGACATGGCGCGCGAAATGTGGCGCCGCTTCATGCGGCAATTCGAACAACGATGAAAGAAACTAGTCGGCGGCTTTGGCCCCGCGTTCGAGGGTTCGCATCACTTCGTTGAAACCCTTTTCGGCTGCGGGCATGTGAACGACCTCGAATTTCATCCGGTCCGGCCCGAGAAAATAGACGGCGTACCACCCGCCCGGACCCTCGTAGGGAAACTCGCCGGGGCCATCCAGAATCTCGGCACCGAGTTCCTTGACCAGCTCGCAGACCTCGTCGAGCTGCTCGCGCTTCTCGGTGTGAAACGCCAGGTGATGAAGACCGACCTCATAGACTTCGAACCGATGTTTCGCGAACTCGGGCTTCGCTTCCCAGATGTTGATCGCGGCTCCGCGGATGCCGGGCAGGATGTTGACGGTCAGATGCTGTCCGTTTGGATCCCGGATTTTTTCTCCGATCGTGTAACCCATGAAGCGCAGGAACGGCGTGAAAAACTTCATCGCCTCGTCCAGATTGCTGACCGTGATAGACACGTGATTGATCGAACCTTTGAGCATCGCCGTTACTCCGGAGCAGTCACTTCACGGGCAGGAGCAGATCCGTAATCAGCTCGTTTGCGGGTGTGTCAAACGGGTTATTGCGGTAGATCTCGAGCGCCGGGCGATTATCCGGCAGGTAGCCGCTCGACGGCAGCCATTCCGCATAGAGACGTTCGAAGGCGCCGGGTATTCCGTGGTGCGAACCTACCAGCCGGTAGCCGGCATACTCACCGCCGGGGACCTTGATTCGCTCGACACCGGCGCCGCCTTCAACCGGTTCCTCCCAGATGACGCCCGCATAGTAACGAAACGCACCGTCGTCGCCCTGTTCATCGCCGTAGCAGATCCCGATCGCTTCCTTGGTCTTGCCGGCGATTCCACATTGCAACTGCCAGCTCCAAAGCCGCGAATAGGCGTCCTTCACGGCAGTCAGAGGTCCCCGATGGAGGCATGCCCATGCGATCTGAACCGGCAGCGTGACGACTCGGACCTCGAAGGCGCCTCGCGAGCGGCGGCGAGGTTGGGGCCCGTCCACCAGATCAGCAAACCGGATCTTTCGATCTCGAAAATCGCGCGGCGACACGGAGGTCACTCGCCTGAAGGCGCGTGAAAAAGTCTGAACGCTGTCGTAACCCACTTCCATCGCGATTTCGGTCACGGGGCTGTCGCTGGTCGCCAGCAGATGAGCGGCGCGCTCGACCCGAAAACGCCGCCCGGTATCGATAACGCTCTCGCCCACCATCGCGCGATAGACGCGATGAAAGTGAAACGGCGAGAAGTGGGCGATGCGGGCGAGTTCGCCCAGCGAGTGGGTGCGATCAGGATGCGCGGCAATGACCCTGGTTACGCGTTCGATGCGCTGCTGGTAGTCAGCCTCGGTAACCGGCTTCACGAGCGCAGCTTACCAAACTGCCGGGCCGAAGTACTTTGCCGATCTTGCGGAATTTCGGACTACGGCGGCTCCTGGTCCAACGATCGCCAACCGAAGAGGAACCGCTGGGCACCCGTCGCAAGCTCCAGCGCTGTCATCGCGTAGCATAGAATCGGGCCGGCAGGACGCAAGAAGCCGATCGACATGATCGCGCCGAGCACGGCGAAAAATAACAAGGCCTCGGTGCGTTCAAGAATCCCCGGCGGGTACTCGATCAGCTTGGGGCCGCGCCGCTCGAGCGCTGCGCCGACTGCCAGGAACACGGTGATATTCACGTACCAGCTCGCCACCAGCAGCAACGCGGGGAGATAGAGGATCGGATAGGGCCAGGCGATCCCGATAATCACGGCGCTCTCGACCAGGCGATCCGCCACCAGGTCCGAGACTCCGCCGCGCAGCGTCGGCCGCGCGCTTTCACGCGCGATAGCTCCATCGAGCGCATCCATCGTGGCGCTGATCGCAAGCAGCAGAATCCCGAGGCCGGCATTCCCGTCGGCGAAGGTCATGCCGGCCAGGATGCCGGTAGCGACCGCGATCAGCGTCGCGAAGTTAGGGGTGAAGCCAAGCCGCGCAAGGAAGCGCGCCGCATTGGTTTGAAGCCGTTGGATGTCGGGATGATCGCCGAGGATCTTGTCGAGCATCGCGGTTTCAGCCCGCCGCCGCGACCGCTTCGATCTCTTCCAGCGTGCGGCCCCGCGTCTCGGGCGCGAAGATCCAGACCAGCAGCGCGCCGATTACCGGGCCGATCGCGACAACAGCCACGGCGTTGCCGAGGCCGCCCAGTGACTTCGAAAGCGCCCCGACGGTAAATGGGGTGAGCAGAGAGGCGATCTGACCCAGTAGTTGCACCACCAGGCTGAAGGAAGTCGCGCGAATCTCGGTCGGGAACAACTCGGAGGAATAGGTCGCGGTGGCGGTCCGCGCACCCTGGAAGGCGAACACCGTGATCACCATCGAGGTGAGCATCGCACCGTGCGAATTGGTCTTGAACAGCGCGACAATCGAAACGGCCCCGATGAGGTAGGAGACGCTGGTAATCAGCTTCCGGCCTACGCGGTCGAGCAACCACCCGGCGAGCAGATGACCGACCGCGCCGATGACGTAGGCCAGGACGACCGCGGCGCCGACCTCTTTGGAAGTCCAGTGATGATCGCGCTTCGCGTACAAGGTGAAGAATGTCACCGCGGGAGCGCCGACCACGCCGACGCAGTTCCAGAGCATTGCGACCAGCAGGATCCGGCCGCGATAAGGACCGAAGAGCGGCTTCACGGCGTGTCTCAACGTGGAGACGATTCCCTCGATCTGCGTGGCGGTGCGTTCGCGCTCCGCGCGCAGGGCTTCGAAGCGCAAGGTTTCGCGCAAGTTGCGCCGCAGGAAAGCGACCAGCAGCAGCGGGACGATCCCGATGAAGTACATCCCGCGCCAGCCCCAGTGGGTATCGACCACCTTGCCGTACAGCAGACCGCCCGCAACCACCCCAACCAGGCCGATAGCGTTCAGTAGAGCGACGCCTTTCCCGCGCGCGTTGGAGGGAAATTCCTCGCTGATCATGATGATCGCGACTCCGAACTCGGCCGACAGAAAGAGTTGCGCGCAACTTTGAAAGAGCGTGAAGGTGGCCAATCCCCGCGACAGCGCGGTCAGCAAGGTGAAGAGCGTGTAGCCGAGCACGGTGGCCGACAGGATCGGCTTGCGGCCGATCCGGTCCGAGTACATCACCAGGAAGAACGCCGCCATCCCGCCGGCGCGCACCAGCGATGCCATCGTGCCGACCGCCTTGTCATCGAGATGAAACGTCCTGGCAATATCCGGCGTGCAAAGATGGAATATCGTGACGTCGTAACCCTCGAAGATGGTAACCGACATCAGGAGCCCGACCAGCAGCCACAGGTAACTGCGTTCGCGCTCGATGACTTCGTAGGCTCCGTTAGTCATCGAGGCGTCGGTTGCGGGGTTGTGTTGAGGTTGATTCACGCGGAAAATTTCTGAGAACGCGATCAAAATCTTTCAGATCGATTGCGAGAGGGCAAGCGAGCCTGTCGCAGGAGAACCTAAATATCGATTCCCATCTGTACCCTTCCAGGAGAAAGTCGCTGGTTGCCGCGTTATGCGGCCTGGCGATGCTGGCGCTTTGCGGCATCGCACGAGCGGAGAGCCTGCTCGATGCGGGCCAGGTGGACTATTCCATCATGAGCGCAGACGGTCGCGTCACACTTGGACACGGCCGCTACACGATCGATCACGAAAAGGACGCGATCGTGCTGCACGGCGAGAGCCGCTACGCCAGCGGCGACTACGACATCGAGACCAGCGTGCTTTCCCCGGGACTCGCGGGTGGATTGCCGACGCTGCTGAAATTCGATCACGTCTTTTACTCAGCCGAGGGCAGTGTCACACGCGCATCGCACGCCGATCTAACCACGGGATACGCAAGCTGCTCGGATACTCCGGCGCAGATCGAGCAATCGCAGACGCTTGAGTTTCCCTCCAATACCTGGGCGGGCGCCAGCGTGCTGGTTCCCATCCAGCAGTTCCTGCAAACCGGTGGCGGCGACCCGTTGCAGATAAACGTGTTCAACTGCACGTCCAAGCCGGCGATCTATTCAGTCATAGTCAACGAAGCCGCGCGGGCATCCTCCTGGCCATACGCGAGCAACGAAGTGCAGGTGAACGTGAAGCCGCACTTTGGATGGTACGATATGTTCCTGGCGCCGTTCATACCCAGGCTGAATGCGTGGTTCGATCCGGGCAACGGGTTCGGTTTCGAGGGCGTGGCGATCGCGCGCTACTACAAGGGTCCGCAGGTGTTAATCGTGCGCAACGGCGGCGCCGGCAACGGCGGCGCGATGCAGGTGCTCGTGCCGACCGCAGCGCCGACCAGCAGCCCGAGCACGACTGACGGCACCGGCGCGTCTCAACCTAACCCCTAGTCCGAAATTCTTTCTTTCCTGGAAAATCATGGAGCGGGCGTCCCTGCCCGTGGGAGAGGTGCGACATCTTTCGTCGCACCTCCAATGAGGATAGCGGTTGTCGCACGGCACAGAAGCCTGCAAGGATCCGGCAGCTCCAGCAGGAGTGGCGCCGCTCGAAGCCTGGCTGGCTTGCAGAGGCTCAGCTGCTCTTCATTGGTAGCGCGACAGGAGTCGCGCATCATCCACGGGCAGGGACGCCCGCGCCGCGATTTTCAGAACTCACTTCAAAAGTCACGATTTCAAACGGACGCAATTCGATTTCGACATCGCCGCTTCGAAAGCGCCGCAACTTTTTGCGTGGCGTCATCTTCCCTGCCAGGTTGATCAGACGCGCCCTGGCTCTATCTCCGAAGCTGAATTTGGCGCGCTCCGGATTCGGCGATGCGCTATACGCACGCACCCGATAGACGCCGTCGCGCCTGGTGAGCCGAGCGGTTGAGAACGCGATGCGCGGATTGTCGCATCGCGCCAGCGTCAACGCAGCTGACGAGTTTTCCGCGGCGGCAAACATCCTGGGGGAAAATGCATAGGCCGCCGCGCGCTGCACCACGCCCGCATCGAGGTAGCTGCCACGATAGGCCGCGAACGCAAATTCGAATCGATGCTCCCCGATCTCCTGCGCGCCGGGGGTCTCCAGCTCGGGACCCGCACCTCCGCGGCGCATCGCCAGATCCGATCGGGAAAGCCAGCCAACGCATCGCAGCAGCGTGAGCAGCAGCGTCGTACCCGCACCTTCATCGCGCGCTTCGACCTCGTAAAGTCCCCGCGAGAAGACCGCCGCGGACACATCGTCGCTCTCGACCGCGCTCCAGCTTCGATGCGGTACGGTCGGATAGATGTCCTCGGTACCGGACGGCTCAGTTGCGACTATCGGGCGATCGACGACGCCGAAGCTGGTGTCGCTAAGCACCCGCGAAGCTACGATCGGTGTCCGAAAGGCAACTCGCAGGCGATGGTCTCGCGAGCGATTTGAGACTGTCGCGTCGAGATCGATTCGGTCCAGTCCAGCGTAAACGGACGCGGTCAATTCGATTCGCAGTGGCCCGGTCTCGGGCGCTCGCGCGTGACGTTTTGCATCGAGACTCTTCGGAATTGCGAACTCCACCTCGAGGCGCAGCCGGCTTCGCGCGCTGTTGCGATCAAGAACGCGCGCATTTGCTGAAAGAGGCTCAACAATCGATTGTGCGCCGGCAACGGGATCGAAGTTGTACTCATCGCCGCGGTCGCCATCGTCCTCGAAATACAGCTCGAACCGGGAGTTGGTGCGCAGGTCTTCGACGGCCAGGCCGGGGCCGCTCGGGCGAACCCGGTAGAATTCGTTCTCAATCGAGTCGGACCTCGAGACCGCGGCCGCCGCTGCTGAGTCATCGCGAACCAGGCGAAAGAACGAGAAACCCGCCTGCCCGAGATCCCTGGCAACAAACGAGATTCGCGATCGCGGCGCATTGGTCGCGCGAATCAGCACCCGCGCATCGTCAGGAACTTCGTTGCGAACGCGGTTGCGAAATTCCTCCAGGTCGAGGTCGCCGAGCGCGGCGCGGCTCAACCACAGATGCAACTCCAATCCGCCGGTGGCGTGCCGGATCTCGTAGCGATTGATCGTTCTGCCCAGCAGCGTGGGATGGCTCAGCGCGGCCACGGTCGGCTTCAGCTCCGCGGCGGCAATGCCGACCTCGAAGGTTTGCTCGACGTGGGCCACATCGACTGCCACCGGCGACCGGCCCGAAGACCCTTCGGCCACGTAGCAACCATCGGGGTCGGGCAGTTCGAGTTCACCGCGGACGAGAGCGCAGCGCGAGAACGTCGGATTGAAGACCGCAATCGCGGTGCCGTTTGGCAGGATCGCTCCCGATGCGCGCCGCACCACGTTCTCCGCGAGCATCGCGGCCTGGTCGAACCGGTAGCGCATGTCCTCGTGCACCTGGTCGACCGAGCATCCGCAGATCGAGTCATGCGGATGGTTCTGCAGTTCCATCCGCCAGGCCATCTCCAGCCATGCATCCAGGCCGGCGCCCGCGCCGCGCGCATGGGCAAGAGCAGCAAGCGGATCCGCCAGGCGCTCGAGGGCGTAGCAGTTCTCGAAATCGCGCTGCTTGATCCACGTGCGCGCTGAGGTCACTCCCGGCAGGAGATGCGCGCGATGGGGTGAGCGCAGCTCACCGCGATGCGTGGGGGTCCCATCGAGCGGCAGCTCAGCGAAGCGGTTGATGATGTCCTCGAGCGGGCCGACCTCGAAGGTCGTCGCACTGGTCTCGCGCGCCTCGCGAATTCGCGCCATCAGGCGCGCATCCGGCGGGGCATGATCAGTGCCGTTCATCACGAGAATAGGCGTGCCGACCGCGAACTTGCGTTCCCGTTCCGCAATCGCGTTGACCCGTGTGAGAAAACTCTCAACCGACTCCAGCGGCAGGTTCGCGCCGTTCGAGTATCCATTCGGCAGATACGCCGTCAGCAACGACGAACCGTCGGGCGCCTCCCACAGGAAGCGATTACGTGTGACCCTCGAATCGACTCCGCGCCACAGCACGGAAGTGCGAAAGCCGAATCCCGCGAGAATCTGCGGGAGCTGCGCGATATGCCCGAACTGATCGGGCAGATAACCAACATCGAGCGGGCGCCCGAACTTGCGCGCCGTCGCCATGCCGATTTCGAGATTGCGAACCAGCGATTCGCCGCTGACGAGGAAGCTGTCGGCCAGCACGTACCACGGCCCAACCTGGATTTTCCCGGCGCGGATAAGCGCCTTGAGGCGCGGCGCCATCTCCGGGCGAATCTCGAGGTAGTCGTCGAGCACGATCGTCTGGCCATCGAAATGGAAGAACGGGATCTCGCCCGACTCGACCAGCGGGATCATGCGATCCGCCATCGCCACCAGCCGCGCGCGCATCTGCTGGAACGGCTGGTACCATTCGCGGTCCCAATGCGTGTGAACGACGAAGTAAAGATGGTCCATCAGCTCATGCCGGGCGGCGCGGCTGCAGGATGCGCCGGCGCAGGATCATCACCTGTTCGCCGTTCTGATTGAGACCCCGCGTCTCGACATAGATGATGCCGCGATCGTTCTTGCTCTTCGACGGCGTGGTTTCGAGCACGGTCGTCTCGGCGTAGAGCGTGTCGCCGCCGAAGGTTGGCGCGGAGTGCCGGACCGATTCGTATTCGAGATTGGCGATCGCGTTCTCGCTGACATCCTTCACGCTCATGCCGACCACGGTCGAGAGCACCAGCAGCCCGTTGACGAGGCATCGGCCGTGCTGCGACTTGGCAGCGTAGGCCGCATCGAAGTGGAGCGGGTTGGTGTTCATCGTCATCAGGGTGAACCAGGTGTTGTCGAAGTCGGTGATAGTGCGGCCCGGCCAGTGCTTGAACACCTGCCCGGGAGAGAAATCCTCGAAGTAGCGAATCATGCGGTTTGCTCCGGCGTGCGATCAGGATTCCCCTACCACTGCGCAGGGGACTCCCTCAACAACAAGACCTTACGTCATTCCGAGCGAAGTCGAGGAATCTCATGCCACCGACCATCGCTTGCCATGCGCGGGCCCTCTCTCAACGCCTATCGGCAACGGGGGTTTTTTGACTTAGCCTTGGCGGCGACAACTCCGCCGCAACAAGCCCCCATTGCATATGAGCGCTGAAGAGTTCGCCTGGTCGCGGAATGCGGACACCAGCGGCATGAGATTCCTCGACTTCGCTCGGAATGACGCAAGGGGCTTTCGCTTTTCAGTAAAGAAGTTAGGGGTTAGGTTGAGGCGATGGCCGAGCGGCAAATAAGAACGCTGCTGATCGCGAATCGCGGAGAAATCGCGATTCGCGTCATCCGCAGCGCGCGCGTGATGGGCATCCGCACCATCGCGGTCTATTCCGAGGCCGATGCGGGAAGCGCGCACGTTTCTGCCGCCGATGAAGCGCGCCTCATCGGTCCGGCCGAAGCCGCCAGGAGCTATCTCAACATCGACGCGATCATCAAAGCTGCGCGCGAAACGCACGCGGATGCAATTCATCCCGGCTATGGTTTTCTTTCCGAGCGAGCGGAATTCGCCCGCGCGGCGCAGGGTGCCGGCATCATTTTCGTCGGGCCGCGCGCTGACGTGATGGCGAAGCTGGGCGACAAGATCGCCGCCCGCAAGATCGCAGTGGCCGCCAATGTCCCCGTCGTGCCGGGGCTGGAAACGATCGATGCCGCCGCGGCGCGCGACTTTGCCGCGCGCGTGGGATTTCCCGTGCTGGTCAAAGCTGCCGCAGGCGGTGGCGGGCGCGGGATGCGCGTGGTCGACACGCTGGCGAATCTCGATGCCGCGCTCGAGGCGGCATCTCGCGAAGCGAACGCGGCCTTCGGTGACGGGCGGGTGTTCCTGGAGAAGTACCTCGCGCGTCCGCGACATATCGAAGTGCAGTTCCTCGGCGACGAGCACGGCAAGGTGGTCGCGCTGGGTGAGCGCGAATGCTCCATCCAGCGGCGGCATCAGAAGGTGATCGAGGAATCACCCGCACCCGGAATCTCCGCGGCGACGCGCGACGCAATGATCGAGGCAGCGCTTCGCCTGGCTCGCGCGGCCGGGTACACGAACGCGGGCACGGCGGAGTTCCTCGTCGACGGCGAGCATTTCTATTTCCTCGAAGTGAACGCGCGGCTACAGGTCGAACATCCGATCACCGAGATTCGTTTCGGATGCGACCTGGTCGCGGAGCAACTAAAGGTCGCGATGGGTCAGCGCGTCGCAACCCCGGCCGCGCCTCGCGGATGCGCAATCGAGTGTCGCGTCTATGCGGAAGATGCGCTGCATGGATTCCGTCCCGCTACCGGCATCGTGCTCAAGTTGAATATTCCGTCCGGGCCGGGCGTGCGCTTCGATACCCACCTCGTGGCCGGCGCCGAAATCAGCGCACACTACGACGGCCTGCTCGGCAAGCTCGTCTGCTCCGGCGCCGATCGTGAACAGGCACGCAACAGGATGATCGCGGCATTCGATGAGTTCGCGATTCTCGGCGTGGCGAACACCGCGGGATTCCTGCGCGACGTGATGGCGAGCGAGCCGTACGCTCACGCGGATCTCTCGACGCGTTTCATCGAGGAATTTTTCGCGGGACCGCCTGCGATCGATCAGGCCGAAAGCGACGCGGCATGGATCGCCGCCGCCCTTGCCGCGCAGGCGCCACAGGCGGCGGCCGCTGAATCCACGACGAACGGCAGCCGACCCGCGGCGCGATCGCCATGGAGCGAACTCGCCGGGTTCGAGTTGTGGAGGCGTTCGTGAAGCTGCGCGAACCCGGACGAAATCGGGAATGCGATGTCGAAATCGTCGCGCGCGACGGCAGTCGCATCGTGGCGCGAATCGATGGTCGCGAGGTCTCAGCCGAAATTGAAAGCGACGGCCGAACAATTGCCCTCGATGATCGCCGGTTTCATATCGCCAGTGCGCGGCGCAAGGACACCATCCTGGTCGCGGTCGGACCGCGCAGTTTCGAGTTCGTTCGCGTCGAAGAAGGCCGGCGCCGCACCCACGGGTTGGCCGCCGCCGAAATCACCGCGCCGATGCCAGGAAAGGTCCTGCGCGTGCTGGTGAAGGAAGGCGATGTCGTCACCGCAGGACAGCCGTTGGTCGTGATCGAAGCGATGAAGATGGAAACGGCGCTGGCAGCGGAAAGCGACGCGATCGTGAAGCGGGTGTCGGTAGCGCCGGGGCAGATGGTCGATCACGGCGCGATTTTGATCGAGCTCAGTCCTCCGGCCGCGAGTCCATCAGCTCCCGAATCCGGCCCTCCAGCGTCGTGACCCACTGCGCGAAGTCATCGTCGCGCTCGACGATGATTTCCAGCTTGCCGTCTTTCATCAATGACACGCGCCCGGGATGCTCGGGGCGCAGCGGGATGACGACCGCCTCGCGCGAAATTCCCATCGCATCGAGCACTTCGAAGATTTTCTCGATCTCTTTGAGGGTGACAGCTCTCAGCATCCCGATGTTACCTGTCGGTTGCGCCCTTTACATATGAAGCGAAGGGCATAAGCTCGACCAGTGAAGCACAAGCGGCGGAGGAATTCATCGCGTGTTCGGGACGATCAAGAAAGTGGTTAAGGACAAGGGCTTCGGGTTCATCATTCCCGACGATGGCGGCGACGAGGTGTTTTTCCATCGCTCGCGGCTCGGCCCGAAGATGTATTTCGAGGACTTGCGCGAGGGCAGCGAAGTCCAGTTCGAGGTGCGCCCGGGAGAGAAAGGCCGCCAGGCCTTCAACGTGCGCTTGCGATAGGCAAAATCCGCAGATTTCGCAGAAGCGGATTCCTGAATCCATGTAAATCTGCGAAATCGGTGGATTTCCGCTTTCTACCGGGTCCAGGCGAACCAGCGTTTGAACATCTTCGCGGCGAACGGGGTGAGGCGCGTGCGATTGTACTGATTCGCGATCTTGCGGACGGCCTCGGCTTGCGTCGGATACGGATGAATGACATCGGCGAGCTTGCCCAGCCCTACTCCCGCCGCGATCGCCGTCGTCAATTCTGAAATCATCTCGCCCGCGTGACTCGCTACCATCGTAGCGCCGACAATCTGATCGCTGCCCTGCTTCACGTGAACTTTCAGGAAGCCTTCGGTTTGATCGTCGAGGACGGCGCGATCGACCTCGTTCATCTCCTGCACGTACGTCGTCACCTTGATGCCCCGTTTCTCGGCTTCCTCGGCGTAGAGGCCGACATGCGCGATCTCGGGGTCGGTGTAGGTACACCATGGAATCGTCAATGCGCTCACGCGGGCCTTGCCGAGGAACAGCGCGTTGCGCAGCACGATGCGCGCGTGCGCATCGGAGAGATGTGTGAACTTGAGCGCGGAGGCGCAGTCGCCGGCCGCGTAGATGCGCGGATTCGTGGTGCGCAGGTAGTCGTTGACTTTGATTCCTGCCGCGCGATCGTATTCCACCCCCGCCGCTTCCATCCCCAGGCCGTCGACGTTGGGAGCACGTCCGACACCGAGCAGGATTTCGCTTACCGCCAACTCCGACCGGACGCCGTTGGTTTCGAGATGCAGAACTTTGCCGGCATCGTTTCGCCCTGCTGCCGCAATCTTGCATCCCGTGACGATCGTCACCCCGTCGCGCCGGAGAGAGCGCTCGACACGCTCGGCGGCGTCGCGGTCTTCACGAATCAGGATCTGCGACTCGACTTCGAGCAGCGTGACCTCGGCGCCAAAACGGCGCATCGCCTGCGCGAGCTCGCATCCGATCGGCCCAGCGCCGATCACGGCGAGACGCCGCGGCAACTCCGTCAGCGAAAAGACCGTCTCGTTGGTGAGACAGCCGACCTCCGCGAGTCCGGGAATCGGAAGCATGGCCGCGCGCGCCCCCGTCGCTATCACGGCGCGGCGAAAACCCAGGCGCTGGCCGTTCACCTCAACAGCATCGGGCGCAACGAAACGCGCATCGCCGATGAACACATCGACACCAAGACCGCGCAGGCGATCCGCCGAATCGTTCTGCGCCAGCTCCGCGCGCAGCCGGCGCATCCGCTCCATCGCGACGCCGAAATCGGTTCGCACCAACGGCGTCTCAACCCCGAGCGTGGGCTTGCTGCGCGCATCCGCCGCGGCGCGCGCGGAGCGAATCAACGCCTTGGACGGAACACATCCGAAGTTGAGGCAATCACCGCCCATCAGATCGCGTTCAACGATCGCAACTTTTGCGCCCAGGCCCGCAGCACCAACTGCCGAGACGAGTCCCGCCGTGCCGCCGCCCACAACTACGAGATTGTAGCGACCGGCCGGCGTGGGATTGCGCCAGTCAGGCGGATGCACCTTCGCGAGCAGCGCGAGGTTGTGCGTATCGAGCGGAGCGATCCTGGGCGGGTCGGACGCCATCGTCAGGTTTGCTCCTTGAGCGCGCGCGCGCCGATTCGCGTCGCGTAGACAGCGATCGCGACGGTCGCGGCGAACCCCACGATGTTGAGCGCCCACCTGGCGCTGTTGGGCGCGCCGCTGCCGGCGGCAGCACGCGCCAGGTCGCTGCTGAGCGATCCGAGGTACACGAACATCACGGTCGCCGGCATCATCCCGATCCATGAAGCCAGCACATACTCGCCGAGCCGCACGCGCGTGAGCCCATATGCATAGTTGAGCAGGTTGAACGGAAAGACCGGCGAGAGCCGGGTCAGCAGGACGATCTTCCATCCTTCGCGCGCCACGGCGTCATCGATGGATTTGAAGCGCGCGTTGCCTTCGATGCGCCGTGCGACCGCATCGCGCGCGAAATAGCGTCCAACAAGGAACGCGGCGGAGGCGCCGGCCGTCGATGCGATCGAGACATAGATCGACCCACACACCACTCCGAAGATGACGCCGGCGCCGATGGTCAGGATCGAACCGGGAATGAACAACACGCAGGCGAGGATATAGATCGCAACGAACGCGATGGGCGCGGCCGGCCCGAGCGCGGAAATCGCGTTGAGCGCCGCGGTCAGCTCGCCGCCGAGGCGCCGGCCGACCAGCAGCACCACGATCAGGGCGGTAGTTATCAGGAGGTATCGAGTTGCGCGCCTCATCTATATAGCGGTCGCTCGCTTCCGCTTCGCGGGCGGAGCTTATAATGGAACGGCGGATGATGTAATCCTGAAAACGCGGTGGCTGCCGAATCACATAAGGAACAGGTACGCGAGAACCTGAAGGTCGGCGTGGTGACGGCCAGCGACAGTCGCACGGCCGAGACCGACAAGAGCGGCACGGCAATTCGCGAAATGTTCGAAGGCGCCGGGCACAAGGTCGCGTACTACGAGATCGTCCCAGATGCTCCCTCGAAAATCGCGCATGCCATTGTCATGCATCTGCCGGAGGTGGATGCGATGGTGGTGAACGGCGGCACGGGGCTGACGCGGCGCGATGTGAGCGCGGACGTGGTCAGGTCGCTGCTGGACCGGGAGATCGAGGGATTCGGCGAGTTGTTTCGCATGCTGTCATATGAAGAGATCGGTGCGGCCGCGATGGTGAGTCGCGCGATCGCGGGGGTGCGGCACGGCAAGTTCATCGCGGCGCTGCCGGGCTCGACCGGAGCGTGCCGGCTCGCGATGGAAAAGCTCATCCTGCCGCAAATCGGGCACATCGCCTTTTTGCTTTCACAATGAATCGACTGCATCTGAAATTTTTCGCTACGCTGCGCGAACGCGCGCGATCGTCGGAGCTGGAACGGGAGTTTCCCGACGGCACCACCGTCGACGAGATCTGGAAGGCGCTCAAGCGCGAGTTCCCCGCGCTGGATGGCCATCGCGATTCGGTCGGCTTCGCAGTGAACCAGGAGTACGTCGAAGGCGACTATCGTCCGCGCAACAACGACGAAGTCGCGTTCATTCCGCCGGTCAGCGGCGGCTCATCGGACAGCTCACCCTGGGTGGGATCGATCAGGATCGTTCACGATCGAATCGACGTCGCCGCGCTGGAGCGCGAGGTCGGCGATCCCGCCGCCGGCGCAGTCGTGACCTTCGTGGGCACGACCCGCCGCGACAACGCCGGCCGTAAAGTGATCAACCTCGAATACGAAGCTTACGAGCCGATGGCGCTCTCCGAGATGCGCAAGCTCGCGCACGAAGCGGGCACGCGATGGAGACTCGTGCGTATCGCGATCAGGCACCGCGTCGGCCGCGTGGATATCGGCGAGACTTCGGTGGCGATCGCGGTCTCGGCGGCGCATCGCGGGGAAGCATTCGAGGCCTGCCGCTTCGCGATCGATCGCCTGAAGGAAATCGTGCCGATCTGGAAGAAGGAATACTTCGAGGGCGGCGAGATCTGGGTCGGCTGCCAGACCTCGCATCCTCCGGAACCCGGGCATTCGCACTAGGGGCGGGCAAGTTCTTCTCAGATGAGTGCCTCTCTTGTCGGGAGATGCACCGTGGTTTGCCTTTCCAGCACCATCTGTCTAGTATTACCATACAATGCATACCACCAGGCATCGCAGCGTCGTGATGTCCGTCATCGGATTGCTGCTCATCGCCGTCGCATGCGGCGCGTGCTCGTCGCTGCGCAATCAGCAGGCGAAGGCGGACGAATGCGAGCCCGGGTTCATCAAGATCACCAGGGATGACCCGCAGCACGCCCCGTTGTCGTTCTGTCTCGCCGGGCCGGACTACTGCAAAACCAACTCGGACTGCACAACCGACTTTGCGTGCGAGAAACAGAGCGGCACCTTTGCTCCCAACGGTTCCGGTGTCTGCATGCCGGACACCGTGGCGGTTCTGCAAAGGATCCAGTGAACGCGTGCCCGCCGGCGCGCCGTACTTGACCGGCAACCCTTCTCCGATGCTAAAGGGTGAGCGATGCCGCTGCTCTCGCCTTATCGCGTGCTCGATCTCACCACCGAACGCGGACTGCTGTGCGGACAACTGCTCGGCGACCTGGGCGCCGACGTAATCAAGGTCGAACCGCCAGGCGGATCGCCGGCGCGGCAACTTGGGCCGTTCCTCAACGACGAGCCGCACCCGGACCGCTCGCTTTATTGGTGGGCATACAACCGCAACAAACGCAGCATCACGCTCGATATCGATCGCCCCGAGGGGCGAGACCTGTTGAAACGGCTGGTCCCCAGCGCCCATTTCGTGATCGAATCGTTCAATCCCGGTGAGATGGCTGCGCGCGGGATGGGCTACGACGACCTCGCGGCGCTCAATCCCGCGATCGTTTACACATCGATCTCGGCATTTGGACAGGACGGCCCCAAGGCCACATACGACGATTCCGATCTCATCATCATGGCGGCCGGCGGACCATTGATACTCACCGGCGATGACGACCGTCCTCCCGTGCGCCTCAGCGTGCCGCAGGCGTATCTGCATGCGAGCGCGGATGCGGCGGTCGGCGCATTGGTCGCCCATCACGAATCGATCGTCTCGGGTCGCGGGCAATACGTCGATGTGGCCGCGGAGGAGTCGGTCGCGATGGCCACGCAGTCATACGTGCTGGCGGCATCGCTGGGATCGGTCGAAGCGCGACGGATGTCGGGCGGCGTCAAATTCGGTCCCCTCGACATCCCGCTGGTGTGGCCTGCGAAAGACGGTTACATCGCGCTTACGTTCCTGTTCGGCTCCGCGTTGGGAGTCTTCACGCGCAAGCTGATGGAATACCTGTGCGAGCGCGGCTTCTGCGACGAGGCCACGCGCGACAAGGACTGGATCGCTTTCGGCGAGCAGCTCTTCAGCGGCGCGGAGCCGGTCAGCGAGTTCGAGCGCGTGGTTGAAATCGTCAGGACCTTCACGCGCAGCCATACCAAGGCCGAGCTGCTGCAATTCGCGGTCGAGAAGGGCTTCCTGATGACGCCGATCACGACCATCGAGGAAGTAGTCAAGAGCCCGCAGCTCGAATCGCGCGGCTACTGGCAATCGATCGAGCATCCCGAGCTCGGCCGCAAGTTCCTCTACCCGGGACCCTTCGCGAGGTTCAGCGCAACGCCGCTTCAGTATCGCCGCCGTCCGCCGATGGTCGGTGAGCACAATCGCGAAATCTACGCCGAGCTTGGAATCGACGACGCCGAGTTGGCCGACCTGGCCGCGAAAGGAATCGTGTGATGGCCAGCGCGCTGCCCCTCGCCGACGTCCGTATTCTTGACTTCATGTGGGTGATGGCCGGGCCTGCATCGACGCGGATGCTCGCCGACTATGGCGCCACCATCATCCGAATCGAATCGCCCACGCGGGTGGACACCGCGCGAACGTTGCAGCCGTTCCACAACAACACGGCCGGGCCGGATTCTTCCGGGCTGTTCAACAACTGCAACGCGGGCAAGTACGGCATCGCGCTCGACCTCGGCAACCCGCGATCGCGCGAGGTCGTACACGATCTTCTAAAATGGGCGCAGGTCGTCACCGAATCGTTCTCGCCCAAGGCGATGCGCGCGTGGGGCTACGACTACGAATCGCTGCGCAAGATCAAGCCGGACATCATCATGCTGAGCACCTGCCTGATGGGTCAGACCGGGCCGCTCTCGCGTATCGCGGGTTTCGGCAACATGGCGGCCGCGATTTCGGGTTTTCACAATCTGACCGGATGGCCCGACCGGCCTCCCGCCGGGCCGTTCGGCGCATACACGGACTACGTCGCGCCGCGGTTCAGCGCGATGGCGATCCTGGCCGCGCTCGACCATCATCGGCGCACCGGCGAGGGCCAGTACATCGACCAATCGCAAGCGGAGTCGGCGGTGCATTTCCTGACTCCGGCGATTCTCGATTACACGGCCAATGGCCGCGTGCAGAGCCGCGTCGGCAACCTCGATCGCGAGTTCGCTCCGCACGGCGTTTACAAAACCGTGGGCGAGGATGGCTGGATCGCGATCGTCTGCGAGACCGATGCGCAGTGGCGTGCGCTGTGCTCGGTGATAAATCGCAAGGACCTGGCGGACCATCCGAGGCTCGCCACCGCCAAGGGCCGGCGCGAGAACGCGGCCGAAATCGACGCCGCGATTTCCGAATGGACCCGCAACATGGGCGAGCGCGCTGCCGAGGCATTCCTGCAATCGCGCGGCGTCCCGGCGCATCAGGTGCAGAACAGCGCGCACGCGGCGCGCGATCCGCAGATGGCGCATCGCGGGCATTTCGTCGAAGTGAGTCACTCCACGTTGGGCAAGACCGTGGTCGAGGGACCGCGTGCCCATTTCTCGCGCACCCCCGGGCAGGTGCGCGCCGGGGCGCCATCGCTGGGCGAGCACAATCAATACGTGCTGGAAACCATCCTGGGTTACGACGACGAGAAGATCACGGACCTCGTCGCGGCGGGCGTCTTCGGATGAGCGGGCGTCCGGGTTAGAGCCCGCGTTTCGCTCAAGCCCGCCTCAGGAGGGCTCGATGGCACGCATCGTCAGTCGCCGCCGGTCGGTCGTCAAGGCGATAACTTACCGGGTGCTGATCATGATCCTCGATTTTCTGACCATCTACCTGTTCACCCGCACGGTAAAAGTGGCGGTTGGATTTGTGATTGCGAGCAACCTGTACACCACCTTCTGCTACTTTCTTCATGAAAGGGTCTGGGCACGTATCGGCTGGGGCGTCAGCGAGGTTTGAAGGTCCCCAAATCCGCCTTCCGGGCAGCGACGTATATAAAGTAGGGCCCTGTGGCCAGTAGCAGTACAAGTCGCGTGACTGACCAGGAATTGGTGACGGCGATGGCCTCCGGCCAGCAGGAAGCCCTGCGCGCTCTCAACCAGCGCTATGGCAATGCGATCGCCTTTGTCGCCGAGCGAATCTTATCCAACCGGGCCGATGCCGAAGAGGTCGCGGCTGACGTCCTGCTGCAGGCCTGGCGCGAGGCCGCCCGCTTCGATCGTAATCGTGGCTCAGTGGGATCGTGGCTCATGATGCTCGCGCGCAGTCGCGCCATCGATCGCCTGCGCGCGCGCCGGGTCCGCGAGCGCGCCGATGATGAACCTGCGGGAGCGGACGCCGTCGACGATCCTTCCGATGAGATCTATCGCGCGCAGACCAAACGGCGCGTCACCGCTGCCTTGCAGGAGCTCAAGGATGGCGAGCGCGAGGTGCTGATGCTCGGCTACTACTCAGATTTGTCGCAGACCGAAATTGCGGATCGCACGGGATTGCCGCTGGGCACGGTAAAGACGCGGATGCGTTCGGCGATGATCAAGCTCCGCGATCGGCTGGCATCGAGGGCCGAGTGAAACGGCGATGACGCACGAGGAATTGAAAGACCTGCTTCCGCTCAAGGCGCTCGACCGGCTCGAGCCGGAGGAGAATCGCGAGCTCGATGCACACCTGGCCGGCGGATGCCCCGAGTGCGAACGCGAACTCGAATCGTTCCGCGAAGCGCTGGGAATGATCGCGATCGCGACCGCGGACCGCGGCGACCCGGCGACCGACCGCATCTGGCATCGAGTCGAGACGCGCCTCGATGCACCGCCGGCATCGGTTGGAGCGCGCGCTGCCGGCCGGAGTCGCGATTTCGCGGGCCGGACCCCATCGAGACGGCGGATGATGTCATTTGCCGCGGTCGCGGTTGCGGCGATGGCAATCGTCACGCTCTTCTTCAACATACTGAGCCTCGAGCACGGAATTGAAGCCGCGCGGGCGACCACGAACTTTGAGGTCGCAGCGCTGCGCGCGCGTATCGACGATCTCCAGCGCGGCATCGAGAATGCGTCTGCCAGGATTGCCGATCTCAAGACGCAGCTCTCACTGACATCGACGCTGACGTTGGCGGCGTTTTCGCCGGATACACGGGTGGTGCATCTCAGCGGACTTGCCGCGGCGCCCAAGGCAAATGCGACCGTGGCACTCAGCCCCAGCAACAAGACCGCGTTCATGGAGGTATCGGGACTTCCGCCGGCGCCGGCAGACAAGGTTTACGAAGCATGGTGGATCGGGCGGCACGCGGGCCCGATTCGCGCGGGACTGTTCGAGGCTTCGGCGGAAGGCGTCGCCAAGGTTGAGCTGATTATGCCGCCGGAAGGCGAGGAGATCGTCGCATCGGCGGTGACGCTCGAGCCGAGCGGCGGCACGGAAAAGCCGACCGGCGCGATGTATTTGAAGGGCGACGTCCCGCGATAGGCTGACAACCGGAATCGCACTGGTGTGCGACGCAACCTAACCCCCGACCCCTTCCCTATGCGGGAAGTGGGACCAGCACTTTTTCTTTTGTCAAATTGCTTCTCTTGGTTCCCCTTCTTTTTTGGAGAACGTTTGCAGCCGGACATTTAGTTTGATGGGACGCGACACTTACTTTGATCTAATTCAGTCAGGTACCCACATATCCAAAATTCGATAAAGGCTAGCCAGCTCGCTAGAATTGGTGCCGTCCTTCGTGAAAGAGATCATTATCTGGAGGAGAAGTGATTTCAGCGTAGCTCGAGCAAGAGGTAGGGTATCCGACCTTAGGTAGTGAAACGCCGCCACATCACCCCAATCAAAATCTCTTGTAAATACGTCGACCGAATCCAATAAAGCGAACAACCCCATGTGGCTGTACGTCGACATAGTGGAATAGACCCTGGCCTTCGTCTTTTCCACAGAAGGATCGGATTCGAGGAGGCGATTAAAACTCTCCCCAATTACTTTTCGCGCGTGATGATTTAGTACGATGCCGCCACCGAACCATTTTTTGAGATGCTCGCCCGTCTCACCTTGCTCCCTGAAAAGCGCCGCCAAATCCAATCCCTCGATTATCAGGCGGATAAGTTGTGAAGCAGGAAAACTGAGACCGCGCGACGCCAAAAGGAGCAGGGCTTCGAAATTACGGACCGTCTGAGAAAACAGCAAATAGCACGCGACCGCCACACTCTCCTCAGAAATTTTCGCAAAGCGGCCGCGCATACGCCGGACGAATGGTTTTATGATCTCCAGTCTCGTCCGTAGCTCGGCGATGTCCGCGAGGACCTCTTGCCTATCGGATTCTCTCTCTCTGATTGGGCGATCAGGATCTCTCTGCAGAATTGCTTGGATTTCCTCGTCCTGCTCTTTGAGAAGAGCCTTTCGTATTAGGAACTCCTCACGAGATTTACCGCTCGATGGAGATTGCTGGTCGCCTTCGGAGTTCTTATTTTTTTTCCGCCGACTCATTTGCTGGCAGATACCTTGATCCGATGACGCACTTACTTTGATTGGAGATTGCCGACAATCTTTTTGCCCGCAAATTTACCCTCCAGCTCACGAGCTAGACCCTCTAAATCTGGAAACAGAGTGGTTTCGCTGATGCCCAATAAGAGCAGCTCGCCCAAGATAAAATCGGTGGCGGGTCCGAAAATCTCAAACTTAGCCAGCCTGTTATTCGGATCGGTATGGAGATCGGAAAGCGCGCGCCTTTCCGTGCCGAATAAAACGAACTGGCTGCGTTGAACCGCAAGGCGCCGTGCAACGTATGGTGGCACGATTGCGAGGGGCGAGGAGGCGTCCACTTTATCTGCCGGATCGAGCGGTAGCCATTCACTCACCTCTGATGTGGGTCGGGCCAAGAATGGCTTCAGACCCGAGCGCCTGTTCAACCATTTCGGATCTAACATCCACACGCTGGCATTGGTGCCCTGATCAGGCCACGCTTTCCTCTCGCGCAAAGCGAAATAAAGAGCCAGAAGGGCACCCTCAGTCCAATCCAACAGTCGCGTCGGCACACCATAGTGCTGCGCAAGGAAATACCACTCCCAATGATCCGAAGGGGTGCGTCCATTCAGCAGCTCGACACCCACCCGCTCAAAATCGATCCTAAGTGCGGTCTCGTCTGGGCGCTCGAATCGAAAGAGCTTAGGAACCAACTCCCAACTGGAGTCTGCGTGGCCGCGAAACCAAAACGGCATCTGCATACCCCAATGAAAGACGATTGCTTCGACCGCGGCTATGAACTCGGCCACCTTCTTTATTGGCTTTGGCGCGGCCATCTTTCTATTCTCCTAAATGCGAGGAGGGCAATTTCTCTCACGTACATCATAGCCGTTTCAAACCGGTTCTAAGGCCCCCGAATCGGAGGTTCGGCGCATGCCTAGGGCTGGCCGACACAGCGGGGAATATCACGAGTTGTCGATTCTCAAGGGACGCGAGTACCGGCGTCGAGAGCGGCGGGAAATCATCAGGCTGCGCTCCGTGACCAAAATCCGATGGCACCCGGCCGCCGTATCTGGAGTGTGATTACCAACGACTTCGATCTTGACCGGTACCTGCGCGTCTCCGGCGCAACCAAGCCCGGAAGTTTCGACTGGAATTCACCGCAGCCGCGGCTCGATGAAGAGGCGCTGTTTTGTATCGGCTACATGATGGATATCGAGTCGCACACCATCGTGTATTTGCGCGAGCTGCTCTCGACGCGAATCGTGCGCGAAGTCGATGTCACATCATTCCTGTCATGCTGGGCGTACGAAGAGTTTTTCCACTCGTTATTGCTGCGCCGTTTTCTTGCGACTCAAGGCGTCGAAATCGATGACCGCCGCTTCTCCGATCTGCGCAGACGCCGCAGTCTGGCCGACAAGGTGATTGTGCCGGTCGCGCGACTGGTGTCGCTGATGACGCGGCACTTCCCCGCCGTACACATGACGTGGGGCGCGATCAACGAATACTCGACGCTGACCGGCTATCAAGCCGTGATCGCGCGGACCGATCCGGGCGCGGCGTCAGGAAACCCTTCGCTGCTCAGCGCGATCCTCGAGAGAATCATCAAGGATGAGCGCCGTCATTTCGCCTTCTATTTCAACCAGGCGCGGATGCGCCTGCGCCCCGTCGCGGCGCAGAAGCTAACGTCGTTCCTGCTGCGCCGCTTCTGGACTCCGGTGGGAGTGAGCGTGCGCGGCGACGCATCGATGCGCCGCGTGTGCGCGTTCATGTTCCCCGACGATGCGGGCGTCAGCGCGCTCGGAAGAGTGGATGCGAAGATCGCAACGCTGCCGGGTCTGGAGTGGTTCGACATGGGACGGCGATACGCGGAAGGAAATCGCCGTGATCAATTCGTGGCGTACCGCGAACACCAACCACACAGGCTAAAGCCGGTGCCGCTCGGACAAGGCCCTCAAACCTACGGTGTGTAGAGGTCGGTGCTGTTCACCGGGACGCCGCCGCCGTTCTGGCCGCCCGCTACCAGCACCTGGCCGTTGGACAGGAGCGTCGCGATGTCCCATGCGCGCGCGACCGTCATCGAGCCGGTAGCGGTGAAAGTCCCTGCTGCAGGATCGTAGACTTCCGCACTCGCGACTGCGCTCGAAGGGAATCCGCAACCCATTACGCAAGGCACCGATATCGTGGCCCCGCCGGCGATGAGCACCTTGCCGTTGGGCAGGAGCGTCATGGTTTGATACGCGCGGCGGCTGGTCATCGAGTTGGACGTAGCGCTGAAGGTTCCGGCGGCGGGGTCATAGAGTTCCGCACTGCTCGCTGCACTCGAACCAACGCCGGTTGTTCCCCCGGTGATGAGTACCTTGCCGTTGGGGAGCAGCACTGCGGCCGCAAATTCGCGTGCAGCGGTCATGTTGCCCGTGGCGCTGAATTTCCCCGTGTTCGGATTGTAAAGGTTGGCGGTGTTGGTCGCTTCGGCGTTGTTATCGCCTCCCGCAATCAGCACCTGGCCATTGGGCAGTAGCGTCGCGGTGGCAGCCGACCGCGCGCTGCTCATGGAATTGTTGGTCGCGGTGAAAGTGCCGGCGGTCGGATCGCAGATTTCCGCGCTGCTGAGCGCACCCCCATCGGGTCCGCCGCCCTGCCCGAGCGCGCTCACGCCGCCGGCAATCAGCACCTGGCCGCTGGCTAACAGCGTGGCGGACTGAAACGCGCGCCCGGTGGTCATGGAGTGGGTGGTGGCAGTGAACTTCTGGCTGGTGGGGTCGTAGAGTTCTGCGCTGGCAAGCGGGGTGCCCTCGAACGCTGCTACTCCTCCCGTAATGAGCACCTCGCCGCTGGGCAGCAGCGTCGCCGTAGCCCCGAACCGTGCGGTGGTCATCGTGTGAGTGGTCGCGGTGAAGGTGTTGGCCGCGAGATTGTAAAGTTCCGCGCTGCTCGTGGGATTTCCCCCAAAATGGATGCCGGTGACCAGGCCACCTGCGACCAGCACCTGGCCGTTTTGCAGCATGGTCGCCGTTTGATTTTCGCGGTTGCTGGTCATGGTCGGTCCACCCGATGGCGCAAAGGTGTTCACCGCGCTCGGTGCTGCCGACGGGATTGCGTTGTTGATCGTATTCAATGGCGTCGTCGGATAGACCTCGGTGCCGCCTAGCGCGACATCGGCAAGATTGTTGGTCGTCAGCGTGTTGTTGGTTCCGCCGAAGGCAAAGCCCGCGGTCACGTTCTGAAGCTGGTTCAGCCCCGACAGGGCATCCTGGAAGTCCGTGATTCCCGCGATCGCCGGCAGGTCGCCGCCGCAATAGCTCACCGCGGAACCGCTCGTGCCCTTGCCGTCGAAGATGCCATCAGCAATGTCCGAAGCCAGGGCGGTGACCAATCCGCCGGGCGTTGCCGGGCACATGTATTGATCTTCATTGACGATCGCCCCGAGGATGAGCCCCAGGTTGGCCGCGTCGGTTCCGGTGGTGTCGTAAACCGGCGTGAGCGTTCCCGGGTCAGAGGAGAGCCCGTAGATATTCTCGATCTGCGTGGTGGCGTTGCTCAGCGCCGTGCTGAAGGTCGTCCCACCGGCGGCGAGCAGGCCGACGGTGCGCGAATCGATGAAGGTGGAGAGCGGATTCACCGACAGATTCGCGGCGTTGGAATTGCCGCTCGAAAGCAGCAGCGTGACCTCGCTCGGCGAGCCGATGGTGTTGCCGTTCATCTCGCTGCTGTAGCTGCCCCCGTTCACGGTGATCCGGACAGGACCGCTCTGCGGCACAATCGCGGTGCTGAAATCGCCGTTGTTGTCGGTGCTGGTTGTAGTCAGCGCGGGAGTGAGGTTGGCGCCGGTGGTGGTGTCGACGGAGTTAACCGTCACGCTGCTGCTGGCCATCGGCCCCTGCACGGCAATGCCTGATAGCGATGTGGTCGGCGTGGCCGTCGGCGTGGCCGTCGCTGTCGCGGTAGCAGTGGCGGTCGGGGTGGATGTCGCCGTAGCAGTCGCGGTTGCTGTTGCCGTTGCGGTTGCTGTTGCAGTTGCAGTTGCAGTTGCGGTTGCCGTTGCTGTGGCAGTGGGCGTGGCGGTCGGGGTGACTGTCGCCGTAGCGGTCGCGGTTGCTGTTGCCGTAGCGGTAGGCGTCGCAGTCGCCGTCGCAGTAGCAGTTGCCGTTGGTGTGGCAGTGCGTGTCGCAGTTGCCGTAGCAGTGGCGGTGCGGGTCGCGGTCGCGGTGGATGTCGCCGTCGCGGTTGGCGTCGCAGTCGCGATCATGGTCGGCGTTGCCGTCGCGGTCAGCGTGGCGGTCGGAGTTTCCGTGGGCGTAGCAGTCGGCGTCGCTTCCGGCACCGGCACCCGAGTTCCGCCGCTGGTCCCCTTCGAATCCGTGAACTTGATCCTGATCTCGTCGCCCGAAGATCCGCACAGCATCAGCCCGCTGAAGCTGCCATCGGAATTCGATTTGACGTTGCCGGAGAACTTGGTGCAGGCAGCAGCCTCCGCAACACCTTCCAGCAACGAGCCACGGTCTGCGTGCTCGCTCACGTTGTCGGCGCTTACAGTGCCGGCACCGGCAACGGCACCGGGTGTCCCGGCGACCGTTACCTGTCCCTCGGAATCAGGAAAGCTGACGGTTATGAGGGCCGCATCCGGCCTGGGCGGGCCGGCAGTATTGCCGCTGCTGCTGCCACCGCATCCCGACAGCGCAAGCAGCAGCACGCCGCCCAGTGCCAATCGCGCAACGAAGGTGAGGGCGAAGGGCAAGAGGACCCGGTTCGAGTACCAGGTGCGACGTTTCACGCGACATGGCCTACGCAGACCTCTAAAAACGTGCCGTGACGTCTAGCACAGTCTGGACTGGGTCGTCCAATTTCGCATCGTATCTGTGGCAGTTTGGTCCCTATTCAAACGCGACCGCGACGAGCTGCTGCGTCGAGTTGCCGACGCTGCTCTTTATAGTGGAGAGCACGATCGACTTCTTCGGATTACCTCCGCTATCCACCACCGTCGATTGCCCTGACTGCCCCGCGCTGCTGCTGCCTCCCCCGCATCCGGCCGCGGTCACCATCAATAACACCCCCACGAGTGCGACCAGTGCTACGCGCCGCCGCTGCCTGATGCCGAGCGGCATCAGCATCACTCCAACCAGGAGCATCCCGCCGCTCAGCCGTCCCGTCGGCGATGCGCCGCCGGCGAGCATCGATGCGTAAGCGAACGGCCGCGTGTTCATCGCGGCTCCGCCCGCTACTGTCGCGGTGAATGAGAATGTGACGGCGGCGCCCTCAGTGATGGTGATGGGCGGCGAGAAGGTCAAGGTAGTGCTCGGCGCGATCTCGTTGGTGCTCGCGCTCGCTCCGGTTTGAGTGACGACTGCGGTCAAGGCCGAGAGCGCCGAAGGATTACTCACCGACACGATCAACGACCCGATGTACTGCGCCTGGCTGCTGAGGTTGGTGTAGGTAAATGAGCCGGCGTTCGCATCCTGGCTACTCTTGCCCTGCACGGTAATCGGCGCAGGCGCGTTGATTCTGCCCGCACCCGCGGTCGGCTGCGGCGTCGGGGGCGGCGTTGATGTGAAGGTGGCGGTCGCGGTGAATGTCGGGCTGGGCGTGATGATTGGAGTTGCGGTAAAGGTCGGCGTCGCGGTTGCGGTGGCGGTCGCAGTAACCGTTGGAGTCGGCGTGGCGCTGGCCGTGCGGGTCGGGCTAGACGATGCCGTCGCGGTAGCCGTTGCCGTGGATGTTGCCGTCGATGTCGCCGTGGCGGTGGCAGTGGACGTGGCGGTAGCGGTCGCGGTGCGGGTTGCTGTGGGAGTTGCCGAAGCGGTTGCAGTTGGCGTTGCCGTGGCTGTGCCTGTCGCCGTAGCAGTGGCAGTTGAGGTCGCGGTCGCCGTGGCGGTGGCAGTCGACGTGGCGGTCGCGGTGCGGGTTGCTGTGGGAGTTGCCGAAGCCGTAGCAGTTGGCGTTGCCGTGGCTGTGCCCGTCGCCGTAGCGGTGGCAGTTGAGGTCGGGGTCGCCGTGGCGGTCGCGGTCTCGGTAGCCGTTGCGGTGGGCGTCGCAGTCGGGGTTGCCTGCGTAAGTGCGACGAAGAACCCCCGGACGCTGGCCGGCAGATTCAGGGTGGCGCTCGGCGTGGGATTGCCGCTCGCGTTCAACGGATATTCGGCGACCGTACCGTTGCCGATGTTCACCACGTAGATGGTGCTCGAATCGACCGCAATGCCTTCCGGGCTGGAGAGCCCACTGCTCGCGATCGTAGTGCTCGGAGTCGCGTTGCCGGAAGTGGCCAGCGGGTACTCGGTGATCGTGTTGGCACTGAAGTTGGTGACGTAAATCGTATTCGAGTCCGCCACGACACCGACGGGAACGTTCAACCCCGTGCCCGGCCCGGCAATGGTGACGCTGGGCGTCGGAGCGACAGTTCCTGCCTCCGACGCGACGCTGATGGGATATTCCGTGATGGTGTTTGCGCCGCCGTTGGCAACGTAGATGGTGGTGGCGTCCACCGCGACCCCTTCGGGCACGTTCAAGCCGGTCCCGGAGCCCTTGATCGTCACACTTGGCGTGGATCCGCCGGCCGCGGTCAGCGGGAAAATGTCCACCGCATCCCGGTTGCCGATGGCTGCGTAGATGTGGTTGGCATCAACGGCAACGCCGTTGGGGTCACCGGTATCGACCAGCGAGGCGTTTGGAGTGGGATTGCTTCCCGGGCTCAGCGGAAAGATTCTGGTCGCCAGGTTAAGCGAGTCGGCGACGTAGATCTGGCTCGTATCGATCGCAATTCCGATGACCTGCGAGTTGAACCCGGTATTCGACCCGGCAATGGTCGCGCTCGGAGTCGCGCTGCCGGTGGCATCGGCCGGATAAATCAGCACCTCGCCCACCGCCGGCATCTGGCTCGTGTCCTCGCCCGTGACGTAGAGATTGGGGGTAGAGTTGCCGGCGTTGGCGACGGTCGCGACCAGACCACGCCTGCGGCTGATGCTGAACGCGGCCACGACGGACGCGCACAGTAGAACCAACACCGCGCACCGTAGCAGTGACTTCACACGTTTTGACTCGAACCAGCTCGCAAAAACGTCGCGCGACGCTACCACGAGATGGACCTGGCGATCCAATTAGCGGCCGCGCCCCAGCCCCGCCTCTCGAGGTTCTCAGTCTTTTCGGCCCTTGGTGTCTTGATGCCTTGGTGGTTAAAAGTCTCTTCTAAAGGAGACCGCGCATGTTCACCGCAATCGATCACTTCGTGGTCGTCGTTCCGGAGCTCGAAGCCGCCATTAGGAGCTATACCGCCGCCGGATTCACAGTGGTCCGCGGCGGCCGCCACAATATCGGCACGCACAACGCGCTCATCGCGCTGGCCGACGGCGCGTACATCGAGTTGATCGCGTTCCTGAATCCGGTCGGGGGCCACCCTTGGTACGCCGCGCTCGAGAAAGGCAGCGGCATCGTCGATTTTTGCATGCAGACCGACGACCTGGCCGCCGATGTCGAATCGCTGCGACGCGCGGGAGTTCCGATGGGCGATGCGAACGCTATGACGCGCGATCGCCCGGATGGTTTCCGGGTCGCCTGGGTGCTCTCGATTCCCGGCGCGCCGTTCAATGGCCGCGTGCCTTTTCTCATCAAGGATGAAACCCCGCGCGATGAGCGCGTGCCGCGCGACCGGGCGCATCGTAACGGCGTCACCGGCATCAGGAGCCTGACTATCGCGGTGGAAGATCTCGGCGCGGCCAGCGTACCCTACGCGCGCGTGCTCGGGCGGCCCGCCGTTCCAATTCAGCGGCCGGACCTCGACGCGGCGGGAGTGTGCTTCAGAATCGGTCCGCACACGATCGAGCTGGTCGCACCCAAAGGCGAAGGTCCGCTGGCCGACTGGATAAAACTGCGCGGCCAGTCTCCTTATGAAGTGACTCTCACAGGACCGAGCGGAGCGCGGCTTGACCCCGCGCAACTCTGCGGCGCACGTTTAACGATCGGTTAGGCCAAAGCAGAATGAATCCTCTGTCCGAAAGAAATCGTGGCGCGGGCGTCCCGCCCGTGGATGATGCGCGGGCTCCTGGCCCGCGCCACCAATGAGGACAACTGGCACCATGCAAACCAGTTATTTCGAGCTCTGTCACACGAGCTTGCCGTTATGATCCTCTTAAGTTCTGATGTACCGCTCGGCGCTGTTCGCATTGGATGCGCGACAAGGAAGTCGCGCGTCATCCACGGGCAGGGACACCCGCGCCACGATTTTTCTCGGACAAGAGAGCAAGAGGAATATTGACCATGGCAAATCGAGTCAGTTTCGGATTCACGCTTCCCCAGCGGGGCGTGTTCTTCGGAATCGCAACCTGGCCGCAGATGATCGCGATGGCGCGCGAGGTCGATCGGATCGCGCTGTTCGATTCGATCTGGGTCGGTGACAGCGTGATGGCCAAGCCGCGCCCCGATTCGATTGGCCTGCTCGGCGCGCTCTCGGCGGCGACCGCGCGCGTCAAGCTCGGGGTCGGATGCATGGCGAGTTTTCCGATCCGCGATCCGATTGTCTTCGCACTGCAGTGGGCGACACTCGATCTGATCTCCGGCGGCCGGATGCTGCTGGCGGTCTGCACCGGAATTGTCGCCGGCGGCGTAAGCGCGCGCGAGGGCGGAGTGTGGGGAATCAAGGACGGCGCGCGCGGAAACCGGATGGCGGAGAATATCGCGATTTGCCGCCGCCTCTGGAGCGAGGACCACGTCAGTTTCAACGGCAAGTACAACACCTTCAACGACGTCACGATCCTGCCGCATCCCGTCCAGCAGCCGTGCCCGATCTGGATCGCGGCCAATCCGCAGCCGCATCAGGCCGAGAAGCCTCTTCGCCGCGTGGTGCAGTTGGCCGACGGATGGATGTCGGCGAACGCGTTCCCCGGACTGTTCGCCGCGAACTGGGAGAAGCTGGCGGTCTATCTGAAAGAAGCGGGCAAGGACCCCGCGACCTATCCGACCATCGCCTACCACAACATCAACATCAATCCCGACCGCAACGCCGCGCTCGAGGAATCGAAGCGGTTCCTCGATGAGTACTACGGCCCGGTATTCGCGCCGCAGATGGTCGAAGGATGGACCGCGGCGGGCAGTCCGAAGCAATGCGCGGAAGATTTGCGCGCGATGGTGAATGCGGGCGCCAAGGAGATCACCTTGCGCATCACATCATGGGATCAGCAGGGACAGTTTCAGCGCCTCGTGCACGAGGTGCTGCCCCTGGTGAGCGGTTAGCCCGCGTTTATGCGATCGGAGCTGAGGTGGTCGTAAGCGGCGCGGTTCCCGCCATCGCGGTGACATGCTCGGGCGCGTCCTCCTGCGCGATCGCGCACAAGTCCTGGTAGAGCCGTACGCCCGCGGCGGTGAAGAATGCGATGGTCGCGTAGCTAACAACGACCGCGAACAAGTCGACGAAAAAGATGGTCGTCGCGATCGAATTGGTCATGATACTCACGGGCCCCAGTAACAAGCTGGCTCCGAAGAAAACCGCGGCCGCCCACGAGTTGTAACCCGACCACACCGCCAGGAACACTGCTATGCGCGTCGCGACCTTGAAGAATCGCTTGCGCATCAGGTCGCGGCTGAAGAGCAATGCCGGCCAGCTATGCCGGTCATCGAAGACCAGGCTGTACTGCGCAAAGTAGAGCCACACGTAAACCAGCAGTCCGGGCACCACGAGCAAGACGAGACCCACGGCAGTCGCCAGCCATTGCAGCAGCACGATGAGTCCAAACGCGGGCGCGAGCTGGATTGCGCGGCGGTAGACCGCGATACCCTCGGCGATCGCGGTCGGCTCGCGCTGCTTTGCCTGCATCCGCTGCAGCGCGCACAACACCACCAGTTTGAGGATCAGGGTTACAATGATGACGACCGGATGAAACGTGATGTTGAAGAAGATTGGGTAGATGGCCGACCCGGGACCGGGCGCAGGAGCATCCGGATGCGCCTGCGTTGGGACATAGCTGACGGTCTGGCCGTCCGCGTTCTCGAAGGTTTGCACCACGCGATGCTGCAGGCGGAGCGCATCGGGCAGCAGCGACAGCGCCACCGCCAACGCGAGCGGCGCGATCACGATCGCGAGAACGTCCCAGTTGCCGCGGAGGTCGTTTACCGCGTTGGCGAGGTAGATGAAGCTGCTCTTCAGGCGCGTCTTCGCCACGCGGCAGAGGTTGTCATCCTCCTTTGCAGGAGACAAGTCCGAGCCCCGGAGCAGGCTAGCGCGACGGATGCGCCCGGTTCGGGACATTTCGCCTCATCCTGTCCTCTTCATTTCGCGCTCACGTCCCGGTAGCGTGGAAGAGTGTCTTCCCGCTGGCTGCAAGGAGCAGATCGATGACTGATTCCGATCTCAAAGCCGCGATCGAAAACGAAAACAAGATGATTCGCCGCCTGCGGTTCCTGGTCGACCTCACCTTCGCGACTATCGTCCAAGACTACGACATGACGCTCGAGGAAGCCTGGCAACACGTTGTCGCGCTCAAGGGCGCGGCGGTCTCGATGTTTCCGGGCAAGGAAGAGACCTTCGACATAATCTACCTGCCGCGCTTCTCCCGGCTGCTCGCCGAGCGCTTTCGCGCGAATTAGGCGGCGGAGACCTCAATGGGCCGTCGCGCAATGAGAACGCTGAGCGGCGAGATCGCTCAGCCCGACGGGACCCTGACCCGTGGCCAGATAACCTTCTCGGATCGAATCGTCGAGGTGCATACCGCGCCGACCTCGAGCGACGACTACATCCTGCCGGGCTTTGTCGATCTCCAGGTCAACGGCTCGCACGGGATCGACGTGATGACCGCATCGACCGACGCGCTGATCGCGATCGGACAAAAGCTCGCGCGCGAAGGAACCACCGCATGGTTGCCGACCGCCGTGACGTCGCCGGTCGAACGCATCGAGCGGGCACACGGAGCGATCGCGGAAGCGGCCGCAACTCTTGCCGGCGATGAGGCACCAACCGACGCGGCGGCGATCCTCGGGATGCACATGGAAGGACCGTTCATCTCGCCGCGACGACTCGGTGCGCATCCACCGTTGAATCTCGAACCCTGCGGCGAGTCCTTCGAACGCCTCGCCGCGCTTCCCTCGCTGAAACTCATCACGATGGCGCCGGAGCTGCCGAGCGCGCTGGATGCGATCCGGAAGCTCGTCGCGCGCAAGGTCGCGGTATCGATGGGGCACACCGATGCAACCCTGGAAGAGGCCCGAGCGGGAATCGCCGTGGGCGCGTCGATGTTCACCCACGTGTTCAACGCGATGCGCCCGCTGAACCATCGCGATCCCGGCGTCATCGCGGCCGCGCTCGGCCCTTCCGCCGCACGTTCGGCGTTCATTCCCGACGGCGTTCACGTCGATCCCGAGATGCTACGGTTGGCATGGCGATCGCGCGGCACTCCCGGCCTGGTCCTTACCACCGACAAGGTCTCGCTCGCGGGCACGAGCGGCGATGCGACCCTGGAAGTTGGGCGCGCCCGCGCCGGGATCGATCGCGGCGCGGCACGACTCGCGGACGGCACGCTGGCCGGCAGCATCATCTCGATGCTCGACGGCGTGCGCCTGATGGTGAATGAAGTCGGCGTTCCGCTGGCCGAGGCGGCGGTGATGGCAGCAACCAATCCTGCCGCGGTGCTGGGGGTTCGCGACCGCGGGCAACTGGTGCAGCGCACCTGGGCCGACATGATCATCGTGAATCGAAAACTCGAGCTGCGGGCGGTGTTCGTCGCCGGCCGCGAACTGACCTGACAGATTGTCATAGGGAAAGACCCGAAGGACGACTTAATGCCGCTCAACAAAGCCTGTATCGGCAAGGAATATCCGCCCACCACCGTGGAAGTCACCGCGGAAGCCACGCAGAAATACGCGCGTGCCTGTAACGATGACAATCGCGCGTTCTTCGATGCGGCGCGGCCGGGCGGGGTCGTCGCGCCGCCGATGTTCGCGGTGGTGGCGACCTGGAATCCCACGATGAGCGCGGTGATGGATCCCGAGGCGGGCGCCGACCTGCTGCGGCTGGTCCACGGCGAGCAGGACATGCACTTTCTCGCGCCGATCCGCCCCGGAGATCGAATCACGGCGCGCGCGAAGATTACCGCAATCGAGACCAAGGCTACCGGCGAGACGATGACCGTTGAGCTCGATGCAGTTAACCAGGATGGTGTTGCGGTGAATCACTCCATCTTCAGCGCCTTCATTCGCGGCGGCGGGCGACGCGGCGCGGCCCCGGAACCCCGCTCCGAGGAGGCTCCCGCGCACGGCGAGCCGGTCGTGACGGTGTCCCAGACGATCGATGCGGACCAGACCGTCCGCTACGCCGAGGCATCGGGCGATCGCAACCCGATTCACGTCGACAAGAATGTGGCGAGGATGGCGGGCCTGCCGGGAATAATCGTTCACGGGCTGTGCACGATGGCTTTCACCTCCAAGGTGATGATCGATAGTCTTTGCGGCGGTGATCCGATGCGCCTCAAGCGGTTGCGGGTGCGGTTTTCGCGGCCGGTCCGGCCCGGCCAGACGATCACGACGCGGGTATGGGCCGACAGGGAGCGCGATGGGCGGCGGATCTACGCTTTTGAAACCGTCACGGCGGAGGGACAGGCGGTAATTCGCGACGGGGTCGCCGAGATTGGAGCATGAGAGCAGGCATCGTTCGCCAAGTTGCGCGTACGCGGCGATTCATCGCCCCACCTTGGCAGTGATGGTCCGCATTAAGCATTCTTCGCTCACCTTGCGTGAACGATTGACAAAATTAGACTGATAGTCAGACTATTTTTCAGATTGTAGCAACGGTTTTTTGCGAGTCCGCGTTTGCGTTTGGGGATGCTGTCTGCGCCGGATATTTCTGTCTCTCCAGCCGTAGCCCGTTGTGGCACTGAGGAGCGCCGGGTCTGGTCCGGTTTCGGTCCGATGAGGGTGCGGCAGTGAAGATAACGCTGGGTCTGTCCCTCTCGCTGAGCGGCGCATTCGCGCCGATCGGACGGCAGATAGAAGACGCGCTGCGCCTGTTCATCGCCGATATCAATGCCGCCGGCGCGGTGACCATCGACGGCGAGCGCTCCTACTATGCACTGCGATGCCATGACGATCGCAGCGACAAGACCCGATGCGCCGGGATCTATCGCGAGCTCTGCGGCGGCACCGGCACCGATGTCGTGCTCGGCCCCTACTCGAGCGAACTAACCGCCGTCGCCGCTCCCATCGCCGAGGAGCACAAGCGGCTCTTTATCAATCACGCCGGCGCCGCGGACGACCTCTACCAGCACGGCTACAAGATGATCGTCGGGCTGCAGACTCCGGCCAGCCAGTACCTCAACGAATTCCTCGGCCTGCTCGCATCGCTCAAGTTCTGGCGCAAGCGGATTGCGCTGGTTACCGAACAAAGCACCTTCGCGCACGCGATCGCCTTCGGAGCGCAGGCGCTCGCCGAGCAGCGTGCCCTGCGGCGCAAAGGGGTGCGGGTCCGCGTCAAATGGGACGAGCGATTCGATCCGGAGCAGAGCGGTGACCGGCTGATCACGACCTTGCGCCGCAACCGGATCAACGCGCTGGTCAGCGCGGGCAGCTATGGGCATGACCTCGCGGTCGTGCGCACCGTCCTGGAATCGCAGCTGAATATTCCGGTCCTCGCCTGCGTGGCCGCGGGACTGAGCAGCTTTCGCAACGATCTGGACGATCGCGTCGAAGGCATCGTGGGAACCAGCCAGTGGGAACCAAGTTCGCAGGCAATTCCCGAGCTCGGACCGGACCCGCGCGAGTTTACCCATCGCATGCGTACGCAGACGCGCACCGGCGAATGCGACTACATCGCCGCGCAGGCCTATGGCGCAGGCGTGCTGGTCGCCGCAGTCCTGCAGAAGCTCGGGACCTGCGACCAGGTGCGGATGCGCGAGGAGTTCTCGAGATTGCGCACGGGCACGCTGTTCGGTGCATTTGGAATCGATCCCAACACGGGACGCCAGGTGGCGCATCGCATGCTGACCGTCCAATGGCACAAGGGGCGCAAGGTGACGATAGAGCCCGACCCGATCAGCGAGCGGGGCTCCCTCGATTTCCCCACCGGTTCGGGTCTGTTCGCCGCCGGCGCAGAGCTGTTGGGCCTGACCCGGCGCCCCAAGCGCCATGAGGACGGCTACCAGTTCAGCCGAGGCTAGCTTCGCGAACCGATCTCAGAAGCTGCGCTTGTCAGGGGGCGCATCCTTGCCGAGCTTCCTCGCCGAGGCGACCGCCGCGGACCTGAAAACTCCGTGCGCCATCGTTGACGCCGCGCCTTCCGCGCGCGCCTCATAGATCGAGACCCGTGCCTCGTGCGCCGGACCGTCGTCGGGTGCGGCTGCGATTGCCCAATCGATCAGATGTGCCGCCATCGCCAGGTCGCCGGCCGCGAGTTTCTCGAGCGCCCGCGCGACCAGCTTGTCCACTCCGCCCGCCAGCGCGGCAATCTCGCGCCCGCGCTCTTCGACCGTGGCAGGCATCAGGTTCGACGGAACGCTGTCGTACCATCCGCCCTCCAGCCGCCAGATGTTGCGCACGATAAATTCCGGATCGTCGTAAACCGGCTGGAGGTAAGGCTTCCCGGCCAGGTCGGCGCGCGGCTTCACCGTATGGATGATCTCGTCCAGGGTCGCATCGGCATTCATCATTGCGATCGTTTTGTCGTAGATGTCCTGGAGAAACTCCGCCGTGTCGTTGAGCATGCGCTTGACTTTGAGCGCGCCGAAGACCGGGTAGCCGTGGCCGGGGATCAGGACCTCCGCGCCCAGCTTGGCCATCGCGCGCAGCGCCTCGGCCCATTCGCGCGCATAACGCTGCGCCTTCTGCGGATTGCCCGCGTTGGGAACCGCCCAGATGATCAGGTCGCCGGTGCACAGCACCTTGCGTTGCGGGATATACACCCAGCAATGATCGTCGGTCTCGCCGCGTGCGTGATGGCATTCGAACTTGTGATCGCCCGCGACGACGTTGAGCTGGTTGTCGAAATAGGTGTCGGGATAGACGTACTCGGTCGGCCACACCGAATGGCGGCTGAACTGCCGCGTGTTAATCGCGGCGTTGTATCCTGGCGTGCGCTTGTAGCGATCGAAGCGCGCGGCGATAGCGCGATGTCCCACCACGCGCGGGCGCGCGAAGTTATGCTGCCGCGCGTCATCGAGGAGCGCGGGGGTACCGCACGCGTGATCGACGTGACCATGAGTGTAGATGGCGGTGTTGATGCGGTCGGGCGAGAATTTGCGCACCAGCTCGAGCGTCTCGCGCTGGTTGAAATAGGCACCCGTGTCGACCATCACGAGCCCTTCGCGGGTTTTGATCGCCGTGACGTTGGCGAACCATCGATAGAACATCACGCCATCGGCGACTTCCTCTTCTTCGCCGGTGGGGGCGAGCGGGTGAAACTCGCGGGTGGTGATCTCGCCGTTGAGCAGCTTCTCGGAATTATCTCTTACTGATCCCATTTTTAAGACCGCCGCGAATTATCCGCCCCATCGCCGAAGCCGCGCAACCGGCGCGAAGTGGCGCGGGTTCCGGCCGGTGCCGCCCCGCAATATGCGGGCGAGACGCCCCGGGTTCAGACAATAATTCCCCGCGAATGACTTAGGATGCATAAGACGTGCATCGTAAGCCCGGAGGAATCCACAACCATGCCGGACTATTTGACGTTTTTGGATGGCTTGATCGCATACCGGCTTTCGCTCGGTCTCTTTCTCAATTAGGCTACGACGCTCCCAGGTCATTTTTGACCTGAGACAAGGCGAAATTTCTCGCCTCGATAGGTTTTGTAATGCCATGGGGACGCCGCATGAAATCTCGTCTGGTCCGGATACCTGCCCTGGTCGCCTTCGCGATCTCAACCTTCCTCGCGGCAAAGGCCCTGGCCGATTCCAACAAGCAGCTCGGTCAATTGGATTTCACACACGGGGGACGCAACGCGCTGAGCGGCGCCAGCCTGAGCATGTACTTTCAGAACTTCGCCGGCGTGGTCGTGGACTCCAACGGACATCTCTACGTGTCCGATACCGGCAACAATCGAATTCTCGGCTGGCAGACCGCATCGTCGTTCACCAGCGGGCAATCGGCGGACCTCGTTATAGGCCAGCCGGATTTCGGATCGATCACCGCCAACCAGGCTTCGGGCAACGTTCCGACCAATAGCCGTTTGAATCAACCGGCCGGGCTCGCGCTCGACTCCGGCAACAACCTTTACGTGGCCGACCAGAGCAACAACCGCGTGCTGGAATTTCCAGCTCCGTTCGCGCAGTGCAACAACACTTTCCCCTGCGTCGATTCGGTCGGCGCGACCAAGGTCTTCGGCCAAAGCAGTTTCAACGGCAACAGCCAGGGAACCGCGAACATGGCCGCCCCCGTCGGCGTAGCCGTCGATCAAACTTCGGGTGCGGTGTGGGTCGCCGATACCGTGCAGAACCGGGTGCTGGGATTTACCTCACCGCAGTCGGGAGCGAATCAAACCGCGAACGTCGTAATCGGCCAGGCCAGTCTCAGCGGGTCCGGTACGGGCCTCAGCCAGACCGCGCTCGACTTCCCGGAAGGCGTATTTGTCGATGACATGGAGCGGCTCTGGGTCGCCGACACCGGCAACAACCGCGTGCTGGAGTACGACCAGCCGACCTCGATGTCGAACAGCCTGCCCGCGAGCAACGTTTTCGGACAGAACGGTTTCACCGCGGGCGGCCAGAATCAGAATAGCAGCGTGGCGGCGAACACCCTGGATGGGCCAATGAGCGTGTGGGTCCAGGCCACGACCGAGGATGTCTTCATCTCCGACACTTCGAACGCGCGCATCCTGATCTTCAATTCACCGACGCTCTCTCCCACCGCCGCTCCGGCAGCCAGCAGCGTGATCGGACAAGCTGACTTGACACACCGGACGATGAGCGGTTGTACGGGCCTGAACGGCGGCTTCGACAGCGGCAGCAGCAACCTCAACGTCTCGAGCGCGTCGGGTCTCTGCTACCCGAGCTCGGCCGTGCTGGATTCGTCCGGCAACCTGTACGTGGCCGACGCCAACAACAATCGGGTGCTCAGGTACACCAGCGGGTTCAGCACGCACGCCAGCGCCAGCGCCGTGCTGGGGCAGACGGCATTTACACGGATCCGCGCGCCGTTCGTAAACAACATCGGCTTCTGGCAACCGCGCGGCGTCGCGATCGATTCGGCGGGCCATCTGTACGTCGCGGACTATTTGAACAGCCGCGTTCTCGGATGGCCGAGCGCATCGTCGTTCAACAATGGCGACCCCGCTTCCTTGGTAATCGGTCAAGCGGATTTCATAACCGACTTTTCCAACACGCCCAACGACCTTCCAACTGCATCCGGACTGGCGCTGCCGCAGGGAATCGCCGTTGATCCGGTCGGTAACCTGTTCGTGGCGGATACCGGCAACAACCGCGTGTTGCAGTTCAACACGCCGTTCGCGGGCTGCAACAATCAATCGTGCGTCGTGGGCAACGCCAACGTGGTCTTTGGGCAGGCGGATTTCGTCTCGGGCGGCGTCAATCACAACACGGCTTCGTCCACGCCCTTTCAGAACAGCTTGTGGATTCCAACCAGTGTCGCAGTCGATGCGAACGAAAATCTGTTCGTAGCAGACAGCAACAACAATCGCGTGGTCGAATATTTCGACGTGACCGCCTCGAGCACCCAGGGCCGCAATGCCGACGCAGTTTTCGGCAACACCAGTTTCACGACGAACCCCTCTTGCCCGAGCCTGGGAACGCCGCCGGGGCCGGGTAATGCCAGGCTCTGCAAGCCGGGAGCGGTGGCGGTCGATGCCTCGGGAAACCTCTACGTGGCTGATACCCAGGAGAGCCGCGTAGTCGAATTCGATGCCGCGACCATGACCACGACCAGCAACGCGGCCAATCACATCCTGGGCGTCAACGCCTTCTCAGGCTCTTCTCTCTTTCAATATTTCGTCTGCCTGAACAGCGCCACCCCGACGCAGACCAACATCTGCAATCCGACGGGTCTCGGCCTCGATCCGTCCGGCCACCTGTACGTCGTCGATCAGGGATTCAGCCGGGTGCTGGAATTCAAGACGCCCCTGGCTAACGACGGGACCGGCTCCGCGGTAAATGCGGATGTGGTCCTCGGGCAGACCGACTTCTTCTCCGGGTTTGCCAATCAAAACAATCAGTACCCGAATTCGACCACCCTGGCCGATCCGTGGGGCGTTACCGTCGACCCATCGAATCCGACCCACGTGTTCGTCGCCGACGCGCTCAACAATCGCGTCCTTCAGTTCGTGAACAACGCCGCCACCCCGACTGCGACGCCGACCGCAACAGCTACCGCAACCGCGACTGCATCGGCTACTGCTACCTCGACCGCGACTGCATCGGCCACTGCGACCAGGACGGCTACGGCGACCGCAACGGCTTCTCCAACCGCGACTTCGACTGCTACGGCAACCCTCGTGCAGACGCCGACCGCGACGGCGACCGCCACCGCGCATCCGACCCTGACTCCGACGTTGACGCCCAGCCCGACTCCAACCAAGACGCCGACTTCGACGGGTAAGCCGACCAAGACCGCTACGCCGACCAAGACCAAGACTCCGAAACCGACAAAAACCCCTACTCCGACCAAAACCAAGACACCCACGCCTACAAAGACGCCGAAACCAACCAAGACTAAAACGCCGACGCCTACCAAAACGCCGAAACCAACCAAGACCAAAACGCCTACGCCAACTAAAACGGCCAAACCTACGGCGACCAAGACCGCCAAGCCGACCTAGACTGTGCGGGTCGGAAAACCGGGACCTACGCGATTTGAATGATGGCGGGATCAGCGAATGCTGGTCCCGCCTCCTTGCCAGTGGTGGCGGGCGGCCCGCCCGCTGATCCGAAGCGTCCTCTTTCAGACCAACGTTGGCGATTGGATGTTCAGGTCAGAGGGCTGGCGCCCAACCGATGCCCCGGAAGGCGGCTCACTCGTGGGGATGCAGCTCGCGGACGTGGCGAATCTTGCGATGCTCGACCCAGTGGTAGCGATCGTGTTGATCGATGAGCGCGGCCTCGATTCCCGCGGCGCGCGCGCCGACCATGTCGATTGAATAGATGTCACCGGCGAAGCGCGCTTCGTGCGGCGCGATACCGAGCCGCTCCAGCGCGATATGAAAAATCCGCGGGTCCGGTTTTGCCACTCCCACGATGTGCGAATCGATTATCGTGTCGAAGAACGGCGCCAGCCCAAACCGCTTCGCGTCGTTTTCCACTTGCCCTTCGGCGTTCGACACCACCGCGAGCTTGAAGCCCTGCGACTTGAGCCGCTCCAGCGCTTCGAGCGTTCCCGGCCTGACCACGCGCCAGAGGGTCGCCTCGCGATGGATCCGCTGAAAGCGCGCGCCGAGCTCCAGTATTTCCTCGTCAGGAATTCCTGCCGCCTGCAGCCATCCGCGGAAGAACGCCTGGTACCCGGTGTTAACGTCGCCGACGCCCCCACCCATCATGAAGCGGTCGATCACCGCGCGCCCTTCGTATTCCGCGTATTCCAGCGTGAGCGCATCGAGCTTGCGCCCCGGCCGGCTGAACTCGCGCGCCAACAGCTCGTAGTCGAGGAAAGCCAGGGTCCCGCCAAAGTCGAACAGCAGCGCTTTGGCCGCGCCTTTTTTCTTATCTGAAGGCATCCAGGCAGCTTACCTTTCCGATGTTTCGGATAGGAGAGCGCGCGATAGTTGTTGCCTGACCCTCTATCTAAAAGATAAGATTTTTCTGGATTTTTATTCCCGGCTTCTGTCCGGCATGGATGGCGCGATGTACACCGGCATAATCGAGGACCTCGGCACCGTCGCTAGCATCAAACCCGTTCCGCAAGGGGCGGTGATGACCGTCAAAACTGCTCTGCCCACGGCGCGGATCACGATCGGGGATTCAGTCTGCTTCAACGGGGTCTGTGTCACCGTGGTCTCCAGGGGCCGCGGCAAAATCGCCGCCGACCTTTCCGCGGAAACTCTGCGCCGTTCGACGCTGGGCAGCCTCAAGGCCGGGGACAGGGTGAACCTGGAGCGATGCTTGACGCTCGATAAGTTGATCAACGGTCACCTGGTGGCTGGTCACGTCGATGGGGTCGCGCGAATCGTATCGATCAAAGCGGAGGGCAGCTCAAAACTGTTCACTTTCGAAGCGCCCGCTGCCGAGACTCGCTACCTGATCGAGAAAGGGTCAGTCGCGCTCGATGGAATCAGCCTCACCTGCTTCGGCATCAAGGGGCGCCAGTTCTCGGTCGAGCTGATCCCGCATACGCTCAAGGTGACAACGCTCGGTTACAAGAAAGCGGGCGACAAGGTGAATTTCGAGAGCGACATGCTCGTGAAATACGTCGAGAAGATGCTGGTGGGTCGCCGGCTGGTACCGGTCGCGGCGGCGGGAGCATAGGGATTGTTATCGCGATGAGCCTGATGCAGATACCGCGCAAGATCGAATACGCGCTGCGCGCGATGATCTACATGGCGGATCGTCCGGGCGGCGTGGTGCGCGGAACCGAAATCGCGCGCCACGAGCACATCCCCAAGTACTATCTCGAGAAGGTCATTCGCGACCTGATGCGCCGGGGACTTGTCAACGCGCGGCGCGGCCCCGGTGGCGGCTACCAGCTCGGCCGCACCGCCGATCACATCACCTTTCGCGACATCATCGAGGCCGTCGAGGGTCCAATCAAGCTGAACGTATGCACCGACGGATCCAGCTCGTGCGCGCTGCAACCCACCTGCCGGATGTACCGGGTGTGGGAAAAGGGCCAGCGCGTGCTGCTCGAAGTGTTTTCCGACACGTCGCTTTCCGAGATCGCATCGTCGAAGGTTCCGGGCGGTGGTTTCATCGAGAGCCCCCCGCCGGTGGAATCGGTCGTCAAGCAATAGCCGGGAAATTGAATCGCACCTCGATGGCTGCGCGAAAGCCGCGGAACTTTCTGCCGAAACCGGCATCCACTCCCGCTGAATCGGACCTCCGGCGGTGAGCGATACGCCATCGTATTCTCAGGGCGCGGCGGGCGAGCCGTCGCGCACGCGCAGCTTTTCCGAAGAGAGTTTCTATCTCGAGGAGTTCTACGGAAAGAGCCTGCTGTTCGCGATGGTGCCGCCGGCGGGAACCCGGGCCAGCGATTTCAATTCGCTTATCCGGACGCTGCGCCGGCTCAAGAGCAACCAGACCCGATGCATCATCATCGTGTCGCCGAGCGCGCTGACCAAGCTCGCGCAGCGGATGGGCCGGCTCGCGCCGAGCGGTCCGGTACCGGTTTTCAATCCTTCGCTCGGCGTGCGATCGCGGCCCTACCCGCCCGACGGCGCGGTGTCGCAAATCTGGGAAGGGCTGCGCGCGGGATCAATCGTAATCGCGTCGACCAACGACGACGATGCCGACGACCTGGTCGTGTTCGCGCAGGAGTTGGCCAGCCGCCTGCGCGTCTTCAAGCTCATCTTTCTCGATCGCCAGGACGGATTGCTCAATCGCAAGGGCGAGCGGATGTCGTTCGTCGAAAGCAAGCGCATCCCGCGCGCAATCCGGGGAATCCGTTCGCGCGCGCGTCGCGCGATCATCCGATCGGCCTCGCGCGCGCTGAAAAACGGCGTCGGCTCCGTGAACCTGGTCGCGCCGCGTGGCGTGTACGAAGAACTATTCCGCTTCCTCGGCGCGGGAACGCTCTTCACCGAAACCCCCTACGGTCACGTGCAGCCGATCTCGATCGATGACTTCGAGGAGGTCGAGGCGCTGATTGTTCGCGGCCAGGATGAGGGCTTCCTGCTGGCGCGCAGCGAGGATCAAATCGCAAAGATTCTTCCTTCCTGCTTCGGCTATCGAATCGGCGACGAGCACCTGGCCGGCATCTGCGCGCTGCTGACCGATCCATATCGGCGTGAGCGAGCCGGTGAAATCACCGCGTTGTACACCCTCACGCGATTCCAGGGCGAGGGCGTCGCCGTCGAGCTGGTCAAGGAAGTGGTGAGCGAGGCGCGGGCCCGGATGCTGCGCTACGTGTTCGCGTGCACCAGCGAGGATCGCGCGGCGCGCTTCTTCAGTCGCCTGAATTTCCGCCGGGTCGGCGCCAAGGATGTCCCCCCGTCGAAGTGGCGCGGCTACGATCGCGCGCGAATTTCACGCTTGAGCATCTTCCGCTACGAACTCGCCTGAGCCCATCGAGGGATAGCGCATGTGCGGGATAGCAGGCGTGATGATGTCCGACGGGCGGCCGGCGCAGCCCGCGGTGCTGGATCTCCTGCAAGCCGCATTGGCCCATCGCGGCCCCGACGGCGCCGGGCGTCACGTCGCGGGCCCGGTCGGGATGCTGAACACGCGCCTGGCGATTATCGATCTGAAGACCGGCGACCAGCCCCTGTACGAAGACGGCGGCGCCGCGCTGGTCGCCAACGGCGAGATCTACAACGACCCCGAGCTGCGCCGGCGCCTGCCGGACGTGCGCTTTCGGACCGGATCGGACTGCGAATCGCCTCTTCATCTGTACAGGCGCAAGGGACTCGACTTCGTTGACGACTTGCGCGGCATGTATGCGATCGCGATTCATGACCCTGCCGGCGCGAAGCTGGTGATCTCGCGCGATCCCTTTGGAATCAAACCGCTCTATTACGTCGAGACTCCCGGGTATTTCGCGTTCGCATCGGAGCCGCGCGCCTTAGTCGCGGCCGGATTGGCGGAACGACAGATCCGACCCGGCGCCCGCGGCGAATTGCTGCAGCTCAAGTTCACCACCGGCGCGGAGACGATTTTCGCGCAAATCCATCGTGTTCTTCCGGGCGAGACCCTGGTGATCTCCGACGGCAAGATCGTCGAACGACGGCGGCGGATGGCGCTGCCCGAGGGCGGCCCGCGATCGATCGCCTACCCGGACGCGATGCGCCAGCTCGACGAAATCCTCCGCGACAGCGTGGAGCATCACCTGCGATCCGATGTGCCGTACGGTCTGTTTTTGTCAGGGGGAATCGATTCATCGACGCTCGTGGGACTGATGGCGAAGATGTCGTCGAACCCGGTCGTCGCGCTGACCGCGGGCTTTCGCGACAGCAAGGTTCCCGACGAGAGCACGGATGCGCGCCGGGTCGCGCGGGCCGTCGGCGCCGACCATCACGTGGTCGAAGTCACCGCGGACTACTTCTGGAAGAACGCTGCGCGAATTGCGGATTCGCTGGATGATCCAACCACTGACGCCGCGACGGTTCCCACCTTCGCACTGGCCGAGGCCGCCCGTGGGCACGTCACCGTGGTGCTGAGCGGCGAGGGCGGCGACGAGATGTTCTGCGGGTACAGCCGCTACCGGCGCGCGCGATGGTTCCGGGGCGCGTTCACCAGGCACGCGCGCACGCGCGGCGAATTCGACGGATTCGGGGAGATGAACGGCGCTTTCAAAGGATGGCGCGATGGACTCGACGAGGTCGAGCGGCGCGAGGCCGGCAACGGCCGCAGCTTCATCCAGAAACTCCAGGCGGTGGATTGCGCCGAATGGCTGCCTAACGATCTTCTGACCAAGCTCGACCGCTGCCTGATGGCGAACGGCCTGGAAGGCCGCACTCCGTTTCTCGATCCCGTGGTTGCGGACTTTGCACTGCGCCTGCCCGACGGCGCGAAGGCGACCACCAGGATGAGCAAGCGCATCCTGCGCGATTGGCTATCCGTCAACGTCCCGGCGGCGGAGCCCTATGCGAAGAAGCTCGGCTTCAATCCGCCGATAGGGGAATGGATCGCCACCAGGAAAGACGTCGCTGCGGAACTGGTCGCGGCGCAACCCGGCATTGCGGAAGCCTTGGGCAAGGCGGATGTTCAGCGCGTGTTCGCGGATCCGGAGAAATATCACCAGGCCGCGTGGAGCCTGCTCTTCTACGCGCTGTGGCACAGCCATCATGTCCTCAACGTTCCCTCCAGCGGCACCGTGGACGAAGTGCTGGCGGCATCGCGCTCGCATGGATGATTCCCCCGCGATGACATCATCGCTCTCCCGCAGAACCACGATCGTCGTCTGTGGGGCGATCGCCCTGATGGTCGCCGTTCTGACCCTGTATCGGCTTGGCGCGAGCGATATCTGCAGCGGCGATGAAGCCGTCGAAGCGGTCTTTGTACAGCAGATGGTCGAGCACGACGAATTGCTGTTCCCGATCGAGAACGGCAGGCAGCCGATGTACAAGCCGCCGTTGTTTCATTGGACGGCGGCCGCCCTCGATTGGGCAACCGGCACCGATCGCGTGACGGCGCGCAACGTGCGCGCAGTCGCGGCACTCTACGCAATCGCGGGAGTAATCGTCACGATGGCGGTGGCGGGAGCGCTGATGGGCGGGGAAGGAGCAATCCTTGCCGGGCTCGCGCTCGCAGGATCGTATCAGTACATCAGCCTCGGCCGCTTCGGCCGCGTCGACATGACGCTGTGCTTCTTCGAGGCGCTCGCGCTGTATGCCTTTCTGTGGTGGTTGCCGGAGGGAAAGGACGCGAGCGCGCGTGATGCGCTCGAAAAAAGGCTGCGTCTTTACGGGTTGGCGATCGCGATGGGACTGGCGGTCCTGTCCAAGGGCCCGGTCGGAGCACTGATCCCGGGCGCGGCTATCGTGCTCTTCATGCTCTATGAGCGGAGGATGCCGCAAATGCTCGCGCTGCTGGAACCGGGTCCCCTGCTAATCGGCGCCGTGATCGCATCGAGCTGGTATGCGGCCTGCTACCTCGGCGGCAAATTCGGGTTCCTGAACCGGCAGATGGGCAGTGAGAACGTCGGCCGCTTCTTCGGATCGCTGGGCACGATGTCGCCGCTCTATTACCTCAAACCGATCTTCCTGAACTCCGCGCCGCTGAGCCTGATAGCTCCGATTGCGGCGGCCCTCGCGCTATGGCCACGGTCGAAGCCGCACGAGGCTCCAGCTGGAACAGGCTTCCGGCCGGTTCTCTCCGACGAGCGGCGCGACAGTGCCATTCGTCTCTTCGCCCTCTTCTGGATTGTGACGGTGGTTTTCTTCAACCTGGCCGCCTACAAGCGCCGGTCATACCTGCTGCCGCTGTGGCCCGCCAACGCAATGCTCATCGCGTGGCTGATCCTGTCGCTCGCGAGGTACTCCTGGGGTCAGACCGCAAGATGGGCATACGTGGCGGTTTGTACCGGCCTGGTTGTCTTCAACTTCATCTATATTCCGCGCAAGGAAGTGCGCGATTGCGCCGACTCGTCGTATCGGCCCGCGGCCGAGGAAATTCTCCAGGTGGTCGGCAAGAACGAGCCGCTCTACACCTTCGGCTTCGACGAAGAACTGGCGCCGCTGCTGTTCTATCTCGACCGCGACGCGCCCCAGCTCAAGGAAAAGCTCGGCGACGCGCCGCCCGGCTACGTGATCGTGCCGCTGCACGTATGGAAGGAGCATCAGGGCGAGGCGCTCGACCTTACCCCGGTCCTCACAAGCAACCACGGACAGCGTAAGCTGGTCCTGCTCCGGCGCGGCAAGACCTATGCGATGCTCGAGTGGCGCATGGCGACCGGAGCGCCATGGGACGCCGAATCAGGCATAATCGAGACTATTCCAACCCCGTCGCGCTAGCGGCGGCAGGAAGCCCTTCATGAAGAAAATTCTGCTCCTCGGCGTTAACGGTTTCATCGGCCATCACCTGACCAAGCGCATCATCGAAACCACCGATTGGCAGGTCTACGGCATGGACATGAACACCGATCGCGTGAGCGAGTGGCTTGCTCACTCGCGCTTCCACTTCTTCGAGGGTGACATCACCATCAACAAGGAATGGATTGAGTACCACGTGCGCAAATGCGACGTGATTATTCCGCTGGTCGCAATCGCCACGCCCGCCACCTACGTCCGGGATCCCCTGCGCGTCTTCGAACTCGATTTCGAAGCCAACCTGCCCATCGTGCGCCAATGCGTAAAGCACCGGAAGCGCATCGTGTTCCCCTCGACCAGCGAGGTATACGGCATGTGCCGCGATGGGGAATTCGACCCTTACGCGTCCGAGCTGGTCTACGGCCCCATCGACAAGCAGCGCTGGATCTATGCCTGCTCGAAGCAGCTCCTCGACCGCGTCATCTACGCGTACGGGGTTAGCGAAAACCTCGACTATACGCTGTTCCGCCCTTTCAATTGGATTGGCTCCGGCCTCGACAGCATCTACACCGCCAAGGAAGGTTCCAGCCGCGTCATAACGCAGTTCCTAGGTCACATCGTGCGCGGCGAGCCGATCAAGCTGGTCGACGGCGGGCGGCAGAAGCGCACCTTTACCTACGTCGACGACGGTATCTCTGCCCTCATGCGCATCATCGAGAACCCGGAAGGCCACGCTACGCGTCAAATTTACAACATCGGAAATCCGGCCAATAACTTTGCCATTCGCGAGGTGGCCGAAATGATGCTCGCGCTGGCCGCCGAGTACGCCGAGTACCGCGACAACGCTCGCAAGGTGGAATTGGTCGCTACTACTTCGGAGGCCTATTACGGCAGCGGCTACCAGGACGTGCAGAATCGGGTGCCTAAAATCGACAACACCAGAGCCGATCTGGACTGGTCACCGAAGGTCTCGATGGCAGACGCGCTCCGCGGCATTTTCGAGGCCTACCGCGATCACGTCGCGGACGCCCGCAAGCTGATGGAATAGCCGGATTCAGATGGGGCTCGTGTATTGCCATTTCAAATGGCAAATGCCATTTTGAGATGGTAATCATGAGCGTTACGATCGACAAGTTGGGCCGGATCGTGGTTCCCAAGTCTCTCCGTGACCGGCTAAGTCTGGTTTCCGGTAGCGAGCTGGAAATCGTTGAACTCCCAGATGGGTTTTCGTTGCGGGTCGCCTCGCGCGGGCCTTCGATGCTCAAGCTCGACGGGCTCTGGGTGCATCAGGGTGCTCCGGAACCGGGAGCCAACTGGGACAAAGTGCTGGAAGAAGAGCGCACCAAGGGGGGTTCGACCCCATAGTGGACGTCTTTTTCGACACCGGCGTCCTGCTGGCCGCATCCGAGCGAAGCCATCCTCACTATGGTCAGGCACGTCCAGCCCTTTTGCGAGTCGCGTCAGGCGTCGACAAGGGTTTCATCAGCGCCCACTCGATAGCCGAGTTGTACGCCGCTTTGACACGCCTTCCGGTTCAGCCGCGGATTCAACCCGTCGAGGCCTTGCAAATCGTCAACGAGAACATCCTGCCGCACTTCGAGTCGGTATCAATCAAGCGCAAGGATTACGTCGAGGCGATCGAGGGGTCCGCAAGCTGCGGAGCGGCCGGCGCGATGATTCACGTCGCGTTGATGCTCGGATGTGCCGCCAAATGCAAGCCGGATCGGATCTTTACGTTCAATTTGGTGGACTTCACCCGCCTGGCGCCGGAACACCTTCGCGACAAGATCTGCTCGCCATAGATATCGGATTAGCTCGCTCGGTAGCTGTACCTCCTCGCGATGCTATCTCACCCTGACCTCCGCTCCTTGGAAAGGAGCGGAAACGAAGAGCTCAGACCCGTTTGTAGCGGAAGCAACTCACGAGGTGGTCGTTGACCATCCCGGTCGCCTGCATGAAGGCATAGCAGATGGTCGTGCCGACGAAGCTGAAGCCGCGCTTGCGCAGGTCCTTGCTCATCGCGTCGGATTCGGCGGTAAATGCGGGCACGTCGCGATGGTTCTGCCAGGCGTTGCGCTTCGGCTTTCCGCCGACGAACTGCCACAGGTACGCATCCAGGCTGCCGAACTCCTTTTGCACGGCGAGCATCGCCCCGGCATTCGCCACTGACGCTTCGATCTTGAGCCGATTGCGGATGATGCCCGGGTTCTTGAGCAACGCGGCCCTTTCGCGCGCGCCGTATTTCGCGATCTTGCGATCATCGAAGCGGTCGAATGCGGCGCGATAGTTCTCGCGCTTGCGCAGAATCGTGTCCCAACTAAGTCCGGCCTGGGCACCTTCCAGAATGAGGAATTCGAACAGCGCGCGATCGTCGTGTAGCGGCACACCCCATTCGCGATCGTGGTAGTCGACCGCGAGATCGTTGTTGGCCCAGGTACATCGGACGAGGGCTTTAGATCGGGCAGGCTTCCGCCTCCCTTCCGAACGGCTTGACATCACACGTGCGCTGCCGCACCGGGCCTTTGACCCATCAGCATCGAAGCCAGTGCTGTCAGATCGTTGTCATCGTAGTAATCCAGCTCGATGCGCCCTGGATGCTTGCCGCGGCGCTTGACGATCCGCACCTTGCGTTTTAGCGCGCGCTGGAGGCCCTCCGCGAGCGCGTTCAGGTTGGGATCTTCCACGCGACGTGGGGCGGCGCCGTTACGCTTGCGCCGATGCTCGCTGGCGATCGCTTCCGCGCCGCGCGCGGTGATACCGCGATCCACGATCGCGCGTGCCGCCGTCACCTGCGCATCGGCCGAGCCGAGCGTGAGCAACGGCCGCGCCTGCCCTGCCGTCAGCTTCCCTTGCTCGATCATCTCGAGCACCGCGTCCGGCAACTCCAGCAACCGGATCGAGTTGCTCACGTAGGGGCGGCTCTTGCCGATTCGCGCGGCGATATCGTCGTGGCTCTGCCCGAACTCCTTGTGCAGACGGGCCAGTGCGCGCCCCTCTTCCACCGCGTTCAGATCCTCGCGCGCCAGGTTCTCGACCAGCGCCATCTCAAGTGCGCCGCGGTTATCGAGATCGCGCAGCAGCGCCGGCACTTTCTCCAGACCCGCGAGGCGCGCCGCGCGCAGGCGACGCTCGCCGGCGATCAACTCATACTGCTCGTGACCGGGATCCGTGGAGTTGTAGAAGCGGACGATCAGCGGTTCGATTATGCCCTGGCTTCTGATCGCCGCCGCAAGCTCGCTGAGCCGCTCCTGGTCAAAATGGGTGCGCGGCTGCCAGGGACACGGTGCGATCTCATCGATCGGCACGAAAAGAACCTGCGCGGTCTCCGCTTCGGGTAGAGTGTTTTCGATCAGCGCATCGAGTCCGCGTCCCAACGGTTTTCGCATCATCCGCCTCTTCCTCCTCGAGCTGCGCGCATCGCGCGCAATTTATCCCGGGGTCGCAGCAACCCCATCGCGTTCCATGATTTCCAGCGCCAGCCGCCGATATTTTTCGGCGCCCGCCGATTTACCTTCGTACTCCAGCACAGACAGGCCGTGACTGGGGCTCTCCGACAGACGTACGCTGCGCGGAATCACGCTCGCGAAGACCTTGTCGGGAAAATGCCGCCGCACCTCGCTCGCGATTTCGTGCGAAAGCCGATTGCGTGGATCGAACATCGTGAGCACCAGGCCTTCGATCTCGAGCGATGGCCTCAGCGCGGTTTTGACTTTGCGGATTGTCGCGAGAAGCGAGCTCAGCCCCTCCAGTGCGTAATACTCGCACTGCATCGGGACCAGGACCGCATCCGCAGCGACCAGCGCATTGAGGGTCAGAATGCCGAGCGACGGCGGCGTATCTATTAGAACATAGTTATATTCCAGACTAGCCGCCTCGAGCATCGCGCGCAATCGGCGCTCGCGGCCTTCGATCGTCGCCAGCTCGATCTCTGCGCCGACCAGATCGCCGCCGCCCGCGGCCAGGAACAGGTTGGGGCGGACCTCGCGAATAATCTCATGCAGGGGAACGCCGACCACCAGCGAATCGTAGATCGTTCGCCCGCCCGCATCGGCCTGCGCACCCTCCCTAACGATTGTTAGGCCGGAAGTCGCGTTGCCCTGCGGATCGAGATCGATCAGCAGCACGCGGCGGCCAGCCTCCGCAAGCGCCACCGCGAGATTCACCGCAGTGGTGGTCTTGCCCACGCCGCCCTTCTGATTGGCTATTGCAATGACGCGCCCCACAACCTCCGCAACCTCATCGCGTCCGGGGATGGACGCCGCGTTTCACGTGAAACGCCTGCAACTTGAGAGATATTAAACTCCGGGTGCGATGGGAAATCAAAGGTGCGAGATCGGTCTGTGCACAGGACGGGAGGATCGTCGAAGCACCAGGACACAAAGTTGAATAGAAGTAACCGCCGGCAGCCGCTACTCAGGTAAGAGATTTTCGAGCAACCAGGAGCGAGCGCCTGGTTACTGCGGAACCGCGCCCGACGACATACTCGTGGCGAATCGGTTCGCTCAGACCGGCTGCGCGGAAAAGCCCGGCAGCGATTTGTTGCTCTGGGCTGGCCCACAGCAGAGCGACTCCACCTGGTCGCAATGCTTTCGCGGCTATCTCGATCGATGCCTCGCCGACTGCGCGAGACGTGAGCACATCGAAATCTTCCCCCACGGTAGCAGGTGTCGCGCGCCGGCAGATGACCGTGACGTTGGTCAGGCCCATCTCGGTCGCAGACGCCGAGAGAAAGCTTGCACGCTTGCGCCGGGCTTCAATCAAGATGAACTCGGCATCGGATGCCGCCGCCAGGATAAGTCCCGGAAAGCCGGCCCCGCTTCCCAGGTCCAGCACCTGCGTTTGAGGTTCAAACAAGTTGAGTGGCGGAGTAACGAACAACGGCGCGAGGCTATCGATAACATGAAACGCGACTTCGACCGGATCCTCGGGATGCGCCGTCAGATTGGTACGCGCGCCCCACACTCCGAGTGCCTCTGTAAAGCGCGCGATACGCTCAAGGAAACCCTTGCCGCGAGCGGCCGCTGCGGGAGTCGCCTCAAGGATTTCAAGGACCCGGTCGGATATCGGCGTGGACGTTTCGCGATGTTTCACGTGAAACGTAGCAGAGGCTATCGGTCGGAAGCCGCGGCGCGCTCCCGACCAGCTTTGATGTGGACTGCCAGAATCGAAACTGCGGCGGGTGTGATTCCGGGCATGCGAGCAGCCTGTCCGAGCGATTGAGGTCTGGAGGCAGAGAGCCGCTCACGAACCTCGGTGGAAAGCCCCCGAATTCGATGGAAATCCACCCATTCGGGGATGTTCGTGTCTTCGAGCCGCCGGAAGCGTTCGATCGCCTCAGTCTGCCGACGCACGTATCCGTCGTACTTGATATCGATTTCCAGCTCCGCGGCTTCATCGAACTCCAGTCCGGCATCGAGACCGGCCAGATCGAGGACATCGCGGTAGGAAAGCTCGGGCCGCCGGAGCATCTCGAGCGCCCGGATCGATTGCGCGATCGGTGCGGATTCGCGCCCGGCCAGCCGCACGTTCACCGTTTCAGAGGCTGGAATCAGAGCGCCGCGAAGGCGTTCAATTTCTTCCGCGACCCTGGCGGTCTTGTTTCGAACCCGCTCGCCCGCGTGAGCATCCAGAAGCCCCAGCCGCTCGCCGATGGGGGAGAGTCGCCGGTCGGCATTGTCCTCGCGCAGGATAAGCCGATACTCCGCGCGCGAAGTGAACATCCGGTAAGGCTCACCGCCGATTCCTCGTGTGACGAGGTCATCTATCATCACGCCGATGTACGCCTCATCGCGGCGCAGGTTAAGCGGTTGCTCACCGCGAACCTGGAGAGCAGCGTTGATTCCCGCGATCAGTCCCTGCGCCCCTGCCTCTTCATATCCGGTGGTGCCGTTGATCTGACCGGCGAAGAACAGGCCCTTCACCAGCCGGGTCTCCAGGCTCGAATGGAGCTGCGTCGGATCGGAAAAGTCGTATTCGATAGCATAGCCGGGACGCATGATTTCGGCGCGCTCAAGCCCGGGAATGGAATGGACCATCGCTATCTGCACATCTAGCGGCAGGCTGGTCGACAGGCCATTGGGATAGACCTCGACCGTGTCGCGGCCCTCGGGCTCCAGGAAAATTTGATGGCGCCCCTTGTCGCTGAAGCGCATCACCTTGTCTTCGACCGAAGGGCAGTAGCGTGGTCCGCGACTCTGGATCACGCCCGAGTACATTGGGGAGCGATCGATACCTCCGCGGATAATTTCGTGTGTGAGCTTGGTCGTGTGCGTCAGGTGACAGGGAATCTGCGGCCGATCGATCTGTTTTGTGCGGAACGAAAATGCCGGCGCGGGCTCATCGCCGTTTTGAATCTCAAGTCCGGCGTAGTCGATCGTTCGCGAATCCAGCCGAGGGCAGGTGCCGGTCTTGAGCCTACCGACGCGAAATCCCAGTTTCGTTAAATCTTCGCTAAGACCCATCGCCGCGAAATCGCCGGCGCGTCCCGCGGAATAATTCTTCAGTCCGATATGAACGAGACCCTTGAGAAAGGTTCCCGTCGTTATGACGACGGTCGGAGCCTCGAAGACCTCGCCGATTTGCGTCTCGACGCAGCGCACGCATCCGTCTTCGACAATCAACCGCTCAACGCTTCCCTGGCGTACCGCAAGATTCGAAGTAGTCTCAAGCACGCGCTTGCTGCGGGCCCGATATGCCGCCTTGTCGGCCTGCGCGCGGCGCGCGCGCACGGCGGGACCCTTGCGGGTGTTGAGAAAGCGGAACTGGATCCCGGTCTCATCGATCGCCAGACCCATCTCGCCCCCTAGCGCATCGATTTCGCGCACCAGGTGGCCCTTGCCAATTCCGCCGATCGCGGGATTACACGACATCTGGCCGATGTGGTCGAGGTTGAGCGTGAGCATCAAGGTCTTCGCGCCCATCCGCGCCGCGGCGAGCGAAGCTTCGATACCGGCGTGCCCGGCACCGACCACGATGACGTCGTACTTCATGGCTGGACGGGAGATTATCGCGCAGGAAAGAGGTGGAGCAAAGCAACAGAAATCCGTACGTTCTCCGGGGATTTCCGGTCTGTAGGCTTTTCCTACTTTCCGATACAGAACTCGGCGAAGATTTTATCCAGCACATCTTCGCTGGTGACTTCGCCGGTGATGGCGCCGAGTGCATCCGCCGCGGCCGCGATATCGACCGCGACGATCTCGGGCGGCATCGCGCGCAGCGCGCTCTCCCGCGCAGCCTTGAGCGCGCGCAGTGCCGCCGCGAGCGCATCGCGATGCCGTCCGCGCGAGATCGCAATCCCGCTTTCAGCGCCGGGGCCCGCGAGCGCATCGATCGCGCACGAGAGCTCCTGGCGCAGACGCGGGAGACCATCGCCATTCAGCGCGGAGATCGCGAGGATCGGCATCGCGATTCCGGCGGCTTGCAGATCCGACGGCGCAAAATGCCGCGCAAGATCGCTCTTGTTCAGCAGCGCGACCCCCGCGCGATCGCGGCACAGCGCGACGATCGCCGAATCGTCGGAATCGAGCGGCCGCGAAGAATCGAACATCGCGATCAGCAGATCGGCCTCGACGGCCGAGCGGTGGGTCCGCTCGATGCCAAGTCGCTCCACCTCGTCACGTCCCTCGCGCAGGCCGGCAGTGTCGAGAATCGTGAGCGGAACGGAACCGAGCTGAATCGTGTCCTCTATAACGTCGCGGGTCGTGCCGGGGATGTCGGTGACGATCGCGCGATCGATGCCTAGCAACAGGTTGAGCAGGCTCGACTTGCCGGCGTTAGGCTTGCCGATAATCGCGGCGCGCGCGCCTTCGCGGGCGAGCCGTCCGCGCGCGAAGCTGTCGTGCAGAACGGCGACGTCGCCGATGATGCGTTCGATCTCACCGGCCATCTCGCGACGCGAAGGGAGCTTGATGTCCTCGTCGGAGAAATCGATCTCGGCCTCCAGATGCGCGCGGATGCCAACGACCTTTTCCCTGAGCCCGCGAACTTTTTCGGCAAGAACACCGGACAGCTGAGCCAGGGCCTGCCGCAAGCCCGCTTCGCCGCGAGCCCCGACCAGGTCCGCGACTGCCTCAGCTTCGGTCAGATCCATCCTGCCGTTGAGAAATGCACGGCGGGTGAATTCTCCAGGCTCGGCCATGCGGGCGCCATGCGCGACTGCCAGGGCAAGAACCCGGCGCACCAAAAATGGGCCGCCGTGAAGCTGCAATTCGGCGACGTCCTCGCCGGTGAGGCTATGGGGCGCACGCATGATGAACGCGAGGGCGCGGTCGAGATGCGCCCCCGTCCCGGAGTCGATGACGTCACCCAGGTAGACCCGCCGGGGCTTGAGGGCACGATCGCTGACGGGCTTCCAGATGGCGCGCAGGATCTCCGGCGATTTCGGCCCGGACAGCCTGATGATTGCGACTGCGCCGGCTCCAGGAGCGGTGGCGGGAGCAACGATAGTGTCGCGCAGGTACATTTCTGGTTAGATGGAATCGGGATGCCCCCGATTGGGCTCTTTAAGGAAGCCGGAGCCTTGCCCCAATGGCGTCAGTGTGGTTCGATTGCGGCTATCCCTGAAGGAAATTCTAACGTAAAATCGCGCTCTTTCGGAATCCAACTCCCCGGGGCCCTGACCCGGGCATAGATAAAATTGGCCGCAGATGAAAAGGACCTACCAACCTCACAATCGACGTCGAAAGCGAACCCACGGCTTCATGGCCCGGATGGCAACCCCCGGCGGGCGCAAGGTGCTGAAGCGCCGGCGCGCAAAGGGGCGCAAACGCCTGAGCACCACGATTCCACGCAAGCAGCCCGGCTAGCAGTTCCACGATCGTCGCGGAGCTTCACCGCCGCCGACCGGTTGCATCGCAGCGCCGAGTTCCTGCGCTTGCAGCGCAAGGGCGCCCGGGTTCAGAGCAAACATTTCGTGCTGTATGCGGGAAGGCTGGGGGAAGAAGCCGAGCGGCGGCTGGGAGTAACGGTCTCGCGCCGAATCGGTAATGCCATCGTGAGAAATCGCCTCAAACGCCGCGTCCGCGAATGCTTTCGGCTGACCTTGCGGGACGAAGTTCCGCGCGGAGTGTCGATCGTCGTGATCGCGCTGGCCGGCGCGGGCATTCTCGACACCCCGGCTATCAATCGCGAGCTGGCGGCTGCTACCGTCAATGCGGTGAAGCGCCTCGAGGCGCGATGATGAAGACCCTCAGCCAGATCCCGCGGCTATCGGCTCTCGCCCTGCTTTCGATCTATCGCACAACAATTTCGCCGGTGATTCATGCCGTAGCTGGTCCCGCGTGCCGCTTTGAACCGTCGTGTTCGCGGTTCGCGTCGGATGCGATTCGCGAGCACGGACTGATGCGAGGCGGCGCGATGGCTCTCAGACGGCTCGCGCGATGCCATCCGCTGGGTGGACACGGCTACGACCCCGTCCCCGCGAAGAGGCCCTAGTCAGGAAGATCCTTGGATACCACCCGTCTATTGCTCGCGGTCATTCTCTCGCTGGGTTTGATCTTCATCTACCAGGAGCTGGTCCTGAAGCGGATGGCTCCGCCACCGACCCAGCAGCAAGCGCAGAACCTGGCGCAATCAAGCGCCGGCGCGATGCCATCGTCCGCCGCCTCGTCCGCGGAGACGGCGCAGCCGAGCGCCGGTCAGCCCGTGGTGACCAGTGCGTCCCCGGCCTCATCTCTCCAGCCGGCTGCGCCACTTAGTGCGGAGCGGCTCCTCACGATCGAAACCGACCAATATGTCGCGCAGGTCACTACCCGGGGCGGCAGGATCAAGAGCTATCGCCTGAAGCAATTTCGCGAGACTGCGGCACCCGATAGCGGCTCGTACGAACTCGTGCCCCAGTCAGGCGATTTTGTGCTTCCGCTTGGCGCGATAGTGGCGCGCGGCGACCAGGTCCTTAGCGACGCGGGACTCGACTACAACACCTCCACGCCCAACCAAACCAACATCGCGGCCGACGAGAGCGGCAAAGTGGTTCTAGAGGCGCACGCCGCTGACGGCACAACCATCGACAAGACGCTCAATTTTCACGGCGACACGTACGCGTTCACAACCGATCTTTCCATCACGGGTGGCCCCAAGAACGATGCGATCGGGCTGGCGCTGAGCCAGCCGTTGACTGCTCACCTCGGCTACTACGACTTCCCCGAGCTCCAGGCGGATGTCACGGGGAAGGTGATGAACGAAGCCGAGAAGGCGCTGCGCAAGGGTGTGGCGCCGGTATTCGGCAATATCATCTATGCCGGCTTCGGCGATCGCTACTTTCTGACCGCGTACCTGCCGAGCATCGCGAGCGCGGGCACGCTGACGATGACCTTTAACGGCAGCCAGGCGCTGGCGCGAATGCTGTATCCCGGAATCGATCATTTGAGCACGCGGGTTTACATGGGTCCCAAGCAGTTGGAGGCTCTGGAAGCCGTCGACCCGGCATTGCAGAAGTCGATCGATTTCGGATGGGCGGGGTTGCTCGCGATTATTTTCCTGCGCGCCCTGAAGCTCTTCCATCGTATCGCGCCAAACTATGGCTGGGACATTATTCTCGTCACGGTCTTGCTGCGCCTGCTTACGCTGCCGATATCGATTCGCAGCCAGCGCTCGATGATGAAGATGCAGCGGCTGCAGCCGCAGATCACCAGGCTGCGCGAGCGCTACGAGAACGACCAGGAACGGCTGCAGCGCGAGATGGTCGACCTGTACAAGCGCAACCACGTAAATCCGATCGGCGGATGCCTGCCGATGCTGCTGCAGTTGCCGATCTTCATCGGGTTGTACGAGGCGCTGCTTAATTCGGTTGAGCTGCGGCATGCGCCGTTCATCTGGTGGATTCGCGACCTGTCAGCGCCCGATTGCCTGCCGGTGTCGTGGATGCCGCAACTGCCCCTGATGCACTGTCACGGTATCCCGGTACTGGTGCTGGCGATGGGCGCAAGCACGTTCTTCCAGCAATGGATGACGCCGACGTCGCCGGACCCCAACCAGCAGCGGATGATGATGTTGACCCCCATCATCTTCACGATCATGTTCGTGAATTTTCCGGCCGGGCTTTCGCTATACTACTTCGCGTCGAATGTGCTGGGAGTTGTCCAGCAGGTCTTTCTAAACCGGGAATTCAAAAACAGCCCTGTGACCGCATGAACAACAACGAACCAATCGAAATCACCGCCGCAACCGTCGACGAAGCAATCAAGCAAGCGCTCGAGCAGCTCGGCGCGCAGGAAGATGACGTGGTGATCGAAGTGCTCGCCACGCCCCGCGCCGGAGTGCTCGGACTGGGCGCTCGCCAGGCGCGGGTGCGCGTCACGCATCGCTCCGGCAATGTCGCGACTTCGGGAGTGCAGTCTCCGCCGCCGGCGCCCGCCCGGGAAGGCGCCCCCCCGCGAAGAGAAGCGCAGGCTCGAGGCGAGGACGCCGAGGATGCTCCGCACGCCGAAAGGCAGCCCGCGGATCTCGAGCAGCTCACTCGCGAAGCGACCGACGTGCTGGGCAAAGTGCTGGAATTGATGGGCGAGCGCGCCGAGGTAGTGCAATCGAACGGCGATCCGGACTCCGTCGAGCTTGAAATCAAGGGCGACGGCTCCGGAATCCTGATCGGCCGCCACGGCCAGACGCTCGATGCGCTCGAGTACCTGGTGAATCGAATCGTGGCGCGACGGATTCGCGATGCCGCCCCGGTCGTGCTCGAAACCGAATCCTATCGCGCACGGCGCCGCCAGCAGCTGCACCGGATGGCGCTGTCGATGGGTGAGCGCGCCAAGCGCGACCATCGCCCGGTGACGCTCGATCCGATGCCGCCGCGGGACCGCCGGGTGATCCATCTGGCGCTGAAAGACGACCCGATGCTCACGACGCGATCGAGCGGCGACGGGTTCCTGCGCTCAATTGAAATCGTGCCCGCCGGCGGAAGCCCACGTCGCGAGCGCGGAAGCGGCGGTGGCGGCGGCGGGGAAAGTCGCGGGCGCCGACGGCCAAGGCCGGAGCGCCAGGAAGCGGTCGGCGAGCAGGGCGGTTTCAAGCACGGCCAAAAGCGCATCGTTTAGCGGCCCCGAGGAAGCATCGGATGGATGTGCAGCTTCGACCCGGCAAGATAGAAGATGCCCCTATCCTCGGGCGCATCTGCTACGAAGCGTTCAAAGCGATCGCGACCGAGCACAATTTCCCGCCCGACTTTCCCAACGTCGAAGCAGGGGTCGCCATCACCTCCGCGATGCTCGGCCATCCGGGGTTCTACGGCGTCGTCGCGGAATTGAGCGGACAGATCGCGGGCAGCAACTTCCTCGACGAGCGGAATTCCATCTTCGGGATCGGACCCATCTCGGTCGATCCGCGAGCGCAGAACCACGGCGTCGGCGGACACCTGATGCGCGCCGTGATGGAGCGCACGCAGGAGCGCGGGGCCGCCGGCGTCCGACTGGTGCAGGCCGGCTATCACTGCCGATCGCTGTCGCTGTATTCGAAACTCGGCTTCGAAATTCGCGAGCATCTATCGTGTTTCCAGGGGCCCGCAATCGGAAAGACGATACCTGGCTGTTCGGTTCGCGCCGCGCGCGACGGCGATGTCGAAGCATGCAATCGATTGTGCTTCGCCGTGCATGGCTACCATCGCGGCACCGAGCTGCGCGATAACATCGCGCGCGGCGTAGCGACAGTCGTTGAGCGCGCGGGGAGAATCAGCGGCTACTCGACCCAGATCGCGTTCGGCGGGCACACCGTGGCCGAGACTAACGACGATTTGAAAGCGTTGATCAGTGCGGCCCGGTCATTCGAGGGACCCGGCTTTCTGGTGCCATCGCGCAATGGCGACCTGATGCGATGGTGCCTGGGCAACAAGCTGCGCGTTACGCAATCGATGACGCTAATGACCATCGGGCTCTACAACGAGCCGGTGGGCGCATATCTCCCCTCCATCCTCTACTGACCTTCTCCGTCGTTCCGATCCAGAAAAAGAAAACCGGCGCGATCCATGTGGACCGCGCCGGTTTTGCATTTACAGATTGCGCTGGTTGCGCTTAGCGGATTGCTGAACGCACGAGAGCATCGGTGGTGAAGAAGCTCTTGTCCACCGCGCCCATGTTGATGTACCAGCACTCGCGCTCCGGCGTCTCGATGCCCGGCAGGTAGCACATCGTCGCCTGGCCCGACTGCACGTCGGTGGAAACCGCACCTACCACGAACAACCGCTTGAACGGATAGATGGCTACGCGCGCATCGGGAACCGGACGGTCACGGTTCGCCACCCAGTAGATGTGGCTGCGGAAGAGGCGGCCACTACGATCGTAGGTGTCGATGTACGGGTTGAACCAGACTTCCGAGTCCTCGTAGAGAACCGTACGGGAGTCGATCGGATTGATCTTGCCCGGACGCGGCATCGCTTCCACCACATAGAGGTGGCGCATTTCCCACGCTTCGGGGCACGCGCTGGAACCGCCGTCAGTCGCGCAACGGAGTTCAGGTGAATGTTCCGCGTGCACGGTGGCGAGCATGTTCTTCTCGCCCAGCAGCTTGTAGTCGTACTCTTCGGTCTTCGCGTTGAAACCCGAATAGTGATCCGGATCCCACGAGAACGCTGCCGTTCCCGAGGTGGATGCAGAGCTCAGGATCGACTCGTCGATACGACGAACGCGGCGGCTTCCGGAACCCATGCTCCAGGTGTCGTCGCCGTGGTTCTCGCCTTCGTAGCGCCAGCGGATGAAACCGACACCGCGGATTTCCATCGGCGCCAGCACCGGGTACAGGGCGAAGAGCCAAAGGCGATGCGTCATCTTGAAATCGGGATCGATCGGGAGTGGCTCCACCTCGGTGCGGCCGACCAGGTCGTAGCCCATGTAGTGACCGATCTGGAAGTACTCGACCTGCTTGGTCTGAGCGCCCTGTGTCTGGTACTCGGTATCGCAGTCATAGAAGCGCAGATCGTAGTCATCCGAATAGAAGGGTTTGTAGACGAGGTTCCACACGATCTTGATGCCGGCGTACGGGTCATTCGCATCGATCAGAGGAAACGGCTGGCCCGCGACATAGCCGACCAGACTGCGATGGTCGTTCGTAAGGCGCACCTGTCCGGAATACTTTTCGGTCGCGTCCTTATACGGCGGCGGCCAATCGACGCGTTCGCTCGGGATGATCTTCATGGTCATCCCGTGCTGAACCTTGTAATACACGCCCGGCGATACGAGATCCTGCACCTTGGTCGCATTCGCTGGCGTGATAAAGTCCCCCGGTTTTACATCTGCGAAGCTTCTCGGGCTGAAGACCAACACGGTTAGTGTGGCCAAGGCTCCGATAGCTCCCGCCCTTAACCAACTTCTCGGGCTCCAACTGTGCATACGCGGCCTCCTCATAGCGTTTTGCGGCCTTTTTGCCGCAGCTTTGGGTCCCCCAAGCGAAGGCTATTATTAGTCGGAAAGAGGACGCGGCGTCAACACACTAATATTGACCGCGCCGTTCTCTAATGCAGCGAGAAAAATCGCCGGATAGTGGGCTAAAATTTCTCTAATTCAAGTGAATAGTATGCTTTGAGCGTACAAGCAGGACGGCTAATACATCGATATCGCATCGCGGGCAGACTGCTCTCGCGCTTGGATGAAGAGTTAACCGGCGCGATCCCTTCGATGGATCGCGCCGGTGCTACGAACTCACTCGTGCGTCAGCGAATAGCCGAGCGCACCAGGGCATCGGTGGTGAAGAAGGTCTTGTCCACCGCACCCATGTTGATGTACCAGCACTCGCGCTCCGGCGTCTCGATGCCCGGCAGGTAGCACATCGTCGCCTGGCCCGACTGCACGTCGGTGGAAACCGCACCTACCACGAACAGCCGCTTGAACGGATAGATGGCTACGCGCGCATCAGGAACCGGGCGATCGCGATACGCCACCCAGTAGATGTGACTGCGGAACAGACGTCCGGCGCGATCGTAAGTGTCGATGTACGGGTTGAACCAGACTTCCGAGTCCTCGTAGAGAACCGTACGGGAGTCGATCGGATTGATCTTGCCCGGACGCGGCATCGCCTCCACCACGTACATATGGCGCATCTCCCACGCTTCAGGACATGCGCTCGAGCCGCCGTCGGTTGCACAGCGGACTTCAGGTGAATGTTCCGCGTGCACGGTGGCGAGCATGTTCTTCTCGCCCAGCAGCTTGTAGTTGTACTCCTCGGTCTTCGCGTTGAAGCCCGAATAGTGATCCGGATCCCACGAGAACGCCGCCGTTCCCGAGGTGGATGCGGAGCTCAGGATGTTCTCGTCAATCCGGCGCACGCGGCGGCTTCCCGAGCCGATGCTCCAGGTGTCATCGCCGCGATTCTCTCCATCGTAACGCCAGCGGATGAAACCGACGCCGCGGATTTCCATCGGCGCCAGCACCGGATACAGGCCGAAAATCCAGAGTCGATGGGTCATCTTGAAGTCGGGATCGATCGGAAGCGGCTCTACTTCGGTGCGGCCGACCAGGTCGTAACCCATGTAGTGACCGATCTGGAAATACTCGATTTGCTTGGTTTGCGCGCCCTGTGCCTGGTATTCGGTGTCGCAATCGTAGAAGCGCAAATCGTAGTCGTCGGAGTAGAACGGCTTGTAAACCAGGTTCCATACGATCTTGGTCCCGGCATACGGATCATTGGGATCGATCAGGGGGAACGGCTGGCCGGCTACATAGCCGAGGAGGCTACGATGGTCGTCCGTGAGGCGGACCTGGCCGGAATACTTTTCGGTCGCATCTTTATACGGAGGCGGCCAGTCAACGCGCTCGGTCGGGACGATCTTCATGCTCATCCCGTGCGTGACCTTGTAGTAGACGCCCGGCGATACCAGATCCTGCACCTTGGTCGCATTGGCAGGCGTAATGAAGTCCCCGGGCTTCACCTCGGCATAGCTGCGCGGGCTAAGAATCATAAGAGCCAGCGCGGCTAGAACCACCATCGGTCCGGTCTTTAGGCAGATAGCGCTCCTTCTATACATACGCGGTCTCCTCTCGACATTTTGGCGGTTTGGAACCGCCGGCTGTCCCCCGAAAGCGGACATTAGCCTCACGATGGTTCTGGCGTCAATAGCTTATAATGACTGTCTAGTTTCCTTATAATTGTATACACATAGCAGACTACTGACCGTCTAGTTTTCTTATGTTTATTCCGTGGAATCCAGGACGATGCTTGTGAAAATCGGCCTGAAAACGACGGCGCGGCTGCGCCCGGATAGAAAAAAGGGCGCGGCCTTTCAGGGCCGCGCCCGGTTAAATGAGCGGACTGTGACGGCGGCTTAGAAGTTGGCCGCGCGCACCATCGCGTCAGTGGTGAAGAAGGTCTTGTCCACCGCGCCCATGTTGATGTACCAGCACTCGCGCTCCGGCGTCTCCATGCCCGGCAGGTAGCACATCGTGGCCAGGCCCGACTGCACGTCGGTCGAAACCGCGCCTACCACGAATGAGCGCTTGAACGGATAGATCGCAACCTTGGCATCCGGAACCGGACGATCCCGTGTCGCCAGCCAGTAGATATGGCTGCGGAACAGACGCCCGCTCCGATCGTAGGTGTCGATGTACGGCTCGAACCACATTTCGCTGTCCATGAAAATGACCGTGCGCGAATCGAGCGCGTTGATCTTGGACCGATCGGGCAGCGCTTGTATGACGTAGATATGGCGCATTTCCCACGCTTCCGGACAGGCACTCGCACCGCCATCGGTGGGGCAACGCTGTTCCGGTGAATGCAGCGCGTGGATGGTCGCGAGCATGTTCTTCTCGCCCAGGAACTTGTAGGTGTACTGCTCGGTCTTGGGATTGAAGCCCGAGTAATGATCGGGATCCCACGCATGCGCCGAGGTTCCGCTGGTGGTGGACGAGCTCATGATCGACTCGTCGAGGCGGCGGACGCGGCGGCTGCCGGCGTTGAGGCTCCAGATATCGTCACCCTTCCTGGGATCGGCATAGCGCCAACGGATGAAGCCCGTGCCGCGGATCTCCTGGGGCGCGAGGATCGGATACAGACCGAACAGCCAGTAGCGGCCGGTGGTCTTGAAATCCGGATCGATCGGCATCGGTTCCACTTCGGTACGGCCGACCAGGTCGTAACCGGCATAGTGGCCGATCTGGAAGTACTCGATCTGCTGCTCTTGCGCGCCATTGCGCTGATACTCGGAATCGCAGTCGTAGTAGCGCAGATCGTAGTCGTCGGTGGTGATCGGGCGGAACACGTTGTTCCAGATGACCTTGGTCGCCACATCCGGATCGTTCGCATCGATCAGCGGAAAGGGCTGACCCGCGACGTAACCGACCAGGCTCTTGTGATCCGGCGTCAGGCGGACCTGGGCCGAATACTTCTCGGTCGCATCCTTGTACGGGGGCGGCCAGTCGACCCGCTCGGTCGGGACGATCTTCATCGTCATGCCGTGCGTAACCTTGTAATACACGCCCGGACCAACCAGGTTCTGCACCTTGCTGGCGTTCTCGGGAGTGATGAAATCTCCCGGTTTGACCTGCGCGTGGCCCGGCGTGCTGAAGGCCACAACGGCCAGCATCGCAACGGCAGCGACAGGCGCGGTTTTAAACCACTCTCTCGCACTCCTCTTGAACATCAGACGGCCTCCTAGTGAGAACATTTCCCCTGCGGAAGAAAACCTCCCGCACCGCTACTTCCCAGATTTGAAAATGATTGAACCCCGAACTACTCCAGACCTGAAAAAACTCACTGCTTCCCACAACTCAGGGCGAACATTAGAGCCGATCTTCTTTCACTGTCAACGTTGTTTCTCGCAAAATAGATATGAAGATCGCCCAAACTAATTCCGCGCATTTACATTACTAATCTGACTCCATAGTTTCGCCCGCCTCAACGTAGATTTTTCAATTTCCGGGCTGTATTCGCGGAAAGAGAAGATTTTTTCGTTCAACCGCACGCGCATTTCGATGAACGCGCAGTTTCGTAAGCGAACGCGGCTCTGCAAGACAATATTTCGAATACCTGGATAAGTAACGATGATCGATCAGAGCAAGTCTCCCTCTAACAGGTGTTAGAGAAGCGCGGATGCTCGAGACAATCGAAGGTGATCTGCGAAGCCAGCGGAAAAAAAAGGGCGCGACCCCGAAAGGCCGCGCCCGGTCGATGAGCGGAGGTAGCGACGGCCTAGAAGCTGGCCGCGCGCACCATCGCGTCGGTGGTGAAGAAGCTCTTGTCCACCGCGCCCATGTTGATGTACCAGCACTCGCGTTCAGGGGTTTCCATGCCCGGCAGGTAACACATCGTCGCCAGGCCCGACTGCACGTCGGTCGAAACCGCGCCTACCACGAACGACCGCTTGAACGGATAGATCGCTACCTTGGCATCGGGAACCGGACGATCGCGCGTCGCCAGCCAGTAGATATGGCTGCGGAACAGACGCCCGCTGCGATCGTAGGTGTCGATGTACGGCTCGAACCACATTTCGCTGTCGAGATAGATCACGGTGCGTGAATCGAGGGCGTTGATCTTGGAACGATCCGGGGTCGCCTCAACCACGTACAAGTGGCGCATTTCCCACGCTTCCGGGCAGGCGCTCGCACCACCGTCGGTGGGGCAACGCTGTTCCGGTGAATGCAGCGCGTGAATCGTCGCCAGCATGTTCTTCTCGCCCAGGAACTTGTAGTTGTACTGCTCGGTCTTGGGGTTGAAGCCCGAATAGTGATCGGGATCCCACGCATGCGCGGAAGTTCCGCCGGCGGTGGTCGAGGAGCTCATGATCGACTCGTCGACGCGGCGAATGCGGCGGCTTCCTGCGCCGAGGCTCCAGATAGCATCGCCTTCCTTGGGGTTCGCGTAACGCCAGCGGATGAAGCCGGTGCCGCGGATCTCCTGCGGCGCCAGGATCGGATACAGGCCGAACAGCCAGTAGCGGCCGGTGGTCTTGAAATCCGGATCGATGGGAAGCGGCTCGACTTCGGTGCGGCCGACCAGGTCGTAGCCGGCATAGTGGCCGATCTGGAAGTACTCGATCTGCTGCGTTTGTGCGCCCTGCTTCTGGTACTCGGAATCGCAGTCGTAGTAGCGCAGGTCGTAGTCGTCGGTGGTGATCGGGCGGAACACGTTGTTCCACACGATCTTGGTCGCCACATCCGGATCGTTGGTGTCGATCAGCGGAAAGGGCTGTCCCGCCACGTAGCCGACCAGGCTCTTGCGATCCTGAGTCAGGCGGACCTGGGCGGAATACTTCTCGGTCGCATCCTTGTACGGCGGCGGCCAATCGACCCGCTCACTGGGAACGATCTTCATCGTCATGCCGTGCTGTACCTTGTAGTACACGCCCGGTCCGACGAGGTTTTGCACCTTGGTGGCATTCTCGGGAGTGATGAAATCTCCCGGTCTGACCTCCGCATGAACCGGCGCGGTGAAAGCCAAAACGGCCAACATCGCGACGGCAGCGACAGGTGCGGTTTTCAACCAATCACTCGCACTCCTTCTGAACATTACGCGGCCTCCTCGTTAAAAGACATTTTCCGTGCGGAACCGGCGTTCCGCGACATTACTTCCCCAGTTTGAACGGATTGAACTGCAGATGTTCCAGGTCAACTTCTTACAAATCGCAAACGCGAAGCGCTCCAAAAAACCTTCGGCCCCACCGCCGCTCTAACAGACGTTAGCGCGAACATTAGAGCCGATCTTCTGCAAGTGTCAACGCGCTTTGTCGCAATTTATAGACGAAAAATCCGCATACTTATTCATCGCATTTAGTTTTCTAATCTGACCGCAGATTTTCGCGCGCCCCGGTCGGGATCTTTCAAAAATCCCCTTCTTTTCGCGGAAAGAGAGAAATTTTTTCAGCGCCGCCGCGCTTTCCAGCGCCCGCGGACAGCTTCCTTTAGCGCGCGTGGATTCGCGGCCAAAGGTCGTGAACGGTCGCATAAGCCAGCATCGCCGTCGAGAGCAGAATCGAGACTCGATCTAACGTGTGTTAGGCGACGCGGTGCACCCGAAACGGAAGCACCGGGGAGCGGAAATGGGACAAGAAAACGGGCGCGGCCGTAACCGCGCCCGTCCCGAGCCTGAATGAAATGACGCGCTGGCGCCTAGAAATTCGCCGCGCGCACCATCGCGTCGGTCGTGAAGCTCGACTTGTCGACCGCGCCCATGTTGATGTACCAGCACTCGCGCTCCGGCGTCTCCATGCCCGGCAGGTAGCACATCGTGGCCAGGCCCGACTGCACGTCGGTTGAAACCGCGCCGACCACGAACGAGCGCTTGAACGGGTAAATCGCAACCTTGGCATCCGGAACCGGACGATCCCGTGTCGCCAGCCAGTAGATATGGCTGCGGAACAGGCGCCCGCTCCGATCGTAGGTGTCGATGTACGGCTCGAACCACATTTCGCTGTCCATGTAGACGACGGTCTTGGAATCGAGCGCGTTCACGCGTTTGCGATCCGGCGTCGCTTCGACCACGTACATGTGGCGCATTTCCCACGCTTCCGGACAGGCGCTGGTGCCGCCATCGGTGGCGCAACGCTGTTCCGGTGAATGCAGCGCGTGGATGGTCGCGAGCATGTTCTTCTCGCCCAGGAACTTGTAGTTGTACTGCTCGGTCTTGGGATTGAAGCCCGAGTAATGATCGGGATCCCAGGCATGAGCGGAAGTTCCATTGGTGGTAGTGGACGAGCTCATGATCGACTCGTCGACGCGGCGCACGCGACGGCTGGCCGCCGCGACGTCCCAGATATCGTCACCGCGCTTGGGATCGGCGTAGCGCCAGCGGATAAAGCCGGAGCCGCGAATCTCCATCGGCGACAGGATCGGATACAGACCGAACAGCCAATAGCGGCCGGTGACCTTGAAATCCGGATCGATCGGAACCGGCTCGACTTCGGTACGGCCGACCAGGTCGTAACCCATGTAGTGGCCGATCTGGAAGTACTCGATCTGCTGCGTCTGCGGGCCGCTGCGCTCGTAGCTCGAATCGCAATCGTAGTAGCGCAGGTCGTAGTCGTCGGTAGTGATCGGGCGGAACACGTTGTTCCATACGATCTTGTTGGCGACGTCGGGATCGTTCGCATCGATCAGCGGAAACGGCTGGCCCGCGACGTAACCCACCACGCTGCGCTTGTCCTGCGACAGGCGGACCTGCGCGGCGTATTTCTCGGTCGCATCCTTGTACGGCGGCGGCCAGTCGACGCGTTCGGTCGGCACGATCTTCATCGTCATGCCGTGCGCGACCTTGTAATACACGCCGGGTGCGACCAGGTCCTTAACCTTGGCCGCGTTGTCGGGAGTGATAAAGTCTCCCGGTTTGACTTCCGCGAAGCTCCGGGTACCGATGGCGCCGAATGCGCACATCACCAGGGCCGCGACGACCGTCTTGCACCACAACGGTCCTCTCTTCTCGGTACGCATGCTTGGAAAAACCTCCAGAAAACGACGGCGGCAGATCGCCGCCATATAGATGATGAGGAAAAATTATGGCTGCGTAACAAATGGAGCAAGCAGAAAAGCCTGCAAAATCGGCGGATTCAGCACCATCCTAATCCACGCGGCGTGGATCGCTAATGACAGCGAAAAAGAATGCGCCGTGAGTTCAGCTACTTGGCGGCGTATGGGCGACATAGACAACTTTTTCACTTTTTTTCATGACCGGCGGTTCATCGGACGCGACGGACGTCGCTAGCGCGGCAAAAAGAAAACGGCGGAACCGTTGCCGGCTCCGCCGTCGTAAATCCACGCGAACATCGGGTCAGGCGTTCGGATCAAGACCCCACTTTTTCTTGTTCTCGGCCACCTGCTCGGACGTCGGATGATCTTTTTGCACGAACGCCTTGACCTTGAACTGATCCATGATGTCGAGCATCGCGTGGTTCAGGTCAATGTCGTCCTTGAGCGGTTCGGGGACCGCGGGCTCCTCGAAAATGGCCTGCCACGGGCACTCGGGTTCGCAGGCGCCGCAGTCGATGCATTCGTCGGGATTGATATAGAGCTGGTTGGGAAATTTCTCGGTGTCGGAGCCGGAATATTCGTAGATGCAGTCCACCGGGCAAACACTTACGCAGCCGGTATCGATACAGTCGCGGCACAGCCGGGTAATCGTCCAAGGCATTGGAAGTTACTCTCCTATTGAGCAGTATGCCGGCCTAAACTATATCGGCAGGGCGCGGCAGGAAAGCCCGACGACCGCACCAGGAGTATGATCAAAACGTCGCCGGGAATGGGCCCGGAGGTTTGAAAAAGATGGCAACAGAAAAAGGTTTATCGCAGGGAGTTCGCACCGAGACGGACTCGATGGGTGCGATAGAGGTCCGCTCGAATCGCTACTGGGGCGCGCAGACCGAGCGCTCGTTGCTGCACTTTTCGATCGGCAACGACCGCATGCCGCGCCCGGTGGTGCGCGCGTTCGGACTGCTCAAGAAAGCCGCGGCGGAAGTGAACCGGGATCTCGGGAAACTCCCGGAAGAAAAGGCGCGCCTGATGATCCAGGCGGCCGACGAGGTCATCGCGGGCAAGCTCGACGATCACTTTCCGCTGCGCATCTGGCAGACCGGCAGCGGCACCCAGACCAACATGAACGCGAACGAGGTCATCTCGAACCGCGCCATCGAGTTGGCCGGGGGAGTGCTCGGCAGCAAGAAGCCCGTCCATCCCAACGACGACGTGAACATGTCGCAGTCGTCGAACGACACCTTTCCGACCGCGATGCATATCGCGGCGGCCGAGCAGCTGGTCCACCTGCTCCTGCCCTCGGTCAAGGAGCTGCGCGATGCGCTGGACGCAAAGGCGCGCGAGTTTGCGGATATCGTAAAAATCGGGCGCACGCACCTGATGGACGCCGTGCCGCTGACGTTGGGACAGGAATTCTCCGGTTACGTCGCGCAGCTCGATGCGGATATCGCGCGTATCAAGGCGGTCCTTCCGGACATCTACGAACTGGCGATCGGCGGAACGGCGGTCGGTACCGGTCTCAATACCCATCCGGAGTTCGCGGAGCGGATGGCAAAAAAGATCGCCGCGTACACCGCGCTGCCGTTCACCTCGGCACCCAACAAGTTCGCCGCGCTCGCCTCGCACGATGCGCTGGTGATGGGCTCAGGCGCGCTGCGCACGCTGGCATGCTCGCTGATGAAGATTGCCAACGACGTGCGCTGGATGGGCTCGGGGCCGCGCTGCGGACTCGGCGAGCTGGTCCTGCCCGAGAACGAGCCCGGCAGCTCGATCATGCCCGGGAAGGTCAACCCGACGCAGAGCGAAGCGATGACGATGGTGTGTATCCAGGTGATCGGCAACGACGCGGCGATCGCGATGGCGGGAACGCAGGGCAACTTCGAGCTCAACGTCTTCAAGCCGCTCATCATCTACGACTTCATGCACTCGGTCACGTTGCTGGCCAACTCGTGCCATTCGTTCACGGAGTATTGCGCAAAGGGAATCGAGCCGAACCGCGAGCAGCTCGCCCGCTACGTAAGCAACTCGCTCATGCTGGTCACGGCGCTCAGCCCGCATATCGGCTACGACAACGCTGCCAAGGTGGCCAAGAAAGCGCATGCTGACGGCTCGACCTTGCGCGAGGCCTGCATCGCGCTCGGGCTTCTCAAGGGTGAGGATTTCGACCGGCTGGTGCGGGCGGAGAAGATGCTCAGTCCCGAAGAATGACGCGTCCGCCGAAACGACGAGGCGCGCACCTCTGCGGTTGCCTGGCACTGGTGGCGATGCTGTGGGGCGCTCTCCCGGCTGGTGCGGCGCCGCCCCAGGGCGATCCCCTGCTCACGCCCCCGGCGCCGCCCGGAAAACGGATCAAGGTTTCGGTGGGGCTTCATATCATCAATCTCGCGTCCATCGATGAGGTCAAGGAACAGTTCGAAATCGATGGATACCTGATGGCACGATGGAACGACCCGCGGCTCGTTTTCACGCCGACCACCGCCGATGACATCAAGCGCAACTACAAGCAGGGCGAGGTCTGGATCCCTTACTTCGAGATGGTCAACGGGGTAAGCCCCCACGAACGCTACGACCTGTCGATCCAGGGTGAGCCGGACGGATCGGTGAACTATGTCGAGCGGTTCCACGCCGTGCTGTCCTCGAAGTTTCAGCTGCGCCGCTTCCCGTTCGATTCGCAGGAGCTGCTGGTCGTCATCCATCCCTTCCTGCGCCAGGTCAACGAAGTGGAGTTCGACATTTACAACCGCGGAGTCTGGGCAAGCCAGGAATTCACCCAATACAGCTCGTTGGCGCAGTGGAACATGCTGGGAATCGAGTCCCTGGTCGGCATCTCCCACCTGTACGGCGGCAACGAGAGCCCGGAAGTGCGCTTTACGATCTCGGTGCAGCGCCGTTACAACTTCTACATTTGGAAAGTGTTTCTGCCGCTGCTGCTGATGGTGTTGCTGTCGTGGGCGGTTTTCTGGGTAGAGGCGCACGACCTCTCCAACCAGGTACAGATCGCGATCACGACCATCCTGACCGTTATCGCCTTCGCGTTTGCGATCTCGGCCACGATGCCACGGGTGCCGTACCTGACATACATCGATGCTTTCTTCCTGACCTGCTACGTATTCGTTTTCCTGGCGATCGTGGAGTTGATGGCGGTACACCTGGCGCATCGACGCGATCGTGCGACCGACCTCGGCATCCGCATACAGCGCATTTCGCGATGGGCGGTTCCCGCGGCGTTTGTGTTGACGAATCTGGTCCTAATCGCACGCTTCCTGGGCTAGCGTCAGGAGTTTTCGCCGTGGGCCTGGTGCCAGAGTGCGTTGACCTGCAGTGATCCGCGCGCGACGATGCGTTCGCCGGCGGTGAGCCCGGAAGTGATGCGCGCGTAGCCTTCCTGGTTCCATGCGCCGATCGTCACTTTGCGCCGCTGCAGCAGGTGATTGCCGGCATCGACGTAGACGAAATAACTGTCGGTCTCGAAAACCAGTGCCGCCAACGGCACCACCAGGGCCTGGCCGGGCCGCACGATTATCTTCACTCGCGCCAGCATCCGGGGTTTCAGCTTGAACCCGGGGTTGCCGATCTCACAGCGAATCTGCGCCGTGTGCGTGTTGGGATCGACGTTGGGGCTGACCCGCGCGATAGTCCCGTGGAACACCTCGTCGGGGTAGGCAGTGGTGACGACTTCGAGTTGCTGACCCGCCTGGACCCGGGCCATGTCGTCTTCGTAGATATCCGCGGTTACCCAGACGACCTCGAGCGTACCGAGCGAATAGAGAATATCGCCGGGATTGACCGCGTTGCCCCGCAGGGCCTGGTTCTGCACGATGTTTCCGCTGATGGGCGCGCGCATCACGAAGCTGGGTGCGGCGGTTTTAATCGCGGCGATCTCGGCGGGCTCGATACCGAGCAGTTCCAGCTTGCGGGTGGCGGCATCCACCATCGAATGCCCGAATTCATCGCCGTCGGCATTCAAATTCGCCAACGTCCCGGCGGTGGTTTTTGACTGCAGGTACTCGGCTTCCGCGGTCATGATGTCGGGGCTGAAGAGGGTGGCGATTGGTTGCCCGCGCCGCACGTAGTCCCATTGCGAGACTCGCACCTCTTCGATGCGCCCGGCGACCCGCGAGATGATGGTCGCGACCTTGCGGTCATCGAATGCAATCTGGCCGGTGGTCTCGAGCACACCCGGCAGTTCGACGGATTCGACCGTCACCCATCGAGCCGTCCGGAGATCCATCGGATCGAGCCGCATCAATTCGAGGCCTGACTGGCGAATCATTTGCGGCGGCTGACTCTGGAACTGGTCGTCCGATGCGGTGTTTCCCGGAGACCCATCGCAAGCGAAGGTACCGATCAGGAGCAATCCGCTGAGCAGGATGAGCAGGATCAGGATTATGGAACGCATTCGCGGCCTCGACGCAGACGGCGCAGATCGGCGCCCTGACCGATCCAAGGCGTATGCCAGCCGCTGGACAGTCGTCGGAGGCAGGTTTTTCGGGAGCAGACGGACGAGACCCCTGGGGCGGTGTGACGCCGCCCGGTTCGTTCCGGCAAAATGCCGCGCCGTGCCGCGGCGGGACTAGGCGTTTTGCCGAATCAGGGGTTCCGCCGCGGTCGGTTTCTCGCGCGGCAAGTCCAATATGAACCGTGTCCCAATTCCGTTCTCTCCCGGTTCGCAGGAAATCGAACCGCCATGCGCCTCGAGAATCTGCCGGCAGAGATACAGACCGATCCCGGCTCCCCAGGTAGTGACGTTGCCGTTCTGGAGTTGTTGCTCGACGCGAAAGAACTTGTCGAACACGCGCTCGCGAAAAATCGGCGGGATACCCGAGCCACGATCGCTCACGATGATATGCAGGGCGTCCTGCCCATTGCTCTTTCCGTTGGCAGCTACACTGATCGTTACCGAACTCCCGCGCGGGCTGTACTTGAGCGCGTTGCTCAGCAGGTTGGTGAAAACCATCCCGAGTCGCACACCGTCACCCATCACGAATGCGGGCCGCGCCTCGGCGTCCACCCGCACGGTCATCGCGGCATCTTCGAATCGCTGGCTCAAGCCCGAGACCGCGCGGTCGACGACCGCATACACATCGACCAGTTCGCGCGAGAGTCTCAGTTGTCCCGATTCGATACGGGTGAGGTCGAGCAGCTCATCGATGGTGCTGGCGAGCTCCTGGCAGCCGAGCACCGCGGTGGCGAGAATTTCGTGCTGCCGCGGAGTCAGGTTCTCCGCGCGCTCATCGAGCAGGAGCAGGTTCATCCGCAGCGTCGTGAGGGGAGTTTTCAACTCGTGCGATGCGACCGCAACGAGCTCGGTGCGGAGTTCGTCGAGCCGCACAAAATCCGTGACGTCATACAGGACCGCCGCCGCACCATGACACCCGGGCTGGAACTCGGGAATCGGTACGGCGGTAAGCACGAATTTGCGCGGCTGCCCATCGAGCGTAACCGCAAAGGCGCGCGTCAACTCGGCCCGGGTCTCGGGAGTTTGGCGTCCTTGCAGAGCATCGCGGATGGCGCGGAGGCCGGCGGGTGCGAACGGCAGATCGTCAACGGTTTTTGCGCCACCCGCTTTTCGCGCGACCAGCACGGCGCCGGCGAGCGGATTCTGCGCCACGATCCGGCCATCGGGATCGACCACGACCACGGCATCGGGCAGTGCCGCGATCGTAGATTCCAGTGTCTCCTTGGCCGCTATCACCTCGCCCAGGTTGGAACGGCGAAATTCGGCGAGAGCTTCCGCCATCCGGTTGAATCCCTCGGCCAGGTGGCCCAACTCGTCATTCGACGTCACCCGCGCGCGGCGAGCGAAGTCACCGAGGCGCAGTGCTTCGAGCGAGCGAGCGAGTTCCTGCACCGGCGTGAGAATCGAGCGCGCGAGCATGACCGCGACCAGGGTCGAGACCAGGAGCGCCATCGCGGAAATTGCGATGACCATGATGGTGGCGGCGCGCGATTCATCGCGCGCACGGATCCCCGCCAGCTGCATCGAATGAAAATTCGACTCGCGAATCCTGGCGCAATCTGCCACGGCGAGACGCAGGGCCGGGTTCACGCTCTGGTAGTACCACCGGGTCGCATCGGGTTGCTGATCGATCGCGAGAAGTGCGTCGCCGGCGGCACGGTATTGATCGACGTGGGTCTTCAACTGCAACGCGGCACGGCTTGCGGCCGGATCATCGACGCTCTCGACCAGGTTGTCGTAAGCCTGGTCGAACCGAGCGCGCTCTGCCGCAAGCTTGGCCCGCGCCTGCCCGCGATCTCCGCTCATCGCAAGCAGGAGCGCATCGTCCTGCCGCTCGAGCGCGTCGGAGAGCGAGGCGGCGAGGGCGATCGTGAGCCGGCTATGCTGGATCGTCTGCCCGGTCATCGCGCTCAGGCGCGCGAAGGTCCACGCGCTCCAGATGCCGGATACGACGGTGGTCATCACCAGCAGAATTCCGGCGAGAATGAAGCGGGTTTGCAGATGCTCGAATTTCACGAGCGTGCTCGCGGCTCAGGCCAGACCGTAGCGCTTACGCTTGCGCTGCAGGGTGGTGGCGTCAATCTCGAGCAACTGCGCCGCGGCATCGAAGGAGGGAACACGAGCGACCACTCGCGCGATATGCTCGCGCTCGATCTCGGCGATAGAAAAGTCTCCCCCCAGGACAGGCGGCGCCGAGGACGCGGCCGACCGAGTCATTGAACCGACTTCGTCTTCAGGCAGCGCCAGGTCGCGCGCCTCGAGGATGCTGGCGGGCGAGAGGATGGTCGCGCGCTCGACGGCGTTGCGAAGCTCGCGGAGGTTTCCCGGCCACGCGTAGTGCTCGATCGCTTCCTCGCAACGCTTTGAGAAGGCCAACCCCGGGCGGGCCTGGCGGCGGCTGAAGAATTGCAGGTAGTGATTCGCGAGCGGGAGCAAATCCTCGCGGCGCTCGCGCAGCGGCGGTACGGTCAGCGCGATCACGTTGAGCCGGAAGAGCAGGTCTTCCCTGAAACGGGCAGCCTTGACTTCGTCTTCGAGCGATCGATTGGTAGCGGCCACGATTCGCACATCGGACTTGCGCTCGGTGGTTTCGCCGAGACGTTCGTAGCAGCGATCGTGCAGGAACCGCAGCAGGCGCGCCTGCGCATCGGGACTCAGGTCGGCAACCTCATCGAGAAACAAGGTTCCGCCTTCGGCCGCTTCGACCTTGCCAACCGAGTCCGCAATCGCGCCCGTGAACGCGCCCTTCTTGTGACCGAACAGGGTACTGCTCATCAGGTCGCTCGAGAGCATCGGGCAGTGCACCGTCACGAACGGACGTTCCGCGCGCCGGCTGTATGCGCGAATACGCCGCGCGAGCACGGTTTTTCCCGTCCCGCTCTCGCCGCGCAGCAGGATCACCGAGTCCGAAGCAGCCGCGCGCGCCACCGTCTCCAGGAACGCGGCAAAGGCGGGGCTGCGGGTCTCGAACGTGACCTCCCCTTCGCTTTCATCGAGACGGTCCTGAAGTTCGGTGACCTGGCGGCGCAGCACGTTGGCCGCGATCACGCGGCGGGCGGCGTGCCGGACCTGCTCCGGCGTGAACGGCTTGGGAAGATAATCGACCGCGCCCAGGCGCATCGCCTCTACCGCGGTCTCAAAAGTGGCGAATGCGGTGATAACGATGACGCCGATGCCGGATTGGCGGCGGAGAATTTCAGGCAGCACCGCAAGACCGGACTCGGACTGCAGCCACAAGTCCAGAAAGACCACGTCGAACCAACTTCGCTCGAGCGCTTCCAGAGCTCCCGCCGACGTACCCACCGTCATCACGCGCGCATCGTCGGCCTCCAGGCACAACCGCATCGACTGCCGGACGCCGGGGTCATCGTCGATGATGAGCGCAGACCAGGTCGTGTCCATAGCGGTACTCCAGCACCCGAAGCCGCCGGCCCGAAGGTTCGGAGCCACGGCTGCCTTTCATCTTCTCACTCTATCGAGGTGAAGTTCGAGAGCAAGGAGTGTACCGCCGCGGGTGCAAAGGGTCCGGGCTGGTCTCGAGGCTTCGGCACGAATTCTGTATGGCAATTTCGGAACTTGTACAAAACGGGGCCAATTCTATTTCGCCTCTGGACCGTCGACGGCGTTCTTAAGCAGCTCGCGGTCCTGGAAGAGAGACGCAGGGCGGGGTCAATCAGCCCGGCTCGAGCCGAGACGCTGGAGCGCGCTCTCGAGGTTCAGGTGCACCTGCTTGAGAGGGTTCGGCGGATACGCAAGCGCATCAAAAGATTGTTTCTCAAGGCGCCGTGATCGGCGAAACCGCATGAAATCACGAACGCGATGCCTGGAAGCGCGGGCGGCAGGGCTACGGGTTCCACTGCAACCGGTGCTCCCCCGTGCGCATCTCGCGGCGCGTGAGTTTGCCGGAAGCGTCGTAGTACTCGACCACATCGACATATCCGCGTTCCCGCGGGTCGCGCTCCACCATCGCGACCTTGCCGTTGCGAAAGGTCCAGATCGATTCCGGCTTGCCGTCGAAGTCATCGTCATGCACTTCGCGAACCAGCAGGCCTTGGGAGTATTGCTGGACCAAATCGACCGCGCCGTTGTAGTTCCTGTCCCGCTCTACTTGCACAAGTTGCCCGTTACGGTAGGTTTTTATGACGTCCGGGCGCTGATCGCCGTTGGTGTCGATGAGAACCTGGTAGTTTCCCGCATCGACGCGATTGAGCCATTGATCCGCGCGACCGTCGGGAGTGCGATGAGTGACGACCCCGGGAGAATGACGCTGGCAGGAGAGGAAGCTGAAAGCCAAAGCGACCGATAAAATCGCCGCCTTTCGCATGGCTCCTTATATCCGGCCGCGCCGGGGCGCTCAACTCTGCAGCTTGCTCTTCGCGCTGGCGGTGCTTGCGCTGCCGCTGGCAGGCGGTGATAACAGGCCCTCGCCCGTACTAATCCCGCTAGCGACCCGGCTGATCCCGCTGGATCACGCCTGGGAAGGCGCTGTCGCGGTACGAGCACCTCTCCCCGATCTGGTTGCCGCGACAAAAGCTTTCCTAGCTCGTCCCGCGGCCGCAACCGTGGAACCGGTCCCTCGCATCGGCACGTTGAACGTAGCGGCGACGATCGACGGTCCAGGCGGTCCGCTCGAAGTCCTCCGCGTTCGCGCTCCTCCGACGATCTAGCCGACCTTTCTCCGATAAAGTCCGTTCCGATTGCCGCTGCCGCGTGACAGCGAGTGAGCGCGCAACCGGGCCAACAATCGATGGTTAACCCGAAGATGGAGCCGCGACTATCGCCGGCCCCTCGAACGAAATGATTCAAGCGCTCATGGCGTTGGCGTTACGCCAACGCGTGGTGGTCGTAGGTATAGCAGCGATCCTGCTGGCAGCGGGGATCTATTCGTTCGGGCAGCTGGATATCGAGGCGTATCCCGACCCGGTCCAGCCACGCGTCGAGGTCATTACCCAGCCCACCGGGTTCAGCGCGGAGGAAGTGGAAAAGCTGGTCACGGTTCCGCTGGAGTTCGGGCTCTCCGGGATGCTCAACCTCGAGTCGATTCGATCGATCTCGCTGTTCGGGCTGTCGGACATCAAGATGTACTTCTCGTGGGACAGCGACTACGAGTTCGATCGCGTTCAGACCATCAACCAGCTCACCCTGATCTCGCTGCCCCAAAGTTTCTCGCCCACGATTTCTCCGGAAAATTCCATCGGCGAAATCTACCGTTACACCGTGCAGAGCCCGGACCATAACCTGACCCGCGAAAAGGAAGTCGAGGACTGGATACTCGAGAAGCAGTTGAAAACCGTGCCGGGAGTAATCGACGTTTCCGGCTTCGGCGGTCTCACCAAGCAGTATCACGTCGAGGTAGATCCGCAGCGGCTCAACTACTACGGCGTCCCGCTCTCTCAACTCATCGCGGCGATTCAGAATTCCAACACCAATGCGGGTGGAAACTACCTGACGGTCGGCGAACAGGCATTCGATGTGCGCGGGCTGGGACTGCTGCGCGGCAACCGCGACATCGGGCAAGTCGTCCTGAACGCGGCGAAGTCGACGCCCCTTACGGTCTCCAACGTGGCGGAGGTCGAAACCGGCTATGCACCCAGGCTCGGGGTGGTTGGCAAAGATCGCCGGGAGGAAGTCGTCGAAGGCATCGTGCTGATGCGCAAATACGGCAACACCCTCAAGACGCTGAAAGGGGTGCGGGCCAAGGTGCGCGAACTGAACATCAACGGCGTGCTGCCCGCCGGCTACAAGGCAGTGGCTTATTACGATCGCACCCACCTGGTCGATATCACACTGCATACGGTCACCGAGAACCTGCTCATCGGCATGGCGCTGGTATTCCTGGTGCTGCTCTTTTTTCTCGGCAATCTCCGGATGGCGATCATCGCGGCCGTCAACGTACCCCTGGCGCTATGCGGAGCGTTCACCTTGATGCATCTGAGCGACACGCCCGCGAACCTGATCTCCCTGGGCGCCATCGACTTCGGCATCATCATCGATTCCACCGTCATCGTGATGGAGAACATCCATCGCCACCTCGTCGGCACCACTGGGCGGCGCGAGCGGGCGCGCGGCGGCATCCTGCGCGCATCGCAGGAAGTGGGTGGCCCGATGTTCTTTTCGACGCTGATTTTCGTGCTTGCGTTTCTGCCGCTGTTCACGATGCGCGGGGTCGAAGGGGCGATCTTCTCCCCGATGTCGCACACTTATGCGTACGCGCTCGGTACCGCCATCATCCTGGCCGTCACGCTGTCGCCGGTGCTGAGTTCCTATCTGCTCGACGGTCCGGTGAAAGAGACGCACAACCCGGTCTGGGAGTCCTTTCGCGCCTTCTACCATGGGATGTTCGTCAGGGTATTGGCGTGGCCACGCATCGCGTTGGCCGTCATCGTCGCCGCTGTGATCGCCGGCCTGGCTACGTTTCCGCTGCTGGGTGGAGAATTTCTGCCCAAGCTGGAAGAGGGCAATATCTGGGCGCGCGCGACGATGCCGTTAACAGTTTCGCTGCAGCAAAGCGCCAAGCTCACCAGTCAGATACGCGCGATCTTCTTGCGCTTCCCCGAAGTCGCAACGGTAGTGTCGCAGCTCGGGCGGCCTGACGACGGTACCGATGCGACGGGTTTCTTCAACAGCGAGTTCTACGTCGAGCTCAAGCCGCAGGATGGCTGGCCGCACGGCCTGACCAAAGCTCAATTGGTGAAAACCATGGACGAGCAGCTCACCCGGGAATTTCCAGGTGTGAATTTCGGTTACTCGCAGAACATCGAGGATAACGTCGATGAAGCCTTGTCCGGCGTTAAGGGCTCAAACTCGGTCAAGGTGTTCGGTTCGGAGCTCGATATCGACGAACACGTCGCGACCGAGGTCAAGACCGCGCTCGATACCGTGCCGGGAATCGTGGATACGGCGGTGTATCGATCGCTGGGACAACCCAACCTGCTGATCGTTCCCGATCGCCGGGAAGCGGCGCGGTTCGGAATCAACGCGGGCGACGTCGCGGCCGTGGTGCAGGCCGCGATCGGCGGACAGGCCGTGACCCAGGTGCTGGAGGGCGATCGCCGCTTCGACGTGGTGGTGCGATGGAAGCGGCAATATCGCCAGAGCGAGGATGCGATCCGGCAAATCCGGGTGAACATGCCGGCGGGAGGACAGGTGCCGCTCGGCCAGATTGCGCGCCTGGAGACGATCGAGGGCGCTTCGTTCATATACCGCGAGAACCTGGGGCGCTACGTTCCGATTCGATTTGCCGTGCGGGGACGCGATCTGCAGAGCAGCGTCGCGGCGGCAAAGCGCGAGGTCGCCGCCAAAGTGAAGCTGCCCGAGGGAGTGCACCTGGAGTGGAGCGGCGAGTACGGCGAGCTGCAGGCCGCCAACCGCCGCCTGATGATCGTGGTGCCGTTCGCGCTGCTACTTATCGCGGGAATTCTCTACAGCGCGACGCTCTCGCTCATCGACACGTTCATCATCATGGCGCAGATCCCGGTCGCGTGCCTGGGTGGAATTCTCGCGCTGATCGTAACCGGAACGCCGTTCAGCATTTCCGCGGGAGTGGGATTTATCTCGATCTTCGGAATCGCGGTGATGGACGGAATCCTGCTCAGCTTTTACATCCGCAGGCTATGGGAGGAAGGGCATCCGTTCCTGGAGGGAATAATTCTCGGATCGGACCGGCGCTTCCGCGCCGTGATCATGACCGCGATGGTCGATGCGATCGGGCTGCTGCCGGCCGCGCTTTCGACGCGGATTGGCGCGCAAACGCAGCGCCCTCTTGCGATCGTCGTGATCGGCGGCGCCCTGGCGATCATGCTGCTGACGCGGGTGCTGCAACCCGTGCTGATCTACCTGTGCCATCGCAAGCTGCGGCTGGCAGAAGGTTGACGACTCACATCCTGAACACACCGAATTGCGGTGAGGGCGGGATCGGCGCGTTCAGCGACGCGGCAATACCCAGCGCCAGCGCATTGCGAGTTTCGACTGGATCGAGCACTCCGTCGTCCCACAGGCGCGCGCTCGAGTAATAGCAACTTGATTCGAGTTCATATTTTTCCAACGTCGGGCGCGTGAACTCGCGTTGCTCCGATTCGCTCATGGAGCCGCCGTCGCGCTTAAGCTGATCGAGTTTGACCGTCAGCAAGGTGTTCGCGGCCTGCTCTCCGCCCATCACCGAGATGCGCGAGTTGGGCCACATGAAGAGCAGCCGCGGGCTGTAGGCCCGTCCGCACATGCCGTAATTGCCGGCGCCATTCGATGCGCCGATGATCACGGTGAACTTGGGCACCTGCGCGTTGGCGACCGCATTGACCATCTTGGCGCCATCTTTCGCGATACCGCCCTGCTCGTAGCGCTTGCCGACGATGAAGCCGGTGATGTTCTGAAGAAAGACGAGCGGGATGCGCCGTGCACAGCACAATTCGATGAAGTGCGTGGCCTTGAGGGCGGATTCGCTGAACAGCACGCCGTTGTTCGCGATGATTCCGACCGGGTAGCCGAAGATGCGCGCGAACGCCGTCACCAGCGTGGTGCCGTAGCGCGGCTTGAACTCGTGCATCCGGCTCCCATCCACGATGCGCGCGATGATCTCGCGCACGTCGTAGGGCTTGCGCGTGTCCGAGGGAATGACGCCGTAGAGCTCCGCCGGATCGTAGTACGGGTCTTCCGGCGCATCCTGCTCGAAGGCATTCTGCATCGCGCGCGGTCCCAGGTTCTCAACGATCGCGCGCGCGATTCGGAGCGCATCCGGATCGTCATCGGCCAGATGGTCGCTCACGCCCGAAAGGCGCGTATGCACATCGCCGCCGCCCAGGTCCTCGGCGCTCACTTCTTCGCCGGTGGCCGCACGGACCAGCGGCGGTCCGGCGAGGAAGATCGTTCCCTGGTTGCGCACGATCACGTTCTCATCGCACATCGCCGGCACATATGCGCCGCCCGCCGTGCACGAGCCCATCACGATGGCTACCTGCGCGATGCCCATCGCGGACATCCGCGCCTGGTTGTAGAAGATGCGCCCGAAGTGATCGCGATCGGGAAACACCTCGGCCTGGAGCGGCAGAAACGCGCCGCCGGAATCAACCAGGTAGATGCACGGCAGCCGGTTCTCCATCGCGATCTCCTGCGCGCGCAGATGCTTCTTCACCGTCATCGGGTAGTAGGTGCCGCCCTTGACCGTCGCGTCGTTGGCAACCACCACCACTTCGCGCCCGTGAACCCGCCCGATACCGGTGACGATGCTCGCCGCCGGCGCCTCGTTGTCGTACATCCCGTGCGCCGCGAGCATCGAGAGCTCCAGGAACGGGCTGCCCTCATCGAGGAGCCCGCGCACCCGGTCGCGCACCAGCAGCTTGCCGCGTTCGGTGTGGCGCTTGCGCGCATTCTCGGGGCCACCGAGGCGCACCCGGTCGATCTCGGCGCGGAGTTTTTTGACTTGCCCCTCGATCACCGCTCGATTGGCGCGAAATTCCTCGGAGTTCGGGCTGATGCGCGACTCGATGCGTTCCATGCGGGTCCTCTTGATGCCTGCCAAAGGAGATTCGGCTAGATATTAGGCATATCGCGACCCGGTACTGGAACAATGCGCGAACGCGATCTCAGGGCGCTGGAATTCGACAAGGTGCTGCATCTGGCGATGGAGCATGCGGCGTCGGAGCCTGCGCGCGAAGCGCTCGCGGCGCTGCGCCCCTCGATCGATACCGCCGAGGTTCGCGATCGACTGCGCGCGACGGCCGAGATGGTGGCGTTGCGCGCGCATGCGGGCTCGCTGCCGATGGGTGAATTCTCCGAGCAGCGCGGCCTCCTGCTCGCGGCATCGCGCTCGGGCGCGGTTCTCGATGGCCCATCGCTGGTGCGCGTGCGCGACTTCGTGATCGCATCGCGGACCGTGGGCGCGTTCCTGCGATCGCGCGTCGAGCGCCTGCCGCATCTCGCGACCTTGCATCAGAACCTGCTCGCACCCAGGGAATTGGCCGATGCGATGATGGCGGCGTTGGCCGATGACGGCACGCTGCTCGATGACGCGAGCCCGGAGCTGAAGCGGCTGCGCACCCGCCTGCGCAACGAACGCATCGACCTGGAGGCGCGACTGATGCGCTCGCTGAGCGCATCGGGGATGGAATCCTACGTGTCCGACCACATCGTCACGATGCGCAACCGCCGGTTCGTCCTGCCGCTCAAGCTCAACTACTCGGAGCGGCTCGAGGGAATCGTGCAGGACCGCTCGGTGTCGGGCGAGACCCTGTTCGTCGAGCCGATGTGGGCGGTTGAGCTGAACAACCGGGTGATGATGCTGGAACGCGAGGCCGAAGCGGAAGAGCATCGAATTCTCGCCGCGCTCACGGCGATGACGGGCGGATACGCCGAAGAACTGGGACTGACCTTCAACGCGATGGTCGAGCTCGATGCGCTCAATGCGCGTGCGATCCTGGCGGAGCGCTGGAAGGCAATCGAACCCGAAATCGCCGACGAGGGTTTCGATGTCCGCGATGCCCGCCATCCGCTCCTGCTGACCATTCATCGCGAGGTGGTTCCGATCGACGTAGGCATCGCCGCGGGACAGCGCGGAATCGTCATCTCGGGCCCGAACACCGGCGGCAAGACAGTCGCGCTGAAGACGATCGGGCTGCTGTCGCTGATGGCGCAGGCGGGCCTGCTCATCCCGGCGCGCGCGGGCAGCATCGTCTCGGTGTTTCGCAGCGCGTTCGCCGACATCGGAGACGAGCAATCGATCGAGGCGAACCTGTCGAGCTTCTCGGGGCACATCGCGAACCTGTCGGAGATCGTGAAGTCGCTGAAGGAACCGGCGCTGGTCATCCTCGATGAGCCCGGCGCCGGCACCGATCCCGCGGAAGGGGCCGCGCTCGCGATCGGGCTGATGAATTACCTGGCATCGCGGCGATGCCTCGTCGCAATCGCGACGCATTCCACGGCCGTGAAGCTGCACGCGTACTCGCGGGCAGGCTTCGAGGCGGCGGCCGTCGATTTCGACGAGGAACGGCTGACGCCGCTCTATAGGCTCAAGCCGCATACCATCGGGCAGAGTTACGGCCTTGCGGTGGCGAAACGGCTCGGCTTGCCCGGGGAGATCGTCGACGCGGCCCGGGATGCTCTCGGCGCCGGCAGTATCGAACTGGAGCAGGCGCTGGAGCGGCTCGAAGAGGAACGCAAACGGCTGCGTCGGGAGACAGAACGGATGCGAGAGTCGCGCGAAGATGCGCAGCGCGAATCGAGCGCAGCGCATGACCGGGCCGAGCAAGCACGGGAGCGCGCCGAAACCGAGCGCAAGCGGATGCGCGAGGAAGTATCAGGTGTGATCGAGGAGCTCCGCCGCGAAGGATCCGAGGTGCTGCGAGATCTCAAGACGCGAACCAAGTCGCGCGGCGACCTGAGCGCATTCGTCACCCGCGCCGGCGAAAAGCTGGCAAAGACGGTGCCCGCCCCGGTCGAAGAGCAGGCGCCGGAAGACACCTCGCCTCTGAAACCCGGCGACCAGGTCGAGATCGGCGAGATTCGCGGCGAGTTGCTGTCGATCGAACCCGGCAAGGCAGTGGTGGCGCGAGGCGGGCTGAAGATCGAAGTCGCGCCCGAGAGATTGCGGAGAGCCCGCGGGAAGGCAGCAACGGTCGCGGAGCGAACCCCATCCATAACGTACAGCGCCGAAGGCCCGACCGAAGCAGAGTTGAACCTGATCGGGATGCGCACCTCAGATGCACTCAGAAAGTTGGAGAGCTTCCTCGACCAGGCCTTCCTGACCAATCAGCGCGAGGTACGCGTCGTCCACGGAATCGGATCGGGCGCGCTGCGCAAGGCGGTGCAGGAATACCTGAGCACCTCGTCGTACTGTGCATCGTTCCATCAGGCCGATCCGCATCACGGCGGCGCCGGCGCGACGATCGTCGAGATGAACCTCTAGTGCCCGAACAGCCCCTTTAGCTGATTGAGCGGGTTGCCACCTTCGTTGTTGCCACCGCCGGTGTTTCCGCCCGATCCTTCGCCACCCCCCAGGAACCCGCCGAGGCCTTTCTTGCCCAGAACCTTGCCCAGCCCCTTTTGCGCCTGTTCCTGGACCGCGCGCTCGCTTGCACGCTGCGCGAGTTCGCCGATGTCCGGCAGCACGACGGGTTTCGGCAGCTGCCCGGTGATTCGCAGCGGGATATCGATTTGACCGTCGTTGTTGGTCACGTAAACGACGTTTTTCTTCTGTGCGATGATCTCGTTGGTTAGCTGCCTGGTCAGCAGGATGCGCGCTGTAAGGTCGATATTCTTGTCCATATCGAACCATCCGTCGCCGTTCATCGCGTAGTCCGCCGTCTTCATCACAAGATCGTTGGTGGAGATGCGCGGTCCCTGGATCGTGAACGTCAGCCCGAGCTGCTGGAAATCAGTGTCTGGGCTATTGAACAACTCAGGATGGTTGTTCGCGATCGATTGCGGAATGAGAGAACCGATCACCGGGAGATTCCGCGTCTTCTCGAAGACGCGGGCGCCTATATTCACGCCCACCAGCTTGCCCTGCGCAACCTGCGCCTGACCATTGCCCGCGAGGGTCGGTTTGATCTTGTCGAAGTCGCCGTTGTTTCGTCCCGAGATTTGGACGCGCCCGTTCAGGAAACCGCGGACGACGCCGGCCGCCTTGGCACTCTGCGATTCCAGCGCCTGCTGGAGATTCAAACTCGTGAGCGAGAGAGCGGCATTGAATGGGCCGCCGTCTTCCAGGCTCGCATCGGCGTTGCCCGAAATCGATCCGCCGAATGCGCCGATTTGAAGCTGCGACACGCGCAGCTTCTTCCCGGCCAGTGAGCTGGCTACGGTGAGTCCCGTGTAAGGAATGTTATTCAGATTCCCCGACGCCGAAGTCAGCTTGTTGTCGTCGGCAAATCCGTCACCGCCCATCGAGAAGTTGCCGCTCGCGCGCACTTGGCTGAGCTGCTCGTTGGCGGGCCGCTTGGGCGAGAAGTCCGCGGTTCGCAGCGAGTCCGCGCTGAACTGATAGGTGGCGCTGGTCGGGTAGATGCGTTCGGCATGCGCCGTCAGACTCGCGTTACCCGCGCCAAGTTTGAACGAGAGTGGGCCGACATCGGCGCTGGAGCCCGCCAGCTTGATGTCGCCGTTCAGATCGCTGACCGCTGTGCCGCCTTCACCGGGCCGGGGAATCGTCACGCTCGCGAGGGTGACTACGCCGTTCGCCGATACTTTGCCCGCGGCGTAAGAAACGTTGGTGTGAATCTCCGACTTGCCGGCGATGCCAAGTTTCGCGGCAGATGGCGAGAGCTTGGCGAGCGAAGCGATATCGAAACGATTGGTGTCGATCTTTCCGCTGAAAACGCCGCCCTCGATTTTGATTCCCGTCGCCGTCAAATCGAGATCGCCCAAAGCGACCTTCGCCTGCGAAACTCCCAGCTCGGTGCCGTTTCGGTTCGCGTCCGCGTCGATCTTCAGGGTGGTGCCCGCCGGCTTCTGGAATGAATCACCGAACGAAATCTGGTTCGACGTCAGATCAGAGGCCGCATGAATTGAAATCGCATCGACCTGGCCCTTCGCGCTGATGTCCAGGCTGATCTTGTCGGACACCTCGAGCTTGGGCGGAATCGACCTGGCGAAGGCCGTCTTGCGGATGTCCGCGAGCTGCAACGGTCCCGCCTGGAGATGCAGGTCGAGCGGAATCGCGTTCACATCGATTCCTGCCGCAGTCGCGATCGGACCGACCTGCCCGGTTAGCTTGATGTTCTGCGAATCGCCAAGAACGGCCATCCGCAAGGAGAGATCGAACGGCGAAACGAAACTGAAATTGCTGACCTCGAGATCGATCTGCGAGATCGCCAGCGGGGATTGTCCGGAGGTTTCGTATTCAATCCTGCCTTGTGAAATGGAGAAATTGCGCACCTCGAGTCCGTTGAGAGCCTCACCGCCTTTTCCCGATTCCTTTGGAGCTTCCGAGAGAGGCGACGGCTGTTTGAGGTTGCCTGCGTTTCTTTCCCGCTCAGACTCGGCCTCGCCTTCGGCCGCGGCCTTCTTGCCGATAGTTGAAACGTTCAGCTCTCCATCGGCATTGCGAACGATGCGAATCTGCGGCTGTTCCAGGACGATCTTGCTGATGCGGAGCTCGCGACCCAGCAAGGGCAGCAGCTCGACCTTTGCGGACACGTCGGCGGCAGAAACAAAGGGCTGCGAAGAAAAGCCGGAATCATCGGCAATCTTCAAATCGGTCAGGTCCGCGCTCACGCCCCATCCCAGGTGCGCCTTGATTTCGCCGATCTCCACCTTGCGGCCGAGCGCGCTGCTCGCGCGCTCGAGGAGAAACTCCCGATTCTGCGCGATGATCGAGTTCAGGTTCGCAGCCGCATAGATGAAAATCGCAATGACCACGAGGACCAACATCCCCACGATACTGCCGGCGATGATGAGCGGTTTGCGCACGTAAGACTCTCTCTTTCCCGGGCGTGTGAATCGCGATCTTAGTTCAAAAGCGTTTGAGTGGCACCCTCCCTCGACTCGGAACGTCCACGGGATTCACAGCACGTCCTCGGCGCGGCATAATTTCATCGCCTCTCCGCGCCGATCTGTCATGGCGAAGAAAAAGAAATCGCGCGAGCCGCAGCCCAGGAAGGTCGAAAAGGAACCGACCTTCTCGCCTTTCAAAGACTTGAAGAAAATGATCGCCACGCGCGCGGCAGAAGCGCCCGCTCCCGCCACGAAAGTGGTCAAGCCGCGTACGGACGCTGTGCCCAAGGAACAGCAGGCCGATGACGAGACGATGTTGCGTGAGGCACTGTCGGGCGTGAGGCCGCTGAACGGCGCATCGCGTATGCCAGTGGAGCGCCAAACCACCCGCGCGATCGTCAGCGAAGACGCGGAAGTGGTTGCCCAGCTCTCGGATCTCGTCTCCGGGCAGGCGCCATTCGATATCACCGAGACCGATGAATACATCGAGGGCATGCGCGTCGGACTCGATCCCCGGCTACTAACGCAATTGCGGCGCGGCGAGTTCGCGATGCAGTCGCATATCGACCTCCACGGGATGATTCAGCCGGCTGCTCATCAGGCGCTCACTGATTTCATCCTGCAATCCGTGCGCAAAGGACTCCGTTCGGTGCTGGTAGTGCATGGCCGCGGCCTGGGATCGCCGGGCGGACGATCTGTCCTCAAGCACTCCGCGTCGAATTGGCTATCGCACGGCGCGATCGGCGGTCATGTGCTTGCGTTCGTCACCGCGCGGGCGCATGACGGGGGCGCCGGTGCGATGTACGTGCTGTTGCGGCGCGAGAAGCAGCGCGCGCCGTTCGAGATCCTGGAAGGGGCGAAGAGAAGATAGACAAAAGGACCCAGCCGGGACGGCAACGCTTCCTGGACAGGTAAATGATAAGGCGGAACCCCCTGCTGGGAGTTCCGCCTTTTTTGCGCAGTCGAGCTGAAAACTAGATCTTCGCCTGCAGGAAGAAGGCGATGACCAGGGCGTAGAGGGTCAACGCTTCGATGAAGGCGAGGCCGATGATCATGGGAGTGAAAATCTGCCCGGCGCTGTTGGGGTTGCGGCCGATCGATTCCATCGCGGCCGCCGCCATGCGTCCCTGGCCGATAGCGCTGCCGAACGCTGCGATACCGATACCGATATTCGCGGAGATCGCGATCAATCCGGCGCGCAGCGGATGTTGCAACATGGCCGACGTGCCGGCATCCTGCGCCAGCGCGAGCAGCGGGGACATGATGATCGCCGTGGTTACCATCGCGGCGATCGTTCCTAGTTTGCGAACCATTCTCGTATCCTCCTTGTTTTTCGCGATTCCCGGCTCCGCTTCGCCCACCTCTTCTTTCCTCTACCACCACGGCTGCGGGCGGATGTCCTTTGTCGCGTAAAAGCCTTTCCTGTCGCGAACCCCCTAGTGTTCGCTGCTGTGGCCGGTCGCGAGCCGCACATAGCTCATCGACAGCACCACGAAGATGATCGCCTGGATGATGCAGACGATCGAACCGAGCGCGTAAAACGCGAGTGGAACGACCAGCTTGGTGAGCCCGGTAAAGATACTCAGCACGGTATGGTCGGCGAACATGTTGGCGTAAAGACGAATGCCGAGAGAAAACGGGCGGAACAGGTTGTCCGCGAGATTGATCGGCACCATCAGGATGAACAACCACCAGACCGGACCGACGAGATCGTTCTTGAGGAATTGAATTAGCCCCTGCGCCCGGATGCCTTGGCTCAGGTAATAGACGAAACAGATGGTGCCGAGCGCGAAGGTCAGGTCGGAATCACCGGTGGGCGGCTCCATGCCGGGAATGAGCCCGAAGAAGTTGGCGAACAGGATAAACATGAAAAGGGTACCGAAGAACGGAACCCAATTCCGCCAGTGATGTGCCTCGGTGACGTCGTGCACGAAGCCATCCAGCCATTCTACCAGGACCTCGGCAATCGACCGTACGCTGATGCGCTCGTCGGGAACTACAGGATCCGCGGCAGCGGCCAGCGATCGCCGGGCGAGCAGCCCGAAGACAATCAGGATGCCCATGACGATCCAGGTTCCCACGATGACCTCGGGGACCTTTCCGCCTCCGATTATTTCCAGGAAATTTACTGATTTGGGCAAGGGCTTTCTCCGCGCTCAGGCGTTTTCTTCGCCTACGGCTCCGGAGAGGCGACCGCGCAGCGAGGCACGTCCGGTTTCAATAATTATAGCTGTCATCTGAGTCAAGACTCCAAAGCCGAAGCCGAGCCCATCGATGTGTACGCGAGTGAAAACCAGATAGATCAGGCCGATTACAATGAACAGTTTGAAAGGAATCGCAATCGCGCCGAGCTTTGCCGCGGCACTCGCGCCGCCGGACGCGACTGCGAGGGCGACTCGGCCGATGATCGCAAGCGCGAAGAGATTCGCGATCACCACGGCGCCGCCCAGGATGCATCCAACCGCGGCTTGCGGCGAAGCGAAATATGCGAGCAACCCCGCGAAGATTGCGACCAATATAACGTTGGTGCGCTGGATTGCGGCGATCGTCGGGATATTCCAGGACAGGTTCATTCTTCCATGCTCTTTTGCGCGGCTTGGAGGTCCACGATCAATCGGTAGAAGCCGGCGAATACGCCGAGCAGAAACAGCACCAGTGTAATCCAGGGATCGGTGTGGAAATATTGGTCGCAGTAGTGACCAATCACGGTGCCAGCGATGATCGGACCGGAAAATTCCCATCCGATAGCCGCAAGGCGAGCTAACTTTCCGGGTGAGACGATTGCCATCAAAGATTAACCTTTGGATGCTTCGGCCAAGGCGGCGCGGGCAGCATCGATCGTCGCATCGATGTCTTCATCGCGATGCGCCAGAGAAACGAATAGCGCCTCGAACTGGGAAGGCGGAATGTTCACCTTCCGTTCGATCATCGAATGAAAGAATCGCGCAAATTTCTCTGTGTCGGAGGTTCTCGCCTCAGTCGCGTTGCGCACCCGGGCCGGACCCAGGAACATCGTCAGCAGCGACCCAACGCGATTCACGCATCCCGCCGAATCGCTGCTCGCCAAAACATCAAGCAGCCCTGCTTCAAGTCGCGCGCCAAGCGCATCCAGGCGTTCGTACGTCCCGGCACGCTGAAGAATCTTGAGCGTTTCCAATCCCGCTCTGACCGAAAGCGGATTCCCCGACAAGGTTCCGGCCTGGTAGACCGGTCCCTGCGGCGCGAGCAGATCGAGATGCTTCGCGGGACCTACGACCGCGCCCACCGGCATTCCACCGCCGATGATTTTCCCGAGCATCACGAGATCGGGCGTAAGGCCCATCTTCTCGCTCACCGCGCCAAACCCGAGTCTGAACCCGGTTATCACTTCATCGCAAATGAGCAACGAGCCATTGCGATGTGCAAGATCTTCGACGCGCTTGAGAAATCCCGCTCCGGGCAACACCACGCCCATGTTTGCCGCGACCGGTTCGACAATCACCGCCGCAATTCGGTCACGATTCTTTCTAAAACAATCTTCGATACTCTCGATGTCGTTGTATGTCGCGGTCATCGTGAGTGCGGCGAGTTCCGCCGGCACTCCCGCGCTGTCGGGAACGCCAAGCGTCATACCGCCCGAGCCGGCGCGCACCAGCAACGAATCGCTGTGTCCATGGTAGCAGCCGTCGAATTTTACGATCGCGGGACGATTGGTCGCCGCCCGCGCGAGGCGCAGCGCGGTCATCCCGGCCTCGGTTCCCGAGCTGACCAGGCGAACTTTTTCGGCGCATTTGATTGCGGAAGAGACAAGTTCGGCCAATTCCACCTCGAGCCGGGTGGGCGCGCCGTATCCAAAACCGTATTTTGCCTGCTCCTGGACCGCGGCGACGACTTCAGGATGAGCGTGACCGAGGATCGCCGGTCCATAAGAACCAACGAAGTCGACTAAGCGACTGCCGTCGGCATCGACGAGATTCGCTCCGGTCGCGTTCTCGATAAAAATCGGTGCGCCTCCGACACCTTTCCAGGCGCGCACGGGAGAGTTGACGGCGCCGGGAATCTTTTTTCGCGCGCGATCGAACAGCTCATGCGATTTGTTTCTTGCGTCCATCGCAACTCGTGCGTCTCACTCGCTAACATTCCGCCTCGATTCGTTCAAACGGAGCAAAAGTAGCCCGCCGAATCGAAATTCATGCGAGCCCGCTCGATGGCTCTGAAAGCGGACGCTGACGATCGCCTTACCGGCGGCGCGTCGCGATCATGATCCTGCCGATGTGCGACGCGCGCGAAGTAAAATGAATCGTGAGCGAGATTTCCTTTTCAATTCGCGCGCGTAGCAATTTCTGCGTGCGTGCGCTTGTCACTCTGCGTAAAAGAGTTTATCAACTTCCCTTGGCCGTAACTTCCGAACATTGGACGGAACGTTTAACGCGAAGAAATTCGCGCGCGGCGTAAAGATCATGGCCCGAAAAGCGCGTGCAATCCGCCGTCGCTGTTCCAGACATAAGCAAGGTCAGAGGATCCGAGTGGGGGCGAGGTTAGTTGATAGCCCACCCATGCGGGGCGTGCATTTGCTTTCGGGACCGAAGGAAAATCCGCTTATCCACAATTGTGGACAAGCTTGTGTGTAATTCGATCGAGCGATCGTAACACGCGTTGCGGCCGGTTCGTGGTGGGCGAACCGGTTGCTGTCGGGAGGGCTCGTATGAACGGCTTGTGGCAAAGAGCCGCTGACCGTCTGCGCGAAGAACTCGGACAAGTCGGATTTGAAACCTGGATCGGACCGCTGAATTTTGTTGGAGTTCAGGGACGTACCGTTACAGTTGAAGCGCCGAACCGATTCTTTCGCGATTGGGTCAACGAACGCTATCTCGGCCTGCTGAGAAAATCTCTCTCGGCCGAGGCCGGTGAAACAATCGACGTAAAACTCACGCTGGGCGAGAACGGCGCCGCGGCTTCCCCGCAGCCCGTGGCACGCCCGAGCAACGGGAGACCGCTTGCACCGCCATCGGTACCGGCGGCCGCTCCGGGTTCGCCGCGCATGGATCGGCACCCGCAACTCAATCCGCGCTACACCTTCGCGGAGTTTGTGGTCGGATCCGCCAATCAATTCGCGCACGCGGCGGCATTGGCGGTCTCGAACCAGCCCGGTGAAAAGTACAATCCGCTCTTCATCTACGGGGGAGTCGGGTTGGGCAAGACGCACCTGGTCAATGCGATCGGGCATCATATCTACGGCTCGGGCGAGCGGCCGCGCAAAGTTCTCTTCATGCCGGCCGAGATCTTCATGAACGAGCTCATTAGCTCGCTGCGTCGGGACAAGATGAACGAATTCCGCGACAAGTTTCGCCGCGTGGACGCGCTCATCCTGGACGACGTGCAGTTCCTGGCCGGCCGCGAGCGTACCCAGGAGGAGTTCTTTCACACCTTCAACTCGCTCCACGGCGATCGCCATCAGATCGTGCTCACGTCGGACAAGGTGCCGCGAGAGATTCCGGAGCTCGAGGAGCGGCTGCGAAACCGCTTCGAGTCGGGATTGATCGCCGATATTGCGCCGCCCGACCTCGAAACCAGGGTAGCGATCGTTCAAAAGAAGGCCGTGCTGGAAAATCTGCGCCTTGCCCCCGACGTCGCTCTCTATATCGCGCAGAGCGTGCAATCTAACGTCCGCGAGCTGGAAGGATGCCTGACCCGGCTGGCAGCGCTGGCATCGCTGAACAAATCGGCGATCACGGTCGATTTCGCGCGCCAGGCGCTTCATGACTTGATCCGGAATCACGAAGCGAAGCCCGACGTGGAGATGATCCAGAAGACTGTTTCGGATTTCTTCCACATCCGGCTGGTCGACCTCAAGTCCAAGAAGCGCACCCAACACATCGCGTTCTGCCGGCAGGTTGCGATGTACCTGTGCCGGAAGCTGACCTCAAGCTCGTTCCCGGTCATCGGGGAAGCGTTCGGCCGCGACCATTCTACGGTGATCCACGCCTTCAACCTGATTCAGCGGCGCGTCACCAACGACTCAGCTTTCCGGCTCTCGATCGAAAAAATCGAGCGTGAGCTGAAAGCTATCCGGGCAAACGCGGCATAGAGTGTGCAAAAGGATGTTGAGAGATTGTGCATAACTGGTCTGATATCGAGGAGGCGGAACGGAGTAAGATAGGACGTGGGATTGAGAAGGCTGCGGGTCGACAAGTTGTACCGATACGATTGTCTTTCAAAATCGCGCAGCTAGCCGACAATTCCACAAATCGACAGGCACTACTGGTACTACTGGTTTTAAAAGAAATAATTTAGATCTTAGGAATAGTGAGCGGCGGATGGGACTGGTTATCGAGCGTGCGTCATTGCTGAATGCCCTCAGCCTGGTCCAGGGAATCGTTGAGCGGCGTACGACCGTTCCGATCCTCGGACATGTTCTCCTGGAACCTGAAGGCGGTGGGCTGAAACTGAGTGCGACCGACCTGGAGGTGGGAATTCGCACCCAGGTTCCCTGCAAATCCGGAAAGGACAAAAGCATCACGCTCAATGCGCGCAAGCTGTTCGAGATAGTTCGCGAAGCCGAAGGCGATGAAGTCAAGCTCGAGTCGCTGGATGGTGACTGGGTCGAACTCAAATGCGGGCGGGCAAAATTCAAAATGATGGGACTCGACCCGCGCAGCTTTCCAGCCATGCCGAGTCAGAGCGCCGGCAAGGGCGATGGAGCCGCTGCGAAGAAGGCGGCCAAGGCCGAGCTCAACATTGGAGCATCGGTGCTCGCCGCGATGATCGACAAGACCATCTTTGCCGTCAGTCCGGATGAGGCCCGTTATAACCTGAGCGGCGTGCTGGTGGAGTCGGCGGGAGCGAACAAAGTTCGAATGGTCGCGACCGACGGGCACCGGCTGGCGATGATCGAACGCGAGGCAGCCGGGTTCAAGATCGATAGCGGAGTGATCATTCCGCGCAAAGGACTCCAGGAACTGCGCAAGCTGCTCGATCAAACGGGCGATGAAGAGACCAAACTGAGCATCGATGGTCAGCTCGCGTATCTTAAACGCGGGCCAACGGAAGTTTCGATGCGCCTGGTTGAAGGAGAATTTCCGGACTACCGCGGCGTTCTGCCCAAGAGTTCACGCCATCAGATCCTGGTTAGCCGCGATGCATTGTTCGCGGCAATCAAGCGCGCTTCGATTTTTTCCAACGAGCGCTACCACGGAATCAAGTTCGCGCTGTCGGCCGGCACTTTGACCGTTTCATCGACGAGTCCGGAGATGGGCGAGGCGAACGAGGAGATCGAAGTTAGCTTCAAGGGCGAAGAGTTCGCGATCGGATTCAACGGCAACTACCTGCGCGATGCGCTGGGGGTGATTTCCGGAGACACCGAGGTCGAGCTGGGCCTGAGCGACGACGCGAGCCCGGGCGTGATCAGGACTCCGGCGGATTCGACGTTTACCTATGTCGTGATGCCGATGCGGCTGTAGTCAGGAACCCATCTGCACCAGTACGAATGCCGCACCCATGACGATGATGACAAGAAAATTCATCACGCCGTGAGCGATCATCGACGTCTCCAGTCCGCGCTTCCAATACACCCAGGCCAGGATTAGTCCGACATAGGTGCGGGCATCGACGAACACCTGTTGGTACACGGGTCGCCACCAGGTAACCCCTTGTCCTCCCATCACGTGAAGCATTCCGAACGCCAGGCCTGAAAGCGCGACGGCAGACCAGGTAATCATGCCGCGACTTAGCCACCCATAGCGCTTCGCGAGGCGCTCGCCGATCCAAACTATCGCGGAGAAGAGAAGCAACCGACACTCGATTTCCTCGGCGATCGGCGCGCCAACATAGAGAAGCAACGCCGACCGCCAGCTATCGAGTCGGTTCATTTGGCGCATGGCGTAGTTGTGACGGCGTAACAAGGCCGGACTGGGACTGGCCGTACCGCGTGGACCGAAGCTGAAGATAAAGAACTGGGTGCCGTTGATGAGAATGGCTGCGAGCGCGCACAGAATTCCCAGCGGGACGCCCTGGATCAAACGGCCCATCGAATCCTCGCGCCTCTCCGGAGGTGCATCGACCACCGGCAACGGCGTCAATCCCGAACGCTTCGCCGCGCAGAGCCCGAGAATCGCCTCGCCATAGCGCACCGCGATCGTGATGATCGTTACGTAAAGATAGAAGCCGAACAGCCGGCCCGCCGTGAGTGGGTCCTCTATTCTGACCCGGTGAGCAAAGGCGCCGCCCACGATTCGATAGAGGGGCAGGCTCGTGAACGCGGAAATGGCAGCGACCGACGCGAGGAAAATGTGCTCGCGCCCCGAAACCAGAGGTTCCCGGCGGAGTTCCCCCGTCGCGCGTGACCTCACCGCTGGATGGGCTTCGTTCACACCGTTCTATGGATGCTTCACTTGCACCACGACGACTTTGTTCTTCAGTTGATCTTCATCTTCCCAAGGGAATGACGGCTCGGCGAGCACGATTTCACTTGGTACGCCGACAGCAGGGACATCCTTACGGCGCACGATTATCCATTCGATGCCGTTGTTCTGAATCGCGTTGGAAAGATCGGGAATCTTTTCGAACTGCGGGAGTGGAGCGGGCGGGTTCAGGTAGAAAAGCCCTTCCTGGGTGCGAAAGTACGCCAGGTGGCTCAGGTCGCCGTGGAGAGTCGCGAGAATCTGCGAGGCGAGGGGCTTTTCACCGCGGTACGCATCGGCCGCAGGCATCGCGTAGAGAAAGATATATGCCATCGACAAGTACGCGATGATCCCCATGGAGATACCGGCCCGGATCGGCGAGAACTTGCGAATCGCATAGATGATTCCTGCCACGCAGATAATCCAGGCGCTCACAAACGAGAGCGGATCCGGAATCGATGGCAGCATCGCGAGATTGCCGGGGAGCAGCCACTTCGGCGGAAGGATCGCGACGAGTGCGCCGCCCGTGATAACCGCCAGGATGCCGTAGCCGAAGTTCAGCAGGCGACGTGCCCACATCGAGTACAACTCTCTGGTCGCAAGCAGACGCGCGACGATCAACGCTCCGGCGGGAAGGATGGGCAGGAGGTAATAGCTACGTCGCGAGCCGGAGATCGTGAAAAAGATGAATGTCGCCCAGAAATAGACGAGCGAGAAGCGGTCGCTTTTGGCCGGCTCCTCTTCAAGCGAGCGCCGTTTGTGCATCTCTGTCAGTGCCGCCGGAAGCAGGATCGACCACGGCGCCATCAGGGCGAAGATCACGTACGTGTAGAGATAGATCGGGCCGCGATGGTCGAACGGGCGGAAGAAGCGCACCACGTTCTCGCGCCAAACCATCTGCAGGCCCTTTTCCGATCCCTGCGCCTGGTGGGAAATCGAAAAAGGTGCGTAGTAAATCGCCAGGCCCAGCGCGATCGCGATGACCGACTTCCAGTTGAAGAGCCATCGATTGCGATCGACGATCCATTGAATCCGCGCCGACAGCGGGCCCGTCAGCAGGTAGTCGGAGAGATCGGTCCATCCTGTGGCCAGGAGCGAGTACACGCCGATCGTCATGATCGGCAGCACGAAGCCGAGTAGCCCCTTGGTCAACGATGTCAGGGCCATCACGATCCAGAGTCCCACAACCCACCATCCGTCCTGATGCTGCTCATGGCGCAAAAAGAGCAAAAGCGCGGCGAGTTCACCCGTCAGCGTTTCCACATCCGCGGACGCATGACGGGAGAAGAAAACGAAGCTGAAGCTGGTTGCGAGAATAATTCCGGCGAATACCGCTGTACGGCGATCGTAGAGACGCTTCGCGAGCAGCATCACGAACGCGACCGCGAGCAACCCCGCTATCGCGCAAGGGAGTCGCGCCGCTGCCTCGTTCATCCCGCCCGTTACCCAGGTAGACCAGACCACGAGCCAGTAGGAGCCGAGCGGCTTGTCGTAGTACACGCGGCCGTTGATGGTCGGCCAGAAATAGTTGTGCGTCGTGAGCATCTCGCGGGCGATTTCCGCCCATCGAAATTCCGAAGACCAGAGAGCGCGCGTGCCGAGCCGCGTGAAAAACAGGATGATGGTGAGCGCCAGGACGCCCAGGAAGAGGGTCTGCCATCGCGAGGTTTCAAGATCCGCGCCATGCTCCGGGTCGCGGGTAACGTATGTAAACGGGGCCGAGCTCATCGGGAGGGAATTCTATCCGTCAACATCGCGGCTGCGCCACATGGGCCAAAAGCCGCGTGGTATGCGATGGGCCTGCATGCTAGCGTCGCGGAAGCGGCATGCGTTCCGTTCTCGCCGCAACGACATCAACCTTCTCCCGATCTGGAAGTTCGATGAGCGAGCATCAAAAGCCCGAACAACACGGCAATCGGAAGCCGAATCGCCTGATCAACGAACAAAGCCCGTACCTGCGGCAGCACGCGTACAACCCCGTGGACTGGTTTCCCTGGGGTGAAGAGGCGCTGCGGCGCGCCAAGGACGAGAACAAGCCGATTCTCCTCTCCATCGGCTACTCGGCATGCCATTGGTGCCACGTGATGGAGCGCGAGTCGTTCGAGAATGAGGCGATCGCGCGGCTGATGAACAACAACTTTGTCTCAATCAAAGTGGATCGCGAGGAACGGCCCGACCTCGACCAGATCTACATGGATGCCGTGCAGATGATCACCGGGCGCGGCGGATGGCCGCTCACGATGTTCCTGACGCCCGAAGCCAGGCCGTTCTTTGGCGGGACCTATTGGCCGCCGGAAGACCGGCAGGGGATGCCGGGATTTGCGCGCATCCTGGTCGCGGTCGCCAACGCGTATCAAAGCGGCGCGCACGAAGTGACGCACAACGTCGAGAAGCTGACCGAGGCGCTCGGCGCGCTGGCGAAGTATGAGCCGACCGCCGGCGATCTGCGGCCCGACCTCGCGGTAGTGGCAGCGCGCGGATTGGCGGGCGCCTACGATAGCGTCAACGGCGGCATCGGCGGTGCGCCGAAATTTCCCAACACCTTCGTATTCTCGCTCTTTCTTCGCGTGTTCGCGGCGGAGGGCGATGAATCGATGGGCGACATGGTGCGCCACACGCTGAAGAAGATGGCGCGCGGCGGAATCTACGATCAGATTGGCGGCGGGTTCCATCGCTACAGCGTCGATGAACGATGGCTGGTGCCGCATTTCGAGAAGATGCTCTACGATAACGCTCTCCTGGCGCGAATCTACGCCGATGCTGGCCGCGCCCTGAACGAACCAGAGTTCCTGGTGACATCGCGCGAGATCCTCGACTACGTCCTGCGCGAGATGACCAGTCCCGAGGGCGGCTTCTATTCAAGCCAGGATGCGGACAGCGAAGGCGAGGAGGGCAAGTTCTTCGTCTGGACGCCGCGCGAGGTCGAGAAAATCGTGGGGCCGGAGCTGGCGCCGCTGGCGGAGCGCTACTTCGATATCAGCGACGAAGGCAATTTCGAAGGCGAGAACATCCTGCATCGCACTATCGAGCCCGCAGATGCAGCCCGGATGTTCAAGAAGAGCGAAGAAGAGATCGAGGCCGCGATCAAGACGATTCGCGAGAAGATGCTCGCCGCGCGCGAAAAGCGTGTCCATCCGGGACGTGACGAGAAGGTCCTGGTCGCGTGGAATGCGATGATGATCTCGGCGTTTGCCGAGGGCTACCGGGCGCACCATGAGCCGCGATATCTCGCAGCGGCGCGCCGCGCGTGCGATTTCATCATGAGCAAGATGTCGGACGGAACCTCGCTAAAGCGCTCCTACAAGGACGGCCAGGCGCGCTTCAACGCGTACCTGGAAGACTATGCCCTGCTGGCGGGCGCGATGGTGGACCTGTACGAGGCATCGCTGGAGGCGCGCTATCTCGATCAGGCGCGCCAGCTCTCCGATATCATCATTGGCCGATTCCTCGACCGCGAGAAGGGCGGGTTCTTCTTCACCTCGGACGACCACGAGGCGCTCATCACCAGGAGTAAGGCGGCATTCGATGGATCCACACCATCGGGGAACAGTGCGGCGGTGATGGTGCTGCTCAGGCTCGCTGAGTACACGGGCGTGGACCGCTACCGCACCGAGGCCGAGCGCGCGTTGCGGCTGTTCCGTGAATTCATCGAGAAACAGCCGTTCGGGTTTTCGCACATGCTGGAGGCGGTCGACCTTTACCATCGCGGTGCGACCGAGATCGCCGTGGTAGGGGACTCCAGCTCCGATGAGTTTCAGCAATGGCTGGAGAGGCTGGGCCTGCTCTACGTTCCCAACGTGGCGATCTTTGTCGCCGACTCGAATGGCACCGCGGCCAACGGCGAGCTGCCGGAGCAATTGCGGGGCAAGCGAGCGGTCGACGGAAAACTCACCGCATATGTGTGCCGCGAACGCACCTGCACCGCGCCCATCACCAAGTTCAAGGAACTGGCGAAGGAACTCGGCATCTGAGCCACACGATGAGCCAGGGCGCCGCGGAACGGCCCGCTCTCAAGCCCTTCTTTGAGCCGACGATCGTAAACCGGCCCGCACGAAGCATCGCGGGCCCGCTGCGGGTGACGCTCCTCAACGCGCAGGGCGCCGTCGCGGTAGACAAGATCGCGGAATGCCTGGCGCGGCCTCCGCTCAGCCGCAGCTCCATAATCCTGCTGTGCGAATCCGATTGGGGCACGCATCGCTCCGGTCAGCGCGAGACCGCGCGCGAGCTCGCCGAGAAACTCGAGATGAGTTTTGTCTACGCGGCCGAGTTCGGCGTTCCCCGGAAAGGGGGGGCGCATGGGTCATTTCTCGGCAATGCAATTCTTTCAGCCACACCGCTCGAAGATGTTCGGGCGGTGGCGCTTCCGATGCCGATCGCCGAACGGGCGAACCCGATACTGCACAAGAGAGTTGGCCATCCGACCGGACTCGTATGCCGGCTCCGCTTTGGGAAACGTGAAGTGCAGGTAGGGGTGGTGCACCTGGCGAGTCATTGCGACCCGCTATCGCGCGACGATCAGATGGCCGCCTACCTGGCGCAGTTTCCCCTCGCCGGCCCGGCGATTCTCGGCGGTGACCTGAATACGACGACGACCAACCTGCTGAGCGGGCGCGCTTACCTGGAGACCTTCGCGCGCATGCTGATGACGCCGTGGAGGTTTCATTCGCCGCAGCGCTACGAGCCGCTCTTTCATCGGCTGGCGGCGGCGGGCCTGGAAATCGATAGGGTCAACCGGATGCGCAAGCCGACTTTCACTTTTGGCCGCATCGTACCGCCGCTGTTTCGGCCCAAGCTCGATTGGCTGGCGGTGCGCGAACTCAAACCCGTGCGCCGATCGGCGGCGGTGATTCCGGCGCGTCCGTCGTTCTTCTCGCGCAGGGTGTCCGATCACGATTTCGTGACAGTGGAATTGGAAATCTAAAAGGCGCAGTCGCCCGCTGCGATCTGTGGAGATCGCTTGACATGGCGAAGCGCTTCGCTGTGGACAAAAGAAATAGTCTAGAGCTAAACTCTTTCTTATGCCTAGGCAGACAGGAGCACGCAGATTCCGACTGCCGAAGACACTAGAGCGACCGTTCGGCATCGCAGAAGCCGCCAAGCTGAGCAGTCTCAGTGAGTGCATGGTTGACTACCTGTGTCGAGCCAATGTTTTGGTACCGGCTCCCGCCCATCCGGGCCGCGGTCGAGATAGGTGGTATAGCTTTGGCGACGTTGTAATGTTGCGGGCTTTGAGCCACTTGTTGGAGTGCGGTATATCGGTGGCGAAGCTACGAGAAAGCCTCGCTTCCATCCGCCACCGGCACCCCGACATAACGCGTACCTCCGTGCCCGCGAGGTATTTAGTCATCACTCGTGACCGAGTTTACTTTCGCTCACCGGACAAAGCCCTTGAGGAAATTTCGAGCGGCCAGTTGGCTTTTACGTTCGTGGTTGAGCTGAGAAAGGTCCGCGACGAAGTCCGACAGAAAGAACGGCAGCTAGGGAAGGCCGCCGGCTAAAGGCAAGAGAAAAATGCTTGCCCAAACTTTTCAGCACCTACGCGGTATCGGACCGAAGAAGGAGAGCGCACTTTGGCGCTGCGGGATCTTTTCCTGGGACGATTTCGAGTCGAGCCAGCTCCTTCAAAGCTCACTGTTCGGAAATGGCTTCAAGGACCCAATACGCGAGGCGCTGGACTCTTCGCGGAAGGCACTTCTGGAAGGTTGGGTCGAGTTTTTCGCTGAGAGACTCTCGCGAGAGGAACACTATCGGATCGCCCTAAGCTTCCCGGCGAAGACCCTCTTTCTCGACATTGAGACGACGGGCCTCAGCACCTACTACGATCAAATAACTTTGGTCGGCTGGAGCGAGGGTTCCAGGTATAACGCATACATTTCAGGAACGGATGACTCTGCTCTCCGACACGCGATGGAGAGCGCGGGGATCATCGTGACGTTCAACGGCAGTCTCTTTGATCTTCCGTTCCTCCGACAGAATTTCGAAGGACTACGAATCCCTCCAGTTCACGTAGACTTGCGATTCCTGGGAAGACGCGTAGGCCTTTCAGGCGGCCAGAAGAGCATTGAGGAACAGCTCGGTATCAAACGGCCGAAAGAGCTCGCGGATATGCGAGGCGAAGCAGCGCCTCTGCTCTGGCACCGTTATCGACGTGGCGATGTTGAGGCCCTAAGACTGTTGCTCGCGTACAACCACGCCGATATCGAGGGCATGAAGCAGATCCTCGACGTGGTCGTGAAGAGATTGGTTCGAAAACAGAAACCTCCCGTTCGTGGGGGAGTTCATGTTTTTTCCAAAGAGAGAAGCCCCCTTCGCATCGGCACGTCATCGTTGACCGGTAGCAAGGTTACGATCACACCATATTGTGGAAAGCTCGGGCCGGCGCTCGCTTTTCACGAGCTTGGTCTTACCAGAGAAGAACGTCGCGGTCTCAGGATTGTTGGAATTGATCCTACCGGCTCAGAGTCCAAACCGTCCGGCTGGAGCCTCTTGGAAGGCAATCGTGCAACCACCAGGCGAATTGAGACCGATGAGGACTTAATCCGTGCAACCCTGGATGCGCGCCCGCATCTGGTTTCTATCGATTCCCCTCTCTCACTGCCAAAAGGACGGCTGTCCATCGGTGACGACGATCCCATGCGCGAGCAGTATGGAATAACCCGCGAGTGCGAACGGACCCTCAAGAAGAGAGGCGTTAACGTCTATCCATGCTTGATCAAGAGCATGCAAGGTCTCACCTCGCGGGGAATTCGGCTGACAGAGACGCTACGAAAGCACGGCATCCCCGTGATAGAGAGCTATCCAGGCGCCGCTCAAGACATTCTTGGAATACCGAGAAAGCGCGCCGGTTTGGAATTCTTGGCGACTGGGCTATCGGAATTCGGGTTGATTGGCGAGTTCCAGCGGGGTGAAGTAAGTCATGACGAGTTGGATGCCATCACCTCGGCCCTCGTCGGCCTTTTGTTCTGGTCGGGTAGATATGAAGGCTTGGGCAATGAAGAGGAGGGATATCTGATTATCCCCGATCTGAAAGTCGACTTTCGCTCGAAGCGCGGCAGGCTGGTGATCGGCCTCAGCGGTCCAATTGGCGCCGGCAAAACGACGGCGGGACAGTTCCTTGAGGGCATGGGGTTCCACTATGCCCGATTCAGCCTGGTCCTCGCGGAGATACTGCGTGAGCGTGGGATTGAGCCGACTCGGGAAACGCTTCAAAAACTGGGAGATGAGATCAAGAGCGGATCGAAACAGAGGTGGCTGGGAGCTAAACTGCTGCAGACACTCCCTGCTTCGGGAGACATAGTTGTGGATGGGCTCCGACATCCAGAGGATCATGCACTTCTGTTGGAGAATTTTGGTTCGAGCTTTAGGCACCTTTACATTGATGTGCCCGTAGAAACGATTCTGGAGCGAAACGCAGCTTCCGGTGGCAACGTGGAGGACCTAAGGTCCGCGCTTTCTCATCGAGTGGAGTCGAATGTGCCGGTACTAGCCTCGTTGGCGCACGAGAGAATTGTCAACACAGGAAACCTGGACGAGTTCTTCGCGCAGCTCAGCGCGTTTATCACGCGCGAGGCAGAGCGCAGTCGCAATTCTGCCGCATGCCAGTAACCGTCATCGTAGGCGGCCAATTTGGCTCCGAGGGCAAGGGTAAGGTCGCTCACGCCTTAGCACTGCGGCAGTCTGCCACTGTGGCGGTCAGAGTCGGGGGACCAAATTCAGGACACACTGTCATAGATCCGTCCGGAAGCCCAATAATCTTGAGGCAGCTTCCAACCGCAGCCATTTTGCCCGGCGTAACCTGCGTCCTTGGTGCGGGCAGCTACGTCGATCCCGATCTCCTTTTGCGCGAAATCGGACGGATTGGGTTGCGGCCAGATCGTCTGAAGATAGATCCGAATGCCGCAGTGATTACCGCGCGTGAGAAGGAGGAGGAAGCTAGCACGACCCTTCGCCGCGATATCGGATCGACACTGAGCGGAACTGGAGCTGCTGTCGGACGCCGTGTCGCTCGAGTTCGCTCCCTGAGGCTCGCGAAAGATGAACCACTCCTAAAAGCCTTTCTCGGCGATGCGTGCCACCTGCTTCGGAACACTCTCGACCACGGCGAGCGGGTTATCGTCGAGGGTACGCAAGGGTTTGGCTTATCACTGTTACATTCGCCAAACTTTCCATTCGTGACAAGCCGCGACACGACGGCGGCGGGCTTCATTGCCGAAGCGGGCCTAAGTCCGATGGATGTCGACAGCATTGTCTTGGTAATCCGGACTTTTCCCATCAGGGTGAGTGGAAATTCAGGACCCCTTCCTAACGAGATTGATTGGGAGACCGTTCAGGCTCAGTCTCTCAGCCTAACTAAGATAGTAGAGCGCACCTCGGTGACGCGCGCTATTCGTCGGGTTGGTCGCTTCGACGCAGAGATTGTCCGGCGGGCAATCGTGGTAAACAGGCCCAACCTCATTGCTCTCAATCATCTCGACTATATAGACGCTGCGGTATCCGAGAGAAACGAGATGACGCCGAAAGCCGCCGCTTTTGTCGCAGACGTAGAGAGCCGACTCGATGCTCCTATTAACTATTTAGGATTTGGAGCGTCTTCCCTGGTCGGACGCCAATAGGACTCAGGAAGATGTCCACAAATTCTGCTCCGGAACGATTTGAGAAGGGAGTCCTCTTTCCCACAGAAGACGACACAATCGCCACTGCCTGTTTTGAAAAATGGGGAAGCAAGGACCCTTTCCCAGACGTAGATCCTTCGTTACTGAACTCCGCAGATATCCATGACTACGTGGCGACGACGGGGATGCTCGCCCCATTCTATCCGGCATCGCTGAAGTCTGCGTCGTATGAAGCAGCTCTGCTTGGCGATCTCATTTGGTGGGACGACAAAAAAGAGCCGCACCACCAGAACCTCCAAGAGAACCAGCCGTTCGAGCTTAAAGCCAACTCCGTAGCTTTCGTCAGTGTTGAGCCCAAGTTTCGAATTCCCGACTACATAGCCCTGCGCTTCAACCTGCGGATCACCCTGATACATCGGGGTCTGTTGCTCGGCACGGGCCCACTTGTCGACCCAGGGTTCGTTGGTAAGTTAGCAATTCCTCTTCACAACCTGACTGACAAACCTTGGACCCTCAAAGGTGGAGATCCGCTGATCTGGATCGAATTTACCAAACTAAGTCGGCACACAAGGTGGGACGAAGGATTGAGACGAACGCTGGCTAGCGGCGTGTACTACCCTTTCCCGGAGGAGAAAAAGCACAAGACCTTTTTTTCGCATCTGGACAAGGCGCAAGGGGGACCACCATTGCGGCCCATTCGAGCTTCTGTAGGTGAGTTTCAGGCTGATCTGGAATCCGCCAAAAACAAAGCAAAGGAAACCGCAACGCTCGTGAGGCGTATTGAATACGTAGGTCTAGCGGCGATTCTGGTCACTGCAGTTCTGGGAGTGCCTCCGATACTGTCGCTTATTCAAGAGTCAAACCAATATGTTATGGACGCCCGCGCTGAGTTAGCGATCACGGAGAAAAGGCTTGAGGAAACGACTCGTGAATTGTCCGCTAGCCAGGAAAAGGCTACAGAGTTGAACAACAAAATCGAAGCCTTGGAAGGTTCCTGTTCGCAGCCTACTCCTGCAAATGTCAAGGCTCCCAAGAAGAGCGACGACAAGGGTTCTGCCAAGTCTAGGTAAGAGGGTCAGAGGTTTGTGTCGCGGATCGAAATCTGCGGAGGCATCGCGTCGGGCAAGACAACGCTCGCCCGAATTCTGGCGAGAACGGGCCGCGAGGTCGCGTTGGAAGAATTCAGATCAAATCCGTTCTGGCGGGACTTTTGTGCAAATCCATCTATAAACGCCTTCGAAACGGAACTGACTTTCCTTCTACAACACTACCACGCCGTGAAAAGTCGTGGTCAGAAGCCGGTTGTGTACGACTTCTCGTTTCTACTTGACCTTGCGTACGCCAACCTCAATCTAACGGGAACACGACGAGCCGTTTTTCAGGGTCTCTACGACGAAGTGCTTCGTGAACTGAAGCCGCCAGGCCTGATCGTCAATCTACAGTGCTCTGCGAAGACCGAGATGCTTAGAATCAAAGCTCGGGGACGGGAAGAGGAACGCGCGCTCGACTTCCACTATATCAACGCGGTGAATGACTCCGTCGGGAGAGTCGTATCTGACCTGCCTGTAGGCGTTAGGGTGGTGACCATAGACAGCGAGCGCGAGAACTTTGCTGCGAGCAAGTCGTCACGAGTTAAAGTGGCCACCGCTGTGATTGTCGCCCACGAACAACTGGAGCAAGGCAAATGAAGAACGAGTCCCTTTTCTCCTGTAGCTATCGGGCAAGGCAGACGCTGTGCCTATTTACCGGTCTCTTACTACTCTCCGCCATTGCGCTCGTTCTACGATGGCTCCTCCTTTTGATCGACCGCCCGATCAGTTGCAGAATCGGCCTGGTTTCGACTGGTGGCGTATTGATCCTCGCAGAAGTCGTATTCATAGCCATACCTGTATGTGTTGAGGTTGGGCGACAGGTTCGATCATCTGTCGTTCTCTATCTGCGAAGGCCAGCCACTTTCGATTCCAATAGGCTTCAGAACAGCCGATAGTGGTGGCCGCATTCTTCCCGGTAGCCGCCTACAATCTCGCGCGCCCGGAGGTCGAATCACGATGGCATCGTTCAACGGTTTGGGGCTCCATCTTGGCAATCTATCGCGCCTGTCCGATGCGGAGTCGCGCTCGATTAGTGCTGAAAATCCGACCGGCGAGAAGGGCAAGGGCGCGATGGCGATGCCCGATGCCACGACCAGCCCAGCACGCAGCCTCGGGCAGGGATGGAAGGTGTCGCCCTACATCATTATCAATGCGGGTGCGACGGCAGTGCTCGCCGATATCGCCGGGCAGGGCGCGCTCCAGCAAATCTGGATGACGCCGACCGGGCCGTGGCGCAATTCGATCCTTCGATTCTATTGGGATGACTCAACGACGCCCGCGGTGGAGTGCCCGGTGGGAGATTTCTTTGCCTGCGGATGGAACCGCTACGCGCAGGTTTCATCGCTGGCGGTGTGCGTCAATCCGGGAAGCGCGTTCAACTGCTACTGGGAGATGCCGTTTCGCAAGCGCGCGCGCATCACGATGACCAACACCGGCGACAACGCGATGATCCTCTACTACCAGATCAATTACACGCTGACCGAAGTCGCTGACGATGCGGCGTACTTCCACGCGCAATTCCGGCGCGTGAATCCCCTGCCTTACAAGGAGGTCTACACGATCCTGGACGGTGTGAAGGGTAAAGGGCACTACGTCGGCACCTACCTGGCCTGGAGCGTGAAGAGTAACGGATGGTGGGGCGAGGGCGAGGTCAAGTTCTTCATCGACGGCGACGGCGAATTTCCGACCATCTGCGGTACCGGCACCGAAGATTATTTCTGCGGGTCGTACAACTTCGACGTGGGCAAGGAGAACGGAGGGTACCGCGAGTTCACGACGCCCTATGCGGGGCTTCCGCAGGTGATTCGGCCGGACGGGCTTTACCAATCGCAGATGAGATTCGGGATGTATCGCTGGCACATCCCCGACCCGATTCGCTTCAAGCGCGACTTGCGCGTCACGATCCAGGCGCTCGGATGGCGCGGCGATCCGCGGCGCGGTGCGGAGTTCAAACCGCTACAGGACGATATCGCATCGGTGGCGTACTGGTACCAGACGCTGCCGACCGCGCCGTTCCCCACGCTGCCGTCGCCGATCGATCTGCGCGTCGACTAGCACACGCGCCAGGTCACCGCCCGATCGTATGGCGGGCGATCAATGATCGTCGGCGGGGCACTTGCCGTCGTCGCACGCGCACGCGGCCCCGCTGTTGTCGGTGCGATACTGCGCGCAGAAATCGTTGCATGCGGTAAGGTTGTCGTCGGTCCCGTAAAAGCCCTTGCACTGGGCGGTCTGGGGAGTCTTCGGATCGGTAAACGAGGCATGGCGATCGCGGTCTGCCGCCCACGCTACGCCAAGCAGAGCAATTGCAAACGCTGCCGATACCAATAGTTTCCGCATTTGAGGTCCCCCAATTCGAGCGACGTGTCGCGATCGAAAGTGGCCGGACGCTATCAGCACGGCCGTGGTTTGGCAAAGCCGACCTTTCTGAACCGCGGCGCCCGGGGACGCGAACGAGCTAGAGCGGAGGCGGCGGGGGCATTGCGCCGCGCGTTTTCTCATACGCCGCCGCGACTTGCAGAACCGTCACTTCCGCAAAGGGCCGACCGATTATCTGCATCGCAAGCGGCAGCCCCTCTGATGACATGCCGGTCGGAATCGCGATCGCGGGCTGGCCCGTCACATCGAATGGCTGCGTGAAGCGCAGAATCCCGCTGATGATATCCACGCCGCCGGCGGTGTCATCGAAGCGCCGACCCTCGCCGATTTTCGGCGCTGGAATCGCCGCGCCGGGAGCAATCAGTACGTCGCGATCTTTCAACGTCTCCATCGCCTCTGCGAGCACGCGGGCGCGCGCACGCTGCGCACGGACGTAGGCGCTGCCGGGAATCATCATGCCGATCTCGAGCAGGCGCCGGACGTCAGCGCCATAGTCCTGCGGCCGGGTGGCCATCCATTTCTGGTGAATCTCGGTCGCCTCCGCCCACGTGATGATGCCGTTGATGACGCCGGTGAGCGGCACCGACGGAATCGAGACTTCATCGACGGTCGCGCCGAGCGCGCGCAATTGGGCCGCTGCCCGATCGAAAGATTGTTGTACCTCGGTCGAGAGGTTGTCGGTGAGCTCGCGCACGATACCGACCTTCATACCCGCAATGCCGATGTCGAGATTCTGCGTGTAGTCCGGTACGCGCTCACGGCTGGACGTCGAATCACTGCGATCGTGTCCGGCGATCACGTTCAGCAGCAGCGCGGCGTCGCGAACCGTGCGCGTTATCGGGCCGACGTGATCCTGCGTGTACGAGAGTGGGAGTACGCCGTAGCGGCTGACGCGGCTCCAGGTGGGCTTGAGCCCCACGCATCCACACAGCGCCGCGGGAATGCGAATCGATCCTCCGGTGTCGGTGCCGACAGTCGCGGCAGCGGTGCGAGCCACGATAGCAGCCGCAGAGCCGCCACTGGAGCCGCCGGGAATGCGGTCGAGTCCGTAGGGATTCCGCACGAAGCCGTGATGCGGATTCGACGACGTGATGCCGTACGCGAATTCGTGAAGGTTAAGCTTGCCGAGCAGGATGGCTCCGGCGCGTGAGAGCCGGGTCCACACGGTGGCGTCGTACCTGGGTTTAAACTCGGCGAGAATCCTGGAGCCGCCGGTGGTTACGATGCCCTTGGTGTAGCAAAGGTCCTTGAGTCCAATCGGAACGCCATGAAACGGACCGCGCCATTTGCCGGCGACGATTTCGTGCTCCGCCTTGCGCGCGGCTTTGCGGGCCGGGTCGGCGGTTACGGTGATGTAGGCGCGAATCTTTTCGTCGGTGCGCTGGATGCGATCGAGATAGGCCTCGGTGAGTTCGACGGGAGAAATTTCTTTCGCCTGGAGCTTCGCGCCCAGCGTCGCGACATCGAACGAAAGCAGCTCGTCATGTGAATGTGCCATCGCGGTCGCTCCTACTTTTTCGCGACGGCGCGCATCGCCTCGGTCATCAGGTTCGCGTAGCCAAACGGCGGCTCGACCGCCTCGAGCTCCAGCGAGTCGAGTTGTTCGGCCAGCGACAGCATTGCACCTGCCGTGTTGGCCACCGGCGCCAGCGCATCGTCGCTGATGTCATAGCCGTACACATCCTTGAGAGTGCGCTTGACGGTTTCGGGAGTAATAAGCGGCATGGCGTTACCTCGACCCTCTGTTTACCGGGTTCTGTCCGACGTACTCAATCCGGGAAGCGGTGACGTTCGATGCCCGGGATTCCTCGCGGAGTTTCTCGACGCGCGCTTCGCGCACATCATCCGCGGGAATGACAAATCAGGGTTCACGCTGGTGTCATTTGATGATCTTCTCTGAACGGAGCGCCGCGATTTTTGCAGAATCGTAGCCGAGGTATTCGTGGAGGACTTGGTCGGTATGTTCGCCGAGCAGCGGTGCGGCGCGTTCGATTTGACCCTGCCTCGCTGCGAATTTGATCAGCGAGCCGGTCTGCCAGACTTTGCCCCATTGCGAATGCTGCAGCTCGGCGATCAATCCATTTGCCGCGACCTGCGGATCGTTAAACAGGTCCTTGAAGTGATTTACCGGCACCGCGGGAATCCGCTTCTCTGTGAGCCTGGCGAGGATATTCGAACGATCGCTCGAACCAAAGGCGGCTTCCAGGTCCCTCGCGAGCGATCCTTCGCTCGACTCGTTGACGACTGTGGACCAATCGAGCGCGGGCAGTTGCGGAAACAATTGCCGCAATGAATCCCACTGCACGGCGTCGTTGAGCGAGATGAAGAGCCAGTCGTCGCCGCTGGACTTGTATGCGCGTGAGAGGGCGGATCGCCCGCGAGTTTCGGCGCTGCCGTTCTCCAGGTCAGGGCGGCCGCTATAGAAAATGAATTCCCCCGCCTGCAGCGCCATCGATGCCTGCAGCAAGGAGGTCTCGCAGAATTGGCCGAGCCCGGTACGCTCGCGCGCGTACAGCGCGGTGACGCATCCGAGCGCCGAGATCATGGCAGCGCCGTAGTCGCATATCGCGCAGGTCAGATACACCGGATGCCCGTGCGGGCCGCCCTGCGCCGCCATCACGCCCGAGTAAGATTGCAGGAGCGGATCGAACCCGGGCCGGTCGTGCTCCGGGCCGTGATTGCCGAACGCATTCACCGACATAAAGACGATGCGCGGATTCAGGGCGGAGAGCCGCTCGTAGTCGAAACCGAAGCGCCGCATGCGCCCCGGGCGCAGGTTCTCCACTACAACGTCCGCCTTGCGGACGAGCCCCTCGATGATCTCGCGTCCCGCGTCGGTCGCAAGATCGAGCGACAACCCGCGCTTGCCCTGGTTCCATCCGAGGAACCCGAAGCCGAAATGGCGGAAGGAATCGCCCTCCAGGCTTTCGATCTTGATCACGTTGGCGCCGAGTTGCGCCAGGATCATCGGTCCGTAAGAGCCCGCGATGTAACTGGCGAAGTCCAGCACCATGATTCCATCGAGGGGTCCTTTCGAGGTCGGCCCGGCAGCAGTTGATGACGCCACGCGCGGCTTCGGCTCCGAAAGCCATTTGCGCGCGATTCGTTCATCGCCGCGCGCGGGCGCTGGCCCCGCGATCTTGCCGGGAGTATCGCGCAGGAAAAATGGCAGCCCCAGTTGGACGGTGTTTCCCAGCGCCGGGTCGCCGATCTCCTGGCGCATCCCGAGCGCGCGCGTTTGCTCCCAATCGATGAACTCTTGTCGCGTCATGACGGGGGCGCAGGGGACATCGTTCTCTCGCAGGATCTTGAGCCAATCCGCGCGCGGCCTGGTGCGGATGATCGGTTCGATGATGTCCTTGAGCGCCTGCCAATGCTCGCCGGGAATTCCCCACGGCGCGTTTTCGAAGCGCGGATCCGCGACCAGGTCCGGGCGATCGAGCGCGAGCGTGAACTTGCCCCAAAAGGTGGAATTGCCGCAGGCCGCGAACAGGTAGCGTCCGTCGCCGGCCTGGAACAGCCGGTAGCACGGAATCGGCCCGAGCGGGTCCTGCGGACCGTGATAGAGCGTGGTCATCTTTTCGTGCCGGATGATGCCGCCGGTCTGGAGCGAGAACGCGCCCGCGAGCAGCGAGACTTCCGCCGCCTCGCCCGAAGGCCGGTCGCCGCGCGCGAACAGCCCGGAGATCGCCGCCATCGCCGCCATCACGCCGGCGGAGTAGCTCGCCGCGGGGAATACCAGCGAGACGGGGTTGGCGCTGCGCGCCCACTGGCTGCCGGTGATACCCGCGTAGGCCGCGACGAGGTCATCGTTCGCGTCAAAGTTCGCGAGTTGCCCAAGCCCGCCGAGGGGGGGCACGTTCACGGCGATCGCCCGGGCATTCACCCGGCGTATCGATTCGTATTCGAGCCCGAGCCGCTTCAAAGCCGCCGGAGTAAGAGCGGTCAGCACCACGTCGGCCCATCGGACCAGCTCAGCAACGCGTTCCGGCGAACTATCGAGATCGAAAAACAGGGCCTGTTTGGATCGATTCAAGACATGGAAATGAGGAAATCCGCGGCGCGGGGAGCCGTCGCGCGGCTCGACCTTGATGGTTCTGGCGCCTTGCTCAGCGAGCACCCAGGCCGCATATTCCGCGCCGAGGTTGGATCCGAATTCAACGACCTTAACGCCTTCAAGTGCGGTCATCTCACACCATTCTGGCCGCCGCATAAAGAAGATGCGGCGGGAAAGTTGGCCGGTGCAAACCTCGCGCACGGCCGTGCGGCAATTCTCACCAAGCGCGACTAAAAAGATCAACTGCGCGATCCTTGGCGGAGCTGTCCCTAACCCTCCCTTTGAGAGCCAACGCGTGCGAACCTGCTTTGCCTCACTGCTTCCAACCTGTTGCGCGTATACGTTTATCAACATCCGCACACGCTTACTTGACCGATTTCAATTGACTGACATCGCGGATTAATCGGGTCGTAACTTTCCGCCCCTAAATTCACCGCGCCCCGCAATGCATGCGAGGCGCGGCACTGATCATGGAGAGATCGATGAGAAAACGAACGGTAGTGGCTGGACTTCTCGCGCTGGCATGCGCGTTGGGAAGCTACACGGCCAGTCGCGCGGCGCAGTTGATCAACGGCGCAGGCGCAACCTTCCCGTACCCGCTCTATTCGAAATGGTTCGACGTTTACGCGAAACAGGACCAGGACGTTAAATTCAACTACCAGTCGATCGGATCCGGCGGCGGCATCCGGATGCTCACCGCGCGTACGGTCGATATCGGCGCCAGCGATGCACCGATGAGCGATCAGCAGCTCGCGGCGGCTCCCGGGAAGATTCTGCATTTTCCGTCCGTGATGGGCGCGGTCGTGATCGCGTACAACCTGCCCGGGTTCAGCGGCAAGCTGAAGCTCGATGGTCCCACGATCGCCCGGATCTTCATGGGCAAGATCACCAAGTGGAACGATCCCGGGATCGCGGCGCTGAATACGGGCGCCAGCCTGCCGGCCACCGACATCGTCGTTGCACATCGATCGGACGGCAGCGGCACCAGCTACATCTTCACCGACTATCTTTCAAAGGTCAGTCCCGAGTGGTCGAGTACGGTCGGAAAATCGACGGCCGTCAAGTGGCCGACCGGGCTTGGCGGCAAGGGCAACGAAGGCGTGACGGCGCTGGTGCAACAGACGCCGGGTTCGATTGGCTACGTCGAGCTGATCTATGCGCTGACCAATCACATCCCGTTTGCCGACCTCAAGAACAAGGACGGCAACTGGGTCACGGCGAGCCTGGACGGCGTCACCGCGGCGGCGGCCAGTGCGGCGGCCAACATGCCTTCCGACTTCCGGGTCTCGATTACCGACGCATCGGGTCCGACGGCGTACCCGATTTCATCGTTCACCTACCTGCTGGTTTACCAGCAGCAGAACAGCCGCGAGACCGGCTCGCAGGTGAAACGCTTCATCAACTGGGCCCTGCACGCGGGCCAGCAATACGCGCCGCCGCTCAACTACGCGCCCCTTCCGGCGCAGGTGGTGGAGCTCGAAGGCAAGCAGCTCGACACGATTCAACTTCCGGCCAAGTAACAGGGAACCAAGTCGCGAGGGGAGAGAATTGATGCGGTCTAAAACAGCTAGTCAACTTGTGAGCGCGGTCATAGCCGCGGGAACACTGACGGTGATGCTCGCCGGGTGCTCTTCGATGCCGTGGAGCAAGAGCAGCGGCGGCAACTTTCCGCCGCCGGGGGCGGCGATGGCCAACGGCAAGCCGACCGGCCCGCCGCCGAAGGTCGAGGAGTGCGCAATGACGAACTCCGGCTCACCGACCAAGTACGTGTGCAACGGCAAGACCTACACGTCCTTCGACCTGGCGAAGATGCGGACGGACTACGAGAAGCAACAGCAGGCGGGGCAATAGCAAGCGGCGTTACGGCGCCAACATGAACGCGGGAGGAAGCTTGTGAAACTCGGAAAGTGCAGATTTGCGATAGCGGCAGTCCTGGGCGCGATCCTGTTCGTGCTCGGACCCTCGGCACCGGCACGAGCGCAGAGTTCGACGCCGATGCTCAAATTGTATGTGGACCCGGTGACCGGACAGGTGTTCACGAGGCCGGGCAAGGGGCGCTCGCTGCTGACCGAAGTGCCGGTTTCGTCGCTCGATTCCAGCGCGATCGAGCAGCGGGTCGAGCAGAAGACCCAGGCGCAGCTCGATGCGAACAAGCAGCAGATCCAGCAACTGGTGCAGTCGAATCAGCAGCTGACCCAGTCCAACGCGGATCTCCAGCGGCAGGTGGCCGAGATCAAGCCCGCGTGGCGTTCCTATATTGACAATTTCCAGAACAAGTTTCGGGTTGGTGCGCTGTTCTACGCGGACTATCGCTTTTACACTCATTCAGGCTTCCAACCCCAGGAACTCGAAAACATCAACAACCCGGGCCCGGGCGGCAATCTCTTCAACTCCTTCGACGTCACCCGGACTTACTTGAATTTCTACTTCTTTCCGACCGACGGCCTGACCTTCCGGTTCACCCCCGACATCTACCGGTCGATCGGCAGCGGAACGACCGCGGTGATTTCTCCTAGCACTCAGTATTCGAGCAACCTGGACGGAAGCCTGAACTACCGCTTGAAGTACGCATACGTCGAATACAACAAGCTGTTCGACTGGTGTCCGGCCCTCAAGGGAGACACCATTCAGGGCGGTGCACTGCCCAACGTCTTCATTCCTTGGGAAGAAGATCTCTTCGGCTTCCGCTACGTTACGCTGGTTCCCTGGAACTATGTCTCGCTATCTTCCTCGCAGCTCGGAGTTCAGATCGGAGGTCCGATCAAGCTGGGGCCGGAAAAACTCCAGTATGTTGATTACGGCATTGGCGTTTACGACAACGCGAATTTCCATCAGTACGAGCAGACCAACACCAAGCAGTTCATGTCGCGTATCAGCGTGTACCCGCTCGGCGCGAAGTGGCGGTTTGACGGACTCGGCCTGACCTGGTGGTTCGACTATGGCTACGGCAACGTGGCGCCGAACGTCGCACTTACCAAGCCGTTCTTCCAGGCACCGCAGGCGCACGTCATGCGCCAGGCGTTCCTGGCGCACTACACGGCGGAGAACTGGGGCATAATCGCCGAGTTCGACATCGGCCACAATGCCTTTAGCTCGGGCAACCTGTTCTCGGGCAGCGCGCCGAACACCGCTGCCGGTAGCAGCTACATCCCCTTCAACACGATGGCTACCGGCTTCCTGAACAACGGACGCACGGTCCAGAATATGTTCGACATCATGGGCCACTACCACATCCCGCATACGCCGTTCACTGCGTTCGGTTTGTGGGAGCTGTCGCAGCCCAACACCAAGGTGACGACCGATCCGCTCGACTTCAACCGGTACGTCCTCGGTGTGCAGTGGCAGATCAACGAGTACCTGCGGTTGGCGCTCGACAGCCAGAACGTGAACTACTACCACTCGCAGACCAACGTGAACGAATCGTACGTCAACTCGTTCGTGCCGGGCTTGTTCTCCAAGCCGGGGACGAAGGTCATTCCCGACGCCGTTCCATGGTCGACCCACTCAATATTCCTCAACCTGGAATTTAACTACTAACCTGGAACCCATGCTCGTCCGGTGCGGCGTTGACGACACGCCGCACCGGACCAACCATTCGCGACAAGAGGGACAAAACGCATGAAGCGATTAATTACTGTTGGAACGCTCGCGATGGGGCTTGTGCTGTCGGTGGGCGCATGCAGCAACCTGTTCACCCCGCCCGCGGACGAAAGCCGAAGCGCGGTGGCGCAGTGGATTGGCAAGGATCGCGTGCAGCTCGCCAACCAGATGGGGCAGCCCAAGGAAGCCGTGCCGATGACGGACACCGGCGGCGAGATGCTCTACTATTCCTACGAAGGCCATCACTACGTGTTCGAGACCGACCCCGATGGGAAGATAAGCTCTGCGGTTCAGACCAGGTAACGGGTTTTGATCTTCAAACTCGCCTACAAGAGGGCGGCGCGGCGAACCGTCGCGCCGTTTCCTTTTGTGAGCTGAGCGCGCTACCGCCGTGCGCAAAATCGCGAGTCGCCCGGGGCCGGGAAATTCATGCGGGAGTGATCGCCAGTTAATCGGCACGTAACGATCGCTGGGTTAGTGTGGGCGGCCCAAACTACCAATGCGGTTACGCCGAAGAGCCTCGCTACACGCCGTCGCAGTTGCCGTATACACGGTAGCGAACCTGCTGTGCCTGCTTACGCTCGTTTCGTTTGCCTCGACCCGGGCGCACGATTTCAATCAGCACTTCCGCATCAACGAGTTCCGGCGCTGGACCATCCGGCACACCGCGGTCGAGTCGGCTGCGACGAACGAAGCGGCTGACCGCGCGCTCAAGGCCCAGGCGCGCACTGATGTACAGTTCTCAATCGAGCCTGACCACGATTTCCAGCTTGCGAGTTACTCGGAGCCGGTCTCGCCGGTTCCTTTTACGCGTCTGCTCTTACGCCTGAAATTGGGCATCCATCGGACCGACGCGTCCGACCCACTGCTCTAGCCCCCCAGTCCGCGTTTCACAGTCTCGCGACAGACGGCGCCGTTCGGCGCGTTGGCGAGGCTGGCTGAATCGCGGTGCGCTTTTCGTCACAGCGACCATAGAGCCTTGACAAGTTTCCACCGGAGATCCGGATGGGACAATGGTTCGCGGGTACGCGCGACCGTAGTGGTTTAACCAAGGCCTTTCCTCGATCCGAATCGGAGCCGAGGGGGGAAAGAGAGGAGCAAGATGAATTCCGACAGGAAACAATTCAGGCGCACGTTTGCGATCGCGATGGCAGCATGCCTGCTGCTATGCGGACTTGCGGGGAAGGTGCTGGCCCAAAGCAGCGGGTCAGTGCCTATGCTCAATTTGTACGTCGATCCATCGACGAAAATCGTTTACACGGAGCCGGGTAAGGGGAGGCGCCTGCTCACGCAGGTTCCCGTTTCGAGCGTCGACGTAAACCAACTGGAGCAGCGCCAGCAGCATACCGAGGCGCAGCTCGGCGTGGCGCAGCAGGAACTCGAGCGGCTGGCGCAGAAGGACAAGGCGCTGACCGAAAGCAACTTCCAGCTTTCGCAGCAGGTCACGCAGATCACCCCGGCGTGGCGCCATTACATCGACAATTTCCAGGACAAGTTCCGGGTGGGGACGCTGATGTATGGCGACTACCGCATGTACACGCACACCGGGTTCCAACCGCAAGAGCTGACGCAAATCAGTAACCCGGGGCCGCAGAACAATATCTTCAACTCGTTCGACATCTCGCGCGCTTACCTGAATTTCTATTTCTTCCCGATCGACGGTCTAACCGCGCGCGTCACGCCGAACGTCTACCAGACGATCCAGGCCACCGGGAATACTACGATCGGCAGCAACACCCAGTTTGCTAGCAACGTCAACGGCAACTTGAGCTTCCGGCTCAAGTATGCGTACCTGCAATACTCGAAGTTGTTCGACGGGTCTCCGTACTTCAAAGGCGACACGATTACAGGCGGACAGGAGCCAAACCCCCTGGTGGCGTGGCAAGAGGACCTGTGGGGCTTCCGTTACGTGTGCCTGACTCCGTGGAACTACTATAGCCTGTCGTCCACCCAGGTCGGCGCATCCATTCAGGGGCCAATCAAGTTCAACGAGTTGCAGTACGTTGACTACGACATGGGGGTGTTCAACAACGCCAGCTTCCACGCAATTAACCAGACCAACACTATTCAATGGATGAACCGCATCAGCGTGTATCCGTTTGGTGCAAAATGGCGCTTCGACGGACTCGGTCTGACCTGGTTCTTCGATTACGGTTACGCCAACGCCGCTCCGAGCGCGTCGAGTACCGCGAATGCGCCGTTCGGCCATCTGGCCGCGAACGCTCACCAGATGCGCCAGGCGTTCCTCGCGCACTACACGGCAGAGAACTGGGGCGTCATCTTCGAGTACGATTGGGGCCACAACGCCTTCAACATGGGCAACGCGTTCTCAGGATCCGGACCGATAACCACGGGAACCGAGGCCACCAATCCGTACTTCAACTTCAGCCAGATGGCGGCCGGGTTCCTCAACAATGGGCGCAACACCCAAAGCGGATTCGACCTCATGGGTCACGTCCACATTCCGCGCTCACCGTTCACCGCCTTTGGCCTGTGGTCGCTGTGGCAGCCGAACACGCAGGTGCAGAATGACCCTCTGGACTTCCAGCGCTGGGTGGTTGGCGTGCAGTGGCAGGTCAACGAGTTCCTGAGAATAGCGCTCGACAACCAGAACGTTAGCTACTACCACAGCCAGCACGACGTCGCTTTCTCATACGTCGACTCGTTCGTGCCGGGCATCTTCAAGAAGCCGGGCGCCGGCCAGGTCGTCGACGCTGTGCCGTGGGATACGCACTCCATCTTCCTCAACCTGGAATTCAGTTATTAGGACCGCGAAGCCGGCGGCGGAGCCATCTGCTCCGCCGCCGGAGCAATCGCGTTCACCAAACGACAATCTCGGCCGCGAGGCCGAAGGGGATCATATGAAGAAATACCGGATTCACGCTGTCGCCGTTTCGCTGCTCGGGTGGTACCTGATGTTGCCGCCGGCGACTGGGCAGAACGGAATTCCGCAGCTCGTGATCAACGCGCCAATTGCGCATTGGACGGTGGCGCAATCGTTCGACTCGTCGAAGGAATGCGAAAAGGAACTCGACTTGCGCAGGACCAAGTTCGAGAAAATCTACAAGAAGTCCAACCACGACAACGTGGGAGAGGAATTCTGGAGCGGACTTTACTTGGCGGCGGCGGATAGCGCCGAGTGCGTTGCCACCGACGATCCGCGGCTCAGAGAGGGAGGGTCACAAGACGCGGCGGCATCGCCGGAGAAGCAGACGCCCCCCGAAAAGAAGCCGGCCGCCGACGCTGACAGCCAGCTATAGAGCGAAAGCCTCGAGTTGACGCGGCGGTACGGCGCAAGTCGTGCCGCCGCGTTTATGTTGTCGGAATGTGACCGCCGTTGTAAGATGAGGTTGCGGATGTGGCGCGTAGCGGACAGCAATCGAAGCGACGCGCCGGCTATGGGAAGTCGCACGCAATTTCGGATTGGAACTTCAATCGCGGTACTCGGCGCCGCATTCTCAGCACTCTGCGTGATTTCTCTGCTCCTGGCGCCATTTGTGCGGGCGCACGATTTCTCCGAGCATCTCAGGGTCAATGAAGCACGCCGCGAAACCATTCGTAACACTTCGATCGAGACGGCTTCGGTCCACGATGCCGAGCAGCTCGCGCAGAAGGTTCCCGCGCCCAATCCGATTCTGCGCGCCGTGCCGCAAATCCTTCCCGAGCCGGTTTCGTACACCGAGCCCGCTCCTCCGGTTCAGATCAATCGCCTGCTGATGCGCTACAAATTGGGAAACTCGCGCGCAGGCGATCCCGATCCTCTTCTGTAGTTTTCTTCCGTTCGCAAATTCGACCGGACTGATGCGCGCTTCTCATGGGAGGAGCGACGGCGTCCGGTCGGAAAGTTTTCGTCTGAAACAAACAGAAGAGGAACTCAAATGAGGAAACTGACGATTGGTATCATGATCCTGGCGCTGACGGTGGTTTGCGCGGGATGCGTCGCACAGGAGAGCCGCCAAGCCGCCTCCGAATGGCTCGGGAAAGATCGGGCGGATTTGGACAGAACAATGGGTGCGCCCAGACAGGCGGTCCCAATGACCGACACAGGTGGGGAGGAATTGTTCTACTCGTACAACGGCCACCACTACTACTTCCAGACCAACGCCAAGGGTGAGATCGCGACCGCAGTCCGAACTGACTGATTTCTGCCGTCGATCGGTTGTTCAGGGGGCGGTGCGTGAGGAACGCACCGCCCCAGTCTTTCGCGCTGGACATTTGACGGCAAAGTGTACGAACCTCGGCTGTTGGGTGCCCTCATGGCGAACGTCATCACCGAAATCGAAGATCCAGTCGCGATCATCCGGCTCGACCGCCCGGAAAAGCTCAACGCCTTTACCTTCACGATGGTCGAGGAGATTCGGTCCGCGATCGAGCGGGCCGCATCTGACGATCGCGTGGTCGGTATCGTCATCACCGGCACCGGGCGCGCATTTAGCGCCGGCCTCGATTCCGGCGATCTGAAGCGTTCCACCCAGGAGGGTACGCCCGCGCCCGATGCGGAAGTATCTGCCGAGGAATTGCCGGCGTTGTTCAGCTATATCCTGCGGGTCTCAAAACCGGTCATCGCGGCGGTCAATGGAGTGACGGCGGGCGGAGGATTCGTGCTCGCGATGATGTGCGATCTCCGGTTCGCATCAGAAACTGCCAGTTTTACTACCGTCTTCTCGAAGCGCGGCCTCATCGCCGAGCACGGCACGAGCTGGCTCTTACCACGGATGGTGGGAGTCAGCCGCGCGCTCGATTTGCTGTGGAGCTCGCGCCGCATCGACGCGGCGGAGGCGCTGCGCGTCGGGCTGGTCGATCGCGTGGTGCCGCCCGACAAGCTGATTGATGAGGCGCGCGCGTACGTGCGCGACCTGGCAGCCAACATCTCGCCGCGATCGATCGCGGTTATCAAATCGCAGATCTACCGGCATTTGTCGGAGGGCATGGCCCCCGCCATCCGCGATGCCGACCAATCGATGAAGCAGGCGCTGGAGCATCCGGACGCGAAAGAGGGCGTTGAATCGCTGCTGGAGAAACGGCCGCCGCGGTTCCAGCGATGGCACGGAGGTAAAGCATGAGCACCACGCAGTTTCAGCACATCCGGTACGAGAAATCGGGACCGGTCGCGACGCTGACGATGTATCGTCCGGATCGCATGAATGCGATGACCAACCGCATGCTGCTGGAGACCGGACGGGCTTTGGCAGCCGCCGCGGAGGATCGTGAGCTGCGGGTATTGTTACTGACCGGAGCCGGCGATCGCGGGTTCTGCCCCGGCGCCGACCTCAACCTGGTAGCGGACGGCAGTGATGTCGAGCGCATAGTGCCGGAGGATTTCCGCGTGCCGGTGCTGCTGCATGAGATGCCCGCGGTGACGATTGCCGCTGTCAATGGCGCATGCGCGGGCGCGGGCCTGGGATGGGCGTGCGCGTGCGATTTTCGCTTTGCGGCCGAGTCGGCGCGCTTCAACGTCGCGTTCCTCGATGTCGGAGTGGCGGGCGACATGGGCGGTCCCTGGACGCTGCCGAGAATCCTGGGCGCGGCAAAGGCGCGTGAGTTGTACTTCTTCCCGGGCAAGCTCGATGCGCAGGAAGCATTGCGCATAGGGCTGGTATCGAAGGTGTTTCCGGACCTGACCTTTCGCGCCGAGGTCGATGCTATCGTGCAGCGGCTGGCCGAGTCGGCGCCAATTGCGTTGCGCACTCTCAAGTCGAATTTCCTGGCCGCGGAGAAGACCGGGTTTGCCGACTACCTGGCGCTGGAAAGCGAACGGCACATGCCGATGTTCGACACGCACGACACCAAAGAGGCTTTCGCGGCGAAAGTGGAAAAGCGCAAGCCGAAGTTTCTCGGAAGATAGACAAGGAGGAAGTTCCATGTGGATTCGACTTCGTCAAATAGCCTTGGTGGCAAAGGATCTCGATCAGATCACGAAAGACCTGCACGACGTGCTGGGGCTCGAGGTCGGGTTTCGCGATCCCGGCGTCAAAACGTTTGGTTTGCAGAACGCCCTGTTCCCGGTCGGCGGCCAATTTATCGAAGTGGTCTCGCCCATCCAGGAAGGCACTGCGGGCGGACGCTACCTGGAGCGCCGCAAAGGTGACGGCGGCTACATGGTGATCACGCAATGCGATGATCACGCACCGCGCAAGAAGAAGGTCAACGAACTCGGCATCCGCAAGGTGCTGGAAGCAGACGACCACAACTACCACATCATGCAACTCCATCCGCGCGACACCGGCGGGTCGTTCCTCGAAATCGACTTCCAGGAAGGGGACATGTCTCCGGACGGGCCGTGGATGCCGGCGGGCAAGAACTGGAGACCCGCGGTGCGCACCCATATCGTGAAGGCGATCGCGGCGGCGGAAATCCAGTCGTCCGATCCCGCCGGGCTGGCATCGCGATGGGGTCAGATCATGGAGATCCCGGTGACGCGGGATGCCTCCGGCAACCCCGCGCTCAAGCTGGAAAATGCGACGCTGCGCTTTATCAAGGATGAAGACGGACGCGGCGAAGGCCTCGGCGGTCTCGACCTGGTTGCGACCGATCGCAAGGCAATGTTCGCGAACGCGGAGAAGGCCGGTAAACGCGTATCCGACGATATCGTGATGATCAGCGGAATGCGCCTGCGCGCGGTGTAATCGAAATAAAGGAGTCCGCAGATTGGCCGGCCAGCGGCGCAATCCGCGGACTCTGGTTCTATCGCTCTAGTAGCGGCCGCCGAGCTTGCTGTGGTCCCAGCTGGTGATTTTCTTCGGCACCACCTTGAGAATCACCCGCTTCGTGACGATCTGCTCGGGCATCGGGGGGATGTTCGCTTCGCCCGTGTCGCGCCGGCGGATGGCGCCCATGTATTTCTCGACGCTGGCGCGATCTTCGAGAATTTCGCATTCGCCGCGGATCATGACGCCGCGCAACTGCGAGTAGTCCTTACCGCTTTCAGCCATCACCGCGACTTTAGGGTTGCGCCGGATGTTCAGCACCTTCTGCGCCTTGCCGTACGATGACATGTAGATCACGCCATCGATCGCGATGTAGTTCATCGCGACCAGGTGCGGATATCCGTCCTTGCCGATCGTGGCCAGCGAAACCTTGCGCGTATCCTGGAGGAAACGGGCTTGCTCGTCGGGCGTGAGCTTGATCTGCTCGCGTCGATTCATTTGGTATGCGCCACCACGAACTCGCCGATACGATCGATCGCCTGTTGGCCCTCCGGCAGAATTTTCGCGAACACGTGCCAGACGTGGACCATCTCGGGCCACACTTCCAGGGTCACATCGACGCCCGCGGCCTTCGCTCGCTCCGCGATACGGGTGGAATCGTCGAGCAGGATCTCCGCGTCGCCGACATGGATCAGCAGAGGCGGCAGACCCGTGAGGTCCGCGTAAAGCGGCGAAACGAGCGGATGCTTGAGATCGTGGGTGCCGGCGTAATGCTGCGCCATCGGGGCGAGCCCGCTGTCTCCCACCATCGGATCGACCTTGGCGCGCGTCCGCAGCGATTCTCCCGTCGCCGCGAGATCGGTCCACGGTGAGATCGGCGCGGCCGCCGCGGGCAGCGGAATATTCGCATCGCGCAGCGCCACCAGCGTGGCGAAGGTGAGACCGCCGCCGGCGGAGTCTCCAGCGATGGTGATTTTGCCGGGCTGGTAACCCTGCGACAACAGCCACCTGTATGTCGTGGTAGCATCGTCAACTGCTGCGGGAAACGGATGCTCCGGCGCAAGTCGATAATCGATAGCGAGCACCCGGGCTTTGGCCGCACGGCTGATACGAGCGATCATCGCGCGATGCGTGTTGATCGATCCCATCACGTAGCCGCCGCCGTGCAGGTACAGGATGACGCGATTGTCTGCCGCACCCGGCGCGACGATCCATTCGCCGTGAACGCCTCCGATCTCGACCGGGTCGCACCTGACGTCTGACGCCACGCGTTCCGCGACCTTCTCCATACCCGCACGCATCCGTTCCACGGAAACGCCCGGTTTGGAAGGCTGCGCTTTGATGATTTCGAGAACCTTCGCGAGTTGCTGGCTGGCCATAGTCAATCTCCCGTGGGTTGATCGCTAAGGGTTCTGTACAACGAAATTGAGAGATTTGCGAACCGCGGAACCATGCATGACAGGGCACCTGCAACCTTGCTAATGCTCTGCCATCGGGAGGTAACGAGCGATGCTTACCGAGAAAGAACAGGACATTATTCGCCGATGGCACGAGTTCTACCTGAAGCCGCGGCAGGGAAGTATCCAGCAGCAGCGTGAGTGGCTGGTTGAATACTTCAAGGAGTTCAACGTGGATCCGCCCGAGGTCGGCGCCTATCACAAGGCCGTCCAGTTGAAGGCGGGGCTTACCGCCGACATTGCCGTCCCGCGCGGGAAAGGGCCTTTCCCGATCGTCATCTATATACACGGCGGCGCGTGGACGCTTGGCAGTCCTTCGACTACGCATCACAAGTTGATTCGGCAATTCGCCGAAGCCGGTTACCTCACGATCGCACCCGACTACCGCCTCGCGCCGGAGAATCCGTTTCCCGCGGCGTTTGATGACAATGTCTTCACGGCACGGTGGGCGGCCGAGAATGCGACGCGCTATGGCGGCGATCCCACGCGGATGGCGATGGGCGGAGACTCGGCGGGCGGCAATTTCACCGCTGCTGTCCTGCCGGCTTTGGCGGAGCGCGGGCCGAAGTTCAAGGCCGCTATCCTTATATATGGCGCCTTCGACTTCGCCGGCCTGGTGAAAATGGCGCCCGAAGCCGCGGAACCGCTGGCAAGGGCCTACCTGGGCAGCAACTATCCGGCGCTGCTGAGCGATCCGCGGGTCAGCCCGATCAACGCCATCAAGCCGGGTGCGATGCCGCCGAGTTTCATCATCGCGGGAACCGCGGACGGAATCGTGGGCGAGTCGCGCACGATTGCGGAGGCGATGAACCGCGCCGGCATCGAGAACGAACTGCACATCATGACCGACATGCCGCATGCGTTCATGCAGATGAACGAGCTCAGCGCATGCCGCGAAGGATTGCGGCTGATGTTCGACTTTCTGCGGCGGCACGTCTGAAGAACGAGCGTACGTAAAAAAATCCGCAGAGGTGTCTGTCCCTCTGCGGATTTTCTTTTGGAACGTAATCGCGATCGATCAGGCGTGGCCGTGGCGGAGCAGCTTGCCGGGGGTCGCGCCCGTGCAGCGGTCTTCCGAGAAGGTCTCGACGCCGTTCACGATGATCGAGCGGTAGCCGACCGCACGCTGCACGCGCCGCCATTCGCCGCCGGGCAGGTCATGGGCGATCTCGCCGATCCAGTCGGGCGTGATGTCGAGATGCTTCAGATCGTAGACCACCACGTCGGCCGCCGCGCCCTCGCGCAGGATGCCGCGATCGCGGAAGCCCGCGGCGTGAGCCGGCAGGGCGGAAAGGCGATAGTGCGCCTCTTCCAGCGTTACGCGCTGCTCGTCGCGCACCATCCAGCGCAGGAAATCCGTGGTGAACGCGCCGCCGGTGAAGAACTTGGTGTGCGCGCCGCCGTCGGAAACGCCCGGGAAGGTGAACATCGAATTGTTGATGATCTCGGCGTTGTACTCCGCGTTGAACTGCGGCTCTGGCTGTAGGAATTCCGCCTTCAGGTCGGTGGCCAGAGAAAGATCGACCATCACGTCCACCGGATGACGTCCTTCTTCCTGGGCAATCTGTTGCAACGATCTTCCTACATACTTCTCGAGCTCGGGCTTGTTCTCTACCCACTGCACGATCAGCTTCACGAGTCGGCCGCCGACCCCCGGAGCGATCTTGTCCAGCACCGACATCGTGTAGTCGCTCTTCACCGCCTCGCGGATCCGCGGATCGCGCATCTTGGCGAGCTTCTCTTCCTTGGTGCCGGTGGTCATTTCCTTCCACGCTTCCGCCGTGTCGTAGAGGTTCCAGTGCTCGAGCGTGAAGGCGAAGCCGCTGCGTACCGTTCCCGCCTGTCCAAATATCGGCAGCCCTTTCGCGCGCGCCTTGTGCAGCCATTCCAGGCTCTTGCGATGAACATCGGGATTCCTGGTCGCCGCCGCGATCGCCTGGAACAGGATGGGCCGCTTGGCGGTTGCCGCGAGTTTTTCGACGAAGGCGGTATCTTCCTTGATGTGCCCGGTCGCTTGGGTGATCTCGATGAAGCCTTCATCGCGCTCCGCCAGCACGCGTGCGAGGTTCAGGATGTCCTCATCGCACATCGTGTCGGTCACCATCGGGGATCCATCGAAGTCCGCTTGCGCGGAATGCTTGCCGAGCCGCTGGATTGAAAATCCGCACAAGCCCGCGTCCATTCCCTCATTGAGGAGACGGCGCATCTCCGCGCGTTCGGCTTCTGTAGCCACCCTCGTCTTGGCGGCATCGAGTCCCATCACGTAGGTCATCAGCGACGCGGTCGGCATGTACTGGATGCAATTGACGCCCTTCGGAGCGCGGTCAAGCGAGTCGAGGTACTGGGGGATGGTCTCCCAATCCCAGCTCATGCCCTCCTTCATCGATTCGTACGGAATCGCTTCGGTGCGCGTCATCGTGAGCATCGAGCGATCCCGAAAGTCGGGCTTCACGGGAGCAAAGCCGAAGCCGCAGTTGCCGAGCACGAGTGACGTTACGCCGTGCCATCCGGAGATGGTGCACCAGGGATCCCATCGAATCTGCGCATCGTAATGTGTGTGCAAATCGACGAAGCCGGGGGCGACGATCATGCCATCGGCATCGATCGTTTTCTTTGCAAATCCGGGGGCACGTCCTCCGATTTGCGCGATCTTTCCGTCTTTGATCCAGAGATCTCCGCGGAAGCGCGGCACGCGAGTGCCGTCAACGATCGTTCCACCTTTGATTTGAATGTCGAGATCGGCCATGGGTGGTGTTCCCTCCTGCGGCGGTAAGGACTTGGGCCAGCCTTAATGAATGGTTCAGAAATCCTTATACAAAACTTAGCCAGAACCCTCAACCGCGAGGCTGTCCCTCATCCCATGTCGATGGGAATCGATAAGCAATGCCACAGGAGTCAGACAGCGTGGACAAAAGGAACAGTCCGTGGAGTTTTGGCCACTTGGTTATTCTGGATTCTTGCCTCTTTCCTCGCGCCGCTATTTGGCTACTTTGTGGGTCCTTGACTTGAGTAACCGCTTGTTTTGTCTACAATGTGTAAGACACACAAAATGTTCTTATGAAGGCGCTCCTCAAGCCAGCCAGCATCGTAATCCAGGTTTTGTGCCTGGTGGCGATGTTTGGATCCGCCAAAGCATCGTGGCTGAGAACCGGACACCCTCAACCGAGTGCAAGTTCTCGTCGTTTCCGGGTGCGGCCACCTCAACTGGCCACCGGAGTTCGCTACGAGGGCCGTCGTACAATCGCCCATCGTGGCTTCGCGGCAATTGTGCGAAATCAGCCGCGTGCGCAGTCTGCCGTCTCGGTGCGATCCGATTCTTCGGCGTGGGTTCGTGCTGACATCTGGTTAGCGGCCCGTCTGAAAATACCGCCATCCGGCTCGGCGGCGATCGATCCCCTGGCATAGCGCTGTAACCGGCACCGTCGTCGGACGGGGGTGGCGAGTTGTGGTTCGTCATCCCCGCGCAGTTTGTCTCCTTAACTTTTGGTCTTTCGGAGCAGGCGATTGATGATCGCAGGCGAGTTTGTGAATCGCATCTATGCCGCGCATGGGCTTTCGATGCCGTGCGGCACAGTCGCCGGCGAGTAGGGGCGAAGCGATGTTTGCGTTGGTGATAGGGGGCGGAATTTTCGTTTACTTTCTGCCTTCGCTGCTGGCGGTATGGCGCAGGGTTCCCGAGAAGCGACAGATCTGTGCGCTCAACCTGTACCTGGGATGGACGGTGATTGCATGGACGACTGCGCTTCAATGGGCCTTGCATCTCAGGTCTAATCGTCCCTCCTCGCGCGAGTTCTTACGACCGGGGTCGTGGTCCGCACTCCGCAGGCGATTCTCCCGATCACGCTGGTTTTGGACGGGCGGCTTGCTGGCCGTGAGCGCCGTGTTTATCTACCTGTCGTTGTTCGTCTGGCCGGCGACGCCGCGCCTGGTGCCAACCGACCAATTCATCAATTTCGACGATGCGCGACGGATGGCGGGCGGAGAAAAGCTTTACGCCGACATTTTCCAGTACACGACGCCGGGCACCGAGCTGCTGGAACTCGGGCTGATCAAGTTGTTCGGCGTGCGGATAGTCCTGCTGAATGTTCTGATGATGGTTGTGGGCCTGGTGGACGCCTGGCTTGCGATGCTCCTGGCGTCGAGCGTTCTCGAAGACTGGGACGCGGCGCTCGTGGCGCTGTTATTCCTCTGCTTCGGTTTTCACTGCAGCCTCGGCGCGACACACCATCCGTTCAGCGTGATGTTTGTGTACGCGGCGGCTGCGGCCATCATTCGCCGACGTGACCCGCTACGGCTTGCCACCGCGGGCACCCTGCTCGGACTGGCGACTGCCTTCACGCAGACCCGGGGGCTGGCCGTGATCGCGATCGCGGGCTTTGTAGCCTGGGAGAATGGAACCAGGCCGGCGGCCAACCGGCGCTTGTGGCGCGACGAACTCAGCTTGTTGGCGCCCTTTGCGGCGATCGTGGGGGCCGCGTGCGTGTACGTCATCTGGAACGCAGGCGTCGATCGCTTCATTCGTTACATCGTGGAATTCCCGCTCCTCTACTATCGACAAGGCGCGTCGAACACGTGGGCAACCTCGTTCGCCATCTATATCCCAACCCTGCGGGGCTTCGCTCAATGGGCGTTGATCAAGTTGCTGGTGCCGGCTGCGTACCTGGTCTTTGCAGTCTATTGGTGGCGCCGGCCCAAGACGTTTCTTTCACCTCGGCTGCTGCTGTTGACCGTGGTGGGCGTGTCCTTGTTTGCCACGGTGGCCTACGCTCCGCTCCATCAGCGGCTGGCCGAGGTATCGCTTCCCGCGTTTATCCTGGCGGTCTGGATGGCGAATCGAGTTGGAGACTGGTGGTGGAAAATCCCGGCGTGGGGAGCCGCGGTCGCGTTTGTAACCCTGGCGCCCATAACCATTCAGCGTTCCCACTATTGGTATTTCGATAGCTCGGCTGGACGAATTGCCACCTCGCGGCCCGAGGCGATCGAGGAGTATGCGTGGCTGCGCGATCACACGAAGCCCGGCGACTACTTTTTTGCGGACAACAGCCCGCGGTTGTATGTCCTTCTGGGGCTGCACAACCCGTCGCGGTTACCTTTCGTTGAGCCGAATGACTATACCCGTCCTACGCAGGTGGCCAGAATGGTGAGACGTCTTACCACGACCAAGCCACGGTTCGTCCTATGGGGGGTGAACCCGACCGACTTCGATGACCCTGGGGATCGTCTTTTCCCGGTGGGTGAACTGTTGCGTCACTGCTATCACCCGGTGCGTCCGCTCCTCGACGGTGTGATCTGGCAGCGCGACGCACAAGGGTGCGTCGACCAAGGATTACCGATAGCCGCTCAATAGCACGGCGCGTAGATCTGCGAATGATCGGTATGGAGCGCCCGCTCCTGATCCGCCGTGGAGATCGTCCGGCCGTTCTTGAGCTGCTCAATCAACTGGTCGACCTCGCGCGCCTTGCGCCGGTAGTAGTGGTCAACGCTGTTGTCCTCGGCGCCCAAACTACGTATCGATACACAGACTTCCGAGTCCATGTAGGTAAAACGCGGAAGACGCCGTTGCGCCTCGCCGAAAGAAAGGCCGGTTGCCGCTGACCGACGCGACGAACTGTTTCAGCCCGCTTTTACCAGCGCGATCACGAACCCGTCGTAGCCCTTGATTCCCACGGTCTGAATCGCGGTCGCGTCGAGCCGCGGCTCCGCCGCGATCATCTCGTTCATGCGCCGAATGCCCTGCAGGTTCGCGTCGGGGTTCGATTCATCGACGATAGCGCCGTCGCGCACGACGTTGTCGACCACTATCACGCTGCCCGGTCGCGACAACTTCAGCGCCCAGGTCAGGTAGCCGGGATTGTTGCGCTTGTCCGCATCGACGAAGATCAAATCGAATGGTTCCCGATTCTCCGCTTCGACCTTCGGCAGCGAATCGAGCGCCGCGCCGAGCCGCAAGTCGATCACCGCATCGAGTCCCGCGCGGTTGAAATTGGCGCGCGCGACTTCCGCGTGTTTCGGATCGGCTTCGAGCGTGATGAGCGAGCCGTTGGAAGGCAGCCCGCGCGCCAGCCAGATAGTGCTGTAGCCGGCGAGCGTTCCAATCTCCAGGATCCTGCGCGCGCCCAGCATCCGCGCCAGCAGCATCAGGAACTTGCCCTGCGTCGGCGATACATTGATCGGCGGCAGTCCGGCAGTCTCGCTCGCCTCGAGCGCGGCGTTCAGAACCGGGTCCGGTGGCAGCAGCTTGTCGCCGAAGTAGTCATCGACTTCAGTCCATCGCGCCTGGCTCATTGCAAAATCAATCCCTACTACTGGTCGTTGCCGGTGTAAGGAATAAAGACGACGGGGATGTCGCTAACCTTGGCGGGAATCCGCTCTTTCACGTCATCCAGGAACTGCGCCTGCACGACAACCTTGATCGTGGTGTAGTCGCATTCTGTGCCCTTGCACTTGCCCGGGCCAACATCGATTACGCCGGGAAGATCATTCCACTCCTGTGCGTAAGTCTGCAGCGTGTCCGAGAAAGCAGCCCGGAGCACGCGCTCATTCTCCTGATGTTCCGCGGTTTCAGGATCGTTCGTGCCTGCGCCCGACTTGCCGATCTCGAGAAAACTGCGAGATCCGCTTCCTTTGGGAGCCGCTTTCGGAATGAACGCAACCGGAATGCCCTCGACCTCAGACGGAATCTGATCTTTGGCCTGGGAGATTTGCATGGGCTCGACGTAGACCCTGATTTCCATCGGAGTGCCGGTTTGATTCGTCCCGGCGCTTACCAGCCACACGCCGTGTATCGCCATCCATTGATCGGAATACTTGGCGGCGATTGCGGCGACCGCGGGATCCTCCTCTGTGTCCTGGTCGGTGCACGGATGGTCGAGCGGAGTGCCGCGGCCGTTTCCGCACCAGAGTTCCGCGCGTACCGGAATGCTCATGGTGACAGCGATCGAGAATGCCGCGATGGCTACCGCACTACGCACGATCAAAGGATGGTCCCGGCGTGCTTTTCTTGCAACCCGGAGCGCGACGCTAGTTACATCCCTTGGAGCGATTGCGCCGTGGCGCGCTGCACCGCCGCCTTCGCGGCGGAGTAGTCGTACAGCGCGGTAACGTAGGCCGCCGAGTCTTCCGTGTAGCGGCGCTGCGCGTCATCCAGTTCGACGATCGAGCTAAGGCCGGTCTTGTAGCGCTGGTCCGCCAGGCTCAGCTCCTCGTGCGATGCGTTCATGGTCTGCTCGGCCTTTTTGATCACCGCGATCGACGTCTGCCAGTTGAGAAACGCGGTCTGCACTTCCTCGATGACGTGCTGGCGCAAGTCCGCGATCGCGTATTCAACGGCATGTTGATGCTGGCGCGCCTCCGCGACCTGTTCTTCGGTACGAAAGCCGTTAAACAAGGGCCACGTGATCACTAACCCGGCGAAGTAGTTGTTCGCCGCCGGCAACCCGGTGGACATCGCCATGTAACCCGCCTGCGCATTCGCGGTGGGGAAGTAGTCGCTTTTCGCCTCCTTTATCTGCGCGCCTGCCGCCCGCGCCTCGTCGAACAGCGCCTGCAAGTCCGGCCGCAGGCGCATCGCCGTCGCCTGGAGGCCGTCGAGCGTATCGGTCACCGGCTCGTAGGTCAGCGTCCCGACCACCTCGTATGGCGGCGCCTGCCCGGCCAGACCCATCGCGGCGTCGAGCGCTACCTTGCTGTCATCGACGCCGTTGCCCGCCTGGATCCTGTTCATCTCGGCGCGCGAGAGATCGGCCTGCGTGACCGACACATCGAGGTAGGGCCGGAGGTCCGCCTTGGCCATCACCTGCGCCTGATGCAGATGGGCCTGGCGCTGCTCGATCGCCTGGTCGTAAACCGTGACCAGCTGCTTGGCCGCGAGCAACGCATAGTAGCGCTGCGCGACGTTGTAAATGAGATCAAGGTCGGTCAGCTTGAGACGTGCCTGGGCGGCATCGCGATTGGCGCGCTGCTCGTCGACGAATCCGCGCATCCGGCCGAAGTCGAACAGGAACTGTTGCAGCGAAACCCCGGTTGCCCAATTGTTATGGGAGCTGAACGACTGCGAAAAATCGCCGTTGGCGAGGTCGTGGTTCACGCCCGTGAATCGCGGGTACGTTCCATCATTTATCCAGGTAGTGTTGCCGATTCCATTGGTGGTCGATCGCAGGTACTGCGCGAGCCCATAGGCTTGCGGCAGCAGGTTGGCATTTGCTTCGCCTACGCGAGCCTGCGCCACCCCGACTTCGGACTGCGATTCCATCCGCATCGGATGCAGTTTCAGGGCAATCTCGGTGGCTTGTTTCAGAGTCACCTGTGAGTTCGGCGCGATCGGCTGATCCGCCGCGCGCGCCAGGCCGTTCGGCAGCATGCAGAGAACCGCCGAAAGCAAGAGCAATAGCCGTCCCATCATCGATCCCTCCACGGCCGCTCAATCGGCCCGCGCCGAGGATTGGGTGGCCTGCTCGGCCGGCGTCTCGTCGAGCACATGCACCGGCTCTCCCGCCGCCAGCGAGGGATTAAGGGTGCTCACCACCATCTCGTTGCCGTCGAGGCCTGAGGTTATCTCCACGTTGATGCCGTCGGTGATGCCGGTAGTGACCGCGACCTTCCGCAGCTTTCCGTCGGCAACGCTGTACACCCACGGGTTGGGCTGACCAATTCCGTAAACCGCCCCACGCGGTACCTCGATTGCGTTGGGATGCTGGATGAGCATCAGCGTGACCTCGGCGTACATCCGCGGGTACAGCCGATGGTCCGGATTTTCGATATCGAGCTCGGTGAGCATCGTACGCGTCGCGAGATCGAGCGACGAAGCGAATCGCGTCACCTGCACCGGAAAGCTCTTGCCCGGGAACGCCCTCAGCGTCAGGGTCGCGGGCTGTCCGATCCTTACGTAGCCGGCTTCGCGTTCCGGGACATAGATGTAAACGCGCAGCTTGTCGATGCGAGCCTCGGTGAGAACCGGCCCGCCTCCCGTCAGATGCCCGCCGGCGCCCTCGGTAGCGCCCGAACTCACTGCCGCGCCGCTGCCCGAGATGCCGAAGTCGCCGCCGCCCGCGCGAATCAGCGCGCCCGGGTCCGCGAAGCGCCCCGTGATTACGCCGTCGAAGGGCGCAATGATCGAGGTGTATCCGACCATCGCCTCGAGCTCGCCTTCCGATGCCTTCGCTTCCAGGTACTTTGCGTAGGCAATATCGACGTCTTCCTTCGCGACCAGCTTGGGATCGGTGTTGCGAACCCGATCGAGCCGCTCCCAGGTTAGCTTGGTGATTTGCAGGCTGGCACGAGCGCGCGCCAGGTTCTGATCGAGTTCCGGAACCTCGATGGTCGCCAGCACCTGTCCTTCCTTGACCCAATCGCCCTTGTCGACCGCGATCTTGCGCAGGTAGCCGGTGACTTTCGAGTGCAAGGCAGCCTCGTAATAGCCGACCAGGTCTCCGGGCAACGTGATCGACTGCGTAGCTTCCTTGCGCTGGGGCTGGATGACCGCGACCGTGGGCGTATTGGCCTCGGAGGCGGTATCGAAAGTAGCCGCGCCATGGCCGCATCCTGCCGCCAGGCTCAGACTCAAAATAGCCAACAACAGACTTGCGCGGCTCAACGTTCGCCCCTCCACGAGTAGAACAGTTCATAGACCGACGGGACCAGGAACAACGTGAATGCGGTAGAAACCACCAGGCCGCCGACCGCCGCGCGTGCGAGCGGCGCGGAAGCCTCGGAACCCGCGCCGAGCTCCAGCGCGATCGGCATCAGGCCCGCGACCGTGGCCAGCGCCGTCATCAGGATCGGTCGCATGCGGATGCGCGCGGACTCGACCACCGCGCGGCGCAACTCCTGGCCGTCGCGGCGGCGCTGGTTGGCAAAATCGACCAGCAGGATCGAGTTCGACACCACGATTCCGACCATCACGATGATGCCCATGAACGATTCGATGTTCAGCGTCGTGTTGGTCATCCACAGCGTCCAGATAACGCCGATCAGGCCCATCGGCACCGCGAACATGATGATGAACGGATCGAGAAAAGACGCGAACTGCGCGACCATTACCAGGTAGAGCAGTATCACCGCCATCCCGAGTCCGAGGCCGAAGCTCGAAAACGAACGCTGCATCGCCGCCACCGCGCCACGGTATTCGATTCGCACATCGTGCGGCAGCTCGATCTTGTCCAGCCGCTTCTGGATCGCATCCTGGGTGCCGCCCATGTCCGAGGTCGCTGGATCAACGTACACATCCACGACGCGCTGGATGTTGTAATGGTCCGCTTCCGACGGGAATTTGCCCGGCACAATCGTCGCCACGCTGCGCAGAGGAATCGATTGCTCGTGCGCATCGTGGTCCGCGGCGACATGATGCACCGGGATATCCTGCAGTGTTTCGATCGAGTCGATCGCCTGCTCCCGATACTGCGCGGTGAGGAAATAGTCGTTGCCCGTTGTCCGATCGATCCAGATCGACGGGTCAATCATCTGGTTGGAGGTCAGCGCCGTGATGATATTGGTCACCACGTCCTTCTCGGTCAGACCCAGCCGCGCCGCGCGCACCCGATCGATCTGCACATCGAGCGTCGGATAGTCGGCCTCCTGCGGTATGTACACCTGCGACACCTGCGGCAGCGCCCGGATGTCCTTGCTGATGCGATGCGCGACCTCGAACAGCGGCTTGAAGTCCGGCCCGCTCACCTGGATATCGATCGGCGCCGGCAGACCAAAGTTGAGCACCGCGTCGATGATGCTGCCCGAGGACAGGAACGCGGTGATCTCCGGAACTTTCCGCGGCAGCTCGCGCTTCAGGATGTTCATGTAGTGAAAAGTCGAAACCGCATGGTTCGGCTTGAGCGTTACCATGATCTGCCCGGTGTCCTCGCCGGAGTTCGATGAGTAAATCGCCGAGATGCTCGGTGCGAGACCGAGATTCTCGACCACGGTTCCGATCTCGTCCGGCGGGATGACTTCGCGGATTACTTTTTCGACCCGTTGCGCAAGTTCCTGCGTGATTTCGATGCGGGTGCCGGCGGGCGACCGCATATTGATGATGAACTTGCCCGCATCGGTGGTCGGGAAGAGCTGGATTCCCAGCAACGGGTAGAGAAACAGTGACACCGCGAAAATCGCGGAGACCCCGGCGATCACCAGCATCTTCCGGTCCAGCGCGCGCAGCAGTACCCGCTCGTACCCGGCAGCCAAGCGCTCGTAGTAGTGGTTGAAAATTCCGAACACGCGTTCGAACAACCCGGTCGGCGCCTTATGTTCTTCGTGGCGCTCGGCGACCAGGAAGCGAGCGCAGTAGATCGGGATGACCGACATCGCCACGGTGTACGATCCGAACATCGCCAGCACCACCGCCAGTGCCAGCGCGCTGAACAGGTACTTCGCGACCCCGAACAGGAACATCACCGGGAAGAACACGATGACGGTGGTGATGGTCGAGGCGAGCACCGGCAGCGCGACTTCCTCGGCGCCTTCGCGCGCCGCTACCTCCGGAGCTTGTCCGGATTCGAGATGCCGGTTGATGTTCTCCAGCACCACCACCGAGTCATCGACCAGGCGTCCGATTGCCAGCGCGAATCCGCCCAGCGTCATGATGTTGATGGTCGAGCCGTTGAGAAACAGGCAGAAGGTGGCCGCCAGGATCGACAGCGGGATCGACAGGAAAATAGCAAAGGTCGAGCGGAAGCTGCCCAGGAAGATCAGGATCATGAGCGAGGCGAGCAATGAACCGGTGACGGCTTCGTGCTCGAGCGAGTGGACCGCGTCGAGGATGTAATCCGACTGATCGAAAATCGCCTTGAGATGCAGCCCCGCCGGCATCCCGATGATCTTGGGCAGCAGCTCGTGGATACCGTTGACCACGTCGATGGTGTTGGCGCCGCCCTGCTTCAGCACGGGGATATAGACCGACGGCTGCCCGTCGATGAGCACGACGTTGTACTGGATTGCGGTCGCATCCTCGGCATTGCCCACGTCGCCAAGCCGCACGGGCGCCTGGTCCGCGCCGATCTTGATCGGCACGTCGTTCAGGTGACTCGGATGGTCGATGAGCGCGTTGGAATAGATGTAGTAGTCGGTGTTGCCGATCTTCGCGTCGCCCGCGGGCAGGATGAGGTTGGTCTGGTTGATCGCGTCGACCACCGAGTTCAGCGTGAGCCCGCGCGCCTGAAGCGCCTGCCGATCGACGTAGGCCATGATCTGGCGAATCTTCCCGCCAAACGGCATCGGAATCGACGCGCCCGAGATTGTCGCAAGCTGGTTACGGACGTTGTACCGGGCCTGGTCTTCGATGTCGGCTTGCGAAAACCCCTTGCCCTCCACCGTGACCAGCGTTACCGGCAGCGACGACGCATCGAACTTGAGCACCAGCGGCGGCAGGGTGCCGGGCGGCAAGACGCCCAGGTCGGCCATCGCCAGGGTGGCGAGCTGCGCCGCCGCCGCATCCACGTCGACGCCGCTATGGAGGTACACCGTGATCATGCTGACGCCCGGGAGCGAACGCGATTCGATGTGCTCGATTCCGCTGCCGAGCGTGAAGAACCGCTCATAGCGGGTCGTTATGTCGCGCTCCATATCGAGCGGCGGCATGCCGGGATAAAAGGTCGCGACCACCACCGCGGGAATTTTCAGGTTCGGGAACACATCGACCGGCATCTTGGCGAACGCGGTGACGCCCAGGATCGTGACGATCAGTGCTCCCACGATTACCGTGAACGGGTTGCGCAGAGCGAAACTCGGCACGTTACTAACTCCTCATAAACCGAAACAGGACACGCGTTAGGCTATCCTGCGAAATCAACAGCAGTCGCGATGAAGCTTAGTCATCGCGGGCGACAATCGAAAGTATTTAACTGAGAAGTGGGGGCTCGGACGCGCGACTCGGTCCCAGGCGCAATCGCACCATCAGGCGCGAAATACCTTGCGGTGGGGAAATCCGCTCCCGGTCCTCCAGCGCCGGCGCGGGAACCACGGGCGGGACGAACACGGTCAACGAGGGGCTCTCGGCGGCCTGGTCGATGGACCGGGCAGCGCGCTCTTCGTTCAGATCCAGCGACCAATGGCGAACCGTGGCCTGGGCTTCGATCGGCTTGTAGGAGCGGGCGAAATGATGGGTTCGCAGCGCGGGGATAATCAATACCACGGCCAGCGCGACGACCGAGCCGATCGTTCCGACATCGGGCTGCAGCGCCGCGCGTAAGAATCTGCGAAACATCAATACAGAAAGTCTAGTCAGCGCCGAAAGGTTGTTCAACCGGCGATGATTTCGGGTCGAGACAACCGCGCGCCCGCGATGTATGCTCGCGCGTCATGACGGGTTGCAAGTCGGACAGGATCGTTAACCTCTCCGTAACAATAGCGGCGATGCTGCTGATGTCGCCTGTGTTGGCGATCGCGCAGATGGGTAATTCACAGGTCGACGAGTACGGCAGCCATCGGGTTACGCACTTCCTTCACAATCACAACCTGCCGCTCGTGGGCGCGCAGGTCATCGACAACCCCGATGGCAGCCAGGAGCTGCACCTGTTTGGGTACGTGGCGACGCCGTTGGGAATGAAGGATGCGCAAGAGAAGGCGGTCAAGTATCTCGGCGACAAGACCATCAAGGTCGTGAACTCCATCCAGGTCAATCCATCGCTGGCAAACATGCAGGCATCGGCGCCATCGCCGGCAAGTTCCGACAATCCACCGCCTCCCGACAACATGGGGATTCCCAGCTACGTGAGAAACCCCGGGAACGTGCCGAACCCAAGCTACGTACCGCCCCCTGGCTATGCGCCGAATCCGAGCTACCCGTCGGCGGGTACCGGCTATCCAACGAATCCCGGCTCTCCAGCTGACGCCGGCAGCACCAGCAATTCCAACAGCCAATGGGACAAGGCGATGGGCAACATCATCAAGAACGGCGCCCAGCCTCTCCCCCAGCCCGACGCACCGCAACCCTGAGTTTTCGCGGCGTCGCACACCCCGCGCCCTATCCAGTCCAACGCTGGCCAAGCCCCGGCGACACGCCGCTCGAGTCGATGCCCGGTGGTCTGGGGATCCTCTACGCTCCTTCGCACTCTCCCCAATCAATTGCGGCTTTCGACAGATGCATCGAGATAGCGGTGGTCCTAAAGAGCAGCTAATTTAGGATAAAACTTGCATACTATTCGATACTGCAACGGAGGTTTGAAAAGGACAGCCTGTTTTTACTAGATTAAACGTTAATATGACCATCGTTGACTGTGTTTAGCTGAATAAGAGTTATGACTGACGCGAGATTTACACTGAAGGGGAGCCAACGCAGGTGACCATCTCAACGTCGGCGCGAAGCCGGATCCTTTTTTCAGCCGTTCTAGTGTTTGCAGCCCTGATTCCTCTGTTTGCTCTGGGCGATCCAACAACCGTTTCCATATCCGGATCTTCGGCGACCGTAACCAGCTCGTCGAGTTCCACGCTTAACTTTCCGTTATCACGTTCCTCCGACACCAGCTTCGATGCTTTCGTTCAGTACCAGACCCAGGACGGCACCGCGGTGAGCGGTACCAACTACACCGCGGCACAAGGATCGCAGGTGCTCCCCGCCACGATGACCAGCGGTACGATTCCGGTAACGATTCTTGGGGCTTCTTCAAATCCTTCTACTAATCCGGTGACCTTTCAAATTCAGCTTCTGGGCAGTGGCGGCAGTGGCGAAGGCTTCACGCCCGGCTTCGCTACCCAGGTGACCTTTGCTACCGGTACGCTTCCGCTCTCGGTCGCAGCGGCCGACCTCAACGGCGACGGTAAGCCTGACCTGATCGTCGCGAATGACGGCAGCAATACGGTTTCAGTTTTGTTCAACACTACTGCGGCGGGTGCCAGCACTCCCAGCTTTGCCGCCCAGCAGACTTTCGCCACAGGCGTTCAGCCGGGGTCAGTGGCGGTGGCCGACGTCAATGGCGACGGCAAGCCCGATCTGATCGTTGCCAATATCACCGACGGCACTGTTTCGGTGCTGCTCAATACTACCGCGACTGGCGCGAGCACCCCCAGCTTCGCTGCCCAGCAGACTTTCACGACCGGGCGGGCGCCGGAGTCGGTGACGGCGGCCGACCTTAACGGAGACGGCAAGCCCGACCTGATCGTCGCCAACTTCAACGACAGTACGGTCTCGGTACTGTTTAACACCACCGCGCCGGGTGCGAGCACCCCCACCTTCGCCGCCCAGCAAACCTTCGCCACCGGCACCGAGCCATCCTCGGTGACAGCGGCTGACGTCAACGGCGATGGCAAGCTCGATCTGCTTGTCGCCAACTTCTTGACCAACACGGTGTCCGTGCTGCTCAACACGACCGCGCCCGGCGCGAGTACCCCCAGCTTCGCTGCCCAGCAAACCTTCGCCACTGGCACCAATCCTCAATCGGTGAAGGCGGCTGACCTCAACGGCGACGGACAGCCCGATTTGATCGTGGTGAATCAGGGCGCCAACACCGTATCGGTGCTGCTGAACACCACTGCCCCTGGCGCTTCCACGCCCACCTTCGCGGCTCAGCAGACCTTCGCCACTGGCCACCTGCCGAACTCGGTGAGTGCGGGCGACCTTAACGGCGACGGCAAGCCCGACTTGGTAGTCACCAACGGAGCAAGCAACACGGCATCGGTATTGCTCAATACCACCGCGCCCGGCGCCAACACTCCCAGCTTTGTGGCTCAGCAGGCCTTCGCCACCGGCTCGGCTCCGCGCCTGGTGACGACCGCCGATGTCAATGGCGATGGCAAACCAGACGTGATCGTTGCGAACGAATCCGGCAGCACGGTCTCGGTACTGCTTAACACCATCCCGGCGCCGGCGACGACGTTTGATACCAGCAGCTTCGCCACGGGGCAGAGCTTCGCGATCGGGGCCCATAACAGCGGACCGCGCGGGGTGATCGCAGAGGATGTCAACGGCGACGGCAAGCCAGACCTGATCGCCGCGAACGAGAACGACAACACGGTCGGGGTGCTGCTCAACACTACCACCCCGGGCGCCACCACTCCCAGCTTCGCCACTCAGCAAAGCTTCGCCGCGGGTAACTTCGCTTTCTCGGTGGCGGCCGCCGATATCAACGGTGACGGCCAGCCCGACCTGCTGGTCGCGAACAATCGCGCCAACAACGTCTCGGTGCTGCTCAACACCACCAGCCCGGGTGCCACCACCCCCAGCTTCGCCACTCAACACACCTTCGCCACGGGCGGAGCGCCGCGCTCGGTGGTAGCTGCCGATGTCAACGGCGACGGCAAGCCTGACCTGATCGTATCGAATCAGACCGACAACACCGTATCAGTGCTGCTCAACACCACCACCACTGGTGCCACTACTCCCAGTTTTGCCACCCAGCAGACCTTTGGCACTGGCAGCTCACCGGAGTCGGTGGCAACCGCCGATATCAACGGGGACGGCAAACCCGATCTGATAGTCCCCAATGCGTCCGATGACACGGTCTCGGTGCTGCTCAATACCACCACTCCGGGCGCTTCCACGCCCACCTTCGCCGACCAGCAGACCTTCGCGACCGGGTTCGATCCGGAATTCGTGACCGCTTCCGACGTCAACGGCGACGGCAAGCAAGACCTGATCGTAGTGAATGGCGGCAACCCCGGCAGCGTCTCGGTGCTGCTCAATACCACCGCCCCCGGTGCCTCCACCCCAACCTTCGCTACCCAGCAGACCTTTGCGGTGGGCCCGTTGCCCTTCTCGGTGACGGCTTCCGACGTCAACGGCGACGGCAAGCCCGACCTCGTCGTCGCGAATGACAACAACAACACGGTTTCGGTGCTTATCAATACCACCACCCCAGGCGCTTCCGCGCCCAGCTTCGCTAATCAGGTGACTTTCGGCGGAGGGCTCTTTACCCCGAAGTCGGCAACAGTGGCCGATATCAACGGCGACGGGCAGCCTGATCTGATCATCGCCGAGACCTCGAGCAATACGGTTTTGGTGTTGCTCAACCAGTTATATACGGTGACGACATCGGGGAGTCCGGCCACCGGGACTATCAACTACGCGATCCCGACGCCGACCCCGACTACCACTCCAACGGCGACAACTACGCCAACCGCCACGGCTACGCCGACCGCGACAACTACGGCAACCGCCACTGCGACCGCTACTTCGACGCCGACTGTCACAGCCACCGCCACGGGAGGACCAACGCCCACCGCGACCCGTACGGGAACGCCGACCGCAACTCCAACGCCCAGTGAAGCCGGCGTGATCAAGGTGAAACTCTCCGATGTTCTGACGAAACCGGGACAGACGGGAGTATCGGCCGGGTCCTTCACCTATACGAACACCACGTCCTCTGACCAGCTCATCTCTTCAGTCACTGTGCTTGCCACCAACGCCAACTCTCTGCTGGCGCTGACGGTCACGGCGAACGGCGAGAGTGCGGTGGCTTCTCCAGTGGCGGGAACAAATGTTCTTACATTCGCTCCGCCCCTGGACGCGCCGGCGAATAGTACCGTGACGTTCACGATAACCGTCGATACGGCGAGCAAGATTTCCGCGATCGGCGGGAAGATCGCCTACGCCGCGATGCTGGCCGGCGATCGCGTTGGCGGTCCCATCGTGCCGCTCGGCGTGGGACTGACGCTGCTCGGATTTGCCTTGATGCCGCTGGGCGTCACGCGGCGCCGGCGCGCGGTGGTGATGGCGACCGTCGCAATTCTGCTGATGCTGGCGGCCGCCGGATGTGGCGGTTCCGGCTCATCGGGCCCCTCGTCCCGGACCAGCGCCCATCCGGTAAACTCGAACGGCACTCTCAAGAATCCGGCTACGTTTTCGAACGTAACGGTCAAGCAAGGCAGCACGTCGATAACCAGCACGCTGCAAGTCTCGGCTCTCACGTATAAGTAGAGGCAAACCCGCCATTTGGAAGTGCGACTGCCAGACCTGGCCTTTCGGGCAGGTCTGGCGCACTTCCCTTGTCATTTCAGAATGGCTGGCGCGGTCCTGACGCACCATCACGTGCGCGCCGTGATAGAATCTTGGGCGCTGTGGCGGACAAGGTCATCTACCTGCGCGACAAGGCGTCGGCAGTCGACGAAAGCAAGTTCAAGATCAAGTATCGTGAGCTTCTGAACGAAGCGCAGCTCGCCGCCGTCACGCATCTCAACGGTCCCCTCCTGGTGATCGCCGGCGCAGGCTCCGGCAAAACCCGCACGCTCATCTACCGGGTCGCCCGCCTGATCGAGAGCGGCGTTCCGCCCGGCGCCATCCTGCTGCTCACGTTCACGCGGCGCGCCGCGCAGGAGATGCTCGATCGGGTGGAGCGCCTGGTCGGGAATGCATCGCGGCAGGTCGCGGGCGGGACCTTCCATTCATTCGCGAACAACGTCCTGCGCCATCACGGCGGCGCGATGGGCCTGAAGCCGAACTTCACCATCCTCGACCGCTCGGACATGGAGGATGTGCTGAACCTGCTGCGATCGCGGATGGGCCTGGCGTCGCGCGAGCGGCGCTTCCCCAAGAAGGGCACCATCGCCGAAGTGATCAGCATGGCGCGCAACAAGGCCCGCCCGCTGGAGGAAGAGATCGAGATCGATTTCACGCATCTCGTCGAGCATCAGAAGGAGATCGTCGAGATGGCGTCGAAGTACGAGGCCTACAAACGCGAGCGCGGCCTGCTCGATTACGACGACCTGCTCTCCCGGCTGCTCGAGTTGCTCCAGCAATACGAACGCGTGCGCGAGCGGATCGCATCGACGTACCGCTACATCATGATCGACGAGTACCAGGACACCAACTCCATCCAGGCCGAGCTGGTGCGGTTCCTCGCGGGTAAGCATCACAACGTGATGGCGGTGGGTGACGATGCGCAGTCGATCTATTCGTTCCGCGGCGCCAACTTTCGCAACATCATGGATTTTCCCTCGCTGTTCCCGAACACGCGCATCGTGAAGCTCGAGGAGAACTACAGATCGCTGCAGGGAATTCTCGACGTGGCCAACGAGGTGATCTCGCGTGCTTCGGAGAAATACACCAAGGCATTGTTCACCGGGCGCAAGGGGGAGTTCCGCCCGATGCTGGTGCGGGCGCAGGACGAGCACATGCAATCGCGCTTCGTGGCGCAGCGCATTTTGGAACTGCGCGAAGAAGGGGTGGAACTAAACGATATCGCGGTCTTGTTCAGGTCGAGCTTCCACTCCTTTGACCTCGAACTGGAGCTGCAGCGCCGCGACATCCCGTTCATCAAGCGCGGCGGCTTCAAGTTCATCGAGACCGCGCACATCAAGGACACGCTCGCGCATCTGCGGGTAGTGGCGAACCCTGCGGATGCGGTGTCGTGGCTGCGCGCGCTGACTATCGTGCCGGGCGTAGGACATCGCACCGCGGAGCGCGTTATCGAAACGCTGGTCAATGCACCGAAACCTGACGAGGAGCTGAAGCAGCTCGCGAGCCAGGGCGCGCGCTCCGGCGCGGGCTTCACGCGGCTGGCGGAGCTGGTCGCCTCGCTGCGCGCGGAAGGCAAGCGCCCGGCGGAGCAGCTCGCGATGGTGCTGGAGTACTACCTGCCGCTGATGCGCGATGCGTACCCGGACGACTATCCCAAGCGCGAGCGCGACCTCGAGCATTTCCAGAACATCACGCAGCGCTACAAAAGCCTGGAATCGATGCTCTCCGACATGGCGCTGGAACCGCCGAGCGACTCGCTGGATGGGGTGCTGTCAGTTGAGGAAGAAGAGGGCTACGTGACGCTGAGCACCATCCACTCGGCCAAGGGCCTGGAGTGGCGGGTGGTATTCCTGATTTGGGCAGCGGACGGGAGGTTCCCCGGCCCGATGAGCGTAGGCGTAGAAGAAATAGAGGAAGAGCGCCGCCTGATGTACGTAGCAGGCACCCGCGCCCGCGACGAGCTCTACATGACCTATCCTATATATATGTTCGACCGCATGAACGGCTTCACCATGGGCCGCGCCTCCCGGTTTCTTGACGATCTGCCGGGCGAGATCCTGCCAACCGCGACATTGCAGGAATCCGACGAGAGCTGATCCTCAGCGTCACTCCATTTTGAATGTCTTCCCGAGCGAAGCCGAGGGACCTCAACAACCGCGACGCATGCCTCCAATCGTGCAGACAAAGAATGCCACCGAAAGAGTCGGCTGCCATGTCCGAATCTTGTAGCGCGGGCGGCTTTTAGTCTGATCCGATAGCTGCAGACGAATCGTATGCTGAGGTCCCTCGGCTCCGCATAAAGACTGCTCCGCTCGGGATGACGTTGCGAGGGTAAAGGCTGATGTGTTGGTGGCACATCGAACCAGCTCGGGGCGTTCGACTTCGCCACCTCATTGAAGCGGCGCAGGCTTTAGCCTGCGGTCTTTGCCTGCATCACCTCGAACTTCGCATAACCCGGTTCCGGCGTGTCCAGATGCATCGGCAGCGACACTTCGCGCAGTACCGGCACCTTCTCCGTGATCGTTCCCGTTGCGGGTGCATCGCGAGCCACTGTGATTACTCGCGTGCCCACGAACCGCACTACCGTGGGCAGCATCCTGCCCATCTCCGTGTAGCGCGTATGCGTTGCCTCGAAGAGCGTGTCGGTCTTGAACAGCTTCGATCCCGCACGAATCAGGTACTCGTTATTACCAAGCGGCCGCACCGCGATTGATTCGCTCATCACGTAAATGTGCCCCACCGTGGGCCGCAGAAAGCCCGGGTACAGCGGGTTCACTCCCAGCCAGAACGGGATGATGATGCGATGGTCGGGCGCCCAATCCGTCAGCCGCACGTGCGCCTCGCGATCGTTGTCGGTCAGCACGAAGTCGTGCCCATCGAAGTCGCGCAGGATGTCGCGGCTTAGCTGATCCTCCGGCGGCGTATTGATCTCGCCGGTTGGGCCAAAATCCAGCGCCTTGTCCGGTGTGCATCCGGATGCGGCGAAAATCAGCAGCATCGCCGCGAAGATTAATCGGCCGCGCTTCATTCGATTCGGTAGCGCGCGTAGCTCTGCGGAATGTTCCCGCCCAGCGTCCATTTCATCGGCGCCGACACTTCGCGCACGACGGGAATCTCGACCGTCTTCCCCTCGGCTGTGGTGAACTGCCGCTTGCCCATGTACTGCACGATGATCGGCAGCAACTTCCCACCCGTGAGGTAGTGCGTGCGGCTGGTCTGGAGCACGGTTTCCTGCTTGATGAGCGAGCTGCCCGCTTCGATCATCCACTCTCCCGGCGCATCGAGTTGCTTGCCGAGTTGCGCCTCGCTGATCACGTAGTAGTCGCCTTCCTTCGGTTGCTGCACTCCCGGCACCAGGATATTGACGCCAAACCAGAATGGGAGCTTGACGAACTTGTCCTTGTCCCACCACGGCGGCCGGACTTCCGCGATCGTATTGTCGGTGCCAAGTACGAAAGGCTTGCCGCGAAAGTTCTCTTCGACCTCCTCGGCGCTCGCATAGATCGATTTCCGGGGCGGAGGGGGCGCGGGCCGCGAGCAGGCCGCAGCCGCGAAAGCCGCAATCACGACTATCGCAGCTACGCGAATTGCGCGCTCAGGACTGCCGCGCATAGTGCGTGGCGATTTCGCGCCCGACCAGTTCGATTTGCTTCGGCCAAGCTTCCGGATCGGCGATCGGCCACAGCACGAACTTGTCGAGCCCTTGCGCGACATACTCGCTCAGACGCCCGATCACATCCTCGGGCGATCCGAACACGCTGCGTTCCAGGAATTGCTCGGCGCCACTGCCCAACGCATTGAGCATCGGGCGCATCTCTTCCAGCGCCTTCTCGCGCGACCCCGCGATACGGCAGAGCAGGATGAGACCTGATTCGATCCGCGCGTTGGCGCGCCCATACTCCGCCGCGTAGGCACGAATTTTTTCCATGTTCGCGCCGAACTCCGCGGGAGTCTGGAACGATGCGAAATAGCCGTCGGCCAGGCGTGCGGTCCGCTTCAGCACCGCGTCGGATTTACCGCCGATCCAGATGTCCATCGTGCCGGAATCGTTGTTGGTGCGCGCGATGGGACGCGGTTCGATGCTCACGTTGTCGAAATTGAAGAACTGCCCGTGGTAGCTCGCCTTGCGCCTGGTCCACACCTCGCGCAGCACCTCGATACCCTCATCAAGGCGTTTCCCACGCGACTCGGTTGGAATTCCGCACGCGGCGTAGTCAGCGAGATTCGCGCCCGTCCCCACCGCCATCACCATCCTGCCGCCCGACAGGTAGTCGAGCGACGCGAACGCCTTGGCCACCATCAGCGGATGCCGCAGGTTCAGTAGCAGCACGCTCGGCCCCAGTTTCATCTTCGAGGTGCGCGATGCGAGCAGCGACAGCGTCGCGACCACGTCGAGTTCAGGCGACGGCGCGAGCAGGTGATCGGAGAGCCAGAACGAATCGAGTCCCCACTCTTCCGATCGCTCCGCCACGCGCGCGATCGTTTCCGCCGACGGCATCCCGAGCCGCCACAAGCCGAATCCAGCGCCGATCTTGATCTGTTTCATAATGCAACGGTTCGTGAATTGCGCAGACTTACCGATGATACTAGCATGAGCACCGCTTTAATGAATTCGAGCAACGCGTCATCGGGTTCCAAGCCCGTGAACGTGACCGTACTTGGTTCCGGGGACGCGTTCGCGACTGCGGGGCGTTCACAATCCGGCTATCTCGTCAAAGCTGGCGACTCTTGCGTGCTCATGGACGCGGGGCCGGACCTCCTCGGCTCGATGAAGCGCAAGGGGCTCTCGCCCGCCGACATCGATATCGTCCTGATCAGCCATCTCCACGGCGATCACTACGGCGGCATCCCGTTCCTGATGCTGGAGTACATGTATGAAAGCCCGCCCGATCGCAAAATTCATCTCATCGGGCCGCGCAACTTCGAAACGCGATGCTGGCGGATGATGAAGCTGGCGTATCCGCGTTTCGACGTCGAGATGATCCGGCCGTGGCTGCAGTTCAGGGAGATCGAGCCGCACGACCGCGTGCGAGTGGGCGGCATGGACATCAGCGCGATTCGCAGCCCGCACATGGTCAACGATATTTCGCTCTCGCTGAAACTGCGCATCGCGGGCAAGACCATCTGTTATTCGGGCGATTCGGGATGGAACGAGGAGCTGGTTACATTCGCGGCCGGCTCCGACCTGTTCATCTGCGAATGCACCTATTACGACCGGACCGACCTGTCGTTTCATATGAACTACCCGCAACTGGCGGCCAATCGGGATCGCTTCAAGGTCGGGCGCATGATACTCACGCATCTTGGCCGCGAGATGCACGCACACAAGCGCGAAGTGAAAATGGAACTCGCTTTCGACGGCATGAAGCTCGAAGTCTGACGCCGGTTTTGGCAGGATATTCAGGGACGCAACCATGGGAATTGCAAAAGGTAAGCGCGCGCTGGTCGTCGGCGTCGCGAACGAAAAGAGCCTGGCGTGGGCGATCGCGCGGCAACTGCACGCGGCCGGCGCCGAGATCGCCATGACCTACCAGGGCGAGGTGCTCGAGAAACGCGTGCGCCCGCTCGCCGCGCAAATCGAGGCCGACGTGGTCGGCGAGCTCGACGTCAACAACGACGATCAGATCGCGTCCGTGTTCGGCGCGCTCAAGCAGAAGTGGGGCGGTCTCGACATGCTGGTGCACGCGGTCGCATTCGCCGAGCGCGAAGACCTGCGCGATCGCTTCCTGAACGTGAGCCGCAAGAACTTTGCGCGGTCGCTGGAAATCAGCGCCTACTCGCTGGTCGCGCTCGCGCGGGCCGCCGAGCCGCTGATGGAAGCACGCGGCGGCGGGTCGATCGTTACTCTCACCTATCTCGGCGCGGTCCGTGCCATTCCCAACTACAACGTGATGGGCGTGGCCAAGGCGGCGCTGGAAGCGTGCGTGCGTTACCTCGCGATCGACCTCGGCTCGAAAAACATCCGCGTCAATGCCATCAGCGCCGGGCCGGCGCGTACGCTCTCTTCATCCGCCATCCGCGACTTTCACACCATGCAGCATGAGGTCGAGCAGCGTTCTCCGTTGCGCCGGGGAATCGAAACTGAAGAGCCGGCGAAAATGGTCGTGGCGTTGCTGAGCGACCTCGGCAGCGGAGTCACCGGACAGACCGTTTACGTCGACGCGGGCTACAATGTCGTAGGAGTCTGACCTGCACCGCAGCGGAGGATTCGAGCGATGTCAATTTTCATCGTGCCGCAGCTTTCCGACAATTTCGCGTACCTCGTCGTCGATGATTCTACCAAAGAAGCCGGCATCGTCGATTGCGCGGAAGCCGACAAGGTTGTCGCTGCCGCCGGGCAGCACGGCGTGAAGCTGACCTCGGTGTTGACCACGCATTGGCATCCCGATCACAGCGGCGGCAACGAAGACATCGCCGCCCGGGTTCCGGGGATTCATATCTATGGCGCCCGCGCCGAGGGCGGTCGCATCCCGGCCCTGACCAACCCGGTCGATGACGGCGGCACGGTGCGAATCGGCAAGCTCGAAGGCAAGGTCATCGGAATTCCCGCGCATACCAACGGCCACGTCGCCTACTACTTTCCCGCGCTCAAGGCGGTCTTCACCGGAGACACGATGTTCATCGGCGGATGTGGGCGCGTGTTCGAGGGCAAGGCGGTTACGATGGTCGAATCTCTGGCGCGGCTGGCTGCGCTGCCCGACGACACCGCGGTTTACTGCGGTCACGAATACACCGAGAAGAACCTGCGCTTCGCGCTCACGCTGGAACCGAACAACCGCGCCTTGAAGGCTGCGCACGATTCGGTGGTGAAGGCGCGCGCGGCGGGCAAATGGTCGGTGCCCTCGACCATCGGCGACGAGAAGAAGATCAATCCGTTCCTGCGTACCGACAGCACCGAGCTCCGCGCCAGCTTGAAGAAAGCGGATCCGTCGCTCGGCGACGATCGCGTCGCGATTTTCGCGAAGGCCCGCGAACTGAAAGACCGCTTCTAAGGCGCGCCCGCCGATGCCCCGGCACATCGGAATTGTTGCCGTGAGCGCCGAGGGTGCCGCGCTGTGCTACCGCACGATATGCGCCGAAGGGGCCGCGATATTCGGCGCGCACAACCATCCCGAAGTGACGATGCATACGATTCCGCTCGCGGCGCACATGAAGCATATCGATGCGGGCCGCTGGGAAGAGGAGGGCGAGCTGCTACTCGAGTCCGCACGGAAGCTTGCCGACGCGGGCGCGGACTTTTTCATCTGCCCCGACAACACCGCGCATCAGGCGATCGATACGATTCGCGAGAGTTTGCCTCGGCCATGGCTGCATATTGCGCAGGAAGTCGCCGCCGCCGCGAAGCAGCGCGGATTCAAAAGGGTGGGCGTACTCGGCACGCGCTACCTGATGGAAGGTCCCGTCTATTCGAAGAAGATGGCGGCGGCCGGCATCGCCCATACGATTCCCGACAAGGACGACCGCGAGCTGATCAATCGAATCATCTTCGACGAGCTGGTGTACGGTCGGTTTGAAAATTCCGCGCGCGCGGAATTTGCCCGGATCATTGGAGGACTCAAACAAAAGGGTTGCGATGCGGTCGCGTTGTCGTGCACGGAAATCCCGCTGCTGATTGGCGATGCGGATGCTCCCCTGCCGACGCTCGACTCCACGCGCATCCTCGCCCGCGCAGCGCTGCGCGATGCGCAAGCATAACTCAAATGCCGATCATATCGAGAAGACAATTCCTCGCAGCGAGTGGAACTCTCGCGGCAGCGACCGTGTTTTCGGGTGCATTTCGGGATGTCGCGAGCGCCGCGTCAGAAGGAATCGACGAATACACCCTGCAGGTTGGCTACCTGGAAAAGACCCTGGGCCAATTCCGCCTGCGCACTCGGACGTACAACTCCGGCATTCCCGGCCCCCTGATGGTCACGCGGCCCGGTCATAAGCTGCGCGTGAAGCTGGTGAACAATCTGCCGCCTGACCCTCTCGCGACTGCACCGTCCGGAATCGATCCGCTCAACAATCCTCACGCCTTTAACACCACCAACCTGCACATGCATGGGTTGCAGGTCATTCCGCATCTGTTCGAGCCGATTGGAACCAGTGATCCGGCCGCGCCGATGATCGCGGTAACGTCAGGGCAAAGCCGCTCTTACGAGTTTCAACTGCCGGATGATCATCCTTCCGGCCTCTACTGGTACCATCCGCACTATCACGGGTCGGCGGGTACACAGGTCGTGAACGGTATGGCCGGGCTCATCCTCGTCAAAGGTCCGATCGACGAGGTGCCCGAGATCGCCGCGGCCCGTGACGAGCTGCTCGCGGTTCAGAATCTCAAGATCGAGCCACTCCAAGGTGGTCTTTGGGGTTTCGATCCAATCGCATACCAGCCCGCCGAAGCCGGTGGTTACGCGCCCCAGACCAAGGTCGAGCTGATCACCGCGAACGGCACTCCCGTGCTCGTCATCGATCGTCGCGGCGCCAGCCCCGTCGCGACTCCTCAAACCCTGCCCATCTACAAGATGCGCCCGGGCGAGGTGATGCGTCTGCGGATCCTCAACGGCACCGATGGAATCTTCCTGCCGCTGACGCTGCCGGGATTCGAGGTCTACGTGATCGGCCAGGACGGAGTAAACCTGCTCAAGCCGGAGCAGGGCGCCGCGGATGCGAAATCCGCGATTCGCATGGCGCCCGGCAATCGCAACGAAATCCTCATCAAGGCGCCCTCGGCTCCCACGCGAAGCACGCTGCGTGCACTCGCGCAGAGCTCCAGGCTGCCGATGTTCGGTGAGAGGATGGGCGAGATGATGTCGGCGCCGGAGATCGAGATCGCCGCCTTTGAAGTCACCGGCGATCCCAGGCCGATGGCGATTCCAGCCTCGTTGCCCACTCCCACCCGCGAGTATCCACTCATCAGCGATTCTGAGATCACCGGTCGGCGCACGGTGACCTTCACGATGACCACCGGGAGCAAGCGAATTATCGATGGGTTCGAATATCTGATCGACGGCGAGCTGTACCAGGAGTTCAAGGTCGATCCGCGAGTGAAGCTTGGAACCGCCGAAGAATGGAAGATCGTGAACAACTCCGACGGCATCCATCCGTTCCATATTCATGTGAACTCGTTCGAGGTGCTCGGCCTGCCGTGGGACCCCGGCTATCGCCGCGTGCACGATACCGTCTGGCTGGCGCCGTTCTCGAGCCTCACGATGAGAACCCGGTTCAAGACCTGGAAGGGAAAGACCGTGTATCATTGCCACGTGCTGCCGCATGAAGACTCGGCGATGCTCAAGAACTTCCTGATCCTGTAGGCCCGGATGCGCGCGACCCCGGTCTGCGTCATCGTGCTGCTCGCCGTCGGCATCGGCGGATCGGCGCGCGCGCAGGAGCGGCAGCCGTGGTGGCAATGGTCAACGATCGATGGTGACTGGGGCGGCTACCGGCAGGCGCTCGCGGACCGCGGCCTGATGTTCTCCGGCTCCAGCATCAACGACCTGCAGGGCAACGTCACGGGCGGTGACCATCGCGACTACGCCTTCGCCGATACCTCCGTGTTCGCAGTCGATGCCGATCTTGGCGGTCTCGCGAATCTCCGCGGCCTGTACTTTCATGCCGACTTTATCGGGGAGCTGGGGCAGAACCTTTCGTCCAAAAGCATCGGCAACATTCTCCAGGTCGGCACTGCATATGCGCAGCGCGGCTACTACCTGGGCCAGATGTACCTGACGCAAAAGCTGTTCGGCGACCTGATCAAGATCGAGGCGGGCCGAATGACCACCTCCAGCGATTTCGCCAGCCTGCCGGTATTCAATGACTATGTCTCGTTCGCGCAGAACCCGATCCCGGTAAGCGTCACCAACGACACGATTTACTTCACCAGCCTGCCGTCAGTGGAGTGGGCAACTGTCGCTACCATCCAGCCGAGCGAAGCGATCGCGTTTGCAGCCGGCGTGTACAACACGAATCTGCCATCGGGATTGCCTTTCGGTTCGCGCCATGGAGTGGATTTCTCCTTCAGCGGCAGCGGCGGCCCGATGGAAGTCGGCCAGCTCACCTACAAGCTGAACAGCGAGTCCGATGCGGCCGGGCTGCCCGGAATTTTCTACCTGGGCGGGTTTTATTCGGGCGCCGTTTACTCGCCTCTGACCGGCGGCGCGAATCAAAAGGGCGACTACGGATTCTACCTGCAGGCGCAGCAGATGATGTATCGCGAAGGCGGACCCGGGAGCGACGCCGGTCTGACTCCGTGGGTTGCCGTTACCTACAACCCGCAGCAGAAGTTCAATCAGCTTCCCGTGCTGGCATCGCTGGGCGCGGTCTACCAGGGACTGATCCACGGCCGCAGCGACGACACCGCGGCAATCGCGTTCTACTATGGAAAAATCAGCAATGAGCTCCACGCTCATACGGGAGAGAAGGTCATCGAAGCGGATTACAACTGGTGGGCAACGCCCTGGCTGACGGTCACGCCCGATACGCAATACGTCTTCAATCCGAGTGGAGGGAGCAGCAGCAAGAACGCGCTGGTGCTTGGAACCCAGGTTTCGATTCTGTTCTAAGGCCATGTCGATGCCAACAACGCGATCGCTGTCACCGGCAATCCTGGTCGCCTTGCTCTTGTTGCTTGCATGCACAACGACCCGCGCCCAGGAAGCTCCCCGCGAGGAGCATGTTCCGACACCGGCCGCTCCTGCGGCAGGCATGGGGCGACTGTACGTGTTTCGCGGAATTCGTCCTTTCGGCGCGCATATCGCGGACTTCGTGACGCTCAATGGGACTCCCGTGCAGAGAGTGTCTCCCGGAGACGGTTTCTATTGTGACCTCAAGCCCGGCAGCTACACGATCGGCATGTACCGCCACAAAGCTGCGAGCGCCACGCTCTCAATCGCCGCGGGCCGGCAGCAATACGTTTACGTCTCGGTACGCGAGCAGGGGGGAGGCTCGGCCCGAGGCGGCGCCGCGGCGATCGATTTGGCCTTTAACGTGCGGATGCTCGACCCCGCGTACGGAGCCGGGCGCGCGAGCGAGTACCGGCTGTTCAAATCCAGTTGTGAGCCGGCAGCTACCGGCCAGTAACTCAGAACGGCTGCAGGATGGCGAGCAAAATGATCGCGAGAACGAGAATGCTCAGGATGCCGTGGGCCATCCGGAATTCGCCGCCGGATGACTCGCTCGGGTTTTCCTCGAGCTGGCGAATCCTGCGGAACAAGCGCCATTGGTAGAGGAGAATTCCCAGCACCAGCAACAGCTTGAGATGCAGCCATCCGCGATGCAGCACTTCCGGATTAAGCAGGATGATCACGACGCCCAGGAAGATCGTGATGACGGCGCCCACGTTTACCGCGCCCTTGTAGGTGCTGCGCACCGTCCCCAGCAGGCGCTCGCGGGGCAGTCCGACTTCGTCCGGAACGCGGGCCAGGATGCTCGCGAGCGTCAACAGCCCGCCGATCCAGACGATCACCGCGAAGAGATGAAAGGCGATTGCCGTACCGTATAGGATCAATTCGATCTCTCCTGCCCGATTCCGCGCGTGAATATCAGCGCGACCACCGCGACGATTGCGCCGCCGACATACGGCGCCGCCGGTCCCATCATTCCATAAATCGACGCGCCTGCAATCGGACCGAAAATCCGCGCCAGCGACATCGCGGATTGATTCACGCCCAGCACTTCACCCTGCCGATGCTGCCCGGTACGGCGCGAGATGAGGCTGGCGACCGAAGGACTCGCGAGCCCGTAACCGATCGAAACCAGCGCGAGCAGCACCAACAGAACATCGAGATTGGCAACCATCCCCATCGGGAACATCCCGATGCCGAGCGCGGCCAACCCGACCACGATCAACATCGCCTCGCCCACGCGATGCACGATCTTTCGCAGGATCCATCCCTGCGCGATCGCCTGGGTGAGCCCCGCGTAGCCGAGCAGCAAACCCATCGCGGCCGGGCCGTAGCCATACAGCGCCGGGACCATCAGCGTGAACGTCGCTTCCAGCCCGGCGAGCGCGAACGTGAGCAGGAACGCGATGCCGAAGAGGCGCGCCAGGTGATGGCCGAAGAGCTGACGCGGCATCGAGAGCAGCGGCTCGGCGAGCGTGGCGAGGCCGAGCGGCGCGCCGGGTTGAGGCCGATGCGATTCCGGCAGGCGCTGCGATGCAAAGATCAAATTCACGAACGTCAACGCGGCCGCGAAGAACACCGGAACCTTCAAACTGGCGTGGCCGAGCACGCCGCCGATCGCGGGTCCCAGCACGAAACCCAATCCGAATGCGGCCCCGATGAGCCCCATGCCGCGCGCCCGGCCTTCATCGGTAGTGGTGTCTGCGATGTACGCCTGCGCGGTCGGGACCGTCGCGGCGCACGCGCCATGAATCGCGCGCGAAAGCAGCAACAGCGTGAATGAATTTGCGAAGCCGTAGATCAGGTAGCTGATCGAAGATCCGAGCAGGCCGAGCATGATGATCGGGCGCCGGCCGACGCGATCGGAAATGCGGCCCAGCACGGGCGCGAACAGCAGCTGCGCGAGCGAATAGATCGCCAGGATCCATCCGATCCCGAAGGCGCTGATTCCCAGCCGCTCGGCGAACATCGGCAGGAACGGGATGACGATCCCGAACCCGAGCAAATCGACGAAGACCGTCAGGAACAGTATCGTCTGCGAGGCGCGGCCGGTGGACGGCGCCGGCTCTGCTTGCGCGGATGACTGGGTGGTCGGCATTGACGAATGATTCGCGCGAAGAAGAAAATCTCAAGCGGGTTTCGCAGTCAAGCTGAACCGGAAAGGTAACCGATGTCCACGTCATACCAGTCAGAGCTGAAACGCAAAACCGTGAGCCCCGATGAGGCCGCCGCGGTAATCAAATCAGGAGATTGGGTCGAGTACGGTTTCGGGCTCGGGCAGCCCGAGGTCTTCGATCGCGCGTTCGCCCGGCGCGTGCCCCGGCTCGAGCGCATCAGGTTGCGCGGATGCCTCGCGATGACGCCGCGCGCCGCGGTCGAAGCCGACCCGGAGGGCCGCCGTCTCAACTATTTTTCCTGGTACTTCTCGGGACTCGAGCGGAAGATGCACGACCGCGGCCTGTGCAGCCACATCCCGATGAATTTCGGCGAGGCCCCCGACTACTATCGCCGCTTCGTCGAAGTCGACGTCGCGATCCTGCGCTGCGCCCGGATGGACGAGCACGGATTCTTCAACTTTGGTCCGTCGGTGACCTACGAAAAAGCGATCACCGAAAAAGCCCGCAAGGTGATCGTCGAAACCGACGCGAGCATGCCGTACGTGTTCGGGGTCGAATGTGGCGTGCATATCGATAATGTCGATCTCGTGATCGATGGCGGCGCCAGCAAGCTGCCCGAGCTCAAGAACCCTGCCGCGGGTCCGGTCGATCGCAGGGTGGCCGAATTGATTGCTCCGGAAATCGCGGACGGCGCCTGCGTGCAGATCGGAATCGGCGCCATGCCGAATGCGGTGTGCGAATTGCTCGCGCAATCTTCCGTGAAGGATCTCGGCGTGCACACCGAGATGTTCGTGGATTCGCTCGTGTCGCTCTGCGAAGCGGGCAAGGTCACCGGCGCGCACAAGGCCTTCAACCGGTACCAGATGACCTACTGCTTCGCGGCGGGATCGGAGCGGATGTACGAATTCCTGGATCGCAACCCGGCTTGCTTTGCGGGTCCGGTCGACTACACCAACCTGCCGCATCGCATCATGCAGAACGACAAGGCGGTGGCGATCTGCAACGCCGCGCAAATCGATCTCAGCGGGCAGGCCTGCTCGGAAACCGCCGGCATGCGCCAGATCAGCGGCACCGGCGGCCAGCTGCAATTCATCCGCGGCGCGTATGCATCGCGCGGCGGCAAGGCGATCCTGTGCCTCGCCTCGACCTACGAGCGCGAGGGCCGCCGCGCCAGCCGCATCGTCGCGCGTATCGATGAGTGCAACGTCGTGACCACGCCGCGCACCGACGTGATGTACGTGGTGACGGAGTACGGGATGGTGAATCTCAAGGGCAAGTCAGTACCGGAGCGCGCACGGGCATTGATTGGCCTGGCGCATCCGGATTTCCGGGACGAACTCGAGCGTCAAGCGCGCGAATACCGGTTAATTGGAAAGTCGATCTTCTAGAAAGCCGCAGGCCTCTGGTCATTCCGAGAGCTTGTGAGGAAATGCTCCGGGAGCCAACGAGACCCCACTCACTGCCACGGAAAATCCCATAACGTCATCCCGGAAGTTTGTGAAAAATTGCCGTCCAACCGCCGTCCTCAATCATTTCCGCCCGACGCCCGAACGTCATCCCTCGACTTCGCTCGCGATGACGGGAGGGCGGTGCCTCGGTGGCTTATTGATCCTTTGAGAGATCAGCGTCGCTGTATTTGTAGACGAGTTCGTTGGGACGGGTGTATCCAAGCTCGCGCCGGATCAGGCGTTCCAGGTAGTGATTGTCCGAAGTCAACTTCTGAACGTTTGTTCTGAGCGCTGCGTTGCGTGCGAGCAAATCTTCGCGCTGCGCATCGAGAACTCTCTGATGACGGCGCAGCGCGAGGAGATCGCGGGGGCCCAACGGACCCGCAAACAAGCTCACCGCGAACAGCATCAGGATTAGCCCGAGAACGAATGACAACCACTCGCGGCGAATATAACTGCTTAACCGAGCCATCCACAGATCGTAAAGCATCGCCCGGTGGCAGTTCAAGCAGGCTTATCGATGAACGATATTTTAAAGGGCGGAAAGTGTTGCAGCGTTCGATGTTCTTGGCTGTTTATAATTTCTTTCTAAATTCGTCACCAAGGTATTGATTTTAGAAGAACACGTTTCTATAATCAGGCGGCAAGGGTGGAGGAGAGACTGCCATCCATTAGTTTTGATGCTCAGTCAGCGGCGGCAATAGAAGGAGGTATCTATGCCAGTAAAGAAGAAGGCCCGTAAGCGGGTCACCAAATCCAGACCAAAACGCAAGAGTGGTATGAAGAAGAAAAAGGCTGCCAAAAAGAAAAAGAAGTAACTAACGAGTTTTACCTCCAGGGCTGAAACTCTGGAGGCTGGCGCTGGATGCCACGCTAGCTGCTGAACTGAGCCGAGGCGTAAACGCCTCGTAAACCGGGAGAGCCCCCTGAAAAGGGGGCTCTTTCTTTTTCCCCACCAACGTCATCCTGGGGAGTGAGCAACACGAACGAACGAAGGACCTCGGTACCGGTTCCTTGTTCGCACGCCGCCGGTTACTTTATGCCAGGCTCTTGGGATGCCAGATTCAGCGCCGAACTTTGATGTGATCGTCGTCGGAGCCCGAGTGGCAGGCAGTGCCGCCGCTATCATGCTGGCCCGCGCAGGGCTGCGGATTCTCCTCGTCGACAAGGCATCCTTTCCCTCCGACGCCATCTCCACGCACATCGTTCTGTCGGGTGGAGCCCGGGTCCTGAACCGCATCGGCGCGATGGAGGCCCTTGAGCGCGCGGGCGGATTTCGATTTGGCAGCATGCGCACGCTCGGACCGAGCTTCGATTTTCGCGCCGAGCTGCTCGGCAAAGGCGAAGACCTGCGCGGCATCTGTCTGGGCCGCGAAAAGATGGATGCGGTCATGCTCGACCTGGCGCGGAGCTTCGAATCCGTCGCGGTTCGCGATGGCTTTCGCGTGACCGACTTGCTGATCGAAGACGGCGCGGTTCGGGGTGTTCGCGGTGAGGATAAATCGGGCGCGGTGGAAATTCGCGCGCCCCTGGTGATCGGCGCCGACGGGATGCGCAGCACCATCGCGAAAATTGCGGAACAGCGGATGGCCGCCTTCAAGCGCGAAGACGTTCCATGCGCGCGCGCCTATTACTACGCGTACTACAAAGATGTCCCGGCCAATCGGCTCGGCGATGAATTGATCACCGAATTCGAAGCATCGCCGGGCGCGGGCAACCTGGTGTGCCGATGCGAGGATGGGCGCGTAGTCGGCGCCGCGGCATTCGATGCGCGTGAGATGCAATCGTTCCGCAGCGCTCTGGAAGCGAATCTCCGGCGTCACCTCGCCAATTCGCTTGCGGTGGGGGAGATGCTGGCCGGCGCGCCGATGGTCGGCAAGGTGCGCTCATCCGGACTGCTCCTCAACACCCGGCGCGACCCGGTAGCCAACGGCGCGCTGTTGCTCGGCGATGCGGGCCTGCACGTGGATCCTCTTTTCGGGCAGGGACATTCGATGGCGCTGATCAGCGCCGAAATCGCCTGCCTGCTTGCGCCCGCGTGGTTCTCCGCGAATCGTGGACAGACGATCAGCGCCGAGACGATGGCGTCATTTACGAAGCGCCGCGATGAACTCCTGATGCCCCACTATCGCGCGACCGTACGCGCGTCGAGCGACCTGGCGCTGAGCCCCGCGACGATCGCGGCCTATCGGGCGGCTAGCCGCGAGCAGTGGGCGGCGGACGAGATGGTGCGTTTCGCGCAGATGGCATCGGATGCCCGTTTTCCCAGCTTCCGCTTCGCTCGCCTGATGGCGCAGGAATCCCGCGCGCACACGTCATCCTGAGCGAAGTGAGCAACGCGAACAAAGCCGACATGGCTGCTGGCCTCCGGAGAGGTGCGCGTACCTGGTACGCGCACCCGGTCCCGGTTCTTCGTTCGGCATGCCACCGGTTAGTTTAGTGGAAGAACAACTCGGCCGCTTCATCGCCCAAGTCGAACGACCCGAACCACTCAAGTTCGCGTGGCCGATCGTGCTCTTGCCCGAGATGTTCACCACCACCCGGCAGCTCGCCGCTCTGCTCGGTTACCTCGCGACGATCGGATGGGAGGTCTACGCACCGGACCTGCGCGCGATGCTCGGGCACGGTCCGACGCCGCCGCTGGAAAAATTCTTCTTCGATGACCTGGTAACACTCGCCGAGGAAGCGCTCGATGCGCTCGGTCGCGAAGCCATCGTGCTGGGCCACGGAGCGGGCGGCCTGGCTGCGCTGAAGTTGGGCGATCGCTCCAATGTGAAAGCATCCGTGGCCTATGCGCCCCTGGTGCCGGGCTTTGCTTCACCGATCACCAGTGGATGGTCGCCGCGGATCGCGCGATGGCGTGGACGCCTGTTGAATCTGCCTGCGGGGAAAGCGGGATTCGAATTCGTCGCGGACGCCGAGCCCTACCAACGCGAAGCGGCGATCCGTGCGATGGTTCCCGACAGCGCCGAGATGGCATTCCAGATCGCGCGCGGCGCCGTGAACATTCCGCAGGGCGGCGCGCCGCGGCTGATCGTCGCGGGCGATTCCGACATCTTCGCGCCGATCGGGCTCGTGACCGCATTTGCGGAATCGGTCGGAGCCAAATTGGTCCAGATGCCGGGCCGCGGTCATTGGCTGATCGGCGGGCGCGCGCTCGAGCGCGCCATCAACGAGACCCAGCGCTTCCTGGTGCGCGCACTCGGGCAGGATTTGCTGCTGCTGTACCCGGAAGAGTGGAAAGAGAAAGATTAGATCGGGGTTCAGCTCCGAACCCGCCCCCTGTCATGGGGCGGACGCCGCGCATCTGATGCGCGGTCGGTGCGGGCCCTTGTTCAGCGCGCCGAAAGGCGCGCGATTATGGAAGCGCTGGAAAACGAGGTGCCGCGATGAGCGATCGCAACTTGATGGTCGAACGTGAAGAGGGTCTCGCAACCATCACCATGAACCGGCCGGAGAAGCGCAACGCGCTCTCCACCGCGATGATGTCGGAGATGATCGCCACGCTGCGCGAAATCGGCGCGCAGAAAGAGGCCCGCGCCGTAATCATTGCCGGAGCCGGGCCCGCATTCAGCGCGGGACACGACCTGGACGAACTGAAGGATCGCGACCTCGCGTTCTATCGCCACGAATTCGATCTGTGCGCGGAGTTGATGCGCACGGCGCAGGCCATTCCCCAGCCTGTCATCGCGCGCGTGCATGCGATCGCGACCGCGGCCGGATGCCAGCTTGCCGCGACCTGCGACCTGGTGGTAGCGGGCGAGAGTGCGCGTTTCGCGACGCCGGGAGTGAAAATCGGGCTCTTCTGCTCGACCCCGATGGTCGCGCTGTCGCGCGCGATCGGCCGCAAGCGCGCGATGGAGATGCTGCTGTCCGGCGATCCGATCGATGCGCGCACTGCAGCCGACTGGGGGCTCGTCAACCGCGTGGTGCCGGACCAGGACCTCGCGGCGGAGACGCGCAAGCTCGCGATGCGCATCGTCGAGGCAAGCCCGCTCACGGTTTCGATTGGCAAGCAGGCTTTCTATGCGCAAATCGATCTCGATCAGGCCCGTGCCTACGATTACACGAAAGAAGTGATGAGCCTGAACGCGATGGCCTCCGACGCGCAGGAAGGCATCTGCGCGTTCCTGGAGAAACGCAAGCCAACCTGGAGCGGAACGTAACCAGACGCGAACTCCTCGCCGTCGGCTCGCGCGGATCTGCCCTTCCTGTGGACAGCCTGTATTGCGTCCACCCCGCGCCGCTGTTACATACAGATATGGCGCATCTGCCTTTCAAGGCCGCGCTGCAATCTGGACAAACGGATGAAGGCCCGCAGGACAACTGCGGGCTTTTTGTTTAAGGAGGACTCGCGATGCCATTTTCCGAGCTGCGTGAAGGACTAACTTTCGACGATGTCCTCTTATTGCCGCAATTCTCCGACCTGCTCCCCACCAATTGCGACGTCTCTACCTTGCTGACCCCGCGGGTGCGCCTGCGAATTCCGCTGGTTTCGAGCCCGATGGACACGGTCACCGAAGCCGCGACCGCCATCGCGATCGCCCAGATGGGCGGGCTGGGATTCATCCATCGCAATCTCTCGATCGAGCGGCAGGCCGCCGAAGTGGAGAGGGTCAAGAAGTACGAGAGCGGGATGATTACCGACCCCGTCACGGTGAATCCCGACCAGCGCATCAGCGATGCGCTCGCGATCATGGAGCGGCATCATATCTCCGGCCTGCCGGTCGTCGCCGAAGGCAAGCTGGTCGGCATCCTCACCAGCCGCGACCTGCGCTTTGAGCGGCGCCTCGACAAGAGCGTACGCGAGGTAATGACTCACAACGTCATCACCGCGAAGCCGTCGATCACGCTCGAAGCCGCCAAGGAGATTCTGCAGAAGCATCGGATTGAAAAGTTGCCCTTGGTGGATGATCACGACCGGCTGCGCGGATTGATCACCGTAAAGGACATGGACAAGGCTACCCGCCATCCGCATTCGAGCAAGGACACCTACGGCCGCTTGCGGGTCGGCGCCGCGATTGGCGTCGGTCCGGAACGCGAGGGTCGCGCGGCCGCGCTGCGCCGCGCGGGCGTCGACGTTCTCTGCATCGATACCGCGCACGGGCATACGCGCAACGTGCTCGATGCCGTCAAGGCGACCAGGCAGGAATGCCCCGACCTCGACATCATCGCCGGCAATATCGCGACGTCGGAAGGCGCCAAGGCTCTCATCGATGCGGGCGTCGATGCGCTGCGGGTCGGCATGGGCCCGGGCTCTATCTGCACGACGCGCGTGATCTCGGGCGTAGGCGTGCCGCAGATCACGGCGATCATGGATGTGGTCGCGATTGCGGAGCCGCGCGGAATCCCGGTCGTCGCCGACGGCGGTATTCGCTTCTCGGGCGATATCACCAAGGCGCTGGCGGCGGGCGCATCGGTGGTGATGATCGGCTCGCTCTTCGCGGGAACCGAGGAGAGCCCCGGCGAGACGATTCTCTACCAGGGGCGCACCTACAAGGTTTATCGCGGGATGGGATCGCTGGGCGCGATGACGGAGCGCACGGTCGATCGCTACGGCCTCCAGGAAGTCGGCGAAGGAAAGCACGTGCCGGAAGGAATCGAAGGCCGCGTGCCGCACCGCGGCTCGCTCGCATCGAACGTGGAGCAACTGGTGGGCGGTCTGCAATCCGGCATGGGCTACACCGGAGCAGCAAATCTTGCCGAGCTGCGGCGGCGCGCGAAGTTCATCCGCGTGAGCGACGCCGGGCAACGCGAGAGCCACGTCCACGACGTGTTCATCACCAAGGAAGCCCCGAACTACCGGCAATAACTTCCTCTCCGTCATTCCGATCGGAGCGTCTTTTGCGGAATCGAGGAACCCGATGCCGTTGCTGCTCGCACGCCGCATACGTCTCGTCCTCCGCAGCGTCCATCGGCAGTGAACGTCTTGAGTCACATTTGTGATGCGTGAACGAATCGCAGAACTGATCCGTGCGGTACCGCCGCTCGATTCCTGCGAGGAAGCCCACCAATCCCGGATCCTCGACTGGATCGCCTCCGGCGCCCCGCTCTTCCGAATCCGCAAGCCCGATGTGCCGGCGCGCCATCTCGTGAGCTACATCGCGCTGGTCGATCCGGCCCGCCGCAAGATTCTGCTGGTCGATCACAGGAATGCCGGCCTCTGGCTCCCCACCGGAGGCCACGTCGAGCTCGACGAAGATCCGGCGGTGACCGCTCGGCGCGAGCTGGCCGAGGAATTGAAGCTCGAAGCATCGTTTCTGTATCCCGATCCGTTCTTCCTGACCGTCACCCGGACCATCGGTATCGATGCGAACCACGAAGACGTCTCGCTCTGGTATGTCCTCGCGGGCGATGCGGAGCGGCCAACCTGGTTCGATCCCGCTGAGTTCAACGGCGTCGCCTGGTTCGGGTTCGACGAGGTTCCCTTCGAGCGATCCGACCCGCACCTGCGCAGGTTCATGAACAAGCTTCAGGCCCGCTTGGGCATTTAAGCGCACAACCTTCTCGAACCCGCCGCATCCTCGTGCAAAAATCGCCCTGAATGAGCGAAGCAAAGAAACTTCGGGTCGCCGTGCTGTTTGGGGGGCGCTCCAGCGAGCACGAAATTTCACTGCGGTCGGCCTTGACGATCATGTCGGCGATGGATCGCGACAAGTACGACATCGTCCCGGTCGGAATCGATCATGATGGCCGGTGGTATCTCGAAGACGATGCCCTGAAGGTGCTGGCCGACGCGACCCCTAACCTGGCAGCGCTCTCTGCCGGAGACACGCCCGTCACTCTCCTGCCGCATCCCGACAATCGATCGCTGGTGATGGCGCCAGGCACCAACCCGAATGCTCCTTCACGGGCAGGCGAGGTCGCCAGCGCGCCGATCGACGTATGGTTTCCGATTCTGCACGGGAGCTACGGGGAAGACGGCACCGTGCAAGGGCTCCTCGAGCTCGCCGGCATCGCGTACGTCGGCGCCGGTGTGCTCGGTTCGGCGGTCGGGATGGACAAGGACGTGCAGAAGCGGCTGCTCAGCGCGGCGCGGGTGCCGGTGGTCGACTACTACGCGATGGATCGTGTCGATTGGCAGGAGCATCCGACCCTGGCGCGCGGCTATGCGCGCGAGCTGGGCTACCCGGTGTTTGTGAAACCTAACGCAATTGGCTCATCGATCGGCGTCAGCAAGGTGAAGCGCGCGGCCGAACTCGATGCGGCCCTGGAAGATGCGTTTCAATACGACCGCAAGGCGCTGATCGAGGCATCGTGCGTGGGCCGCGAGTTCGAAGTCGCGGTGCTCGGAAACGATCGTCCCGAGGCAACGCTGCCCGGCGAAGTGATCGTGAAGGGCAAGCACGATTTCTACAGCTACGAATCGAAGTACATCGACCCGCAAGGTTCGGAGACGAAGATTCCCGCCGTTCTTCCGCATGCAATCGCGAAAAAGATCAGCACGATCGCGGCGCGCGCGTTCAAGGCATTGTCGCTCCGCGGGATGGCTCGGGTGGATTTCCTGGCGAGCCGCGACCTCAAGAAAATCTACGTGAACGAAGTCAACACGATTCCCGGTTTCACTTCGATCAGCATGTACCCGAAACTGTGGGAGGCCTCGGGCCTGCCCTTGCCGAAGTTGATCGATCGCCTGATCGAGCTGGCGATTGAAGAGCATCGCGAACGCGCTTCGCTGAAAACCAGCTACCAGCCATCAACCCGCAAAGCGCCGCCCAAGTCATGAGGCGGCTGCTGATCGCTACCAGCAACCCGGCCAAGCTCGCCGAGTACCGCTTGCTGCTGCGCGAGTTTGCGCTGGAGTCACTTTCGCTCGCGGACGTCGGAATCCGCGAGCAACCCGAAGAGGATGGGGCGACATTCGCCGAGAATGCGCTCAAGAAGGCGCGCTTCTATTTCGGACGATCGGGATTACCGACGCTGGCCGACGATGGCGGGTTGGAGGTCGACGCGCTCGGCGGCGAGCCAGGGGTGCGATCGCATCGATGGCTCGGCGCGGGAGCATCCTCCGACGAAGCACTGGTGGCGGAAGTGATTCGCCGCATGCACGGCGTGGAACCATCGCGGCGAACTGCCCGGATCACCGCGGCCGTCGTCCTGGTTTACCCCGACGCTGGTTTGCCGCGGGAATGTGTTGCGCAGGCGTCGATGGAAGGCGTAATCGCGGAGCGCGCATGGCCGCGAATCCGGCCGGGCTTCCCGTATCGCAGCGTCCTCTATTTACCCGACAGGGAATGCTACGTGGCGGAGCTCGGCGACGAGGAAGAGGCGCGCATCAGCCAACGCCGTACCGCGCTCGCGCAACTCGCACCCGATCTACGCCGCGTCGCGGAGAATACTTAACAACAGTATCGTCGCCCGGGCGATTGCTACCGGTCGGAAACGGCCGCGGCCGCGCTTGATGCGGAGCCGGAGCGCGCGATGTCTGCCTCAAAACGCGCCAGGTCGCCCTCCAGCCGCCACTGCTCGGTGGCGTGCTCGCTGCTGTTGAGCAGATTCCGGCACGGCGCTGAAATCTTTCGCGCGCGAGGGGAATCGTGACGGCACTCATCGACGCGAACGAAGGGGCTCGTGCTCTTCCATAGGCTTGCGCCGGGCAGAAAATCGTATTCCAGGCTGTTGCGGGTGAATTCTTTCAGGTCCGTGTAGCGTAACTGGTAGGTATCGGCCGCGCGCTGGTATTCGTGGGTGAGATCGATTCGCGATACTCCCGCATCGTCGGTCGCCAGCGTCAGCGGCACTCCGTTCGAACGATACGTTTCGAACGGATGGTCGGGGCCAACGACCTGCAAAATCGAGTCGTTGCTGGTCAGGCAGATCTCCACCAGCCGCTGCTGCTGCGCCATCTCGGTCAACAGCTGCGAGGAATTGGTTTCACCGAGGACGTCCACGCCATGCCCGATACGGAGCGCCTGCCCGGTCTCGACCGCGGCGCGGATGTGAAAGAGCAAGTCCGGCGGCGGTGCGAACTCCGAAGTCAACTCGCCCGCGTGCAGGCTAATCTTCACCCCCGGCACCGCCTGCGCGAGGAAGCCGAAGATTTGCATGTGCGTCAGGTAATCGCGCAATGCAATCGGATGGTCCTCCGGCGCCACCAGGTTCACGCCGATCATCCGATGATCCGCGGCGGCCAGCTTGAACGCATAGACTGCCGTGGCGAACACCTGGAGCGGCTGCTGCGTGCGGTTCATCGAATACAGGTAGCGAATCGTCTCGTCGCCGCAGGCGGGATCGGCCTTGGTGGTTCCGCATCCCAGGCTCGTATTCATCTCTGCTTCCGCGTTATCCAGGTCGGTGGTGCCCTGCGCGACGTATCCAGGAAACGCGGCTTGAGACGTGATGTAGTCGAAGATTTGCTGCATCTGGGTCGGGTCCCAGGTCATCCCGCTAACCAGCGCGCGTGTTTTCGCCCCACCATCGAGCGACAGCATCAGCTCCACGTACTTGACGTTTTCGGCGTGCCAAACCGAGGCGACCTCGGCCAGCATCGGGCCGGTCTTGATACTCGAGATCGCACTGAACTTGGCGAAAGTATCGAAAAAATGATCGTGCCCGCTCCTCGGTCCGTCCGGAACGAAGTTGCGCATCGAGAGCGCATCGATCATCGCGTTGTAAAAGGTCGGGTCCTGGATTGATTGAGTAATCGGCGCGAGCCCGCCGGCGGCGTTGCAAGTTGGCGGCGATCCGGTGGGTGCTTTAATCGTGTATTGCGAGTCAGTGCCGCAGGTCTGATTCACGCATACGCAGTAGTTCAGATCGGCAGCCCATCCGATATAGCTCTCGGCCAGGATGGCGCCGCTCAGGTGATTGTGGATGTCGCCGCCCTTGGGCATCTGGTAGAGGAAAGCTCGCTCAAGAGCGGAGTTCCCGCGAATTTTCTCGAAGTACTTCCCGGTACTGGTTTCCGCGCTCACGCCGGCGCCTCCGCCGCCGCCTCCGCAGGCTGAAACTACCAGCGCGAAGCCGAGGACCAGTCCGACACCATTGAGCCTTCGCGTACGCACGTTGCGACCGCGCAGGAGTATCGAGAGTTAAAGATGTAAGCGCAAGTTCTGATTAGCGCGCTTCATTCCGACTCAAGCGGCCCGCGCGATAGTGGCGATGGCGGCGCGAACGGCCTGCTCCATCGTGTCGATCGCCATGCTCGGTTTCTCGGGATGCCGCACGCCCTGGCGCGCATCGTAGGGCAGGTGGATGAACCCGACCGGCACCGCTTGCCGCCGGCGCATCAGGTGGAGACTCGCGAACATCAGCGCGTTGCACACATACGCGCCAGCGCTGAGCGATACGTTCACGGGAATCTCGCGCTTGCGCAGTTCGCGCAAGAGGCCGCCGACCGGAAGCCGGGTGAAATACGCCTCCGGTGCCCCCGCGATTACAGGCTTGGCGCCGGCGCCGAAATCCGAGCTGGTAGCGCCACTCTCGTCCGCGAGGTTGATCGCGATTTTCTCCACCGATATCGCCGTGCGCCCGCCGGCCTCGCCCAGGCCAAGAATCGCGCGCGGGCGATAGCGCACGATCGCCGCATTGATGCGCCGGACCGCCTTGGCGCATCCGACCGGGACACGCACCGACTTGATTCGCATTCCGCCGATTTCTTCGGTGTCGAGCCGCCGCGCCACTTCCCACGACGGGTTGATGCGCTCGCCGCGAAACGGCTGGAACCCGGTGAGAAGAAAAATCGGCGGCATCAGGTTGGGCGCACCGGATGCTCGATGGGCACGTCTTCGCGATTGCCCCATTCCGCCCACGAGCCCCAGTAGTTGCGCACTCGCCGATAGCCCGCGAGCTTGAGCGCGACGTACGCGTGCGCGGCGCGGTAGCCGCCCTGGCAATACGGGACGATCTCGGCGTCGGGACGCAGCCCCAGTGCTTCGAACTCGGCGCGCAGTTGTTTGGCGGGTTTCAGAAATCCTTCCGGCGTGTTTGCCGCGGTCCAGTCGCGATGGATCGCGCCAGGGATCGCGCCGCCGCGCTTGGCGCGCACACGTTCGCTGAAATACTCCTCGTCGCTGCGCACGTCGAAGATCTGCACATCGGGGCTTCCGAGCCGCTGAATCAGAAAGTCGGCGGACGCGGAAATGTCATCACACGGCCTCCCGCGAAATCGGGTCGGCTTGATCGCCGCGGCATCCGTGGTGAGTTTCTCACCCGCGATCGCTTTCAGCCCCCCATCGAGCACGCGCGCCTTCTTGTGCCCCATCCATTCCAGCAGCCACGCCGCGCGCGTCGCGCGCATCCCGGAGTCATTCTCGTAGCAGACTACGGTTTCGCGTCCGGTGATCCCGATCGCGGAGAAAATCAGCTCGAGCTGTGCGCGGAACTCGCGGGTGCCACGCTCGTCGGTGTTGGTATAGTGAAACGGAAACGGGTCGAAGTGCCGCGCGCCCTTCAGATGACCCTTCCAGTAGTCATCCGCCGATCTCGTATCGACCAACACCACGTTGCGATCGCGGCGATGCGTCCGGAACCATCGTGAATCGACCAACAGCTTCTGAGCCATCGAGATTTCCCACCCTCACGCCGTCGGCTACGCATCTGCCCCGACAGCCTCGCTAATAGAGCGGAATCCGTCGCGCCTGAGCAAGGCGGCCAGGCCGGTGTTGATGGCCTTGACCAGGCCGGGGCCTTCATAGATGAGCCCGGTGTAAAGCTCGACCAGGCTCGCTCCGGCGCGGATATGCCCGTATCCATCGGCGGCGCTGGCGATTCCGCCGACCCCGATGATGGGAATCCGCGTTCCGACTATGCGCCGAATCGCGCGTATCGTTTCGCGGCTGCGATCGCGCAGCGGCGCGCCGCTCAGGCCTCCCTCGTAGCCGGTCGAAACGCCAACTTCCTTGCGCGCCAGCGTAGTGTTGGTCGCGACTATTCCCTCGAATCCCAGCTCGACGATCGTTTCGCAGATCGGAGCCAGCTCTTCCGAAGCGATATCGGGCGAAAGCTTGATTAAGTAGCGGACGTTCGGGGCATGGGCGGAATCGAGCGCGGCGCGAATCTCGCGCAGTCGCTCCGGAGATTGAAACGCGCGCAGGCCGGGCGTGTTGGGCGAGCTCAAGTTGATGACGACAAAATCGGCAAGCGTCCCGAGCCTGCCCGCCAGCGCCGCGTAGTCATCGGCGACCCTGTCGGCGGGAGTATCCTTGTTCGGTCCGATATTGATCCCGATGCGGATCCTGGGCCGCTGGCCGCGAAATTCTTCGATTCGCCGCGCGACCGTCTCCATGCCTTTGCTGGGGAAGCCGAGGCGATTGATCAACGCGCGATGCCCTGTCAGCCGCCACACGCGTGGCCGCGAATTGCCCGGCTGGGGGCGCGGGGTGATGGTGCCCAGCTCCGCGAACCCGAAGCCCAGCGATTGCCATGCCGCGGGGGCGATCGCATCCTTGTCCATCCCGGCCGCCAGCCCGACCGGGTTTCTGAAGTCGATGCCGAAGACGCGCGTGTTTAACGCGTCCGGCGAATGAGGCGGGTCGGCAAGAGGCCATGCGGACACCATTCCCAGCACCAGCCGATGGGCCGTTTCCGCATCGAGCCGGAACAGCATCGGCTTCGCCAGCTTGTAGAACGATTCGATCATGCCCCGACAGGCACTCTTGCAACGCCCCTGAACGGATTCAATCCGCCGGGCCTGTGCATTCCGGTCTGATAACTTTGGTCGCCGCGACTACATCCAGACCTCGCCATCGAATAAGATAATAATCTGCGGTCGCGATGAGGATGCAGGAGATCGGAGGCGGGGAGCAGCGGTGAACAGCCAGGCACAAATGCAGGTCAAGCTAATCGACTACGCGCACGAGCCGCTTGAAAAACTCTACGCGGCGTTCCGTACCTGCTACTCGCCCGAAAGTCCCATCGAGATCTGGCAGAAGATCAAAAGCGAGAAGATCACCCACGAGCGCATCCGCTCCTTTATCGGAGAGCGGCTCAAGACCGGCCACGCGTCCCCGCTCGAACAGGTGGTGTTCTGGTTCGGCATCTCGGGCGTGTCCCGATCGCTGTCTCATCAGTTCGTGCGCCATCGCATCGGCATCAGCTTCGAGCAGCAGAGCCAGCGCTACGTGAAGTTCAAGGAAAACCAGCTCGCGTTCGTGCTGCCGCAATCGTGGGAGCGCGCCAAGCTCGACGACGATTTCCGCGCACTGCTCGCGCGCACCTCGGAGTTGTACGAGAAGGCTCTCCAGGCCGGCATCCCGGCGGAAGACGCACGCTTCGTCCTGCCCAACGCCGCGCCGACCAACTTCCATGTGATGGTCAATTTCGCCGAGATGCTGCACATCTGCGATCTGCGCCTGTGCGTGCGCGCGCAGTGGGAAATCCGCTGGATGGTCTCCAAGATGCGGGCGGAGATTAAGCGCGTGCTCCCCGAGATCGCGGTGTTTCTGCAGCCCAAGTGCGGCGAGAACCGGATGGGCTACTGCGACGAATCGCTGGAAGACTGGGCGAAGTGCCCGCTCGGCAAGGTGCGCCCGCACAAGTCCGCCCTGTTCGAACTCTACGAGCGTCACGGCAAGCAAAAGGCCGAGGCGCTGACCGAAGCCGAGTTCAAAGCGGTCGAAGAAAAAGAAATCCTGTAGCGCTGCCGGACTTAACCAGGCCTTAAGTTCGGATTCGGGAGACAAATCCTCTTCCGATCCTGACTTGGTGCCTCGGTGTCTTGGTGGTTAATTATTCCCTGGAACCATGAGCCAGTTTGACGACGCGATCGCCGCGTTCAATCGCGGCGAATATTTCGATGCCGCCGAGATGTTCGAGCTCTCGGTGACCGGCGTCGATCCCGAACTGAAGGATCTCGTCGCCGTACTTAACCGGATCGCCGCCGCGATGCACATGCGGTTCGAGCGCGGCGGGCGGCAGTCCGCGATCAACCTGATGTCGCAGGCGATGCTGATGCTGGACGACATGAAGCCGGCGCGCGGCGGAATCGATACCGGAAGATTGTTTGACGAGGTCTATGCGTTCACCGAAGAGATTCGCGCCGCGCCGCGCGACGAGCGTTCGGGGCTGAAGCATCGCGCGCGGCTGTTCCTGGAACGCCGCCGAGCCCCCAAAATCAACCGGGCGAAGTGAATCTGTCGCGACTAAGGGACGATATTCGTGCATGCACCCGATGCGATGCGCTGGTGCGATGCCGCACGCAGCCGGTGCCCGGTGCCGGCGAGGCTCCCGCAACGGTTGCCTTCGTTGGAATTGCGCCGGGGCGGTTCGGCGGCGATCGCACCGGCACTCCGTTCAGCGGCGATCGCTCCGGCAAACTGCTGCGTGCGATGATCGAACGGGTCGGCCTCGCCAGCGTATTCATCACTAACCTGGTGCGATGCAATCCCCGCGATGAGCGCGGACGCAATCGCGATCCCGATGCGGGAGAGATCGCGAATTGCCGCGACCACCTGGAGGCCGAGCTGGCGATCGTGCGCCCGCGAGTCATCGCGTGCCTTGGACAGATGGCGTGGCGCGAGTTAGCTGGCCGCAAGCTTCCGTTCGATCCTGTGCATCCGAAACCGATTGAATCGAACGGTGCGATCGTTTTTCCTATGTACCATCCCGCTTACGTGAATCGCGGCGCCTATCCGGTTCGCAGCTACCGGCGCGATTTCCGCCGCCTCGCGCGCGTCGTGAATGCGGGTTGATTGACTGTCTGCACGCGGGTCGCGATGCTGGCAGCGAATGGACCTTACGCCGCAATTCGTCGCCGATGGCCTCAAGCAGGCGCGCTACATCACCAACGAGCGCGTCGAGACCTCGATCTTCCTCGCGCTCGCGCTCGAAAAACCGCTGCTCATAGAAGGTCCTGCCGGCGCCGGCAAGACCGAGGTCGCCAAGGTGCTGGCCGAGATGCTCTCGACCCAACTAGTCCGCCTGCAATGCTACGAGGGCCTGGACGAGGCGCGCGCGCTCTACGAGTGGAACTACCAGAAGCAGTTGCTGCGGATGCAGGCCGATGAAGCGCAGGGCCTGCGATGGGAAGAGGTCTCGGAGCATATCTTCTCCGCCGACTACCTGCTCGAGCGGCCCCTGCTCAAGGCGATCACCTCGCCGCATCGAGTGGTCTTGCTGATCGATGAGATCGACAAGGCCGACGAAGAATTCGAGGCATTCCTTCTCGAGCTGCTCTCCGACTTCCAGGTGAGCATCCCGGAACTGGGAACCATCCGCGCCATGGATCGTCCGATCGTCGTACTCACCTCGAATCGGGCGCGCGAGCTTTCCGAGGCGCTGCGCCGCCGCTGCCTGCATCTGTTCATCGACTTCCCCGGGGTCGAACAGGAACGCCGCATCATCGAGCTCAAGGTACCCAACCTCGATGCGCGCCTGGCCGCCGAAGCTGCGCGCTTTGTCGCGGCAGTGCGCAAGCTCGGCCTGCGCAAACCGCCGTCGATCGCTGAAACGCTCGATTGGACCCGTGCGCTGCTCCATCTCGGAATCAAGGAACTCGATACCGACGGGATTCGCTCTGCGCTCGGCGTGCTGCTCAAGCATGAAGACGATCGTGCGAAGGTCGAATCGCGCGCATCGACGCTCGTAGCGCGCCCGCGATGACCTCGCTGCGCGAACAGCTCGGCAAATTTATCGCGGAGCTGCGCGCCGCCGGCATCCGCGTGTCGGTCGCGGAATCGATCGACGCAATGAACGCGGTTGCCGCCGCGGGACTGGAACGAATCCCGATGCGCGAGGCGCTGGCGGCGGCCCTGATCAAGGATGAAGCCGACCGCTCAGCGTTCGATGAAGTCTTCGGACGATTTTTCGCGGCGCCTCCGAGTCGCGGCGGGCGTCGGCAGCATCCGGATAGTCGCGGAATGCAGGAATCCTCCGCCTCGGGGCAGGGGCGGCCGGGAGAGAATCCTCCCCTGGAGCAGAGGCGGGAGGAAACTAAACAGAAGAAGCAGCAGGGAGAGCTGCGCAGGCCTGAGAAGAAGCCGAGTGAATCGACTCGCGAGAGAAGTAGCGATGAGCAGATGAAGGGCGCAGCTTCGCGGGAGCCTTTCGACGCGCAGGCAGAGTCGCGCGTGCCCCGTGCTTCGTGGGAGCAGAAAGCAGCGGAGGAACAAGGCATCGAGGGAGAGCGGATGGCCCGGATGCGGGAGATCGAGCGGCGCCCGTTCACCGCATACACGGATCTGGAATTCGACCAGGCGCGCGACGCGCTCAAGCCGCTGGAGCGACGGTTTCGGATTCGCGTTGGCCGGCGGCTGCGGCTTGCGCGGCGTGGGCGAGTGGATTTTCGGCGCACGATTCGCGCCGGGATCCAGCGCGGCGGCTTGCTCGCCGAGCTCAGATTTCGATCGCGCCGTCCGCGCCACGTCGATTTGCTGATTCTCGCGGACATCTCCGGTTCGGTTCGCTATGCCGCCGAATTGATGCTCGAGCTGGTCGCGGGAGCGAGCAATTGTTTTCGGCGCGTGCGGAGCTTCGTTTACATCGATCATCTCGCGGAAGCTGAATTCGAGCAGGGTCACCTCGTCACCACGCCTGCGCTCGATATGTACGCGCGATCAGATTTCGGGCGCGTGCTCGGCGAGCTTTGGAAACGGGGCGCCGAGTTGCTCAACCGGCAGACGCTGGTCGTGATCCTCGGCGATGCGCGCAACAATCGGCGGCCGGCGCGCGCCGACCTGCTGCGCGAGATCGCGCGCAGTTGCCGCGGCGTGGTGTGGCTGAATCCGGAAGACCAGGCGCGATGGGGTACCGGCGACAGCGCGATCAATCAATACCGTGCCGTCGTCACCGCACTCTATCCGTCAGGGAATCTGCGGGAGCTGGAGAAGGCGCTGGTCGCCGCTTGTTGAAGAGCGGCTGTCGCTGATCCGGAATTCCTTTTCCGTCATTCTGAGAGCTTGTGAAAAATTGCCGTCCAACCGCCGTCCTCAATCACTCCCGCCCAACGCCCGAACGTCATCCCGAGCGAAGCCGAGGGATCGCAGCGAATGGTTCGTGCGCAGCAACCGGTACAAACTAAGAATGCCACGATGTTTCAATCATCGGTGTGCCGCCGCCGCTGGACTAGTGGTCATCGCGAAGCGTCAGTGAGTACCGAGGTGGCACCCGCGGAGCCGCGGCACCTTTGGTCTGTTCCGTTCGTGGCGGACGAACCCTTCGCTGAGGTTCCTCGGCTCCGCATCGGAATGCTCCGCTCGAGCGGAGTCCGCGGAGCGAAGAATCTCGGCGAATAGTCTTGAAGCTTCGCACTCCGGGTTTCACACCGCGCGGGCGTTGAGAATCCTCGCTTCGCTCGGAATGACGGAGTGCGACACCTCTCGACTCTACAGCCGCAGGCAGGCTTCCGCCGCGAGATCGAATAGCAGGCGCCGGATCTCGTGGCGCGTCCACGATCGATGGTCCCAGTCGTCGCCGCCCAGGTCGTCCGCGCCGTAGAGAATCTGTCCAAAGATCGCGCGGCGGAATTTCGCGACCGCGAAGAACGCCGATGCTTCCATATCGACCACCACGCATCCCTGCTGCTTGCGCAGGTTCACCTTGCGCCGTGTCTCGCGATAGAGCCCGTCGGTCGTCCAGGTCTTGCCGGTGATGAAGTCCAGCCCGGCCTGCTTCAACGTGTCTTTGATCGCTCGCACGGCCTTCGGATGAGGTTTCACTTCGAGCGATGGCGGCAAATAGTGATACGACGTTCCTTCATCGCGAATCGCCGCGGTCGGCACCACCAGGTGTCCGACCGGGATCGATGAGGTCAGCACCCCCGCGCCGCCGCATGCGATGAACTTCCGCGCGCCCATCACCAGCGCGGCCTCCAGGCTCGCGGCCGCGAGCGGAGCGCCGACGCGAGGATGCGCGACCATCAGGCGCTGCCCGCGAAACTCGATTTCATAGACCGGCTGGCTGCCCATCTCGGATTCGCGGGTGGAGATTTCGCGCGCGCCGTTCGCAGCGATCTCCGCCAGCACGTCCGGGAAAAAGCAGAACACGCAGTGCTCGGGCGCATCGAAGGGCTTGATGATGTGAGTCGGATTCAGCACCGCGACCTTGGCGGGATCGCGGTCGAGAATCGGGATGCGATTGGGTTTGAGGGGTTTGCGCAGGCTGGTGCTCACGGCACGCAGTCTAGCGTCCGGCGGCCGGCTTGGCCGATGCCGCGGCTTGCCGCTTCTCCAGGCCCTTCTGGCGCAGCTGGATCAGCATCTGGCGCAGCTTGCCCGGGTTGACCGGCTTCTTGAACAGCGCGCCTTCCAGTCCCCGCAGCCGGGCGCGCTTGAGGATGTGATCCTTGTCGTAGTAGAAGGCGGTCATCAGGATCACCGGAAGCTCCGGCATCTCCTCCTTCACGCGCAGGTAGAACTCGTACCCGTCCATCTCCGGCATGACGACATCGGAAATGACCGCATCGACCTTGACGTTGCGCAGGATACCGAGCGCGCTCGATGGCCGCGTCGCCCGATGCACCGCGCATCCTTCGCTCTGTAAGAGGTCGCCGAGCGATGTGACCACCGTGAGATCGTCATCGAGCACCAGCACCGACATACCCGCCAGCGGAGATTGAACCGCCGCCGCGGGCGCCGCTTCATGCTCACGTGCCGCGCGCGGCTGCTCGCGCACCGACAGGTCCGCCATCTTCTTGCCCGCCAGGTAGTCGCGGGTCTGGTAAATACCCTTGCGCGTCATCTCGTCCAGCCGGCGGATAATCGCCTGCACGCGCTCGATGCTGCCGCGAATCGAATCGAGCCGTTCGTTTTCGACGACCTTCTCGGATTCGCTCAGATGCGGCTCGGCGCAGCGCGCCACCAGCTCGAGATTGTTGATGATCGATTCGAGCGGATTGTTGATCTCGTGCGCCAGGCTGACCGCGATTTCTCCGGCGGTCGCAAGCTGCTCGCGCTGGCGCATCATCCGGATGTCGCGCGCGTAGCCGATCGAACCGATCTCGTTGCCCGCATCGTCGTGAATCAACGATCCCGAAATCCAGATCGGAATGATCTGCCCGGTCTTGTTGAGGAACCGCGTCTCGTAGTTCGAAACCCGGCCCGGCGTCGACGACTCGCGCATCGCCTTCCTGACGGTGCGCGCCTCTTCGATCGTCGGATAAATCTTGGTGCACGGCTGCCCGATGACTTCCTCGGAGTTAAAGCCGAGGCTCTGCCGGGCGCCGTCGTTGTAGTAGATGATGGTCCCTTCGCGGTCGACTGCGATGATGATGTCGGGGGAACTTTCGACCAGGCGCTGCAAATATTTGGGGTCGAGCGGAAGCATCAAGCCTTTGATTAAAATATAGCCACGGAGGGGGCGCTACGGTCGAAGTTTTGGCCAAAGAAAGCTTATTGTAGCTTGCGGGGGCGGAACTTGGGAAGCATCACTTCATCACTCATTTTCTCGAAAGTGACCTCCACCGGCATCCCGATGCGAATGTCGTGCGGCTTGATTCCCACCAGGTTCGACACGTACTTCGGCCCTTCCTCCAGCTTCACTTCCACCACCGCGTACGGCACCTCCGCCGCGAAACCCGGATGATACACTTGGTGCATCACGTTGAAGCTGTAGATTTCGCCGCGCCCACTCACCGGCACCCACTTGGACTTCGTCGACATGCACGAAGAGCAGAAGCTGCGCGCGGGAAAATGCAGCTCACCGCAGCCCTCGCATTTGCGCACCATCAACTGACCTCGGCGTGCGCCTTCAAAAAACTCGGCCATGTCCGGAGTGACGGTCGGAATCGGTTTACTGACTGCTGCTGCCATTTACGGATTTGCTCCCAGCACCAGGGTTGAATGGGTCGACAGAATGCCGCCGTTGCCGGACACCAGCCCGATATCGTGTTTCGGCACCTGCCTGCGCCCGGCTTCGCCGCGCATCTGCACGATCGCCTCCGCAATCGGGGTCATGCCCCACATATAGAAGGAGCTCAGCTCGCCGCCGCCGGTGTTGACCGGCAGGGAACCGTTCGGGCCGATTCGGCCGCCTTCGACGAATGGTCCGCCTTCGCCCTTCTTGCAGAAGCCGTAGTCTTCGAGCGTCACCAACACGGTGAACGTGTAGCAATCGTAGAGTTCCGCGAAGTTGATGTCTTTCAATTGCACGCCCGCCATCTTGAACGCGATGTCGCGGGCGAGCGGCGCACCGGATGCCAGTGTATCGACCGGGTCGCCGCCGAGATGCCCCTGGCCCATGCCGAGCAGGTACACCGGCGGGCGCTTGAGGGTCTTCGCGCGCTCCGCCGAAGTGACGATCACTGCGAGGCCGCCGTTGGAAACCAGGCAGCAATCGAAAAGATGGAATGGCTCAACTACCCATCGCGATGCGTGGTAGTCGGCCATCGTCATCGGCGTGTCGTGGAACTGCGCCGCAGGGTTCATGTTGGCCCACTGCCGCTGCGACACCGCGATTTCACCCAGGTGCTCCTGCTTGGTGCCGTATAGATGCATATGGCGCTGCGCGACGAAGGCATACATCGCGTTCACCCCGAACTGCCCGTACGCCGCATTGAGTCCGCGCGCGAATCCATAGGCAGCCGCGGATCCCGTCCTGGCCTTGTCGGGCGCGGGCGGCTTGAGGGGCGCGTCGGCAAACACGCACGCGACCACGTTGGCCATCCCCGATGCGATCGCGTGCGATGCGTGCATGATCATCGCGGCCGCCGTCGCGCCGCCGATATTCATCGTGGCGCTCAGCGTCAGGTTGCGCAGGCCCATCGCCTGCTGCAGCGAGAACGACGCCATCGTCGAGTCGGCCCAGGTCAGTCCCGGATTGACCAGTAACCCGTCGAGGTCGGACCGCTTGAGGCCCGCATCCTCCAGGCCCAGGTCGATGGCCTGCGCGGCAAACCCCATCGCGCTGGAATGGTCGAAGTTCCGGCCCATCTTCGTTTGCCCCAGGCCCGCGATTGCGCATTTGGCTCTCAAGTCGGTGCTCATAGAGAAGTCTCCGCTCGGCATCTCTTGGGGTCGCTTGGCGACCGATGCAGGTCGGAATCATAGCCCAAGCTTTCCGATTGGCCAAAATGCCTTGAACGACCGTTAAGGAAGATACCACCCAGCCGTCTGATCATAGGGCACGAAATCCCTTGGGGACTACTGCAGCTACCTGGACTCGTCCGGTTTTTCCGAAAAACGGCCTCTTTCGCCCAAAAAGGCGTAGCCTCTTGGGGGGCTGTTTCGTACTGTATGCAGTTGGTTGCCAACTCCTGAACGTTACCCTTACAATTGGCAACGGGAGATTTTTCGGATGTCGCAGCCATTGAGCTTCGAAGCGCTTGCCAGCAGCCAACACGTGCTGTCCAGCGCGGAAAACTTCGTTCTTTATGTACTTCTTGAGGCCGTGGCGCGCGGTAAGGCGGGTGGGCGGCTGCCGCTCAACCTGGGCGTCGTCATCGACCGCTCCGGCTCGATGTACGACGAACAACGTCTCGAATTCGTCGTTGAAGCCGTCAAATTTTTGGCGGGCAACCTCGCCCCCGAAGATAAAGTCTCAATCGTCGCGTTTGCCGATTCCGCGCGAGTGATCGTGACATCCGAGCAGGCGCACGACCGCAATGCGGTCACTCGCGCGATCGATGAGATCGATTTGCTTGAAATCGGTGGTGGTACGCAGATGGCCCTCGGCATGCGCGCCGCGATCGATGAAGTGAAGAAGAACCTCGATTCGACCCGACTCAATCGCGTGCTGGTTCTGACCGACGGGCAGACCTACCAGGAAACCGCCTGCATCGAGCTGGTTCAGCAGAATCGCGAACAGATTTCCTTCTCCACCATGGGCGTCGGCGTCGAGTTCAACGAGAAGCTCCTCCAGCAACTCGCGCAGGATTCCAACGGCAAGTATCACTTCATCGGCAATCCATCAGAGATCCCTAATATCTTCGAAGACGAACTCCTCGGCCTGCGCTCGGTCTCGGTGCGCAACGGGCGAATCGATGTAACCCTGTCGCAGGGCGTGCAGGTGCGCGAGTCGTTTCGCGCATCGCCGGAAATCTACGCGATGGGTACGCCGATGCTCGGCGACGATCGCAAGATCAGTTACGAGATCGGCGACCTCGAGACCGGCGTGCCAGGCTCTGTCCTCCTCACCCTCGTGCTGCCTCCGCGCAAGCCGGGCACGGTGCGGATGCTCCAGAGCACCTTCCATTACGAAGTTCCGGGCGCCGGGGAATCTCAGGCGAACTGCGATCTGACGGTCGAGTACACGCTCGATCGCACTCTGACCAGCAAGCGCAACGGGCGCGTGATGAGCCTGGTTGACCAGGTCTCGATCGCCAAGTTGCAGGCCAAGGCGGAAGAGGAACTCAAGGCCGGCAACGTGGACAAGGCCACGCGCCTGCTCGGCAACGCAATCCAGGGGACGCAGCGGCTCGGCAACACCAAGGCGACCCAGGCGCTCGCGGGCTTGCTCGACCAGGTCAAGAAGACCCAGACGCTCCAGACCAAGGCGGCCAAGACCACGCTCCTCCAGGCGCAGGCGGTGGTCCGCAAGACCCAGATGCTCGATCCCGATGCATTGAAAGATTTCGGCAAGCCCGAATAGCGATAAGATAGAGGGAACCGGTCGCGCGACAATCCCGCGCCAGAGGATAGAAGACAGCTATGATCAAGTGCAGCGAATGCGGCTACGAAAACATGGACGGTCTCGACTACTGCGACGGATGCGGCGCAAAGCTCGCGGCTGCGGCCGCCGCTGCTCCTGAGGCCGCCGCCCCCGCGCCGGCGCCCGAGCCCGAAAAGCCCGCGGAAGCCGCGGCCCCGGCCGAAGAGCCGAAGCCCTCTGAAGCGCCCACCGGCGAAATCAAGCCCGAGGCAGCTCCTGCCTCTCCCGCTGCTCCTGCACCCGCTGCCCCTGCGGCCGCCGTTGCGGCGTTCAAGGCGAGCCTCAAAATTGTCCGCGGTAGCACGCGCAAGGACCAGGTCTTTCCGCTCGAAGACGGCAACAACCTGGTGGGGCGATGGGATCCTGAAACCGGTTCGTTCCCCGAAGTCGATCTCGATGCGGACGATCCGGAAGCCAAGATTTCCCGCAAGCATGCGTTGATCAGAATCGCGGATGGCAAGGTAACGGTCGAAGACATCGGTAGCCTCAACGGCACCTACGTGAATCGCGGAGCGCGCCTGCAGCCGGGCAGCCCCGTGGAACTAAAGACCGGTGACGAGATCATTATCGGCAAGACATTTTTGAAACTGACGATCGATCCGATCTCCTAGCAGGGTGTTGAGAAACCAGAATTTCGAGGACGCAGCGGATGATTCTTCTCAACACTCTGCGAAAAAGACGGCCTCTTTCCTTTAGTTCTCTCCCTCTGGGAGAGATGACAGTGAGGGAAGCAGGCGGTGAAAGATTTTTTTCACCCGCCTGCTAGACGTTGCCCGGCTTGGTAAAGCGGCGTGCCGGCTGGCCCTGTCCGCAGTGTCACTGCCGGGAGTAGATGCTCAATGAATCCGGGCGAGCCGCTTTCCGAGGGCCATCTCCTCGATAATCGTTACCGCGTGAGGAAGGTCCTCGGCGTCGGCGGTATGGGTCGCGTATACCTGTCCAATGACACCCGCCTCGCCAACCGTCCGGTAGCCGTCAAGGAGATGATTCTCGGCGACGGCTTCGCCGAGAAAAAAGCCATTGAAGACTTCACGCGCGAGGCAACCGTCCTCGCGCGCTTGTCTCATCCCGGCATTCCCACCCTCATCGACCACTTCGCCGAGAACGGCCGCCATTACATGGTGATGGAGTTCGTTGCCGGCGGCGACCTCGAAAAGGTCATCCAGCAATCGGGCGGCAAGCTCGGCGAGCAGCAGACGCTGCGCTGGGCGCGGCAGATCCTGGCGGTGCTGGAATTTCTCCATGCGCAGACGCCGCCGATCGTCTATCGCGACCTCAAGCCGGGCAACATCATGATCGACAAGGACGGACGCGCGATGCTGATCGATTTCGGAATCGCGCGCTTCCTGCCCAAGGGCGGCCATGCGACCCAAATCGGATCGCCGGGCTACGCGCCGCCCGAGCAATACGTGGGCAAGGTCGAGCCGCGTTCGGATATCTTTTCGCTCGGCGCGACGATGCATCATCTGCTCACCGGACGCGATCCCGCGCTGGAGCCTCCTTTCAGCTTTCCTCCGGTCCGGCAGCTCGCACCGGAGGTATCCAATGCCACCGCGATGTCGGTGGACAAGGCGCTGAATCACGACATCACGAAGCGGTTCGCATCGGCGCGCGAGATGCTCAACGCGCTGCCGGAACCTCCGGCGGAAACCGGCGCGCAGAACGGTTCGCAGCCGCTGCAGAGCGGATCGCTCAGCGGGATGCAGACCGTGGTGCTGTCCAATCCGGTTCGCTCCCCATCGGCGCCCATTCAGTCCAGCGCGCCGACCCCGCGCGCGATCACGCCAACGCCGCGTGCCGCTCCGGCGCCCTCATCGCTGACCAGCATGCCAACTGTCGTGCTCAGCACGCCGACGCCTTCGCGCGTCGCCGAGCCGCCGCTTGCGCCGGCCCCCGGCACTTCGCGGTCCATTCGGCCTCCCGTAAAGAAAGCTATCGAGCTGGGCGTGAAGGCCAAGGCGCTAATCGAGCGCGGGTTGCGCTCGAAACTGGTGTCATCAGTCATTCAGCCCGCGGCGCCCGAGCCGCAGGTCTCCTCGACCGCCAGGACCCGGGATCTCAAGAACCCGGGAGCTTCAGGGTCGGTTGCGCCATCGCCGTCCACCGGTCGATCGACGCCGGCACGGACCGGATCGGGCCGGCCGCAATCCAACCCGGCGCCCATTTCTTCTTCGCTGTTCCCCAATTCCGGCGCGCAACTCGCATCCGGAATTACTGCCAGGTTGATCGTGCGCGGCGATGAAACGGAATTTCAGCTCAAGAGCGATCGCACGGTGGTGGGCAGATCGCAGGGTTCCGCCGACGGTCTCGATATCGACCTGGCGATGGTTCCGCGCGGAACCGATCGGGTTTCGCGCCGGCATGCGGAAATAATTCGCCGCGGTGAAGAGTTCTTTATCCGCGACCTGGGCAGTATGAACGGCACTTTTATCCAGGGCCGCGGGCGGTTGGGACGCGATCAACTCTACAAGCTCAAAGATCGCGACCAGGTAATTCTCGGCGGTGCTATATTGCAATTTAGAAAAGGATAGCGGTGCATGATCACGTGTCCCGAATGCGGTGAGCTCGCCGAAGACAACGCGAAGTTCTGCAATCGATGTGGGCAGGGACTGACCGCGGGTGCCGCGGCCTCGTCCGCTCCATCGGCCGCGAAGCCGGCCGCCCTGCCAATCGGCGCCCGGCTGAAGGACGACTTCGAAATCGTCGAAGTTCTGCCCGGAACCTCGATCGAGAATCGCTACCGCGCGCGGCGCTCCCGGGAAGGCAAGACCGAGTCGTTCATCGTTCGCGAGCGCCTGGCCGACAAGCGCCCCGAGGTGGAGTCTGTCGCGGAGGCCGCGAATGCTCCGTCCGAGGATCCGCCGGTCGATCCGAACGGTCCCACTGCCAAGACCGCGGAGCTCAAGCCGCAGAACGCAGCCGATGAACCCGCCCAGGACGATGCCGGCGCGGGCATCGCAACCGTGGCGCAGGCTGCCGTCCCCTCTGAACCTGGGGCTGAGCAGGCTCCCGCGCCATCCTGCAATGGTGCGGCGGCTCAATCCAACGGGTTGCCCGCTACCGCCGAAGAGACCTTCGAGCATGCAACGCGGGAACTGGCCGCGCAGATCGAGAACGATCTCGGCGAAGTGTTCGGGCGCGTGCTGTCGCTCTCACTGACCCTGAGCCATCCGGCATTTCAGCGCGCGATCGAAGGCTTTGCCCACGATGGTCGCGTTTACCTGGTCTATCCGGATGAGGACCTGACCTCGTTCCATCGCGGGTCTTCGAAAACCAGCGAGCCCGAAGCGATCGCCGCGGCGATCCAGGTGTGCCAGGCGATATCGTTCGTGCATCGCCGCGGCCTGCGCCTGAACGACATCTGCCCGCAATCGCTCGCCGTGACCAGGGCGGGAAGAATCAAGCTGACTGGACTCGACTACGTCAGCAACGACAACGAGCTCCAGTCGGACCCCATTTTCAACGACGGTTATACCGCGCCCGAAATTTATCGCGGCAAGAAGGTGGACAAGCGCGCCGACATCTTCTCCGCCGGGGCGCTCCTGTACACCTGGCTTACGGGCGAGCGCCTGGAGAGCGAAAGCTGGCGCGAAGAAGCCGGGGTCGTCAGCTTCTATCCGCCGCATGTCGTCACACCCGATCTCGAGCAGGCGGTGCGCAAAGCCCTGCTGTTCGATTCCAGGGACCGTTGGGCGACTATCGACGAATTCAAAATCGAGCTGACCAGGCTGCTGGGCAGGGTAAACCTTAACGCCGCGGTGCTGAGCGACGTCGGGATGGTTCGTGACCATAACGAGGATGCGGTCATGGCCCTCCAGTACACCCGCGACTCGCTCGTCGAACCGGCGCAGAATTACCTGTACGTCGTTTGCGATGGGATGGGTGGGGCGGAAGCCGGCGAGGTGGCGGCCGCGATTGCCGTCTCCACGATCCGCGGCTATGTTCAGGAACGACTTGCGGGAGCCGATATGCAGGACCCTTGCAAGCTGATGATCGCTTCGCTCGAAGAAGCCAATTCGAAAATAATCGAATACCAGGCAGCCCATCCTGAATCCCGCGGCATGGGCTCGACCGGCGTGACCGCGCTGATCAATCCGCCCGATGTCGCCCTTTCATGGGTGGGAGACAGCCGCGCCTACCTGCTCGAAAGCGGCGCCCTGCGGCAGGTCACGAAAGATCATTCTCTCGTGCAGCGGCTGGTCGAGATCGGCCAGATCACCGCCGAGGAAGCGAAGCATCATGAGCACAAAAACGTGATCACGCGATCGCTCGGCGCGCGCCAAAGCGGTCCCGCGGGCGCGGAAGCCGTGGCGCTCAAGCTCAAGCGCGGGGACCGGCTGCTGCTCTGCAGCGATGGACTTACCGCGCACGTGGATGATCCCGATATCGCAAAAATCCTGCGCCGGCACAGCAGCCCGGGCGATGCCGCGCGCGAGTTGATTGCCGCCGCCAATGCCGGAGGCGGCACGGACAATATTTCGGTGGCGGTGGTATTCGCGAACTAGTGCGCTAGATGGCTGACACGATAAATCCCGGGACCGGCCCGCTTTCGGCCGGAACCGTGCTGCAGGGTCGCTATGCGATCGAGCGGCTGCTCGGCGGCGGCGGCATGGGCATGGTGTACCTGGCGCACGACCAGCGCCTCGCCAACCGGCCCTGCGCGATCAAGGAAATGGTCGATCACTTTATCGACCAGGCCCAGCGCATCGAGGCCAACGAGTACTTCGCCCGCGAGGCGGACACCTTGGCGCAGCTCAAGCACCAGGCGATTCCCGCGATCACCGACCGCTTCGACGATCAGAATCGCCACTACCTGGTGATGGAGTACGTCGAGGGCCGCAACCTCGAAGAAGAGCTTGCGGCGCGTGGTGCGCCGCTCCCCGAGGGCCTGGTCATCGATGTCGCCCGGCAGCTCTGCGATGTGCTCGCGTATCTGCACGGGCACGATCCCGCGGTGATCTATCGCGACATGAAGCCGTCGAACGTGATGCTCACGCCGAAGGGACGCGTGGTGCTGATCGACTTCGGTATCGCGCGGCTGTTCAAGGGCGCGCGCAAGGGCACGATGATCGGGACGCTCGGGTTTGCGCCGCCCGAGCAGTACCAGGGCAACGTCGATCCCCGCAGCGACATCTATTCGCTGGGCGCGACCCTCCATTACGTGCTGACCGGGCGCGATCCCGAAAAGTTCCCGCCCTTTGCCTTCCCCAAGGTCCGTGAGCTGCGGCCCGAAACCTCCGCCAACCTCGCGGGGGCGATCGATTCCGCGCTGAGCTACGACGCGAACAATCGTCCGCCCAACATCCAGCAGTTCCGCGACATGATGCTTTACGGCACCGGCATGCCGGCGACTGGCGGGCTCGGCGTCAGCCCCAGTGGCGGTACCGCGGACCTGTCGCTGATGGCCGACGACATTCCGCCGACTGCGATGCTGCCGGCGCGCAAGCCGCGCAGCGCCGCTCGGCGCGCGCTGTCGTTCCTGATCTTCTGCGTCATCCTGGGCGGAATCGCGTTCGGCTCGACCTACATCTATTCGGATCCGGTGCTGCAGCAACGCCTCGGCATCAAAAGCTACATCGATGAGCTGCCGTGGAAGCACCAGGAAGCGGTGGCCAAGGCGCTCTCGCATCCGCTTGATTTCCAGCAGCTCACGCTGGCGCTCTCGACCCGCGATGGGACCGCGATCGCACCGCCCCAGGCGTCGTTCAACGACACCGACTTGACCAATGCGCGCTACCTCAAGTGGACCGCGACGTTCAAAAACGCGCTCTCGGGACTGGAAGGGCGATCCGAAAAAGTCGAGGCGCGATTCTACGATCCCAACGGACTGCAAATCGCGACCAGCTCGTCCGACATGTTCATCAGTCCATCGCAACCGACCGCGGAGTTCTCGGGCGTCGCCCTGATGCCGACGATGACCGACGAGCCGGCGGGACAGTACAAGGTCGCGCTGTACCTGGAGAAGGATCTGCTGGGCCAGAACGCATTCTCGGTCACGCAGGACATGGCGGCGCGCAAGAAGGAAGCGGCCGAAGCGGCGGCTTCCGCCGCGGCGGAGAAAGCCGACGAAGAAAAACGCAAGGAAGAAGCGCGCAAGCTCGCGATGGTCGACGAGCGGCGCCGCAAACCGCTCGAGCTGCGGCAGATCGAGTTCCTCAACACCACCAAGACCGGCACTCCGCTGTCGGGTTCGACCAGCTCCTTCGATGCGTCCAAGGTGCTGTTCGTGGGATGGCAGGTGGCTTTCGACAACCGCCTGTTCGGACTCGAGCCGGGGCAGTACCGCGTCGATGCCGCCTACATCGCGCCGGACGGACATACGCTCGGCAGCGTTAACGATTGGCAGAACGTCGCGGCCAATCAGAAGACCGCAACCTTCAGCGGCAGGGTCGGCAATTCGCGCGGCGGAGCGTTCCTGCCCGGAACCTACACCGTCAATTTCTATTTGAACGGGCAGTACTTCGGTCAGCGCAGGTTCAACGTAGTCGCCGACAGCGGAACTTTCCCCGGAAGCGGGTCGGGCGGCGGCGGTTACTCGGGCAGCTATGGCTCCCCGAGCATGGGCAGCGGTGGCGGAGGTTTCAGCGGTGGATTGAGTTCCACCGGTCCCGACATGTACGGCGCAACCATTGCCACCGGGTCTATCAGCGGATTGCCCGGCGGCGGCCATCCGGACATGGAACTACGCCTGCGCCCCCAACCCAACGGATTCCTGCACGGCGAGATGGTGATTCACCAGGACGGCTTCGGCGCGACGCAGATCGAGGGCTTCATCCGCGGCAACCATCTGCAATTCCAGGTGCCGTACGGAACCGAGACCTACTATTTCGAGGGGCAGCGCAGCAGCGACATCATGAGCGGCACCTTCGAATCGTCACCCTCAGGCGGCCGCGGCACCTGGACCGCCCAGGCGAACTAGCCAGTTCCATCTTGATCTTCCCCGGGACCGGGGAGAAAGGCGGCCCCTCCTCCTCCTTCAGGAGACCTATGCACAATGTCTTTTCTGCAGCGCCTTTTTTGCTTGAAGAATCAAATCCAATCGAAAGCAATCTAATTCCGAAACTTTCTATTTGAGGAATCCACGGTGCTGGAAGCTTCGCTGATTTCGAACCTCCACCTCATGTCAACGGCTTGGTTCGGCTCACTATGGGCACCCGACACCCGACGAATAGTCACCATCAGGGCTCGTCGTTCTTAAGAAGGGGGCACCGTTAGGTCGGGTCGTCCTCAAACAGCGAGATACGAGCCGCCTTCGCTCACAACCCCCGCATCAGCCGGCTCGTCAGATAAATCACCACCATCCCGACCACCATCGAGACCGCCACCAACGGCGAATCATGCTCCTTGGCCTCGGGCAGCAGATCGCTGGCCCCGATGTACAGAAACGACCCTGCAAAAAACGCCAGCATCCACGGCAGCACGCCGCTCAGCGGAACCATCAGGGTCGCCAACACGCCGAACAAGGGCGCGGTCATGTCGAGCACCAGCCACAGCCTCGCGCGCCGCAGCGAATTTCCATGCGCGAGCATCACCGTCACGGTGTTGAGCCCATCGCTCAAATCGTGCGCGATAATGCCCAGCGCGATCAGCAATCCGACCTGCACGCTGCTCTGGAAGCCCGCGCCAATCGCCACGCCGTCAAGGAAGCTATGAAAGGTCAGCCCTGCCGCCGACAGCGTCCCCATCTCCTGCTCATGACTATCGATGGCGGCGTGCACGTGCTCCCGGGCGCCATGCATCGCCGTGTAGCGCTCGAGGCCGAAGAACGCGATAAATCCGATCGCCGCCAGCGGCATGTACGAAGCTCCCGCCGGCATCGCGAAGATCTCGGGCAGGATGTCGAACAGCGCGACCGCCAGGATCGCGCCGGAGCTGAAGCCCAGCAGCAGATGTAGCCGGTCGCGAAAACGGATAGCAGCCAGACCGCCAAGTCCGGTCGAGACGAAGGTTATCGCGGCAAAGATGAGGGGCAGCAGGCGCATTGGTCAGCGGCAGGATTGCCACAAATCGCAGGGTCACGCCATCGGATGACGGATGCGACGCGTTGATACTAGGATACATTTAAAATGAGAAGTGGTGGCGGGCGGCTCGCCCGCTGCGCAAAGCGGATTCCCGCGTTCGGTCGAGGACGAATATGGCTGGCTACCATCCAATGTCTAGCCTCGTATTGGCGCTGGCCCTCGCGCTCGTCGCGTGGCCCTCGGCCAGCCTCGCCGAGGTCGAGCCCGGCGATGTCATCACGCCGCGCAACTGCTCCAGGGTCCAGGAATTGCTGAGCCCCGGGAACTTCGAGCTCGTCCGCCAGGGCATGGTCATCAAAGTTGTACCCCACGGACGTATCGATTGGCCGCCGATGTACAAACTCGCGACGGAGCAATACGCGGCGCAGGTCCGCTTAAACGATCGCGGCGAATTGCAGAACTATGTCGCCGGCCTGCCGTTTCCGCTGATAGATCCCAACGATCCGCAGGCGGGAACCAAGGCGGTCTGGAATTTCAGCTACGGACCGCAGTTTGGCGACGAGGTCGAGGTTCGCAACGTCGAGACTTTCAGCTATCGCAACCTCGGTCCGCCGGGCACCCCCTACCGTTGGGCGTTCCCCGCGGAATGGTTTCATTCCACTGTCGGTCACATCGCCTGGTACAACAACGTGGGCCGCACCGAAGTGCTGCCGATTCCTCGCGATCCCAACGCCCTCACCACCGGTATTCGTTACCGCTACTCGGTAGGCCCGGTCACCGAGCCATCCACCGCGCATGGCCAATGGCTCACCCGCATCCGCTATCTCGACCCGGCCAAAGCGGATTTCTGCGTCTATTTTGCACTGGGCATCGTCAGCTCGGGAACCATGGATAATTCCTTGAGCGGGACGCTGGATCCCAACTCGTACGCGGGCTTTGCGGACAAGATTGAAGATTACAACTACCGTTTGTTGGGCGTAGCTCCGATGCTCGCGTCGGTCCACGCCGACAGCAGTCCACCGAAGAAATGCGCCTACGACGATAAGCGTACCGTGTGCCCCGAGAACTGGGAGATGCGGCAAGTGTATGTGGTAGAAGCAACGCCCAGGCGCGGCAGTCTGTTCTCGCGTCGCCTGCTTTACCTCGACTCAGAAGGATGGTTCATCACTGCATCGGACCAGTACGATCGCACCGGTGCATTGTGGAAGACGCTGGCCATCTTCAACGCCTACCGCGATCGATCGGTTCCCACCGCATCCCAGGCGGTTTATCCGTTCAAACGCATATTCGAAACCGCGATCGTCGACGAAGACCTGCAAAGCGGCTTCTCCACCGTCTCCTTCATGCCCGGCTATGAGCACGACGAACGCGAAGGATGGTTCATCGACAGCGGCGCAGTCAGCCAGGCCTCGATGGCCGCGATGGCCGCCTCGGCTGCGGCTTCGGTGATCAACGCGATGCCGGGTAGCAATCGGTAGATGAGCGCGTCTATCACCAGGCGTGGATGCCTGAAGAGATTCGGGCTCATCGCTGCCGCCAGCGCACTGCCTTGGTTTGCCGACGCGGCGCTGGCTTTTGCCGACGAAGCTGAGGCAACACCATCCGAGATTGAACTTGACTCGATGGCTCAATACGCACGGCTCTTCATGAGTCGATACCAGGTCCCGGGACTCTCGGTCGCAATCGCACGTCATGGGCAATTCGTGTATCGCAAGGCGTTTGGATTCGCCGACCAGGCGGCCGGTCAGCCTGCAACACCGGAGAACCTGTTCCGCATCGCCAGCGTGAGCAAACCGGTCACTTCGGTCACAATCTTTACGCTGGTCGAGAAAAATCGACTTGCGCTAAGCGACCGGGTGTTTGGAAACGGCGGCGTTCTGGGCTTCGACTATGGCGACAACTATTCGGCGCGAGTCGAGAAGATAACCGTCGAGCACTTACTCACCCATACGGCCGGCGGATGGACCAACGATGCCGACGATCCGATGTTTTTTGATCCCAGGATGAGCCAGCGGGAAGTCATCAAGTGGACCTTGCGCGAGGTTCCTTTGCAGTACGAACCGGGTCAGCACTATGCCTACTCGAATTTTGGCTACTGCATTCTCGGGCGTGTCGTGGAAAAGGTCAGTGGACAAACCTACGAACAATTCGTTCAAGAGACCGTGTTGGCGAAATGCGGCGTGACTGACATGCGCATCGGAGGAAACACGCTCACCCAGAGAGCGCCGGGAGAAGTGATCTACTACGGAAAGGAAGTGCCGAATCCCTACGAGATGAATGTGCGCCGAATGGATTCCCACGGCGGCTGGATTGCCACCGCCAGCGACCTGGTCCAACTCGCGATGCATGTCGATGGGTTTTCGTACACGCCGAGCATCCTGGCGGATTCGACAATTCAAACCATGACCGCGCCGTGCACGATCTCCCCGATCCCTCAATACGCGAAAGGATGGTTCGTCAACGATGTACCGAACTGGTGGCACTCCGGCAGCTTGCCCGGAACTACCTCGATTATGGTTCGAACGGCCAGCGGATTGTGCTGGGCGGCTCTGGCCAATGCCCGAACCCCCGACACTCTCGCCGGTCTTGACCGTTTGATGTGGGATCTGGCCGGCGCTGTCCCGGCCTGGCGCGCGAATTGGTCAGGCTCCGGCAATTTTCCCGGCCTGACTCCTCTGCGCAAGTCCCCGATGTACTAGACGGCCTCGGCGCCGCGTCGCGCTAGCCTTGCAGCAACGCGGCTAGTTTCTGGATCTCATCCGCGCTCATGTCCGAAACGATCCAGTACTGCATCCCCGCATGCGAGAAGTGATCGAGATTGTAACCGCTGCGCGTCGACATCGCGGGCGCTTGCTCCGCCTTGTCGGTTGGCCAGATGAACACGTTGACATCGCGCCGCCATCGAGGGCCGCGTCGTTTTCCCCCGGCACGACCTTGATTTGCGCGCCGCCTATCTTGCCGGCGATCTCCTTGAACAGCCGGTAGCGCCTGGCGTGTTCGTCGGGCGAGTCAGCATCGTGGGTCAAGTCCCCTGTGACGATCACCAGCTCGGGCCGATTCTTGAGCCGATTGATCGTCGCAACCGCATTCTCGAATGCTTTCGTCCCGAGCGGATCGGGCGGTCCGTTGAAGCCGACATGGGTGTCGCTGAGCTGGACGAATGAAAACGGCGCGGGCGCCTCGCCGTTCAGATCGGCGAAGGTCCTGGTGATGATCTCGTTGCTGGCGCCATGCGCAAGCGGCGCGAACGCATTGAAGAGCGCGCCTATCGAGAATGATGTCCCCGCGATTCGCAGGAACGAGCGGCGATCGAGTCTATTTCGCACCGTGCCACCTCCGAACAGCGCGACCTGTGCGCTGTCAGGTGGATGACCGGACGCATGAGAGATTTATTCCCGCCTTCCGGTTCCCTTTCCTTTCCAAGGAAAGGGCTGGGGATTGGTACAACGGTGCGGAATGTGCAGAAGCCCTCGAATTTCGAGAGCTGCTGTCGCAACTATCTGCTCTTGCTAACCCACATCTGAGGTCGAAGCGTCGTACCACTCCCTTACCCTCTCCGTGGAAACGAAAAGGGAATCAGGAAGGACAAAGAACTAGGATTTGGCGGGCTCGAACAGCTTCATCAGCTGTTCCTGCGTTGCCGGCGCATGCGATGCCGTCGCCAGCGTATCCGCGACATGTGCGCCCGATTTCATCCCGACCAACGCGACGTTGACGCCCGGCGTGGAGCGCACGAACTGGATCGATCGCTGCGCATCCGACCCGAATTCAGCGAACGCCTCTCTCAAGATCGGCGGCAATCCTGCCGCCAGCCGGCCCTGCAACAGCGATGCGCTCGCGCATACGCCCAGGCCCATCGCACTGGCAACCGCAAGAGTGGTTCCCTTTTGCTGCCCGACCGGCTGATTCGCCAGGGTGACCGCCTCGGGCATCGCGAGATTGTAAGGAAGTTGAAGCGCGCGAAAGTGATGGCTGTCGCCGCCGACCTCGTGCGCCACCCGCCACAACTCATCAAGTGAGAGCCACCCGCGTTCAGTGGCCGGCACCCGATAGCCGTTCCAGGTCGCCGTCCCGTACACGCCGATTTTCCCGTCTGCGACCGCACGTTCGAGCATCTCGAATGCAGCCCGGATGCGGCTTAGAAACTCCGGGCGCGAAACCTCGTTGAGCTGCGTCTCGGGATTGTGCAGGTAATAGATGTCGATCGTTTCCAGGCCGAGGTTCGCGCGCGATATCTCGATCATCGCGCCAAGCCACTTGGGCGTCATGCAATGCGAACCGTCGACCATGTCGTCGGGCCCCACCAGTCCGGTGCGCACGAAATGCTCTTCGAACCACGCGCGCGGGTTGGCCGGCACTTCGCCGTCGAATGTGATGTATCCACCCTTGGTCGCGACGATGATCTCCTCGCGCTTGATCTCGCCGCGCGCGACCAGGTCCGCGATGACGCGGCCGATAGTGCGCTCCCCACGCTGGAAACGATAGTTGACTGCCGTGTCGATCAGATTGATTCCGCCACGTACTGCGGCCGCAACCGCAGCTTCGTATTCGCGGTCAGTTTCCTCATCCGGTTCTCCCAGGTAGGTGCCGATTCCGATCGACGATGCGGCCACGCCGATCAGCGGGCGAAAATTTCCCGGCAGGTTGGGAAACCGCGATGCGTACGCGGTGGTGCCCTCTGCAGTGGCTCGCCCCTTCAGCATCTTGTTCTCTCCCTGCTCCCGCTTAGGCGATTCGCTGCGGACTTATCGATGGCTCGTACAGAACCTGCACCACGTTGCCATCGGGATCGCGAACATAGAACGAAACCGAACCGTCGCGATGGTGCTTCAGGGCCTTGGCGATATCCAGGTGCTCGGCTTGCGCCCACTCCCAGGCCGCCTCGACATCGGAAATGGTCGGCACGATGAAGCCGAGATGATCGAGATGCTGTGCCGTGGGATCGCCGCCGTTGCCATGGTGAAGCGCCAGGTTGTCGCATCCCGAGCTCAGGTAGGCGTTTTCGGGATCTGGCTGCCAGACCACCTTCATGCCGAATACGCGCTCGTAGAATGCCTTGGCGCGATCGACATCGCTGACCGTCAGCGCCAGGTGGCGCATTCCATTGTGGCGAATCACTCGATTGCCTCGCGCTTGCGGTAACCGACCACCGCCCAAATCGGGTCGGTGGGCGGATCGGTCGGTGCACTCACATCGATCGCTTCCATATTCTCAAAGCCGCCCGATTGCTGAAAGTAGCGCCACACCAGCCGCACCCGGTCGAACTCGTCGAGCGAATGCCAAATTGCGACCGCCTTGGTCGGGAACATCCGGTTGGAAAACGTCACGATAAACGGCGCGTCCGGCTTCAGCACCTTCGCCACGCCGCGAAAAATCTCGAGCGGCCGTGTCATGTATTGAATAGAGACAGTTACGATTGCCCCGTCGAATTCATTCTCGGCAAAAGGAAGCTCGGGATTCTGATTGAGATTGTGGACGACGACCTCGTTCAGCGCCGGATTGTCTTCCATCTCGGCACGGTTCATTCCCAGGCCGACCAGTCGCGAGGGCCGAACGTGGGCCGGCAGATGCGATCGCCAACTACTCATCAGGTCGAGGATCGTTCCGCCCTGAGGGAGGAGGCGCGCGTAGATTTCTCCGGCCTTCGCGATCGCTCCGTCATCGATATGAACGACGAAGCGCGGTTGCGTATAGAACAGCTCATCGTCGGACTCATCGATACGGCGAAAAAATTCGGATGGAAAGTCCTCAGGCATCGGGTTACCTGCCGAACAGCATTTGGGATGGTATAAGAAACCCTTAATAATCAGCTACTTAGGTCAATCTTCGGCGAAATCCAGCCCCATCGTTGACATAATTTATACGCGCCGTCTAGATTAAAACACTTTTACAAAGACGCTTTTCTGGCCTGTGCATACGGGTCGAAAAAGCGTCTTCGAGATCGATGGTTCGACGCGACAAAACCAACTACGTCATCCAATCCGTCGCGCACGCGCTCGACGTGCTCGAACAGTTTTTTGGGGATGTCGATGAGCTTGGGGTCACTGAACTATCCAAGCGCCTCAAGCTGCACAAAAACAACGTCTTTCGACTCCTAGCTACCCTCGAAGCGCGCAGTTACATCGAACAGAACAAAGCCACCGAAAACTACCGGCTCGGCATCAAGTGCCTCCTGCTTGGCCGCCGCTATATCCATCACATGGGTCTCGTGCGCCAGGCGCGCCCGATTCTTTCCGACCTCGCACGAAAATGCCGCGAAAGCGCGTATGTCGCAATCCTGCGGCGCGACGGCGTGGTGCCCCTGGAGGCAGCCGAACCCGACGATCGCGCGGTGCGAATCACTCCTCCGGTCGGTTTGACGCTGCCGCTGCATGCGACGGCGGCCGGCAAGGTCCACTTGGCGTTCGATCCAGAGGAGCAACTGCGCTCGACTCTACCGGAACATCAGAAGCGCTTTACCGACCGGACCATCGTCGATCGCGCGCAACTGGTCGACCAACTGCAGGCGGTGGCCCGCGACGGCTATTCGATCGATACCGGCGAATTCGTGGAAGAAGTAAATTCAGTGGCGGTTCCGATTCGCGACTACACTCGCCTGGTGGTTGGCACATTGGCAATCGCAGGCCCTGCCTATCGCCTCGCGCCGGAACGAATCAGTACCGAACTGGTCCCCGCTCTGCTCGAAGCAGGCGGCGACGTCTCCCGCCGCCTCGGCTTCAACGAATAGATCAGAAATCCGCACATTTACTCTACACGTCATCCCGAGCGGAGCATTCCGATGCGGAGCCGAGGGACCTTGTATATCGGGGAGGACAGCCGCAAATAGGAATCAAGCAGGGCGCGCCAGCTCGAAGGGACCAGGGCCGCAAGAGGCCGACGCT